>FTLB01018496.1_pt1 | contig 440416 bp, 386 predicted proteins | sample 1658291 | NCBI WGS metagenome assembly FTLB01 (sample SAMEA3914812, study PRJEB12502) | metagenome | biome: forest; material: soil | place: Canada | collected 2011-07-07 | depth 0.1 m
CCTTCCCATCCCGAACAGGACCGTGAAACGACTCTGCGCCAATGATAGTGCTGCAACCAGTGTGAAAGTAGGTTATCGTCAGGCTGTTTTACTAAAAAACCCCCGCTAGATTCTAGTGGGGGTTTTTGCTTTGCTGCGGAGATTTTTAGAACTGAAGACGGAAACGCGAAAATGAAGGCGGAGAAGCATGCCAGTATCAGGTGCTTACTTCATCTTTTTTATGAAAGGTCAAAAGGTCTGCCGGGATCGGTCTGCCAAATAAATAACCCTGGAACATGCGGCAACCGCATGATTGCAAGAATTCCTGCTGCTCTATCGTTTCCACGCCTTCAGCGATGATACCCAGACCCATGCTTAAGCCCAGAGTCACTATGGCTCTCACAATCGCCAGGTCGTTACTGTCGACGAAAATATCACGGACAAATGACTGATCGATTTTCAATTGCTCAAGCGGCAAACGTTTCAGGTAGGCCAACGAGGAATAGCCGGTACCGAAATCATCCAATGCAAACCGCACGCCGGCTAACATCAGGGCACGCATTTTAGTGATGACGCTGTCGATGTCTTTTAACAGCAGGCTTTCAGTCAATTCAATTTTTAATTTGCCTGGATCCGCTGAATTCCGCTTTAATGCGGTCAGTACGTTATCGACAAAATGCGCATCGTGAAATTGACGCGCACTGATATTGATAGCCAATGACAGATCGGCAGTTTGCGGATGCAGTGACCACTGATGAAGCTGCTTGCTGGCCGTATCCAATATCCATTCGCCTATCGGCAAAATGAGTCCATTCTCCTCTGCAGCCGGGATAAATTCTGCAGGAGATACCATGCCGCGTTCCGGATGATTCCAGCGTATCAGTGCTTCCGCGCCGATAATATGTTCGTTGCTGTCGGTTTGAACCTGATAATGCAATACAAATTGCTGCCCCACGATTGCCTGACGCAGATCGGATTCCAAGGCAGCATTATTATCAACCGTCTTTTGCATTTCCGGATCAAAGAAGCGGATCGTATTGCGACCGGCATCTTTGGCCTGGTACATGGCCAGATCAGCATGTTTGAGAAGATCATCAACAGTTACATCGTTAGAATTAAAGATGGTAACGCCGATGCTGGGCGAAATATGGTGTGTCTTACCTTTTAACAGATAAGGTAAATTGAGCTCGCACTGAATTTTTTGTGCGACTAACTCAGACAAATCGGCAGCATGATTGACATCAGCATTCAGTCCTTCGAGCAGCACCACAAATTCATCGCCACCTAAACGCGCCGCCGTATCACCTTGACGTAAGCAGAGCGACAGGCGCTGCCCCACCATTTCCAGCAGCAAATCCCCCACATCATGCCCGCGCGTGTCGTTAAGCTTTTTAAAGTTGTCCAGATCGATAAATAGTAATGCGCCGTTTTTATTGGTGCGCGCGCTTGTCGCCAATGCGTGCTGCAAACGTTCCGCCAATAACCGGCGGTTAGGTAATTTAGTCAGAGAATCATAGAACGCCAGATTGCGAATTTCATCTTCAGCGACTTTGCGTTCGGTAATATCAACCAGAGAGAAGATGTGGTTGGTAATGACGTTTTCCGCTGAACGTACCGCGGTAACTGTCAGCCAAAGAGGGAATTCGTCTCCGTTTTTGCGTTGTGTCCAAACCTCGCCCTGCCAGGACTCAGTGGTTTTTACGGTATCTAGCACCATTTGATAAAAATCATCGTCGTGCTTGGGCGATTTAAACATGCCTGGATTTTGGCTGGCCATTTCGTCGGCGCTGTAACCAGTGATTTTGGTAAATGCGCTGTTTATTTTTAATATGTTCTGCTTGGCATCGGTAATAAACATACCTTCCTGCGATTCAAACGCAATTGCCGCAATGTTCAATTCCTGCTCATGCATCAAAGAGCGCTCTCTCGCTGCTTCAACGGCGCTATAGGCTGTGGCATTATCCAATGCGATTGCGCCGTAGGCACATAAGGTACGAAAGATTGAGCATTCCCTTTCGCCGTACGCATTTTCGTTCGGCGACTGTATCGACATGACGCCCAGTACGCGTTGACCTACCATGAGCGGCGCAAATAGCAGACTGATCGCTCTTTGTGTGCCTGGAATGATGCGATGGGTATTGTGATCATCCGGAGAATTGATCACGAACTCACGTTTTTCGCGAGCGCAGCGGGCAGCCAGCGAAGAAGGGTTATCCAGAGATACCTCAAAATACGGGAACGGCTTGGTTAATCCCGTTTCCATGGCAAAGGCTACCTGTAACCTGGTTTGCTCTTCATCGAACAAATATACGATGAAGGTATAGGTATCAAGCAAATCTTCTGCATGGTGATGCAGTGCTTCCAGCACCTCTTTTGAATTCAAGCTGGCGGTTATTTTCCGACCGATCAACCCCAGCGTTTCTAACGTTGAATTGGTATTTTGTAGTGCCGCCGCCAACTTGATGTGCTGCTCGGTTTCCGCACGAGCGCGGTCCATTTCGCGCCGCACCTGCAGTGCAATTGCCCGGTTTTGCGCTTCAGATATGCGTGAATTATTCCGTGCTTCAGTCGCGGCCAGTCCCGCTTCATAAGCCGCCTTGAAATCACCATTTGCGGCGTATTCACTGGCAATCTGATTTAACAGATCGGGCGATACTTTATAGCCGCTCACCGTTTTCGCAATCTTTACTGCCTGATCGAGGTAGTGCAAGGCGGCGCTCGGCATCGCCATATTTTTTGTTTTAGCCAGGCTACTGCCGCTATGTAATTCAGCCAACACACGCAGCGATTTAATCTGTTCGTCAGCACTACCCTGTGCATTCGCGAGTTCCAGAGACTCGGCAGCTTTGCTGGCTGCCTCATCCCGGCGGCCTAATCGCAACAGCGCAGTAGCCTGGCCACGCGCCATGATGATTAACTGATCGCGATCACGCTGCGCTTCGATATTTTGTTCGATTTTTAAAAACCAGTTCAGTGCCTGCTCAAAATTTCCCAAATCGAGCGCGAGCAGTCCGAGATGATTTAATGCGTTGATATGACCGCGCGATCTCGGCATGGACTCCATGCGATTAATTGCTTCGAGCAGAAACACTTCCGATTCATCAAACCGTTCAAGTCGACGCAATACATCGCCAACCTGCATCAAACAAAAGCCATTGCTGTATGGCCAATTCGTATTGCGTGCGAGCGATAACGCGTTCTCCGCCCATTCAAGCGCAGAGTCAAGGTCGGACAGTGTGGCGAAATCTTCAGCGACATTGGCCGCGCACACCAGCGCATGACGGATTTGACCGCAATTGAGTCCAGCGTGATAAGCCTGCAGATCCAATTTAATCGCCGCGCCGGGATCATCAGTGAGTGCCGCAACCGTTGCGCGAGTCGTGAGGATCCAGGTGAGTATGCAGTCATGCAGATGAACTGGATCGGGGAAGAGTTCGGTCAATTTGGTAGACGTGGTTGCAGCATCAATATACGCCTCACGAGCCATGCTGCGCGCCTGCGTTGCAGCGACACGAACCGGATCATCTCCCAACAGGTACAGCTCAAGAGCTTTACCGAGATGAACATTTATTTCCTGCGATAATCCCCGGTCTTGCCAAACGGTAGCCAACAGCCATTGACAATCACCGAGGCCGATATAATCCTGTAGCGTTTCAAATTTTGCGATGGCCAGTCTGATTTCAGATTCACCTTCATCTAATTCGGCGCACAGTATATTGACCTCGGCGCGTATGAGTCGGATGCGTGCTTTACAACGGGTATTTTCAGTTTCACTGATAGGTGATTTGTCGAGCAGAATTTCAGCTTCGGTTGCTAAACGCAGCGCACGATTGTAGTCTCGCTGCCGCAATTGCCATGCCATTGCCACCAAGGCGAAAACGTGTTCCGCACCATCGACTTTCGATAGATGAACATCTAACGCTGCTACTTCATCATCCAGCGCAAATAAGTCCAAAAAATGATCTGTCATGTGGTTGGCAAAAAAGGTTTATCGAGGCATCAATTTGGCAAATGGCAAACAGGTGAAAAACAGGATAAGCGTCCCAGTATAAACGAACGTTGCTCAAAATTAACAGATCTGGAGCATTAAACAACAGGATTTTGCAGCGCAAATAAGTGAAAAATCAACTATTTAGAGCGAAATATGGGGGTGTCAGCGAAATGACAGGCTGAATTATTCATTTCAATGAAAATATGGCAACTGAAGGGGCAATTAAGGTGCCGGGCGAATGACGTCAATCACGTCATTCTTGCCTGGTATAAAAGTGAGAAAAAGGCGAAGGGAAGAGGGCGAAAAGAAGCAGGGGCGAAGTCGCAGTCCTAGCGTGAAATTAATTCGATTTCACCGTCCAATAAAGCGTTTGCGGGCAATGGATCCTGTAGTCTGATACGTTCGTACATCGGTGTGAAGTCAGGCGCGGTATCGTCAAATAACTGTTTGAAATCGCGTATCACAAAATAGGTTTCCTGATAGGAGTCGATTTTGTACAGGGTGCGCATACAACGCTCCACATCCAGCTTGATGTGACGGCTTGAACTCGCTTCCAGACAGTGTTTAATTTCACCGCCAGATGAAAGAATTCCGGCGCCATAAACACGCAGCCCTTCAGGACTCTGGATTAATCCGAATTCAATCGTGTACCAATACAGCCGCGCCAGTTGGTCCAGGCCGCCGAGCTGCATCGCCTTTAAACCACCTTTGCCATACTCTTGAATGTGATCGGCAAAAATTGGGTTGAACAACAAAGGAACGTGTCCGAAATAATCATGAAATACATCGGGTTCAACGATGTAATCGAACTCTTCCGGCTTGCGTAACCACACCGTCACCGGGAAACGGCGATTCGCTAAATGCGTAAAAAAAGCCAGCTCAGGAATTAATCCGGGTACCGCCACAATGCGCCAGCCGGTCGCTTTGTACAGCGCTTCGGAAGTGGCGTCAAAATGCGGGATGCCATCGGAGGTGTGCAGCGCGTTTAAACTGTCGATAAATTCATTGCAGGCGCGCCCAGGTAACAGACTGGCCTGCCGCTGATAAAGCTTGCGCCATAAAGCGTGCTCCTCTTCAGTGTAGGCATCCCAGTTCTGTTGAACTACATAGTCCGCAGTCATATCCGAATAGTCACCACGCAGACAGGCGCCATCTGACTTTTCAGCTACGGTAGCAAGGAATTCTAATTGTGCATCTTTCATAGTTCTCTAACTTAAATGGCTGGCAGCACTGAATGGCGACCAGCCGTACACCATCGCAATACACCGTCAATAAACTTACGCTTTTTCCGGTTCTTCTTTTAACACGCCACGTCGAATCTGATCCAGTTCTATGGATTCAAATAGAGCGCGGAAATTGCCTTCACCAAAACCCTGATCACCTTTGCGTTGAATGACTTCAAAGAAAATCGGACCAATGACATTCTGCGTGAATATCTGCAGCAGCAATTCGCGTTTGGTTTCAGTGCTGGTGCCATCGACCAGTATGCGCAACGCGCGCAATTTTGCTACATCTTCACCATGACCAGGCAGGCGGCGATCGATCAGATCGTAATACGTTTCTATCGTATCCTGGAACGCCACATTGCCTTTTTTCATGCTGTCGATGGCAGCATAAATGTCCTTGGCACCCAACGCGATATGCTGCACACCTTCGCCCTGATACAGGTCTAGATATTCGGCGATTTGCGATTTGTCATCGGAGGATTCATTGATAGGAATCCGTACTTTGCCGCAAGGTGAGGTCATGGCTTTCGATTTTAAGCCGGTCATTTTACCTTCAATATCAAAATAGCGAACTTCGCGGAAATTAAAGTAATGCTCGTAATATTCAGCCCACTCTTTCATGCGACCACGGTGCACGTTATGCGTCAAATGATCGATATAAGTTAAACCGTGACCGACCGGATTGAGTGGTGTTCCCGGAATTGCCACAAAATCCGCATCGTAAATACTGATATCGCCAATCGCGCCGGCTTCACCCGATTTTCCGCGCCAGCGGTCAACAAAATAAATCAGCGAGTCGCCGATGCCTTTGATGGCCGGAACGTTTAATTCCATCGGGCCAGTTCTGTTGTCGAATCCCCAGGCACCCAATTCCAGAGCGCGTTTATAGGCAGCAGCGGCGTCATTGACGCGGAATGCAAAAGCGCATACGGATGGGCCGTGCTTGCGCGCGAAACGTTGCGCAAACGAATCTGGTTCGGCGTTGATAATAAAATTGATGTCGCCCTGGCGATACAGCGTGACGTTTTTATGACGGTGGCGTGCAATCGCCATAAAGCCCATCTGTTCAAACAATGCACCCAGTGCCTTTGGATCAGGTGCGGCGTATTCAATAAATTCGAATCCATCCGTACCCATTGGGTTTTCCCAGCCTTGAAATTCCATGTAAATCTCCCCTGTAAGATAGTTCAGTATAGTCCTCATAAATGGCTATTAAATGCCAAACTATCCACTCCTTTAATGAATTTGAGCAATTAAAATGCGTATAATCAACATTTATTAGCTATAAATACCAATCATGAAATTAGATAAAATTGATCGTAAAATTTTGGCGATTTTGCAGACTGACGGCAGGTTGAGTAATCAGGAAGTGGCCGAGCAGGTCAACCTCTCATCATCCCCGTGTCTGCGCAGAATTAAACGGTTGGAAGAGTTGGGTGTGATACGTCAGTATGTCGCGCTGCTGGATCCTGGAAAAATAGGGCTGGGATTACTGGCTTACGTCAATGTGCGGTTGGAAAAACACAGCGACGCACCCATGCAGCAAAATCCGGCCAAAGGTGGCTCACGTTCACCGCGTTCGGATTTTGCGGCCTCCGTTGAACAGTGGCCGGAAATTGTCGCCTGCTACGCGATGACCGGTGAAATGGATTATCTATTGCGCGTGCACGTTGAAAATATGGATCATTTTTCGCGCTTTATGATGGAGACCCTGTTACGCCACCCGGCTGTGCTGGATGTCAAATCCAGCTTCGCATTACATCAGATTAAAGAAACGACGGCATTGCCGCTGACTCAGATTTAATTGCGTAAACTTAATTGCGTAAACTTAACTGCGCAAATTTAAACCTGTTCAAATTTGAAGACTGAACCAAGATATTTTTCTTCGCCGGTAACGTGGATTTCTGCGGCGACTACCTGATTTCGACCACTGTCTTTGGCATGATATAAAGCTTCGTCGGCAGCTTTGATCAGCGTTTGCGGGGCGATATCAATGGCCGGCACAATTAGCGCCACACCAATACTGACCGTGATCATGCCAAATGGCGACATGGTGTGCGGCAGGTTTGCCGCGGAAATGGCTGAGCAGATCATGTTGGCCATCTCGGCCGCATTCACCTTGTTGATGCCTGGCGAAATGATCGCAAATTCTTCACCGCCGTATCGTGCAACCAGATCGCTGCTGCGACGGATTTTTGCTTTAAGAATATTCGCGACGCTGCGCAGGCAATCATCTCCCGCCAGATGACCATTGTGATCATTGAATTTTTTAAACCAGTCCACGTCGATTAATGCCACTACCAAAGGCTGACCGCTGCGGGTAGCGCGACTCCATTCGCTAGACAAGACTTCATCGAATTTACGACGATTGGGGATGCCGGTTAGCCCATCCGTATTACTGAGTTCAAATAAATTACTGTTAACCAGTTCCAGTTCTGCTGTGCGTTCAGCGACGCGATCTTCCAGACTTGCGACGGTCTCATGCAGATTGATTGCCATGGTCGTGAGTGATTTGCGCAATTGCCGCAGTTCTTTTACAGGGTAATCAAACTGCGCATCGATTTGAGCGGCGTTCGACGACTTCCAGTCGCCCTGACTTAATTGCTCGGCCCACTCGGTCATTTGCACTATCGGCTTACTGATCCGGACCGCGATCAGCAATGCCAGTGCAAAACCGATCAGCAACGCGACCAGCAGCAAGATCAGTATCGATTTATTGATGTTGTATTCGTAAAATATCCCGACCAGGACGCAAGCCAAAAAAAGGAATAACGCAAGGAAAGGCCGCGCAAGATATTGGCGTAGCGAAAAAATGGTTTTGTCAGGGAATGCATTCAAGGCGGCACTTGTACCCAATAGATAATGACTGCGAGGTAAATCATCACTAGACGGGCAGCCTATCGACCAGTCTCAGTAATGTTGCAGCAATTCAATAAAGTGGCCTATTATCCATCAAATCAAACAGAGCTATCGTTGAGACTGTTGCTGCTGAATCACTTTGGTGAGAAATAATTTAATTGCCCAAAAGAACTAAAAATTGAACCGCGTTGAAGTCACCGCTAACTTGCTCCATTTTTAGCGCGAATTACTCGGCGAATTGCTTCGGTTCGGGCCGACAAGATATTTTCGGCGATTTTTTGCGGCTGATTGGGGAATCGTTGCATTGCAAGCTTGGCAATTTCTGCATTTGGTATAGATTGCGCTGCCGCCATAGCCTGCTCAAGAAACCCCTGTTGCGGAAACTTCGCCGCGGTTAATAAATAATAACTGCGTACCGTTTGAAGAATTTCGCCAAATCGTTCAGGCCGGCGAAAGGCATCACAACGTTCCAGCAGGCCGATGATTAATTCTGCGGACAATGTTTCAGAATCCTTAATCCGGCGATGTTCTCTTGATGCGATGAAGGCAATATCGCGTATGTCGGCAGGCACTTTTAGCCGGTCGCAAATAAGTTCGCAGTTGGCTGATGCCGCGACACATAATGCAGCCCAGCGAGCGGCTAGTGATTGTTGATTCAGTGCCGCGAATTCGATGACCTCCAGTTGATCAGGCAAGGTGGCTTTCGACCAGTGCTGCTCGAACTCGGGAATAATGCGCGCAAGGGCGCCAGAATCATGCAGCACTTGCAACATGCGTGCCGGGTGCGCTTCCATTAAGCCGCGACTAAGTTCCTGCCACACGCGCTCAGGCACCAATGCGTCCACTTCGCCGGCGGTAACCATTGTGCGCATTAATTGCATGGTTTCCGGGGCGACCGAAAACGCTGCAAAGCGCGCCGCAAACCGTGCAACCCGCAAGATACGCACGGGGTCTTCGGCAAACGCATCAGAGACGTGACGGAAGACCTTGGCGGCCAGATCGCGTTGTCCGCCAAACGGGTCGACAATGACCTTGTTCGATTTGTCGTCAGCGCGTACCGCCATTGCATTGATGGTCAAATCGCGACGCTGCAAATCCTGTTCCAGGGTGACATCGGGTGCGCAATGAAAAATAAAGCCGTGGTAGCCTGGGGCGCTTTTACGCTCGGTGCGCGCCAAAGCGTATTCAGCTTTGGATTTCGGATGCAAAAAAACCGGGAAGTCCTTACCTACCGGTTTATATCCTGCGGCGATCATCTCATCTGGCGTCGAGCCGATGACGACGTAATCAATGTCTTGGACTCGCAAGCCCAACAACGCATCGCGTACTGCTCCACCCACCCGATAGATATTCATCATTTATGGTCCGGTAAAATTTCAGTTTCGGCATTGGCTTCAGTTATCCAGCGCGCCACTGCGGGATGAGCGATGACTCTTTCCATATACGCCTGCAACGCCGGCGCCAAATAAACGCCGTAGGTACGAAAGCGCATGACTACCGGAGCGTAATACGCATCGGCTATAGAAAAATCACCAAATAAAAATTGATGTGCTCCGTATTTTGATAAGCAGGCTTCCCAAATTTCAGAGATCCGACCGATGTCGGCTTGTGTCTCCATCGTTCTGCCTTCGCCAGGATAGCTGGCGCGAATGTTCATCGACATCGAGGAGCGCAGTGCAGAAAATCCCCCGTGCATCTCTGCGCATATGCTGCGTGCCATGGCACGTGCTGCCGTGTTGCGCGGCCACAGATTTTTGTCGGCAAACTGCTCCGCCAGGTAATCGCAAATGGCCAAGGAGTCCCATACCGTCAAATCGCCATCGATCAGTATCGGGACCCGGCCTGCCAATGAATATTCTGCAATCCGCTTTGCGGTGTCGGGTTGATCAAGGCAGATACGGATTTCTTTAAAAGGAATATCAAATGCTACCAAAGCGATCCAAGGCCGCATCGACCACGACGAATAATTTTTATTCCCGATCACCAAAATCAGTTCAGCTCTTTTGGCGTATTCAAGAACGCCGGCAACTTCGGTGTCCATATCTGGTGTGACAGGGCTATCAATATTTTGCATGATTGGATGTTCTTATTTTGTTGCGCCAGTAGCAATGTTGGCGGGTACATTTCCGGGCAGGTTTTCAGGAAGATCAGAATCGGTAGGGCTGTCTGAAAACGGAGAAATCATACCCAGCCGTTGTTTCAATGATTGCGGCTTTCCTGAAAATAGCGCTGCGTAATAGGTTGCGTTCGACAAGACATTTTTAACGTAATCCCGGGTTTCCGAAAACGGAATGGTCTCAGTAAAAATGGCGCCTTCCACCATCTTGGGCAAACTGGCGCGCCAGGCTCGTGCGCGGTTCGGTCCTGCGTTGTATCCTGCGGTGGCTAAAACCTCTGAACCATTCAGTCTGGTTAATATGATGTTTAGATAATTGGTACCTAATGTGATGTTAGTCTCAATGTCATTCATTCTGGTGAAATCGATGTTATCCCATTTCATCTTCTTGATGACGTACTGCGCCGTGCCCGGCATGACCTGCATGAGTCCGTTGGCGCCGGCACTGGATCGCGCATTTAAGATAAAGCGTGATTCTTGACGGATTAAACCATATACCCAAGCCATATCCAATCCCAGTGCATTGGTATTTTGAGTCATGATGTCCTGATGCGGCGTTGGAAAGCGCTGCGTGTAATCGAAAACTGTTTTGGTACGGTCAGAAGTGCTGACCATGCGATCCAGTACTCCGTTTTGCCGTGCGAACTCTGCTGCGGCCAATAACTGCTGGTCCGACATGGAACGTAGCTGCCAATTCCATTCGCGATTTCCTTCGAGCCGCAAATTCATCCCATAAAATTTCAACGCATGCTGCAATCCCTGGTTGTTGGATAAGGCGATGACATCAAGCGTCTGGATAGGCGGCGCCGGAGGAATTGCTACGCGCAGTCCGGTTTCTTCCAACGCCAGCTGTCCGTAATAACCGGGACGATCTGCAATGCCCTGAAAAAAAGGCTGTGCAAGATCTGGCTTGTTTTCCGCCACATAAGCGCGACCCAGCCAGTATATCCATGCCGGTTCACTTAATAACGATACAGGCATGGCTTCGATACCTGCTTTCACATGAGGCCAGTCCGTTGCGCGCAAGGCGGTGCGCACCCGCCATTGAAAAGCATCCAGAGAGAGCTGAGAGTCATCCACTTTTTCCCAGTAACCAGCCGCTTCGGGTAGCAGATTTTGCGCAGCTGGCAGGGCAATTTGTCCCCACGCTATGGCACGTTCATGGTCCGTCAGCGAGCGATTCATTTTGCCTAGCGCATATACGGCTTTGTCGGGATCGATTTTGGCCAGGCGGCCTAACAAAATCAAGGCGGTTTCATGCGCATCATCTGCTCTGGCCAGTGGTTTGGCCAATTCTGCTTCCAGTTTTTTGTCTGATTTATCCAATGCTTTGACAGTTTTTTCCAGATCAACCAGTTTCGCCAGATGGATAGCGACGTCAGGTGTCGTCGCTTCCGCTGCCCAACGAATCTGCGCCCACATATCTGCACGGGTGAACTGTCCCGACTCCACTAAATTGCTGAACAGTGCATAACAGCCTTCGCCATAAACTCTGGCTGAGGTCAGCAAACGGCGCGCGTCATCCGCCACGTTTTGTCCCTGTTTTAATTTTGAGAGCTGTGCATAACACTTCACCTGCGTGTCGTCATTCAGTACAAATTTGGGATACAGGGCGTCGAAGCTCGCCCAGTTATTTTGATGGCCAAGTATCAGAAGCCAATCATTTCTGAGTCTGTCCGCGATAGCCGTATTGGCGTAGCGCGTCAAAAAATCGGCAACTTCACTTTCACCGGCGAGGCGCAAATGCGATTTCAATAAGTAATAGTCAACATAAGAGGGTAGCGAGTATCCGGATAGTTGGCTGGCCAACACTTCGGCGCGTCTGGCATCTTCTTTTGATGCTGCATCGCGCAAGGCTAAAAATCGCTGATCATCGTTGGCATAATCGTCGATCTCTGCGGCATGACTGGCTACTGAAATTAACAGCGTGAAGAGTACTGGAAGAAATCGGCAAAGTTGGGCAGGTTTAAGCATGATGTGAGGGGTGGCTTGCGTGGATTTCTGAAATAATTTCCAAGAATAACAGAGACTATGGCCGCTTGTTAGTATTCGTTTTCCGAGAACCGATTTAATTAAATGTGGTGTCGTCGATTGCCTATGGCGGGACCACGCATAAATTGAAACAATTAATAACATTAAAATAAAATGACGCCACCCTGTTTGGGGCATAGTAACGGATGAACAAAATTTGCAAACTTAATCGTGGATAGCCAATAAATTCGTTGTGGACAAGCGCTTTGGTTGCGATGCAACATAGAGAGTGGACTTTGTTTTTGAGTTGCGCGGCAATCGCGCCGATAACCTTTCTATGAATAGAAAATGATCAATGAAAGTGCTTGTTTTTCCCTAAATCGAAAACTAGTATTCTACTCACCACCAAGCTTTTAATTTGCGAAATCCTCCGGTTAACTTTTAATGGAAGAACCTATGAAGGCAAATAGAGCTGCAAGAGTTACTCAGCGTGCGATGTTAATCGCTGAACGACGAAACATCAGCGCACAAGTCAGACGGCAATGGGATAAAGAAATTTCCGAACAGGTACTGGCCTGGTGTAAGACTAACCCGGTCAATATCGTGGGCGTATATAGCCCGATTCAAGGCGAACCCTCGCTGTATGAAGTATTCCCAAGTCTGGCCGAGATCGGCATCAGACTCGCACTGCCATCGGTGCCCGCAGCAGATCATGCATTGACTTTTTCAGCCTGGACTCCCGGCGACGAACTCATGAAAGACAGATACGGCGTATTGGTGCCTCTGGAGAGTGCGGCGCTGGTCAAGCCCGACGTCTTGTTTATTCCCTGTGTGGGCTACACAGCAGACGGTTATCGATTAGGCTATGGTGGCGGATTTTATGATAGGACTTTGGCAGAAAAACCCAGACCTAAAACTGTTGGTGTCGCCTATCGATTTAGTCAGTGTGAATTAGATGTACAGCCGCACGATATCGCCCTGGATTTCATCATCACAAATTTGTAGTTTTTTGTAGTGGAGTGATTCGCAGATCGTAGTTACGTTAACGCTGCAATTCGGCTATAGTCTGCGCTTATTTCAGCAATTACTTCCCAACGAAAAAGTGCAGCGATGAATTCACATTCCCTTTCCTCATGTTCGGCCTTCAAACAACTTCAAACACACCGTCAACAAATGCGCCAGCAGGGCCTGAAGATCGGCGATTTGTTTGATCAGCAGGCGGAGCGCTTTAGCCACTATTCTTTATTCGCCGCCGGTCTTTTTTTAGATTATTCCAAAAATCAGATTACGCAAACCACGCTGGAATTGCTGGCTGATCTGGCGCGCCAAAGAGATGTGGAACGTCAGCGCGATGCCATGTTTGCGGGCGATAAAATTAACTTCACTGAGAACAGATCAGTGCTGCATACAGCATTACGCGCTCCTCGAAATCAAACCAAAATTGTGGACGGTGTCGACATTAACGTCGAAGTGCATGCAGTGCTGGATCGCATGCAAGCCTTCGTAGACAAAGTTCACAGCGGCGAATGGCGTGGTGCCAGTGGACTGGTCATCACAGATATAGTCAATATCGGTATCGGCGGATCAGATTTAGGTCCAAAAATGGTGACGCATGCGTTGCGCTGTTTTGCTCATCCCGGCATACGCAGTCACTTTGTTTCCAACGTCGATGGACATGACATAGATGCCGTGTTGTGCCAGGTGAACCCGGCCTCCACCCTGTTCATCATTTCTTCCAAAACCTTTACTACCGCTGAAACCATGTTGAATGCGCACACCGCGCGTAGCTGGTTTTTGCGCACATTCAGCGCAGCTGATTTGCCGCTGCACTTTGTGGCGACTTCAAGCAATATCGCTGCAGCCAATGCGTTCGGCATCGCCAGTGAAAACTGCTTTGGATTTTGGGATTGGGTAGGCGGGCGTTATTCGTTATGGTCGGCGATAGGTTTGCCGATAGCGCTGTCGCTTGGCTTCCAGCATTTCCGCGCTTTGCTGGATGGCGCACATACCATGGACAAGCACTTTCAGGAAGCACCGATAGAGCAGAACATGCCGATGTTGTTGGCGTTAATCGGCATCTGGAATCGTGATTTTTTAGATTATGAAAGTGTGTCGATCGCGGCTTACCATCAGGACCTGACTTCCTTCCCCAGCTATCTGCAGCAACTGGATATGGAAAGCAATGGCAAATGCATCGATCACCAGGGACTCGCGGTGGATGTGCCGACCGGGCCTATTATATGGGGCAATGTAGGCACGAATGCGCAACACGCTTATTTTCAGCTTTTACATCAAGGCAGCGATATTATTCCGGTCGATTTTATTGCTTCACTCAGTCCGGAGCATCTGCTGCCGGAACATCATCTGCTTTTGCTGGCCAACTGTTTTGCCCAATCGCAGGCGCTCATGAAAGGCAAGTCAGCGCAACAGGTTAAGGAAGAAATGCAGGCTCTCGGCATTTACGAACAGCAGATCAATCAACTCATCCCGCATCGGACCTTTAACGGCAACCGACCCAGCAACACCATCCTGCTGGATAAGCTTGATCCGGCGTCACTCGGTGCGCTGATCGCCTTGTATGAACACAAGGTAGCCGTGCAGGGATTTTGCTGGGGCATTAACAGCTTCGATCAATGGGGCGTTGAATTGGGTAAAGTGCTTGCAAAAGCAATCGAGGCAGATTTGCGATCTACAGATGGAGCAGGTACGTCGAGTGGGCACGATAGTTCGACCGCTGGATTGATTGCGATGGCCCGCGCTGCCAAATCCTGAAAGGCCAATACAGGTAAAAGCCGGTATGTGAAGCTTTGCGTTAATCAATTACGATGCCGCGGCTAATCGGTGCGAACTTAGTTTCGCCGATTAGCAGTTTGGAGCATCAATGACACCACGTGAACTCAAGGATCTTAAATGAACAACATACCACCATCAACTCTGCGTAGCACTACACCTCCTCCAGTTGAAACTGGACAGCCCGTACCAGTAACAGCTCAGCCTGCGATTGTGCCCGGTTCAGAAGGAACTGCACCGACAGCACCATTATTAACGACGTTTGCGGTATTTGTGAGTATTATCCCAGACCGGCAACCGACGCCGGAACCGCCCGCGGATCCGGCGTCAGAGTCAGAACAGTTACGCCAAATTTTTTCTGACTTAAATGTCAGGGAAAGAGCAGGCCGAGGGCTGGCCAGATTGGCTGCAATGGAAGGCAATCCGGCAACTACTGCCGACATCGGTTTCGATGGACCTGCCAAATCAGATCAAAAGGCGTCGCCGAAGTAGATAAAGATCAAACTGCCGTGTTGATTCCTGCCCCGATTCACTCGAATCGGCGCCTTTTGCTTTCCCGAAGCTGGTTTGTTTGACGCGAAACGACAGACTGATTTTCTTATTCAAACCCGTTCTAATCCCGATCAAAATTTTTGGTGCACCGCCAGAAATTCATCCCATTAAAAAAAATCAATTCAGGTAATAACCGATATGTGCATGACTATAGCTATCGATTACGATGCCACGCCGAATCAGTGCGGGATTTACTTTCGCCAGCAAGAGAATTGGGCATCAATCACGCGACACAAACTAATTTTTAGGAGCTTTAACAATGCAAATTTCATTAGGCCGCTCAGACAATTCTGGGTTCATACACAGTTCGAGCGCATCACAAAGTTCGCGTACGCCACTATTGCGGGGTTCAGATGGAGGTGCACCGTCGGGGCCGCGATTAAGTTGTTGCGCGCAATTTAAGGTTTGGTCGCTCCGCGCAGCATCGGTAACCGCTTTCGTCCTTGGCGGTTTATCGATCGCGGGCACAATCCCATCAGGCGGCGCAGGTGCTGTAGTCGGGGGACTGCAGTTGGGGTTGGGAGCGACGTTGGGCGGTTGGGCTCGCTCAGTGCGCTTGAAAGAAGAAGCTGAAGTGTTGCTTCGGCACGGAACATGGGGAGGTGGTGGCGGAACTGGAGGCGGAGTAGGTGGAATAGGTGAAGTGGAGATTGATGACGAGGGAGGAGGAGATAGGCTCCAGGCCTATACAAATCCATTGCCGCAAAATTACTATCAAGGTCAGCAGCCGAATTTGCGCAGTAAAAATTCTGGCGGCGCGCCTACTAATGTATTGATAGTGGTGCAAGGCGACCAACCGAAACCAGAGCCGACACATGAGCAGGTCGAGAAAATATTTCAGGAAACGAATGTGGCGAAACGAGCGAGAGAGGGATTGGCAAAACTGAGCTCGGGAATGGGAGATAATTCGGCAACTACCCAGGCTCAGCGCAGAAGTTCCGAAACAGTCACCGAGATCGACTAAATCAAGCAGAACTGGTTAAAAGATAAATTATATTTACTGAAGCGGTACCAGCAATTAAGCCCTGATTCCGGCGAATCGGGGCTTAATTTTTCCAAAATTTAATTTGGCCTTGCCAAAATTTCATCGCGGCGCCGGTGCCGGCAACATTGCCTGGAATCAGTGTGGTGCAATATGATAAAATGCCGCGCTTAACCTTTTGATTTTCTTCGCGAATTTGGGTTCGCCAGATTGGATATCTATGTACGCAAACAGGTACGCAAGCACCATAAAAATGCGCGGCATTGTTGGTTTGGTTTTTAGCCTTTGCCTGGCAGCCGCCAATGTAAGTTATGCGCAAGATCGGCCTCTGCCGGCAGATGCCACACTGGGTACACTGAAAGCATCGGCGGTTCCGAAAATTGTGATTGATGGTAATCCGCTGAAATTGACCGCCGGAGCACAGATCCGCAATCAGAGAAATTTCATCATTCAGGCTTCGGCTCTGTCCAGCTCGACTGCCGGCTCCGATGTGAATGTACTCTACAAAAAAAGCAGGCAAGGCCAGATCGAACGTCTCTGGCTATTAACCGACCAGGAATACCAGCGTATCAAATCCGGAGCGAAATCTGCGCCTTTGCCGCCAGTAAAAAATTCGGCAACTCAAATCCATTGAATTCAACATTAACGAAGTTAGCGGTAGTTTCTTATGCAAAAAAAAGTATTTATTAAAACCTTTGGCTGTCAGATGAATGAGTATGACTCGGACAAAATGGCCGATGTGCTCAATGCGTCCGACGGCATGATTAAAACCGATACGGTGGAAGATGCCGATGTCGTGATCCTCAATACCTGCTCGGTGCGCGAAAAGGCTGCGGAAAAAGTATTTTCAGATCTGGGACGTTTGCGCGAACTGAAATTAAAACGCCCTGGCATGGTCATCGGTGTTGGCGGTTGCGTCGCGTCACAGGAGGGCGACGCCATCATCAAGCGCGCGCCATATGTGGACGTCGTGTTTGGCCCGCAAACATTGCATCGCCTGCCGCAAATGCTGAATGACCAACGCAGCAGCGGCAAATCGCAGGTAGATATCAGCTTCCCCGAAATCGAAAAATTTGACCACATGCCGCCGGCCAAAGTGGAAGGCCCGACTGCGTTCGTATCTATCATGGAAGGTTGCAGCAAGTACTGTAGTTATTGTGTGGTTCCGTATACGCGTGGCGAAGAAGTATCGCGCCGCTTCGAAGATGTGCTGGCTGAAGTGGCCGGACTGGCCGCGCAGGGCGTCAAAGAAATCAGTTATCTGGGACAAAACGTGAATGCGTTTCGCGGTGCGATGGCAGACGGTGACATCGCCGACTTTGCTTTGCTGATTGAATATACCGCGGAAATCCCCGGCATAGAACGGATACGTTTCGTCACCAGTCACCCCAAAGAATTTACGCAGCGCCTGATCGACACCTACGCCAAAGTACCCAAGCTGGTAGATCATCTATATCTGCCGGCACAGCATGGTTCAGATCGGATACTGTCTGCCATGAAGCGTGGCTATACCGTGCTGGAATACAAATCAGTACTGCGTCGTTTAAAGGCGGTGCGCCCCAATATGTCGATTTCTTCCGATTTTATCGTCGGCTTTCCAGGTGAAACCGAGGCCGATTTTGAAGCAATGATGAAGTTGATTGATGACGTCGGTTTCGATAACAGTTTTAGTTTTATATTCAGCCCACGTCCGGGAACACCGGCTGCCAATCTGGAAGACGACACCCCGCATGAAGTCAAGTTGGCACGTCTGCAGCGTCTGCAGGCCGTCATCAACAGCAATGTCAAACGCTATAGCAACGAAATGATAGGCACAATACAAACCGTGCTGGTGGAAGCGCCGACCGTTAAAGACGTCAATGAATTACAGGGACGCACAGAAAACAATCGGGTCGTCAATTTTCCCGGCGATGTCGAACTCATCGGAAAACTGGTGGATGTCAAAATCACGCATAGCTATAGCTACTCCTTGCGCGGTGAACTTATTCCAGTGACTGCCGCTCTGTGAAAAATAAAATCAACGTACTTACCTTCGCGCCCGAGCAGCCCTTGGATAACACCAAGCTGGCTGCATTATGTGGCCCCATGGATGTAAATTTGCGGCAAATTTCTGCTGCATTGGATGTCTCTCTGTTTCGGCGTGGCGAGAAGTTTATCGTGAGCGGTGAAAATGCGGCACAGGCAGTTGCGATACTGGAAAAATTCTATAACGCCGATCAAAAATCGATTTCAGTCGATGAAGTGCAGCTGGCACTGGTCGAGCAGCGCAGCCTGTCCTCGGCAACAACGTTGCCGGCTATTTTGAATAGCGAAGCACCATCCGATATAGTCAGCCCGATTTTGAAAACACGCCGCTCTGATTTGCGTGGCCGCACGCCACATCAAATCAGCTACCTCAATTCCATCATGGAGCATGACGTCACGTTTGGCGTAGGCCCGGCCGGAACCGGGAAAACTTATCTGGCTGTGGCATGTGCAGTGGATGCGCTGGAGCGAGATACGGTAAAGCGCATCGTACTAACTCGTCCGGCGGTCGAGGCAGGCGAAAGGCTAGGCTTTTTGCCGGGAGATCTGGCGCAAAAAGTCGATCCGTATCTGCGGCCTTTGTATGATGCGTTATACGATTTACTCGGTTTTGACCGCACTCAAAAGTTATTCGAAAAGCAGGCCATAGAAATTGCGCCGTTGGCTTACATGCGTGGCCGCACTTTAAATCATGCATTTGTGATTCTGGATGAAGCGCAAAACACCACGCCCGAACAAATGAAAATGTTTTTAACGCGCATAGGTTTTGGCAGCAAGGCCGTGGTGACTGGTGATATAACGCAAATTGATTTGCAGCGCGGTCAAAAAAGCGGACTGGTCGACGCGATGAGCGTGCTGGGGGATGTGCGCGGTATCGCCTTTACCCGCTTCTCCAGTGTCGATGTGGTGCGCCATCCTTTGGTCGCGCGTATCGTCGATGCCTATGAAAGCGCGGCTGAATCGACCGCTGAACTCACTTCAAAATTCAATCTGGCGACACCCAAGTCGAACAAAAATGGCCGAAAAAACGTCGGATAAACTCAAGCTCAAACTGACGCTGCAATTTCCGGATAAGCGTTTGCAAAAACAGTTGCCGAAAGAGCTGATCAAGAAAACGGTAAAAGCGGCGTTGTTTGCTCCGGCAGAATTCACGATCCGCTTTGTTGATGCGCTTGAAGGTAAGTCGCTCAACCTTGATTTTCGCGCTAAAAATTATGCCACCAACGTGCTGACTTTCGCCTACACCGAAGATGTTGATGCCGAAGTGACGCTGGCCGACATTATTTTATGTACCGACGTATTGCAGCAGGAAGCTGCCGCACAAAAAAAATCTGTGGTTGACCACACCCTCCATTTAATCGTACATGGCGTGTTGCATGCGCAGGGTTACGACCATGAAAATGACGAGGACGCGCAAGAGATGGAAGAATTGGAAGCGGACATCCTGGCGACTTTGGGCGTAGCTAACCCTTATTTATAAAAAAAGCTCAACTCCCGTAGGTTGGGCTACGCCGCACCAGCCCAACGTTCTTTGAACAGCAGGTAGCTTCGTAGGTTGGGCTGCGCATTACCAGCCCAACAATCATCCGTAAATAATTGGCAAGTGCGTATTTGGCGCGGAGTGTTGGGCTGATAAAGCGTAGCCCAACCTACAGATTATCATCGCGGTCTTGGCAGTCAGAAAAATTATGAGTGTCTGATCTGCACACATTTCATAAAGCTGACACACAATTTCATTACTCTCTCGTAAATCTTCGTCTAAACAGGACAGATAGTGCCGACCAGGGAGAGTCAAGTGAGTAACGAAGCGAATAAAAACGCAGATCATGGTGATGATGAAGCAGTTGATTTCAGATTGCGCACCATCTTTATTTCCGATATTCATTTGGGTACCAGCGGATGTCAGGCAGAAGTCTTGCTGGATTTTTTAAAACACTGCCATGCCGATACTTATTATCTGGTTGGTGATATCGTCGATGGCTGGCGCTTGAAAAAATCCTGGTACTGGCCGCAATCACACAACGACGTCGTGCAGAAATTACTACGCAAGGCTCGCAAAGGCAGTCGCATCATTTATGTACCGGGCAATCACGACGAGTTCTTACGACATTACTTTGATCTGTCTTTTGGCGATGTCGAAGTAAAAAATAATCCCATCCATGAAACCGCTGACGGAAAACGTCTGCTGGTGATTCATGGCGATCAGTACGATAACGTCATGCTGTATTCCCGCTGGCTGGCATTTCTAGGCGACAGCACATATGAATTTCTGCTGACGCTTAACCGTCCCATTAATAAAGTGCGGCGCTTTTTTGGCTTGTCTCATTGGTCACTGTCACAATACTTAAAACTCAAAGTAAAAAATGCAGTTAACTTTATTTCCTGTTTCGAAGAGGTGGTGGCAGCGGATGCGGCGCATAAAAATGTGGATGGCGTGGTGTGCGGCCATATTCATCATGCCGAAATTCGCGATATTAATGGATTAACCTATTGTAATGACGGCGACTGGGTGGAAAGTTGCACCGCACTGGTTGAACATATGGATGGAAAGTTGGAAATTATGCATTGGTTGGATCATTACAATCAGAGGCTGTCGCAAGCCCGGGCGGAAGTCAAGGCAGGAGTGAGGTCGGACGTTAGCGTCGCCGCCTGATTTGCTTTTTGATTTTAAGCATTTTTAATGTATCCTATAACATTAAAACTACGGCTCCCAGCCTCCTATGCCAGAACATCCTAGCACGGTCAGAGCTGCCGAATTCAAAGCATCTTCCAAATCGGCCACCTCTGACGCTAAGCCTAACCGCCCTCACCGTTCTTTATTTGAACGCCTTACAGCACTGATCTCCCCTGAACCAGAAAACCGCAGCGAATTGCTCGAAGTGCTGCAAGATGCGCATGAGCGCAATTTGATTGATGCCGACGCCTTGTCGATGATTGAGGGTGTATTTCAGGTATCCGATTTATGCGCACGCGACATCATGGTGCCGCGCTCCCAGATGGATGTGATTGATATCACCAAGCCGATTGCTGAATGGATGCCCTATGTAATCAGCACCGCCCATTCACGCTTCCCGGCGGTGGAAGGCAATCGCGATAAAGTAGTTGGGGTGCTGCTCGCCAAAGATTTATTGCGTTACTACTTTGATGAAGAATTCGACGTGCGCGACATGCTGCGCCCGGCCGTGTTTATTCCCGAATCAAAACGTCTCAACGTCCTGCTGCGTGACTTCCGCGCCAACCGAAATCATATTGCCATGGTGGTTGACGAATACGGCGGTGTGGATGGGTTGATTACGATAGAAGACGTGCTGGAACAAATCGTCGGCGATATCGAAGATGAATACGATTTTGATGAAGAAGAAGATAATATTTTAGCTATCGGTTTTGGTACCCACGGCGCGCGCTGGCGCGTCAAAGGGTTGACCGAAATCAGTCAGTTCAATGAAGTGATAGGCAGCGAATTTTCTGATGCTGATGTCGATACCATAGGCGGGCTGGTCGCCAATCATTTAGGCCGGGTGCCACACAAAGGCGACAAATTTTCCATCGGACGTACCAACTTCGAAATATTGCGGGCCGATCCAAGGCAGGTCGATGTGTTGCTGGTAGAGCGCACGGCGGCAGAGCCATTACCCGACGGCGATGAAGCCGGATAGCCGTGCAATAAACAGTTAACGAAAGGTTGGATTTGCAAAGTGTGATTGCACGTTGCCCTTCATGGGCACTTTTTTTATTCGCGCTTTGTGCCGGCGCTGCGTACGTGCTCGCGTTTGCACCGGTTGGATTCTGGCCGTTGCAACTCATCTGTTTATCGTGCTTGTTTTATCTGCTGGTTAACTCCGGCAATAATTACGCCGGCGGCGTCCGCCGCGTGATGCAACTGACCTGGCTGTTCTGTTTTTCGTGGCTGTTTTTGGGAGTGATCTGGCTCACCGTGACCATGTTTCGCTACGGGGATATGCCGGTCTGGCTATCTTTCTTTTGCGTGGCATTATTCGCAGCGGCGCTGGCCTGTCTGCCCGCATTCATGATGGGGTTGGCAGCGCACATCAAACAACGTTATCAGCCTGCGCAGTGGTTGGTTTGTCTGGTTTTGTTTCCGACTTTGTGGAGTCTTGCTGAGTGGACTCGCGGCTGGATCTTTACCGGCTTCCCCTGGCTGGTTTCCGGCTACGCGCATAACGTTGGCCCATTGTCCGGATTTGCGCCGATACTAGGCGTGTACGGCATCACCTGGCTGACTGCGATGATTGCGGGCAGCGTGGTACTGATAGTAGAGCGGCAGCGACGCTACGCCTGGCTGATAATAGGTATTGCAGTTGCAGGTGGCGCGCTGCATGTCGTGAAGTGGACAGTGCCAAACGGCGCACCACTCACGGTGCGACTGTTGCAGGGTAATGTCGATCAGCAAGTCAAATTCGAGCACGAACATTTAATCGACTCGCTGGATTTTTATTTTGATGCCATCATAAAAAGGCCCGCAGATTTAATCGTCACGCCCGAGTCCGCATTGCCGCTGCCGAAGCAGGCGCTACCACCCGGTTACCTAGACCAGTTGCAAAAATTTTCTGCCGATACGCACAGCGATATCGCGCTCGGCTTATTCAGTAACGATGGACTGGATCTGTTCGCCAACAGCATGATCAGCATTACGCCAGATGCCTTACAGGCTGGTCCGCAAATGCAACCTTACCGTTACGACAAACATCATCTGGTCCCGTTTGGCGAGTTCATCCCCTCGGGGTTCGCCTGGTTTTATCACTACATGCATATTCCGATGGGCGACCTGCAGCGCGGACCATTATTGGCTTCGGCTTTCCCGGTCAAGGACCAATTTATTCTGCCCAATATCTGCTACGAAGATGTGTTTGGCGAAGAAATCGCGGCGCGAATTGCACAGGCTTATTTCGCCCATAAAGACGTGCCGACGATACTGTTAAATATGACTAATATCGCGTGGTTTGGCGATAGCTGGGTCATGCCGCAGCATGTACAGATTACCCAGATGCGTACGCTGGAAACAGGTCGGCCGATGCTGCGTTCCACGAATACGGGCGTGACCGCTTTGGTGAATGCGCAAGGTGAAATCGTCAGCCAGTTGCCAGGATTTGTACGTGGCGAACTGGATGTCACCGTGCAGGGATATCAGGGCGTCACGCCTTATATCGTGTGCGGCAATTATTTGTGGCTGGGATTGATGACTCTGCTCGCGCTGGTGGCTTTCGGGCTGCATCGTCTGCGCAAGCCGTCACAGCGTTAACAATTCAGGCCAAAACTGCGGGTCATGCAGCAGATTCGCGATTCCGTTAATCACGAATTGCACGCCGATACAGATCAATAAAAAACCCATAATGCGTGACACGGCTTCGATGCCTTCATTCCCAAGCATCGAGGTGAGCCTCTCGGACGCACGTAACACCAGCCAAGCTATATACGCAACCACTAAAATTCCAATCACCACCGCTGAATAGCCCAGCCAGATCGGCAATGCGGTTTGACTGTGGACACCGGTAGACATGGAAATCACCACGGCAATCGAACCGGGGCCAGACAGGGTAGGCATCGCCAGCGGGCTAAACGATATATCCTGTTTTGCGTTGATCTTTTGCGCGTGCGGTAGTTCTGGCGGCGGGAACAACATGTTGAAGCCGAATTTGCAGACAATTAATCCACCTGCAATGCGCAGGCCGGGTATTGAAATGCTGAAAAAATCCATCAGCACCACACCGACCAATAAAAATACCACCAGTATCGCGGCCATGTAATAGCAGGCGCGACGTACCTGTCTGGCGCGCTCAAGCGGAGTTAGGTGGGCCGCGATAGCGGGCAATATTGCGACGGTGGTGAGTGGATTGGCGATGGGGAGCAGAGCGGAAATAGTGCCGAGTATCGTGGCGAAAACCTCAAAAATAAGTTGGTGCATACAATGGCCTGCCTATTTTGATTGTTATGATTGTTGCGATCATACTATGTCCTTCCAAAACTACCAATTTTGCCGCACACAATATATAGTGAACTTCTTAACTCATCTGACGTAGCGTATTCAAACCAGTTCACCCGACGTAATTCATCCGGGCGCAGTTCATCCAAGTTATAGTAAAAAGATAACGATAAAAGGAGACGAACCATGTGGAACCAAGTTTACGATCCATTGAATAATCCCTGGCTTTCAACCATAGCCGCAGCACTGCCGGTCGTCGTGATGCTGGTTGCGCTGGCATTTTTCCATATCAAAGCACATATAGCCGCAGCCCTTGGTTTGCTGACGGCGCTGATCGTGGCAGTTTTTATTTACACCATGCCTGCCACCACCGCAATTTCGGCTGCGGTATTTGGTGCCGCTAACGGCTTGTTGCCGATAGGCTGGATCGTATTGAACGTCATTTTTCTGTATCAGCTTACCGAGCGCAAAGGCTATTTTAAAATTCTACAGGGCAGTATTACCTCCGTTACCACCGACCGCCGCCTGCAGTTACTGCTGGTGGCGTTTTCATTTGGGGCCTTCTTCGAAGGCGCGGGCGGTTTCGGCACACCCGTTGCGGTCACCGGTGCATTGTTAATCGGTCTGGGCTTTGCGCCACTGGCAGCTTCTGGCCTGTCGCTGATAGGCAATACTGCGCCGGTCGCATTCGGCGCGCTCGGTACGCCGATCATTGCGCTGTCGGCGGTAACCGGTCTGGATATGATGCAGTTGTCGGGCATGATAGGACGGCAGTTACCGCTGTTTTCGTTACTTGTTCCGTTCTGGCTGGTGTGTGCATTTTGCGGCTTCAAAGGCATGCGCGAAGTCTGGCCGGCGATACTGGTCGCAGCGGTGGCGTTTGCGGTCCCACAATTTTTAATTTCCAATTACCACGGTCCATGGCTGGTTGATGTGGGTGCTTCGATTTCATCGATGGTGTGCCTGACCCTGTTTCTCAAAGTCTGGAAGCCGGCAACGATTTGGACGAATGCCGCCGGCAAGTTGAAGGGCGCAGGTCAGACTGAGGACATCGTGATCAATAAGGCTGAAGAACTGCACTACACGCGCAATCAGGTGCTGCAGGCGTGGTTACCCTGGCTGATATTGTCGTTGCTGGTCTTTGCCTGGGGTATACCTGAGTGGAAAAAGTATCTGGATGGCGTTTCGCTGATTAAATTTGAGTGGCCGGAGTTGCACAAGATGGTGCAAAAAATGCCGCCTATCGTACCCAAAATGAGCGCAGAGTCAGCGATCTACAGTTTGACCTGGCTGTCCGCTACCGGCTCCGGGATTTTGATTGCAGCAGCTATTTCCGGTTTGCTGATGGGTTATAAAATTACCGAGTTATTCAAGGTGTATTGGGAGACCATTAAATTACTCAAATATTCATTGCTGACCATCGCGACCATGCTGTCCCTCGGTTATATCACGCGCTACTGCGGCCTGGATTCCACCCTGGGTTTGGCGTTTGCGCATACCGGCGTGCTGTATCCGTTTTTTGGCACGCTGCTCGGCTGGTTGGGTGTGGCGTTAACGGGTTCCGACACCGCATCGAATGTGCTATTTGGCGGATTGCAAAAAGCGTCGGCGCAGCAATTGAGCATCAGTCCGATTTTGATGGCGTCGGCGAATTCCTCTGGCGGCGTGATGGGGAAAATGATAGACGCACAATCGATCGTGGTCGCTGCTACAGCGACTAAATGGTTTGGCCATGAAGGTGAGATTTTGCGCTACGTGTTTTGGCATTCCATCGCGTTGGCCTGTCTGGTCGGCGTGGTGGTTACATTGCAGGCCTATGTCTATCCGTTTACTTTGATGGTGCAATGAAATGACGATGATCAATACGCTGGCAGATATCGCTGTGGCGTTTTGCGGATATACCGATATCAAACAGGTTGATCAGCGCATTTTGATCTTAGATGAATAAGATTTTAAATAAAATTGCCATTTCGATCAGGACACTATTTCAAACTGTACCGGTAAGAATATTAAAGTGTGTGCATGGAGCCGCGTTGGATGCCATGTTAATGTGCCGGACTCTGGTGCTCACGAGGCGCCAGACCATGCATGAAAAATTCGCATTCAAATAATGCTTAACACATTGAAGCGGCAATCTAGCCGCAAGTTTTGCACCTTAGCCGCACACACAATGGCACGGAGACACCTATGACTGATATTAGCAAACCAGCAGCACCTGCGCTTTCAACTGAATCTGCACTCAACTCCATTTCGCTCGAAGATAAATACACATTGCCGCGTGGCCGCGCATTCATGACCGGCACGCAAGCCTTTATCCGGCTGGCGATGATGCAGCATCAAAGCGACGTGAAGGCAGGATTAAACACGGCAGGTTATATCACCGGTTATCGTGGTTCACCGTTGGGTGGTGTGGACATGACGGCTGAAAAAGCCAAGAAATACCTGGAAGCCGAGCACGTCAAATTTCATCCCGGTGTCAATGAAGATCTGGCTGCAACCACCGTGTGGGGGACGCAGCAGGTCAATTTATTTCCGGGCGCGAAATACGACGGCGTGTATTCCATCTGGTACGGCAAAGGCCCCGGCGTAGACCGATGCGGCGACGTATTCAAACACGCCAATATGGCCGGTACGTCGAAACACGGCGGGGTGCTGGTATTGGCGGGGGATGATCATGCCGCCAAATCATCGACTACCGCGCATCAAAGTGAGCACATACTGAACGCCTGCGGTATTCCGGTTTTATATCCGTCTTCAGTCCAGGAATATCTCGATTACGGCCTGCATGGTTTCGCCATGAGTCGTTATACCGGGCTGTGGGTGGCGATGAAATGCGTGACCGATATCGTGGAATCCGGTGCGATTGTTGAAATCGATCCCGACCGGGTGCAACCGGTTACTCCAACCGATCTGGCATTGCCTGCCGACGGTTTGAATATACGTCAGGGCGACGCAGTATTGGCGCAGGAAACGCGCATGAACCATTACAAATGGTATGCAGCATTGGCTTATGCGCGCACCAACAAATTAAATAAAATCATCTGGGACAGTCCACATGCCAAGATCGGTATTATCACCGCCGGTAAATCGTATCTGGATACGCGTCAGGCCTTGTTCGATTTAGGTATCGATGAGCAGGTTGCGCACGATATCGGATTGCGCCTGTATAAGATCGGCATGATCTGGCCGCTGGAATCGGAAGGCGTGCGCAATTTTGCGCAAGGGCTCGAAGAGATTCTGGTTGTTGAAGAAAAACGTCAAATTCTTGAGTATCAGGTGAAAGAACAACTGTACGGCTGGGAAGACAAGGTCCGTCCACGCGTGGTTGGCAAGTTCGACAACACCGGCGAATGGAATAATCTGGATGGTGCCGGGCATGGTGACTGGTTGCTGCCGGCGACCTACGAGTTGAGTCCGGCGCAAATTGCCCGCGCCATCGCTTCGCGTATTTCCAAATATTTTTCCGGTCATCCGGTCGCAGCGAAAGTCGCCGAGCGTATCGCGTTTCTGGAAGCAAAGGAAACCTTGCTGTCCGCTGCTGCGAAACCAGATCCGAATAAAGATCGCGTGCCGCATTTCTGTTCCGGCTGTCCACACAATACGTCTACCCGATTGCCGGATGGCAGTCGTGCCTTGGCCGGTATCGGTTGCCATTACATGGCGTTGTGGATGGATAGAGAAACCACCAACTTCAGCCACATGGGGGCAGAAGGGGTGAGCTGGGTTGGGCAATCGCCATTTACGACTGAAAAGCATGTGTTCTCCAATCTGGGTGACGGCACATATTTCCATTCCGGCCTGCTGGCAATTCGCGCTTCGGTCGCAGGCAAGGTCAACATCACCTACAAGATTTTATACAACGATGCCGTAGCCATGACCGGCGGGCAGGTGGTGGATGGCCCGATAGATCCTGGCATGATCTCGCGTCAAATTGCGGCAGAAGGTGTTACGCCGATTATTGTGGTGACCGATGAACCGGATAAATATCCGGCAGACTATGCGTGGGCTGAAGGCGTCACGGTACGTCATCGCAGTGAACTGGATGCGGTACAGCGCGAGTTGCGTGAAGTGACGGGTGTGTCGGCCATGATTTACGACCAGACCTGCGCCAGCGAAAAACGTCGCCGCCGGAAAAAGAAAGAATATCCCGATCCGGCATTGCGCACGGTGATCAACGAAGCCGTGTGCGAAGGTTGCGGCGATTGCGGTGTGCAATCGAACTGCCTGTCGGTGGAACCGTTGGAAACGGAATTTGGTCGCAAGCGTCAGATCAACCAGTCGTCATGCAACAAGGATTTTTCTTGCGTAACCGGATTTTGCCCCAGCTTTGTAACGGTTGAAGGCGGCTCGCTGAAGAAGCCGAAAAAAGTGGAAGCTGCAGCTACGGCGATGCAATTGCCTACGCCGCAATTGCCATCCACCGCGCAGCCGTTCGGCATCATCGTCACCGGCGTGGGCGGAACCGGCGTAGTGACAGTCGGACAGATTTTGGCCGTGGCAGCGCATCTGGAAGGCAAGGCAAGTTCAGTGCTGGATATGAGTGGTTTAGCGCAAAAAGGCGGACCCGTTTTATCCCACGTGCGGATAGCTGACCACGATGCCGATCTGCATTCAACCCGGGTTGGTACCGGTGCGGCTGATCTGGTGATTGGTTGCGATGTGATCGTTACGGCCGGTCGTGATGCGCTGTCGCGTATGGGAGAAGGTCGTACTTATGCCGCGATCAATACCACGACTTCGCCAACGGCAGCGTTCGTTAAAAACCCGGATTGGCAATTCCCGGAAATGAGTGCGGAAGAAGCGATTCGTCATGCCTGCGGTGCAGATCGGGTATCGTTAATTGCGGCCGGTGATATCGCTACTGCACTGACCGGAGACAATATCGCCACCAATATGTTTATGCTAGGTTACGCATGGCAAAAAGGTTGGGTGCCACTGTCCGAGGCGTCACTCATGCGCGCGATTGAACTCAATGGCGTGTCGATTGCCTTTAACAAATCCTCGTTTGACTGGGGACGTAAAGCGGCATTCGATTTACCTGCGGTACAGAAAATCGCCACACCGGCAACCGTGATTGAATTCAAGCGCGCACCGACTTTGGATTCCATTATCGCCAAACGTGTGCAGTTTTTGACTGAGTACCAAAATGCGGCTTATGCCAAACAGTACGCTGATTTTGTAGCGCAGGTTAAATCGGCTGAAAATCGTGTTTCCGAAACAGGTGCGCGATTAACTGAAGCGGTAGCCAAGTATTTATTCAAGCTGATGGCCTACAAGGATGAATACGAAGTCGCGCGTCTGCATACCTCGCCGGATTTCGCGAAGAAGATTGCCAATATGTTTGAAGGCGATTACAAAATTAACTATCACCTGGCTCCGCCATTATTGGCAAAACGCGATGCAAAAGGGCATTTGGTTAAGCAGCAGTTTGGTCCGTGGATGATGAATGGATTTAAAGTTCTGGCGAAACTGAAATCCCTGCGCGGGACACCGCTGGATATATTTGGTTATACCGCAGAGCGCAAGATGGAACGTGCCTTACCGGTAGCGTATCGTGACACCATCACGACCTTGCTGGCGCAGCTGACCAAAGATAATCTGGCCAAAGCAGTAGCGATTGCCAGCATACCTGAAGAAATACGCGGTTATGGTCATGTCAAAGAGCGCCATCTGGCGTTGGCAGAAGCCAAGCAGGCTGGTTTGTTGGCAGGATTTAAAAAGGACACTGTACCTGGTAAGCAGGTGGCGTAGGTTGGACTTCGGTTTTGCGGATTGGTTTTGTAGGTTGGGTTGGCTTTGTAGGTTGGGTTACGCTTTATCAGCCCAACATTCAACCGCAAATAATTTGAGCTGCTTGTTTATTTTGAAGTGGAGTGTTGGGCTGGTGAAGCGCAGCCCAACCTACGAAGCGCAACCCAGCCTACGAACTATCACTACTTCAGATTAGCTGCCGGGTGCGCAATCGTCCCATCGCCATAACTGCGCAATACTTGCGAGATCACCACCTGGTAGCCATCCAGCCAGTTGGTCTGATTGGCTTTGGCTTCCAGATGTTTGGGATGCTTCATCAACTCCTGCAAGCCGTCCATGGACTTCCAGTAGTAGACATTTGAAACGCACCCTGTTTCAGCGTTTTCCCAGGTTTCTTCACCGATGTAGTCGGTAGTTTGTTTGGCGAACTCGGTGATGGACAGATCGAGCTGGTGGAAAGCTGCGTCAAACTGCTTTTTTTTAAAAATAAAAGTAGCGCTGTACATAGCTGTCCTTCTCCATTAATTTTGGACAAACACACCCGCGGTGCGATTTTTTTTCACATTGTCCCAGTTGAAAATTTGCCCGTTCATGGCGATGTACACACCATGCGGCAAAGTCTGCGCGATACCGCTGGCAAATCCAAGATTGAACAGTGCATCGGAGTTGGCGATTTCATAGGGTATCATCGCGCCGGTCAAAATAACGGTTTTGGCCAGTTTGGCATTGCCGATTACGTGCGCAGTCTCGCGCATGGTGTCCGTTCCGTGGATGATGACGATGGCGGTTTCAGCCGCACGCTGACAGGCGACTAACACGTTGTGGCGATCAGTATCCTGCATCTCCAGAGAATCCAGCATGGCGACAACTTCCAGTTGGGTAGGCAGTGTGATTCTGGCGCGCGCAATAATGTCTGGCAGATGACTGTCGGCAAAGCCGAGTTTGCCGGCGATTTCGTCATAGTGTTTGTCAAAAGTGCCGCCGGTGGCGAGTATGCGTAGTGTCATGTCGAACTCGTAGTAATAAATTTGTGGTTAGAAAAATTCAGGATCACGCGACCTGTTTACAGCCCATACCCAATTCGATTTTCAGGCAGGCATAAAACACCGGTGCCGCCACCAGTCCCGGAATGCCGAACATGGCTTCCATCACCAGTATCGCGATCAGCAGTTCCCAGGCTTTGGCATTGATTTGTGTGCCGATGATTTTGGCATTTAAAAAATATTCCAGCTTGTGTATCACGATCATGTAGCACAGCGAGAAACAGGCGATTTGCAGGGAATGCGACAGGCTGACTATCACCAGTATCGTGTTCGAAATAACATTGCCGACTACCGGTAACAGACCAAACACAAAGGTCAGCAACACCATGGTTTTGGACAGTGGCAGGTGCACGTCCGAGGCAGGCAGAACCACCAGCAGATAAATCGCTGACAGGCAGGCATTGATGGCGGAGATGCGGACCTGGGCAAATACGATGCGTTGAAATGCCAACTGCAAATGGCTTGCGCGCTCCTGCAATGCGCGTGCAAATGGCGGCAAGACTATCCGGTTGTCCTGGATGGCGATGATGCCGCCAATGATCATGCCCATCAGTAGTTGAATAAGCGAGTGTCCTGCTTCCTGTCCCCAGCGCTGTGCTACCTGCCCATGTTCACGCAACCAGCCGGACATCAGTTCGCGCAAGGCGTCGCTGCCATTCGGCAGATAGTCGCTGATCCAGGTGGGAAACTGAGACCGTGATTGTTCGATGATGCCCGCCATACTTTGCAGCAGCATGCGCAGACTGCCTGCGTCGCTTTTGGCGAAGGTGACCGCCCAGATTATCAGCGCCGTTAAACTGCCGATGACGATGACAGCTAACACGATCAGTACGAATATGCGGGCTGTGACAAACCGGATTTTTTTCTCGACGGTAGGCGTGAGCAAATGCACCAATGAATACACCAGCAGCCCCGAAAATAATGCCAGCATTAAGCCGGCCTTTAAAACGACGAGAGCTGCCACGAAAGTTAACAGGTAAGACGCGATAACCGGGATGGTAAATTTATTTGGCATCATGCTGAGTGAATAGTGGTTAGTGGATAACTAAGCCAATGATTGAACAGACTAACAATCCGACGCCAGCAGCGCTGGATATGAGAAAACCTAAACTGCGTTTTTTCGCAGCCTTGTAATATCCAAGCGCATACACGATACGCCCGACTACCCATACGGCACCAAATCCTGCTGCATACTGATCGCTCATATACATCGCACACAGCCACAGTAGCGGTAAAAATAAAATCAACTGCTCAACCGTATTGGCCTGCACACGAAGTGCGACTAGAAATTCCAGCGGACCGTCGGTCGATGGTGCGGCTACGTTATGAATGCCGCGTGCTTTTCCCACTTTGGAAAAAACCCAGATATACATCAGCAAGCTTGCTATCGTGACCCACGCGGTTAATTTCATACTTACTCCAAAAGGTGAATGGAAAGATTAACTGCGAATGATACAGACTATTCCTTGTGCAGTTAACAAACTCGCCGACCAAGCGCAGCATGGTTATGGTGTTTTTATTGAAATTAAAATGCATTTTTGGCACGTAAAATCGCGAATTGACCGCAATTTACCCGCAAACTATTCGGCACAAAACAGTCGCGCATGAATTAAAATCAGCAGGCAATTTGCAGATATTCATCCACCTATTGTTCCCCCTTAGATTCATATGCGCCGTTTATTCAAAAAGTACAGCCTGTTGTTCTGGTTAGGATTGCTGTTAGTAGCGGGCTCGGTCGCGAGCAGTTACGTTATGCTGACCATGTCGCAAAATCTGCAGCTGGCCTATGCCAATGCCGGTATCGGATTGATCGTGACTATCCTGGCTTTGACGCTGGCGCGGTTTTCCATTGCGCGTCTCCATAATCGACTGCGCACATTGGCCAGTAAAGACAGCATGACCGGATTGATGAACCGCCAGTCGTTCACCACGTCATTCCAACAAACTGCGCTGGAAATGCAGCGCCTGAAATTGCCGCTCTCGTTTATTTTATTCGATATCGATTACCTGAAAAAAATCAATGAGTCGCTTGGTCATTCGAACGGCGATAAAATTATTATGGACATCGCACGTATGAGTAAACAATCGGTGCGGGGAAGTGATTTGTTGTGTCGCTGGGGCGGCGAGCAATTCGCCTTGTTGCTGAGACGTTGCGAGCTTGAACAGGCGTATAAAGTGGCAGAGCAGTTACGTCTGAATGTGCAAAATCATTCATTCTCGTTTGATGATCGGGTCGCGCCTGTCACGATCAGTCTGGGTGTGGCTGAGTGGACCGACAACGAAACCATCGATGAATTATTTGCCCGTGTTGATGACGCAGTGTATCTGGCAAAATCCGAAGGAAGAAATCGCGCTGAAATTTCTTACTACGTCGACGCCTAGTCCAAAATACTAAACTCTGTCTTTCATATTTCTGGTGGATTTGGCGAGCGTGGCATACAGCGCCGCCATGTCACCATCCCATTTTGTGAGCGCGTTTTGGTGGCGTTTTATGGTCTCGACATCACCGCGTGCAACTGGGCCGGTGAGCGCCTGCTGAGATCCAAGTCGAAAAATATTATTGAACGATTCCTGCGCCAGTGGTTTGGCCATGCGCAGCGCCATTTCCGGCGATATCCCAGCAGCTTCAAAAGTGCGCAACGACGCGTCCATTAACGTCACCAGATAATTGCTGGCAAATACGGCCGCAGCGTGGTACAGCGTTTTGCCTTCCTGATTAATTGCCACCACTTCAGCACCAATTTTTTGCAACGCGAGCGTTAAATGTTCGGTTGCATACGCGTCCCCCTCCAGAGTGCATATCGTCGCGACAAAGTGCTGCGCTACATCAAGAGGGTCAGCGAAGCTGCGTAAAGGATGAACGCTGGCAGCGCCGCGGGCCAATCCCAATTCCCCGGCAGTCAGTGCGCCGCTGCAATGAAACACGATGGTCGATGATTTGACGAGACCCTGTTCCTGCAGGCGCAGACTGCACGATCTTATCTGGTCATCTGGTGCTGCGATCATGAAAACGTCGGCAGGTTTTAATTCGGCATACCCGGTAACCGGATTGCCAGCACCGATAAATTCGCACGCCAGTCGACCACTGTTAGCAGAGCGGTTTAATACATCACCGATAGTAAAAATTTGATGCTTGTTAAATTGGTGACCCAAAACACGTCCGACTTTTCCAGCGCCAATAATGCTGAGAGTGAGTTCCATTATTTTCCTGATAGTGAATTGCTTGTGCGAGGGAGCAGATTCTAAAGTAAAAAATGCAGAGAAAAAAACATGCCTTTTTTTCTTGTTGTGGAATTGCTGAAAAAAAATAATCGTTGATACGTAAAGGGCATACGTAATTCAATCAAATTTTATCGCTTCACAGTAATTTGGATTTTTTTTATAACAGTGTGTAACAAAGCCGGAAAAAAGTTGCAGTCTGCGACTGGTAATTTGAAATTTCGACGAATAAACTCATTCCCAGAATCAACATGCAATTCGGAAATATCCTTTTTAGGATTAACACCTGAATGAGATGGGATTCTTCAAAGAGACTCTCTTTGTAAAACAAGTAATTAACAGGGAAGGTCTTTATAAGCAGCCTGGTCGCCACAAGCGATCCAGGTTTTTTTAATAATATTTGGAGACAGTTAATGAAATTTAGTACAAACAAAAACAATACGACTAGTTTTGCATTGCCGCGTTATACCATCCTCGCTGCCGCTCTTTCGTTAGCATGCGCAACAGTAAGCATGCAGGCCAGTGCTGATACACAGTCATGGAGCGCAACTAAAACAGCGGCCTTTTTGCCATTGGTGCACACCCATGACAGTAGCGGTGCAGATGTTACCGCCGACAAGGTCGCAGTAGAAATGGCAGCCGGTCAATTGAAAAATATCACGGTGAGTTTGCAGTTGCGTAATCAGGATCAACTGGACAGCTTTTTAAAAGCACTCCATACACCTGGCAATCCGTCTTATCACAAGTTCCTGACGCCCGATCAGTTTGCTGCCCAGTATTCACCAACGCAGGATCAGGTTAATGCCGTCATCAGTCATTTGACCAAGGCCGGATTTAAAAATATTACTGTCACACCTAACCGCACCTTGATCAGCGCCGACGGTACTGCAGCGACGATCACTAAAGCGTTCAACACAACGCTCAAGACATTTACTCACGAAGGTCGCAACGTTTTTGCGAATGACCGACCTGCACAGGTGCCTGCTGAATTGGGCACTATAGTCGGCTCGGTACTTGGATTGCAAAATGCGGCAATTCATCACGTCATGCATAGCGGTATTCATACGCCGGAAAGTAAGGTTCAGGCCGCAGCCGGAACAGAAACTTCACACACACCGGTTCAATACCCCGGAATCTACGGCGATGTGACGACACCAGCAGGATCGAGCACCGTGGTGGGAACGATCTCTGAAGGGAATATGACCTACACCCTGAACGATTTCGCGACCTTCCTGAGCAACAACGCAACCCTGCCAAAACTGACTCCAACCGTGGTGTATGTTGGAACGGAAAGCAGCGACGTATCGGGCGAAGTTGAATGGGCACTGGATAGCCAGGTAATTTACGGCGCATCCGGCGGCGTCAAGCAATTGATATTCTATACAGCCAGCTCGATGGAAGATGCTCCGTTGACTGCCGCGTATAACGCAGCGGTAACGGCCAACGTTGTCAGCGCAGTTAACGTGTCGCTGGGCGAATGCGAAGCATCGGCAGAATCGTCCGGATCGCAGGCCGCTGACGACGCGGTATTTAAACAGGCGGTAGCACAGGGGATTACCTTCTCCGTTGCTGCAGGCGATGCCGGTCCGTATAACTGCGACACAGACTCGGATGGCAATCCCGGCGTAGCGAAAACAACGACCCAGAAGAAAACCTATGACGTGAGCGAACCGGCCAGTTCGCCTTATGTCGTAGCCGTAGGCGGCACCGCATTGTTTACCACCACAGCCGGTGCTTACAATGGTCAGGCAGTGTGGAATGAAGGTACTGCATCTACCGGTGATGGCAGCGCGGTACGTATCTGGTCTACCGGCGGCGGATTCAGCAAATATGAGACCGCACCAACCTGGCAGACTGCAAGCATCGTCGGATCGGGCCATACAACACGCGGACTGCCTGATATCGTATTCGATGCAGCTTCTGCCAGCGGCACCTACATTTACGTGACAGCCTCCAACAATGGCGGCACGTCTGCCGGTGTTGTCGGCGGCACCAGTATGGCTGCACCGATGTTTGTAGGTTTCTGGTCACGTCTGGAATCGGCACACAGCAATAACCTGGGCTTCCCGGCTTCAGCCTTATATGCTGCGATACCCGCCAATTCCAGTCTGGTCTTCCCAGTCACCAGCGCAACGGTAGATGGTGATGCGGTTGATTACAACGGCTGGAGCACAACCTATCCAGGTATGAAAGCCAATGCATCCGGCTGGAGTGCCGCGACTGGATTCGGCAGTCTGAATGTGGATAAGCTCAATGCGTATATCACCGCCAATCCTTCAGTTTTCCCGGCAAAATAACTGATCTGGTTGTGATGTGAATTTGGCTGCGCAACTATTTTGCGCAGCCAATTTTTTTGGATATTGCGAAAATGAAAGCGCGATCTTGGAAGTGTTTAGTTGGATTCTTTGATGAGTCGACCTGAACTGTTTTGTATCGGTCTGGCATTCATTGGATACAGGCGGCTGAAAATGCTGATTTGTTCCGGCGACAATTCGATAGGCTGTTTGAAAACAATCCACAGCACACCTTCTGTGCATGGTGGCGTGGTAAGCGAGCCCATATAGGTATAGTAGCGTCTATCGGTGGGAAGAATTTGATTCAGGTCGATAGTGCCCGGCGGTTGAACCACATCGTTTTTTTCCAGCGGCATATTGTTCCAGATGGTTTGCACCAGACTGTTCGCTTTGCCTTGTTGAACCAATACCGCCAGGCCCACCAGTTTTCCATCCATGTCTTTGTGCACCAGATGTATCACCATGTCAAAAGCGGCACCATCCACATGTTCTTCTGACGGTTTGTGAAAATGGAACTGCACCAGATCGTAGCGCCGGCCCAAAATAGTAATGCTGTCTCCTGCGCCGAGATTGACCTGGATGGTGTGACCGTTGTCGACCACATTGAAGCGCACCGGTTTGTAGTCAAACACCACCGGTTCCAGATCAACGCTGATGCCGTCGCGGATGTCGATAGGCGATTGACGCTGACCGCTATCGCATCTCGCATTCGCCGGATCTATTTTCCCCCAATTTGCCGGGCCACCTTCGCCGTCATAACTCCAGTGGATATCATGAGGCATTACCATGCTGGCCGCAGCGAGACTTACACTATGCGGCTGCACTGCTGCCGCACGACGTGTCTGCGCCTCTATCTGTGCTTTGCGTTCATTTTCCTTGTGTAACTCCGCCATTTTTTTTGCGATGCGTTCGACTAACTCGTCTTGGCTGAGTTCAGGTGCGTTGGCAGGTGCTGCTTTCGCCGCCTGCGTGGTCGTGGGTTTGCTGTTTTTTAGTTTTAACGTGCCATCGCTATTTTCCAGCGCCTTGATTTTATTGGGCAGGGAATCCGGGGTGATCGGTTTGCTGGGTATGGTGTCGTCGGCGGCATACAGCGCGGAACTGACAAGCATTGCGCCGCAGAAGGCGCATACGCATGAAAGTAGCGAGATAAACTCGACAGAAAAAGTTCTGCGCATGATGTGGGATAAATGAAGTTGGGTTTCTTTTGGTTACGGACGAAACAGGGAAAACTTGAATTTGTAATATGGCTTGCAATGCAGGCCTGCAGGGATAGACTTGGCATTGAATGTAGTGGAAACATTACACGGCGGTTTAAGGTTATAATTATGAAAATATATTTTTCTATTATATATATAGTTGAATTTTGTTGAAATTTTAGACTCGTAAAAGTCCAAAATAATCGCCAAGATTGAATGAGAAGGACAGATCGTGCAACTATTCCAACAAAATGAAGAAGCCGCGTTTCAATACCTAAAAAAAGTAGGTACCTATTTGCCCATCCCCGTTTATTGGCTGGATATCGACGGCGTTGTTCAAGGCGGTAATGATTTGGGATTGAAATTATTTGAATTTGCGTCTGATCATCTGCTGATTGGAAAAACGCTGTTTGATTTATATCCCCAACAAATGGCCGAAAGCATAGCCAGGCATAACGTGGAAGTGATTAGAACTGGACAGATATTTACCCAGGAATTTTCGATCTCGGATGAAGAGGGGATAGGTCGACATTTCAGCGCAATGAAAATTCCGTTGAAAGATGGAAACGGAAAAATTATCGGTATCGTGATGTCGCCCAATAATATCGTTTTGAATAAAACGGATTTTGTTAAAAATTATAAAAAAATCGATGAGTATGTTTCGACAACTATCGATGAAACCAATGATTTTGGTTGGCCCACCAAAGAATTTTTAAACAGACAAATACCGGACAGTTTTTAACATGGATAGCATGGATTGAATAGATTATTTACTCCTTCCACCAATCTCGCAGTTCAAAATACCAATACGTGCATTGCGCAGCAAATAAGCCGAGGGCACCGTAGCTGTTCGGCAAACCAAATTTTTCCAGTCCGTCTGGTAAAGCCTGATTATCAGCTATTCCCGCTGCGACTACCTCGCCTGCCAACGTAGTCGTGCTGATGCCGTGTCCGCCAAAGCCCATCGCATACCACAGACCGTCAGGCAGCTGCCCAATTTGCGGCATTTGGTGTCGGGCATAACTCATCACCCCGCTCCACGCATGCTCAACTTTCACGCCCGCGAGTTGCGGATAAACTTTTAACATGTCGCGATAGAGTTTTCTGGCAATTTGCTGCGGTTCCGGATTGAAAATAGAAATGCGACCACCCCACAATAATCGCGTGTCGCTCAACGGTCGATAATAATCAAAGGCAAAACGCGTGTCGTACACTGCCGCGGATGTGTTAATCGACAGCGGCATTCTTTCACCCAGCGGTTCCGTGCTCATTACAAAAGTTGTGACGGGTAAGACCGAAGGCGACAACGACGGGCTGAGTTTTTCTATATAACCGCCACAACACAACACCACCTGGGGCGTGCGAACCTGTCCACGCTGCGTGACGATTATTTTTTCAGGATGGCTGCTGTCGATGCGCACCACGGCGGACTGTTCAAACAGGCGCACGCCTTTTGAAACCAGGTAGGCGGCTAATCCCTGCGCGTACTTTAGCGGGTGAAAATGAAATGCATTTTTTTCATGCAGGGCGCCAAAGTAACGATCAGTTTTCAAATGCTCGCGGGTTTTTTCGCGCGACCACAATGCCCAGTCCACCTCGAACTGACGCTGCATGAATTCCTGCTGCAGCAGCAGGATGCGATCATCATCAAACCAGTTCGCAAGCAAAACGCCGCTGTCATTTTTATCGCAGGCTATATGATATTTGTCGATGCGAGACCGAATTAATTCGACCGCATCCAGTGTCAGCTGATAAAGTTTGCGCGCAGTTGATGGTCCCAGTGCCTTGATCAGCGCGCCATTGCCCAGACTAAATCCGCCAAATACGAAACCGCCGTTGCGCCCTGAAGCGCCGTAGCCTATCTGCCTGGATTCAAGTACCACAATATTGGTGATGCCGCGTTCCACCAGGCCTGCGGCAGTGGCAAGACCGGCAAATCCCGCGCCGATGATGCAGACATCACACTCTATGTTCGACTCTAATTCTGGATAGGAATGTCCTGTCGCGGTGGACTGATAGAAGGTCATTGATCTTGCGGTTCAATGTCGCCAGAGGCTAACTTGCGTTGCTGAATTTTTTGCCAGATCTCCCGCTTGATCGTTTCGCTGGCAGTACCCCAGGCGATGATTTCATCAATCGAGCGCCAACATCCTTCGCACAGTCCGGTATCCTGGTCGATCTTGCACAGACTGACGCAGGGTGATGGAGTTGGTGCAGGCGTTGCTGAAGATGTAGCGGGGCTCATTTCTTTTGCGATAACCAATCGAGGGCAGATTTACCAGCAACTTTACCACTGGCGAAACAGGCGGTGAGCAAGTATCCGCCTGTCGGCGCTTCCCAGTCCAGCATTTCGCCGGCGCAAAATACACCGGGAAATTCTTTGAGCATCAGATTGCGATTCATCGCTTCCAGTTTTACGCCACCCGCGGTACTGATCACTTCTTCGATCGGGCGAGTCGACAACAGGGTGACCGGCAACGCTTTAATCGCATTGGCCAATAAAACCGGATCTTGCAATGTCTCTGGCGTGCAGAGTTCACGCAATAATCCCGTTTTTACACCACGCAGATTGAGGCGGCTTTGCAAATGACCGGCAACTGATCTGGAACCGCGCGGATGTTCGCAATGCTGCACGGCGCGGTGCAACGGCAGGTCAGGCAATAAATCCAAATGGATTTGCGTACTTCCCTGGGATTTAATCTGATCGCGCAATAGCCCCGACAGCGAATAAATCAAACTGCCTTCAACACCGTGCTCCGTCACGACAAACTGTCCGAGCCGGCGTGATGTTGTGCCGGATTCATTGGTAAAGGTAATAGCGACAGGACTTAACGGTTCACCAGCGAAATGGGATTTGAAGTGATCGGACCAGGCAACGTCAAATCCGCAATTGGTCGGTTCCAGCGGCGCGATGTGCACGCCTTTCGCTTTCAGCAGCGGCAGCCATGCACCGTTAGAGCCGAGTTGTGGCCAGCTCGCTCCACCTAATGCCAGCACAACCGCATCGGCGCGTTTCAGTACTTCGCCGTCGGGGTTGGTAAAGCGCAGCGCATTGTCCTGCCAGCCTGTCCATTTGTGGCGCATGTGGAAGCGCACCCCTTTGGAGCGTAGACGATGCAGCCAGGCGCGCAGCAATGGCGCTGCTTTCATATCGACCGGGAATACACGGCCCGATGTTCCGACAAAAGTTTCTACGCCCAGATTTTTTGCCCATTGGCGCAAATTAAGCGGATTAAATTCGTAAATCCAGCGACCGATTTCATTCTGGCGTTGTCCATAACGGCGCAAAAAATCGGCCATATCTTCGGCATGGGTCAGATTGAGTCCGCCTTTTCCCGCCAACAAAAATTTGCGACCGACTGATGGCATCGCATCATACAAATCAACTTGCGCGCCACCCTGAGCCAGCGTTTCTGCCGCCATCAAGCCAGCTGGGCCACCGCCTATCACGACTATGTTGGGAACTGTATTATTCAGATTCATTTTAATTAATTTTCTTGAGGGTAATTGAATCGCTATCTACAATGCAAAATATTGCATGACGGGCTGACGTAGTGTGAGTATGGAAATCGAATTCTAAGCGAAGATAAACAATTTCGCAGGTGAAATGTTGGTTTTTGTTATTGATTTTGTCGAAATATTTTTAACGTGATGGATTTTGGGTCAAACTCCCAGCAAAAATTGTTTTTAATTCATTAAAATGAGCAGCAGAACCATGTTAAAGTGAATTTTAGTGGATTATTAGCCATCCTTCTGGTGGGCGTATTGGTATGGGTAACTTGCTTGTTGGAATGTTTTAACATGGCGATATTCCGAATTGCAGTGTCCTACACCCCCCGTTCTTCATGCAGACCATACCCGCCAAAATGCGCTTTGTCGCAAATGCAGCGCGCTTCTTACTGTATTTGAATACAGTTCAATTCAGGGAAATCAAACAAGGAGCACATTGTGACTAAAACAGAATTTTTAGCTGCGTTCAAATCGGCGTGCGAGACACTGCCGGTCGAATTAGTCGACGCGGCGTTAGCTGACTTTGAGCGACAATTTACCGATCAATTCATCTCAGGCGTTAGTGAGCAGACCATTGTTGAACGCTGGGGATCACCGCAAGCTGCTGCATTAAAATTAAAACTCGGTAGTTTCAGCGGAAATTTAAAGCAGGCCGTCAGCGCACAAAAAGTAGCGCGGGTTGGTTTGAGTGGCGTGGGTCTGGTGCTGATGGATATTTTTTTATTAGGCCCGGCTATGGTCTATTCCGCATTGCTTGCTACTTTTTATGCGGTAGCGCTGGCGGTCTACTTGACGGGCATATTTGTCAGCGCATCGAGTATGGCCGGCCTGAATTATATTGATGTGCCGGCGCGCTATTTATTGAATAATTTTACGACTAAGGGATATTCGCATTTGGATCTGGACAATATCGATATTGCTCCACTTGGTCTGATCAGCGATGACGCGTTGCCAAAAGTCGCCGATACAACCGACCCGACTAACAATCAGGGTCAACTTCAATCCCCCAGTTTGTTTCATGAACGCGGCATACATTTCGCAACGCATCTCAACAAAGATTCAATATGGAAGGGCATAGGTACAACTCTGGCTGGCATGGTGTTGTTAGTACTTTGTTTTCTCTCTACCGGATTCACCTTCCGCAAGCTCAGGCAGTTTGTGGCGTGGCATTTCACCGTGCTAAGAAATGCGTAACTGATCTGGCCGGAAACTTACTAATTGAAGGGGTGTAAAAATGAAATTCATAGCCAAGTCGATGTTGATACTTGCGATCATCGCGCTTGTGATCGGCGGTGTCGCTTACAATTTGATGAGTGCCAACGTCAAACATTCCGGCACGATCAATCTGGCGCAGCAAAACCTCGCCAAAGAATCGCGTTCTGTCACTGACGAGATCGAGCAGGTTGACATGAATGGCCCATTTGATTTGGTCATTATCCGCGCCAATCAGGCGAGCCTGAGCATACAGGGTGAAGAAAGATTGTTGCCCAAAGTAGTCGTGCAACAGGACGGAAAAAATTTACATATCAGTACGACAGGGATGTTGGTGACCATGAATCAAATGGTGAAAATTACGCTGACTATTCCCAAATTAACTGCAGTGACTCAATACGGAAGTGGTGACACTGAGGTGGCGGGATTTTCCGGCGCCGACATCAAGTTCAATTTAAATGGATCGGGTGATTTGTCTTTTTCCGGGCAATATCAACATGTGGGTCTGCAAATTAACGGAAGTGGCAATACGGACTTGGAACTGGCCAACGCAGATCAAATTGAAATTAACTCTGCCGGATCGGGTGCCGTAACCGCGGTTGGTAAAGTCAATAAATTCAGCGTGGTTTCAACCGGATCCGGAAGTATTGATGCACAACGCTTAATCTCTCAGCAGTCGGAAGTCATTTCGCACGGATCAGGAAACATCAAGATCTATGCGAACAAAGTTGCAAAAGGTGCGTTGACGGGTAGTGGCGACATTGAAATTTACGGCAATCCGGCAACACAAGAGGTCGCCAATACGGGTTCTGGCGCGGTGAGTGCAAATTAGCGCTAATAAAGAATTGGTCTGACTAAAATTGGCCTGACTAATTTTCAGGTAGTTGAGTGTGGCTTGTTGCGGTGCGACCTGTTTTGTTGCATTTCAACAAGCCATTTTTGCTATTTAGCCATGAAAATAGTGGCATTTATATGGCTAATGCGCGGTTTTTCCAAATAATTGTTGAAATTAACAGCAATTGTTTTAGTATTTCCATAAAAAAATATTGTTACCGCTAATAAATATCTGTAATAATCTGCGCGTTGTATCGTGGCAAAAAAGCAGTTTTCTGCTTTCTTGCTCTGAAACTGGATCATTCTAAATGTGAAATTATGATACAAAAAAAATTCAATCTTCTAGTCAGTCTGCTGTTGCTGATCTTCATAAGCACTCCGCTGTTCGCTCAGGAAAATGCGATGCAGGCGATGGGGAAAGCGAATGCGAAAGTCGCCAAAGCATCACAACGGCAAAATCGCTGGGAGGGCCCAACCAGCGGTCCCAAATTACAAAGCAAAAAACGCATCGTATTCATCGTTGGTAACATGAACTCGGTGGTTGCGGATTTATATAAAGGCACCAAAGAAGCCGCCGCAGTAGCAGGATGGGAAGTGTTGCTTATCGACTGTCGCGGTGCATGTTATCAGGGTGCTCCCGTCATCAACCAGGCCATTGCAATGCGGCCTGACGGTATTATTTTGGCTGGCGTGGATGCGACCACACAGGCCAAAGGTTTTGAAAAAGCGATAGAAAAGAAAATTCCTGTGGTCGGTTGGCACGCTTTGTCTAAACCGGGGCCGGTTGAAGGATTATTTACCGATGTAGGAAATAATCCCAAAGAAGCCGCTCAAATTGCTGCGTTGTATGGCGTCACGGAAGCCAGCAGTCACATGGGAATGGTGATTTTGACGGATAATTCCACGCCGTATCTGGCTGCGAAATCAGCCGAATTGACCGAAATGATCAAGCAGTGTGAAAGTTGTCGGTTACTGAGCATTGAAGAATTGCCGCTCACTGACGCCGTGACCAAGTTGCAGGCTACCGCAGATGATTTGGTCAAACGCTTCGGATCGAAATGGACCCATGTTCTTGCTGTCGATGATCTTTATTTTGATCTGTTTGAAAAACCGGCAATCGCGAAAATCATTGCTGGCAATAAATTAAAAGGCATCTCCGCTGGCGATGGTTCGACAACCGCTTATCAGCGTTTGAATGCGAACGTACTGCAGATAGGCACGGTGCCGGAACCGGCAAATTTGGAAGGCTGGCAACTGATCGATGAAATGAATCGGGCTTTTTCTGGCGTAGCGCCTAGCGGATACGTTATGCCGGTACACTTCGTGTCAGGTGAGAATGTTGCATTTGATGGCGGTCACGGTAATAGCTTCGATCCGCAAAATGATTACCGGAATCAATATAAAAAATATTGGGCTGTAAAATAAAAGTCCCAACGCAGCAAAAGCAATGCCTGACGAAAACACAATAGACCTAAATTTGTTGTGTTTTTTTTTGCCCTGCATTCATACTGCGGTAGCAATTATTTGCCACACTTCAAGAATCTTGATTTCACGCGACTGTGCAATGCAATATTCATGGTTGACTTCTGTTAGAATTAGGCAACCTATTCTAAATCCTGTATTCAATTAAAGGTATTCCCCGTGGCTATGTTGTATCCAGAATTATTTAAATCGTTAGAGCAAGTTCGTTGGAACATGGAGACCGATATTCCATGGGATCAGTTTGACGCATCTAAACTCACCTTGGAGCAGGCGCAAACTATCAAAATGAACGCGATAACGGAATGGTCTGCGTTGCCTGCGACAGAAATGTTCTTGCGTGACAATCGTACCGACAGTGATTTTTGTGCGTTCATGTCAGTCTGGTTTTTTGAAGAACAAAAACATTCGCTGGTGTTGATGGAATACCTGCGCCGCTTTCATCCCGAACTAGTTCCTACCGAAGAGGAACTGGACAAAGTGCGTTTTGAATTTGATCCTGCTCCACCGCTAGAAACGCTGATGCTGCATTTTTGCGGCGAAATCCGTTTGAATCACTGGTATCGATGCGCATCTGACTGGCATACCGAACCGGTGATCAAGCAAATCTACAAAATGATCAGCCAGGATGAAGCACGTCACGGCGGTGCCTATTTACGCTATATGAAAAAAGCGCTGGTCGAAGTGGGCGATGCAGCCAGCTCTTCGTTTGCCAAAATTGGTGTGTTGATGGCGTCGTCACGCCGCACTGACAAACCGCTGCACCCAACCAACTTACACGTTAATCAGGCGCTATTCCCGCACGACACGATACAAAGCCGTCTGCCGGATCCGATCTGGCTGGAACGCTGGTTAGATGGACAGATCAAGTTTGACGACGTATGGGAAAAGAAAGTGATCGAGCGAATTTTGCATAACCTGTCGCTGTTGTTTGAGAAGAGTTTTGCGACGGTGCAGGATTTAAATCGCTACCGCAAGGAAATCGCCGCGCGACTGGCTGCTGTCGCGGTTTAAACCCCCTTCGCGTCGTTTGCCGTTACAATTCGGCACAAACACGCATCTTGTTTATGACCCAGGCAATGTTAAGATAATTTCTATTTTCTGAACTTGTTTGATTGCCTGCGGTCTCATGCAATCCCATTCAAATTAAATTTTCAAACAATCCCGAGCTCTGGCCGTCTAGCCCTATATCTGGCGCTGTCGAGCTTGATTCCATCATTAAATCAGCCGTATTTCTAAAAGGTAGACAAATGAAATTTTTTAAAATCACTTCATTGGTACTCGTTGTCGCCGCATCCGTGGCAGGTTGCGGTGGCGCGGTTAACGCCACCATAGGCGGTACTATCGTTGGCCTTGCCTCCGGCAGCACAATTGGTTTAACAAATACCAGTAACGGCGATGTGATTACCTATACGTTCAGCAGTTCCAGCAATACGTTTACCTTCGATAAATCTGTCGGTGCCAACGACAGCTATAACGTCACTGTATCGACCCCGCCTGCAAATCAAACCTGTTCAGTCACCAATGGCAATGGCACAGTAGATTCTTCCGGCTCCAGCATTACCAACATTGAAGTCGTCTGTACTGCTGGAACCGGAACTGCGGTACCGCTTACAGCCAGCGTCGCCGGTTTGAATTCCGGCGCAGTATTAGTTTTGACAGATCCGGCTGCCGGTGTGTTGACGGTGACAGGAAATGCGACGACAGCGGCCGGCGGCACTATCACGGTGAATTTCCCGAACTCGCTTCAACCTGGCGCGGTGTATAACTCAAGCGTCACTTCTGTGAGCGGCGGACAAACCTGCAGCTTTTTGAGTGCCACCAATCAGGGCACAGTACCGGCTACAGGAAATCCATCACCCGAGGCAGTGTCGTGTACATAAGTCGAATCTGATTTTTCTAGCGAAAAAAGCCGTCAAATTTCTTGACGGCTTTTTTGTATTCCGGCATCAAAACTTAAACTCCAACCGCCGCCGTTATTTCGATTTCAACCTTGTATTCCAGATTAACCAGGCGTGAGCCAACGGTGGTGCGTGCCGGCGTGTGACCAGGCGCAACCCAATCATCCCAAACCGCATTCATCACTGCATAGTCGCCAGTCGACGCCAGATAAATCCGCGCCTGAACAATATGCGTTTTATTCGCCCCAGCCTTGGCCAGCAATTGATCGATATATTGCAAAACCTCGCGGGTTTGTCCGGACACGTCAAGAGACGAGTTTTGCGCTACCTGACCCGCCAGATAAATGAGTTTGGCGTTGCCCAAATCAACCACCGTCATTTCGCTAAAGCGTGGTCCCATTTCAAATCGAGTGATGTCCATCGTTTTTCCGTCCCCAAGAGTTATTTTTTATTATTCCACCAACCGCCACCTAAGGATTGAAACAGCGCGACCGTGTCCGCATAGCGTGCTGCTTCTGCCTGTACATAAGCGAGTTTCGCCTGCTGATAATTTTGTTCAATAGTCAGCAGAGCGATCGGACTGATATCACCTAAAGTTAATTGCTTTTGTCCGATATCCAGCGTTTTCTTTGCGGCGAGTTCTGCATTTTTGGTCGCCTGCAAAGTCACTGCGTCTGCCTGTATGGTTTGCAGTGAATCAGCCACATTCTGGAAAGCTGAAATGACAGTGGAGCGATATTGCGCGCGTGCCTGTTCATAGTTCGCCTGCGCCGCAGTTTGCCGGGCTTTCAGCGTTCCACCATCAAAAATCGGCTGCGTGACTGAGCCGGCCAGATTCCAGAACGTGGTGGCAGATTTAAACAAATCGCCCAATGTATAGGCAGCCGAACCGTATGAATTTACGCCTAATGTAATGTTGGGCAGTCGATTGGCTATGGCAACACCAATATCGGCGCTGGCAGAATGCAGTTGTGCTTCGGCGGCTAAAATATCAGGTCGGTGATCAACCAGAGTGGACGGCAAGGTCAGCGGTATCTCGCCGGGCAATTGCAAACTGTCCAGTTCAAATTGCGGCAGGTTGGCATCGTCGGGAAATTTTCCGGCCAGCGCTTTAATCTGATCGCGCTGCAATGCCAGCTGCTTTTTGACCGGTGAGATTGCAGCTACCGCAGTGGCTACCGCAGATTCTTGTGCTGCGACATCCAGCTGTCCTAATTGCCCGAGTTGAAACTGACGCTGCACCATTTCCAGCATTTTATTTTGGCTGTCCAGCACGTCTTGCAGCGCGACCAGTTGTGCGCGTAACGATGCTTCATTGATCGCAGCATTGACCAGGTTGGATGTCAGTGTCAGGTAGGTGGCCTGTAGCTGATATTGCTGCACATCCGCCTGTGCCTGCAACGACTCGACCTGACGACGATTTAATCCAAATACATCCGGCGTGTAAGACACGGTCAGTTGTGCCGTATAGAGATTGTAGATGTACGCATTCGATGAAGTCGGGCTGGCAAGCGTGCTGGCAATACGCTGTCTGGTCGGATTAAATTCCGCACCCACTGTCGGATAATATGCGCCTTGCTGGGCAGCGACATTGGCTTGCGCACTGCGTAATGCAGCCTGTGCGGCCTCCAGGTCAGGATTATTTTTTATGCTGGCCTGAATCAAATCGTTGAGGGCCGGCGAATGAAACAGTTCCCACCACTGCGCGGGTATATCACGCCCGGCGACGAACTTTTGCGTAATTTCTCCATCCGGCGCTGCGGCGACATCCAAAGCCTGTTCCGATTGTTTGGTCGGGAGCGCATTGTCGGGGCGCACATAATCCGGGCCGACTGCACAGCCCGTTATCAGGCACGTCACCGCCAGAGCCAGCGGCAGCAGTTGTGTCATTTCGTATTTTTTCATCAGCGATCCTGCCTGCGGCGAGTGCCCCACGATTTACCTGCGACATACGTTTCCAGCGCAAAGTAATAGGTCGGCAATATAAATAAAGTCAGCAATGTGGAAACGATTAGCCCGCCGACGACGACGGTGGCTAATCCGCGTTGTACGTCGGTACCTACCCCTGTGGCCAATGCAGCTGGCAGCATGCCGATGGATGCCACGGTAGCGGTCATGAGTACCGGGCGTAGCCGTTCGCTTGCTCCTTCAATGACGGTTTGACTCAGCGTCAAACCTTCGCCATGCACCCGACGGAAGTTCGCTACCATGATGATGCCGTTTTGAACCGACACGCCAAACAAGGCAATAAAGCCTACCGCTGTTGCAACGTTTAATGTTTCGCCGGTTACGTGCAGGGCAATCAAACCTCCCAGCGTTGCCAGTGGAACTACACCGAGGATTAACGCCGCCTGACGAATTTTTGTAAATTGGAAGTACAGCAGCACGGCCATCATCAATAACATGACACCTAAAATGACTACCAGACGGGCCTGGGCACGCTGTTGATTTTCAAATTGCCCAGCCCATTCCAATCTGAATTTTTGATTGTCGAATTTCACTTCCTTATCGATGCGTTGTTGCGCTTCAGCCAGATAAGAGGTGAGGTCACGTCCGCGATTATCGATACGTATGGTGATTTCCCGCGAATTTGATTCGTGAGAAATAGTGCTTTCTCCGGTCTGCAATGTAATGCTTGCTAATTGAGAAAGCGGAATTTTTGCCCCGGTTGAACTCGACAGGAATAAATTACCTAAAGCCTCGGGACTATTTTTATTCGCTTTCGGAAAACGCACCGTCAAATTATAAATGCGATCTTCCTGATAAATTGTCGTGACCGGTGCCCCGCCTACCCCGGTTTGAATGACATTCGCAATATCGTTGACGTTAATGCCGAAACGCGCAGCAGTTTCACGATTAATTTTGACGATCATCTGCGGTATCGGCGGTTCCTGGAACAAGGAAGCTGAAGCGGTGCCGCGGATCGAATTCAGAATATCGACAATTTGATTCGCGATACGCCTGTCTTCTTTAAAATCGTTACCGTACACGCGCAACACCAGCGGGCTATGCGCTCCGCCAATTGCGTCGTTAACACCATCGATAATTGGCTGACTGATGCCTATGGAAAAACCCGGCATGTGTTTAAAATGTTCATTGAGGCGATTGATAAATTCAGCTTTGGTTTCGCCAGAGGCCCATTGATCATAGGGTTTTAGACCGACCGGGACTTCGATATGTGAAGGCGTCCAGGGATCGGTTGCATCGTCGTTGCGACCAAGTTGTGTGATGACGTAGGACACTTCGGGAAATGATTTGATTTCCTTGCGCAAATCGGATGCCATTTCACTGGCTTTTTCCAGCGATAATCCGGTAGGCAATTGAACCTGAAGCCAGAGTGCACCTTCATCAAGTTCCGGTAGAAATTCACGTCCTGCCGTTGCCCCCAATATCATGACGGAGGCCAGCACCAGGGCGCCGATGATATACGCGATCCATGGGCGCTCCAGCAAATGTGCCAGAGTTGCACGGTAACGTGCGGTCAGCCAGGCAAGCGGCTTATTATGAAAAATCTTGCGTGGCATGCGTAAAGCAGTAAACGCCAGACCAGGAATCAGGGTCAGCGTACACAGCAAGGCGCCAAGCAGGGCGTATGAAACCGTGTAGGCCATGGGTGTAAACAATTTGCCCTCTGCGCGTTCAAATGCGAATAGCGGAAGGTAGGCCACGATAATAATTAACGTCGCAAAAAATATCGGCCGTGCTACCTGGCTTGAGGTTTCCAGTATGTCGTTTTCACTCAATTCAGCCAGCGGATTTTCTTCGCGACGACGCAAGATCGCTTCCATGACCACAATCGCACCGTCGACAATAATGCCGAAATCGATCGCGCCGAGTGAAAATAAATTAGCCGGCATTTTGGTCGCATGCATGATGATAAATACCGTCACCAACGCAATTGGGATCGCTACCGCTGCGACAACGGCACTGCGCGGACTGCCTAAAAACAAAATCAGTACGATGCAAACCAGGCCTATACCTTCGAGCACAGTGTGACTGACTTTGTGCACGGTCAGTTTGACCAGATCATCGCGGTCTATGTATGGCACCAGCCTGACACCCATCGGCGCCAGTTTTTTCTCCAACTCTGCGACTTTGGCGTGAACACCTTTCAGGATCAAAGATGGATTTTCATACTTCAACATCAACACGATACCTTCCAGGGTATCGGGATTGTTGTCTTTACCTAAAATACCTTCCCGTTCCTGGTGACCAAACTGTAGCTTGCCCAAATCACGGATCAGTACCGGATTGCCATTGTTTTGCGTAACGACCACCGCCCCCAAATCCTCGAGCGTATGAATCTGGCCTATGCCACGGATCACATAACTCTGTTCTCCGCGAGAAATCCGGCCTCCACCGGCGTTTGAACTATTGTTGTTGATTGCGGTAACTACATCGGATAGTGCCAGGTTGTAGCGTTGTAGTTGGACTGGGTAAAGCTCCAACTGGAATTCTTTGGTGAATCCGCCGAAATTACTGACGTCGGCGATTCCCGGAACCTGTTTCAGTGCCGGGATGACGGTCCACTTTTGTATCTCAGACAGTTCCATCAAATTTTTAGTATCTGATTCCAGCGTGTAGCGAAATATTTCGCCAGCTGCGCTGGTCACCGGATCCAATGACGGCTGCGCACCGGAAGGCAAGGTGATTGCCCCTATCCGTTCCAGCACGCGTTGTCGCACAAAGTAATCTTCCGAGCCATCTTTAAATACCAGCGTGATCAGCGATAACGCAAATGTGCTGGAAGAGCGCATGGTGACTAAGCCAGGTGTATTGGATAAAGCGCGCTCGAGCGGTGTGGTAATTTGCTGCTCGATTTCTTCGGCGGCGAGTCCAGGCACCTGAGTGGTGACCTGCACGGTGATGTCGCTAATATCTGGATAGGCCTCGACCGACATATTGACCCAGGAAACATAGCCGTAAAAAACAACGAGGATTGCGATGACCCAGGCTAAATATCGACGTCGAAAGCAAATCGCGATTAATTGATTAATCATTGATCAGCACCCCACCGCTGACAATAATTCTGTCATTGGCGCTTAAGCCCGACAGCACGCTCACGTGATCGCCATCCTCATTGCCAATAGAAACGGTACGACGCACAAACGTCCATGGCGTAGTTTCGACAAAAACCGTGATGCTATCGTTATTCATCAACAATGCCGAGGTCGGAATCATCAATTTTCCGGCCTGGGCTGTCGCCAATTTTACGTTCGCAAACATGTTAGGCTTGAGCCGGCCATCGTTATTTTTAAAATCGATACGGGCTTTGTTGCGATGGGTATCAGGTTCTAGTACGGCACTGACTGACGTTACCTTTCCTTGCCATACTTGTCCTGGATAGGCATCCAAAGTGACAACCGCATTTTGACCTTTATGCAGTGTCGCTACCAAGTTTTCCGGCACGTTCGCCGTCACCCACACGTTATCCAGATTGGACACTGTCATGATGGTGGCAGTCGGGTCGTTGATGTAGGAGCCTATGCCGTTATTCAGGGCAGTGATGGTGCCTGCTACCGGCGTGGTGATAGTCAGCACGCGACTTTTACTATCTTTCGCGGTCGCTTCATTATTTGCGCCCAGTGTTTTTAAGCGCGCTTCGGCACGATTAAATTCTGCAAGAGCCTGGTTGTAATTGCTTTTTATCTGATCGACATCTTTGGTGGCGTTAGCCCCTGCTGAATTGACCGCAACACCGCGATCCAGCGCAGTTTTAGCAAGATTCAGCGTATCGCGCGCTTTATCCGCGTCAGCATATGCCTGTTCCATATCGGGTGAATTGATTAGGGCAACCACTTGCCCCGCTTTAACGGTATCGCCTAATTTAACTTTTAATTCGCTTAAGCGGCCGGTGAGTGGCGGTAATATATTGACGGTCGCAGCCGGATCCGCCTCGACGATGCCCGGCATGTCTATCGAGTGTACAGGCGCTGCGGTAGTCGTTGCTGCTATCTGCAGGCGCTTGCGTAACGGAGAATCGGCAGGGATAAACAGCTGGTCGCCCTGTGCCGTTACCATGGGACTATCAGGCTCCGCCGTTTTTTTATTTTCATCAGAATGAGACTTACCAAAATAAAACACAGCTATCGCGATCACTGCAACGGTTGCGATTGCAATTACAACAGTTTTTTTGAGAGGCGATGGTGCTGAGTTATCTGGACTGATTTGCATAGTGTGACTCTTAGTTTTATTGATAGTCGAAATGCCTGAATTCTGAGGAGAATAGGCGTGCGCATTATATAAGCCGAAACCTTCAACAATGTGACATAGGCTTCTATGCGTCTGCGGGCGAGATTCTGCCACAAAAAATTTTAAAAAAGCCAGATAAGTCGCCGATGCTGGATTGTAGTGTTTAAATTCGGGATGTCCAATTTATGTACATTGAAATGGTTTGTTGTTTAATTATCGCCGCTGCTATCATGGCGCGCATTGATTTAATGAGGTGGGATTATGTTTGAAGAAAAAATGACAACAAAGGTATTGCTCCAGCAGCGTATGGCGGCGTTACCCAAACCGGTGGTACTCACCAATGGTGTATTTGATATTCTGCACCGCGGCCACGTCACCTATCTGGAACAGGCGCGCGCGCTTGGCGCATCGTTAGTGGTCGCGGTCAACACGGATGCGTCTGTGCGGCGGCTGGGCAAGGGCGACGACAGGCCTATCAATACCTGTGAAGACAGGATGGCGGTGATCGCTGCGCTGGAGTCGGTCAGTCTGGTGATTGCATTTGATGAAGACACCGCGCTGGAAGTGGTTCAGGCGGGTCGTCCGGATATTTATGCCAAAGGCGGGGACTATCAGATGGACGCCATACCTGAAGGGAAAGCGGTGCTGGCGTACGGTGGGCAAGTGAAAGCGATCGTATTTAAACACGATCGCTCTACCTCAAAACTGCTGGCTAAAGTGCGGACTTAGTTGCTGGTGTCGGCTTCCACGTTGACCACCACTTCAATTTTCCCGGCTTTGGCAAAATACAGAGTCATCGGGAATTTATCGCCCGCTTTCAGTTGGTGGTTAAGTCCTATCAGCATGATGTGATATCCCCCGCCCGGATTCATGCTGATTTTGCTGCCTGCTTTCAGTTCAATATCATCGACTTCGCGCATTTTCATCACATCACGGGTCATCTCCATGCTGTGTATTTCTACAGACTTGGCGATGTTGGAGTCGACTTTGATCAGCTTGTCGTCGGATTTGCCCTTGTTTTCCAATCCAAAATACGCGCCACCCGTCGTTTGTTGCGGCACTGTCGCACGCGCGTGAGGATGGTCAATCTGAATGTCGCCCAATTTAAATTCGTGGGCAGAGACGACAGATGCCAAAGTGACGGCGCCTATCAAAGTAATCAGGCGCAGGAATGTGCTGCTGGCCGGGGTACGAAATAACATGGGTTTTCCTTTTAAATAGGGAGAGAAAAAAGTCGACGAAGTTGAAGGGCTTGAATCAGGCTCCGCCAGCAAAACCATTCTGGCGCCACGCTTCGTAGACTACGACAGCGACTGTGTTGGATAAGTTCAGACTGCGGTTTTCCGGTTGCATAGGCAATCGAATTCGTTGGGCGGCCGGGAATGAGTTACGCAAATTGGGATCCAGTCCTTTGGTTTCCGAGCCAAACACAAACACGTCACCAGGCAAAAACCGCGTTTGGGCAAATACGGCCGAGCCGTGCGTGGTGAGTGCAAACAGGCGTGCCGGATCCGGCTTTAAGAAATCAATAAACGCCTGCCAGTTCGGATGGACCTGCATCCGGGCGTATTCATGATAGTCCAGTCCGGCGCGTTTTAATTTGCTGTCTTCCAATGGAAATCCCAGCGGTTCAATCAAATGGAGCTGAGCACCTGTATTGGCGCACAGCCGGATAATGTTGCCGGTGTTGGGGGGGATTTCAGGTTCGACCAAAACGACATGAAACAAAATAAGCTCCTGACTGATTAAGTGTTATTGCGGCGGCGGGGTGCGGGCAAAAACGAAATTGCTGACCTGCCTGGCGCCCTGTCGTAATAAGCATGTGGCGATTTCATGCAAAGTCGCCCCGGTTGTCATGACATCATCGACTACGCCGATATGCCGACCTTGTATTTTAGCCGCATAGCCGTCGCAAAGGGCAAACGCGAGTCGAATATTGTCCTGGCGCTCAACGGGATGGAGCAGTGTTTGTGCGGTGGTGTCGCGCACGCGCAGCAGTAATCTTGGGTAGAGCGGACGATTGATTAGTTTGGCAAAGGGCCTGGCTATTTCAAGTGCCTGATTAAAACCGCGTTCGGCCAGTCTGTTCCGGCTGAGCGGGACGGGAATAATCAGTTCAGGAAGTGGCGGCTCGGCGAGTAGCGCTGACTGCGCCAATAATTTTGCGAGTACCGGAGCGACCGCCAACTGATGGCCAAATTTCAAATCCAGTATTAACTGATCCAGCGGGGCGATGTAATCACAGGCAACCGTGGTGCGATGAAATGCCGGCATATCCGATAAACACTGGCCGCAGCGGGTACCCACATCGGGCATAGGTAACGCGCAAGACGTGCAGCGCCGCGGCGTCGCCGAAAAAAATTGCCGGTGACAATCCATGCAAATGGCCTGATTGTTTTCGTCGCCACAAAGCAGGCACGAGCTGGGAACGAGGTTGGCAATGCTGGTCTTGATATGACCGGCTATTTTTTTTATCAGGGCCTCTGGCGTCAGTAAGTTTTGCAGCATGGGGATCATTCAACGTGTAAACTGCGTGATTGTTTATTATAGCCGTGATGTTTTTATGCAAAGTGCTCCCATCGATTTAAATCTTGTCAGATCTTTATTCGCTCGCCCAGCAAGGTTGACCGAAGCAGATTTTATTTATCGTGAAATTGCAGCCAGAATGCTGGAGCGTCTGCAACTGGTGAAGCTCGATCCGCAACGGGTGATCGATGCCGGATCCGGTCGCGGCGCGGATTTAACGGTTTTGAAAAACAATTATGCGCATGCGCATGTGATCGGCATCGACGCTTCTCACGGTTTATTAAAGCAGGCGCAGAAAGCGCAGACTGCTTCGTCGCTATTTGTGCGCAGGCTGTTTGCGTGGGTACAGGGAAATGAATCTACCAACGCGGATCTGATTTGCGGGGATTTCTGCAATGTGCCGCTTGCTGATCAGTCGGCGGAGTTGGTCTGGTCAAATATGGCGCTGCACTGGCATAGTGAACCGGATCAGGTTTTCAAAGAGTGGCGTCGATTGCTGCGTACGCATGGTCTATTGATGTTTTCATGTTTTGGACCGGACAGTCTGAAAGAAATCCGTCACGCGTTTGATGATGTAGATGAAGCGCCGCATACCTTGCCGTTTGTGGATATGCACGATTTTGGCGATATGTTGGTCAACGCTGGATTCGCAACGCCGGTCATGGATATGGAAGTCATTACGCTCACCTACACCTCCGTTACTCAACTGATGAGCGAGGTTCGCGCGCTGGGCGGAAATCCGCTCAGGACGAAAAGTAAAGGGCTGATGGGTAAATCGGCGTGGCAGCGGGCCTGCCAAAAACTTGAGCAGTTACGTGGCGCCGATGGGCGCATCCCGTTAACTTTGGAGATTATTTATGGCCATGCATTCAAGCCCGAGTTAAAGAAAAAAGATCCGGGTGTCAGCATTATTAAATTCGACGCGCTGAAAAAGTGAATCTCCGTCGAATAAATAATGTCAAAAAAAATATTCGAAATAGCTATTTAATTTGTGGGAATTCGGAGCAATCTTGCCAGCATTTTGCTTGATAACAATTCTATTTCCGACATATACTCTCGTGACTGTAAAAAGCGCCACCATTATTTGATTGCCTGGTTTTGACCAGTACAGGTAAGTAATCCGGTGTAAAAATAAATGAAGTATTGAGACAAAAGGTCAGGCTGCAAAGCGATACGCAATGCTGATATGGCTTTGCCAGTTACACCACCTTCTGAAAAGAATTCTAATTGGTTTTTGGGGAAAACATGAAATATGCTAAGCGATTGCCATCGTTAATGCTCAGTTCCTTGTTGATGATGGTTGGAGCTTCATCATGGGCACAAGAGGTCGTACAAAAACAGGTAGTAGACAGTAAAGGTGGGCCAGCTGTTCTCGGTATGAATTTTCAGCCACCGGTGACTCAGATAGCTGATCAAATCTACAATCTCCACAATTTGATGATGATACTTTGTCTGGTCATTTTCATCATCGTCTTTGGCTTCATGTTTTATTCCATCCTGAGACATCGCAAGTCTGTCGGCCATAAAGCCGCCACCTTCCACGAAAGTATTTCCGTGGAAATCGCCTGGACTATCATCCCTTTTATCATCGTTATTGGCATGGCGCTACCCGCAACCAAAACGGTGATCGCGATGAAAGACACCTCCAATGCCGACCTGACTATCAAAGTAACCGGTATGCAGTGGAAGTGGGGATACGATTATCTTAAAGGCGAAGGTGAGGGTATTTCATTCGTCTCCGCGCTGTCTACGCCTCGCGCAGAAATCGGTAGCCCAGGTCACCCCCCCACTGAAGCGCGCGATGAAAACTATCTGCTTGAAGTGGACAATGAAGTCGTTGTTCCAGTCGATAAAAAAATCCGCATCATTACTACCGCTAACGACGTAATCCATTCATGGACTATTCAGGCATTCGGCGTCAAGCAGGATGCGATTCCGGGCTTTGTGCGCGACACCTGGTTTAAAGCTGAAAAAATCGGCAAGTACCGCGGTCAGTGCGTTGAGTTGTGCGGTAAAGAACATGCGTTTATGCCCGTGGTCGTCAACGTGGTCAGCGCGGCGGATTACAGCAAATGGGTAGATGGCAAGAAAAAAGAAATGGCCGCTTTGGCTGATGATCCAAATAAAGTATGGACCATCGATGAGTTGAAGGCACGCGGTGAAAAAGTGTTTACTGCCAACTGCGCGGTATGTCATCAGGCGAACGGCAAGGGCGTGCCAGGCGCATTCCCGGCATTGGATGGTTCACCGATTGTGGCTGGTCCCAAAGATGTTCAAATTCATCTGGTCCTGAACGGCAAGAACGCCATGCCGACCTGGAAAAATGTGTTATCGGATACTGAGATCGCTGCCGCTATTACTTACACGAGAAATAGCTGGTCCAATAAATCGCAGGAAAACATTGTTCAACCAGCAGAAGTTCTGGCTGCGCGTAGCAAGTAATTCATAGGAGATTCGAATGAGTAACACCGCAATGGATCACGCTCACGCTGCTGATCATGGACACGACCATGCACACGACGATCACCAGCCGCACGGCTTCAGACGTTGGATGTTTGCGACCAACCATAAAGACATCGGTACCCTGTATTTAATTTTTTCGTTGACCATGTTGCTGGTTGGTGGCGTGTTGGCATTGATGATACGCACCGAATTATTTGAACCCGGCCTGCAATTTTTTCAGCCTGAATTTTTCAATCAGCTCACCACCATGCATGGTTTGATCATGGTGTTTGGCGCGATCATGCCGGCGTTTGTCGGTTTCGCCAACTGGATGATTCCTCTGCAGGTCGGTGCCGCCGACATGGCGTTTGCCCGGATGAATAACTTCTCATTCTGGTTGTTGCCGCCTGCGGCGCTGTTGCTGACTGGTTCATTCTTCGTTCCCGGTGGCGCAACCGCTGCCGGCTGGACACTGTATGCACCGTTATCAACCCAGATGGGACCAGGCATGGACATGGCGATTTTCGCGATCCATATCATGGGTGCTTCTTCCATTATGGGCTCCATCAATATCATCACCACCATTTTGAATATGCGCGCGCCTGGCATGACACTGATGAAAATGCCGATGTTCTGCTGGACCTGGCTGATCACTGCGTATTTGCTGATCGCTGTTATGCCGGTGTTGGCAGGTGCGATTACCATGACATTGACTGATCGTCACTTCGGTACATCATTCTTTAATGCAGCCGGTGGCGGCGATCCTGTGATGTACCAGCATATTTTCTGGTTCTTCGGACATCCGGAGGTCTACATCATGATTTTACCGGCGTTCGGTATCGTGTCTCAGATTATTCCGACCTTCGCGCGTAAGCCATTGTTTGGTTATGCCTCAATGGTGTATGCAACCTCGTCGATTGCGATTCTGTCGTTCATCGTTTGGGCGCATCACATGTTTACAACCGGTATGCCAGTGACTGCCCAGTTGTTCTTCATGTACGCAACCATGTTGATTGCCGTGCCAACCGGTGTGAAAGTGTTTAACTGGATCGCGACCATGTGGCGCGGTTCCATGACGTTCGAAACGCCGATGTTGTTTGCTATCGGCTTTATCTTCGTATTTACGATAGGCGGCTTCACCGGTCTGATTTTGGCTGTCACGCCCATCGATATTCAAATGCAGGATACCTACTACGTGGTCGCGCATTTCCATTACGTATTGGTGGCAGGTTCGTTGTTTGCCCTGTTCGCCGGTTTCTATTACTGGAGTCCAAAGTGGACCGGTTATATGTATAACGAAACACGCGGCAAAATCCATTTCTGGTCTTCGTTGATTTCCTTTAACGTGACTTTCTTCCCTATGCATTTCCTGGGATTGGCAGGTATGCCACGTCGTTACGCAGATTATCCGGCGCAATTTACTGATTTCAATCAGATCGTAACGATAGGCGCGTTCTGGTTTGGATTGTCCCAGGTCTACTTCATATTCTTCGTGATTCTGCCGGCCTATCGCGGTGGTAAGCCAGCCGGTGACAGTCCTTGGGAAGGTGCAGAAGGACTGGAATGGACAGTGCCTAGTCCAGCGCCGTTCCATACATTTGAAACACCGCCGACAGTTAAATAGCACCAGGAGGGGCAGCGTCCCCTCTGATCCACGAGGATGACGAGATGGAAAATCAGAAAGCAAAAAACCTGCAAACGGCGCTGATACTGGCAGCCGTTGCAGCTGTGTTTTTTATTGGAATTTTTGTTAAACAAATCTGGTTCAGATAAATTAGATCGCAGTCAGATCAATGAGCAACTGATGAAAAAGACAAAGGCAGGAAAACTACTGGCCCAGCTAAATTCATCCATGCTGGGAAAGTTGGTTGTTGTTGCGGTATTGATGTTTGGTTTCGGTTTTGCGCTGATTCCTGTCTATAAGCAAATCTGTGAATTAACCGGTGTGAATATTCTCACCAGCCAGGATGATAATGCAAAGGTCCCGGAAAATTCCCAGATAGACAAAAACCGTGTGGTGACCGTTGAGTTCGATGCGAATACAACCGGGCCGTGGCGGTTTCGTCCGGTGGTGAGCAGCATGCAGGTGCATCCGGGCGAAATGTTGCATGTGATTTACGAAGTGGTCAATACCCAGGCGCGCGCGATGCAGGCGCAGGCAATACCAAGTTATGCGCCACAGCAGGCTGCAAAGTATTTTAAAAAAGTGGAATGTTTCTGTTTTAAACAGCAGACTTTGGGGCCGAATGAAGCCAGGGAAATGCCCGTGGTGTTTTTTATTGATCCCAAGTTGCCACCCAATGTGCGGACGATCACGCTGTCGTACACTTTTTTTGAAGTTGGCACAAGCAAAGTGGTCGCACCTGCTTAGAGGTACAGGCGTGCAGCCAGATAGTCGGTATCAAAACCATGAGGTTATATGCAGGATTTAAAAGCAGCCACGAAACGTAAGCTCTCGTTTTTCGCAACATTGAAAGCTGTTTTTTGGTCATTTTTTGGCGTTCGTAGAAAAAGCGATTACGAACAGGATGCAGCAAAACTAAACCCGATTTATGTAATTATTGCTGGCGTGTTAGCCGCAATAATTTTCATTTCGACCTTGCTCTTGATAGTAAAAAATGTAGTGGCAAACCATTAATCTGATTTAAAAGCTGATTTTAAAGAATAAATACGGGAGATAAAAATGAGTTCAGGGCACGCAAAAGCGCCATATTATTTTGTTCCAAGTCCATCACAGTGGCCAGTGTGCGCAGGAGCGACGTTGCTTCTGACGATGGTCGGTGCTGCCGCATGGGTCAACGATGTGCCATGGGGTATGCATGCGAATCTTGTCGGGATATTTTTTACCCTGATCGTTTTGTATAACTGGTTTGGTGCCGCGATTAAAGAGTCCGAAAGCGGACAATATAACGAGCGCGTTGATATTTCCTACCGCTGGAGCATGAGCTGGTTTATCTTTTCCGAAGTCATGTTCTTCGGCGCATTTTTCGGCGCGTTATTTTATGCGCGCACGATCTCCATGCCATGGTTGGCTGAACTGGACACTAAAGTAATCTGGCCGGATTTTGTTGGCCACTGGGGGAATGTAGGCCCAGCGGGTACCGTCGAAGCGTTCAAAATGATGACGCCGTTTCCTATTCCAACGATTAACACTGCGCTGTTGCTGACTTCAGGCGTAACGTTGACTATCGCGCATCACGCATTAATCGCCGGTCACCGTGCAAAAACATCGCTGTTTTTATTTGTGACAATTTTATTGGGCGCCTGTTTTATGGGCCTGCAGGCACACGAATATATCGAAGCGTATTCCGTATTGAATTTGAAATTAACTTCGGGCATTTACGGCTCGACCTTTTTCCTGCTTACCGGTTTCCACGGCTTTCATGTGACCATGGGTGCGATCATGTTGTCAGTGGTCTTGTATCGCCACTTAAAGGGACACTTCACGCCGACCCATCATTTTGCGTTTGAAGGTGCAGCCTGGTATTGGCACTTTGTTGACGTGGTGTGGCTAGGTTTGTACGTGGTGGTGTACTGGCTGTAATCCGATTTACATCGCAAAAAAGCCGCACTTCAGGTGCGGCTTTTTGTTAGGCTGAATTAGTTTTCACTGTCATGCCGGATCGGTCTTAATTATTAGTCCTAATTAATGGTTTGAATTGTTGGGCGATACCGAGTAAGGAATGCCAGTTGGTTGGATATACCCGAAATGATACGCAAGCAGGATCAGAATAAATAAGCTGATCGAAAAGCCGACCCGGAATGCCAGCGCTTTTACAGTACGCATACTGCGACCTCTGTCCTTCATGAGAAACACCAGTGCTGAGCCCAGACTGGCAATAATCAGGATAAAAGCAATTGCAACGAGAATTTTCATTATTGAGAAAAAGTTAGTCATGTCGAAGTTTCATTTTAGACTAGTTCCTTTCATTGCGACACTGCTATTGGTTGCGTTGGGTTGTGCATTGTCCTATTGGCAAACGCAGCGCGCACATCAAAAAGAGGCGATAGAAGCGACACTGCTGAGTCGTGAACATATTCCCGCCATTCCCTTGCCAAGATCAGTGGATATTAAGCAGATGGAATATACGCGCGTCGTACTGACCGGCGAATTTGAACAGGGCTGGCCGGTCTATCTCGATAATCGTCCCATGAACGGTTTGGCCGGCATTGTCGTACTGATGCCGTTCCGGCTGCAAAATCAGAACAAATATGTATTGGTAGCGCGTGGCTGGGTGCCAAGAAACAATCTGCATCGGGACACGATCAAACAGTATGACACTCCCACGGGACCGATACAGATTGAGGGAATGTTGAAGGCGAATAGCGGCCATGTTTTTCAGTTTGGTTCAACTATGCCTCTGCATCCCAACGCCTTGGTACAAAATCTGGAAGTGGCAGAAGTTGAAAACGCCAGTAAACTGCCGATGTTGCCGTTTATCGTTGAGCAAACCAACGGTGCCGCCGATGGATTATTGCGCGATTGGCCGCGCGCATCGACCGGGTCTGACCGGAATCGGGGCTACGCATTTCAGTGGTTGGCACTGGCAGCAATGGCATTATTATTTTTTATAGCGACAAGCTTTGGACAACGAGATGGGCGAAAAAATGAGCAGCAGTGATATCGAAAAAACAGCGCAACAACGCAGTAAATGGAAGCTCTATATGGTGATCGCGATTTGTGTGGCACCGATACTGTTTTCCTACCTGACCTACTATGTGATTAAACCAACCGGGCGCACCAATTACGGAACGCTGCTGGATCCGCGTTTATATCCGATGCCCAAATTAAACAGCGTCCTGCAAGGTGGGCCACCGGAAGAGTTGAGCGCATATAAAGGCAAGTGGATCATGCTGCAGGTTAGTTCGTCCGATTGCCAGACCCAATGTCAAAACGGTTTGTTTGCGATACGCCAGTTACGTCTGATGCAGGGCAAAGACATGGACAGGATAGAACGTGTATTGCTGATTCCTGATCAACAACCGATGGAAACCAGTTTGATCCGTGTATTGGACGGCATGCATATATTGCGGGCGGACGGCAAGGCGATTGATGCGTGGTTACCTGTCGAGCCAGGTACCAGCGTCCAGAATCGCCTATATCTGATTGATCCTCTCGGCAATTTGATGATGCGTTATCCGGTAGATGCCGATCCCAATAAAATCAAAAAAGATCTCGCCAAATTGCTTAAAGCATCCAGTATAGGGTAACGACTATGTGGATAGAAATGACGCTCACCGCGCTGATGGTAGCCGCCTTGCCGTTGGCGATAGTCTGGGTTTCCGGCGATGTTAACAAATATCGCAAACTCGTTTTTGTCACCCTGTTTCTGACATTTGATTTAATCATGTTTGGCGGGTTCACGCGGCTCACCGATTCGGGGCTCGGGTGCCCGGACTGGCCGGGATGTTATGGCGCGGCCAATCCCTTCATCTCGCATGCCGCAATTTCTGCTGCGCAGGCCGCGATGCCGCAGGGACCCGTGACGCATTTTAAAGCATGGATAGAAATGATACATCGCTATCTGGCGTCGTCAGTCGGAATCCTGATTCTGGCGCAAATGGTGATTGCATGGATCAAACGCAAACAATTTGAAGGCGCGCCGAAGTATGCCACCGCGCTGTTTTTTTTCGTCTGCCTGCAGGGTGCGTTTGGCGCGTGGACAGTGACATTGAAACTGCAACCCGTCATCGTCACCACGCACCTGTTACTGGGCATGGGGCTGCTCGCGATGTTGGCCTGGTTAGCCGCGCGCATACAGAGTTCAACCTCATATGGCCCAACCTCAGCGCCAACAATTCGTGTGGCGCATGAGGCGCTAAAACTGAAATGGTTTGCGCGGATAGCGTGGCTGATTTTATTGATACAGATCGCGCTTGGAGGATGGGTCAGCACCAATTATGCTGTCCTGGCCTGTACCGATTATCCGTTATGCCATGGCGTCCTGATACCCGACATGGATTTTGCGCAGGGCTTTAGTCTCTGGCGTGAATTGGGCAGAACTGCGAGCGGTGAGTACTTGTCTTTTTCAGCGTTGACCGCGATACATTGGGTGCATCGCAATTTTGCCTTGCTGGTGATACTCAGTTCGGGTTACGTCGCCTTCCGCGCACGTAATATGATGGGAGTCAGTACCATAGCAAAATCCATACTTGTCGTATTGCTCATTCAATTCTGTACGGGCCTGGCAAATATTTTGTTTAGCTGGCCGCTGCCCATTGCCGTGTTACATAACGGTGGTGCCGCGCTGCTCTTGGGGTTGCTGACCGTGTTAAACTACCGCGTTCAACTTCCAGTTGATCACCGGCGCAATTGATAGCCGCAAATAAGCCGCACATACGCAGCACCTCAAACACAGAATGTATGAATACCATAACCGCCCAACCTAGTCGGATCTCCCAGTATTTGACGCTAACCAAACCACGCGTGACGCAATTAGCCGTTTTTTGCGCCGTGATCGGTATGTTTTTAGCGACGCCCGGACTGCCCGATTGGCGTCTCGTGGTAGCCGCAGCAGTGGGGATCTGGCTGTTGGCTGGTGCTGCCTTTGCTGTTAACTGTCTGGTTGAGCGAGAAATAGATGCCCGCATGGCGCGCACTGCAAGACGCGCTTCGGCGCAGGGTGAAATCTCTGTGACGCAAATCTGTCTGTTTTCAGGTGTGATCGGTGGAGCCGGGATGTGGGTACTGTATGTTCTGGTCAACCCGCTCACCATGTGGCTGACCTTTGCCACTTTTATTGGTTACGCGGTGATTTATACCATCATACTAAAACCGGCCACGCCGCAAAACATCGTCATCGGTGGTTTGTCAGGCGCCATGCCGCCGGCATTGGGTTGGGCTGCGATTGCCAATGATGTGCCGATGCAGGCATGGTTGCTGGTGTTAATTATTTTTGTCTGGACCCCACCGCATTTCTGGGCGCTGGCATTGTACCGGCGCGATGATTATGCAAAATCAGGCTTGCCTATGTTACCCGTTACGCATGGCATGAAATTTACCGGTTTGCATATTTGGTTGTACACGATAGTGTTGGTCGCGACCACGACCTTGCCGTTTGCGGTACGCATGAGCGGACTGATTTATTTAGTCAGTGCTTTGGCTTTGGGCTGCGTCTTTTTATATTATGCCTGGCAGCTCTATCGTCACTACAACGATATGTTGGCGAGAAAGACGTTTGCGTTTTCTATTTTGTATTTGTCGTTATTATTTGCTGCCTTACTTGTTGATCATTATTTTAAATTTTATTGAGCCCTCACTCCGCATGAAAAAATTAATCACACTGTTTAGCCTGTTGCTGTTATGCGCTTGCAGCCAGGCGACCAAACTGGATTTTAAAAACACCGATATAACCGGATTAGAGTATGCGAATGGATTCAGCATGCCGGACTTTAACGGCAAGATGCGCCATTTATCCGACTTCAAAGGCAAAGTTGTCGTGATGTTTTTTGGGTATACGCAATGTCCCGATGTATGCCCAACCACGATGGCTGAACTGTCTACCGTGATGAAGCAGCTGGGGCCGCAGGCGGATCAGGTTCAAGTGTTATTTGTGACTCTGGATCCGGCGCGCGATACGCCTGCCGTTTTGGCTCAGTATGTTCCTAACTTTGATAAACGGTTTTTAGGATTGGTCGGCGATGAAGCTGCGACGAAAAAAATCGCCAGCGACTTCAAAATATTCTATGAAAAGGTGCCCGGTAAAACACCGGGAAGCTACTCCTTGGACCACAGTGCCGGAAGTTACGTGTTCGATAAAGAAGGTCACATCCGTCTGTTTGTCAGGTTTAATCAGGGCGCTGAGCCAGTTGCGCATGATTTAAAATTATTGCTGAACTCATGATCACCAACCTCACATCAACAGATGGTGCATCTGCTCAAATCGCACATCATGGCGCTCAGGTAATTTCATGGATTCCTGCAAATCGCTCAGAGCAATTATTCTTAAGTAAAACTTCGCCGCTGGATTCCGAGGTGGCGATACGCGGCGGTGTGCCGGTGATTTTTCCGCAATTCGGCGGCTTCGGGCCATTGCCAAAACACGGTTTTGCACGTGATCAGATCTGGCATTGTCGTCCGTCCGAATCAAGCAATCGTGCAGTGTTTGAGTTACGCGACAATACGGCGAGCAGAGCGATTTGGCTGCATGCATTTTTGGCGGAGCTCACGATCACGCTGTCAGCCACGACGTTGGACATAGAACTGGCGATACATAATACCGGCAGCACGGCATTTGAATTTGCAGCAGCACTGCATACTTATTTTCGCGTTGATCAGATTGGCGATGTTCGTATCACCGGCTTAAAAGGTGCCAGCTATCGGGATAGCGTATCCGGGGAGGCCGTGGAGGACTCGGATGCGATCAGCATACAAGGACATATCGATCGTATTTATATGCAGGCGCCGTCCCATGTGGAAGTACAGCAAACGCATCAGCGCGTTGTGATACAAAGCCAGGGATATACCGACACGGTAGTCTGGAATCCCTGGGAGAAGATGGGCGCAACGATCACTGACTTGGAGCCCGACGGTTATCAGCGTATGGTGTGCGTGGAATCTGCGGTGATTTCCAAACCGATACAATTGCAGCCTGGGCAAATCTGGCGGGCAAGTCAGCGCTTGGCATGTTGATGGGGTGCAAATGAAAAAACGCTCCTCGGAGCGTTTTTTTTGAGGGGCGATTTGCTATTAAGCGTAAGCAGCCAAACTACCCTTCATTTTTTTCAGCGCTGCGCTTTCAATCTGGCGGATACGTTCTGCAGACACCTTAAATTCTGCCGCCAGGTCATGCAAAGTAGCGCCGCTGCCATCATCATTCGCTAACCAGCGCGCTTCAATAATACGACGCGAACGCGGATCCAAATTTTCTAATGCGGTTTCCAGACCGACTGTTTGCAGCTTGTCGTAGTGCATGGACTCCAGCACTTTAGTCGGCTCATTGCTGTCGCTGGATAAATAAGCGATAGGCGCAAATTTGTCTTCCTCATCGTCGGTCGGTGCATCCAGAGCCATATCATGACCTGACAGACGCATTTCCATTTCGATGACTTCTTCGCGTTTCACATTCAAAGTCTTCGCCAGATCATCAATTTGCGCTTGCGTCATGCTGTCAAAGCCCAGTTTGTGGCTACGCAAATTAAAAAACAGTTTCCGCTGTGCTTTGGTAGTGGCTACCTTAACCAGGCGCCAGTTTTTTAAAATGTATTCATGCATTTCCGCTTTAATCCAATGCATTGCATAGGACACCAGACGCACACCCTGATCCGGATTAAATCGTTTTACTGCTTTCATCAGGCCGATATTACCTTCCTGAATTAAATCGGCATGCGGCAATCCGTAACCGAGATAGCCACGTGCAATCGATACGACCAAACGCAAATGCGACATAACCAGTTGCTGAGCCGCAGACAGATCGTTTTTGTCGCGCAAGTCAGTTGCCAGTCTGATTTCTTCTTCGTGAGTTAACATAGGCAGGCGATTTGCCGCTGATATATAAGCGTCGATATTACCGAGAGTGCCGGTAAAGCCCAGTGCCAATGCAGTGTTGTTTGGTGTTGTTGCTAATGTGTTTGCTGTAGATGGGTTCATGCGGTTTCCTTATGTTCCGATCAGTAATGTTGCTAAATATATGGCTGCAAGTCATGTTTTTAGAGTAACTAAATAACACACATTGCAGCCAATTACTAATGCCATAGCCATTATATTAGCACTCTATTGAGAAGAGTGCTAAAGAGACGGAGATTGTTGTAATAGCTTGTATCCGATGGGGGATTGAGAGCTTGATTTACTGCTTTTGCTGAGGATCGGGCTGATATATTCAGTTAAATTGCTTAACTTGATGTCGAACCGATAAATAGGCGCCGAATAAGCCCAAAATTGCACTCGAAATTAGTAAATACAGGCTAAAAACCAAATTTAATGGGGTTAATTGGAAGGTTGAGCCATATAAGGTGGCAAATTCCAATATGGCTTGATTCAGCGGCTGCAATGCCGCTGCGACTATAGCCAGAGCGCTTAAGCCTGCCATCAGTCCCAATAATGCGCCGGTGTAGTAGTAGGGGCGCCGTATATACGGGCTGGTCGCACCCAACAGGCGTATTACCCTGATTTCGGCGCGGTGGGACAGCACCTGCAAACGGGTCGCATTGAATATAACGGTAATGACAACCACGCTCAGGATGATAGCTACGGCAATTAATATAAATTGGGCCAAATGCATCAGTGCCGCCAGTCGCCGAATCCAGTTCGAATCGATTTGTACATGATCGATTTCCGGAAGCTTCTCCAATTGCGCTGCAAGGGCTTCAATTTTTGCCGGGCTGGACTGTTGGGTCACCAGTTCAAAATGCTGCTCGAAACTTAGCACATACGCATCCGGCAACGGATTATCGCCCAGAGTCGCGAGTACATCGCCCAAGCCTGAACTGGCCTGTAATGCATTCAGCGCAGACTCTTTGGGGACGAAGGCGATTTTCGCAGGCGTGTCGGAATTTTTAAGCAGTTTTTTTATCGTGTCCGCCAGCGCAGTTGCGTTGCCGCGGCTGAGGTCCGTTTTTAAAAACAGGCTCATCTCCGGTTCTATCGACAGCTGACTGGAAATGGGACGTATATTTTCAATTAAGGTCAGGCCCGCGATGGGTAGCGAGAGCGCAACGGCAACGACCAGTACATTAAAAAGAAAATTGCCGGGCGCGCTAAAAATCTGTTTAGCGGCATTTAAAGCGGCACTCGCATGTTGTCTGATCCAGGTTTTCATATTTTTAGTGTGAATTGAGCGTAGCAGCAGACTGCCAGGATTGGCTGAGTTTTCCCTGATTTAAATAAATCACGCGATTGGCCTTAACTAAAAACTCTTCATCGTGACTGGAAATAATGCAAGTCACGCCAGCCGCCTGAAATGCCTGTAACGCGTTCATCACCTGTTTGGCATTGTCGCGATCCAGATAAGCGGTAGGTTCATCGGCCAGTATCAGCTGCGGTCGATTGACGATGGCGCGTGCAATTGCCACGCGCTGCTGCTCACCGCCGGACAACGCGAGCGGATAAGCATCTATCTTGTCGGATAAATTCATTTTCTCCAGAGCGGTATTGGCGCGGATCAGCGCATCATTTTTTGACGCGCCGCTGATCAGCAACGGCAGCATGACGTTGTCTAAGATGGTGCGATCCAGCAGTAAAGCATGGTCTTGCAATATCAGGCCCAGGTTGCGGCGGAAGTACGGCAGCGCAGACGAATTGAGTCGGGCGATATCCTGACCGTTCACCAGTACCTGTCCGCTGGTTGGTCGTTCTATGCCGGCGATCATTCTTAAAATGGTCGATTTCCCTGCACCCGATGGACCGGCCAGAAAAACCAGCTCGCCGCGTCCAATAGAAAACGAAATATCAGTCAATGCCGATATGCCGGGTGGGAAATGCTTGTTGACCTGCTTAAATTCGATCATGTTTGATAGATAGTGGGGTTGGGTAGGTCCGGCTCATTAATCCAGGTCATTAATCCAGTAACGCATCGACAAATTCAGTGGCGCTAAACGGTTGCAGGTCTTCGATTTTTTCTCCGACACCGATGAAATAAACCGGGATAGGACGTGTCTTGGCAATCGCCGCCAAAATACCGCCTTTCGCAGTGCCATCCAATTTGGTGATGATCAGTCCGGTGAGTCCCAGCGCGTCATCAAACGCTTTGACTTGGGCGAGTGCATTCTGACCGGTATTGCCATCAATGACCAGCAACACTTCATGCGGCGCACTGTCCATGCCTTTGGTGACCACGCGTTTAATTTTCTTTAACTCTTCCATCAAATGCAATTGGCTGGGCAACCGGCCTGCGGTATCGACCATGACCACATTGATTCCTTTGGCGATGGCCGAACTCACTGCATCGAATGCTACTGCTGCAGGGTCACCTGACTCCTGCGAAATGACGCTGACATTATTACGCTCGCCCCAAATTGTTAACTGCTCCCTTGCCGCTGCCCGAAACGTATCCGCCGCAGCCAACAAAACGGATTGATGGTGCGCCTGTAAATGCTTGGCCAATTTTCCTATCGTGGTGGTTTTGCCCGCACCGTTGACGCCCGCTATCATCATGACGGTAGGTTGGTGGCGACCGAGTTCCAGAGTTTTTTCCAGAGGTGTCAAAAATGCGATAAAGATGGTCTTTAACGCGGCCTTGACCTGACTGGCTTCAGTGAGTTTTTGCGCTTTCACCTGTTTTTTTAATTCATCCAGTAAAAACTGGGTGGCATCCATTCCTGCATCCGCCATCAGCAGGGCGGACTCTAATTCTTCGTACAACTCATCATCAATCTTGGCGCCGACGAACAAGCTGGTCAGATTGCTGGAGGTTTTGGAAAGTCCGGTTTTCAGGCGCGATAGCCACGATTGCTTTTGACTGCTTTCTTCAACTGGCGGCACAGTTTCCTGAGACGGAGCGTTGGCAGGTAAAGTGCCAGGCGCATCAGGGGTGATTACTTCATCGGGTTTTGGTTTTTTTTTGAAGAAACTGAACATGTGATTACTAGGTGGGTGAGTGATAGGGATCTATCAGGCTACAATGTGCGACATTCTAGCAGAGGTGACTCGCAGCGCCGCTTCTGCGCGCTATATCTCACTATTTTTAAATAATAAAAATGCAAAAAAAATCCTCACCACAACAGGTTCGACTGATAGCCGGAGTTTGGAAGCGCACCCCGGTCACGGTGGTTGATGCGCCCGGATTACGCCCGACCCCGGACCGTGTACGCGAAACATTGTTTAACTGGCTCAATTTTTTATTTCAGGCTGACTGGCAATCCAGGCGTTGTCTGGATCTGTTTGCCGGCAGCGGCGCTTTGGGTTTTGAGGCGGCCAGTCGTGGAGCATTGCACGTCACTCTGGTAGAAGCGCACCGTCCCGCGCTACAACAATTGGAAGCGTTGCGCGACAAACTGCAAGCGCAGCAGATCCAGATAATTCACGGCGACGCACATTTAGTTGTGAAAAAATTAGCGGATAAAGAAGAAAAGTTTGATGTCATTTTTTTGGACCCGCCTTTCCATCGCGACCTGTTGACACAAATTTTGCCTAACTGTCTGGCCGTACTCAACGATGACGGATTGATTTATATGGAAGCAGAAAAAGCGCTGACACCATCTGAGTTGCCGGGCAGCTTAAAGAATTGGCAAGTAATTCGTTGTGACCGGGCCGGGAAAGTTTTTTTTCATTTGTTGCAACGTGACCTACACTAAAGTCAGGCATTCAATTCGATAGATATTATTCAAGAAAAATCTGCGCAAAATTCAGGCATAATGCGCATTCTTTCTTAGTCGACTTCTAGGGGCAGCAATGGTGACAGCAGTTTATCCAGGAACTTTTGATCCACTCACACGTGGTCATGAAGATTTGGTGCGTCGCGCTTCCGGACTATTTGATACGCTGGTAGTCGGTGTCGCGGACAGTAAAAATAAAAAGCCGTTCTTCTCACTGGAAGAGCGTTTGTCGATCGCCAATGAAGTTCTGGGACATTATCCCAACGTGCGGGTTGAGAGCTTTTCCGGATTGCTGAAAGATTTTGTACGCAAGGTAGATGGCCGGGTGATTGTGCGCGGATTGCGTGCGGTATCGGACTTTGAATATGAATTTCAGATGGCAGGGATGAATCGCTATTTGTTACCCGATGTCGAAACGCTGTTTTTAACGCCGTCCGATCAGTACCAATTTATTTCCGGCACCATCGTGCGTGAAATTGCGCAATTTGGCGGTGATGTATCCAAGTTTGTATTTCCCTCTGTGGATAAATGGTTGCAGGACAAAGTGCTGGCAGCGCAAGCTGTTCAGGACGAGCAAAACAAAGGTATTTAGGCACTTGTATGGCACTACTTATTACGGACGATTGCATTAATTGCGATGTATGCGAACCAGAATGTCCGAATGACGCGATTTCGATGGGCCCGGAAATTTATGTGATTGATCCGCATAAATGCACCGAATGCGTTGGCCATTTCAATGAACCGCAATGCCAGCAGGTCTGCCCTGTGGCATGCATACCTTTTGACCCTGCGTGGCGCGAAACACCGGAACAGCTTCAGGCGAAATATGAGCGTTTGCAGGCAGAAAAATAGCTGGGCTGCGTTTCGTCGGTTGGATTTGGCTCCATAGGTTGGGCTACGCTACACCAGCCCAACACGCTGCGCCAAATACACAAATACCGTCAATTCAGAGAACGTTGGGCTGATGAAGCGTAGCCCAACCTACAATTGTTGCCCGAATCAGACGTTAAATAAGAAGTTCATCACGTCGCCATCTTTAACCACATATTCCTTACCTTCAGCGCGCATCTTGCCGTGTTCCTTCGCGCCCGCTTCACCCTTAAACTGGATGAAATCTTCAAACGCGATAGTTTGCGCGCGAATAAAGCCGCGCTCAAAATCGGTGTGAATGACGCCGGCTGCCTGCGGACCGGTATCGCCAACGTGGATAGTCCAGGCGCGAACTTCCTTAACGCCGGCGGTAAAGTAGGTTTGCAATCCGAGCAGTTTAAATGCGGCGCGAATCAGACGATCCAGGCCGGGTTCATGCATGCCCATATCTTCCAGAAATGCCAGCTTGTCTGCTTCATCCAAATCGGCGATTTCAGATTCTATGGAGGCGCAAATGGCGACGATAGGCGCATTTTGCGTCGCAGCGTATGCGGTCAGCTGATCTAGCAACGGATTGTCGGTAAAGCCATTGTCCGAAACATTGGCCACATACATGGCCGGCTTGGCCGTAATCAGACACAGCGGTTTGATCAGCAGCATCTCATCGGCAGTCAGGCCCAACGAACGCACGGGTTTGGCGTTGTTTAAGGCTGGCATGATGCGTTCTAATAACTCAGCCAATTTGGCAGCGTCTTTATCGCCCGAGCGTGCTTTTTTATGCTCACGATGTATTGCCTTTTCTACCGTACCCATATCAGCCAGTGCCAGCTCGGTCTGTATCACTTCGATATCATCCAGTGGGCTTACTTTGCCCGCGACGTGTATCACATTGTCGTCTTCAAAACAGCGCACGACATTGACGATGGCATCCGTTTCGCGGATATGCGCCAGGAACTGATTGCCCAGACCTTCACCTTTCGATGCGCCTGCAACCAGTCCGGCGATATCGACAAATTCTACGATCGCATTTTGTATCCGTTCCGGTTTCACGATGGCGGCCAATTGCGCCAAACGCGGGTCAGGAACTTCAACTATCCCGACATTCGGCTCGATGGTGCAAAAGGGATAATTTTCGGCAGGGATGCCTGCTTTGGTCAGGGCATTGAACAGGGTGGATTTGCCTACGTTAGGTAGACCGACGATGCCGCATTGGAGACTCATGAATATCTTTCGTGTGAATTTTGCTTGTAGCTGCTGGAGGAGATGTGACCCAGTCTTGACTAAGTCCGACATTGTATCCTGCTGAGATATACTAATCAAACTGCCTTACCCAATGAGCATGCACATTTATTAACGATTCTATTCAACATGCAGCAATCAAAAAAATATCAACGATGTATGGTGATGGCAGGCGGCGGCTTTCATTTCGGCTATTACCTCGGTGCTTATGCCGCGCTGTGTGAATCCGGATTGCAACCCGACGTATTGCTGGCCAGTTGCGGCGGAGCGATTGCAGCTGCGCTGATACAGGCACTGCCAGATGATGCCGAACGCAGAGCGTGGTTGTCTGCGCCGCAGATGTATCACTTTTGGCGTGGTCTGCAATCAACCTCCAAAGCGAAAGTCACCCACGCATTTGCCAGTGCGATGCGCCGCCGTTTTTTGGGGCACAGCGCAAAATATATTCCGGATTTGTTTCATGACTATATGTTTGACATACCCGCGCAATTGCCGCTGCCGAAAAATGATCAACACCATGTCGATGTGGCGATAGTCGCTGGAAAACTGAATTATGCCGAACACGAAGTAGGGCAGTTGCGCGGCCAGCGCAAACTATTTTCCGAAGTTATTTTTTGCGAACCGCGTGCCGCCGGGTTATTGGACTCTTTAGCTTCGCCATTAAGTGATGCGATATACGGCGAGAATGCAATTGCCACGCAATTGCTGACCGATACAACCATGCCCATGCATGATGCGGTGCGCGCATCGATATCTGATATGTTTTATTTCCGCTGCCACAGTCTTGGGCAGGCTGACTATATCGGCGGTGTGGTGGACCTGTTTCCGATTGAGGTGGCGAATCGATTGGCAGACAGCGTGATCATGGAATTAAAAGGCGGCTACGATGAGACCTACGGTATTCCGGCGATACGCACGGTGTTGGGTTTTGACGGCAACCGGCGCTTGGATCACGTGTTGCAACAGCACGCGGATATCTGGGTGGATACTGCCGATATGGAGCAGCATTTTTTACATCAGCGTATTCATCAGAAAATTATCTGGTATAAAAATAAAATTCAGATTACCACGCCGAAATCGTATGAGGATTATGTCCGGATGATCGCTGCGCAATGGGAGTTTGGACATGGTCGGGCTATGCTTGGTATTGCGGCAGCGCAGTATCTTAGCGCAAAACCTGATCCAGCAATTCTATCCAGTGCATGACTGGCGTTGCGGTGCCTGATTGTAAATGCGTGATGCAGCCGATGTTGGCGGAAACGATTTGTTCCGCTCCGGTGGCGTGCAGATTGTGCAGCTTTTGGTCGCGCAGGGTGGTACTGAGTTGGGGTTGCAGAATAGAGTATGTGCCGGCTGATCCGCAACACAGATGACTGTCGGTACACCGGCTTACCGGTATTCCTGCCATCTCCAATATGTGCTCAACCGTCCCGGTGATTTTTTGCGCGTGCTGCAAACTGCAGGGAGCATGGTAAGCGATATTTTTTTTCTCACCTGTTTTGCGTGCGCTCTTTGCCAGTTGATCTGCATGGTCAAAAATAATTTCGCTTATATCAAATGTGGCGGCGCTGATTCTTTTCGCTTTGTATGCATAAGCAGAATCATGCGCCAGCAGTTGTCCGTATTCTTTCACCATGGTTCCGCATCCGGATGCGGTCATGACCAGTGCCTGGGCACCCGACGCATCTGATCCTGACTCAAGTAGCGGCCACCATGCGTCTATATTACGTTTGGCATCGGCCATTGCAGCATTTGCCTCGTTTAAATGGGCGCGTAAAGCGCCGCAGCATCCGGCATTGGACGCTGTGATTAACTGTATCTCCAATCTGTCCAAAACCCGGGCGGTTGCCGCGTTGATGTTGGGTGAAATGCCGGGTTGTACGCAGCCTTCCAGGACGATCATTTTTTTGTTGTGCTGTCTGGTTGGCCACGCGCTCGCCGCCTGATAAGCAGGAACTTTGTCAGCCAGCTTTTTCGGTAACACGGAACGCATAACCTGGCCGGTTCGCAGCAAGGGGGTAAATAACCACTTGCGCGGCAATACTGTCGTTAATAATTTGCGTTGCAGCGTTTGTGCAGGTCGACGCGGTACTTGCTGCTCAACCAGATGACGTCCTATGTCTACCAGTTTTCCATATTCCACACCGGAAGGGCAGGTCGTTTCGCAATTGCGGCAGGTCAGACAGCGATCCAAATGCAGCAGAGTGTTTTGTGTCGCGGGTTGACCTTCCAATACCTGCTTCATCAAGTAAATACGACCACGCGGACCGTCGAGCTCGTCGCCGAGCAATTGATACGTGGGACAGGTCGCATTGCAAAAGCCGCAATGCACACATTTGCGCAGGATACTTTCTGCTTCCAATCCTTCACGCGTCGCTTTGATGATGTCTGTCAGTTTGGTCTGCATGCGTTTATATTCCCTTAGAGTTCCGCGTAGAGACGGCCAGGGTTAAAAATGCCGGATGGATCGAAGGCAGACTTTAGTCTGCGATGAATAGTCATCAATGTGGCTGGCAACGGCTGAAATACGCCGGCCTGCTTGTCTCCACCTTTAAACAAGGTAGCATGGCCGCCACACGCACTCACGGTAAGCCGCAGTTGTTCTGCTGTTTGAGATGGATTAACCAGCCAGCGCTGTGCGCCGCCCCATTCGATTAACTGATTCCCGCCCAGCTCAAGATGCGGCACAGTCGACGGTAAAGACAGGCGCCAGATTGTGGATTGGTCTTGAAAAAACGGATGGGTTTGTTCGCGGATGTTGGTCCAATGTTGATCTGCTTCCAGGCTGGTCAGGCGTTCGCCGCCCAACAGAACTTGTGCAGCATGCGTCGCAGCTTCTGAGCCTGACAGTCGCACGATCAGCTGATTATTTTCCCAACTCGATGCGGAAAATGGTAATGGCTTACCAGCCCAACGATTTAACTGAGCGATCGCCGCGTTTGCCGTTTCTTGCGCCATGTCGAACGACAGCGAAATTTCACTGCGCGGCAGAGGAAGAACCTTGAGCGATACCTCCAAGATCAGCCCCAGACATCCCATCGAACCCACCAGTAAACGCGACACGTCATAACCCGCGACGTTCTTCATGACCTGTCCACCGAATACCAGGCGTTCACCGTGTACATTTAACAGGACCGCACCCAAAACGAAATCTCGCACACTCCCGGCGTAAGCACGGCGCGGCCCGGATAGTCCTGCTGCGATCACACCGCCTATTGTCGCATTGCCGCCAAACGCGGGCGGCTCGAACGCCAACATCTGCTGTTGCGCTGCCAGTGATTTCTGAATGTCGGAAAGCAGGGTTCCGCAACGGGCTGTAATCACCAGTTCAGTCGGATCATAATCGAGGATGCCTGCGTAGCTGCGCGTGTCGAGAATCTCGCCTTGCGGAGTTTGCCCATACCAGCTTTTCGTCGCGCCGCCCTGTATGCATAGCGGTGTTTTATTTGCAGAGGCTGATTGTATGCGAGCGATCAGTTCTTCTATCATGGCGTTAGAATTTTGGTAGATGAGGAAATTTCTGCTCGCCGTGATGAACGTGTTCACGGCCAAATTCGGCACAGCGCTGCAAGGTGGGGATAGCCTTGTTGGGATTTAGTAAACCGTCTGGATCAAAGGCGCGTTTCACAGCAAAAAAAGTGTCACGTTCGGATGGCGAAAATTGAAAGCACATCGCGTTGATCTTTTCTATGCCGACGCCATGCTCGCCCGTAATGGTTCCGCCCACTTTGACACACATGCTGAGTATATCGATGCCAAACAATTCGGCTCGTTCAAATTCTCCGGGTTTGTTGGCGTCAAATAATATCAGCGGATGCAAATTACCGTCACCGGCATGGAATACATTGGCACAACGCAGTTGGTATTTTTTCTCCAGATCGGCAATGCCCAGTAAAACCTGCGCCAGTTTTTTGCGCGGTATGGTGCCATCCATGCAGTAATAGTCGGGCGAGATGCGACCGGCAGCGGGGAATGCATTCTTGCGTCCTGACCAAAACCGCAAGCGCTCCAGTTCGGATTGCGAGACCGCGATGGCGGAAGCGCCCGCCTGGTGCAGTACGTCGCTCATACGTTTGATTTCATCGTCGACTTCTGCGGCGCTGCCATCTGATTCACATAGCAAAATCGCTGCGGCGTTCAAGTCGTATCCGGCGTTGACAAATGGTTCGACCATGCGCACCGACGTTTGATCCATCATTTCCAGACCGGCAGGAATAATGCCTGCCGTGATGATGGCAGACACGGCGTTACACGCCGTAAGTACATCGTTAAAGGATGCCATGATGACTTGCGCGCGCTCCGGTTTGGCTATCAGTTTCACCGTTACTTCGGTAACGATACCGAGCATGCCTTCCGATCCGATAAAAATGGAGAGTAAATCGAGACCCGGCGCATCCAGCGCTGCATTACCCAATTCGATTACCTCACCTTCGATGGTGGCAACGCGTACGCGCAAAATATTGTGTACCGTCAGTCCATATTTCAGACAATGCACGCCACCCGAATTTTCAGCGATATTGCCGGCAATGGTGCAGGCGATTTGCGATGAGGGGTCGGGGGCGTAATACAGGCCGAAGCTGGCGGCTGCTTCTGAGATTGCCAAATTGCGAACGCCAGGTTGAACTACCGCAGCTCGCGCCGCAGAATCGATGTTGATGACGCGATTTAATTTTGCAGTGGACAGGACTATCCCATTAGCAATCGGCATCGCGCCGCCCGACAGTCCGGTACCGGCACCACGCGGCACCAACGGTACGGACAACTTCCGGCAGACCGTCAATACATCGACGATGTGCTGCTCCGTTTCCGGCAAAACAACCGCCATCGGCAATTCACTATACGCAGCTAAACCGTCGCATTCATAGGGGCGGGTATCTTCAGTTTGATGCAATACACAATGCGCAGGCAGCACACGATATAACGCCTGTAATACCTGCTCCAGGCGTTCTGCTGTAGTGTGATTCTTCAGCATTGCATTCATTTGGCTCTGTCAATTGCGTTGAAATAAAAAAGGACGCTGCAGCGTCCTTTTTACATAAATCAGCAAGCATTCAGCATTTACAACGTCAGGCTGAGAAAGAAGACCCACAGCCGCAAGTTGTAGTTGCATTCGGATTTTTAATCACGAACTGCGCACCTTCCAGATCATCTTTATAGTCGATTTCTGCACCGACCAGATATTGGTAGCTCATGGAGTCGATCAATAAATGTACGCCATTTTTTGTCATGGTCGTGTCGTCTTCGTTGACAATTTCATCGAAAGTAAATCCGTATTGAAAACCTGAACATCCGCCGCCCTGTACAAAGACGCGTAATTTGAGATCAGGATTGCCTTCCTCTTCAATTAACTGAGCAACTTTTTGCGCCGCACTATCGGAAAAGATAATCGGTGCAGGCATGTCTGTTTTGGTTTCTTCTACGTTTTCGATAACGGCGTTCATGTGGGACTCCTTAAAGCATTCGGCTAGCTAGGTATCAGCTATAACTCTGCCATTATACAGCTTAGCTTACGCAGACGCTTGAGAAGAAGAAAGTTGCAAAATTGTCTCGCCAGTTTCGCCTTCGGCGGTGTGCGTCAACAGCCCGGTCACCGTTGCGCCGCTGTTCATTTCCAGTGCTTTATAGTGCACATCGCCGTTAATTCTGGCTTTGGGCAGCAGCTCAAGCAGCTCGCTTGAAAAGACGGGACCGACGATAGAACCATCCACTACGACGTGCGCTGCACGAACCTCACCGCAGATAATTGCGTGTTCAGAAATGATCAGCATGCTGCCCAGGTCCTCCTCTGCAATCACATTGCCTTTGACCTGACCATCGATGCGCAAGCCGCCTTTAAAGTACAGATTGCCGTCTATGCTGGTTGATAGCCCAATCAAGCTGTCTATCGTACTTTTATTTTTTCGGTTAAACATGGAGCTTCCTCTAAAAATTAATGGACTGAAAGGTGCGAAGTTGCCCTTTGTCTAAAATACGAGCTTGTAATGTCTTGAGCACAGCGCCTTCCGGAACCGCCAGGGTTCCATCCAGACGTTGGTAATACTTAAATGATAATTTTAATTTTGCAGCTTCATCGCTCTTGGCTTCCGGGAGTGTCAGCGTAACTGTTTTCCCGCCTTCGACCACGGTTAACAAAAACTGCAGTTCGCCGACGAAGTCCTGAATATTTTTCCCGCCCTGCATGACCAGTAAACGGTACTGGATTTGCGTCTTGTTGCTGGCATCGGCTTTAAATGCGCCGATCCGCACACCTTCGGGCCCACCTGCTGCCGGAATCAGATTTTCAAAAAAAGCCAGATCTTCTTTGAGCTTGTTATTTTCGGCGGTGAGGGCCTGTACTTCGCTGGCCAATTGTTTTTGTGTGGAGCGCTCAATATTAATTTCGCTGTCGGCGCTATTGGCCGTGCTGGAGAGCTTTTCGCGTTCGCTATCTAATTGCTCTACCCGCTGTTTTAATTCCGATAGCTGTTCCTTGGCGGGCGCGTTGCCGCTGATGGTGCCACCCAATTGGTAGGTAAAGTAAGAAAATGCGGCCACAACGCCGATGAAAATCAACGCGACCAATGTCTTGCGCAGCGGTGAATTGTTGGCTTCAACGACTTTGATGCTGGAAATTGTTTTGTATCGTGAGCTGTTATTTTTCATTGTCTGGTTTGCACTATGTTTACTGTGTTGTTTCGTTGCCAGCGTATTAAGGCAGGATAGGTACGTGGGTTAATCCACAGGTCTCATGCAAATTGAACATTAAGTTCATACATTGCACCGCCTGCCCAGACGCGCCTTTCATTAAATTATCCTGCACGACCAGGATGATCAGCGTCGATCCGTTACCTGGGCGCTGTAACGCGATACGCAACGTATTCGAGCCACGCACTGATCTTGTTTCCGGATGGCTGCCAAACGGCATGACATCGACAAATGGCTCATCGCGATAGGTGTTTTCAAGCAGTTGTTGCAGTTCAGTGCTGTCGATAGCCTTGTTGAGTTTTGCATATAACGTCGAGTGCATGCCTCGTATCATCGGCACCAGATGCGGTGTGAAGACGAGATCAATCGGCGAGCTGCTCATTTTATTTAACTGCTCTGTTGTTTCAGGAATATGGCGATGTCCGGCAACAGAGTATGCTTTAAAGTTATCGCTTGCTTCAGAAAATAGCAGACCAATTTCTGCTTTACGACCTGCGCCGGAGACGCCGGATTTGCAATCGGCGATTAAATTAGTGGCGTCGATAATGCCGGCTTTGAGAAATGGATAGAAGCCGAGTTGCATGGTGGTGGGGTAGCAGCCCGGATTGCCGATAATCCGCGCTGTCTTGATTGCTTCCCGATTTAATTCTGGCAGCCCGTAAACCGCCTCTTTCAGCAAGTCCGGGCAGCTATGTGGAATGCCGTACCATTTTTCGAACTGTGCGACATCCTGAATTCTAAAGTCGGCCGCAAGATCGATGATCTTGACGTTAGCTGCTAACAACTCGCGAGCCTGTGCCATGGCGACACCATGTGGCGTTGCAAAAAATACGACGTCGCAATCGGTCAAATTGGCCTTGTCCGGTGCGCTGAATGCGAGCGAAACATGACCGCGCAATGAAGGGTACATATCAGCGACTGGTAAGCCATCTTCTTTGCGTGAGGTGATTGCCGTCAGCTGCACTTCGGGATGTGTCGCCAGTATGCGAAGTAACTCGACTCCGGTGTATCCAGTGCCGCCAACAATGCCAACTTTGATCATGGTATTTCCTAGCAAAAAAATCTGCGTAATTTTAGCAGCCAGAGCGGAATTGTCCTGCGGAATTACACCTTGAAATGAATTCCGGATTGCAACATTACGTTATTTAGTCAATTTTGTAAAACAAAAAAGCCGCCAGGAATAACCCCGGCGGCTTTTTGCAGTAGCGTTGGTAGATTAACGCTTGGAGAACTGCTTGGCGCGGCGTGCTTTACGCAGACCGACTTTTTTACGTTCAACTTCACGAGCATCGCGAGTAACGAAACCAGCTTTGGACAGATCTGGTTTTAATGTTGCTTCGTAATCGATCAATGCACGAGTAATGCCGTGACGAACTGCGCCAGCCTGGCCAGATTCACCGCCGCCGTGAACGTTAACCATGATATCGAAAGTTTCGAGGTGGTTAGTGAGTTCTAACGGTTGACGAATAACCATCAGGCCAGTTTCGCGTGAAAAATATTCATCAGCTGGCTTGCCGTTTACAACGATTTTGCCGCTACCGGATTTCAGGAAGACGCGAGCTACTGCGCTCTTGCGACGGCCGGTTCCGTAATTGAAGTTACCGATCATGTCTTTTCCTTAGATATCGAGTACTTTAGGCTGCTGGGCAGAGTGTGGATGAGTTGCCTCAGCATACACTTTGAGCTTTTTGATCATGGCATAGCCAAGTGGGCCTTTAGGTAACATACCCTTAACAGCCTTTTCCAGAGCACGACCAGGGAAACGCTCTTGCATTTTCTGGAAGTTGGTCTCATAGATACCGCCTGGATAACCAGTGTGGCGATAGTAGGTTTTGTTCAAGGCTTTGGTGCCCGTGACACGTAATTTACCTGCATTGACAACAACGATGAAATCGCCTGTGTCGACGTGTGGAGTAAATTCTGGTTTGTGTTTGCCGCGCAATCGGAGTGCCACTTCGCTGGCAACACGTCCGAGGATTTTATCCGTCGCGTCAATCACGAACCAATCACGCTGCACTTCGTGTGCTTTTGCGGAGAAGGTTTTCATGATGACTTCCTAATTAAAGTTAAATTCGCTTATTTATAGATTTGGCGGTTCTGATACAAAAATACCAGACTCAACCTTATATCTTCTTTCCAAAAGCGAGATGGAAAGCCGGCAATTATAATCTTTTCAAAGACTTAGTGTCAATCAATGTCAAGCAAAGTGCCGTTATTTACGCCAGGAATTGCCCATTTATTGTGCAAAACAAAACGAATGTACTGCAAAAAAGGCAAAAAAAAGCCCGAAATAATCTATTTCGGGCTGAATTCCATCTTGGGAGATGGAGGAGACAAAGTTTGTCAGTTCAATACTGCCTGGAACCAACGATGAATGAAGTCTATCATAAAAATGGTGCGTTGCAAGATATTTGCGTTAAATTCTGATTCTATTTTCAAATATTCATATATGAATTATGTATTTTGCGCCGCAATAACTGAAATCTGAAAGATTGTTGGATAGAAATCAATTGCCCGATTCGGGCTACAATCAAGTCTTATTTAACGGAAGGATTAATGCGATGGAATGTACTGTCAGATGGACTGGTTTATCCGGGATGACCTTTTTAGCAGAAACTGGTTCCGGTCATGTGGTTGCGATGGATGGCGCACCGGACGGTGGCGGACGCAACCTTGCACCACGTCCCATGGAAATGGTGTTGCTGGGAACGGGTGGTTGCACTGCTTATGATGTCGTTTTGATTCTGAGAAAAAGCGGACAGAAGATAAGCAATTGTGAAGTGAAGCTGACTTCAGAGCGCGCAGAAAAAGAGCCCAAAGTGTTTACCAAGGTGCATTTTCATTTCATAGTGACTGGTCGTGATGTCAAGCCCAACACGGTTGAGCGCGCTATTAAGCTGTCACATGAAAAATATTGTTCAGCGTCGATCATGCTGGAGAAAACGGCCGAGATCACACACAGTTATGAGATTGTGGATGATTCCGTAGTGTCGGGTTGACCAAAGATCGATTTGTAGGTCGGATAAAACGAACAGTACAAAATGATGGTAAGTATCATGGAAAGCGGCATCATGATCATCACGATCAATTTGGGGTCGCCAGTGATCGTAGCGATAACCATGCTAAATAATGATGGCAATATCCCTGCAACAGTAAACCAGGCTAATCCGTAGACCAAAAATACGCGTATCGATTTGATAGAGGCAAAAAAGCTGTAAAAAATCGCCTTGAATAAGGACATCTCCTGCCAGGCGATCAGTGGGCCTGCAAACCAGAACGCCATCAATGCCGGTAGATAAATCAACATGGCAAACAGCATCGCCCCCGTCATGTTGGTGTTTTCTACGACACCGGTGCTGAGTTCTCTTTGACCGCTGATAAACTGCCAAAATACACCGTCATCAACTAAGGTCGATCCAGCTAATGCAATACATGCAGCGATAAGATACAGCAGGCCTAATTGCATGAGTTTGGCAACCTGCGGTGAACGGAATCCATAAAGCAGTAATCTGGGATGAACCCGCAATCCCTGATCTATTCCTCTGCATGCCTGCATAAAGGCCAGGGTAAATAGCGGCATAAAAATAAATGCCATGACCTGACCTGCAAAAGGAATGAAGCCAAGCGCCAGCATGAAAAAAAGATAGGCTAGAAAGAGCGTGGAGAACTCCATCGGTTGCTGTCTGAAATAGTGATAACCCTGTTTAACCCAGAGCCAGCCGGTGTTGGCAGGAAGATTGTTCATTGTGTGCAGCGCTTGCGTAAAATTCGTTCAAAATGGGTGGGGTCGTGCGGAGTCAGCATATGTGCATCGCGTGGCTGGTAAAAGTCATATAGACGCGACAACCAAAATCGCAGTGCTGCGCCGCGTAGCATGATAGGCCATGCACTTTGTTCTTCAGAGCTGAGCGGGCGAACTTTTTGATATGCTTCCAGCAGTGCGCTGGTACGCCGGGTGTCCGGTTCTCCGTTGGACAAATCGATACACCAGTCATTGCATGTCACAGCCAAATCAAAAATCAGTGTGTCCCAGCCCGCAAAATAGAAATCAAAAAAACCGGTCAGTTTGTTTTGGTCGAACATGACATTGTTGCGAAACAGGTCGGCGTGGATGGGGCCGCGTGGCAATTGCTGATAACTAGCGCTTGTAGCATAGGATTCCTGCGTTGCCAATTCTGACACAAGCAATTCGCGCTGATTGATGTCTAAAAAATCCATCACTCTCGGGGTGGTTTCTTTCCACCAGCTTAGCCCACGCAAATTTTCTTGATGCAGCTCAAAATCCTGTCCGGCCAAATGCATTTTTGCCAGCATTTCACCCACTTCAGCACAGTGCGCCGCGGAAGGATGTAGTTCGCTGTCGCCACTTAATTTGCTGACGATGGCGGCGGGCTTTCCATGCAATGCCGTGACTAACTGTCCATCGTTGTTGGCAACCGGCGCCGGCACAGGTATGCCCCGCCTGGCAAGATGATCCATCAAATGCAGATAGAACGGCAATTGTTCAAAGCTGAGATTTTCAAAAATGGTCATTACATATTCACCGGCATCGGTATGGATAAAAAAATTACTGTTTTCAATGCCGGATGAAATACCTTTGATGGCAATTGCTTGTCCCAGAGGGAATTGAGTGATCCAAACGCTGAGGTCAGCCATGCTAACCGGGGTAAATACTGCCATGGGATAAGCTTGTAAAGTTGATAGTCAGTGCAGCCCATCTGTGATCGGGCTGCTTTTTCGAGATGTGTGTCGTGATTGCTTCTTAGGTGATTACTTTGTGGCTGGCGGATTGGGATTGGGTTGCAGTGTTTGAGGCGCATCATCGGTCTTGTCGGTGTTTTTATTGCCGCCCCAGCTTTTTACAACCCATTGAACCGGATTGTTGCTGTTGCTTTGGCCATCGCCCTGCAAGGATGTTCCCACATTCTGATTTGGTTTAACGATATAGGTCCCCACGCCATTGGTGACTTTGACTTCAGTCTGCTCACCCTGCTGCGAGGTTTGTATCGTCTGTTTTACTTTCTGCTTGGGGAGATTGGTCACGGCAGGATCGGTATCATCCAGCGGATCTACTTTAGGTGGCGCATCGGAGGGCGGAGGATCGGCCGCGTAGATTGCGGGCGACATAAAAAAGGCGCCGGCAACGAGGGTTCCGGATAGCGCGGAAATTAAGCTTAATGTTTTTTTCATAATGGTCTTTTGAGCGCTTTTGGTTTTAATGACAGATACCAGACTTGTGCATCATTTCAATATCAACATACTGCATTGTAGCAAAGTCCCCCGAACCATATATCTTTAAAATGACAGTAAGTGGCGCGGAGCTGACTTCCCATAAACCCTCGGTTGCTTCATTAAATTCTGCCATAATCCCCGGCACTCCCTGTTTTCACTCATCAGATATCTTTATTTAAAAATCATATGCAAAAAACTTTACTGTTAGTTGATGGATCGAGTTACCTGTACCGCGCCTTTCATGCGATGCCAGATTTACGCAATGCCGCGAATCAGCCCACCGGTGCCATCTACGGCATGATTGCGATGCTGCGTCGTCTGCGTGCGGATTATCCTGCGGCGTACATGGCCTGCGTCTTCGACGCAAAAGGTAAGACATTTCGTGATGATTTATATGCGGAATATAAAGCGCAGCGTCCATCCATGCCGGAAGATCTGGCTGCACAAATAGCGCCCATACATGAAGTCGTCCGCAATATGGGGTGGCCTATCCTGATGGTTGAGGGTGTGGAAGCGGATGATGTGATCGGTACCTTGGCGGTCGAATGCGTGAAGCAGGGATTGCAGTGCATCGTGTCAACCGGTGACAAGGATTTGGCGCAGCTGGTGAATCAGGATGTGACTTTAATCAACACCATGACCAATGAAAAATTGGATATTGAGGGTGTGAATGCCAAATTCGGCGTGCCGCCAAATCGTATCGTCGATTATTTAAGTTTAATTGGCGACACCGTTGATAACGTACCCGGCGTAGCCAAGGTTGGCCCCAAAACCGCGGTGAAATGGTTAAGTATGTACGACTCTTTAGACGGCGTCATGCAGCATGCGCAAGACATTGGTGGGGTAGTTGGTGAAAATTTACGTCAGGCGCTGGCGTGGTTGCCGCAAGCCCGCGTGTTGGTCACTGTGAAAACAGATTGCGATTTGTCCGCGCACATGCAATCTATTGCCCTGTCGTTAGTCGCCCAGTCAGAAAACAGCGCAGCGATGGTGGATTTTTTCACACGCTATGGATTCAAAACCTGGTTGCGCGAAGCGATGGGGAATCAATCCGACGCTACTCCGTCAGTCGAAACGCAAGCTGCATTTACAAATGAGCCTGCGCAAAAACCGCAAGCTGCTACAGATCACGTTGCAACCAAATATGAAACGGTGCTGACCGAAGCCGAATTGTCAGTCTGGATGGAGCGAATAGCAAAGGCACCGCTGACCTCAATCGATACCGAAACGACTTCGCTGGAGCCGATGACAGCGCAACTGGTCGGCATCTCTCTGTGCTGCGACGCCGGCCACGCGGCATATATACCGTTGGCGCATCGCTACCCCGATGCGCCGGCGCAGCTGTCGCGCGATACCGTCCTGGCAAGTTTAAAACCCTGGCTGGAAGATGCCAGTCAACTCAAAGTCGGACAGAACCTGAAATACGATAGCCATATTTTTGCCAATCACGGCGTCATGCTGCGGGGAATCGCGCATGACACCATGCTGGAATCGTACGTTTTTGAATCGCACAAGTCGCACGATATGGATAGTCTGGCGATGCGACATCTGGAGAGAAAAACGATTACTTTCGAGGAAGTGTGCGGAAAAGGCGCCAATCAAATCGGCTTTGATCAGGTTGATATTGCGCTGGCTACAGACTATGCCGCCGAGGACGCTGATATCACGCTGCAATTGCATCAGGCTATGTTTCCGATAGTCGACAGTGATCCCAAGTTGAAATACATCTACGAGGCAATCGAACTTCCCACCGCGCAGGTGTTGCAAAAGATTGAGCGTAATGGTGTGCTGGTTGACGCGCAATTATTGGCAACGCAATCCAATGAAATCGGGCTTAGACTGCTGGCACTTGAGCAGCAGGCGTATGAATTGGCCGGTCAGCCATTCAATCTTAATTCCCCGAAACAGCTGGGCGAGATTTTTTTTGAAAAGCTGCAATTACCGATAGTCAAAAAAACGCCGTCCGGTGCCGCATCTACCGATGAAGAAGTGTTGCAAAAGCTGGCGGAAAATTACCCTTTGCCGAAAGTGCTGCTGGAGTATCGCGGTCTGGCAAAATTAAAGTCCACCTACACGGACAAATTACCGAAAATGGTCAACGCCAGTACCGGTCGGGTGCATACCAACTATGCTCAGGCGGTTGCCGTCACCGGTCGGCTGGCATCGAATGATCCCAATTTGCAGAATATTCCCATACGCAGCGCAGAGGGGCGCAGGATACGCGAGGCGTTTGTCGCGCCGCCGGGTAGCGTAATCGTTTCGGCGGATTACTCGCAAATTGAATTGCGCATCATGGCGCATATTTCAGGCGATGCCAGTTTGTTGCGCGCATTTGCAGAAGGTGAAGATGTGCATCGTGCAACTGCCGCCGAAATTTTTGGAACCGCACCCGCTGAAGTAAGCAGTGAGCAACGTCGTTACGCCAAGGTGATTAACTTCGGCCTTATTTATGGAATGAGTGCGTTTGGGTTGGCTGGCAATTTGGGAATAGAGCGTGCGGCCGCACAAAGCTATATCGATAAATACTTCGCTCGCTATCCAGGCGTTGCCAATTATATGGCTGAGACGAAAATTATGGCGAAGCAGCAGGGTTATGTCGAAACAGTTTTCGGTCGTCGACTATGGCTGGCTGAAATCAACTCTGCGAATGGACAACGTCGACAAGGCGCTGAGCGAGCTGCGATTAATGCTCCTATGCAAGGAACTGCGGCGGATTTAATTAAATTGGCCATGATCGCAGTGCAGCAATGGCTGGAGCGGGATGGTTTGAAATCCAAGATGATCATGCAGGTGCATGATGAACTGGTGTTGGAAGTGCCAGAGGAGGAATTGTCTATTGTTAAACAAAAGATTCCGGAATTAATGGCCCAGGTTGCCAATTTGAAGGTACCTTTGATTGCAGAGGTAGGAGTGGGGGCAAATTGGGATAAAGCGCATTAGATGAGTTTTCGCGGGGCTTTTGCAATAAGTTACGCCAATTTTTCAAAAAATTGTATAAATAATACCGTTTATCGGCGAGAAATCAGCGTTGCCGAAATATTGCAGTTTCATGACGTAAATATTGATGTGAAAATAATGCGCTGAAATTTAACCGATGGCAGTTGCTCAGTTTTCAGGGAGGGGCTGGGGGGAAACTGCCAAATCTGCGTTTGAAAAGAATATCGAAGCAACAATTTGTTACATGGCAGGGTCAAATAGGGTATTTGTTGTTTTGTTGCAGCGCACACGGCATATAAAAGTATAAATTTCTTGATTAAAAAACCCGAATATTTTACATTCCTCCCCTAGAACAAACGGATGTCACAAAGAAACTGAAACGGATAAAGCAACGTCAAATATTGTTGTTTTGTTGCAACGCACATGTCATGTAGTTGTCATAATTGGTTATTATAGTTCAGCCTAGATTCTGTAGTGACCAAATAAACAGATATGCGCTAGACGGAAATATCAATACGTAGTCTTGCTTTAGTCATGTTGCCGAATTTTATTTTCAGTTTTTTACTCTGTTTGCGTTTAGGGTAAATGGCAATTTACAACACTGATTGCGCTCATTTCCCAAAGTAAAATAACGAATTACTTTCTCATCACACCTCAAAGGACGAACAATGAATAAGAAAATCATCGGCATCAGCATCGCTATGCTTTTTGCTGCAAATGGCGCGTATGCGCAATCAACTAACGGTTCATCAGTAGAACTGTACGGAATTCTGGATGCCGCTGTTGGTAACGTTGAATATTCTTTAGCTGCAGATCCTAATTTCCCAGCGACAGTTAACCCAGCATCTGCAACTAAGCAAGCAGTAAGCCAATCGACTACCGGCATGTTTAACGGTGGTATCTCTCCATCACGTTGGGGTATCCGCGGTACTGAAGATTTGGGCGGCGGTCTGAAAGCGATCTTCAATTTAGATTCATATTTCAATATTAATTCAGGCACATTGAGCAATGCTGCTGCTTCATTGGCAAACAACCGCGCAACTACAGCTGCAAATGCTTCAAGCAGCACAGTTTCAGCTGCATCTTCAATCAATGGTCAGTTGTTCAATGACCAGGCTTGGGTTGGTTTGTCAGATGAGTCTTTCGGTACATTAACATTTGGTCGCCAATGGTCAACAATGGGCGAAATCTTGAGAAACTACGATGCAGTTCAAGATGCACAATTGTTCTCACCATTAGGCTTCTCCGGTACCTACGCTGGTGGCGGACTGACAGAAAACAAACGTCAAGATAACAGCATCAAGTACACCAACAAATTTGGCGATTTCAATGTTATCGGTATGGCTAAATTAGGCGGCACAGCAGGTAGTTCTTCAGCTGGTTCAGCTTACGGTATCGGTGGCGGTTACGAAGCGTATGGTTTCGGCGTTCAATTGGCATACCAACAGTCTACTGATTCATTGAGCGGCACAAATGCGCCATTGGCCGATACTGTCAACGTTACTAACTACAACACTAACTCTTTCATGATCGCTGCTAAATATGCATTCGGCGATGCAAAAGTTACTGGTGGTTATGAAACATACACATTGATGAAGCCGTCTGATCCATTCGTCAATCTGGGTACTTCAACCTACTACGGTTACCAAATTGACGCCGCTACAAATTTCACCGGCGACAACCGCACTACTCACGTATTCTGGTTGGGTGGCGATTACAACTTTACTCCAGCGTTTAACCTGGCAGTTGGTTTCTACGATATCGCTCCACAACAATCGAACGATTACGCAAGCACCACATCGACAGCCGGTGTTACATCAGTTTCAGCCGGTCAAGGCAATGGCAATATCTATGAATACTCTTTGCTTGCTGATTACCATTTCTCCAAACGTACTGATGCGTACTTTGGTTTAATGTACTCGCAGTACAAAGGTGACCAATATCCATCAGATGTCTACAACTCAAGCAACTACATCTACGCTGTTGGTATGCGTACAAAGTTCTAATTTGTTGATACAAATCTGTTGTTGAGGTTCGATGGTGATAGCTGCATAGCTTAGCCGTCAAAAAACAAGCCGCTCAATGCAAGTTGAGCGGTTTTTTTTTGCATCTATTTTTTAAAAAATTTCCCATATGCATTTCTCGCATATCCAAGCGTGAAATGATTCGTTCTGTAAAAAAAAGGCGAATGCTAACCTGCGTTCTCCGCTGAAGACCCGACTTATGCATGTCTGATTCATGCAAATAAGGTTGCAGTCTTCATTATTTTTTTACATGAGGGAAGAATGAATTATAAAAATAGTGCCATTGGCGTCGTTGCTTTACTGGCTACAACCATCAGCTTGGCAGTTCAGGCACAAACCACCACTACAGTCTATGGCGTATTAGATAACGGCGTTCGTTATTCAGATGGCCTTGGTTTAACCGCTACTTCCGGTATAACTGAAACCCCAGCCAGTACAACGGCTGTCGTCAATGGCGTAGACAGATCGGGCCGTTTCGGATTTACGGGAAATGAAGATCTCGGCGGTGGCTATCAGGCGTTATTCCAATTGGAAAGCGATCTGTATCTCAATACAGGAAGTACCAACGTCAATATTGGTACCGATAAAAATACCGCCGCTGCAACTGCCGACAAGTTTTTCGAGCGTATGGCTTTCGTCGGATTGAGCACGCCATATGGACAGGTTACATTTGGACGTCAAGAAAGCGCGCTGCGTGACATTATTGATGATATCGATGCGATCGACGGTCGGTTTACTTCATTCAATCCCAATTTGCAGTACACAGCGCTAAATTCAAGTTCGTTGGTTACTTCAGCATCGACTTACTACGGTACCGGTGATGGTGGCAACGGATCCATGATGAGACAAGACAATGCAGTTAAGTACGTTGCCAAATCTGGTCCGGTGACGGGCGAGCTGCTCTATTCGTTTGGTGGTGTAGCTGGCGATAGCCAAGCCGGTTCCAGTGCGGAAGCCTCATTAAATTTCAATAACGGTCCGCTGCATTTATCCGCAGGCTATGAAAGTTTAAATAACGTGACTGATACATTGAAGCTGACAGCATACACAGCGGGTGGTCGTGTCATTCTGGGTGACTGGCAATTTGCTGCCAACTACGGCAGCAATACCGCGGACAATACTGTGGCTACACAAATTAAAACCGATGTGTACTCAGTTGGTACAACATACTCTGCTACTCAGGCGATAGATCTGACATTGGGTTACTACAATGTGAATCGCAGCTGGACGAATGATGTCAAACCAACTGCAACCATAGATCGTGTGATCGGTTTTGCAGAATATAAATTCTCAAAACAGACGCTGGCTTATCTGGAGTTGGATTACAACAAATGGGGCGGCGATGAAACCCAGTTTCAAGGTGGTGCGGCCAACAAAAAGACGACTAACGGATTCACAATTGGGCTTAACCATAAAATCTAAAGTTATTCATGTGTGCCGAATGTCGCGCAGTACACAGTGGCGTGTGTACCAATTTCAGTATCCTGAAATTGCAGGCTAAAACCATGTAGTCGCATTACCGCTGCGACTATACTCAAACCAAGTCCGTACCCTTCTTTGTTGTGATGTGCTTCCGCGGTATTGCTGCGATGAAAACGCAGTAGTACCGCAGCTCTTTCTGACACCGGAATGCCGCAGCCGGTATCAATAATGTCGATGCGTGGCGTTGAATTCATCAGGCCTAATTTAATCCATACCGAACCTCCGGCAGGGGTGAATTTAATGGCGTTGTCCACCAAATTGCTCAGTGCCTCAAACAGTAAATCCGGATCGGCTTCTATCGTTGGCGTGGCTTCACATTGCAGCGTCAAATTGACCGAGGCGTCTTCTGCGAGAGGCTCAAACAGTTCGATTAATTGCTGTAATACTTCCGCAGGATGGACGCTTTTAAAACCTGATTTACGCTGATGATTTTCAATTTCAGAAATGCGCAGCAATGCGCGAAATCGGATAAGCAAAGAATCCGTTTCATCCAGTGCATTTTCCAGCAGAGGTTGTTGCGGATGATCCGGCGTCAGTTGCTGCTGGGCGCGATATAACATCAGACGAAGTCGTGTGAGCGGCGTACGAAGATCATGCGCCAGTGTATCGGTAACGCTTTTCACCTCAGTGAGCAGTCGTTCGATTTCTTCCAGCATGGCATTGACGATGGTGGACAACATGTCCAGTTCATCGTGGCGATTCGATAGCGGCATGCGCAAGCTTAATTCGCCGTGCATGATGCGGCGGCTTGTAGCGCGTATGGCGCTGATCCTGCGCAGCGGACTTAAACTTAGCGCAAAGCCGCTGAGCAGACCAATAAATAAAATCACCGCTCCGCTGCCTATCAATGCATTCAGAATGATGGCCTTGATTTCAGCAAGTTGGGTGAAGTCCCGACCGACAATTAAAACATTGCCATTCGCGAGTCGCTGCACCTTTGCCCGTGCCAGCCCGTCAATAGTTTGTGTTGTATTGGTTGGGGAGCGGTAGGCCGAAATACTGAGTTGCGCGAATTGATGGATATTCCCGTCGACAGGTAGCGCTTTGGGGAGGGCCTTCATATTGCCTGCAATGACTTTGCCGTCAGGCGTGAATAATCCATACAGATTGGATCTGCGTAAATCGTAGGTCAACGCCTCGTTGACTTCTTGCGCAACCTGATCCGGTGCCAGATTCTTGAAATTGCTGGCCATCGCATTAATGCTGTCATCGATGCGATGCACCAGATAGCTTGAAGTTTGCCAATAAATCAGGCTGAGCAAGGCCACGTTCGCCAGCGTAAATACAATGCCAAACAGGATCGCCAGGCGGAAGGTGGAAACGCGCCAATGCTCAATCAGGGTATTTTTCATGAACCGCAGTGTTAAAATGTGAATCAAGAATCGCCGAGCACGTAACCCGATCCGCGTATGGTTCGTATCAATTGCGGGGAATCCGGCAGGTTAATTTTTTTTCTTAAGCGCGCCATATGTACTTCGATCAGATTGGTATACGGATCGAAATGATAATTCCAGACGGCTTCAAAAATCATACTGCGCGTCAGTACCTGCCCGGAATTGCGCATCATATATTCGAGCAGTCGAAATTCAGTGGTTTTCATTTCTATCTCAACCGCGCCACGGTGTACGCTGCGTTCCATCAGATTCATGGTCAGATCGGCGACCTGCAGGGTCACAATCAGCTCAGGCGTTTTTCGGCGTCGCAACAACACCTCCAGTCGCGCCGACATTTCATCCGAGGCAAACGGTTTGGTTAAATAGTCGTCGCCACCTGCGCGCAAACCGCGCACCCGTTCATCCACATCGCTGAGTGCGCTGATCATTAACACCGGCGTGTTAATGCCGGCAGCGCGCAGACGTGTGACGATGGTAAGTCCATCCAGGCCGGGCAGCATGCGATCCAGCGTAATGGCATCGTAATGACCTGTCGAGGCCTTCTCAAAACCCACTGCACCATCATGAATAACCTCAACCGAGCAGCCATGCGCACTCAACTCAGCTGCAATTTCAAGCGCAGTAGTGGGATCATCTTCTATAGTCAGAACACGTATCGGTTGCACAGTGGGATCATGCATAAATTAATCAATCTGGTGAGGTGAAGGCGGGTTGGTATTTTGTGACCATCCACCGCCCAACGCACGAATTAAATCAACGCTGGATTTGAGCTGTTGCGTATGAATATCGACAGCCCGTCTGGTTGCAGCAAGCGAGGCTTCCTGTGAAGTCACGACTTCCAGGTAGTTGACAGCCCCTTCCCGGTAGCGATTCAACGCCAGGGCCAGCGTTTTTTCTGAAGCCACCATTGCCTCCTGCTGCTCCAGTTCGCTCTGTTTAGAGAATTTCAATTGCGATAAATTATCCTCAACCTGTTGAAAGGCATTCAGCACCACAGAACGGTAAACCGAGCTTGCTTCTTCCAGTGCAGCGCGCGCCTGCGCCAGTTGCGCATCGTGCAAGCCCGAATCGAACAAAGTCATCAGTGCGTTCGGGCCTATGCTCCAAAACGTATTTGGTACTGAAAACAAGCCGGCCGAACCGGTATTCTGCACACCGTACGCAGCACCAAGTGACAGGCCAGGATAATACGCCGCGCGGGCTACGCCGATAGTGGCATTCGCTGCCGCGGTACGGCGCTCTGCCGCTGCGATATCCGGGCGCCTCAATAGCAATTCAGAAGGCAGGCTGACTGGAATATCCGGTATTTCCATGTGCTGCATTTCTGCAGGCAGACTGAAACTCATGGCAGGCTGACCGATCAGGCTGGCGATGGCATGCTCATAGATGGCGCGCTGCGCCAGCAGATCTGCTGCTTCGGATTTAACCGAACTGAGTTCGGTCTGCGCTCTGGATACATCAATGCCGGAAGCCACGCCACCTTCGTGACGACGCTGTGTCAAGTCGAGTGCCTGCGTATAGGCAGTAATTGCGTCATTAGAAATCTTGATCTGTGCATCGATACCGCGCAGGCTCACGTAGGTGTCAGCCAAAGTCGCCTGCAGGCTCAACCGCACAGTTTGCAGATCTGCGGCGCTGGCCTGGGCATTGGCTTTGCCCGCTGCAACCTGATTGCGTACCTGGCCCCAAATATCCAGCGCATAGCTGGCACTGAGGCCGACGGTGTTGGCATCGTACACGTTGGGCTGATTTGCGCCGCGCAATGGACGATTATCGGATTGGCGGTTGTTGCTTAAACCGACGTCGGCACCCACAGTCGGCCCCAGACCGGCCTGCAGTTGTTGGGTATACGCGGTCGCTTCATCATAGCGTGCCAATGCTGCGGCTAGGCTGGGATTGGCTTTGTCGATCTGATCTTCCAGTGAATTTAAGGTCGGATCATTAAACAGTTGCCACCAGTTGCCGTGCGACTGATCATCCACCGGCTTGGCCAGTTGCCACATATTGTCCTGCCAGGAATCGGTGGGGATGGCGACCGCAGGCGCGTGGTACACCGGTGCCAGCGAGCAGCCGTTTAACAGCGCGGCACTAACGGCCAGCGTGCAAATTGCTTTATAAAATACCGGACGACGCTTGCGGCTCATTTGCTCAATCCTTTGTTCGATTCTTTAGCCGCACTTGTAGCAGCGCCGTTCAAGCCTTCGGCAATGCGCACCATATCACCTTTTTCCAGCGAGTCTGGCGGGCTGTCGATCACGCGATCCGTTGCCTTGATGCCGGTCGCCACTTCGACCGCATTACCTAGATCATGACTGATTTGAATCGTGCGGAACTCGACGTGGTTGTCCGGGGTCAGGACGGCCACTGAAATGCCGTCTTTGCGGAATACCAGCGCAGTCGCAGGTATCTGCACGATATTGCTGTCACGCGGCAGATTGAAATGCACATTGCCATAACCGCCGGGCAGCAACTTGCGCTGTGCATTATCAACTTCCAGCTCGATCAACATTGTCCCGGAAACGGCATTAACCGCGCGCGAATCTCCAGTCAGCACCGCGTCGAACAGTTGACCCGGCAGGCCAGGAACATCAAATTCAGCCTTCATTCCTGCCTTGAACTGATGCGCATAATCCTGCGGCACATCGACATATAAGCGCAGCTTGTGCACATCATCAACGGTAAACAATTGATGGCCCGCATCGTGACCCGCATTGATCAGCGCACCGATATCGGTATTTCTGGCAGTCACCACGCCATCAAAGGGTGATGTAATGCGTTTAAACGATTCCAGTGCGCGCAGGCGATTCACATCTGCTTCGGCTGCTGCAACCACAGCCTTTTTTGCTTCATAGTCGCCATTTTTTTCATCGGCTTCCTGCTTGGAAACCGAATCCGTTTTGAGCAGATTCTTCCAGCGATTGCTGGTGATTTCAGTCAGACGTTCATTCGCCAACGCCGTTTGCAGATTTGCTTCAGACATCTTTAACTGTTCATCCAGTTCCGGCGTTTCTATCGTCGCCAATACCTGGCCCGATTTTACCGATGCACCGATATCGACGTCCCACTGTTTTAGATAACCGGAAACGCGCGCATAGACCGACGCCGAATAATACGCCTGCAATGTACCGGGCAAAATTAAATTGGCTGATCCGGTAGAGCTGGACGGCTGTATCACTTTGACGATGGGCAACTCCTGCTGTTTAGCCAGGTGTACCAGCTCGGTCTGGTTATGTGCCCGCAAATAAAGTCCGCCAGCAACGGCAACTGCTGCAACGATCAGTACGACCACCGCTTTTATTTTAAGATTGGCTGGTACAGCGTGATGCTGAGGTGTTTGGATATCGTTAGAGCTCACTCGTGGTCTCCGGAAGATGGATTAGGTTGATGGTTTCTATGTACGATGCTGAATACGATCGGTACGAAAAATAAAGTCGCTACGGTTGCCGCGAGCAGTCCGCCGATCACGGCGCGGCCCAAAGGTGCGTTCTGTTCGCCGCCTTCGCCCAGACCCAGTGCCATGGGCGCCATACCGATAATCATGGCCAGGGCTGTCATTAACACCGGCCTGAATCGCGTAAAGCCTGCCTCCAAGGCGGCTCTGGTGGCATCGGCGGTATGCAGCAATCGTTCCCGGGCAAAGCTGATCACCAGAATACTGTTGGCAGTCGCTACGCCCATGCACATGATTGCGCCGGTCAACGCAGGCACTGACAGCGTAGTGTGGGTGACAAACAGCATCCAGACTATACCCGCCAATGCAGCAGGCAACGCGGTAATAATCACGAACGGATCGCTCCATGACTGGAAGTTCACCACGATCAACAGGTAAATCAGTACGACCGCAGCCAGCAGGCCGAACAGCAAACTGTCAAACGCATTGTTCATGGTCTGCACCTGGCCGCGCAATGTAATGACGGAACCTTTAGGACGGGTTGCTTCATGCTCCTTTAACACCTTGGTGATATCCGTCGCCACGCCGCCCAGATCGCGATGTTGAGTCGTCGCAAAAATATCGATCACAGGCTGTACGGCATAGTGCGATACGACGGCGGGCGCATTGCCCCTGCTGATATTGGCAATGCCACCCAATATCTGCAAGCCTTTGGTATTCGTGCCGACCACCGGAATATTGGCCAGATCGGATAAGGATTGAATCTGATATTCCGGCGTTTGTGCCACGATAGGATACGAAACACCGTTGCGTTTATTTAACCAGAACGCCGGCGCCACCTGACCGCTACCTGCCATAGACACCACCAGACTGTTGGTGACATCGCGCTCGGTAATGCCCACTTCTTCGGCGCGACTGCGATCTACATCGACACTTAGCTGCGGATAATTGTCAGCCTGTTGAATGCGTACATCGGCGATGCCGGCAATCTTGTTTATATCGCGCATCAGTACCTGCGCGTATTCCATATCTGCCTGACCGTTAGGGCCCATGACCTGCACATCGATCGGTGCCGGCGCGCCGAAATTGAGAATCTGACTAATCATATCGGCAGGTAAAAACGAGAATGTCGTGCCTGGAAATTTTTCGGCAAGACTAAGCCGCATTTTTTCTATATAGCCGTCAGTCGGGCTGTGGCCTTCATTCAGAGAAATAAGAATGTCGCCATCCTGCGGGCCTATCGTGCCGGTATTGTTATATACCTGATTAATACCGCTGACGGTCAGACCGATATTGTCGACTATTGCACCCAGCTGATCTTGTGGAATGGTAGCGCGGATCTGCTGTTCGATCTGGTCGAATAATTTAGCGGTTTCTTCGATGCGGGTACCGACCTGCGTGCGCACGTGCATTTTGATCTGGCCCGAATCCACGCTAGGAAAAAAGTTTCTGCCCAATGAGGGGACTAACGCAAACGACACAATCACGATAGCCAAGAATCCTATGACAAATTTTCTCCGGTTCTCCATCGCCAAAATCAGTAACGCATAATAGCTTTCGCGGAACGAAAAGAAATGGCGCTCAAAACCCTGCTGGAAGCTCACCAGCGGATTGCGAGTAGGGGTAGGCGTGTGATGATCAGGTTGCGCCATTTCCAGTAATTCACCGGAAGGATGACCGCCGATACTATGGCGCTTCAATAAATATTGCGCCATGGTTGGCACCAGAGTCCGCGACAGAATAAACGAAGAAATCATCGCAAATATCACCGCTTCAGCCATCGGTACAAACAGGTAATGGGCAATCCCGGTCAGGAAAAACATCGGCACAAACACGATACAGATACACAGCAAAGAAACCAGCGCCGGCACCACAATCTGACCCGCACCGTCCATGATCGCGGTGTACACCTCTTTACCCTGTTCCAGATGCCAGTTGATATTTTCTATCGTCACCGTCGCATCATCGACCAAGATACCGACTGCCAATGCCAGTCCGCCCAGCGTCATGATGTTCAACGTTTCGCCAACCACATATAAGCCGATCAGTGAAGACAGAATTGCCAGCGGAATCGAAACGGTAATAATCAGCGTTGAGCGCCAGCTGCCCAAAAATAACAGGATCATCAAACTGGTCAGCAGCGCCGCAATGACCGCTTCACGCGCAACACCGGTGATTGCTGCCTTAACGAAAATCGACTGATCGCCAATCGCATCGATATGCACAGAATCAGGCAGGGTTTCTTTAATGACCGGCAGTAGTTTTTTAACGTTGTTGACGATATCCAGCGTCGACGCAGCACCGCTTTTTAAAATCGTCATTAGCACGGCACGCGTGCCATTCACCCGCACGATATTGGTTTGCGGCGGATTACCGTCGCGCACGTTGGCAACGTCGCGCAAATAAATCAACGTACCGTCCACATATTTGATCGGGAGGTCGTTGAGTTGTTGAAATGCGTCCGGACTGTTATTGAGCTTCACTTCATATTCAAAGCGTCCGATTTTTTGCGTACCAACCGGAATAATCTGATTCTGCGCAGCCAGGGCATTTTCTATATCTTCGGCCGATAATTTTTTAGCCTGTAAGGCCTGCTGATTCAAATCGATCTGTATCTGGCGCACTTTGCCGCCATAAGGCGATGGCACCGCCGTACCTGGCACAGTGGCCAATTGCGGACGGATGAAGTTCTGGCCGAAATCGAACAATTTCTGTTCAGTCTCCTCAATACTGGACAAGGCCAACTGCAAAATCGGTACGGTTGAGGCGTTATAGTTCAAGATCAGCGGTGGAGTAATCCCGGGCGGCATCTGCTTTAACACCGTTTGGGATATTGAAGTCACCTGCGCAGTAGCAGTACGGATATCGACGTTAGGCTGGAAGAATATCTTCACGATGCCAAAGCCGGCCAAAGACTGCGATTCGATATGCTCAATATCATTGACCGTTGAACTTAACTGTCTTTCGTAGTAATACAGCACGCGGCCGGACATATCTTCAGGCGCGAGACCCGTGTAAGTCCACACCGCACTGATCACCGGGATTTTGATGTCAGGAAAAATATCGGTTGGCGACTTCATAGCGGCCAGCGGGCCAAATAGCAGGATGAGCAGCGCCAATACCACGAAGGTATAGGGGCGTTTAAGGGCAATTCGTACTATCCAAAGCATGGGTTTACCTCAAGGTTCCAGTCGATTTTAGTGATGCTCGGAATTATAGGCGGGGCGAATAATTGCCTTCATTAAACATTTTTCATATTTAAGACAGGAAATGTTTACAATGTGCCCCATATTACGAATTATTTACTTTAGACTAATTTTTTATTATGACAAAAGGATTTTTGAGTTCATCAGACCAATTTATTGCCATGTTCGATCAATCGCTACGCACCATTGCCGGCGTGGCGGCGCAAAGTCGACCTAATCCAGCGCAGCAGATCATCGAACTGCATGACACAACACAAATGGATGAAAAACGACGCAGCCAAAGCGCCGGCCTGATGCGGGTAAATCATGTTGGCGAGGTATGCGCGCAGGCACTGTATCAATCGCAGGGGCTTTTTTCAAATAATACTGAGTTGCAGCACCAGTTTAAGCAGGCGGCTCGTGAAGAGGAAGATCACTTAGCCTGGACCGCACAACGCGTTAACGAACTCGGCTCGCATTTAAGCTTGTTGAATCCGCTATGGTATGTGGGTGCATTTGTGATCGGCACGGTAGTCGCCAAAATGGGGGATGCAACCAGTCTGGGGTTTGTTGTGGAAACTGAGCGCCAGGTCGAGGCGCATTTGACTAGTCATTTGAAAAGCTTGCCAGTTGATGATGTAAAATCGCGCACCATCGTGGAACAAATGCGCGAAGACGAAATCCGTCACGGCGCAGATGCAAAATTGTTGGGAGCTGAGGATTTGCCTTTGCCGGTCAAAAAGCTGATGACCTGGATGGCGAAGGTGATGACCATCGTGGCTTATTACGTATAAAGTTTAACGTATACGCGTTCAAATGAAGCGCAATTATACGATACGTGCTACTTCCAAATATGCCGTCATCCACAATTCAGGTTTTGGCGTTACCGTGAGTCTGTCATTCAATTTTTTCGGAGAACGTCTGCGCTCATATCAACACCATCCAGGCCGACAAGTTTTAACGGCCATCAAATTTAATTTAGCGATGACCGCCACCGCCGCGACCACCAAACCCACCATGACTTCCTCCCATCGAGTGGCCGCCGTGCCCGCCATAGCCCCCACCATGACCATATCTGCCGTACCAACGAGAACCGTACCAACCGCCCCAGCCACCCCAAAAACCAAATCCCGAGTCATACCATGGGTCCGCATAGTCGTAAGAATAATATGGATCGTAATAGTAGACCGGAGCGTTTGCAGGCAAATATGTTGGTGACGAAGCCGGTACTTCGTTAAACGAATTGGTCAGAATGTAGTTGTTGGGCTGCATGCCAACGTACTGTCCGTTCACGTAAGTCGGCAATTCAGAACTTGTCATGCGATAGCCCAACGGTTGTGTCGGCGCCATAACACAGGCATTAAGCATGACTGAAGCAGAAATCATTACTCCCAGTTTTAGACAGTAGGTATTCATAGGTTACTCTTTAAACTTTCCGACATGACGATTGCGAAGATACAAAAGTATTTCTCAAGTACACACTTCAAGGATATGCTCATTCCAAGCCAAATACTATCTTTTGAGCCAACATTAATAATTCTTAATAATTCAAAAATAAGGGCGTCGATGTAATTCAAATAGCTCAGTTTAAATTGGTGTAATTTTTTAACGCCTTATTTATCAATCGGATTGTTTTATGGTCACCACCGTAGTTCAACTGCCATGCAATGTGTAATAAATCTTGAACTTCATTTATAAGCTCACTCTTGTTCTAGTGTTTTCTTGACTAGTGAATATCCTTCAGCCTGGTTGAGTTGAATAGAATCTTCAGAGAAATCATAGTCATGCCATGGCGCCCCTCCGTCTGCGTTAGATCGTATAAAGCGCGTAATCGATATCGGCTTACTGCCGCCCATCAGTTCAATATAGCGTGGGCGTTGTTTGGTTTTTTTACTCGCTGCAGGCCCAGAAAAACTCAATACTTCTTCAACCAATGCGCGATAGGCGCACATCATTTCTTGAGCGCGCAAATCGGTTCGGATACGTTCAGAATAAATAATTTCATCGCGACGAGCCATTACATCCATCATTGTCGTAGGGAGTGATTTTTGGTCGGCAAATAAATCGACGATATAGACCTGTTTGCTTTCTAATCCACAGCGGTCAATAACAAGATCCAGTGGAGAGTTGCTAACGATTCCTCCATCCCAATACGCCTCGCCGTTTATCATCGTCCACGAAAAACCTGGTGGTAAACTGGCACTGGCAAGGATATGGTCCGGTGTCAGATCATCCACGTAGCTGTCAAAGGTAGTCAGTTTTGCTGTTGCTACGTTAACTGCGCTGATTAACAGCCGTACCGGGCTTTTTCTTAGGGTGGCAAAGTCAACGTATTTTGCGATCAAGTCTTTCAATGGAGCCGTATCATAATAACTGATCCAATTACTTGGTGAATCAGTCATTTGACAAAGAGGCTGTAGCCACCGCGGGGTGAAAAAATTGGGTACCCCATACATAAGGGCGATCGCTGCCGCCGATGCGCGTCTTGCGTCGACAGAATACATGAGTGGTGGTTTGATGGTAATGTCCGCCCAAAATTCTTCAAGTGCGGCTGTCGCACGATGCGGATTGCCGGCAATAATGGCACCATTTATGGCGCCAATCGAAACGCCAGCAACAATGTCAGGAAAAATCTTCTCCTCTTCCAATGCTTTAACTACGCCACATTCGAAAGCGCCCAAGGCACCTCCACCTTGCAATATAAGTACCGTCTGAGTGCGGATTTGATGTAGGGAGAAATTTGAATCCGAAAACTTCTCTTTTTCTGAAGCCAGGTTAACTTGAAAGCGAATAAGTTTTTCCATCGCTCTAGTTTCCTCCACTGGTCGCCCGATAGAAAACAATGCACGCGGCAAGTTATCTTTAAAATAGAACATGGCAAAAGATCTGGCGTCAAGATCACCTCGATCAATCCGCTCATCCGCATTCTCGGTTATCCCGAGCATGTTAAAACTGATTTCACCAATTTCAGAAAAAAAGCAAGATACTTCGTCGTACGGTAAATTTTGCCCAAGCATATTTTTTGCAGCAAGTCGTCCTTGTTTAATTGCATTGTCCCAATGCTCAATATGACGGCGTTGACCAAATACCGGATCATAAAAACTCGTTACATCACCGGCAGCAAATATGTCAGGAATATTTGTTCTTAGTAAATCGTCGACAATAATCCGTCCATGGTCCAAATCGATCCCGCTGCCTTCAAGGAACTCAGTGGCTGGTATAACTCCAATTGCAACGATGACCATATCGCAAGGGAGAAAAACCCCGGCAACAGTTTCTACTTCTTGCACTTTTTTCTTGCCATGAAGCGAGGCTGCGGTATCGTTCAAGATGACTACTGCCCCACAATTTTCGACGTACTTCCTGAAATACTCCGATAGGCGTGTTGAATTTAGATTCGGAAGCAGTTCTTTTTCACGTTCGACGATAGTAACGTTGATTCCAAGTTCAATGAGTGACATAGCGATTTCTAAACCAATGAAATTGCCGCCAAGCACAACGACGCGCTTTGATTTAGCTGCAGTCATCTTGATTGAATCGCAGTCAATTTTGCGACGCAGACTATGTACACCGGCAAGCGACGCACCTGGTATCGACAAGCGTTCAGGCATCGCACCGGTTGCAATCAGTAATTTTTTATAATTGATTCGTTCATTATTTGCAATCCTGATGAACTGTTGAGTTGGATCTACAGCAATCACCTTGGAGTTTAGCCTTAACTCGATGGCATGCTCGCGATAGAAATCATCGGGGTGAATATAAATTTGTGTCCTATCGATAGTACCGTGCAAGTATCGTTTGGATAATGTTGGTCTGCGATATGGGGCAATTTCTTCATCAGACAAAATTAAAATTGATTCCGTCGCACCTTCCAGTCGAAACGTTTCGGCCGCAGTTACGCTTGCCAGCCCGCCGCCGATCATCAGGAAATCGACATCGCTTACCGTCATGAGAGAATTCTAGTAATTAAATTCATAATTTAATATGCCCAGTTCATTGATTAATTCACTATGGGCATTCAATTTCAAGTGGCCATTAGGTGAAACAAGTTTTTATCTCAGTAAATTTCAATAAATCCACATAGGTATAGACTTCACTGATATTTCATTGCGCTGAATATAGAAATATCGCTTAAAACAGATGTCAAAATCGAATTGGCTTTGCTTAACTTGAATGCGCCTAGTGGCAATAAAATGGACAGCATATCGTTATCAGCGTTGGCCGCATTGCAAATTATTATTCATTGAATTCAAGATGAACTGCAAGATTTCCAGTCAGAAGATCTCCGATTTGAATCGTTGTTGAGCACTCTCAAAATAATTTCATATGGAACGCCTTCTTCCATCATGACTTTTATCCCTTCAGCCTCGCCATGCAATAAGGCTGCTGCCAAGCCGCGATTCACCGCAAGTTCAATTTCCGTATTTGAGCGCATATTGAGGGCGCAGGTAAATGTGCTGTCATTTTCCGTTTCCATTATTGACCCCCGTATTTAAAATACAAACTGACAGAACCGATTGAAGTTAGTTTGAATTCATTATGCTTCGTCAGTCGTGAACTGGGTATGCGTTTATTATTAATAATAGTTAATAATTGGAGACGGGTGATGTAGGTTCAACACGCATACTTTACGCATTAGCGCGCATAGATAGACAGAACATATTTTGCTTGCCTAATCAGATCATCCCGATCTGGCAGTGAAGCATTATTTTTATCATCGTTAGTCGCTTCCACGTAGTTGGTTAAATTGCGAATCAGGACGGTAAGTGTTTCAAGTTCGTGCGGAGTTATACTCGCCTCAACCAGGGTGACCAATTCCAATACCGACTCAGGGTCCACTACACTATAGAATCGGGTTGAACCTTTTTCGCTGTCATTTTCTTCTGTCAAAGCCTGTGCGCAGGCGTTTTTAATTATTTCGAATTCACGCATGGAAACTCCAAATTGTTCGGGTTAAATGTCATGTGATATCAGGTTGAAAATGGTGATTAAAAATTGGGACATTGCGCTACCTATCCTCATTCCGCGGCATTTTTTAATTGCAATTGATTCTGTTGAAGATCGCCGGCGTCAACGAGAATATGTGCGGCTTCATTTAACCACAAATCTTTGACGATTTTTTTTACCGGGTTGATCGATAACTCAGCAGCGAGTTTGTTTTTATCAGACACCGCACCGTTGTCGACGTGATTCGCCATTTTTTGCTCATCTAACTCCTCCCTTGTTATCCTCTCAGAATATTGACTTTGTTCTGCGCCAATTTCATGCGTTGAGTATCCAGATGCGGTTTCTTCTGCATCACGTTCTTTATGTCGTATTGCTTCATTAAGTGAAATAACATGTTTAACCTTCAGTAATTTGAATCGCTCATTTTCCTTTTCAAGGAATCGAAAGCCATCGTCTTTTTCAATGCGTAACACATGGCTGTGCCGCAGTAAGGGAATCAAGTTGGTCAACTCCATATTCTGCAAATAGTTTGCTGGTTTGATTTCCGCCCAAGGCAAAGCATTATCGAAGGTAGACTCGGAAAAATTTTCGGAATCAGAAAAAGGTGGCAAACTGATGTCTGGAATCACGCCACGCAACTGAGTTGATGCGCCGTTGATGCGGAAAAATTGCGCGACCGTTATTTTCAATTCGCCAAATTCTGGTTTATCGTTATTCGTTATGCGATCGAGATTGAGAATGGTTTGTATCGTTCCTTTGCCGAAGCTTGTTTCTCCAATGATGATGCCGCGACCATAATCCTGAACTGCCGCTGCAAAAATCTCGGACGCGGACGCAGAGTCTCGATTGATCAATACGCCAAGAGGGCCGTTCCACATAGGGGTCACATTCTCTGCGCTTGATACATTGACGTTGCCAAGCACATCGCGCTCTTGCACAATCGGCCCCTTGCCAATAAACAATCCAGCGAGCGTTACGGCTTCGTCGAGTGCTCCGCCGCCGTTGTCTCGCAAATCGACCAGTACGCCGTCTACCTTGTCATTCTTCAATTCTCCAAGTAAACGTGCAACGTCTCGGGTGGCGCTTTTATAATCCTTCTCGCCATCGGTTCTCGCCTCAAAATCTTGATAAAAAACTGGCAAGGAAATTACCGCAATTTTGCGGATTGCTGCACCATCCTGGATTTGGACGACGCTTTTTTGCGCAGCATCTTCGGCAAAACTCACATTGCTGCGAACCAGAGTGACATTTCTGACTTTGCCCTTTTGGCCAGCGCTACCCGGCAGAATGACCAACCTGACAATTGAGCCTTTTCTGCCGCGCACAAGGCTGCCTACATCATCGATACGCCAGCCAACGACGTTAACTATTGGCCCTTCACTACCCTGTCCAACGGCAACAAGACGATCTCCAATATGCAGTTGAGTTGAAAGCGCCGCAGGTCCTTCTGGTGCCAACTCACTGATTGCCAAATAATCACCCCGTTGTTGAAACATAGCACCAATGCCGACGATCGACAGTTTCATTTCGATTTCGAACTCCGCCGCCGATTTAAGCCCAAGGTAATCTGTGTGTGGTTCGACAGAAGTCGTGTAAGCATCCATGAATATCTGAAAAACGTTCTCACTTCCAAATTTATACACCCCGGCCAGCAAATCACTATAACGCTTATTCAATATTGTTCGGATGCGCTGATTGTCCTCTCCATCCAGTTTAAGCTCCAACCAGTCATTTTTTACCAGTTTGCGCCAGAGATCGTGCAAATCATTGTTTGATTTTTCTCTTGGATCTTTTGTGCGATCTTCGTCATAACTTTCATTGCTATTGAAATCAAAATTTGTCGTCAATAAGCTACGTGAAAATGTGAAACGTTCGATTACGCGGCGTTGATACATATTGAAAATTTCGAATGGAAAATGCAAATCCTCCTGATAAATGGCCTGAACAAGTGACTCTTTGTCGCTTGAAAACGCTTCGACGTCAGATTTAGTTAAATAGATCTTCTGTGGATCAAGAGCGGTCAGATAGTGATCAAAAATCCTTTCTGACATTGATTGGTCAATTTTTGTGCTTTGATAATCGTAGCGCTCAATTATTTGCGCAACAAATTTTGCTAGTTGAGTTTCGTGTTGTAATGGCGTGAGTGTTGGTGGTATTGGTGGATATTGGGTAGCGGCTTCTGTATCCGTGGCAAATACCAGCAGTATTAAAAATAAAATGGTTGCCATTTGTGCACTCTAAGACCAAAGTCAGCAGCTAATACAAATCAGGATTTTAAATGTCGAAAAATTTTAACTTTTTATCGCAAATTCGACTTAAAAATGATATTTAAAATAGTAGTAGATAAAAATTTTAGCCGCTTAAAATTTCATCTGTCACGCGTCAGTATAGGGGCAAAAAAACCTTCTATATCAATCGGAAAGATTAAATGTTTTTCACATTTCGAATGGCAAAAACAGATACGCCTGAATTTTTATATCACGCTATTTGAATCGCTATATTGAGGATATTGAATAACTAAGAACATGCAGTATGTGCGTCAGCGTACATATTGCGAAGACAAATAAGGAATATAACTTCAGTGACTTGAAAATTTTTTTACCGCCGATCAGTTGCGCACTGCAATTAAATGATAATGGCGGGAGATAGATCCTGCACATAACCACTGCACGCACAGACTGATACCCTATGAGCAATTCTCGGAACTTGGTTTGCCTTAATATTTTTTTGGAAAACGTATGTCACGAATTAATGAAAGTTCTTCCCCAGTCTTTCCTGCCACTACCGTGACTACTGACCCGCTTAGTGGTCTGACGGATGATGCAGCTCGTCGTCAATTGGAGAAAATTGGCCCCAATACGATGCCTGACACGACTGAGCATCCGCTCCGTCGGGCTCTGCAAAAACTCTGGGCTCCGGTGCCGTGGATGCTCGAAGCGACGATCATTATTCAGATCATCCTTGGTGACGTGACGGAGGCTGCAATAATCACGGGACTTCTCGTGTTCAACGCGGCACTTGGATTTTTCCAGGAAGGACGGGCGCAGGCAACGCTTGCTGCACTGAAATCGCGATTGGCTCTAACTGCATCCGTTCGGCGTGATGGAATCTGGCTAACGGTTCCCGCAGCGGATTTGGTGCCGGGAGACATAGTGAAACTTTCACTCGGCGGCGTAGTTGCTGCCGATGTACGTCTTGTTGAGGGCGACGTTTTGCTCGATCAGTCCATGCTCACCGGCGAATCAGTGCCGATTGATGCCGGCTCTGGCGTGCAAACGTTTGCGGGCGCCTTGGTCAGGCGCGGTGAGGCAATTGCGCAGGTTACCCAGACCGGGCAACGCACCAAATTTGGCCGCACCTCCGAGTTGATCCGCACTGCCCATGTCGTTAGTTCGCAGCAAAAGGCGGTTCTGCGCGTGGTGCGCAATTTAGCCATGTTCAACGGCGTGGTGATTGCGTTGCTTGTAACGTATTCCAATTATCTGAAGATGCCTTTGAGCGAGATTGTTCCACTCGTCTTGACAGCCCTTCTTGCATCGATACCGGTAGCATTGCCAGCCACCTTCACATTGGCATCGGCGCTTGGGGCCAGAGCGTTGGCAAAAACGGGTGTTCTGCCAACGCGTCTCTCGGCGGTGGATGAAGCTGCAACCATGGATGTGTTGTGCTCGGATAAGACCGGTACGTTGACCCGTAACGAACTGAAAGTGACGACAGTGCATCCCATGCCTGGCTACGACGATGCGCATGTTTTAGCGTTTGCCGCTATGGCCAGCTCGGATGGAGGAAGCGATCCCGTCGACGCTGCAATTCGCACAACGGCGGCTACCAAACCGATTGCCGATGGGCCGCAATTAGTGAAGTTCGTACCGTTTGATCCAACGACAAAAATGTCGGGAGCGACGGTAGCAGATCAGTCTGGTACGGAACAACGGATCGTAAAAGGTGCCTTTGCTGCGATTATTGTTCTTGCCCAACCAGCGCCGACTGCGCAAGCAGCGGTGACGGAACTTGAAGGGCAGGGGTTTAGAGTGTTGGCAGTTGCTGCTGGAGCTCCGACGTCGATGAAGTTACTGGGGTTGATTGCATTGAGTGATCCACCTCGCTCGGATTCTGCGTCACTCATTTCGGAATTAGCTGGTTTGGGCGTGCGTACGGTGATGGTGACTGGCGACGCGCCTGCAACGGCAGCGATTGTGGCACGCGCCGTGGGACTGACTGGTGAGACCTGTCCCGAGGGTCCAATCCCGAGCGACGTCCGACCGGAGACCTACGGGGTGTTTGCCGGCGTGCTTCCAGATGGAAAATTTCAGCTCGTAAAGGCATTCCAAATCGGAGGACACACAGTCGGTATGTGTGGCGATGGCGCTAACGATGCGCCAGCACTACGTCAGGCACAGATCGGAATCGCAGTGTCAACGGCAACCGATGTCGCCAAATCGGCTGCTGGCATGGTATTGACAGATCCGGGACTGGCCGGCATCGTTGCCGCGGTTAAGGAAGGACGTATAACGTTTCAGCGCATCTTGACGTATACGCTCAACTCCATCGTCAAGAAGATCGTCACTGTGCTCTTCCTGATACTTGGTTTGCTTATGACAGGGCATGCCATCTTAACGCCCCTGCTGATGGTCATAATCATGATTGCCGGCGATTTTCTCGCAATGTCCGTAACAACAGATAATGTCAGGCCGTCCACGACGCCGAACTCCTGGAACATTGGCGCCCTGACGACTGCAGGCGTCATTCTCGGTGTTTGTTTGCTGGCGTTTTGCGCCGGCGTTCTGGCTATCGGGAAATTCGGACTGAATTTGGGAACATTAGAACTGCAAACTCTCGCCTTTGTTGCGTTGGTGTTTGGAGGGCAGGCCGCAATCTATGTCATTCGCGAGCGACGTCATATGTGGAGTTCGTGCCCGAGTGTCTGGTTAGTAGCGTCATCGGTCGCAGACATATTGATTGCCTCTATCCTGGCTGTTACCGGATTTGCCATGACGCCATTGCCTGCCTTGATGGTGGTCGGCATTCTTGTCTCGGCGGTCGCCTTCGCTTTTGCGTTGGACCTGGTGAAGGTACCGGTGTTTGCACATCTGAAGATCACCTAGAGAGAAATAGAGTGAGCACCGATAGTGTATTGGACTAACCACGCGCTGTTGTTGCGCATCAAACAAATAAGCTAATTGTCATAGATAGCGAGTATGCAATCCGCCTGCCTGAGCAGAATTCTTTTTTCCGCATGATCCATATGCTGAATTTCGTCTGGAATTGATTGTAAATAGGTAGACAATTTACGGATGACGCCAACCATTCTTTTCAGCTCATTTTTCGCCACGCTGGCTTCGAGCACTTTTATTAATTCCGGTCCAAATTCTTCAGAAAACGCGTCATCGTCCATTTGATAATAAGGGAGATTGGTGGTGAAATAATTGTCAGGTGAATCTCCCTCCGCCAGACTGTTTGCGCCGTTGATAGTCTTCATGTTTTTTCCTTATAACGTTACAGGCTTTGAAATAAGGCGAAAGAGTTACAAGAGTTGATTGGCTAACCTATTTCCATTCCTGCCTACAGGTAGTGCGTTGAGCATATTCCAGTTTGTCAGAGAAATTTCATTGTTAACTATATTTAATCTTGCTTTACAGTTAGGTAGCGGTTAGCGCGGTCCAAATTTGCGGGGCATTTCGCAATGAATATCCGCAAGATATGATCAAACATTTCGGCCGGTGCAATTTTATTCAAATCGATTGAAGAAAAATCTAGAGTGATCGAACGCTTCTATTGCAGTGATATCAACTGCGATACTGGCAGCTACGTAGGTTGGGCTACGCTTCACCAGCCCAACATCCCCTGCCAAAACTGCTATCTGTTCAACGAAAGTTGGGCTGGTGAAACGCAGCCCAACCTACGAGCTACGGTGGCGTATTACGTTTGACTGCAAGGTAGATACTGTCTTGGTCTTCTAACTAATTTAAAAATTAATCCGGTCGTAGTTCCCGGCTATGCCAGACCCTAGTAATTAATACTTTGTCTTTTGATACATAGTAGTAGCGCAGAATATATGCGCTACGCCCAAATTTTGCCGGCCATTCTCTGAATTCAGCTCTTGGTGTGCCAATTCCGGGGTTCTCCGCAATTTTGGCTGCAGCTTCTTGTATTACTAGTACCGATCGTTGGGCTGCGGTCGCGCTGGACGTCGCTAGAAAATCATAGAGTCTGGCAATGTCTGCCAAAGCATCCGGGTGCCAATTTAACGTGGGCACTCTGTTCGTATCCCGTTAGCCAGGTCTGACAGCCATGCCATTGCTCTTTCGTGTGAAATTGCAGGAGTCCCTTCCAAATATGAGTCAACGCGAGCGCGATCAATTTCTAATGATAATGCGTCGCAACAGACAGCAGTCACATATTCGTTTATTGAAAGTCCGCTCCGATGCGCCGCATCAGTTACAGCGGTTTCGAGCGCGTCAGGTAGAACGATAGTAAGCATAAAATTTCCTTGTGAATAGTAAGGTTTCACGATCCTCTTCACGCAAATTATATCAAGCCAAATTCGGCGTGATCAGCTAAATTTTCAATGCGTGTGCTGCGTCAAATAAAGCACGATCAGCACTCCCAGCGCGATCAGAATAATTTGCGGAATCGTTTCCTTCATCGTGGCGCGGCGCTGCATTTGCGGCATCAGGTCGCTGACCGCAATGTAAATAAATCCAGATGATGCGATCACCAGAACATAGGGAATCAAATTGCTCGCGCTTGCCAGTGTGTAGTAACCCAGCACTCCGCCGATGACCGCCATCACACTTGAAATCAGATTGTACAGATAAGCGCGCCGACGGGTAAATCCGGCATTAAGCAGCACAATAAAATCACCGATTTCCTGCGGAATTTCATGGGCAATAATTGCCAGACCGGTGACGATACCCAATTCCGGATTCGCCAAAAATGCCGCAGCGATCAGGATGCCGTCAGTGAAGTTATGCAGCCCGTCGCCCACCAGAATCATCCAACCCGATTTGCCTGCTTCACGTGCGTCGTGGCCGTGAGCATGATGATGTCCATCCGCTTCGTGGTGATGGGAATGGCGCAAAATGGAAAACTTTTCCAATAAAAAGAAACCCAGCAAACTCCCTAGCAGCAAGGCAAACAGGCCATGAATATCCGCCTTGGATTCAAACGCTTCCGGCAGCGCGTGCAAAAACGAAGTGGCGAGCATAATCCCCACCGATAAACTCACCATGCGTTCGACGACTTTCGCCAGCAGGGCAAATGAAAAAATCGCTGCGGCGCTGATGCTGATCACGCCGGCGATGGCGGTAGTAAATAAGATGGAGAGCAGGACGGAGTGAATTTTGGACCTCGACTGTACGTTGATAAGGATCGCTGCATTATCGGGTATTTGAATTATTAAATATATTTAATTTTTCAAACTGGTCCAGATCACAGCGTCTCGTGCATACTGATTTATGTATGCATCAAATGGAGAATGTCATGAAAAATAAATTAATGCTTGCAGCCGTTCTAACCATGCTAGTCGGATCTGCATCAGCACAACCCGATAAATATCTGCGCCTGTTAGGCGATCCGGTTCCGCCATCGGCCTACGCTCCTCGTGTCGTCGTCATCACTCCTGATACGACCAAAATCAATATCACGCATTTTGACACGATCAAATTCATCTCCGGTAACGAATCATTTACCTGGTGTTTTAACGGCGTCAGCACCTTGTCTGAAATTGATTTGAACCGGGTGGCACCGCCCGGCATGCTGGATCATCTCGTGCAGGTGTTTATCGCAAAAAGCCCCAAAGATATGGATGGCGCGCATTAGTGGTGTGCCGGCTCTAGAATAGTTGAAAAGGTTGTAAAAGGTTATTCTTGTTTCATTGCGATTGATTGACTCGTCTGCTAGCGTGGCGGTTCACTTGGGAGGTCACCATGAAAAAATCCACTCTATCAGTTGCGCTGATAGTCAGCTTACTGGCATGTATTCAATCTTTTGCGCAAACTGACGCGCTGATGGGAGGGCAAAAAGCCGGACTGTGGGAAATTAAACTGATCAAGCAAACAATGGATGGCAAAGATATGTTGGCGCAGTTCAAAGCATCGCAGGAGCAAATGCAGCAGGCTATGGCAAAAATGAGTCCGGACCAACGTGCCAAAATGCAGGCAATGGTGGGTGAATACAGTTCAAGCGGAACGATGAAGGTATGCGTCAGTCCAGCCATGGTCGCCAAAAATCAGGCGGATAAAGAGAGCCAATGTCCGTCCACCACGGTAACCCATAGTGGCAGTACGTCCACTTACGCAATCAAGTGCACTAAAGACGGTCGTACCACTGTAGGAACCGGTATCATTACCAGCAATGGTGACGTGGTTTCAACCGATATGAACGTGAAAGTCATTGATGCAAGAGGGCAGCGCAACATACAAACACAATCGCAAATGACTTACCTTGGAACTGACTGTCACGGCGTCACTCCAGCCGATCAATTGATGAATAATATGAAAACAACGTCGCATTAATCTGCTTACCGTTTGCTTAACACCATATTGCCATTTTCATTCGAAAATTTAAGCTGACTCAACGCGCTCATGCCGATGAGTGTGGGGGAGTTTGCCAGAATGGCGATTTCCACGTTGTAGAGTTCAAACTTCCCCACCTTCATCACTGCAACCATTTTTTTTCCGGTCACGACCATGCCGTTTGCGGTTTGCATATATCTGGGTTGCGCGTCATCCAGGCTGATATGCATTTTGGTCGCGGTTGCCGCCGATATACTGACATAGGTGGCGCCGGTATCCACAAAGCCGGCAACGGTGACGCCATTGATGGTGAGAGTAGTGGTGTACTGGTGATTGTCGTTGGCAAGCAGGGTCAGGCTGTTGGAGACGGCTGATTCATTGGCGAAGGTTTTGCTGTTGGTGCCGGGCGGGCAGACATCCTGTTGATACAGTACCGAGCCATCGGGGCGCGTACATTTTTGTATGGTCTGGGCATGCAGAGTGCAGGACAGCGCAAATATAGAACCGCCGAACATAATCCACGATCCAAACCTTGTTACTGCCAATGCATGCATGTTGATCCCTGATTTGTGCCATCAAATATAAAAAGCGGCTTACGGTTTGCACTAGAAACCTGTGCGGCAGAACGGGAAGATTTTATACTCTCTCGTATCGCCCGTCTCAATTTTGCAGGCGGGCATAACTTGTTCCAGGGTGATTTTATGATAACAAAAGAAAAAACATCAAAACTTTCGAAATCTTTCGAAATGCGTTGACATGCCAGATTGAGTCCTTTATTCTGTTAAAAAATTACTTTATATGGATGGGGACATGATTAACGAAAATATTCAAAATTTTGCGAAAACTATTCTTTCATTAGCAGTTGGACTGGCGATCACCGGAATGGCCTATGCGCAAAGCGCGCCTGGTGCAGCGGATCAGGCATCGAACCAGGATCAAGGCGCAACCCCAACATCAGCTACTGTTCCCGCAACAGGAAATGCAGCGACCATAGTTGCGCAAAACACGCCGCAGTCGGTCGCAGTCGCACCCGTGCCCGCAGCAAACACGGCGGCTGACGATACTAGTACCGTGGTCGTAACGGGTAACCGCGCCAGCCTGGCTAAATCGCTGGATACCAAACGCAACGCAGATATTGTTTTGGATTCCATTTCTGCGACCGAGTTGGGCCGTTTCCCGGATGACGACGTGGCCGATTCGCTGAGCCATATCACGGGCATCTCGATCACCCGTACTACCGGTGGTGAAGGTCAGTATGTCAGCGTGCGTGGCATGAGTTCCGAGTACAACATCGTCACCATTAACAACCGCATTATGGCCACTGACGATGATGGTCGTGATGTGGCTTTTGACGTATTCCCATCGGATGTGATTTCAGGCGCCGATGTATTGAAATCCTCGCAGGCATCGGCGATTGAAGGCAGTATTGGCGGTACGGTGAATTTAAAAACCGCCAGTGCGTTCGATAATCCAGGATTGCATACTGCATTCCGTGCCGAAGAAAATTACGACGACATGTCCTATTTAAAGGGCAATAAATATTCATTTGCGCTCAGTGATACGTCGGAAGACCGCAAATATGGTTTCGTTCTGGGGTTGGTCAGATCCGATACCAAACTGCGCACCGACTCATTAAATTACAACACCTACGATCCCAACAATCCCGGTAATACATCGGCCTTAACCGGATACACCGGTCCAAATCAAAATGTCGTCGCGCCATGTTGTATCGCTTTCGGTTCGGTATTCGATGAAAAAAGACGTGATGCGCTTTCCAGCTCATTTGAATGGCACCCCAACAATGATTTCAAGCTGGTGGCTGACGTGCTGCTGACCAGATTAAATGATCCGCAGATTGGTTATAACGAAGCGTACTATCCTGACTTTGTGCCGGGTACCTGGTCCAACGTAACGGTTAACAATGGTTTCGTTACCGGAATGACGGCCACCAATTTTGTTCCTGAATTTGCCAACGTCACGACTGATCGCGTCGTGAATACGTCCATGTATGGTTTGCACGGCACCTGGAAATATAGCCCGGCACTGACGTTGGTCGGTGATGTATATCGCTCCAAAGCGTCTCGTCCTGAAGGCGGCAATGATACGTTTGTGGTAGCCGGTATCGGTGGGGTGGTTACGGCCGCAAACCCAAGCAGCGGCACGATCAACTGGTCCAATACACCGAATGGACTGCCGAATATTTCGGTGGCTCTGCAGAATGGCCAGGATCTGGCTACAGGTCTGGCAGCCGGCACTCTGAACAATTCCAACTTCCAACCGCATTACGTCGGTTTAAGTGGCTACACCATTGAAGATCAGGTAACCGGCGCGACGCTCGACGGCTCCTACGCTCTCGATGCCGGCGTGATCGACCATATCAAATTTGGTGTGGCTTTCACAGACCGAAACAAGAGCCGTGAAGATATCAGCAATGACTGGGACAACGGATCAAATCAATACGCTAATTTATACGGCAATACCAACGGCATCAATTTCGGACAGTTGGGCAATAACGTCGTGTCGACCACATCACTGCCTAATTTTATGCATGGCTCAGGCGGATCGTTTCCGACTACCCTGGTTCAATTCAGCGTGCCGGCCTATCTGAACGCGTTGAAGCTGTTGAATGGAACGCCGAATCAGCAGCCCGGCGTAGCACCCGGCACCGTGTACAACCTGGCCAATACCTTGCCGGCGTTAAATCAGATCAATTCGTATAACGTGACTGAAAAAACCACGGCTGCCTATGCGGAAGCCACCATGGCCGGTGATAACTGGAACGGCAATTTCGGACTGCGTCTGATTAAAACGGAGACATCGGCATCGACGTATGTCGACAATATTTTGTCGATCTATGATCCGACTCCGTGGATTCCGACCTCCAGCCCAACTGTCACCTACAGTAATCCAACGCCGACCACTACCGACGGTTCTTACATCAAGCCGCTGCCGTCGGCCAACTTCAGCGAATGGCTGCGTCAGGATCTGCAACTGCGTCTGGGTGCGGCTGAAGTCATGTCCCGACCGAACCTGAATCAGCTGGCACCAACCCAGACCGATGGAACGATTAACCGGATTTATGAAATTTATCGTTCAGGAAATTCGGACCTGAAACCAATCACGGCATTCCAGCAGGATATTTCGCTGGAATGGTATTACAAACCAAAGTCAGCACTGACCATGGCGCTGTTTGCCAAGCAGATCAAGAATTTCATTACTCTCGATACCACTAACAACGTCAATATCGGCCTATCGCAACTGTACTCGATACAGGAACCGATCAACGGCGACAAAGGTGATGTGATGGGGATTGAATTGGGTTTCCAGCATCTGTTTGATAATGGTTTCGGTATCACGGGGCAGTATTCTCATGCGAACAGCAAGGCCTGGGTGCAAGGCGTCTATGTCGGCCAACTGGAAGGCGTTTCTCCTTCCACCGCGTCACTGGGGCTGCTATATGAAGCCGGGCCGATCAATAGCAGCATTTCATGGAACTATGCCAGCAGCTATGTGGCCAATACCTTTACCGAAGTGACCGGCATGTCGAATATTGCCGATCCGTTTTTGTGGGTGACAGCATCCGCATCGTACGAAATCAACAAAACTCTGCGCGTGTATATTGAAGGTAAAAATCTGTCGGATGCGGTGTATAAATCCTATTTGAACGGCAATCACGATGAGATTTACGGATATAACGCCTACGGCAGGATGTTTACAGCCGGCGTCGCGCTTAAATTCTAATCGTTGAACTTTAGTAAAGACATCTCATGTGGCCTAAACTCAAACTGACGATACTAGTCGTACTGTTACTGGCCGGAGTTGCATTCGGTGCCGAACCGGCAGCTCCCGTGCAGCCGGGGATCAGCAATGGTCTGGCACTGACTCCACCCATGGGCTGGAGTAGCTGGAACAATTTTGCAGAAGATATCAATGAACATCTGATCATCGAAACGATCGATGCCATGGCGGCCAACGGCATGCACGCTGCCGGCTATGATTATGTCAATCTGGATGACGGCTGGCAGCGCTACAAAGGGCCGCGCAAAGATCATCCTCTGGAAGCCGATCCGGTTAAATTCCCGCATGGGATTAAATACCTGGCCGACTACGCGCACAGCAAAGGCATCAAGCTTGGGATTTATTCCGGCCCGGGTCAAACCACCTGCGCAGGCTATACCGGCAGCGCAGGTCATGAAAAAGAAGATGCGGCGATGTTTGCTTCCTGGGGTATTGATCATCTTAAATACGACAGCTGCTGTTCGCACAAGGATGCGCCGGAGGAGGTAGTTAAAACCATCTTCGGCAACATGTCCAAAGCGTTGATCGCAACCAAACGTCCTATCGTATTACATGCCTGTCATTGCGGCTGGGCCAATATCTGGGAATGGGCTGCGGCACTGGGCATCAATCAGTGGCGCATCGGCCAGGATATTTCAGATGATTTTGATTATCCCGGCAATCGTGAAGGCTATTATTTTGATGTGCTCGATATGCTGGATCGCGGCGTAGGGCTGGAAAAATATGCCGGACCGGGACACTGGAACGACTATGACATGTTGGTCGTCGGCTTGAATGGACAAAGTAAGGATCTGGTCGGCGCAGGCGCATCTAACGTTGAATACCGTACCCACTTCAGTTTGTGGGCGATGGAAGATTCGCCGTTATTGGCCAGCGCAGATCTAAGAAATCTCGATTCCTATACCTTGGAAACCTTGACCAATAAAGAAGTGATCGCACTCAATCAGGACCCTCTCGGCAAACCTGCACATCGGGTAAAAAATAAAGATGGCTTGCAGGTATTCGCCAAAGAACTGGCCGATGGCAGTTGGGCAGTTGCGCTGTTAAATCGCGGCAGTACCACGGAAGATATTACGTTTAACGTGCACAAGGATTTAAGTCTGCCCTGGGTTAAATATGAAGTGCGCGATTTGTGGAAGCATAAGGATTTGGGTGTCTATGATATTCCGTACAGCGCCGAAGTCATCAGTCACGAAGCAAAAATATTTCGCGTGACCGAAGTAAAAGACAGTAAATAGAAAATAAGTAACGCATACATAAAAACTACGAAAAAGGGAAGTAAATATGAAGATGCCGATCTGGTTAGGCTACGCACTGCTGACGACCGTATTGTGGGGCGTGTGGGGTGCATTCGCCGGACTGCCAACGGAACACGGGTTTTCTGAAACGCTGATTTATGTGGTGTGGGCGTTGACGATGATACCGCCGGCGCTGTTTGCCATGGCGCGCACCAGCTGGAGATTAGCCAAAGACAGAAAATCAATCTGGCTCGGAATGATTATTGGCGTGCTGGGTGCTGGTGGACAAATGCTGTTGTTTTACGCGGTACGGCAAGGGCCAACCTATCTGATTTTTCCTATCATATCGATGTCGCCGGTGATTACCATCGTGCTGGCTTTCCTGTTCCTGGGAGAACGCACCGGCAAGCTCGGCATCACCGGCATTATTCTGGCGCTGTGTGCTTTACCGCTGTTCGATTATCAAAGCAGTGCCGAACCTAAAGTGCTGGGTTTCTGGTTTGCGTTATCGATAGGTGTGCTGGTGGCCTGGGGTTTACAGGGCTACTTCATGAAATTGGCTAACGAAACCATGAGCGCGGAAAGCATATTTTTTTACATGATGCTGAGCGGCTTGATGTTTATTCCGGTGGCGCTGTATCTGAATGATTTTTCTGTGCCGACCAACTGGGGATGGTCCGGTCCCGGTCTGGCAGCGATCACGCAAATTTTGAATGCGGTAGGTGCGTTGACTCTGGTGTATGCGTTTCGTAATGGCAAAGCGCTGGTCGTGTCGCCATTGGTGAATGCCGGTGCGCCGTTGCTCACCACAGTTATTTCCATGGCGCTGGTTGCGACTGTGCCGGGTGAAACCAAATTGATAGGCATAGGTTTATCGTTGGCCGCCGCGTTATTGCTGGCTTTGCAGCCAGAAGAAGCATCGAAGATAGAAGCACCGTACGTGTAGGTTGGGCTAGGTTTCATCAGCCCAACACTCAGCGGCAAAAAATGTTGGGCTGGTAAGGCGTAGCCCAACCTACGAATTGAAATGTTGGGCTGGTAAAGCGTAGCCCAACCTACGAATTGAATTTCAGTTGAAATAAAGTATGAGGAAGTAGAATGAAGTTAATGCTTGACCTAGTAAGCCGCCACAAAGCGAAACAACCAGTCGGAATTTATTCGGTGTGCTCCGCGCATCCGATAGTTATTGAAGCCGCATTGCGCCAGGGTTTGTGTAATGACGAACCGATACTGATCGAAGCGACCTCCAATCAGGTCAATCAATTCGGCGGTTATACCGGCATGACCCCGGTGTTGTTTAAACAGTTTGTACTCACCATCGCCCAACGCGTGAATTTTCCCGAACAGCGCATCCTTTTCGGCGGCGATCATCTGGGACCGAATTGCTGGCAGCGCGAAAACGCCGAACAGGCCATGACTAAATCCGAAACACTGATCCATGATTATGTGCAGGCCGGATTTAGAAAGATCCACCTCGACTGTTCCATGTCCTGCGCGGATGATCCAACACCTTTATCCGATGCCGTGGTAGCAGCACGTGCCGCGCGTTTGTGCGCAGTGGCCGAGCGCGCCTGGCAGGAAGTCGGCGGTGAAGCGCCGGTGTATGTGGTTGGCACGGAAGTGCCGGTGCCGGGCGGCGCGCATGAAGATCTGGACGAATTGGCGGTCACCACAGAAGACGCCGCGACTGCAACGATAGAGGCACATCGCCATGCATTTGCGCATCTGGGTACCGCCTGGTCGCGAGTGATTGCGTTAGTGGTGCAGCCGGGTGTGGAATTTGATCATCATAAAGTCATCGATTATCAGCCGGCCAAAGCGCATGCCTTAAGCCGGTTTATTGAAACCCAGCCGTCCATGATTTACGAAGCGCATTCCACGGATTATCAAACCGAGGACAATCTGCACAGTTTGGTCAGAGATCATTTCGCCATTTTGAAAGTCGGACCGGCAGTCACGTTTGCCCTGCGCGAAGCGTTATGGGCACTGGCTGACATTGAACAAGCCTGGTTGGGACCGCAGCGCTGTTCGAATTTCAAACAAATCGTCATCGACGTAATGAAAAGCCAGCCGGAGTATTGGCGCAACTATTACTGCAATACACAGACCGAAGAATTTGACCTGCAATTCAGTTTAAGTGATCGCATCCGTTACTACTGGTCGCATCCCAAAATACAGCAGGCCCAGGAAATCATGCTGGCCAATCTGAGCCAAAATCCGCCGCCGTTGACGTTGCTCAGCCAATACCTGCCGTTGCAATATCAGGCTATACGCAATGGTGAATTGACCAACAACCCGAATGAAATGTTGATCGATAGCGTGTCGGTCGTGCTGCGTCAGTATCGCCACGCCTGCACAAGTAATTTCGCAAGTTTAAGTTGCGAAAAAAGTCCACGAAATTCTGGAGTACACCATGTCGCTGAATAATCAACAAAATAACAAGCAGTGCTTAGGACTTGAAAAGACAGTATTGGTCGACAAGGGCGGCGCCCACACCGCGGCCGAAATCACTCAGCAACCCGAAGTATGGAAAGAAGTATTGAGTCTGGTCACTGAACGCCGCGAACAGATTGCGCAATTTCTTGGTCCGCTTTTAAAACAAAAGGACTTAAGAATTATTTTGACCGGAGCAGGAACTTCAGCCTTCATCGGTAAATGTCTGGCGCCCATCATGGTCAACACCGTGCAGCACCGCGTCGAAGCGATTCCGACTACCGATCTGGTGGCTGGTCCAGGGCTTTATTTTCAGCCGGATGTGCCGACCCTGATGGTGTCGTTTGCCCGTTCCGGCAGCAGCCCGGAAAGTCTGGCCGCGGTTAATTTGGCCAACAGTCTGTGCAATTCCATCCATCACATCATCTTTACCTGTAATGAAGAGGGCGAACTGTTTTTAAGCAGTCGCAGCAAAAAAAATGTATTGACGCTGCTGTTGCCGCATAAAACCCATGATCGCGGTTTTGCGATGACATCCAGTTTTACTTCGATGCTGTATTCGGCAAGTCTGGTGTTTGGTCTGGTGAGTGCGTCGCAAAAAAATGGACAGGCCATGAGTCTGGCTGCCGCCGATGTGATCGAACGCGCACTGCCGCTCATTCAAACTTTGGTCAGGCGGCAATTTAAACGTGTGGTCTATTTGGGTAGTAACGAGTTGCGGGGTCTGGCAGAGGAAGCCGCATTAAAATTGCTGGAACTGACCGACGGGCAGATTGTGGCCAGTTACGACAGTCCGCTGGGATTCAGACATGGCCCAAAAACCATCGTCAATGATCAGACGTTAGTCGTGCTGTTCTTATCCAATCATGCATATACCCGTCAATATGACCTCGATCTGTTACGGGAATTGCAGCTTGACGGTAAAGCCGGTCAGGTCGTCGCATTAAGCGCGCACAATGACCTGGAAGAAAACGCGAATTACTTCCAGATTACCGGTATGACTGAGGCGAATAATCTGGAACTGGCTTTGCCGTATATCGTGTTTGCGCAAATATTTGCATTCTGGGAGTCACTGACACTGGGCATTACTCCGGATAGCCCCAGTGTTTCCGGCACCGTGAACCGGGTTGTGCAAGGTGTCAATATCTACCCACTTTTGAATGAGGCTGCACATGTTTCTGGGCGTTGATGGCGGCGGCACCAAAACCGCATTTGTACTGATAGGGCCTGATGGCAATGTGCGCGCCAGACATCAGGAATCGAGTTCGTATTATCTCGAAGTCGGTATGGAAAATACCCGTGCCATGCTGAAAAGCGGCGTCGAAGCCACGCTGGCAAAAGCGGGTGTACGTAAGTCGGAATTGCGCTATGCCTTCTTCGGCCTGCCCGCCTATGGTGAGGACAGTTCGCTGCAGGATCAGCTGGACGGCCTGCCCGGCCCTTACTTGAGTATTGATCAATACCGCTGCGACTGCGACATGATCTGCAGCTGGGCCGGGTCGTTGGCCTGCCAGGATGGCATCAGTGTCATCAGCGGAACCGGATCGATGGCCTATGGCGAATATCTGGGGCGCAGCGCGCGTGCCGGTGGCTGGGGCGAGCTGTTCAGTGATGAAGGTTCCGCCTATTGGATAGCGCGCGAAGGTTTAAATCTGTTCTCAAAAATGAGTGATGGCAGAGTCGCCAAGGGCTTGCTGTACACGTTGATGAAACAGCGCTTTGAGTTGAAGCAGGATCTGGATCTGTGCGGCTATGTCTACAGCACCTTGGGTGCGCAACGCAGCGCGATCGCACAAATTTCTCAATTGGTTGCAGAGGCGGCGCTGGCAGGTGATCCCAGAGCCCATGCGATTTTTATACGCGCGGCTGAAGAATTGGTTGCGATTGTGGCGGCAGTCAGAAAATCATTGCAGGTGCCCGATTATGAGATATTCCCGATATCGTATTCAGGCGGCGTGTTTGATAGTGACCAGTTGCTGCTGGAACCGTTTCAGCACGGACTCAATCTGTGCAACGCGCAAAGCAATACGCCATTTAAATTGATGAGACCGCAATTGACGCCGGCGATTGGTGCCGCAATCTATGCAGCCAAATGTACGGGCTTTACATTTAGCCCGGAGGCGCTCGCCCGTTTGGCGCAATCATCATGAGGAACAACAAAAATCTGGTGGGCGTAGCCGCTTTGCTGTCTCTATTGTCTTTGTTCGGCGTTGCATACGCGGATAGCGCTGAACAGTATTACAGCGGCGAGGATTTTTATAAGGTCGCCAAAATCGACATGCATATGCATTTGCACAGCACCAATCCCGGCTTTATGCAGGAAGCGGAGCATGATCATTTTCGGGTACTCAGCATCAATGTTGATTATGCCGATTTTCCGCCGCTGGATGTGCAACGCCGCGTATCGGAAACAATGTTAAAAAATCATCCGGCTACGTTCGCCTATGCCACGACTTTTGCGACCGCAAACTTCGAGCAGCCAGGCTGGGCCGACGGTGTGATCCGTCAAATTGATGCAGCGGTCCGGCATGGTGCGGTAGCGGTGAAGGTCTGGAAAAATATCGGCATGTCGTTGCGTGCGGATGATGGTCATATGGTGATGATAGATGACCCCCATTTCAAACCGATATTTGATCATCTGGCAAAAATCCATATTCCGTTGCTGGGACATCAGGGTGAACCCAGAAATTGCTGGTTGCCTTTGAACGCGATGACGGTGAAAAATGATCAGGAATATTTTACCAGCCATCCGCAATACTACATGTATCTGCATCCTGACATGCCAAGCTATCAGGATCAGATACGGGCCAGAGACCATATGCTGTCGCAACATCCTGATTTGCAGTTTGCCGGACTGCATCTGGCGTCGCTGGAATGGAGCGTCGACGAAATTGCGCACTTTTTAGATCGTTTCCCCAATGCCGTGGTCGACGTGGCGGCACGCGTCGACGAGCTGGAAGCCCAATCGAATCAGGACAGGGAAAAAGTCAGAAGGTTTTTTATCAAGTACCAGGACAGGATTATGTATGCCACCGACCTGGATCAGGAGCCGGAACACACGGGCGAAGCGGCAGTCGGCAAAGAAGAGCCGTCATTTGAAGAGCAGACCCGGCAGGTGTGGTTGCGCGACTGGCGTTATTTTACGTCGGCAGATGTGTTCACCGTGCCGGAACTGGATCAACCGGTACACGGTTTATCATTGCCCAGAGCCGTGATCGACAAGATTTACCGCAAAAATGCCGAACACCTGTTCCCGGCGGCATGGGGCGGGAGCAAAAAATAAGATGAGTCGTGCATAGTAGGTACTCCAGATACCATGTTTATGTTAAATTGCATTGGTGTTTGACAGGTGATTAAAAAAATGAATCAAGCTAAAAATAAAAAAGTTCTGGCTGCCGATTTGGACAGTGAGTTGGCCGACTCCCCTGACCATAAAGTGATGATAGAAGAACGCCGTCGTCTGATCAGGGAAATGGTCGAAGCCAAGGGCAGCGTTACGGTGGACGAGCTGGCGGAAAGCTTCGGTATTTCCAAGGTGTCGATACGCAGCGATTTGCGTCTGCTCGATTCGATGGGCGTCCTGGTGCGCTCACGCGGCGGGGCATTGGTGATTCGGGACGACGATGATTTGCCGATCACTGTCAAAGAGAATTTACATCGCGCGCAAAAAATTCGTATCGCCGAAGAGGCGGTAAAACAGATTGAAGACGGTGAAACGATTATTCTCGATTCAGGTTCCACCACTGCAGAAATCGCCAAACAGATACGCGGCTTGAAACTGAACTCGATCAATGTGATCACCAATGCGTTAAATGTTGCGGTGCTGCTGGCAAATACCTCGCACGTGAATCTGATCATGTTAGGCGGTGTGTTGCGCAACAACTCGTTTTCTTTATCGGGCCCGCAGGCCGAGCGTGCGTTAGAGGGCTTGTATGCCGACCGCCTGTTTCTGGGGGTAGACAGCATCGATCCGGAAATCGGGTTGATGACCCCGCATTTATTGGAAGCGCAGCTGAATGCCAAAATGATCCAGATTTCACGCAAGGTGATTGCGGTTGCGGATTCGTCCAAGCTGATGCGCAGAAATTTATCGGTGATCGCGCGGATGGATCAGATCAATACGTTAATCACGGATAAGGCGGCTCCAGCCAGTTTGGTTGAACTGTTTAACGCCACCGGTGTTGAAGTAATTCTGGTCTGAGGAATATTACATGGTTCGGCAGGTTGGGCTGCTGTGTAGGTTGGGCTACGCTTCATCAGCCCAACATTCTCTAATGAGCTTTTAATATTTCTAAAAATTTAATTTTCAAATAATTTATGGGCTTCGGTGTTTTGAGGAGGAGTGTTGGGCTGGTAAAGCGTAGCCCAACCTACAAAGCAGCCCAACCTACGAAGCAGCCCAAGCTACGAAGCAGCCCAAGCTACAAAGACAATCCAACCTGCATTTAAATATCATGACCACCCACTCACGCTATCAACGCCGCGCCTTCCTGAAATGGTCTTCCATTTTAGCGGCACAATCCCCACTTTCCATGCTGGTTGGCTCTGCCCATGCCGCCGAAACGGCTCCAACTGCGCAGCAGCACCGTGTTGGCGACTCTGCGATCCTGATTGAAATTGACGAATTGATGTGCACCAGCGTGAGTTGCATAATCAACGGACAGGCCACGCAACTAACCCGTCACGGCATCAGTGAATATCTGGAATTGAACGATGGTCGGCGTATCGGCAGTTTCAGGCTGAATCATGCAGTCGAAACTCAAATCGACGGCGTGCATGGTAAAGGTAAAGCACTGACCGTAACCGGGCTATCCAGAGACGGCATCGCAAAGACCGTGCAATTCAGTTTGTTTGAACGTTATCCAGGCTTCGCGACCTGTTCGGTCACCTATCAGAATCAATCCAGTCAAACATTTACCATCAAATCCTGGGTAAATGGCGCCAGTAAAATCAGAGCGGCTGGTCGAGAAAGTACCAGCGCGGCACCGGCATTCTGGTCTTTTTCCGGCGGCAGTTATCCTGACCGACGCGATTGGGTACAACCCGTCAGACATGGATTTGAGCAAGCCAATTTTATGGGTATGACCGCTTCCGACTATGGTGGCGGCACACCGGTGGTGGATATCTGGCGCCGTGATTGTGGATTGGCGGTCGGCCATATCGAGCTGACTCCCAAGCTGGTGTCCCTGCCAATTCATTCCGACCAAACCTCAGCCTCGATTGCGGTTTTCAGTGAAGCAAACAGCGTATTGAAACCGGGTGACAGTCTGGCGACATTGAACACGTTTGTTGCCGTACATCGCGGCGATTATTTTGCCACCCTCGATACCTATCGGCACGTAATGGCAGATAGGGGAATGCACGCGCCCAAAGCGCCGGTTGGCTCGTATCAGCCTATCTGGTGTGCCTGGGGCTATGAAAGAGATTTTTCTATTGCGCTGGTTGAAGGTACGCTGGGCAAAGCCAAGGATCTGGGATTGGAATGGGCGGTGATCGATGATGGCTGGCAAACCGCGAATGGCGACTGGTATGTCGACGTTAAAAAATTCCCGCGCGGCGAAGACGATTTAAAAGCATTGGCGCAAAAAATCAAGGCTGCCGGTTTGCAGCCACGCCTGTGGTTTTCTCCTCTGGCAGTCGGGCCCGGCACAGATTTACTGCATGATCACACCGACATGCTGTTGCTGGACAAAGACGGTGCAGTACAGAACATCACCTGGTGGAACAGCTTTTACCTGTGCCCGGCTTATGAACCAACCGTTTTGTACACGCAAAAACTGATACGCAAAATATTGGGCGAATGGGGTTTTGCCGGCCTGAAAATCGACGGTCAACATCTGAACGGCGTGGCACCTTGCTATAACCCGGCTCATCATCACGCACGTCCGGAAGAATCGGTAGAAAAGCTGCAGGATTTTTTCCGTGCGATTTATGAGACCGCCATGGAAGTGAATCCGGAAGCGGTGATTGAAATTTGTCCCTGCGGCACCTCGTATGCTTTCCACAATATGCCGTATATGAATCAGGCACCGGCCTCCGATCCGCTGTCATCCTGGCAGGTGCGGCATAAAGGCAAGACATTAAAAGCGCTGATGGGACCGAGCGCGCCGTTTGCCGGAGATCATGTGGAACTGAGCGATGGCGGCAATGATTTTGCGTCGTCCGTCGGAATAGGTGCGGTGGTATCCACCAAATTCACCTGGCCTATCGACCCCAAGCTGAAAGACTCTTTTTTACTGACTGCTGATAACGAAAAACTGTGGCGCAAATGGATAGGCATCTATAAGGCCAATCTTCTGCCCACCGGTATCTACCACGGCAATCTGTACGATATCGGATTCGATAAACCGGAAGGTCATGTCGTAGAAAAAGAAGGACGCATGTATTACGCGTTTTATGCGAAAAAATGGCAAGGCCCGCTTGAGCTGCGTGGTCTGGAAGCAGGGAATTACACTGTTCGTGATTATTTTAACGACCGCATGCTGGGGCAGATTTCAGACGGCAATCATCATATGACGACGAGCTTCGAGCGGTTCTTATTGCTGGAAGTGGTGCGCGTGTAGCTGATTAAATAAATAGGTTCGCCGGTACATGAAATCTATTGGACAGCGCTTTAATCTGACGCACATTCAGTTCCCGTTTTCTACTTAACATTTCTGAAACAACGCCCTGGGTTCCAACTTCAGGTAATTCTGATTGTGTAATACCGTGTTGCTGCATCAGAAAACGCAGCGTAGCCACAGGATTGACGTCAGGCGTTTTGAAATGCCTGTCTTCATAATCACCAATCAGGGAGCCCAGACTGTTTGCCAGATCGGCTAAAGGCGATTTTTCTTTCGCTGCACCGGCATCCAGCAACTGATTCAGTATCAAGACAGCTTTATCGTATTCCTTTGCAGTGCGAATAGCTTTTAAAGGAACGATAGACACCAATGCTTGAAAGCGCTCTGTAATTTCTTCAATAAGCGAACGATCCATTACGGCTTCCATTTGTCATACTCCTTGTGCGTAAAAATATATTTCGGGTTCTGCCCGGTAGTTGCCCGCCAAATTTGCACAAGTTGTGCTGCCAACCTAGAAGAAGATCACAATTTATAACTGCGAAGAGCTTTATCCAGCTGGTAACCTATATGTGGATACTTCGAAATGAAGGCTCTAAAATGTTTCCACGCCCAGGATTTTGCTTCTGCAGATACATTGCTATCTCGGCCAAATATCGTTTCTACCGCGTTCCAGGCCAGCTCTTTATTCCCGGAAGTGACCTTTAAGTATGAGGTGGTACTCAATGCCATATGCTGGACTAACCCATAGGATAGTATCGGATCAGTTTGCGCAGGTATCGATATCTTAGAATGAGTTGGTCCCGCATCTGGTGCCGATATATTTTGCGTGGACAGCAATCCAGAGCTAGATGAAGAGCTAGATGAAGAGGATGAGGAAGAGGATGAGGAAGAGGATGAGGAAGAGGAAGAAGATGACGATGAGGATGACGGCAACGACGATAACGTAGCGCGTCGCGCAATCCATCTTGGATCGAAGTTGGCGGAATTCAGGCCAAAATACCATTTTGCTACATCGCCAAATTCTTTATGATTTATTAAATAGGCTTTTACTATGTCACGGGTTCCGTTCGAATATTGATCGCGCTCGGTCGAAAAAATGCGCTCCAAAGCGTGGGGTTTATACTCGAGTGGTGGGCCCAGCTTGCAATTTCTCCAGAAATTGAGAGCATGGTCTGCAATAGACATGGCTTGTTTAAATTTCGGATCGCGATGTGCTTCCAACGCTTGTGCATCACTCCATAGCTTGTTGGTTATACCTTCACTCAAAATCGGATCATCTTTAACCGATCCAAAAAGTTCCTCATGTGATGGTGTGAGAACGTCGTCACAATCATTTAATTTTTCCGCGCCCTGATCGGACGTTGCTTTGACTGGCGTTGTCTTGGAAAGGGGAAGCCTGCTCTGCGTATGAGTAATTGAAAACATATCTTTGGTCCTTAGTGTGTCAATAAATTTTTGGTAAAACCAGTTGATTGTATTTATTTCAACCAAAGAAAGGTATTCGTGGTTTCACGAGCCGGACTTGATATGAATGATGGAGATGGTACGGCCAATGGGATTGCCTGATTGAGCGGCTATTCACTTTTTTCTTCCTGGGAAGGAGATCCGTCAGTAAAATGGCAAGCCTGATTTGGATAAAAAAAGAAACACACTGGACAGGGAAAAAATGAAAATTGAATTAATAAGAAACTCTGCGCGACCATTATTGTGGATGCTCATTTCCTGTTTGATGCAAACCACCAATGCGAATGAAATAGGTTCCTACTTCCCCTCCTGGAGCGCAGATAATCATTTTCATCTCAAACAATTCGACCAGTCGGGATTAGCCGATAAGTTTACTTATCTGAATTACGCTTTCGAAAATATCTACCAGATGCCAGACGGTAGCTATCGCTGCGATAACGGCAGCGATATCGACGATCATTCAGCAGGGGAGGGCATGCGCGCTACGCTGGATTATCTGCATCGCTTCAACGCGGATGAGTCGGTGGATGGCAGCGCGGATCAGGAAGCTCAGCCACTGGCCGGAAATTTCAATCAGATCAAACAACTCAAAGCGAAACACCCGCAATTAAAAGTGCTGGTGTCGTTAGGCGGCTGGACCTGGTCGCGCTGGTTTTCGGCGGCCTCGGCAACGCCGGCACTACGCCATACTCTGGTGGCATCCTGCATCGATCTGTACATCGTGGGAAATTTGCCGGTGGTAGAGGGACACGGCGGAAAAGGTGCTGCAGCAGGCGTGTTTGATGGCTTCGATATCGATTGGGAACATCCCGGGCTGCAAGGCGCTGCTTACAATACGGTCAGTAAAAACGACAAGAAAAATTACACATTGCTGTTGGCTGAATTCAGAAAACAGTTTGATGCACTCAGCAAGAAAAATGGTAAGCGTTATTACCTGAGTGTGGCGATTAATACCGGCCCCAAAAACGTACAGCAAACCGAGCCGGCAAACTATGCCAAATCGCTGGACTGGATCAATATGATGACCTACGATTTTCATGGTGGATGGGACAAGAACGGGCCGACTGATTTCCAGTCCAATCTCTATGCAGATCCCAACAATCCAGATCATGCCGCGCAAAGTATAGATGACAATGTACGAGGCTTGCTGGCAGCCGGTGCACCGCCAGAAAAGCTGGTGCTAGGGATTCCGTTTTATGCGCGCGGCTGGTCCGGTGTTGCATCAGTCAATAACGGCCTCTATCAAAAAGCGACCGGCCCGGCGCAGGGGTTTGATGAAGGGGCGACGAGTTATGCCAATATCGCGACGCAATTACTGGCCGGATCGCTGACCAAATTTTATGACCCGATCTCGAAACAACTCTGGACCTATGACCATGGCACGTTCTGGAGCTTTGACGATACGGCCGTGATACATGAAAAAATCAACTACCTACGTCAATACAAACTGGGCGGCATCATGTCCTGGTCGCTCGATCAGGACGATGCTGCCTTTACGCTGTCCAAAGCGATGATTGAATTGGAACCAAATTCAACTCACCACTTGACCCCATAGCGCGCATATTCTTCATCAACCTGCGGATCCAGCAAGCGGGCGCCGGCTAAATCGGCAGCGCTTTCCTTGTTTTTGCCCAGTTCTCTTTCCACAATCGCCTGCATAAACAGCGAGCCCGGTTGACCGGGGTTGGCATCCAGCGTCGCCTTGAGATCGGCGGCGGCTTCGACATAATTGTGCTGGCGGTAGTAAATCATCGCGCGACTGTCCAGCGCGGCTGGCGTGATCTGGTCGCCCAGCTCAATCGCGTGCGAACAATCCTGCTTGGCTGCGTCCAAATCGATATTGGCAATGCCACGCAACCAGCAACGTGAATTGAACAGCGACGCATTTCTCGGCCATTTCTCGATGGCGGCGTTGATGGTGTCGATACCTTCGTTGGTTTTACCGGCAAAGAATAAAATTTCCGTCTTGCTCTCGACCAGTATGGATTCCTGTTTGCCACCATTGTCGATAGCGGCGTCCATGCGGCTGAGCGCCGCATCAGCATGACCGGTCAGCGCTTCCAGACGAGATAAGCTGGTGATGGCAGTGGTATCTACCGGATCGAGATCCAAAGCCGCCTGCATGTCTGACTTGGCCTTGTCGTACTGACCCAGCTCACGGTACAGCTCGGCACGCTCAAGATAAATTTGTTTGTCGGCCTGGAAGGTGAGCGCCTTGTCGAGATCGGCGATGGCTTGCTTGCGCTCGAAAATGGTGACCAGAAATCCGGCGCGGGCCAGATAACCCATGGCTTCATCCGGTTTGGCATTGATGGCTTCCGAGTATATTTTCAGTGCGTCGTCATACAGATGGTCGCGTTTGGATTGCTCGACATGGGTCCACCACAACGGGTAATCGGTGCCGGTGCGAACCTTGAGTGAATGGCGTGAAATTTCCGCAATCTTTTTGCGCAGATCGGGAATCTCGGCAGCGCTGATTTCACCGCCAGCCTGCTTCTGATCGAATTTAACCTTGAGTATGCCATCGGCTAACGCCGCTTTGTATTGATAGAGTCGGTTACCCGGAATCTCGATCTGTCTTTCCTGATCACCGTCCAGGCTGATGTCGCGCCCCTGATCGGGCAATAAAAATGTCATCGTGCCGCCCATGGACAGTGAAGGCGGAATAAAGACGGGGATGTCTTTCCAGATAGAGCGCGACCGGTCCGGCGGCGGTGCTACGGCAAAGCCAACCGGATCAAAATTGTAGCGCTCGTCGGCACGGGTCCAGTTTTGATGGAAGATGCCGCTGATCGTAATGGTCGCGGCAGCTTTGCTTTCATCAAATTCAAATTGGGGCACGGTCGTTGCGCCGAACAAGGGCATCACTCTCACCATACCCAGCAACAGCTTCTCTCTGCCTTCTTTGTCCAGCTTGGCCAGATTGGTATTCATCATGCCGGCAATCTGTCCGTGAAACGTGAATACTGCTTTGGCCGGTGCCGCAAAATTGATCCCGCCGCGCATATCGATGGTCGCGTCAAATTCAACGTTGGGTCGGGCCGCATAACGGGTGGGCACCTTCATTAATCCGAGCTTGTTGCTATTTGCCGGCAAGACCCAGTGCAAAGGCGGAACGTCATCAAGGTCCTCCGGCATGGCGCCCAGGCCGGTACCGTCCAGATACAGATCCTGATGCTCCAGATGAGCCAGCACCAGCACATGATTGAAGGCGGAGATGGAGGGCAATCGGTCCGGAATCAGGTCGCCGTTATACAAATTGGCGAAGATCGGTTCGGCATTGATGCCAAGCTGATGCAAGACCGCGAGTAACAACAATGATTTGGCTTTACAGTCGCCGTAGCGGTTGGCCCAGGTTTGCTCGGGTGTTTGCGGTACATAATTCCCACCGTCCATGGCTTTTAAAAAGTAGCGCACTTTATCTTGCACCAGTTGCAGGGCCAGTACCGCGCGCTCACGCGGATCTTTGCTGGTCTGGGCGATACGTTGCACTTCCTGGTCAAGAGAACCGCCGGACTTGATCAGCCCGTCTGTGACATACAGCGGCGCCATAATCTTTGCGACAGTGGTCCAGTCAGTAAAACTGGAAAACTCGATGGCATGCGGTTTGGCATAGCGGCCAGGAGCGCCGGCAGCCTGATCGGGTTGTTTAGATATTGGCAGCGTCAGATTCAGTTCGTGCCATGCGCCGTTGCGCGATTCGGTCGGCGTTGCGCCGGTCAGATACAGCTTCCAGTTGATTGCATCGCGATCTTGCCACATGGCGCGCACCCGACCAAAACCCACTCTGACCGGCTCAACGATCAGCCCGGCACTCACGGCGACATTTCCTTTTAAGGTCGCGTCTTTCGACGTTGTGGTGTAGCGCATATCGAGTATGTCGCCAACGCGCAGGCCTTCCACCGCCAGAGTTGCAGTCAGCAGCCCATCCAACATCAGATTTTCCAGATTGGCCTCGCGCCTGAGCACGGTAAATTTCTGACCCTGGCCGTCGTGTTCCAATACGTTGATACGTTGACCGTCACGAATAATATCGACGCTGTGGATGATCAGATCGCCGTGATCCGGCCACCATTTCAGCACGATCGATCCCATCTTGTTGAGCGCATCGGCGGATGTCACGCGTTGCGCAATTTCTCCGTAATTCCAGACCATGCCGTCCTGAATACGAATCTGATTATCGGAAATAATGGCCTGCAGTTTATCGTCGGCCGCAGCGATTTTTTCTGGCGGGGTGGCGGGTATCACCCAATCCGGAGCCGGTTGATACAGCGGCGTATCCCCTGCAAAACAGGTACTGGCGCCGGTCAGTAACGAGAAAGACAGCAAAGAATAAACGAGCAATTTATGCATAAATGACATTCCATCCAATAGGTGCCGTAATCGGCGATAGGAGTCCAGGCAGATGCGCCAGGCAAGTTCGATCTGTGACGAAGTATAGCGATTTACACTATGGGTGGATATGCCCTATTCAGGGCATTTTGGATTGGGGGAATGAACGAATAAGCGTTGAGTTTATCCATTCAACAAATTCCGTTGCCTGAACAATTAATGTTTTTACCTGATTTAAGTCAATGAGGTCGCCCGTATAATCGGCTGCTTGCCGGATGTCGAGTGCACGATTTAACGTACGACCAAACTCAATTGGAACTATTCCTGTTTTGACTAAGTGCATCCCAAACGCCGCTATCAGACCACCATGCGTTTTGCCTATAGCGGGATCTATTCCCGACGCGGTTCTAAGTAAAGCTGCTTTGGCAGCATCATACATTGCGTAGTAAGCACGGTTACAAGCACCTTCAATATCACCGGCACTGTAAAGTAATTTGGCTGAATCGATTGCGCGAAATGCTTTCGCAATCAAATTTTCAGGCGACATGGAATTCATTGGATTAGTATCCCATCGCGCAGAATACTGCGAAGTAAATATGGACTGCGATAGGCATCAGGATCTGCCCACTCATCTTCCCAGACCGGGATAGCTTCAACACGCACACCAGTATCTAGCATGACATCAAAAGCCATATCGGACAGCGCCATTTTAGTGGTCATGAATTCGCCGTGCGGACCCGCTAGCAACACGGCGATATCTGCGTCGCTATCTGGCGTATATTCACCGCGCGCTCGACTGCCGAACAGTATGGCGCTGCGAACGGGGAATGCCTCAGAAACCTTTTCTAAAAAAGCTTTGATTGTTGTGATAGTCGTTACATCAAGTGGGTGATTTTTAAGCATTTGCATATTGCGATCCTTGATTCAATCAATCAACGCATTGTGCCGGAATTGTTGCAATCCTTGACAGGTAATTGATCAACTAACTTAAATTGACCAGAAACCTCAATATTGAAAGCAACAATGAATAAATCCGACATTGCTCTCATCATAGTCGACATGCAAAAGGGGAGGCAATACCCGGTAGTCGGAAAGCGGAAAAGTGGTCATCGTTGGCGTGAGTGCCCACAATCAAGTTGAGTCGACCGCAAGAACCTAATTGAATACCAAGAAAAATATGCAGATAATTTCCATTGATATGACTTAATCCCGAATACCAAATATAAGTTTATCGGAATTGATGAAATAGCGGTTAAATAACAATCCGCCACCCACGTATCGCCATGATCTTCATCACCACAGCGAAGATGGCAGTAAATGCCAATGAAAACATAAACGAAGCGAACTCCGGACTGACGGAAGTCGCCAGCGGCAGTTCAAATACGTGGTGATAAACAGGCTCGAACGCACCGGTGCCATACAGCAGGCAGATACCTATCCACGAACCGGCATAAGCAGCAATCGCATTGCCCCCAAAACTTTTTCCGATAGCCGGCCAGTTGCGCTGGTCGATCAGGTAATGTGTCGCGCTAATTGTCAACATGCCAAACCCGGCGGTCCACAACACAAACGAGGAGGTCCACAGTTGTTTGTTCAGCGGCAGAACCAGGGACCAAAGCCCGCCCAGTACTACGCCGGTGATACCGGCCAACACCAGATTGCGTAACTGACCGGCGCGCAGCCATGCTCCTGCCCTGACACCGAGCAGCACCGTAGCCAATGCCGGCAGCGTACCCAATATGCCTTCGGGGTCATGCGCCAGATGGGTGAGCGGATCATATTGATAGGCGAGCGGACCGAGCAGCAGCGTATCGATTTTGTCGGACAGGTTGATGTCAGGCACCGTACCGGTGGTGGAAAGCAGCGCCCAGTACCCCAGTAATATCGCCGCGATCAGTGCCCATTGAACGCGGGCGCTATGCCAGGTGAGTTGGATTAATCCAACCACGGTAAAGCAAATGCCGATGCGCTGTAAGACGCCCAGCAAACGGAACGCCCGGCCATCGATCAGCAGGCTGGCAATCAGATGCAGCACCAGACCCAGCACCACAATGCGCGCGCCGCGCAGTATCAAGGTTTTTTTGAGCTGCTTCAGATTGCCGCCCGCTTCAATTTTGGAGGCGTATGCCAGATGCAGCGACACACCGACAATCAACAAAAAAAATGGAAAAATAAAATCGGCGGGATGACAGCCGTTCCACGTTGCGTGTTCCAGCCAGGGATAAACATGATCCCAATTTCCGGCATTATTGACTAATAACATCGCCGCTACGGTGATGCCGCGCAGTGCATCTATCGAAGAAAATCGAGCCATATTTTTGGAGATAAAGGGTTGAATTGAAATGCGTGAATTAGGGCGCGCGAATTAAGCGGCGGCAAGCGATTTTTTAATCATCAGCAAGGCGCCGGCGGTGGAATCTCCATGAGCCGGAACCAATCGACTTTTTAATTCGACGGGCAAATATTTTTCAAACGCGAGCGCCAGCCCACCACACAGCGCGATGGGCAAAGTGTTGGAGGCATCCAGAGCCTGGGCAATTTTGACGATTTCCTGCGCCGCAGCCTGCATAATGCCGGCAACCACAGGATTATTGTCATGTGCAGAATACTCAACCACGATAGGGGCGAGCTGCGCAAAACTTCCCTGATTGGCCACTGCCAGCCAGTTGAACACCGCATCGCGATGCCCGCCGCAATGTTGAAACACTGCGTCCGAAAAAGCACTGCCGACAGCGCGCCCATCGATTACCTGTTGCAAATGATTCACCGCCCGCAGGCCCAGCCAGGCGCCGCCCGCTTCATCGCCGCAAGGAAACCCCCAGCCGCCGACTTCAATGCGCGTGCCGTCTACCGCTATCGATTCGCCGACACTACCGGTTCCAATCGCCACGATACCGCCCGGCTTGCCCTGATGCGCGCCCATTAAAGTCGTGTACGCATCGGTTTCAAGACTGGCGTGGGCAAAGCCGGGATTTTTGTCTAAGAAGGTCGCGGCCCACTGTTTGTTATGCACGCCAGCCAATCCCATACCGATGGCCATATGCGCCAATTCCGGACGTGGGACGTTGATGCTGTTAAATGCCGATTCAATCGCTTTTAAAATTGAATTCCAGGCAAACTCTGCGCCGTTTCTCAGACCCGATGCGCCGGCACTGCCGCGCGCGAATTCGACGCCATTACCATCGGCAATCGCTACTCTCGTTCCGGTTCCGCCGCCATCTACGCCGATTAAATAGCTGATCTTATTTGTCATGTGTTAGCCATGTATTCATCATGTTTTAGTAAGAAAAAAAATGGCGAGACAGAGTCCCGCCACCAAACTTCACCCTACAAGAGAAACTTCAATTCGTTTCAAGGCCCTGGTTCTGATCTCTATGCTGATCCCTGAACTGCCGAGCGCCATTTCAATACCAGTCATACTACTTGCCGACTTCGTGCTGTCAGTCATCAGATTGCAGACAGCACGTAAATTATTTATTTTGTTGAGCATACCTACTCTATTTGGTTCGCAGAGCCGTCGTTTTCCAACGCAGTAAAATTTATTTGAATTCCTGCTGAAACACACTTTATTATGTTGTCTGGTGGCTGTCAATAGGTATTTAAGTGGTATTGCAATTAAATTTTAGCTTTTTTTGAGCTTTTTTTATCCGGAATAATATGAACGAGGATTTTTCAATACGCATGCCACCTGATCTGTGCTCGGTGGCTATTGGTGACCACCAGGCGTTGATCATCGATGACTTTCTTTTAAATCCGCAGGCGATGGTGGATGTTGCAGCGCAATGCGAATTTAATCCGTATGCGACTATGGCCAGCAGAAAAGGGTATCCCGGCATACGTGCACAGGCACCGGCCGACTATTCAAACAACATCACTGAACTTCTGGAGCTAATAATCAAAGCTAATTTCGACGTGCCCGAACAGTCGGAGCTACGCAAAAGCGTGTGCGCATTTTCTCTCACGACGACACCGGCAGTACAGTTGGGCCCACTGCAGTGCACACCGCATTTCGACGCAAGTACGCCGCACCATATCGCCGCCCTGCTTTATCTGTGTGATGGGCGCCATGGCGGCACCGGCTTCTATCGCCACAATGCCACGGGCCTGCAGCAGATTACCGAGGACACGCGCGAGCATTATCTCGATGTGTATTACGAGCAGATTAATGCGGTCCGACCGGCGCAACGATACTTCGACAAATCCAGCGAACAGTTTACTTTGCTCGGGATGATCCCGGCCAAATTCAACCGCATGGTGATTTATCGCGGCAGTCTGTTGCATTCCGCCTGCATCAATCCGTCAATAAGTCTCGACGCCGATCCGCGCACTGGCAGGCTGACGGTCAATTCGTTTTACGATTTCCAAATAAAAAAAGCCCGGCTATAAAATATGCCGGGCCATTTTTTCGACAACACGATGCCCGTCAGAACTTGGCGGCGAGCGTCAGCGTGTAAGTCGTTTCGCCCATATACGACCACGCCGGATAACCAACCTGCAGAGGCGCTTTGACTGTCGTATTCAGGCCGGCCACGCCGTACTGGACGTCGTTCGCTTTCAGTATGTTGGAGACGTCAAATTTGAGCTGAATTTTCGGGGTGATATTCCACCCGGTGCTCAAATCCAGTTGACCAAATGGCGCATGCATACGATCGCCATACCAGCCGGTTTCACGCATCATGTATTCCGAACGCCAGTTGTAGGCCAGACGGGCAAAGTAGGTTGGCGTTTCAAAGTAGGTCACCAGATTGACATTGTCTTTCGAAGACTGCGTGAACATGTTGAGCTGATCCTGATAGCTTGCTGCCGGTGCGACTGCGTTGGTCAGGGTGTAGTTCGCCGCAAAACCGAGGCCATTGTCAAACGCCTGATTCCATTGCGCTTCCAGACCGTCGATACGGCCGCCGCCTGCGTTGACGTAGCGGTTGACGGTCCAGCTGTCGATTGGATTAGGCAGAACGTTAGGCGCGACGATACCGATCTGTTGATTGACCAGCGTGTCGGTGGTGATGAAGTTGTTGATATTTTTATGGAAGTAAGTCAACGCTACCAGGTCGCCCTTGCCATAATAATGTTCCGCGCTCAAATCAAACTGGTTGGCCATCATCGGTTTCAACGCGACGCTACCGTAAGTGACAGTTTGATCCGGCACGTTATCACCGAATCCAGCTTCGTTGACCAAAAACATATTGTCAAAATTCGGACGCGTCATGGCTTTGGATGCAGTAAAGCGCAGCAGCGTATTTTTTTGCAGATCGTACACGGCGTTCAGGCTGGGCAATACATAGTGGTAGCTGGAGGACTGGCTAACAATATTGGTACCCCAGCCGTCATTTGGCCCTGACGTGTTGCCGGCATAAAGAGCATCCGGAATAACAGTACCGTCGAAATCGTATGACGAACCGGTTACGTTGGTGCCGACATAGCGCAATCCAAAATTGCCGTGCAATTTATCCTGTTCGAATTCGAACATGCCGTATAGCGCGCTGTTGTCTTCCTGCAGTAGCCCATAACCACTACGCTCCTGAATCCAGCTAACGATGTTTGCATTGGTGTTTGCCATCATTGCATTGATATTTGGATTTGGCACGGACCAACCTGGCGTACCCATTGCAATTGAGCCGCTATAAAGACTTGCGGTATTCGCAGCAATCTGGTTGGCCGCGGGGGCAAAAACAGCCTGGTCTGTGGATTGTTGGAACGTGTGTTCAGAATAACGCACGCCGGTCTTGAACGACGTCAGTACCGGCCAGTCCAGACTCAATGTTAAATCGGCCTGCCCGTAGTTTTCTTTATCCATGTTAGGGCCGCGTGAAGTCGCCCATGCGCCCGCCGGTAAAACTGTTGCAGGCAAATTGGCTGTGGTGAACGATTGGTTCGACGTGGGGCTAACCTGAATTTGTCTACCTGTTGCGTTAATGGTGCCTGTCCATACCGGCAAATTATCACCATCACCGTAACTATAGTTCGTGGTCTCCGAGGTGCCACCGTTCGCTTTGGTTGTACCGATAGCACTGTCAATCTTGAAGCCATCGCCCTTGTAATGGCTGTTGAATGTCAGGCTGTCGGATGTCATTTTTGCGAGACGAGCCCATGTTTGAACGAATGCTGGATTGGACGTTGCAGCAGTCGTACTACTTGTCGTGCAAACGCCTGCAGCGTTATAGCTAGTACAATTGTTGAATCCTGCCGGGGTTGGCGCGTTTTGGTCACCGGTTTGAAAAATGTATTGACTGGTGTTCGAATTATTCGCGTCCAGCACCAGGTTCAGGTAATTCAAATCAAGGTCTAAGCCTTTGATTGGGCGCGCCTGCAAATCGAGGTTGATAGAGGTGCGCTTGCGCTGTTGCACGAAAGTGGTTGGTTCAACGTCTCCGGACCAACGCGTATCTGATTCAACGCCGCGTCGTATGTATTGACCATCGTCGATACCGGCCGACAGCAACGCGCCAAATGTATTCGCTTCATTTTTCCAGCTGTAGAGTCCAGATAAACCTTTATCCGGCTCGGTGCTGACCGTGCCCTTGCCGATGCTGGTCGTCAGAAACGCAGAATTCGCCGCCATATCCAGCGGCTTCCTGGTTTTAACGATCACCGTGCCGCCGATACCGCCTTCAGTCAAATCTGCCTGAGAAGATTTGTATACGTCGATCCCGCCGATCAATTCAGGCGGAAGCAGTGAGTAGTTAAAGGAACGATCCACAGACTGCTGGTCGTACCAGCCGGTAGAAGCGATGGTCTGTCCGTTTAACGTGGTGTAAGTCATTTGCGGATCAGAACCGCGTACGGATACCGATGCGCCCTGACCGAATTCACGATCGACTGAAACGCCTGGAATACGACCCAGCGCTTCACCCACGTCGCTATCGGGAAATTTGCCGACGTCTTCAGCGGACACGGAATCCAGCACCGCATCGGCATTGCGTTTGATATTCACCGCGCTTTGCATCGAAGCGCGTATGCCGGTTACGACGACCTGTTGTGCCTGATCGTCCTGCGCTGATGGTGCAGACTGATCCGTCTGCTGTGCCTGTGCCGCCAGGCTGAGCATCAACATGGCTACCGCCGATGCGATTGGCGTTAAGTTCTTATTCATTTTGTCCCTCTTCACGATGGTCGTTATTTTTTATCGACCTATTTCATTATGTTGATCTGCACAATCTGATGATTCTCATGCATCGTGATCATCTGCCGCGCAGTCGCCCGTTTTTACCCCCTCCTTGCACCTCACACAGAATTACTTTTATTTCGGCAGACAGCTGCGTGAGACAGGGGAACTGTAAATATGGCAATAGTGGATGTCAATAGGTATCTATATGGTATTATTTAATTTTTTGATGGTATTATTGATGGCATCTTGCGAAATAAGTTAGTGCCTTGTTTGTGAATGAAAATAAAACAAAAAGACCAGTCAGTTTGACGGAACTGGTCTTATTGTTGACTTGCCACTGCTTTTTGAGTTTTCGGCTTTCTTGCAACAACTTGGCAAAAAAGTACGATACTTTTTTGAGAAAGGGAAGTGATGAAGGTAACGGTAACGGTAACGGTGAAGAGTCGAGCGAAAAAGACCGGAGTGAAACAGAAAGAAGTAGCCTCAGCCTTGCAATTTCTTGATTAAATTTTGCTTAATTTTTTCAACCTGATCTGCTGTCATTTCTCCCAGTACCCCCAGTTTGGCGGCAGGGATGTGCGCAAATTGCTCTTCAGTGGCATTGAAAATGTAGTGATTAAATAGGGCGCCCCAGGCTGCTCTGGTTTCAGGCGGGAGATGTTTCAGATTGATCAGGCAATGTAATAAGCAGTCGCTTGGACTATTGGTTTGCGCACTGCCGATGATGGAGCCGTCCCACCAGTAGTTGATCAGAATATTGAGTTTGCCGATGGATTCGACCTGATGCCACCAGACCGGTGGAATATAAATGGCGTCTCCGGGCAGCAGTTCGCTGGTTTGTGCGGCGGCCAATGCGTGTAGGTAGTTGGGGTAGCGATCTAAATCCGGATTGTGCGGATTGACCATGCTGATGGCGGAACCGGCCGGGTTGAATTCCAACGGGCCGATATACAGATTGGAAATTTGCTCCGGCGGGAATAAGGTAAAGCGGCGTTTGCCACTGATGACGCAGGCAATGTTTTTAGAGTCGTCGATATGTGCCGGAACGGTGATGGTGTTACCAATCCAGATGCGCGGCGTAACGGCAGCATCTAACAATGGCATGGGGTTTTGTTTTTCAAAACCGGGCAGGCATTCGGGAATGACGGCGCTTTGCGCGGCCAGACAGGGTGGGTGTTGACCGTCCAGATAGCGGGACAACTGATCGATGATGGCAGACATGGGCAAGCGGTTGCGTACGAAATTAAATCCGTCCATCGCTGCATTATAAAAAATGCGTCCCCGTTCTTCCGGCGGCGTCATGATGGCGTTGACCGGAGTGCCGTTATCGAAGGACTTGATGTAGGACAGTATGGATGTGGGAGAGTGCAAAGCCTGTTGCACCGAAGGCCACTGTTTTACAAATCCGCGCAGTACAGCGGGTCTGGGTTGAGTGATAATTTTTTCTTTAAAAGTGCGCTCGTCTACGTTATGCCATTCCGGAATTTGCTGGGTAATGTGGGTCATGATTTGTTGGGTAGGTGAGTAAGGAAAAAAACAAGAAACGAGCCAAGAAAAAATTAAGGAGAATTTAAAATCCTGAACAGTGTATTCTTTTTTGGCAGAATTTTTCGTGTTTATAATGCGCTTTATTTTATTTGGCGCTTTATTTCACATTTTATTTGTACTTGTTGATGAATTTTTAATGGCAATCATTATTTCAATTTTGATGAAAGTAACGAGGTTGTTTCATGGATGTGAAAAAAGGCGCAGAGCCTGCGCAAATCGAACTGAATCAGCTGGTTGACTTGTACACTGCAAAACGTTTTGCAGCTCTTGAGACAAAAGCACAAACGCTATTGGCAAAGTATCCGCAGTCCGGTCTGGTATGGAAGATGATGGCTGCCGCGTTGCAGTCACAGGGGAAAAATTCGTTGGATGCGAAAAGAAATGCCGCCCATTTTTTGCCTGCCGACGCGGACATGCACTTCAACCTCGGCAATGAATTTTACGCGCAGGGGATGATCAGGGAAGCCGAGCAAAGCTATCGCAGCGCGATACGCATAGACCCGGGACATATCGATGCTTACGGAAATTTGGGTGTGTTGTTGAACCGGTTTGGCATGGTGGCTGAAGCGGCAGCCTGTTATCAAAAAATGATACAGATCAGGCCTGAGTTTGTCCGGGCCCATTATATTCTGGGCGGCCTGTTGAGTAGCCTCGGTCAGCACGGCGAGGCGCTGCTGAGCTGTCAACGCGCGTTGCGTTTGCAAGCCAATTCAGTCGAAGCACTGTGCAATCTGGGTGTGGCACTGCAAGGTCTTGGTCAACTGACTGAGGCGGCTGAAACTATCCGCAAGGCCATCGCCATTAAACCGGCTTATGCCGAAGCGTATATCAATTTAGGTAATGTACAGAGCGATCTGGGCAAGCTGGCCGATGCCAAGGCCTGTTATATCAAAGCGCTGGAGCTGCAGCCAGATTCAGCGGTGGCGTACTACAACCTGGCGTCGATGCTGCACGACGAGCGCGATTTCGAACATGCCGAACTTTACTATAAGCGCGCTCTGCAGATTAACCCCCGCTATGACGCCGCCTACACCAACTTGGGTACCACGTTCATGGAGTTGGGAAAATGCGAAGATGCACTGGCGTGCTATCAAAGAGCGCTATCGTTTAAACCGGAATCAGCCCAGGCGTTATGCAACGTCGGATCGGCATTGCACGAATTGGGCCGACTCGAAGAAGCCAGGCAGTGTTATCTGCAGGCCTTGCAGTACGATCCGGATTTCGCTGATGCGCACGGTAATCTGGGCGGCATACTGATGCAGCAAGGGGCGCTGGATGAAGCAAAAACATATCTGAACAAGGCGCTGGATCTGGATCCTGCCGATGCGCGCATCCTGACTACCGCGCTGATTTATTTGCCGTTCGATCCGGATTCGCCGCGCTTTGCCCAGTTAGACAAGGTCTATGAAAAACGCGCATCGCTGGCGCACAATGTGCGGGTTTCATTTTGTATTGCCTATGGCAAGGCGATGGAAAGTGCGGGGCACTACGATAAATCGTTTCAGGCCTATGAAGAGGGGAACAGCCTGCATTTTCAGGATCATCCTTTCGATGAGGCCGCAGAAGATCACGCCATTAATCATACCTTGCGCCTGATGAACAAAGAAAAATTTGCGCAGTTTGCTGCGGCATCCGCAGCTGCCGCTCCGGTTACGGAATCACGGGTACCTGTTTTTATCGTCGGCATGCAGCGCTCCGGTTCAACCCTGATCGAGCAAATCTTATCCAGTCATCCTGAAATTCATGGTGCCGGCGAGTTGATGATATTGGGTAGTCTGGCCGGCAAGGCAGATCGTTTGATTCAGGAATCCACCGATGTGGCCGCGACCTTGCTGGCGTTGCGCCGGCTCGGTAACGAGTATCTGGATGCGGTGTGGAAGAACGTGCCGAAGGAACTGGCAGACTCGGGCAATATTCGGTACGTGATCGACAAGATGCCGCATAATTTTTATTTTGTCGGCTTGATCCATTTAATGTTCCCCGAGGCGAAAATCATACACTCGATACGCGATGCTATCGACACCTGTTTCTCCGGTTACGCCTTGCGCTTCGGTACCGGAAATGAATTTACCTACGATCTTGCTACTTTGGGCAGATATTATCTGCGTTACCGCAAGCTGATGCAGCACTGGCATAACGCTTTACCGCCAGGCAGAATTCTGGATGTGAATTACGAACAAAACGTCGCCGATCCAGAGCAGGAGGCACGGCGCATGGTGACCTATCTGGGACTGCCGTGGGATCCTTCCTGCCTGAACTTTCACGAAAATAAACGCACGGTGCGCACTGCCAGCGTGACTCAGGTGCGCAAGCCGATTTATTCCAGTTCGGTGGCGCGCTGGAAGCATTTTGAGCGGCATTTAGGTCCGTTGATTGATGTGCTGAAATCAGACTGTCCTGTCGAATAAGCCGACGGATCTTTAACCTTGACCTTCCAGGTTTCCCCACCAGAAGCAGCAGCTCCATAATGCGTATGAAAACGTAATTGACCCTCCGACACAAATGATCGGACTGGAAATGTGGCAGGGGACGCCAGATGCCTGCGCAATAATTCCGGCCAGGAGAGTTGCAGCTCCCGTTGCGAACGTTAACGTGTGGGCGTAACTGCAACGCGTGGTGTTGAATTGGTTTAATTGTTCGCGCGCGGCTGGTTGGGGCGAATGTGGGCCGATGCTCACGACCATTTGATCGGAGAGACTCATGTAATCGGTTCCAGGGTGTCGAAAAGGCTGGCTGGTGTTTTCTGGGCCGTTCATATTTTCTCCATGTTTTGAATTGTGCATTAGTGGTGATAGACCACTTAAAGTTCAATAGTTTTGAAATCGTTGATCGCGACGCATTTACAGCGTCGGTCAAAAGTAGAATTTTTCGACTGTTTTGGTCCTGCGGAATTCCTGTATCCTACCAACTTTGCAATCGTGCATTCGTCGAAAGGAAGTCCCGTGACCATCAGTCAGTTGCTGCAACAATCTGAACAGCACAATCATCTGATCATTCCCGAAGGTTGGGGGCAGGGCAGGGCGACCTTTGGCGGATTGATTGCTGGTCTTTTATATAGCCATCTGGTTGCAAAGCTCGCTGCGCAGTATGCTGAAAAGCAAGGCGAAGATAGCGGTGACCGCGTACTGCGTTCCGCGACGATTTCGTTTATTGGCGCGGTCACGGCAGGCGAGGTAAGTTTTGAGGCCGAGATTTTCCGTAACGGTAAATCGGTCACGCAGGCGTCGGCGCGGCTGGTGCAGGACGGTGAAGTGAAGGCATTGCTGCTGGCGAGCTTCGGCAGTGCACGCGTATCCGCTATTCACGTTGCGCCGCTACACTGCGCGCCGGAATTTAAACGCCCCGATGCTATCCCCCCATTCCCGTATATTGCCGGTGTGATGCCGGAATTTCTGCAGCAAAGCGATATGCGGTGGGTCGAAGGCGGTGTGCCGTTTTCTGGAGCCGCAGAGCCGGATTTCGGTGGCTGGATGCGTTGGAGAGAGTCGTTTCCTGTCATGACAGTTGCACATCTGATCGGGCTGATCGACTCATGGCCGCCGTCGGTCTTCTCTATGCTGAAGACGCCTGCTTCCGGCAGCACGCTGTGCTGGACGATCGAATTGCTGGCCCATACGTATTCCCAATCGAGCGAAAACTTCTGGCAGTATCAGGTCAAGACCGATTACGCCGAATCGGGCTATGTGCATGCAGAAGCGCATATCTGGGACGATACGGGTACGCTGGTTGCGATCAGTCGTCAGACGTCGACCATTTTTGCGTAACTTCTCTGCATAGACCACTCACCTGGATAAAAGTTAGCAGTTCAGAAGAAGAGCGGATTGACCTTGCTCGTTGAGTAGTGCCACTGCCTTTTTATCGAACGAAACAAAAACTTCTCCACCCAACCAGCTTCCCTCGAAGGCAATAATGCCATCGGCAAAATCTCCGCCTGCATCCAAAAACGATAGGCCGGCTTCGACTGCCGGCCGATTGACCATAACATTTGCAGCGGCGATTAGTGCCCGGATAATGCCTGATGTTTCATGTGTACGGAATTAATGTGAACTCAATAATTGCATAAAATTTAGCATTCAATACCACTTCATGCCACCAATAGAGCCATTTGCTTGTATTTAGAGAAATAACTGGCAAAAACGGCATCAAAGCTCTCTAATCATGTCCAAATAACTGCCATTTCAGCAATAAGACCAGTTGCTGAAATGATGCACATTATTTTTAATATTGTTCTTATATTTCAATGACTTAAATAAATTTATCGGCCTCTGGTGTGAAACCACTCAATATAGTGCTAATGCCACGTAGATACCTGTTGACAACCACTTTCACTAAATTTACAGTTGCTTCAAGTCATTTGAGTTGGTTGGAGGGGACTCAATATGATGGATTTGAAAAAGTTCACTGGTATTTAAATGTGTTTTTAGTGAATTGCAGCGGGAGTGGTACGAGGAAAGGTTCTGGAAGTAGTGATGAATGAGTGGCCGTGAATCACAGTAAAGCAACCATGAATCTGAAGATTGAAAAAGACTTGAAGTTTTTAAAACAAATCAACTTGGATGGAGCCTAAATGAACAAAAATTTGACACCAATTGCGTCGGCGGTAGCAATACTGATGTTGAGTGCGGCAGCGCATGCTCAACAAACCGACGTGACACCATCGCCAACAGCGGCTGAAGATGGAGCACAGCAGGTTGTGGTGACCGGTATTCGCGCGTCGTTGCAAAAATCGCTGGAAAAAAAGCGTGATGCCGACACGCATATTGAGGTACTGACTGCAGAAGATATCGGTAAATTACCGGATAAAAACGTGGCTGACTCATTGTCACATCTGCCGGGCGTAACAACAGAAACATCGCAGGGTGCAGAAGGCGGATTCGGTGAAAACGATCGCGTCAGTATGCGCGGTACCAGCGCCGGTTTGACTCAGACATTAATCAACGGCCATAACATCGCGTCAGGCGACTGGTTCGTGTTGGGCCAATACGCTGGTGGTGATGTTGGCCGTAGCGTAAGCTACACTTTGCTGCCTTCTGAGCTGGTTGGTGAGGTTGACGTATACAAATCATCAACCGCCAGTCAGGTTGAAGGTGGTCTTACTGGTTCGGTCGACATGAAAACCCGCAAGCCGCTGGATTTCAAGCAACAGCTCACCGTACAAGGATCAATTGGTGCGGATTACAACTCATTGGCAAAAAACACCGATCCGCAATTTAACGGCCTCATTAGCTGGAAAAACGATGCGAACACATTTGGTCTGTTGCTCACCGCTTTTGATGAGCAACGTCATTTCGAGCGTCAAGGTCAGGAAACAGTTGGCGGCTTTTTGCAAATTGCTCCAGGAAGTGCAATTGCCAAGTCCAATCCCGATTTGTCCGGCGCATACTATCCAAGCGCTTTAGGTTCTGCTTTGTTCGAACAAAAGCGTGAACGTAAAGGCGGTACATTCGACGCGCAAATGAAGCTGACTTCAGATTTGACAGTTGACGTGAACGGTTTCGTTTCAAGAATGGATGCAACCAACTTTAATGATAACTACATGTTCTGGGGTAAAAATATCGTGCAGTTAGGTGCTGGGCAAGCTCCTCTGCCAGGTTATCAAACGACAACGATAGGCGGAATCACGACATTGACCAGTGCGCAGTGGGCGCCGGTCGCTGGCACAGCGTATGGTGTGTACGATCAAATCGTGCGTCCGGATGAAGGTGCAACTTCTGATTACCTGGATATCGATCTTTCCTATCGTGTTAACGACCATCTGAAATTCAATACGTCGATGGGTGTTTCGTACGGTCATGGTTTGACGCCAGTACAGAACGTCATTGAAACCAACGTTAACTCTCCAGGTGGCGGATACTCCTATAACGGCATAGGTTCTGCAGCTAACGTTAATTTTGGTGGCAACAACAATCTGTCTAATTCTACTGCGACGCTTAACTGGATTTTCGGTGACCAGAACGTCGACGTGGTTGATACGGAAAAATGGGGTCAAATCGATGGTACGTTTACATTGAATGACGGTGTGGTTAATGATATCAAGTTCGGTATCAGAGAGTCAGATCATTCGCGTTATGCACTGACCATTTCCAGTCAGCATCCGTTAATCACTACTTCACCGTTGCCACCGGTAACCGGCAGCTATCCATCCGGATTCGGTAGCGGATTAGGCGGTAGCCCAATCACTCAAATCTGGACTAACAGCCCGGCGCAGATCGCTGCATACGACGCTGCAAATGCCAGCATCTATCAGGCTAACGGTCAAGGCCGTTCATACTGGCAGCATGATTTCCAACTGCAAGAGAAATCTCAGGCAGCGTACGTTCAGGCAGATATGAGCGGCGACAGATGGAGTGGTAACGTCGGCGTGCGTTTAGTGCGTACCGATGAAAATGTCACTGAAAACCTCAGCGTGCCAGCAACAACGCCAGGCGCAAATACCGCTTCTGCATTTGGCCCTTATTTGCCAACGCTGGTTCCAAATACCTACAATGATGTTTTACCAAGTGCAAACTTGCGTTTAGATGTGTCGAAAGATGTAGTTGCCCGTTTTGCTGCATCCACTACGATGACGCGTCCGGATTACACGGCATTGGCTGGTACGTTGAGTTTGGATCCGCCAACGAATCCGGGAGAGCCAGGTACGGGTACCGGATCGAATCCAAACCTGAAGCCGGTTAAATCGAATAATCTCGATGCATCGCTTGAGTGGTATTTTGCGCCGCGCTCGTTGTTGTCAGCCAGTGCGTTCTTCATGGACCTGACCAGTTATGTCGGCTTCTCTACGTCGAACCAGACCTACACCACCTTTGGGTCGAATTTCCCGACTGCAGGATCGCCGGTCAGCTATGCAATTACCTCGCCGGTTAATACTACCGGCAAAGTTGAGGGCGCTGAGTTCAGCTATGAAGCACCGCTGCCTGTTTATACCAACTTCGGTGTTCAGGCTAACGTGACTTTCGTCAATGCAGCAGATACAGGTAGCGATCTTTCAACCTGCTTATGCGACGGACATCTGGTGGGCGCTTCCAAGCAATCCGGTACCTTGAGTGGTTACTATGAAGACGATAGATTCAACGCCCGTTTAAGCGTGAATTATCGTTCAAGCAGTTACCTCGGTTTGAGTAGCGGTACACCTTTCTATGACGCTGGTGGCACCACAGTAGCTGCATCGGCCGGTTATAAGATTAATGAACATCTGGTGATTTCGCTGGATGGTCAGAACTTGAATAATCCGACCCTGAGATACTATGGATTCAACGAAAGCCAAATGCGTGCCGTGTATAAAAATGGTGAAACATATTTCTTAACATTGCGCGGGAAAATGTAATTAACAGTGTGATTTGAGATTAGACGGGGCGCTTTGCTCCGTCTTTTTTTTAAAATCAGGCAAGCTTAAACAAGCTGGAATAAAATATTGCAAATACCACTTAAATACCTATGGACAACCACTTGTGATTGGTATAAAGTGATAATTATCAGCTGGTGGTATCAAAGTGGCGATGTGGAACAAAATGCGAAGGCGGCCGATCTGTCGGCTACGGCGATTTAGGCAGGGCTCCAGTGACATTAAGCAGCTCGTCGCAGCGGTGAGAATAAAAATGTCGTCACAACCATGCAATTTTTGTTGGTCATAATGCGAGGGCGATAATACCAGTCGTGAAAATAGTTGGACTTTTCAATAAGCACTACGTAGGACGGAGCTGGAAATTGTATAATTGCGCGGTCATTTCGATAAGACCAGTGCCTTACCAATTGCGTAAATTGTGTACATTAATTGGGTACATAAGTACTGGTTCAGCTCAAACCCAGTAAAAAGCCTTAGAAAGTAATCAATGTTAAGTCTGTTAAGCGAATTCAAACCTAATAGCGAAAGTGCCACCCCTCTGTATTTGCAACTGTCCAACAAGTTAGCGAACGCAATACACAGTGGTATCTGGCAACCGGACGAAGCATTGCCGTCTGAGCGCACCCTGTCGGATGAGTTGGGAATTTCGCGCGTTACGGCGCGCAAGGCCATCGATATTTTGTGTGAACGCGGACTGCTGATCAGAAAACAGGGTTCCGGCACCTTTATCACGCCGAAATTGGAACAACCTTTATCGCGCCTGACCAACTTCAGTGAAGAGTTGCGACAGCGTGGATTTGTACCTGGCTCGCAGTGGTTGTCGCGTGAGACCGGCATCGCCGCACCGGAAGAAATTCTGTCGCTGGGCCTGTCGCCGAATTCCATGGTGTCGCGCCTAAAGCGTTTGCGTACGGCGGACAATGTCGTCATGGCGATAGAAAGCAGTACCTTGCCGATACAGTATTTGCCGAATCCCAAATTGGTCACGGAAAGTCTGTACGACTATCTGGAAGTGCATGATGCAGCACCGACCCGCGCCTTGCAGCATATCCGCGCAGTCAATGCGACCGCGGATCAGGCGAAACTGGCGGGAATTAAAAACGGTGCAGCGATGCTGTTTATTACCCGGGTGGGTTATCACGCCAACGGCAGTGCAATCGAGCTGACACATTCTTACTGTCGCAGCGATTATTATGATTTTGTAGCGGAGTTGTTTCGATGAGTGAAAAAAATAGCGCTGTAAATCAGAGTAATTCGGCTGCGCTGCAGGGAAATATACTGACACCACAAGGCTGGATGTCAGGAACGATACAGTTTGATCAGCGGGTGCTGTCCATCAGCGGAGACGCGGTTGATCCGGCGCACAATCAGGACACCTATATCCTGCCCGGATTTATCGATCTGCATGTACATGGTGCCGGCGGCAAAGACACCATGGAAGCCGGCGATGCGACCCAGGTTATCGCCAAGATGCATGCCCGACATGGCACAACCTCCATACTTGCCACCACCATGACCGCGCCGATGGCCGAGCTGGAAGAGGCATTGCGTGGCATCAGCGACTCGATAAAGCAGCGCAGCAAGGGCATGTCGCGTGTATTGGGTGTGCACCTCGAAGGTCCGTATATCAATCCGAATAAATTAGGCGCCCAGCCCAACTACGTGCAAAAGGCGACGTTGGCGGATGTTGAAAAACTCAACGAGATCGCGCCGATCAAATTGATTACTGTCGCCCCGGAAATTGGCGACAATCTGACGCTGGTGCGCGAGTTGACCCAACTCGGGATGAAGGTGCAACTGGGTCACACTCTGGGCACCTACGAAGAGGCGGTCGCTGCACTGGAAAATGGTGCATCAGGATTTACGCATTTATATAACGCCATGTCACGGCTCGATCATCGCGCACCCGGCATGGTCGGTGCTGCGATGGCGCATGCCAACTATTCGGAAATTATTCCCGATTTATTGCACGTGCATCCAGGTGCAATTAAGGCCGCCATGCGCGCTATTCCGCATCTGTATTGCGTCACCGATTCAACGGCAGCTTCCGGTATGCCGGATGGCGAATATATGCTGGGTCGTCAGGTCGTGCACAAATGCCTGGGCGGCGTGCGTCTGGCCGATGGTACGCTGGCGGGCAGTTCGCTCACCATGGATCAGGCATTGCGTAATCTGGTCAGTATCGGTCTCGATCTGGCTGATGCATCAAAACGTGTTTCTACCTTTGCAGCGGACTATATGGGCTTAACTGAGCGCGGTCGTTTGCAGGAACAAAGTTATGCCGACCTGGTCGTGCTTGACCGGGACTTGAATTTATTAGCCGTGTATGTAGAAGGAGAAAAAATTGACCTCGTTAATGCATAAAGAAGCCTGTTCGTCCGGGCAATTTGTAGCAGAACAACTGACTAAAGAAGGTGCACGCTACGCTGAACTGGGCGCTGCGCTACGGGCAAATAATCCGAAAACCGTGTTGACTATCGCGCGTGGCAGTTCCGACCATGCTGCCGCCTATGCCGCGTATTTGATCATGGCGCGCTTGGGCCGTATCGTGGCATCACTGCCGATGTCGCTGGTTACCTTGCTGAATGCACCGCTACAGGCCAAAGATGCGTTGGCGATTGCTATTTCCCAGTCGGGTCAAAGTCCGGATGTGATCGAACCCATCCGTTATTTTCGTGAAGGTGGTGCGACGACTGTCGCGCTGGTAAACGACGCAACTTCTCCATTGGCGCAGAGTGCTGAATGGTGCATGCCATTGCACGCCGGCGTTGAGCAAAGCGTTGCTGCGACCAAGAGTTTTATTACCAGTCTGGTGGCTGGCGCGCAGTTGGCCGGGCATTGGCAAAACGATGCCGAGTTTCTGGCTGCATTGAACGAATTGCCGGCTTCCCTGGAAGCGGCCACCAATCTGGATTGGGCTGAAGCGATCGATGTGCTGACACCGGCGAACAATATCATGGTGGTAGGACGCGGCATCAGTTTTCCGGTGGCGTTGGAAGCGGCATTGAAGTTTAAAGAAACCTCGGTGATTCAGGCTGAAGCGTTTAGTGGTGCAGAAATCAAACATGGTCCGATGGCGCTGATCGATGATGGTTATCCCTTGATGATATTTGCCACGCGCGGCCCGGCACAGGCTGGCCTGATCAAACTTGCCGAAGAGATGCGTGGTCGTGGTGCACGGGTGTTGCTGGCTGCGCCCGCCGATATTGCAGAGCGCAATCTGACCATACCGGTCGCTGCGACGCCGGATCTGGATCCTATCGTTGCGATACAGGCGTTTTATATGATGGCTGCCAAATTATCTCTGGCGCGCGGATTGAATCCGGACAAGCCGCGGCATCTCAGTAAAGTGACCAAAACAAACTAGCTCGTACATTGTTGTTTGTGGAATGGTTTGCGTTTCGTAGAATGGGTCGCGCATCGTAGGTTGGGCATCGTAGGTTGAGACGCGCATCGTAGGTTGGGCTGCGCCTCATCAGCCCAACATTGCCCGATAAGCCTGACCATTTTTTAAAAATTGATTCGACAAACAGCACACGATTTATTTATTTTACGGTTGGGTGTTGGGCTGGTGAAGCGTAGCCCAACCTACGAAGCACAACCTACGAACCAATTCAGGGACATATAACAATGAAGATCACGTGGTTACCGTCATTGCAAAAAATGACAATACTGTTTTTGACCACGTGTTTGATGTTTACGCTCATTGCATGCAACCGTGAATCAACGGCTAACCCAGCCAAGCATAAGCAAAAAGTAGAATTTTGGACGCTCAGCATGAAGCCAAAATTCGTCCCGTACTTTCAAAACCTGGTCCAGCAATTTGAAGCGAAAAATCCGGATATCGAAGTGGTATGGGTTGATTTTCCCTGGGATATTTTGCAGTTAAAACTGATCACCGCCATCGCTGCCGGCACACCGCCATCTTTAGTCAATCTCAACGTGCCATGGGCTGAAGAATATGCCCGTGACGGCCTGATCGTACCGGTAGATAACATGATGCCCAACAAGGCCATGTACTCAAAAGTCGCGCTGGATGATTTGACTTTTAACGGACATATCTACGGTTTCCCACATTACAGCAACGTCAATGTCGTCGCTTACAACAGCGCTATTTTTGCTGAAGCCGGGATCAAAAATCCGCCAAAAAGCCTGGATGAAGAACTCGCCGATGCGAAGCAGATTTACGCCAAAACCGGCAAGGCAGGGTATGCCCCGACGCTGGGAAAAATAGACAGCTTTTTTATGCAGCAGGGGCTGGATATTATGAAAAACGGTCGCGCCGTTTTTAACTCGCCGCAACATGTTGCGTTAGTCAGGAAACTCGCCGATGCGTATCAGGCAGGCGGACTGTTAAAAGACAAATTATTTTCCGAAGACAGTTTTCCGGCTGTGATCGATGCTTATAAAGGCGGTCGGCTGGGCATGCTGGTTTCGGCACCGACCGCGCTGAAACGGATAGAGATCGACGCCAAAGATATTTACGCAGTGACCAAAGTCGCGCCGGCGCCGCTGGGTCCGACCCAGATTGCCGATGGCGGCTGGATGTTTCATTACGCAGTACCCAAAGGTGTCGATCCGAAAACCTATCCTGCCGTCGCCAAATTTGCCGGGTTTTTAACCAACGACGACAACCAGCTGGCGTTTGCCAAACTCGCCGGTGTGATGCCATCCACGGTAGCTGCGTTGGCGAATCCGTATTTCACGCAAATACCTGACAGTGCCGGTGCAGCGGAACAGGCAGAACCGATAGCTGCCGCCTCGATGAAATATTCGCGCAGCATCTATGTGGCGGGTTTGGAAGATTACGATGAAATGCGGCGTGTGCTGGTTAAGGCCGTGGAAGCCGGCATGACCGGCAAGGAAGATATTAAAACAGCGCTGGATGAAGCGGTCGCGATCTGGAACAAGAAGCTGTCAACCAAATAGCACAAAATTAGCAAGCAAACAGCAAGCGAGTATCTGAATGAAATCATCTATGAAAATTTCGCCATTTAAAATGAATAAAGCGACGGTTCAAGCTTATTTGTTTTTATTGCCGTCCATCGTACTACTGCTGCTATTTTCCTTGTGGCCGGTGGGATTCGGTTCATTTCTGGCATTCACCGATTTCAGTCTGGTGAAGCCTTTGCATTGGGTCGGACTGGCGAATTTTCGCTATATCTTCGACAACGACATGTTTATCACCGGGATAAAAAATTCCCTGCTGTTTTTGCTGATCGTTCCGTTTATTCAGGTCGGCGCCATGTTTCTGGCAGTGTTGGTCAACAACCAGCTGCACGGCATACGATTTTTCCGCGCCGCGTATTACGTTCCGGTGGTGACGACCGTGTCGGTAGTCGGGATCATGTGGGGCTTTATGTTTCATGAGCAGGGCACGCTGAATTACATACTGATGAAACTTCACGCGGTGAATGCGCCGGTCGGCTGGTTATCGGATGACTCCATCGCCATTTTTGCGATCATGTTTGTAACGCTGTGGCGTGGTCTGGGCTGGTACATGGTGATGTATCTGGCCGGTCTGCAATCGATCCCGACTGAAATGCAGGAAGCTGCGACGCTGGATGGTGCAAATCGCTGGCAGCGGTTCTGGAAAATCACCGTGCCCATGCTGTATCCCACCATGATGGTATGCACCATCATGTCTGTGCTGGCAGCGTTGAAGGCGTATCAGGAAGTCGATGTACTCACACAGGGCGGCCCGATGAATTCAACCTTTACTGCGCTGTATTACGCCTACGATCAGGGCTTGAAACATCTGAAATTGCCGCGCGGTCTGGCAGCCAGTTTGATCGTATCGTTATTCTGCATAGGTTTTGCGATGCTGTGTTTGCGTTATTTAAAACCGAAGCATAGATAGGCTCACGAAAAACGCCATGAATAAGTTCAACAAAAAGCTGACCATTCTCGGTCAATACTTAATACTGTCGGCCCTGGCAGTGCTGTGCATATTTCCATTCTGGTGGACCTTTGTCACCGCCATTTCCACCGAAGGAAATATCTTTTCTTTCCCGCCCACGTTCTGGCCGCAAGCACCGTCCTTTGCCAACTTTATCGAAGTATTTCGCTCGATACCGATGTGGTCGTTTTACCGGAATTCCCTCATCATCACCGTGTCCACCGTGTTCTGGAAACTGCTGATCTGTTCGCTGGCCGCCTATCCGCTGGCACGGATGAAATTCAAGGGCAGCAAACTAATTTTCGGATTGATTATTGCCACGATGGTGTTGCCGTCGGAGGTGAATTTTTTAACCAACTTTATTACGCTCACCAAGCTTAGTCTGGTGGATACGTATACCGGCGTAATTTTGCCTAACGTAGTCAATGCAGTGTCGATTTTATTATTGAAACAGGCCTTCGACGAAGTGCCGCAGGATTTGATTGATGCTTCGCGGGTTGACGGTGCGAGCGAATGGATCATCTTCTGGAAAATCGTGCTGCCGCTGATTATGCCGTGGCTGGCAACGGTGGGAATTTTGTCGGCGGTTGAGGCGTGGAATGACTATATCTGGCCGTCCATCGTATTAAGCAAACCGGAATCGTTCCCGTTGTCAGCCGGTATTTTATATTTGCGCGGCGCTTACGGCAGCAGTACCCGCGTGGTCGCAGCCGGCACGATTTTGACCGTGGTGCCGATATTGATTGCCTTCCTGTTCACGCAGCGCTTCTTTATGCGCGGCATGGATGGCGCAGTCAAGTAACTCATCAACAATTCGATCAGCATTAAATAAAATCAGCAAGGACCAGAGACATGTCGCAAGTAAAACTTTCCAACATAGTCAAGCATTATGACGACGGCACCCAGGTTATCCATGGTATTGATCTGGATATACGCGACGGTGAATTCGTCGTCTTTGTTGGGCCATCCGGCTGCGGTAAATCGACTTTGTTGCGCATGATAGCCGGGCTGGAAAGTATCACCGGCGGTGAGTTAATGATAGGCGGGAAGCTCGCCAACGATATTCCTCCGGCCGGACGCGGATTGGCAATGGTGTTCCAGTCGTACGCCCTGTATCCGCATATGTCGGTGTTTGAAAATATGGCGTTCAGTCTGAAGTTGTCGGGCATGAAAAAGGCGGAGATTGAAACCGCGGTGAATCAGGCTGCCGGCATTTTGCAAATCGGTCATTTATTGAAACGCAAGCCGAAAGATTTATCGGGCGGCCAGCGCCAGCGGGTGGCTATCGGTCGCGCCATCGTGCGCAAGCCGGAAGTGTTTTTGTTTGATGAGCCGCTATCGAATCTGGATGCCAGTCTGCGGGTGCAGATGCGTCTGGAACTGAGCCGTTTGCACCGTGAATTAAAAACTACCATGATTTATGTGACGCATGATCAGGTCGAGGCGATGACCTTGGGCGAGCGCATCGTCGTGTTTAACGGCGGGTATATTGAACAGGTTGGTAGTCCGCTGGAACTGTACGATCATCCGGCGAATTTGTTTGTGGCGGGATTTTTGGGCGCGCCGAAAATGAATTTTTTGCCGGCGCAGATTGTAGCGATAGATGCTGGTCGCGTCAGCCTGAAACTGTCGGATGGCGCGATTGTTGCTGTTGAAGCGCAGAGTGATTCGATTCATGTAGGTGATCAGGTTACGCTGGGAATACGCGCCGAGCATATGGTTTTAAAATCTGTGGCAGATGCTGCGCCGAATCAGGCTGGCAATGAGGTTGCGGTCAAGATCGAGCTCATCGAATATTTGGGTGATTCGTGTATAGCGTACGCACGTATAGACGGAATGAGTGAGCTGATCTCGATTAAACTGCCTACTGAAAATACATCGCTGAATGCATTAAATAAATCGGGCGATGTCGGTAGTCTGTCCTTGCCCGCACATCGTTGTCATCTTTTTGATGCGAATGGTCGCGCTTGCCGACGCGTTGGTAATTTGTAGGTTGGGCTGCGCTTCACCAGCCCAACACTCTGCGCCAGATTTGGGAACACATTTATTTGCGGGTGAATGTTGGGCTGGTGAAGCGCAGCCCAACCTACGAAGCCTAGCCCAACTTACGACGCTACGCACCCACGAGAAGATATTGAAAGAAGGAAGTAAGCATGGAACTGGATTTACGTAAAAAAATCGGCCAGCTGTTTATGGTGGGTTTCGACGCCCTGACTGTCAACGAGCATATCACTCGTATGATTTTGCAATACCACGTTGGCGGCATCATTTTATTCCGTCGCAATGTGCAAACACCGGAACAGGTCGCCAGACTGTGTCGCGACTTGCAGGAAATTAATGCCACCATTAGCGATATTCCGCTACTGATTTCCATCGATCAGGAAGGCGGCATGGTGATGCGGGTCGAGCACGGCGTCACACCTATCCCCTCGGCAATGGCATTCCAGGAAGCCGGGTCAATCGAGGACTGCGAACAGCTCAGTCACATCAGCGCAGAAGAAATGCGTCAAATCGGTATCAATATGAATCTGGCGCCAGTATTGGATGTGAATAATAATCCGCTCAATCCTGTCATCGGGGTGCGCGCGTTTGGCGAAGACCCGGCTACGGTAATTAACTACGGTATGGCAGCCATGCGCGGCATACAGTCATCCGGGCTGGTTGCCACTGTCAAGCATTTCCCCGGTCACGGCGATACCTCGACCGATTCGCATTACGCCATGCCGCTGGTGCCGCATGACAGACAGCGTTTAGACGCCATGGAATTGCCACCGTTTAAAGCGGCGATCGCACAGGGTGTGCACGCCATCATGACCGCTCATGTGGTATTTCCGGCGATAGAGTCGGAACCGAATTTGCCGGCGACATTATCCAAGGCGGTGTTGACCGATTTGTTGCGTAACGAGATGAGATTCAATGGTGTCATCATTACCGACTGTCTGGAAATGGCGGCGATTTCCGAAGGCGTTGGCGTGGCAAAAGGCGCGGTGGCAACCTTGCAGGCAGGCGCGGATATCGTGCTGGTTTCGCATCTGGAAGAACGTCAGAAAGCGGCAATCGAAGCGGTAATCGGCGCGGTTGAGTCAGGTTCAATTGACCGCAATGCCATCGCGTTATCGGTGCAACGCGTACAGCAACTCAAACTGCAGCGCGCCGTTAGCGCGTGGCGTGATTTGCCGAAAATTCCCCAGGGTTTAATGCAACCGGCCGCCATGCAGTTGGCGCACAAGGTACAACAGGCCGCATTGCGCGTGAAGGGTAATTTCCGTCCTTTACCGGCTGAATTGCCGGTCACGCTGATCACCGTTGAAATGCGTTCGCGTACTGAAGTTGATGAGATCGGTTCAGCAGCGCGCAGTTCCATGCTGTCCGCGTTGCAAGAGGCTGGTCGCCAGGTGCGCGAGTATACCTTGCCGTTTGATGCGACCGAACAGGAAGTGACGGATGCGGTAGCCTATGCCAGGGATGCGCAGCAAATCGTAGTGCAAACGTATAACGCGGTGCTGGCACCGGGTCAGCAACGTTTGCTGGCCGAACTGCCGCATGAAAAGTTGTGGTTGGTGGCCGGACGTCTGCCGTACGATCTGGATCTGGCGCCGAATGCGCAAGGTCGTCTGGCCAGCTTCGGCTGTCGCCCTGCAGCGTTAGCGCCGGTGGTTGAAAAATTGCTGGGCGAATAAATAGTAGGTTGGGCTACGCCTCATCAGCCCAACATTCTGCTGCAAATAAAGGAAGACTCCACATTGTTGAGGTTGAGTGTTGGGCTGGTGAGGCGTAGCCCAACCTACGAAATGCACCAACCCACGAAATGCGGCCCGGATGGGTGCGCATAGTTCAGCCCAACACGCGCACCCATCCGCGGTACTCGCGCGGCGTCATCCCCGTGATCTGTTTAAACTGTTTCGACAAGGCGCTCTGATCGCAAAATCCGCAGGCCAGAGCAATTACCGAGATTGCTTCGTCAGAATTGGCCAATCGTTGCGCAGCCGCGCTGATGCGTGTCTTGGTAATGAATTGACCGGCCGTGATATGAAATATTTTCTTCATCCTGCGCTCAAACTGTGCTTCCGAAAGCTGCGCAGTAGTCGCCAGTTGTTCAATGCGCAGTGATTGATCGTAACCGGTCAGAATCTGATCAACGGCATTGGCCATGTGCTGGTCCACAATCCCGGCTTTGCTCGGTTCCAACAGGTCGCGCGACAGGCACGCCAAGCCTACGATCTGCCCGTCAAACCCGTGTAACGGTATCTTGTTGCTCAGGCACCAGCCTTGCTCGTGATTGTTGAACAGGGTCAGGTCGAGGTTGTCCTTGACCGGCTGTCCGGTTCGAAATACCGCTTCATCCTGCTGCGTATAACGGTCCGCCATATGTTTGGGAAACAGGTCGTAGGCGGTACGTCCGACGGCATGATGCTGGTGCGCCAGATTGCAACGCTCGGCACAGGCTTCCGATATGCTGATGTAGCGACCGTGTCTGTCCTTTACTGAAAAAACCAGATCGGCCTGCCCGTCAAATAACGCTTCGATAAACAGCGGTTGTGCCAGTTGGCTGATGAAATCGTTGCGCCAGTTTTTTAACTCGGCATCCATTTAATTTCTCCGCTTTTGTCGATATTGATGGGATTGGTGCAGGGATCATACAAGAAAGTTCGTCGTCTTTTGCGTAGAATTTATCTATTCTACAGCGGGGCAACTATGTCAACTATCCAGCGTATTCATGTTGTTGATTCTCATACCGGCGGCGAGCCGACCCGGGTCGTCGTCCATGGCGGACCGGATCTGGGTGGCGGCAGTCTGGCCGAACGCCGGCAACGTCTGACCCGGGACTTTGATCATTTTCGTTCGGCGATAGTCAACGAGCCGCGCGGCTCCGATCCGGTGGTGGGCGCATTGCTGTGCGAACCGACTGACCCGAGCTGTTCGGCCGGCGTGATTTTTTTTAATAATGTCGGTAGCATTGGCATGTGCGGGCACGGCACGATAGGGTTGATGGTGACGTTGGCGCATCTGGGCAAAATCGGCCCCGGGGTGCATCGCATCGAAACACCGGTGGGCGTGGTGGAAGCGGAATTGGACGGCAATCGCGTCAGCCTGCGCAATGTGCCCAGTCGTCGGAGTGCAATTCAGGTGGCGGTCGAGGTAGACGGTTATGGCTGGATGCACGGTGATGTGGCGTGGGGCGGTAACTGGTTTTTTCTGGTGGCTGATCATGGTTTGACGATTTCAACCGGCAATCTGGCGCAACTCACCGATTGCACCAGCCGCATCCGCGCTGCGCTCCGGGACGCTGGCATTCGCGGCGACGACGGTGCTGAAATCGACCATGTCGAATTGTTCGGCCCCAGCGAAATCGCCGATGCGCGCAATTTTGTTTTATGTCCGGGGCTGGCGTATGACCGTTCTCCCTGTGGCACTGGGACCAGCGCAAAGATCGCCTGTCTGGCTGCCGAAGGAAAATTGGCACCGAAACAAATCTGGCGTCAGGAAAGTGTGATCGGCAGTCTGTTCGAAGGCTGGTGGGAAGAGATAGGCGGGGAAATTATTCCAACTATTTCCGGAGTGGCGTTTGTCAATGCCGAGTCCGAACTGATCATCAATTCAGCGGATCCGCTAGCCTGGGGAATTCGCGCGTGAGCGTGGATGTCCTTATTATCGGTGCCGGGATTATTGGCAGCGCACTGGCTGAGAGTTGTGCATTGCGCGGTTTGAGCGTGATGGTGCTGGAGCAGGATATTCCTGCGGCGGGCGCAACTTCGGCCGGTATGGGGCATCTGGTGGTGCTGGATGATAATCCGGCGGAGCTTGCATTAAGTCGTGACGGTTTGCAGCGTTGGCGTGCACGATTACCGAACCTGCCGGATGGCGTCGAATACCATGCATGCGGCACGCTCTGGATCGCACGCAATGCGGCAGAGATGGATGAGGCCGAACGCAAACTGGTCAACTATGCGGATCAACGGATACACAGCGAGTTGATCGGCGCCGAAAAATTACGTCAGCTTGAGCCACAACTCGCCAGCGGGTTGGCGGGCGCTTTACTGGTGCCCGGCGAAGCGGTGATTTATCCACCGGCGGCCTGCGCATGGCTGTTGAATAATGCACAGACTGCGGGTGCGACGTTTTGCCGTAAGGCGCGCGTTGTCCATATCAGCGATGACGGTGATGTGCAGTTGGCAGACGGTAGCCGGTTGCGCGCGAATCGCATCGTTGTTGCGGCCGGATGTCAGTCCGTTCAATTGATTCCCGGTTTGCCGCTGGTGCCGCGCAAAGGCCAACTGGTGATTACGGAACGCTATCCAAATTATATTCATCATCAACTGGTCGAACTCGGTTACGTGCAGTCGGCGCATAAAATGCATGGCGACTCGGTAGCGTTTAACGTGCAACCCAGAAAAACCGGGCAGCTGCTGATCGGCTCATCGCGCCAGTTCGACGATACCTCGCCGGAGATCAACTGGGAGTTGCTGTCATCCATGCTCAATCGTGCATTCGCTTATTTGCCGGGCCTGAAAGAGTTGCAGGGTCTGCGCAGCTGGTGCGGCTTTCGGCCCGCGACACCGGACAAGTTGCCGCTGCTGGGAAAAGCAGCCGGTTGCGAACGGATCTGGCTGGCTACCGGGCATGAAGGTTTGGGGATGACGACTGCGCTGTCCAGTGCTGCGTTGCTGACGGCCTTGATGTTGGATGAGCCGGCTGAAATAGATCCGACACCCTACGATCCGGCCCGGTTTGCCGAGGTGACTGTATGAGCATCAAAATAGTTTTCGATGGGCAGGCGTTGGAAGTTGACAGCGGCATTACGCTGGCTGCCGCGTTGGCGGGACAAGCTGTGCGACTCTCGGTCGGCGGAGAATGGCGCGCACCATTGTGCGGTATGGGAGTATGTTTCGAATGCCGGTTAACGATAGATGGGCAGCGCCATCAACGCAGCTGTCAGGTTATCGTGCGAGATGGTATGAGGGTGCAGCATGAAGGTTGAGGTCGCCATCGTCGGAGCAGGTCCGGCCGGTATCAGTGCAGCGGTTGCAGCCTTGCTCGCAGACTGTAAGGTGGCGCTGATAGACGATAATCCCGCACTCGGTGGTCAGATCTGGCGCGGCAATCAGGGGTCAATTGACCACGCGGATTTGCTGAATAATCCCAATCTGATTTATCTGCCATCGACACGTGTAGTTGCAGCACCGGCGCGAAACTGTATCGTGTTGGAAACCGCAACGGAAGCGATTAATTTACAGTTTGCGCGATTGATAGTGGCAACCGGTGCGCGCGAAAATCTACTGCCGTTTCCGGGCTGGACGCTGCCCGGCGTGATGGGCGCAGGCGGTCTGCAGGCCATGGTCAAAAGCGGCATGTCGGTAAAAAATCAGCGCATCGTGCTGGCCGGAACAGGGCCGTTGCTGCTGGCTGCGGCAGACTCATTGCAACGTGCCGGAGCACAGGTTCTGTTGATTGCCGAGCAGGCGCAACGGGTTGATTTGTTGCGCTTCGCCGGTTCACTGTGGGCGTATCCGTCCAGGTTAAAGCAGACGGCACAATTACTCTGGTCGTTGCGCGACATTCCATATCGCGCCAGCAGTTATGTTTGTAGCGCCTCCGGTCAGGACCGATTGCATAGCGTGCGTCTTCAAACGGGCACGCAATCTGTTGACATGGCGTGCGACTGGTTGGGCATCGGTTACGGACTCATTCCGAATACGGAACTATTGCGCGCGCTTGGATGCGTGGTTGCTAACGACTGTGCAGTGGTTGATGATGTGATGCAAACCAGCGTTGCCCATATTTACGCGGCAGGTGAGGCGAGCGGCGTAGGCGGAGTTGATAAAGCGGTACTGGAAGGACGCATAGCCGGATTGGCGGCAAGTGGACAACATCGCGCTGCGCGGGCTTTAATGAACCAGCGCAGCCGGTCTATAAAATTTGTGCGCCTGCTCGAACACAGCTTTACATTACGTCCGGAAATTGCCGCGCAGGTTCAGGATGACACCATCATCTGCCGCTGTGAAGATGTCACAGCCGGTCAGCTGGCCGGATTCAATAACTGGCGCGAAGCCAAATTACAGACACGTTGCGGCATGGGTCCCTGTCAGGGGCGCATTTGCGCGAACGCGTGTTCCACCATTTACGGTTGGCGCGATACCCATTCGCGTCCGCCACTACAGCCGGCCAAACTAGCTACGTTGGCTAACATTACTTCACTCTGAGGAATAAGCAAATGACAGTTCAATTCTCTGGCGTCATGCCCGCCATTACCACGCAATTCAATGTTGATCTCTCTGTAGATCATGGTGCAGTCACGTCCAACGTGCAGTGGCTGGTGCAGGCAGGTTGCACCGGCATCGTTCCATGCGGATCGCTGGGCGAAAGCGCCACGCTGAGTTTTGATGAAAAAGTCGCGCTGATCGCAACCTGCGTTCGTGCGGTCGATGTGCCGGTCATTCCCGGCATCGCCGCGCTGTCTACCCACGAGGCGATTCAATTGGCCCAGGCGGCCAAAGCGCAGGGCGCGCAGGGATTGATGGTGCTGCCGCCTTATGTATATTCCAGCGACTGGCGTGAAATGAAAGCCCATATGACAGCTGTAATCCGGGCGACCGATTTGCCCTGCATCGTCTACAACAATCCGGTTGCCTACAAAACCGATTTTAAGCCTGAGCAGATAGTTGAACTGGTCCAAGAAAATAGCAACGTGCGCGCCGTCAAGGAATCCAGTACCGATGTGCGCCGTATCACCGCCATCAAAGCGTTACTGGGTAATGAGGTCGCGTTGGGTGTTGGTGTGGATGACTGTCTGGTTGAAGGTGTCGCCGCCGGTGCGCAATTCTGGATCGCCGGACTGGTTGATGCATTTCCGCACGAGTCGGTACGTCTGTTTGAATTGGCGCGGGCCGGGAAGTGGGCTGAAGCGACGGAATTATATAACTGGTTTTTACCGCTGCTGCGCATGGATACGGTACCCAAGTTTGTGCAGCTGATTAAGCTGGTGCAGGAAAAAGTAGGAGTCGGCCATCGCCGCGTACGTCCGCCGCGGTTAGAACTGGTTGGGGATGAATTGGCAGAGGCAGAACGAGTAATTTCTCAGGCGCTTGCGAGTCGTCAATCGCATAGGTAGTTGTTGTTCACAAGTTGGGAATAAATTGAACTTTCGCCAATTCAGCTCAGTCTGAATTGGCGTTTGTTTTTATGGATGTACGGAATGCATAAACGGAAAATTAATGGCATTGAATTGTTCTTGGAATTGGAAGAGCCAGTCAATTTGCTTTAATGGTAAGGACGCAGAAATTGTTAACTATCAAGACTATCATTAGAGAGGAATATGATGACGAAAATGTTTAATCCGCCTCATCCGGGCGAAACGCTGCGTGAGGACGTTTTACCTGAGTTGAATTTGACCGTCACTGATGCAGCGCAACAGTTAGGCGTATCGCGCGTTGCGTTTTCTCGAATGATTAATGGGCGTTCAGCAATTAGTGCAGACATGGCAATTCGGCTGGCTCAATGGTTGGGTGGTGATGCAGAAACCTGGTTGCGCTTGCAAATGCAATATGATTTATGGCAGGCTAAAAAGGTAACTCGGGCAAAAGTTAAGCCTGTGAATCGGGACAATGTAGTTTCAACATAGTGAAGAGAAAAATACCCATTTCAAAGTAGCGACTCGTTTGTTGAAACAATGTTTAATTTAGAAAAAATCTAGCGCAAAATCTTCCCGTTCACACCAATCACAGTAGTTTCCACCCATTTCGACGCATTGTTGGATGCCGAGAAATCAACAGCAAAACCACCCAGGTCGAGGCGCATGCCGCGCATGGCATTGTTGATCGATGCCGGGTTCACTTTGCCATTGATACGTTTCACCGCTTCGACAAATACGCGCGCAGCAACATAGCCCTCCATGCTGGCATAACTGAAAGTGGGTTTGGCAACCCCGGCAGATAAATCGCGCTGATAATCCGACGATAAAAGTATCGTCTCCGAGTGCGGGCTGGGCATGACGGCCGGTACTACGACACCGCGCGCGGCTGCCCCGGCCAGCAGTGCCAGCGGTTCCGTGCCGACAAAAGACAGCGTAGTGAACAGGCCGACATAACCGGCGCTGCGCGCCTGGGTAATCAACGCACTTTCAGTTTTGTAAGCGCTGACGATAAAGATGGAATCGACGTGGCCTCCCGTAGCGATTTTAGATATGGCTGCCGCTACATCCACCGAATTACGCTCCACCGTTTCGGTCCACACCACTTTAATTTCCGGATATTTAGTCAATGCAGCTTTCATGGCGCTTAATCCTGCATCGCCAAACGCATCTTTTTGATACACGATGCCCATGGTACGCAATCCCATGCCGTCGATTTCCTTGGCGAGCCGAAGCGCTTCATCGTTATAGCTGGCGCGAATATTAAATACATTTTCATGCTTGCCGTCGCGCAGACCTGCAGCGCCGGTGTAGGCGCCGATAAAAGGGATATCGGCAGCTTCGATGGTCGGCAGAGCTGCCATGCTGGTTGGCGTTCCTACATAACCCACCAGGGCAACTGCCTTGTCGTCGTTAATTAAAGTCCTGGTGTTTTTTATGGTGCGATCCGGCTCATAGCCGTCATCCAGTGTGATCAGTTTGATGAGATGCCCGTTGACGCCGCCATGGCTGTTGATCTGATTGAAATAGGCGTTCATGCCACGCGCCATTTCTGTTCCCAACATATTGGCAGGTCCGGTCAGTGCGGCCGACTGTCCGACCACGATAGTGTCGGCGGCAAAGCAGGCAAAAGAGCAGGGAAAAATCAGCGCGATCAATGCTATACGCGCTCTGTTTAGTAGCCAATTAGTCATCGTGATTGCCCTCTCATTTGATTTTTTGTTGGGATCGAAAAATATCGATCATGCCCGAATGATTACCTGTTTTTGTTACCTGTAAGTAACGTCGGTAAATAAGTTACATTTCTGTTGAACTTTGTATATAATGAGAATCGTTCTCATTTGTATTTAGTTTTCAAGAAAATCATGCAAATCAAATCCACGCATCATGCCGTATTCCAGAACAGCCCGTTTGGCACCGATAGCCCGGTCGCCTGGCGCAATTCCCTGGCGACTGTCATGCAAAAGACTAAACGCCTGCAGCTGTTTGGACTAGTTGTGTTGTTGCACGTCCTGCTGATTTATGCGTTGGTGCATGGCTTGTTCAAACAGGTTGCGCATACTGTACCGGCGGAAGTGTTTGTGACGTTTATTTCGGCCGAAACAGCGGCACCACAACCGAAAGTGTCGCCGCTAAAACTGCCTGTTCCTAAAATAGTTGCTACCTCCGAACCGGCCGTCACGCCAGTTACTGAATCTCCGGTCAGCGCAGCGCCGGCAGTCGTCCCGGTTTCAGTGTCGGCACCTGCCGAAATTTCAACAGCTGCAGCACCGCCAGTTGCCCCGGTTGCAATGGCGAGTGTACAGCCTAAAACAATCACATCCGGGGTCGAATACATCAGAGCGCCGCGGCCAGATTATCCATTGGCTTCCCGACGCATGCGCGAACAGGGAAAAATTGTAATACGTGTACTGGTCAATGAGCTGGGCATCCCGGCGCAGTCTGAAATACAGCAATCCTCCGGTTCCGCCCGACTGGATGCTGCAGCAAGACAGGCCGTTATGGATGCGCTGTTCAAGCCTTTTATCGATAACGGTAAACCGGTCACAGTCTACGCGCTGGTGCCGATCCGATTTCAACTGGACCATTGATTCATCTTACTGCCTTTTTTATTTATTTCTACCCTCTCTTTTAACGTTACGACTGGATTTTCATGATCTGTAAAAAAACAAAGCCGGCTTTGTTGATAGCACTGGCGTTGCAACAATTTTCCACTCTGGCGCTTGCACAAACAGCTGCTGCACCAACGGCGCCCGCGGCAATCGATACTGCTGTTGCTCAGAGCGGTGTGCCAGACGGCGACCAGGCACTGCCTGAAGTCAAAGTGTACGGACAGCAGGTTACCAATGATTATGTTTCCGGCGTTTCCAATGTCGGCGCCAAAACGGCGCAGGCGCTGCGTGACATTCCGCAAACCGTGAACGTCGTTAATAAACAATTGATGGACGCACAGGGCGCCACGACGCTGGCAGATGCCTTGCGCAATGTGCCCGGCATCACGATAGGCGGCGCTGAAGGCGGGCAGATCGGCAACAACATTAATTTGCGCGGCTTTACGGCACGTACCGATATTTATATCGATGGCTTCCGCGATCGCGGTCAGTACTATCGCGATCTGTTTGATCTGGATCAGGTCGAAGTGTTGCAAGGGCCTTCGTCCATGCTGTTCGGTCGCGGTTCTACCGGTGGCGTGATCAATCAGGAAACCAAACAGGCGCAGCTCAGCAATTTTGCGATTGTGTCCGGCACTGTCGGGTCGGACGGACGCGCCAGAACCACGCTCGATGACAACACGCAGTTAGGCGATACCTCGGCGATGCGTGTCAACGTATTTGCGCAGGATTTGCAAACCACCCGTGATGTGATGGCGAATAAGGATTTCGGTGTTGCGCCGACTTTGCGCCTGGGTATAGGACAGCCAACAGAAATCACCCTCTCCGCACTGCTGCAGCATAACAGCGACATGCCGGACTACGGCGTGCAATCACTCAATGGACAACCGATTACCGCAAACCGCGATACGTATTATGGCCTGGCCTCGGATCAGACCACGCAAGATATCGCCATGCTCAATGGCGTCGTCAAACATACTTTTAACGATACCTTTGTATTGCGCAACCAGACCCAGCTGAATCGTTATACGACTGATGCGCAGGAATCCGCAGCACATGCGCTCTCCACCAGCAATACCGTGGCCGGCGTGATTACACCGCCGGCTTTTGGCAATTACAACCCGGCGAATCTGTGGGTTGAGCTGCAAAGTCACGATCGCAATATCGTCGATACCAGCATTGATAATCAAACCGATTTAATCGCCAAATTCAACACCGGCTTTATCAAGCATGAATTGATTGTCGGCGCAGAATTCGGCCACGATACATACAGCAATCAATCCATCAGTCGCACCGGTGCCGGTATGCCGGCGGGTTATGTCGGCTTTGTTTCGTTGCTCAACCCCAGCGACGCTACGCCTGCGAACGTGACAACCACCTATGGAAATCTGGCGCAATCCACGGCAAATACTTTCGGTATGTATGTCAATGACACCCTGAGCCTGAACGATCAGTGGAAGATAGTCACCGGCGTGCGTTGGGACCGGTTCGACGCGCAGATCAATAACAGCATCAGTTTGCCGGCCCAGGCCGTGCAGGATTCCAGCTTTACCAGCGTGCGCGAAGGTCTGATCTATCAGCCATCGGACGCGCAGTCGTACTACCTGTCATACGGCACCTCGTTCGACCCGCTGCTGGAGCAGATGACGCTGACCAACGGCCAGCAGGATTTACCGCCAACCAACACCAGTTCTTACGAATTGGGCGGCAAGTGGGATCTGCTGAACGACAAGGTCGAACTGTCGTTTGCTGCGTTCAATGAAAGGCAGAACAATGTCTACAGTCTGTCGAACGGTGAGTATCAGGCGGCCGGAAACTGGTTAATCAAAGGGGCGACATTCAGTGCGGTCGGGCATATTACCGACAAGCTGCAAATTTCCAGCGGCTATATGCACCTCGATCCGAAAGTTATCAATACCGCCGACGGCACTGCGGGCAGTATTCCCGGCAATACGCCGAAAAATACCTTCAATCTGTGGACGACCTACGATCTGGATAAAAACTGGCAGGTGGGCGGCGGCGCATTTTATATGTCACAGCGCTTTGTTGCCGATACCGGTATTACCGCCACTCTGCCGCAAGGTAACGTGGATCGGGTATCCGTTTCATCGTATACCCGCTGGGATGCGACGCTGGATTATCATCAACCCAAGTACGACATCCGTTTGAATCTGCTGAATCTGACCAACAAGGAATACTATGATGCGTTGATTCAGTCCGACGGTGGTCGTGCAGTGCCCGGCATAGGACGTACTGCGCTGCTCACCGGAACCTATCATTTCTAATTGAGAGAATAACCCATGCTACTTACCATACCGCGTGTTTTAAATTCCGATCAGGTCCGCACAGCCCGGGAAAAACTGCAGGCTGTAGAAGCAGCATGGGTTGACGGCCGCGTCACGGCAGGGCATCAGGGGGCGCCGGTAAAACGCAATCAGCAAATCGCAGAGAACACGCCGATTGCGCGCGAGCTGGGTGATTTGATTTTGGCCGCATTGGAGCGCAATCCCCTGTTTATCAGTGCGGCATTGCCGAATCAGGTGTATCCGCCGATGTTCAATCGCTATGAAAGCGGCATGCAGTTTGGCAGCCACGTGGACGGCGCAATCCGGCTGATTCCGGGCACAGGAATAAAATTTCGTACCGATGTTTCTGCGACGCTGTTTTTATCCGAACCCGATGAATACGATGGCGGTGAATTACTGATCGAAGATACCTACGGCGTGCATAGCGCCAAGCTGGCGGCCGGTGACATGCTGCTTTATCCGGCCAGCAGTTTGCATCGCGTAGCACCGGTCACGCGTGGTGCACGGATTGCCAGTTTTTTTTGGGTGCAAAGTTTGATTAAAGAGGACAGTCAGCGCAGCATGTTATTCAATCTCGACACGGCGATTCAACGACTCAATGCATCCGCTGCCGATGAAACTGCCCGCACCAGTTTAACCGGCTGTTATCACAATCTGCTCAGAATGTGGGGCGCGCCATGACGCCGCCTGCTCCACGCAATCTGCCACACAAAGTCATTCCGATTGCCGTCTATAACAGCGATGCATTGGATCGCGCTGAATCCGTCAAAAAATCGCGTAGCCGTCGCGCCAATTTTATTCAATGGCTGCGCAAATTACATGGCTGGATAGGCTTGTGGGGCGCAGCGCTTGGGCTGCTGTTTGGCAGCACGGGTATTTTATTGAATCACCGCGCCTTGATGAAAATACCTGCGGCTAAGGTTCAGGAAACCATGCTGCAGGTACCGCTGCCCAATCCGGCTCCGGTCGATGCCCAGGCGCTGGCCGACTGGCTGCAACATGATCTGGCATTTGATCGTCCGGCCAACCGGGTACGCAGCGAGCCGGAAAAAACCGTGGCGTGGGGCGACAAAGCCATGAAACAGCCGGCGCACTGGACCATGGCGTTCACTTCACCGCGCGTGAATCTGCAGGCGGAATATTGGGCCGGCAATAATTTTGTCAGTGTCAAACGCAGCGACAATAATTTCTTCGCCACTCTGACGAATTTGCATAAAGGGACTGGCGCCGGTTTGGGCTGGATACTGCTGGTCGATACGCTGGCCGGCAGCATTATCTTTCTGTCGCTGACCGGTGTTTTGTTGTGGAGTCTGTTAAACCGGCGTCGCATGATAGGCGCTGGTATAGCACTGGCTTCGCTCGCTGCCGTGGTGTCGCTGGCTTTGCAGACGATGTGAGGTATCTTCGTGCGATGCCTGTTGCACTTTGAATCCGATGTCGCTTTGTGTACATCGATTTCTACGCAGTTTTTAGTATCGGTTTGCAATCCATAAAATCTTCAAATTCGTGTATCGGTAGCGCGCGACTGAATAAATGGCCCTGATAATCAAAGCAGTGATGGGTCAATAAAAATTGCCGTTGCTCTTCAGTTTCCACACCTTCTGCAATCACTGATAATCCCAGGCTTTGGCCCAGCGAAATAATAATCCGTGTAAACGTTGCGTCATTCGGATCGGTGAGTACATCACGCACAAACGACTGGTCAATTTTGAGCTGGGTCAGCGGCAGACGTTTTAAGTACGACAGCGACGAATATCCCGTTCCGAAGTCATCCAGAGAAAAACAGATGCCACGTGCTTTGAGCGCCAGCATTCTGTCGATAATTTCGTCGACATCCTCCATCAGCGTGCTTTCCGTAATCTCCAGTTTAAGCTTGTTCGGACTTGCTCCAGTCTGGTCGAGTACCGCCAGCACCTGATCAACATAACTGGCGCTGCGAAATTGAATCGCGCTGACGTTGACTGCTATCGTCAGATGCGACCGGTCCGGTTGCGCAGCCCAAACCACCAACTGTTCGCACGCAGCCTTCAATACCCAATGACCCAACGGAATGATCAGACCTGTTTCTTCGGCCAGAGAAATAAATTCTACCGGTGGCGACAGACCTTTGGTCGGATGATTCCATCTGACCAGCGCTTCAACGCCGGTCACCTGATCGTCGCGGTCGATTTGCGGCTGATAATGCAGATCAAATTCACCGAAGAACAGACCTTGGCGGAGTTCATTTTCCAGCGCCACATGGGCGTTGACGATTTGCTGGATTTTGGTGTCAAAGAACTGCAGCGAATTGCGTCCCGATGCCTTGGCCTGATACATCGCCAGATCGGCGCGCTTTAACAGTTCCGACATATTGTTTTTGCAGTCGGTAAACAAGGTCACGCCTATGCTGGGAGTATTGCGATGCGAGTTGCCGGCCAATTCATAATTCTTGTTTAATGCGGTCAGAATTTTCACGCCTACCTTTTCAGCCTGGGTAGCCGCTTCCTGCAGGTTCTCGCTGAGATTGCACAACATGACGACGAATTCATCACCGCCCAACCGGGCCACCGTATCCACTTCGCGTACGCACATGGAAAGCCGTGCTGCCACCTGCTGCAGCAGCATATCGCCCATATCATGACCCAGGGTGTCATTGAGATTTTTAAAGTGATCCAGATCGATAAACATCAGCGCACCTTCGCGTCCGGTGCGTGTGCTGTTGGCCAGTGCGTGCTGCAGGCGATCCATTAACAATCTGCGATTCGGCAGGCCGGTCAGCGCATCATAAAAAGCCAGTTTGCTGATTTCTTCAGCGGCATTTTTACGCAGGGTGATATCGCGCACCGTCGCCTGTACGATGTTTTTGCCGCTGATCTGAATACGGGTCAGCAGTACCTCGGCAAAGAAGGTGGACTTGTCCATGCGCTGATGCAGCCATTCGAAGGTATGTGCACCGTTAGTCATGGCCATGCCTATCATTTCCTTCGCCTTGACATCGGAACGGGCGCCGTCCGGCTGGAATTCCGGTGAAGAAGTTGCGGGTGACAGGGTCAGGAATTCGCTGACATCGCGGCAACCAAATAATCGCGCCGTTGCGGTGTTGGCGTCTACAAATCCGGCTGCCGGCTCCAATAACATATGCGCTTCACTGGACGCTTCATACAATGCACGAAACATCTCTTCATTGTCGCGAATCCGGTTGATCTGCGCCTGATGTTCGCTGCGATCGATGGCCACACCCAGATAGCCGATAATCTCATTCGTCTTGTTGAGCAAAGCCGTCACCGATAACAGCATCGGAAAACGCTTGCCGTTTTTTCGAATATAGGTCCATTCGTGTTCATCGGGAACGCGCAGCATGCGCGCTTTGGCAATGAACGCTTCAAAGCCGGGCGTAACCGATATTCCCAGTTCTTCTGATAATTCTTTGGCACGCGCGACGATCTCTTTCTTGTCGTGAAATATAGACGGCTGGCTACCTATCATTTCTTCAGCTGAATAACCCAACATGCGTTCTGCACATTGATTAAATAATTGGATATTGCCATCCGTATCGGTAGAGATAATAGAAAAATTGGTCCCGTCTAAAATTGCCTGACGCAATTCGGTCATTTCGAATAACTGATTTTCCTTGCTCTGCAAGTTCGCTTCCACCTTGGCTGTTTCCTCCTGCAGGGCGGCGATAAACAGTTTATTTAGATTGATTTTGCTGATAATCAGCAGTACCGGCGCAACCAGCAATACGCCGACGGTATCGCCCATCCACCACGACAGCCAGGCCGGGCCCATCGCAGCCACAGTCAGCAAGCCGGCCAGATGGAGATTTAACACTCCGCCGGTGGCTGACACGGTCATGCCGAATGCGGCAAACAGTATGAAATAACCAACATCCCGGATGCGCTCAAACGTTGACTGAAAGCCGACCTTTTTTAAGCACTGGGCGGCAAGCATAGGCGCAAGCGTACTGCCTACGGCGATGCCGAGTGCCAGTGACCAGGATGAACCTGTGGACAAATTAACCAGAACGGAACCGGTAAACAGAGCCGGCCAAACGCTGCGGTCCCAACGCAGTATGGCTGCGACAGCCACGCCTGTTGGTAGCCAGAACAGCGTAATGTGGTCTGCGTCGTGAGAAATGTGCAACCCTAGCCAGCCTGTTGTAAAGTAGGCCAGCGTTAAAAGAAGAAATCGAATCAAAGCTATCCTTTATATTTTAAATTCTTCGGACTGCATTAAAAATGGCTGGATTCGTCTTTACCTGCACAAGGCGAATCGATAACTATTTATAGACCATAATGTAACAAATAAAAAGCAGGCCGAAAAAGTAAATAATAAGTAAATAAGACATGGCCCTTATTCCAGGAAACCGCGGTATTCACTTCGATAAAATGCGTCGCACTCTGCTGGTGTCGGCGCTATCCACGGCGTCGATGCTGGAGATGCCGTCCTGGGCGAATCAGACGCTGCAAGTGATGCGCCAGGGGCCGGAGTCGCCCGATGACAAACGCGACGACTATTACTGGCAATTGTTGGACGCCGCCCTGAAAAGGACGATACCGCGCTGGGGCGACTACCGCGTCGTAGCAGGGCCGATGATGAACGGCGTGCGTGCCATCGAACAGCTCGAATTCAACAAGCTGGATATTATCGCGCGTACGACTACGCAACAACTCGAAGACAGTCTTTTGCCGATACGCATACCACTGGATAAAGGTCTGCTGGGGTACCGGGTATTTTTGATCCGCCGTGACATGCAGGATAGGCTGGATAAAGTTCACACGCTGGAGGATTTGAAGCGGTTCAGCATCGGTCAGGCTGAATTCTGGGCTGATGTGGAGATATTGCGGGACGCCGGTTTCAAGGTCGTGACCGGCGATCATTATGAGGGGTTGTTCTCAATGCTGTTGGCGCGTCGTTTCGACTTGTTTAGTCGCAGCGTTGCTGAAGTCGCCGATGAGTTACGCACAAGGCAGCAGCAATTTCCTGATCTGGCTATCGAAAAGGAATTACTGCTGTCATATCCCATGCCGCGTTATTTTTTTGTGCGGCGCGCCGCCGCCGGCGAACAACTGGCTTCAAGAATCGAGGAAGGATTTGCGATGATGCAGAAGGACGGTTCGTTCGATAATTTGTTCAATGCCCACAAGGCTCCGTTTGAAGAACTGTTGAATCTGAAAAAACGCCGCCTGCTTCATATTCCCAATCCGCTGCTGCCTCTTCAGACGCCGCTGAATAATGCCAAACTTTGGTATACGCCAGGCAAAAATTAGGACGATTTTTCGTTAAGGAATATTATTTTTTAGCCAGCGCTTGTGCTTTATCAATGTTGTCAGAAATTGATAGTGACATGGATGAATCTACCGGAATCAGTTTCAGAATTTTTTTCCACGGAATAATCGCGTTGGCATATTCCTTACGCTCAAAGGCGGCGCTGCCTAATAAGGCAAGCGACTGAATATTCCCAGGATCAATGATCAACGCTTGATGGATGAGTTTTTCCGGCTCACCGCTTAAACTTTGCCCCTGACTCATTGCCAGCGTAACTGCATAGTCATTGTATGCATCGGCATTGCGAGGAGTCAGTTTGATCAAATGTCGATAAGCATCTGCAGCCAGATCGAAGCGATGCAATGTCTCGTAGGATCGTGCCAACATCGCCCATCCATCGGCATCCTCCGGCGCCGATTTTAGTCGTTCTGCCAGATTGTTCACCATGCCTTCTATCTGCTGTGGTGTCGGCGCTCCGGCAGCCGGTTCCTTTTGTGCGGGATCTATTCCTGCCGGTGTTCCAATCATTGCATAGATCAATACCGCAACGACGGTTACGCCGATTCCGAGCAGCAGCATGGTCCAACGCGGTTGCCAGAGCTGCTTTAAAGAAGATTGATTTGCTGTGAAATCCTGCACTGCAAGCCCAGTCGCCAGCTCTGGAACATCGTCACCCTCAATACGCAGCTGGCGTATTTTCAAATACAGGTAATACAGTGAAATAACTAATAGCAAAAAAGGACCGAGCCACAGCAATAACGTGATTGGCTTGAAAGGAGGGCGATAAAGAATAAAATCCCCGTAGCGTTGCACCATATAGTCGATTACATCCTGATCGGACGCGCCGTGTTCCAGTTGCTGCCTGACCTGACTTTTAAGTTCCAGGGCCAATTCAGCCTGCGAATCAGCAATGGTCTGATTTTGGCAAACCAGGCAACGCAATTCTTTGGTAATCAATACCAGCCGTTTTTCCACATCAGCCTGCGTCGATGCCGAATTTGCTACGACGTTTGGCACCGTATTTGTCACGACAGTCTGCGCATCGCATGCGATGAACAGGCACAGTGACAGAGCAAACAAAATAAACAAGAAGAACCTTAATTTAGCCATGATTTAATTTCTCCAGCAATGGAAGTAATTTTTCCTTCAGCAATTCTTCCGTTACGGCCCCGGCAATCTTCATTCTGACTATGCCCTGTTTATCGATGACAAATGTTTCGGGTACGCCGTATACGCCGTAATCGATCGCGACCAGGCCATTTTCATCCGATACGGAAAGCTGATACGGATCGCCCAGCTGTTTTAATAACTGGCTGCCATCTTGCTGCTTGTCGGTGTAGTCAAGGCCGATAATAGGTACGGAATAGGTTTGTGAGAGTTGCTGCAGTACCGGAAATTCGGCAAGGCAGGGCCTGCACCATGACGCCCATACATTCAGCAGCCACACTTTCCCACGCATGCTGTGCGGGCTGAATGTCAGGTTGCTGTCGTCCAGTCTCGGCAATGAAAAATCGGGAGCCAGTTTTCCTATGAAAGGCGAAGGTATTTCCGCAGGATCCCGATGTAGTCCGACGGCCAGAAAAATAGCTAAGGCAAGCAGGACCAGAACAGGTATATAAAAACGTTTCATAGTAGCTATTGAAGTTAAATTACTATCATCGATGGCTGCGCGGATTAAGCCTGTAACGACGATCCAGGGCCGCCAACAGTCCGCCCAGTGCAATAATGAGGCTGCCACCCCATATCCAGCTGACAAAAGGTTTTTGCTGGAACCGGACATCCCATGAGCCGTCTTTATTGAATTGTCCCAGCGATATATACAGATCCCGGGTAAATCCACGATCAATTGCTGCTTCTGTCATCGGCATTTGCTGCACTTTATAGAAGCGCTTTTCCGGATACATGGCCGTATGGCCGGAACCAGTTTGGCTTAGTTCGAATTCGGCCTGAGCGGCAATGTAGTTGGGTCCTTCAATTTTTTTTAGCTGTGTAAAGGTCAGTTGATAAGTGCCGGCGGTTGCCCTGTCTCCGGCGTGCATAATGAAATCATGGGAGGTTTCCAGTCCTTTGACCAGGGTTACGCCGACTACAAAAATGCCTATTCCAGCGTGCGCTGTAATCATTCCCCAGTAACTCAGTGACTGCCTGCGCAGTCGTCTGCCGATTGAAGTTCCCGCGGGGGCGTGTCTTAGTCGTTGCAGCAGATGGTTGAATGTAGAAAGAAGAATCCAGGCAGCCAGAACCAGTCCCACATTGACCATCGCAGAAAATTTCAGAAGGAAGTAAACCGCAAGCATCAGCAACAGCGCAAGCGTTGCGGGCCAGCGCAGTTTTTTTGCGACTTCGATCAGCGATGCGTTTTTCCAGTTGGCATAAGGAGCTATCGCCAGCAAAAGAAGAACGGGAATCATCAATGGTACAAAAGTCGCCTCGAAATAGGGCGCACCAACCGATATTTTCCCGAGATCCAGCGCGTCGAGAAATAAGGGATACAGGGTGCCTAATAAAATTGTCGCGGCCGTAACCAGCAGCAAAACATTGTTGACTAATAGTGCCGATTCGCGTGAAAACAGATTAAAGCTTCCTCCGAGACCTACTTTAGGTGCCCGCCATGCATAGAGAGTCAGCGAGCCACCGATGACAATGACCAAAAATACCAAAATAAACAAGCCGCGGCGCGGATCAGTTGCAAAGGCGTGGACGGAATTGATTACACCGGACCTGACCAGAAACGTTCCCAGCAAAGAAAGTGAAAACGCAATAATGGCGAGCAGAACGGTCCAGTTTTTAAAGCTGCCGCGTTTTTCGGCGACCACCAGAGAATGGATTAGTGCCGTGCCAACCAGCCAGGGCATAAACGACGCATTTTCCACCGCATCCCAAAACCACCAGCCGCCCCAGCCGAGTTCATAGTAGGCCCAAAAACTGCCGAGAAATATTCCCAGAGTTAAAAACGTCCATGCAACCAGCGTCCAGGGCCGTGACCAGCGCGCCCATGCGGTATCCAGTCTGCCATTGATTAACGCTGCCACCGCAAACGCAAATGCCACAGAAAATCCGACATACCCCATATACAAAAGTGGTGGGTGCACTATCATGCCGAAATCCTGCAGCAGCGGATTCAGGTCGTGGCCATCAGATGCTGCAGGCAATGTGCGTTCGAACGGATTCGAGGTAAACAGGATGAAGCTAATAAATCCGACACTGATCAGGCCCATCACTCCAAGCACCAGAGCCACGGTTTCCTTGGGAAGCTGACGGCTAAACAAAGTGACTGCCAAAGTCCAGCCGGCCAGCATGAATATCCAAAGCAGCAATGAACCTTCGTGTCCGCCCCAGGTGGCAGCAATTCTGTAATAAAGCGGTAAGCTTGAATTGGAATTGGCGACCACATAAGAAACTGAAAAATCATTATTGATTAATGACGTAATCAACGCGGCAAATGCCAGCGCCACAAATATAAATTGCGCCCTGGCCGCGGGACGGGCCAGGGATACCCAAAACGGGATTTTCAGTATGACGCCGGTGATAGGCAGTGCACTCTGCACAATGGCCAGACATAGCGCCAGTATCAGCACAAAATTACCTAGCTCGGGTATCATTTTCGTCCTTGTATTTAGCCGCCGCAGCTTGCTGAGAATATTTTTGTCCGTTTTTGATGGCATACGCGGCGTCGGGCGGCATGTAGTTTTCATCGTGTTTGGCCAACACTTCTTCTGCGACAAATACGTCGTCTTTATTGAGCCTGCCTTGTGCAACAACGCCCTTACCTTCCTTGAATAAATCGGGAAGTAATCCATGATAAATAACCTTTACCCGATGGACCGTGTCGGTCACGTAAAAGCTGACGGTAAATCCGTCTTTCTGATGTTGCAGGCTATTGGCTTCGACCATTCCGCCGACGCGGAAAGAGCTATGTTTAGGTGCTTTATCCAAAAAAATCTGGGTTGGAGTAAAGAAGAAAACTAAATTGCTTTCAAACGTGGATAGCACAAAATAGGATCCTATCCCCAGAAATGACAGTCCCATGAGGACAAGAATAAAACGTTTGTATCTGCTTTTCATTGTTAACTTTTACGCTGCGAATAGTGATGTTGAGATGAATTTTTTGAATGGAAAATAATTTGCTTAATTATTTGCTTAATCGCTTTTTTACGTAGCCGCAATCCGATCAGTTCGACCGTAATCAGACCCAGTACAGTAAAAAATGATCCCCACACATACAGCCCATAGCCACCCATGGCAATAAATTCAGCCAAATTGTTCCAGTTCATCATTTGAATTCCGATAAGTTCGCCACCCAGTCAGAGTGAGATTCTCTTTCAAGCACTATGCAACGCAGTCGCAACAGTGTGGCGGCGATCGCATACGCCCACAGCCCTGCGGTCATCACCAACATGCCGATGAGCATCGTATAGGCCATTTTGGGCGCCGCATTAAAGTTAATCGACGCACCCTGATGCAGTGTGCTCCACCATTGCACAGAAAAATAAATGACAGGCAAATTCACCACGCCAACCAATGCCAATAATGCACCGGCTCTGTCTGATCTGCGTGGGTCGTCAATCGCGGATTGCAGCGCAATAAAGCCGATATAGAAAAACAGCAGAATTAAATCGGACGTCAGTCGCGCATCCCACACCCACCATGTGCCCCATGTAGGTCTGCCCCACAATGCACCTGTCCACAGCGCCAGAAACGTAAACATCGCACCGGTGGGGGCCAGCGCACGGGCCAACATCGATGACAGACGGGTATTGAAAATCAGTCCTACCGCCGCCCAGAACGCCATCATGAAATAAATCAGCATGGACAGCCACGCAGCAGGAACATGAACGAAAATAATGCGGTACGCATCACCTTGCTGACTGTCAGTCGGTGCGACAAAAAATGCTATATATAAACCGGCTACGGAGAAAATAATGGCAGCAACGGCAAACCAGAAAATCAACGGCGCAAGCAGCGGATAAAATTCTTTGGCCGATGCATATCTGAACCAGTTGACGTTTTTTGTAACATCGTCAAATCGCGAATTTTCTTTGAGGCTGTTGATTGACTCCACACAATGTCCTTACCGATTTTAGTTGGCTATCCCAAAAATGACAGCTGCAATATAAGGGACAGCGATTGAAAAGTATGCGAATTTATTCAACTATTGATATGCATAAAATCAGGAGATTTTCTCTTTCGCGATGACGTCGACAGTAGCGTGATCCGCCATCTGACTGCTTACTTCCGGTGTCTTGACTTCATCACCCTGCATGCCGTCTTTAAATCCTTTGACTGCCTTGCCCAGGTCTGCTCCGATATTGCCGATTTTTTTTGTGCCGAAAATCAGCATGACAATAGCCAGAACGATTAACCAGTGCCAAATGCTCAATGAACCCATCACAACCTCCTATAAAATACATATCAATAAAAATCTATTCGAGCGCAACTTTCAATGCTGCGGATATTGCCCACGGCGCAAGTGCACCGGAAATTAACAGTAAGCCGGTCAACAACATCAGATGTGGGCCGCTACCAAGTCCGGTGGTTTGCGCATCAACCGCGCCGGCGCCAAATATTAAAATCGGGATGTACAGCGGCAGCACCAATACGGTAATTAATGCGCCGCCGCCGCGTACATCCAGGGTTAATGCCGCGCCTATCGCGCCCAGCAGGCTAAGCACCGGCGTTCCAATCAGCAGACTCAGCATCAACACAATGATGGAGCTGCCAGACAGACTAAATTGCAGCGCCAGCACCGGCGATAACATGACCAAAGGCAGTCCGGAAACCAGCCAGTGCACGACAATTTTTCCAACGACGATGACGACCAACGGTTCGGAAGAATGCAGCAGTTGCTCAAGCGTGCCATCGATATAATCAGTTGCAAATAACCGGTTCAGTGACAGTATGGAAGCCAGCAAAGTGGCAACCCAAAGTATTCCGGGCGCGATAGCCTGCAGCAGGCTGTGTTGTGCTCCCACGCCCAGCGGAAATAAGCTGCTGACGATAATAAAGAAAAATACCGTCGTCAGCACATCCGAGCGACGCCTGAACGCGAGGAGTAAATCGCGTTTAATCGTAATAAAAAACACGTCTAACATAGTTCGGTTGCGCTCAAGTCAAGGCGATGAATTTTCTGTGCACCCAGGGAAATTTCCTGATGGGTCGTATAAATTAATATGCCGCCCCGGGCCAAATATTGGTTTAATAATTCACACATGAATTCAATCGAATGCTGATCCAGTGCAGAAAACGGTTCATCCAGAATCAGTAGTGCAGGCTGTGGATGTATGCTCAATCGCGCGAGTGCCACACGTTTGCGTTGACCCATAGACAGCAAGCGCGCAGCACTGTGCGCCTTATGCGCCATTTCCACCTGATCCAGGGCCGCCAGCGCATCTGACTCGCTGCAATCCTTGCCTGACAAGCGGGTGCTGATCAATACATTTTCAAGCGCAGTTAAATCATCCTTGATGCCTGGCACATGACCGCAATATAAAAGCTCCTTAAAAAAATCTTCGCCGAGTTCCGCAATGTTTTTTCCTTTCCAGCGAATTTCTCCAAACGAGGGATAACTGAGTCCGGCGAACAAACGCAGCAGACTGGTTTTGCCGCTGCCATTACTGCCGGTGATCCAGATTGCTTCGCCGGAATGTAATGCGACATTGATTCCACTGACGACTTGTTGCATACCTCGTGTAATACCAACTTGATCTGCCTGAAAAATCATCTGGGTAATCACATCAGGCTGGAAGCAGAAGACTCCGCATTGGCGGCTGTTGCGTCAAATCGAATAAAACCAAAACGTTTTAAATGGGTGCGAAGTATGTTGCGGCTAATCCCCAGCACTTTTGCGCTCTGGACCTGATTTTGCCCGCAAAATTGAAATACGTTGCGTATCAATGCACCTTCTATCGAATCGAATAATTCAGGCTCTCCGGCAGCAATCAATTCGCCGATCAGACCATCCAGGCGTTGATACAACGTTTCAAGCAAGGTTGATTCTGAAACATGCGGAATTGCTGCCGCTGCGGGTTGACCTTGCGCGCTTCTGTGTTCGTTGCTGCGCTCGGTACTGATGCTGTTTCGATGCAGGGTAGCGACCAGTTTTAAGTCCTCGGCGCGAATCTGCTGGCCCTGGCAAACGATTAAAGCAAAATGAATGACATTTTCCAGTTCGCGAATATTGCCCGGCCATTCATAGTTCAGCAGCGCGGACTGCGCTTCCGCCGCCAGGCCGATGTCTGTCATGTTCATCTTGACACTGTAGATGTCGATGAAGTGTTGGGCCAGTGGCAAAATGTCGCCCGGCCTCTCGCACAGCGGCGGCATGTTGATGGTAGCCACGCTGAGCCGATAATAAAGATCCGATCTGAAACGGTCCGACAGAACAGCCTTTTGCAAATCCACATTAGTTGCTGCCACCAGTCTTACATCGAGATCAATCGGGCGTCTGGAACCCAACCGCACCACCTGCCTTTCCTGCAGGACGCGCAATAACTTGACCTGCAGCGCCAGCGACAAATCGCCAATTTCATCCAGAAACATGGTGCCGCCGTTGGCTGCTTCAAACCAGCCGGCGCGTGCCTGGGACGCGCCGGTGAATGCGCCTGTCTCGTGTCCGAATAACTCTGCGTCGATCAGCGATTCACTAAATGCACCGCAATTGACGGCAATAAATGGTCCGGTGCGTCCGCTTTGCTTGTGTATATGTCGCGCGATTAATTCTTTTCCGGTGCCGGTTTCTCCGATAATCAGGGCCGACGCATCGGTGCGCGCAATGCGTTCCACCTGCTGCAGCAAATTCGAGGAGCGCGGATCATGGAATAGCAACGCCTTGGCGCGTATCGACGTCGCCATATTGGTTGCATTAGGAAAGGTAAGCAGTTTATCCACCGGGTAATCCAATAAAAATCTAGCTAACCTTATAGCAAGGCAGTGATGGTGAGACTAAACGACACAGCGGCCATTTAGAACGAATCATTTCAGTAAAAGATATTTAGTAATCACATAAGGAGCTGGGATTATTTTTCTGCGGTGATGCTGTCAGGGCGCAGACTGAAAAACTGGGTGTTTTCTCCCCGACGAACCAGCAACAGCACTTTCTTTTGTGCGTCCAGATGTGCAGTCAGTTCGATAAATTTGGCGGCATTAACAACATCAATATTATTCAAAGTCACAATCACATCACCAGGAAGCAAGCCGGAACTTGCAGAGACGCCGTCCACCTCGGCGATGACGACGCCGGATGACAGGCGAAATTGAGTTTTCTGTTCAGCCGTGAGATCGTTGGCAACGATGCCTAAAGCATTTTGAATTTTTGCGGGGGCTTCATCTTGCTTATCATCAGTCGCGCCACTTTCCTTATCCGCTTCCATGGAACCCAGAACCACATCGACAACCTGGTACTTCCCATTACGCCATAAACCTAAATTAATTTTCACTCCAGGTTTAACTGCCGCCACCAAACGTCTTAACTCCGCACTTTTATTGAACGGCACATTATTGAATTTGGTGATGATGTCGCCGCCGTGTATGCCGGCAAGTTCCGCCGGGCCATCTTTTTCGAGTCGGCCAACCACACTGCCATTAGTCAGGGGTAGCCCCGCTGCTTCGGCCACATCTTTACTGACATCGGCAAGATACACGCCAAGCCGTCCGCGGCTGACGAATCCGGTCGTTTTTAGTTGCTCCGCCGCAGAGATAGCTTCGTTAATTGGCACCGCAAACGAAATGCCCATAAAACCGCCGGACTTGCTATAAATTTGCGAATTGATGCCAACAACTTCGCCGCGTAAATTAATCAGTGGTCCACCGGAGTTACCAGGGTTGACCGCCACATCGGTTTGAATTAAAGCTAAAAAATCGCCGGTATCGCGTGCTTTCGCGGAAATGATTCCGGCTGTGACCGTATTTTCCAGATCGAATGGTGAACCGATGGCAATCACCCATTCACCCACTTTGGTTTTCGATGAATTACCGATGATGACTGCAGGAAGCGCGGTGCCATCAATTTTAAGCACTGCAACGTCGGTGCGCGTATCCGTGCCGACGACTTTTGCCTTAAATTCCCGGCTGTCTGTGAGCTTGACATAAACCTCATCGGCACCGTCAATGACGTGTGCATTGGTTAAGATATATCCGTCACGCGAAATGATAAAGCCGGAACCGATACCGCGCGGAATCTGCTCACCTGACGCTTCGGGAGATTTCTTTTTTGATTCAGATTCTGTCGGCGGTACGGGTACGCCAAAAAAACGTTTAAACAGGTCCTTCATTTTCTCGTCGTCTGCATCGCTGTCACTGTCCTGGGATTTTGCCGTGGTGCGAATATTGACCACAGCCGGTCCCACTTTGTCGACCAGGACGCTAAAGTCAGGCAAAGAAGCCAACGCCGATGCGGATGCAAATGCGCTTGAATCGGCATGCACGACTGCCGGCGCAATGAATCCGATCAAGGCACTCATTAACGTTGTGGATAGCATCCTTTTGACGGGAACAAAAACTTTGACCATGACTTTATCTTTTCGCATGTAAACGAGAATTGGCTGGATTGTTAGTTGACAGCAGAATTGACCGCAAAGCAGTACAGCAGGCCTGCACCTCCGGTGGATACCAGATTCTGCTGGCCGCAACCTTTGCTTGGATGTGCGGAATTCCAGGAAATACTGTTTCCGCCGGTGCGATCAAAATGACCCAGCTGCACTGAGCCATCGGCGCTGTTGCTCGTATAATTTTTGCAGGTGTGGTCGGCAGCATCTGGATATGCGCGTCCATCAGGCAGAGAGCCGGTCAAAATATCGTGTTGATTTGGCTTGTCACCAAATCCGTTAATCGATTCATTTTTTTCAGTAAATGCGGTAGCTTTACTGATGTTGTTGCCGACGCGGGCCAGTTCCAGTGTGTCACCGTTTAACTGGGCCAGATCTTTGGCGATCAAAGCGCCACGCGTATTAAACCACGGCCCCTGTCCTATGCGATCGCGCGCATTGACGGCAGGTACGCCATCGGCAGCCTGCGTGCTTAAATAAGCGTGCCAGGTTTTATTACCGGCATTCACTGCTGTAGCCAGGCGTTGGCATAGTGCGTCCGCACCTGCCAGACCTCCTAAATTTGCACCGTTCCCCAGACCTTCACTGCTAATGAAAAAACTAAATGGCTTTGCCGGATCGGTAGATCGTGCGCCCGGAGCAGGTGGCGAAGTGGCGGCGGTTTGGGCAAGTGTACTGACGGAAATAGCTAAAATGGCGATTGCGCCGGTCAGCATCGCTCCGATTTGATATGTTGGCATTGACAGTTCCTGATTTTGATTAGGGTTGGGTTCAGATTTTGATTCAGGTAGAGCGGCATTCCCATCTTCGCGTTTGCAAAAATGGGGGCGTTCAAAAATAAAGTGTTTACTTATTCCTTGTTTTTGAAATCGTCGTGGCATGCCTTGCAGGTACGGGTCAGTTTTCCATACTGCACTTTGACAAGAGCCGGGTCACCATTCCCGGCGATGGTCGCAAGTTCGGTCGCTTCTTTGGCAAAGTTACCGGCCAGTTCTGTAAAGTGGGCGGTGTTGGTAAACACTTCAGGCTTGGCGACAGTATCGTGCCATCCCTTACCTTGTTCGGTACCTGGCACAAACAGCGCGCCGAGACCGGAGTTGGCAATCGCGGCGATCGTGTTGGCTGCCTTGATCACATCTTCTTTATTGTATTGCCCCTCGACAGAGGCTTTGATACGACCGCTATTCCAGGCGATTACCTGAAAGGTCGATTGACGTACTTTGATCAACGTTTCTGGTTTGGGTGCCTGTTGAGCTACGGCGACAGTGGCCGCGCAGAGCAAGGCAACGACTAGTGCGGGTGCAACAATACTATTCATGCGATTTTTCATTTAGATCCCCGGGTTGATATGATAAAAAGCCCATTTTTATGTGAGCCTGGTACTACCTTGAAATTGCCTGTGCTATTTCCAGTGATTTATGGACGTTGTCGACTGGAGACAAGCCACCCACGCTGGCAATAATCTTTCCGTTGGGACTGATGACGAACGTGGTGCGTTCCGTCGCATCATGGTCGATCTCTACGCCGCGGCTGTCCTTTTTCCCCGCAGCGATTTGTCTGATCGCCAGGTCATATGATTTGGCTATCTGTCCATTTGCGTCCGATGCCACCGGAAATTTTCCGGCGCAATATTCAGGGTCGGCCGAGAAGGCATTTAATCGGGTGATGCTGTCCAGGGAGACACCAATAATGGTGACGCCGGCAGCTGCGAATTTTTCCTGATTGACCGCAAAAGTATGGGCCTGGATATTGCAGCCGCCGGTAAAGGCAGAAGGATAAAAATAGACCACCACCGGGCCTTTTTTCAGCGCAGCCTGCAATGAGAACGAAAATGCTTTTCCGTTAAGGGATGCCTGGGTACTGAAATCTGGCGCAGTATCGCCTTCCTTCAGTGCGGCAAAGGCAGGCAGGGAAAGTGACAGGGCAAATAAGCCGGCCACAAGACCGTTCAATAAAATTCGTTTCATAGCTACTCTTTCATCAAATTGTTTATCAGCTAAATGTTGTTTGGTTCACTCAATCAAAGTCCGGCCAGGTAGTGAGATAACGCCGTAATCTCGTCGTCGGTCAACAGTTTTGCCGCGTTGCCCATGACGTTGTCCGCACTGTCGCCGGTACTATTATTGCGTTCGCCGCTGCGCCAATTACGTAGCTGCTGTTCCAGATAACTCCACTGCTGTCCGGCAATCGCCGGATAAATCGTATTGCCATCTATCCGGCCCTGACCATCTGCACCGTGACACTGGATGCAGGCGATAATGTTTCTGGCCGCATCACCATGCTGAAATAAATTATTCGCAAGACTGTTTTCTCCGCTACTGCCACCATCACCACGCCTCTTTTTTTGCTGAGAAAAAAATGACGCAATATCCGCCAAATCCTGTTCGCTCAGATTTTTTGCCACCATCGTCATGAAATCATATCGACGTTTTCCATCACGAAAATCATGCACCTGTTTGACGATATAACCCTCCAGCTGACCGGACAGCGTTGCAAATTTATTGACGGCGCCCTGACTTAAGTCATGTCCATTTGCATCGTGACATTCCAGACATCTTTCTTCGTCGAGTTTTTCTTTGCCGGCTACCGGATTTCCTATTACGCTATTTTTCAGGTCGGTTGCCTGCGCATGACCAATCAAAAAATGACAGACCAAAAAGAAAGCGACAAAGATGGCAGTCAATGAGCGGTACCTTAAACAAAATAAAATCGCTTACTCCTTTTTATAAAATGTGTGACAAGTACGGCAGTTTCTTGACAGGCTGGTTGCGTCATTGGTCGCCTTGTCAAAATCTTTTGCTGCAACTTCAGAGGCAATCGCTATCGTTAAATCCTTACTTTTTTGCGCCAGTTCGACCGCATCGGGTGCATTGCCTTTCTGAACAAAAAAAGCCTCAACCTGGTCAAACATCGCCGTCAATTCTTTCGCGTCCGAAGTCGATGCGGCTACGTCATTCAGCGAAATATTGGACGACATACTTTTATTTGTGTCGTCTATCGATTGCATTAAATCCGTGTCAAGACCGATATCAGCAAAGCAGATTGTTGTGATCAGTCCGGCACTGATTATTGAAAATAGTATTACTTTACGCATGGGTATCGTGGTTGTATTAATGTCTGAAAGTAGGTTGGGCTATGTTTCGCAGATCGGGCTACGCCATGTAGGTTGGGCTACGCCTTATCAGCCCAACACTCCACGCCAAAATAAACAACTGCCACCAAAACTCAGAGAACGTTGGGCTGGTAAGGCGTAGCCCAACCTACGATGCTAGCGTCAACTCAGAGAACGTTGGGCTGGTGACGCGTAGCCCAACCTACGAAATCTGAACCTCGGCCTATGAACTAGCTCAAAATTTCCTTAATGACTTTTCCATAAACCACAGTCGGACGCTCGGAACGGCCATTGTTCAGGAAGGTGGTTTTAAGGTGATCCAGTCCAAGCAATTGCAATACCGTTGCGTGGATATCGTAGGTATCAACCGCCTTGTCCTTATCGGCGACCTGCAAACCGATTTCGTCGGTTTCGCCGTAAGTGAATCCGGCTTTGAGTCCGCCGCCAGCCATCCATTGCGTATAACCCCAGGGATTGTGATCACGTCCATTGCCGCTTTGGCCGTAAGAAGTGCGTCCAAATTCAGATGTCCAGACCACCAGAGTTGTGTCCAATAACCCGCGTTCTTTAAGATCTGCCAGCAAGCCGGCGATTGGTTTATCCACCATCTTGGCCATCACGCCATGATTTTTTTCCAGTGCGCTATGGGCATCCCAGTTGCTTATTTCTGTCTGTCCGTCAGGCTGTCCGGATACGACCTGGATAAAGCGTACGCCACGCTCTACCAGACGGCGTGCCCGCAGCAATGTCGTGCCATAGGAAGCACTGCCGGCATCATTTAATCCGTACTGCTCTTTGGTTGAGTCGGATTCTTTAGACAGATCGACGGCTTCAGGTGCCGCGACCTGCATGCGATCAGCCAGCTCGTAAGAGCGCACACGTGCTTTTAATTCGGAATCGGATGGATAACGCCCTTCTCCCAGCGTATTTAATTTTTTCAACAGATCCAGCGAGGCGCGTTGCTGTGTAGCCGCTGTCAGTTCCGGGCGATCCAGATACAGGATAGGCGATGGACCAGGCCGGAACGCGGTTCCCTGATAGACGGCAGGCAGGAATCCCGAATTCCAGTTAACCGAGCCGGCTCTCGGTTCGTTTTTTCCGTTATACAGAACGACATAGGGAGGCAAGTCCGGATTCGCCGAACCCAGTGCGTAACTGATCCAGGCACCGAGTGACGGGCGTCCCGGAGTTAAGGCACCGGTATTGAGTTTCAAAATCGAGATATCGTGTGTGGCACCGACCGTCACGCTGGATTTGATAAAGGTAATTTTGTCGGCATGTTGCGCGATATTCGGAACCAGATCTGAGAACCAGGCACCGCTGTCGCCATATTGCTTCCAGGTCCGGTCTGAAGCAAACAGTTTTCCCACGCCGCCCTGGGTACTGGTTTTAATCCCGGTCAGGAACGACGCAGGTGCTTCCTTGCCGCTCAATTTCACCAATGTCGGTTTGTAGTCATACAAATCGAGCGTGCTGGGAGCGCCATCCATATGCAGCCAGATAACGGATTTGATTTTGGCCGGAAAATTGGGGCTTTTAGGCGCAAGCGGATCGGCTACCTCAGCAGCTGTTGCAAAGGATAGAAATCCTCCTCCAGGTAATAATCCGCTGACTGCTGCGCCGCCTAAACCCAATCCAGATTTCAGCAAGAAATCGCGACGTGAATGATGATGGTGACTCATTTTATGTTCCCTTTAATATGTCAAGATAGTTAGGTGTAAATTAAATGCGGCAAGTTAAAAACGATAAGCAAAATCGTTGGAGTTCGCCACGGTATGAACAAGGTCAACAAATGCTGCTTCGTGTATAGGATTTATTGATGCTGATTCCGTCACTCCGGTTGGAAGTGCAATTTCAAACTTGCCAGTCGATGTTTTTTGCGCGGCTTTTTCCAATATCAATTTTTCTTCGTTGATTAAGAACTGTTTTAACAAGACTGACTCTGCCTTGCTGGGCTCACGTGCAAACAGCACTTCATACAATTTATTTAATTGCGCTGTTTCATCGTTGCCCGCCTCACGGATCACGCGACCGGCCAATGCCTGTGACCAGCCAAACACCACATCACTGTTAAACAGGGTCAATGCCTGCAAAGGTGTCGTAGTCACGCCGCGTTTGGCATGGGCGTGGGACGGATCTGCAGGGTCAAATGTCTGGGTTAAAGGGTAGGGAACACTGCGACGCACAAAGGTGTAAATACTGCGACGTTTCAAATCATCGGGATTGCTGGCGTCTTGCCATAAATTGCCGGCACCCAAATTGCTGGGGACCTGCGGGAATACCGCCGGGCCACCGATTGTGTCGTTGACTTCGCCTGATGCAAATAACAGGGAATCACGAATTTCTTCCGCCTCAAGACGTTTGCGAGGAAATACCGCCAGCAGTTTATTGTCAGGATCAACTGCCAATGCGTCTTTACGCTCGTTGGACGATTCGCGATAAACGCTGGATAACATAATCTGGCGCTCTAATTTCTTGATGCTCCAGCCTTCCTTGATAAAATCACTCGCCAGATAGTCCAGCAATTCAGGATGCGTCGGTTTTTGACCGGCACGCCCAAAGTCGGAAACGGTACTCACTATGCCGGCTGAAAAATATTGACTCCAGACCCGGTTGACAAATACCCGTGCTGTCAGCGGATTCTCAGGACTTGTGATCCATGCAGCCAATGCCGAGCGACGGCCTGACGATGATTGTGTTGCTGCAATTTCGATCTTTGGACCACCCCATAATGCCGGTGTTTCCGGTTGAACTTCTTCCAGTGGTTTTTCGTGAATTCCACCGAAACGAATATTGGTTGGCGGGGATTCCGGGTGGTTCAATTCAGTGACAGCAGTAATTTGCACCGAGCCACTGGCTGGCTTGAGTTTGTCGAAGTTTTTCAATTCGGCACTCAGCTTTTCATAGGCCTTCCACTTTGGAATATTTTCGGCATTAAATTCGGCGCTATCTTTATCCTCGGCAGAAAGCTTGAGAAAGGCTGCAATATCCGCTTCTGTGGTCACCGATTTTAGACGGAAGTTAACCCAGCGATCCAAGGGGGTCCATTCGCTCTCCGGTTTAAAAATCGCTTCACGACTGTCTGTCAGATAACGTTCTTTATGATATTTCAGGCCCGCGTCACGAATCGTATCCAGAATTGCTTTTTGCTTGGCGCGGATATCTTTGGTGGCATCGCGGTAAATCGCCTGCTGCTTGGCGTATTTCTCATCCCAGGCTGTTTCCGTGCCTTTAACCAGAGGGACTTTTTCATCCACGCTGGTATTGGCAAAAAATGCCTGGAGTTGGAAATATTCCTTTTGACTGACTTTATCGGATTTGTGATTGTGGCATCTGGCGCAACCAACTGTCGCTGCCAAAAATGTCTCGCCAACCAGATCGGTCATGTCAGTGGCAATTTCATACTTGCGCTGCACCAGGTCGCGTGAATTATAGTTATCCGGGTACCCGGCCAAAAAACCGGTGGCAATTTTTGCTTCCTGATTTTTCGGAAATAACTCATCACCGGCAAGCTGTTCCTGTACAAAGCGATCGAATGGCTTGTCGGTGTTAAATGCATTGATCACATAATCGCGATAACGCCAATTGTTCGGACGTGTCGTGTCATTCTGAAAGCCGGAGCTATCGGCGTAGCGCGCCAGATCGAGCCAACGGCGTCCCTGACGTTCGCCAAAATGCGGGGACGCCAGCAGACGATCCACCAGTTTTTCATAGGCCTGTGGGGAGCGGTCATTTTCAAACGCCTTGACTTCTTCAGGGCTCGGGAGAATACCCCAGGCATCCAAAGTCGCTCTCCGTATATAAGTACCGCGATCGGCGTCCGGCGAAGGTTTGAGATTTTTTTCTTCCAGCCTGGCCAGAATAAAAGCATCGATCGGCGTGCGCACCCAGGCTTTTTGCTTAACGGTTGGTTGCGCCGGGTTTGTTAGCGGTAAATAGGCCCACGATTTTGTTGGCGGTGGTGGCGACGTTTTTGCTTCCTCGGCCATTACAGAAATTGTTGCTGCTGTCATGACCAGTGCGGTCAGGTAAAGAGCCTTTGTTTTAATTTCAGTTTTCATGGTTGCGTCCCTGAGGCTTAAAAATATTGTTCATTTTTATGTTTCCAATAATGAGTGTGCTTCCCTAAAAATAAAAAAAGAGTTAGGGAACCTCTGAATACTTGCGCAGCTAACTGTTTGTTCGCCGGACATCAATCACCAGCATGACGAATAAATCTCCAACTCTATTAGCAACTATCGCGCCAGCTCTTTCAGACCCGTTGAAAATGAGTTGATATTCACTGGAATTCGCTGCTGAATGGCGCATTGCCCCATCAAACAATGCCAGCCAATACGCCGGTCAGTTCGCTGGTGCCGTATCAACACTTGATGGCAAAGGTTTGCTGCGCTTGCAACACGGCTGTTTAGTTTTCACCTGCCATAGTTGATCGCGCGCAGCGGTGGAATTGACGTGTTAATGGCCTTGGCTCTTGCTAGTCATCAGGCGAAGTAGCCCACGCCTGAAATCTGGCACGATGGTTGCTCTGCTTAAGACAATGCCTGCGTTGACGTGAGTCGCGCAGCAGACAGCAAGCTGTACACGGAATACAAGTTCAAACTTGGCAACAACACTCAACTTATTTGAAAGCAGTCACTATGAAAAACCGTAAGACACTAATTAAACTGGCAGTAGTCACTTTGAGTTTTGGCGCAACGCTGGCGTTTGCGCAGCAGGCAACGACCAGCCCTAAACCTGCTGTGGCCGCAGCGGCGGATGTCTGGAAGTACCAGTCGAAAAGGCTGACCAGCGTAGAAATTGACGCGTTGCTGGCCAAACCTGAAAAAGTGTTGGTGATTGATGTCAGGCGTCCTGACGAGTTAACCGATAAAGGCAGTTTTCCGGTTTACCTGAATATTCAGGCAAAGGAAGTCGGAAAATATTTGGCGTATATCCCGAAAGATCGCGCCATCATCACTGTATCGAATCATGCACACCGTGCTGGCGAGGTCGGCGACCTTCTGGCTGCCAAAGGATATAAAGTGGCCGGCGCAGCGGGCTCTGAAGATTATGAAGCGCAGGGCGGAAAAGCGATTATTAAAGTTGTAGCTCCACCGCCGAAAGTGGCTTCTGCGGCCGCTACTAACAACTCGGCCAAAAACTAAATGAAGCCTGCCCAATCACCGGCGCTAATTCCGGATTGGGCAGAAGTAGAGCAGGTAGCCGAGCTAACTATTAATTATGCAAACTAACAAATCAATACTTCCTGCCGGGTCGGTTGACAATCAGGTCACGGCAAATGCGCCGATAACTCTGGTTGCCACTTCTTCGGTGAAACGTATCCGGTTATGGGATCTGCCGACCAGAATTTTTCACTGGGCTTTGGTAATCCTGGTGTCGATTGCGGTAATCAGTGGGGAGGTCGGTGGGGAATGGATGGGTGTGCATGGCAAAGCCGGTCTGGCAATTATCGGGCTAATTAGCTTCCGTCTTATTTGGGGGGTAATCGGTTCAACGTATGTGCGATTCACGCAGTTCTTTCCTACGGCGCCTAAACTGCTGGCCTATTTTAAGGGGCAATGGAAAGGGGTTGGACATAACCCGCTGGGCGCCATATCCGTGTTTGCCTTGCTGGCTTTATTGGCCGCTCAGGCCGCTACAGGTTTATTTTCCAATGATGATATCGATTTTAATGGTCCGTTATTTAATCTGGTGGATCAGACACTGTCGGATCGACTGACCGGCTTCCATCAATTATTCGCGAAAGTGTTATTTGCACTTTTGGCTGTACATGTCGTTGCCATTATTTTTTATATGCTGATAAAAAAAGATAATCTGGTCAAACCGATGATCACCGGCTGGAAAGAAGTCACTGAAGGAAAATCGGCAATCAAGGGTGGCGTGATTGCGTTTTTTGTGGCGTTATTTATTTCTCTGGCGGTTGTTTATGCGGTAAGCGGCTACACCCTGCACGACATCTTTTCTTCATTCTACTAATCATCTTCTGCAAACTGCCCGTCCAGTCGTTTCCGTCCAGATGACCTGGAGGCCCGTATTTCATATAAATAAATCGGGCCCATCGTTCAAATAGCAACTTTACTTATTTATTTTTCTCTGAAAATTGCCAACTGTTGATTTCTCAACAGTTGGCAAAAAATTGTGCGCGTGAACCAGTTCGGCAAGTTTGAATTTCAACACATGCGACGTTCTTGTTTTTATTTTTTTAATCGGTGTTTCGTTGCGTTTTTTTGCTTAACAAAATTTGTTTTTACCAGATAAAAAAGAACAAATTCAAAAACAAATTATTAAAAAAATGATGCGTATATCTGAGCTGGTATGCAATTTGCGTTACTGAAGGTTTTAATCCAACCAACAGGGGAATCATGTATGAGCACTGCATTCAACACGCGACAGAAAATTAATGCACTTCCATTTAATCGGCGTCCACTGGCTGCTGTTATCGCCGGTATTTTTTTGATCGCATCAGGTACGCTGCACGCGGCTGATCAGACTACGCCAGCGGCACCGACCGTTGAAGAGCTACAGGCGGAAATCGCCAAATTAAAACAGATCATAGCCGCGCAATCCGGGAGCGCTACGAACGCCCCGCAACAAGATAAAACCGGCGATAAAACCAATGATGCAAAAAGTGAGGCTGCGAAAGAAGAAGAGCCGCAAACACTGGGCGAAGTAACCGTTGCCGGTACGGCGCGGATAGCCGCGGTTCAGGATGTGCCCACATCGATCTCTGTCGTCTCCGGTTCTGATCTGGCGGAGTTAGACTCAATGAGTCTTAACTCGATTCTTAAACGTGCATCTGATGTGGTTTGGAATCAGGGCAATCAACGCAGCAGCAGCATTTCGATTCGAGGAATTGGTCGGATCGGCACTACGGAAGCACAGGATCCTAGTGTGGGTGTGACAGTGGACGGAGTCAGTTATGCCTACAACGCGCTGACTTCCAGTTATGATTTTATCGACGTTGATACACTCGAAGTGTTGCGTGGCCCACAGGGTACGCTGGGCGGAAAAAGTGCCGATATGGGGGTCATTAACATCAACACGATCCGCCCTTCATTTACGCCAAGTTCGGATTATTCACTGACGTTTGGTCAATTGGGCACCGTTGCTGCAACATTGGGGGCCGGAGGCGCCATTCTTGATGACGTGTTGGCTTGGCGTGGCACTTTTTCAGCCGACAAGGGCTCCGGCGACATGGTGAATCTGTATGATCGCGATCAATCATTTACCAATACAGACCGCGTGTCCGGACGTGTGCAGTTTTTGTTGAAAACGAGTCCGGACTTTAACGCACGGCTCGCTATAGATGTTCAACCAAACGCCAGCGAGACGGACAATGGACGAACAATTTATACCCAGACCCCTGGCGTTTATTCCAACGGCACCGTAAATACACTGGCGACTGATGCGCAAACCAGGCTCGGTCGCAGCTGGTTTACGAACGAAGCAGGCTACACCTATGCAGGTGATTATCTGAATGGGGCGGGTCAGAACGCCGTCGATTTGAATAATGGACTTGGCCAGGTTACCGGCAGCAAAGGAGTGACTGCCGAACTGAACTGGGCTGTGGGAACAAGTACATTGACCTCGATTACCGCGTATAAGTTTTATCATTTTAATGCAGTCAATGACGAGGGAACCCCGTTCGATATCAATCCGAATTCCGGCGGCTTTTATAACGATTACAGACAGGTTTCTCAGGAATTGCGTTTAAGTTCCGAGCTGGGTGGTTTTGTTGATTACACGGCCGGCTTGTATTTCTTCAAAACCGACCTTGAGGCCACCTATCAGAAATCATGGGGTAGTGACGCCGGCGCCTATTTCGCAAGTAGCGCCCAATACAAGCAGTTGGACGCCACGGCCGCAGGACAACTTCTGATGATGAACTCATTGGATCGATTGTCGATGAACTACAATTCACCGGCCGGCTATGAGGATATTGAGAATCATAGCGAAGCGGCTTATGGGCAGGCCAACTGGCATCTGACAGACAAGATCACATTAACCACCGGCGCGAGACTGACGCATGACGATAGAGAAACCACCGGCAGCAGCGGTATTGTCGACAATGGTTATGGAGCATCACTCAATCCGGTGTCGGTTAATGGCATACCGCTAGGCGGTTTTGCATCGAGTAGCACCGGTACTTTGTTAGCCAACAATTCTCAGGCGCAGCTGGCGCTGGCCGATTCGGTTGCCAGCCAATATTTTGGCGCGAAAGTAACCGGCGTTGCAGGCGCCGCCTATCAGTCTTTGACTGCGGCACAGCTGCAACAGGTCGCGGACGCAAAAAATATTCGCGCAACCAACGCCGGCGTCATGTTTAACACGACAGCGGCGCAACCATATATCGGCAATACGCCAACAATCAATATCAGCCCGGCGTATAAATTTGACGATACGCTGACTGCCTATGTCAGTGCGCAATACGGCGTAAAAGCCGGGATCTCACAGTTTGTCAACGGTGTTTCTGATCTGGTAAAGCCGGAGAAAACAAGTTCGTTTGAACTGGGCTTTAAATCCTTATTGTTAGATAAGACCCTGGTATTAAACAGCGATCTGTTTCTCACCAACGTGCGCGATTATCAGCAGGCTATCCGTGTGGTCGACGTGTATACCACGAATCTGCAAAATAACGGTCAGTTCGCTTATACGACCGCCACTGGTAATGCGGCAAGGGTTGAATCAACCGGTATCGAGCTGGACGCCAATTATTCAGGTATAGACCATTTCAATATTCGCGTCGCCGGCGCCTATAACGATGCTTTCTATAAAAACTTCAGCAATTCGGCTCAACCGGTTGAAAACGGCTACGCCGGCGCATCACCCTATCAAAATGTATCCGGTCAGGCACTGCCGGGCGCATCTAAAGTGTCACTTAACGTGGGTGTCGATTTCCATACGCGCTTCTGGGATGAAAAGTTATTTCACAGCAGCGTCAATGCCAATTATTTGAGTCGATACAACTCGGATCCGTCGCTGTCGTCCTACGCCTGGATAGGATCCAGCACACTCACGGATTTTGGTGTTGGTGTGAGCAATCCGAAGCAGACATTTGACGTGACCCTGATTGCTAAAAATCTGTTTAATAACCAGACGCCGCTGCTGCAAACCTGGGACAGCTATACGCCTGCAGTTCCGCGCTGGTTCGGCATTGTATTTAAAGGAAGAGGGTAGCCATTTATTCACTCAGTTACTCCATTATGTAATCTTAGAAAGGGATGATCATGACAGCGTTAGCATTTGAAAGTTTTAGCAACTCGCCACGCAGGAATGCGACCAGACGAATTTCACGTACGCCGCAAAAGCACTTAACGTATGTTGCAACTGCCGTACAACCAGATGCGATTGCATCGACACGCGACAGAGACAGAAAACTCAGTAAAGGAAATAAAGCCGGTATCGCAGCGGTGGTTGCCGCGGCGGTTATTTTGCATATCGTGATTCTGAATGGCATAAACCGGCAAGGTCCTATCCAGCCAGTTGAGGCGAAGCCGCAACCGATTACGATAGCGCTTGCACCTCCGCCACCGCCTGTGGTACCGCCTAAACCGATTCCGCAAAAAATTGTGCGGGCTGCTGTGCCAAAAATAGCGCCTTCGGTTCCGATCGTTAACGAAGCATCAGTCGATTCGACGCCTTCGCCAGATGCCGTTCAAGTTGCCACTGCGGCACCACCTGCGCCAACGCCTGCACCCGCAGCACCGGAACCTGTTACCGAACCGCGTGGTTTTGCCGGATATTTAAATAACCCGGCACCGACCTATCCACCTTCGGCGTTACTGAAAGGAATTCAGGGACATGTGATTTTGAATGTGCATGTATTAGCCTCAGGTCACGCAGAGGAAGTGACGGTATTCAAAACCAGCGGGCAGCGCATTCTGGATGACAGTGCGGTTAAAACGGTGACTGCCTGGTTGTTCGAACCTGCCAGACGTGGCAAAAATCCGATAGATGGCTGGGTAAAGGTCCCTATCAATTTTAAACTTTCCTGATCCGAGCCAATTGCTCAGTCTTATGCACACTACTCCCAACTTCTTAACTTTAGATTGCAAATTATGACCGACTTATACTTAAATTACATAGTCCAGGGCGCGCTGTATTTACTGGGAATTTTCTCTATTATCACCTGGGCGCTTATCGTCGTTAAAGGCGTTCAACATTGGCGTTTGGCGAAACGGGACCGACAGTTTGCCAAAAAATTCTGGAGTGCGAGTTCGCTTGATGCTGCAGCGGCACTGGCAAATGACGCCAGTCCAAAATCGCGTCTGGCCAGCATCGGTTTTGAAGCGCTTCATGTCAACGAAGGTAGTGATACAGGCAGCGATCTGGAACACAGCTGGGACCGCCAGGAATTATTGGAAAGACACTTGCGCCAGCAAATACAGAAGGAATATCAGTCGCTCGAAAGTGGTTTGGCCGTGTTGGCATCTATCGGCAGTACGGCACCGTTTGTCGGTTTGTTTGGAACGGTGTTTGGCATTATTCACGCACTGAGTTCGATTTCCAAAAACGCCAGCGCCAGCATTGATGTCGTGGCCGGCCCGATTGGGGAAGCACTGGTCGCCACCGGTGTTGGTATTGCCGTCGCGATTCCTGCGGTGCTTGCCTATAATTTTTATGTGCGCCGTTTGAAAGTGACGGCTGCAGAGTTAGATAATTACGCCACCGACTTTGTCAATCTTGCGCAGAAAAATGCTTTTAGAGTGGTGAAGCCATTGCTCAAACTTGAGATAGCAAAAGACAGCAAGGACGCAAAAACATCTAACGCACTGGGAGTATTTGCATAATGGCTTTTTCAACGGGTAGAGACAGTAATGATGTACTAAGCGAAATCAACATCACGCCGTTGGTAGATGTCATGTTGGTTTTGCTGGTGACGTTTATACTCACGGCGCCATTACTCAATAATGCGGTTCACATCAATTTACCCAAGACGACGACAACGTCGCCGCCCCCGGAAGTAAAGGCGGTGACGGTCAGTGTTGATGCAAGCAGCCGGGTATTTATCGACAAACGTGAAGTGACCCTGGATGCGTTGGAGCCGGAACTGAAGGGGCTGGTCGCCGGCAATCCGGATTTGGCATTGAGCCTGCAGGCCGATGAGGGGGTTCCGTATCGCGCTGTGGCCAAAGTGCTGGCGACCATTCAACATTCAGGTGTCAGTAAGTTGTCGGTGCTAACTCAGCCGGGCGGCTGAGTGTTATTGAGCACTTTGGATGGAACCAGATCAGCGCCAGTTTAGCTCAAGGGCTTTTGCCCGAAGGCGATGATGGCTCCGACGAATAATGTCAGCGCAGAGTAAATAAAGCCTTGCGACAGCCCGCTGCCATCTGAGATTTTCCCCATCACGACAGGGCCAACGATCTGACCAATGGCAAATACGCTGGTAAAGGTGCTGATACCCGCCGACCAATGTGCCGACGGCAGATTGTGCCGCACGAACGCGGTGGTCGAGGTGACCACTGCCAGAAACGTCGCACCGAACACTATGCCCGATAAAAATACCGCGACCGGGGCCAGCGTCAGCGCCGGGATTAATGTTGCAATGCCAAGCAGGCAGCAAAACAGGGCGAAGGCGCCGCCGGCGCGCGCACGTTGCAGCACGCGGGACCACAACCTGCCCGAGATAACCACTGCCAGGCCAAGCGCTACATAGAATGCGGTAATGACAGTGCTACTCATGGCAGCAGTGCGTAACAGGGCAATAATAAATGTCATGTAGCCGATATAGCCGATTCCAAACAATCCATATCCGGTTAGCAGCAGTGTATAGCGGCTAAGGCCGACATGCGGCAGGCTGTCCTGTGTCGCAGCGCCGGATGCGCCGGCACAGGTACCGTTATCTGCGCTGCCGGTGACTGCAGCGCCTGCCGTCATTCTTTGTGCAGTGGGCCAGGCCAGTAACGCACACAGGGCGCACACGCCGGCCAGCGCGATCCACGGCGCTTGCCAGCCATGAGCAGTGGCTGCGCTACCTGATGTCCAAGGCACCACCAACGCCGAGATGGCGATACCCCAGCCAACGCCTCCATAGTAAACACCCAGTACCAGACCGGAATGTTGCGGATGCGTGGTCGCCAGCCGGGTCGCCAACACGCCGCCGCTGACAAAGATGATGGCACTGAAGATCCCGCAGGCCAGCCGTTGTGCCAGCAGCACGTCGAAGTCGAATGTATATCCAGCTGTCGCCATCAACAGTGCAGTCAGAACGCAACTGCCGATGAACAGATTGCTGACACTGATACGGCGCGCTAAAAAAGGGAAGATCAGTGCACCAATGAGATAGCCCGTCGCATTGCTGGTGTTCAGTGCGCCTGCCTGCGCAAAGTTCCAGCCCAGATCGGCTTTCATTAACGGTAGCAGCAGTGCATAGGAGAAGCGCGCCAACCCCAGCGCTATCGCTGCGCCGAATGACAGCGACACGGATGCCAGCAGTAAAGACAGGCTGATTTTTTCTTCATTATTGGTTTGGATTTTCATATCTCGAGACTAAGTGTTGCAGATCAAACCGCATGACAGAGAAAATGCGGACTCAGCACGCGGTTCAAATTCTTCGAGTCTTTCGCCGATACGCGGGTGCGTGAGTAAATTAATCGGTGCGCCGGTTAGGGATTGAATAGTACGGGTTGCTGCGCCTTTATTTACCGATGACAGAAACTCGTACAGCCGTGATAAATCGGATAATGTCTTGCTGGTCCACTTTAGCTCCATCAACGAGGTACCTGCACAGGCGATTCGGTGCTTAAACTTTCTGCCCATGTCTGTACGGACTTATGATCGATGACGCTGCCACTGTCCACATCCATTGATGCCTTACGTATCAGTCTGCTGTGCTTCTCTTGCTGGTCGATCCATGCAAGCAGAGCTTGTTTCATTATCCAGCCACGCGAACGTTCAAGGCGTTTAGCAAACAGATCTATTTTATCGAGCATTGATACCGGTAAGCGTGCGGTTAATACTTTGGTATCTGACTCGGCCATATTGTTTCCTCTAAATGTGGGTTTTTAATTTTTATCTTGGCGATACATTGCGATTTGATTATCTATGATTTATTTTTAATCGTATTGATTGGTATTGATTTTATCAAATTGCCTGTCAAATCAAGGGTTGCTGACATGCTCGCTTTTCTCCGGCCAAAAAAAATGCCCACTTGCGTGGGCATTTTGTGTTCTTGGCGGAGAAACGGGGATTCGAACCCCGGGTAGGCTATGAACCTACACACGCTTTCCAGGCGTGCGACTTAAACCACTCATCCATCTCTCCTAATTCGATCCATTGGCGCTTAAGGCACTAACTTAACGAAGCCGACGATTATAGCAAAAAATTGCTTCTCAATCACGCTTTATTTTATTGTTATTTTTAAATCAGAATGCCGGATTAAAGTTCGGTCACGGTCCTGCCGTTAATGGGATAGGACTTAGTGGGAGACTCATCATGGATTTAGCAGCAATAGCAAATGGAACACAAAACAACATCTCGGACGCAGGTGTTAGCCAGTCAGTCGCAATTGATATTTTGAAAAAAGCGCAAGATATCGATCAGACTACGGCCAACTCGCTTATTCAGGCGATACCTCAGGCACCGACTACACCTAACTTGCCCGCCAATCTGGGTAACCACGTCAACACAACTGCCTAATCTGCTTTTAGTTTGGTTCTGGTTGGGTTTTGGTTTTATTTGGCTCGATAAAATTCGCCGATGGCCATCCTGTGTGATGGCACTATCGGCGTTTATTTTTTAACCACGTGACGACAGGTTGCCGTGATCAACACGTACCAGATCGCCACTGCGCCAACGTTGCGCGCTCAAGATAAAACGCTGACGACTACCATCTTCCATGCGCACGATGACTTCATACGAAGTTGTAGTGTGAGTGTTTTTTTCTACCGCGTTCCCAGCAAAGCCGCCACCAACTGCGCCAGCAATGGTCGCTAACGTTTTGCCTGTGCCGCCGCCTACCTGATGTCCGAGCACGCCGCCCAGCAATGCACCGGCTGCGGCACCAATACCGCTAGGTTGTGCCTGCTGTTGAATTGCGCGTGCAGATTCAACTACGCCGCAATTTGGGCAAGGTGCCGGCTGAGGGGAGGGAGGAAGTGGCGCCTCCGGATCTTGCGGTGCCGGCGCCATTTCTGGGGCGGGCGCTGGCATCGTGTTGCTGGCTACATAGGTCGGTTTTTTTACGGATGGTTTCTTTACTGCTGCGATTGGTGCGGATGCCGGTTCAGAAACCGCCGCAGCGGACGCGGGGGAGCTGGCAGCAATCTGGTCGGCGGCCGTTTGAGATTCATTAGTGGCGGGAGCGACCGGGCTGACTGCTGCAACGTCCGGTTCTGGCGTTTTGCTGAAGTTCGGAAGTATCCCGGTCATGGCGGCAATGCCGGTCATGCAGAGCAGGATGACAGCCACGGCAGCGGTTGCCGTCAGCGGATGTATCTTAAATTTTTTTGGCTCGGTATCCATAATTAAATCCTGTGTTGTGTGATGAAGAATATTGAGGTCGCTGCGAAATTGGCGCTGATAATAGTCGCTTAGCCTGTAAGATGGTGTAATTAATTGTTAATGCAAACTACGCAAATGATGAATCCTGTTGAAGAAAAAAGTTCCCACGCCGACCATGCTGCTACTTATCCGACCGCGCATCTCATTCGTGAAATCGGTCGCGGCGTCAAAGGCGCACGTAGTCTGTCTTATGACGATGCGCGTGATTTATTCGCAGCGATCGTGGCCGGTCGGGTGAGTGATCTGGAGTTGGGTGCGATTCTGATTGCCATGCGCATCAAGGGCGAGTCGGTCGATGAAATCGGCGGATTTTTACATGCTGCCGAATCTTCTTTTGTGCAGCTGCAGGCGCCGCAATCTTTATATGCACCGATAGTCATTCCAAGTTATAACGGCGCGCGTCGCGCAGCAAATTTAACGCCGTTATTGGCGATGTTATTGGCTCGTGCCGGCGCACCGGTGCTGGTGCATGGTGTGGTTAAAGATGCTGGCCGGGTAACGAGCGCGGAAATTTTTAATGAGATCGGTTTGCAAGCCAGCACCAATCATCAACATGCCGATGAGCAGTGGAGCCGCGGCATGCCGGTGTTTATGCCGATAGAAAATCTGGCGCCGCGATTGGCGCAATTGCTGGCATTGAGAAAAATTGTGGGATTGCGCAATTCCACGCATACGCTGGTAAAAATCATGCAGCCATTTGCGCAGCCGGCGTTGCGCCTGACTTCTTACACGCATCCGGAATACGCCGCCTTGTTGACGGAGTATTTCACCCTCGCCGCCACACACCGCGGCGATGTTTTTTTAATGCGCGCCACCGAAGGCGAAACTGTTGCGAATACTAAAAAAGTTCAGCAGATTGACTGGTTTCATTCCGGAATAAAAACAACTCTGGTCGAAGCGCAATTGGGTAGCGATGCCGTTGTGTCGATTTCACCTGATTCGCGCGGAACTGCGCAATGGATACAGCAGGTTTTGGCGGGGCACGAGCCTGTTCCGCAAAATATCGCGCAGCAGGTTGATCATTGTCTGATGGCGGCCAAACAGCTAAAAAGTGAATTAAAAAGTGAAGTAAAAGGTGAACAGCAGTGAGCAAAAAAGTAGATGTCGTTGTAATCGGCGCCGGCGCCGCCGGATTGATGTGCGCAGCAGTTGCAGGGCAGCGCGGCTTGAGTGTGATGCTGATTGATCACGCCGCCGTGCTGGCAGAAAAAATCCGCATTTCTGGCGGCGGGCGCTGTAATTTTACAAACCTGCACGCTGGCCCGCAAAACTTTTTATCGGAAAATCCGCACTTTTGTAAAAGCGCATTGGCACGCTACACGCCACAGGATTTTCTGGATCTGATGAAAAGCTATCGCATTGCCTATCACGAAAAACACAAAGGGCAATTATTTTGCGACGACTCCGCAGAGCAGATCATTCAGATGTTAAAAGCCGAATGCCAAAAAGGCGGCGTTGAAATTTTGATGTCTTGCAAAGTGCAGCAGCTAAATAAAGATGGTGAACAATTTCAGCTGCAAACCGAGAGAGGCGAATTTACTGCAAGCAGCGTTGTCATTGCTACAGGTGGTTTATCGATACCCAAAATCGGCGCGACGGATTTCGCATATCGGATCGCCAGGCAATTTGATATCGGCATAGTGACGCCCACACCTGCACTGGTGCCGCTGACTTTTGACCCGGTTAGCTGGCAAACATTTGTGCCGCTGGCGGGAATCTCCTTGGCGGTGGACATTGAAACCGGCAGCAAAAAACAGAGAGGGTACTTCAGGGAAGATTTATTGTTTACTCATCGCGGCTTATCCGGTCCGGCAGTTTTGCAGATATCCAGCTTCTGGCAAGAGGGTAACGAGATACGCATCAATTTACTGCCCGATGTCGATTTGGCCGAGCAGCTCATTCATGAAAAATCGACCAGCCGTAAAAACCTCGGCAATATATTGGCCAGCTATTTACCGCAGCGTCTGGCCGAAGGTTGGTTGCAGGTTGGCGGCTATCAGGCAGATCAGCGCATTGCTGACATGCAGGACAAATCCCTGCGGGCATTGGGTGAGTCTATTAATAACTGGAAGATCACCCCGAATGGTTCCGAAGGCTATAGAAAAGCCGAGGTCACCCGCGGCGGCATTGATACCAAGGCGCTGTCTCAGCAATCGATGATGGTCAATAAAGTGCCGAATTTATATTTTATTGGCGAAGCGGTTGATGTCACCGGCTGGTTGGGTGGATATAATTTTCAATGGGCGTGGGCTTCCGGCGTGGCTGCAGGCCAAGCGGTGCAGTGATGGCGGCAGCAACCCGTGCTGGCGCAGAACGTAGAATTAGCATTTATGACACTGCTGTTGGATATTTGCATAAAATCGCAGCAAAGTTCTTCCATTGGATTTGTAAGTCTGCTAGAATCGCTGTCTTCCCATAATTTTTTTGGTTTAAGCTTACATGACCACTATTCGCCTAAAAGAAAACGAACCGTTCGAAGTCGCAATGCGTCGCTTCAAGCGCACCATTGAAAAAACCGGTCTTCTGACTGAACTTCGCGCTCGCGAATTTTATGAGAAGCCAACAGCTGAACGTAAACGCAAATTAGCCGCTGCGGTTAAGCGTCATTACAAACGTATTCGCAGCATGCAATTACCTAAGAAAATGTATTGATGCAGTTTGCTGACTTGGTATTTTAAAAGTCGACATTTGGTATTGATGTGTACAGGTAGTTGATAGGCAGCTAGGATTTAGCTAACATGCCCGCTCCGGTTTAACCGCGGCGGGTTTTGTCATTTAATTACGAAGCAAATGAAGAAGAATTGGAGATGAGCATGGGTCTGAAAGAACAAATCACCGAAGATATGAAAAACGCGATGCGTGCCAAAGAAGCAGACAAGCTTGGCACGATACGTTTGCTGACCGCCGCGATGAAGCAAAAAGAAGTGGATGAGCGCGTCGAGTTGACTGACACGCTGGTGTTGGCGATTATTGAGAAAATGATCAAGCAGCGTAAAGACTCCATCTCTCAATTTGAAGCTGGTGGTCGTCAGGATCTGGCTGATAAAGAAAAGGCCGAGTTAGTCATCCTGTCGGCGTACATGCCGGCCTCATTATCCGAAGCGGAAATCGCAGCCGAAGTTGCCGCCGCAGTTGCGCAGGTTAATCCAGCCGGGCCGCAAGATATGGGTAAAGTCATGGCCATCGTTAAAGCCAAATTGGCTGGCCGTGCCGATATGACAGTGGTATCTGGCCTGGTCAAAGCCGCTCTGACAAAATAACGTTAAATTTACACACACCGCAGTGATTCCTCAATCGTTTATAGCTGATCTGATCGCCCGCGTCGACATCGTCGACGTGGTCGGTCGTTACGTCCAACTCAAAAAAGGTGGGGCGAACTTTATGGGCTTGTGCCCATTCCATAACGAAAAATCACCCAGCTTTACGGTCAGTCCAACCAAGCAGTTTTATCACTGCTTTGGATGTGGAGCGCACGGCACCGCCATCGGATTTTTAATGGAATATTCGGGGCAGGGCTTTGTCGATGCGGTCAAAGATCTGGCGCAAAGTCATGGAATGGTCGTGCCGGATGATGATCACATGGCACCCATGCAGCGCGCAGAGATGCAGGCAAAAAGCATGGCGCTGAGTGAAGCGATGACGCGTGCCTGTGACTATTATCGCGCTCAGTTACGCGCTGCGCCGCACGCGGTCGCGTACCTGAAAGGGCGCGGATTGAGTGGTGAAATCGCCGCCAAATTCGGCCTGGGTTATTCACCGGATGGTTGGGATAATCTGCGCTCCGAGTTTCCGGATTACGACGACAGTGCGCTGACCGAATCCGGACTGGTGATAGATAAAGAAGCTGAGGAGGGCGGCGCCAAGCATAAGCGCTACGACCGCTTCCGCGATCGCGTTATGTTCCCGATTAAAAACACCAAAGGTCAGGTCATTGGATTTGGTGGTCGCGTGATGGGTAGCGGCGAGCCCAAATATTTAAACTCACCGGAAACGCCGCTATTTCAAAAAGGCTATGAACTGTACGGATTGTTCGAGGCACGCCAGGCTATCCGTGAAGCTGGCTACGCGCTGGTGACCGAGGGTTATATGGATGTGGTAGCGCTGGCGCAGATGGGGTTTCCTCAATCGGTGGCAACGCTGGGCACGGCATGTACGCCGACGCATGTGCAAAAATTATTGCGTCAGACCGATAAGGTGATTTTTAGTTTTGACGGCGACTCGGCCGGCCGGCGTGCTGCACGTCGCGCACTCGACGCCTGTATGCCGCTGGTTAACGACAGCAAAATCATTAAATTTTTATTTTTACCGACTGAGCATGACCCTGACAGCTACGTGCGTGAGTTCGGCGCCGATGGCTTTCAGCAGGCAATAGACGACGCCATGCCGCTGTCGCAATTCTTATTAAATCTGGTTAGTCAGGACCATGATTTGACGACATCGGAAGGCCGTGCGCATACCCAGTTTGATGCCAAGCCTGCATTGCAGGCGATGGAGCCATCCGGTCTGCGTTTGCAGATTGTGCGCAGTCTGGCGCAGTTGACGCATACCACGCCGATGGAAATTGAAACCATGTTTGAGTTAAAGCAGCCGGCCGCGCGGGTTAAGGCTGCCCCTGTCAGAATCAAGCGCAATGCACCTATGGGACTGGAGCGACAAATGATGCGGTTGATTTTGGCGCATCCGCCGTTGTGCGATTTAATGGATGAGCCAGCGATAACTGCCGCCGCATCGCTGGCACCAGACGGTGCACAAATGCTAAAACAATTAGTGAGCGCAGCAGAGTCATTGGGCAAGCAGGCCCAATTTGCCTCACTGGCCCAGCATTTGCGTAGTATCAATTCGGATTTTGATGACTTGATTATGGAAATTGCGGCCCAAAATGAGATCGATGTCGACTTGCATCGGGAAGAGCTGGTTGGTGCGATTCGCAGTATCAAAGTGCAGCAAATCAAGGCCGAGCAAACACAGCTGGCGAACTCTGGGATGCAGAACGAAGCAGACAGGTTGCGATACTACGAATTAAAAAGGCAACTGGATGAGTTAAGCCGCCAGGCCATAGACGAAATCGCCCTGCGCTGACGCCCAATCTGCACTAGAGATAAGCGGCTTTAAGTGCTATAATATTAGGCTTATGTTTTGAAACGCACGTCATTTTTTTATAATTTTGCAATAGAACTATCGGCGCGGTATTCAATTGCCTGGCTAATTTACAGAGAAAATATTGAGATAAGTTGATTGTTGGGTAAATAACGGTTGGATGTTAATTCAGGTTGTTAAATTCAGTGAGCATGGTGAAGCTAATGTGCTCTTTCCGAGTAACCTTTGATTCTGATTCAATGGCTAAAGCATGAAGAAACCCGCAAAACTTTCCGTAGCTTCCAAAGCAAAAAAGATTTTAACGAAACCCAGTGCAACAGAAAAAAAAGCTGCTAATCTAAAATCAGGACCTGTCTCGAAAATGACGACATCGAAAAGCCCAACCAAGTCGACCAGCAAGACCGCTAGCAAACCAGCAACGAAGACTGCAACCAAAGCGACTTCGGTCAAGCCGGTGGCCAAGGTTGCAGCCAAAACAGTGGTCAGGCCTGCGAAGGTTGTAGCCAATAAGAGTGCAGCAAAAGGTGTAGCAGCTAAGGCCCCAACCAAGGCGACGGCTAAAACTCCAGCGAAAACAACGACCGCGACAAAGACCGTGCCAGCGTCCACAAAAGCGAAATCAGAGCCCAGGAAAATTGTCAAAGAAGTCAAGGCTGCAGGTAGTAAAGCGTCAGCAGCCAAGGTAGTGAATAAAGCTCAGAGCGAAGTTAAAAAATCAGAACCTAAAGTCGCAGTATCCGTAGCAAAAACAGATTCCAAGCAGAACACGTCAGTAACATCTAATGTGCCAACTAAAGCAGCAGCGTTGAAAAGTGATTCAAAGACAGTGACTAAGCCTACCAAAATTTCAGCTAAAGCTGAAAAAGTGCAAGAAACCTCCGATGCGCGAACACCATCCAGTTCGACCGCACCGGTTGTCAATCAAACGACCGACGCAGCCGTGTTAGCGGCTATCGATACGTCCGGCTATATTTTGCCTGGCGTTAAAGTGCCGGGTCGCCGTGGTCGCAAGCCAAAAGAATATCAACCTGAAAACGAAGAAATGGCAGCATTGAATGCCGTTGAACGCGCAGAGTTGAAAGCGATTGACAAAGCCAAAGCCAAAGATCGCAAAGCCAAAGAAAAAGCGTTATTGAAAGATGCGTTTTCTGCTGATACCGAAGCGACCGAAGAAGAGTTGGAACGTCGTCGCCAGAAGTTAAAAGCCCTGATTAAAATGGGTAAAGATCGCGGCTATTTAACCTACGCCGAAATCAACGATCACCTCCCTGAAAACATCGTCGATCCAGAAGCGATCGAAGGCATTATCGGTACCTTTAACGATATGGGTATCGCCGTCTACGAGCAGGCGCCGGATGCTGAAACCTTGCTGTTGTCCGACAACGTCGTTCAGGTCACCAGTGATGATGATGACGCCGAAGCCGCTGCTGAAGCTGCCCTGTCTACGGTCGATTCTGATTTTGGTCGCACCACCGATCCAGTGCGTATGTATATGCGTGAAATGGGCTCGGTTGAGCTGTTGACCCGCGAAGGCGAAATCGTTATCGCGAAAAAAATCGAAGAAGGTCTGAAGGACATGATACAGGCGATTTCCGCCTGTCCAACTACCATCGCCGAAATTTTGCTGGCCGCCGATCGCATCGCCAATGATGAAATCAAAATCGACGAAATAGTCGATGGTCTGGTGGATATGAACGCGGACGATACGCCGGTCATCGTAGCCGCCAGTGTCGTTGAAGAAGAAGACGAAGAAGACGAAGAAGACGAAGAAGAAGACGAAGAAGATGATGGCGCCAGCGCAGCCGGTGCCGCAGGTTATTCGGCTGAACAGTTAGAGCAGTTGAAGCGTGATGCGCTGGCCAAGTTTGCCACCATCGCCACCCAGTTTGAAAAAATGCGCAAATCGTTTGAGAAAGAAGGCTTCAATTCCAAACCTTACGTCAAAGCGCAGGAAATCATTTCTCATGAATTATTGGGTATGCGTTTTACTGCCAAAGTCGTCGAGAAATTATGCGACACCTTGCGCGGTCAGGTCGACGAAGTGCGCCATGTAGAAAAGCAAATCATGGATGTGGTGGTGAATCGTTGCGGTATGCCGCGTGCCCATTTCATTAAAGTCTTCCCGGGTAACGAAGTGAATCTGACCTGGGTTGAAGGCGAAGTAAATGCCGGACATTCTTACAGCGCGATCCTGGGCAGAAATATCCCGGCAGTTCAGCAGTTGCAGCAAAAATTAATCGACCTGCAATCCCGTGTGGTATTGCCATTAGCGGATCTGCGCGGTATCAATAAAAAAATGTCTGCCGGTGAAATGAAGGCGCGTCGTGCGAAACGTGAAATGACTGAAGCTAACTTGCGTCTGGTTATTTCTATCGCTAAAAAATACACCAACCGCGGTTTGCAATTCTTGGATCTGATCCAGGAAGGTAATATCGGTTTGATGAAAGCGGTTGATAAGTTCGAATATCGCCGCGGTTATAAATTCTCGACCTATGCCACATGGTGGATACGTCAGGCAATCACCCGTTCTATCGCCGATCAGGCGCGCACGATTCGTATTCCTGTGCACATGATCGAAACGATCAACAAGATGAATCGTATCTCCCGCCAAATTCTGCAAGAGACTGGCGTGGAACCTGATCCGGCAACGCTGGCAGTCAAAATGGAAATGCCGGAAGATAAAATCCGCAAGATCATGAAGATAGCCAAAGAGCCGATCTCGATGGAAACACCAATTGGTGACGATGATGATTCTCATCTGGGTGACTTTATCGAAGATAACAATACGTTGGCGCCAGCCGATGCAGCACTGCATGCGTCGATGCGTAACGTTGTAAAAGATGTGTTGGATTCGCTTACACCACGTGAAGCGAAGGTTTTGCGCATGCGTTTTGGCGTCGAAATGTCTACTGACCACACGTTGGAAGAAGTTGGTAAACAGTTTGACGTAACACGTGAACGTATCCGTCAGATCGAAGCCAAGGCGTTAAGAAAATTACGCCACCCATCGCGCTCCGATAAGCTTAAGAGCTTCCTTGAAGGTAATTAATCGGATACAATGGCTGCCGCTTTCGGGCAGTCATTGTATTGTTTGATGCGTCTTTTTTTTGTGATTTTATTTTGCAGAAAAATGGGCAGTCAGTTTTAAATTTAAGTATTAAAAAGTTTTAAAGTTTGGGCCTCTAGCTCATGTTGGTTAGAGCAGCGGACTCATAATCCGTTGGTACCGTGTTCGACTCACGGGAGGCCCACCAGAATTTCAGCAGTAAATCCAAGGGGTTAGCTTAGGCTAGCCCCTTTGTTTTGGGGCTCACAAATTGGCCCTTGTGCCGTACAGCAGATTTCCCACTACCGCTTAATGATTTCCTTTAAGAAGTTAAAAAACATATCGAGGCGATTAGTTTCAAGAGCGGGACGTTGCTGTAGACGTTGCGATTCTTAAATACATATTTTCACGACGGAGTTGAAGTAGATATGCCGGTACCTCGATATGTGGATCAAGTGCGGATTTAGCGCCCGCTTCAATTTTTACTGCTGAGCGTATGTAGTCATTGGTGATTGTCGTCACTGCCGGATACCAAAATAAAAGGGTCTGTTTGTCCTTGTCGTCGGGATCGAGCTCCAGTCGAAATCGTTCTTTGGGAATGATCGTCTCAATGAGTTGCGTTAGCTCTGCCAGTAACGGTTTGGCTATATATGTCTGGCAAGCATTGCGAATGGCATTAAGTTGTGCGCGGCGCTTTTTACCACTAAGTGCATCCAGATCTGCAATTCCGATTCCCTGTCCTAAGTCGTCACGAAATACAGTGATATCGATATCTTCTGAAAATCGGGAAATGAGATTAAATCCTTTGGAGAGTGAAGTGCCACCTTTAAACAGCAGCCGAGGCCCATTGTTTTTCAGACCGTTAAATAGCACATCCAAAGTCCAACAGACCCAGAAATCTTTTTCAACATTTTGCACAGCAGTACCGAGGCGTGCGGCAACTCCAAGAAATAAATCGCGCCGTTCGGCATCGCTGGCATTGATAATTTGAAGGAATGCGGGATTCATCAGTTTCACGCGAGTTTGATCAGTTGATGGAATTGGATTGCAATTCGTCGATACTTGGGGATTGCTGTTGCATAGTCAAGACGGACCTGGGGTCGCAGCCAGGTAGGTCATGAACCAGATTTTGCATCCATGTTGGAAGCAGGTTGAACCCACCCATTAAATCTTGGCGGATTTCATTGCCGTGTTCGGGGTCTGCCAAGACCTTGCCCAGCTTGCTTAAAATGGAAGACCGATCCGAATCCAGAGTGTCCTTTAACCAGTACAGCGCTTGAACGACGCGCATGGCCGGTCTCCCCGCCCAGTAGAGACGACTGGGCGCTGTGTGCTTGAATTCGATGACCAGGTTATCCAGCTGGATTGAACGACGACGGGTGTCAGTATGGATAGTGACACGTGAGGGTACCGCATCTGTCAGTCCCAGGTCATTGGCCGCAGTCATGCCGTCGACCAGCATGCGTAGATGATCACGGCGTGCGATTGCGTCGAGTACCGCCCTATAGTCTGGCGTTGTTACACGGTTGGTTAGTCGATTAACCGCAGGCTTATCGTACAGACCTCTGTCGATGCGACGAAGCTTGCTGGCGCTGACGAGACGTTGCAAGGTTTTATCAATTGCATCCCGATTGCCAAACTGCGCAAAGTCAGTCGGCACCCAAACTTTGCCGGATTCGGCGGTATCAATTTTGGCAATGATGTTGGATCTGATGTCTGACATTGCTCCTCCTGTCTGATATTTATATACATATTTCGGACATAAATCAAGTTTCGTCCGAAATATGTATAGTTATTTTGGACATGTCATTAATTTTTTGAGTGCGTTCTTGCTTAATCTCATTAAATCGCAAATGTAACTGCAATGAGTTAACGTGTATGACGACCGTTTGACATTAAAAATCGATTTCTAGCCTGTGAATTGTTTTTCATCATTCTTAATGAAAAGAAATCAAAACCAAATGCTTTTTATTAACTTTTCATTCCCAGCCTGACAAGTAGTCCATAATGTAAGGCAATATTTCCTTGGTAAAACAAGTCGCTTACAACGGACTTGTCAACGACCGTCTAAGGACGCGATTTTTCTAGATGTGGCCGTGTAGGCATCTACACTTAGTTAATAGGAACAGGCGATGTACCTCTCAGAAATCCAGATCAAGAATTTTCGCCAGTTCGGAGCCGAGGAGCCGATTCTCTGTGTGCAGTTCCATGAGGGCGTGACCGCGCTTGTAGGTGAAAATGATGCCGGGAAAACCGCTATCGTTGATGCGATTCGCCATGTACTTTTGACCCGTGACATGGATTTCATGCGGCTTCAGCCTGATGATTTTCACATTCGCCTTGATGGGCAACAGGCTGCAGATATCACCATCTGTTGCAAATTCTCGAACCTAACCACAGCGGAGAAGGGGGCATTTGCGGAATATTTGACCTACGAAGGTCAGAATATTGTGTTGTATTTGCACTGGTCCGCACGTCGTCTCAGTGACTTGCCAGGAAGTCGCCGGTGGGTCGAGATTGTAGTGCGCAGCGGTCGTGCTGGCGGTGGCCCAGCGATGGACTCATCTGTTCGCCAATTGCTATCTGCAGCATACTTGCGCCCGTTGCGAGATGCTGAGCGCGAGATGTCTCCCGGAAAGGCTTCACGCCTCTCGCAGATTCTCTATAATTTTCCCGATATGAAAAATGGCGTGCAGTTCGAGAAGGACGCACCTCCAATAGATATTGAACAGGCCAAGCAACTCAGCCTTGTCGGATTATCAGATTATCTGCGCCACCTCGTTGATCAACATAATGGAGTCGGCGAAGCTCAGAAAGCTATCAATACGAATTATTTGGCCCACCTGTCACTGTCTGGCGAAAATCTTCATGGCAGGATCAGCTTTGCGCAGAGTGGAAATGAAGCGACCCGGTTGCGCCAAATTCTTGAGCGTCTTGAACTCGATCTACTTGAGGGGCCGGATGGGAAATCGCGAGGCGCTTATGGCTTGGGTTCGAACAATCTTCTGTATATGGCGTGTGAATTGCTTTTGTTGGGCAAGGAACCTGATGGCTTGCCATTACTGTTGATCGAAGAACCGGAAGCTCATCTTCACCCACAGCGCCAGTTGCGCTTGATGGAGTTTCTCGAAGCATCTGCAAAGCCGTCAACAGACACAACACGACGCCCCGTTCAGGTCATCGTCACTACACATAGTCCTAATCTGACTTCCAAAATTCCCCTGAAAAACATGGTGTTGTTGCATCGCCAGCGTGCGTTTTCTTTGGCGGAGGGTAAAACCGGTCTGACTGCAGGCGATTACCGGTTTTTGCAGCGGTTCCTTGATACCTCTAAAGCCAATCTTTTCTTTGCACGGGGCATCATTGTCGTTGAAGGGGATGCGGAGTCGCTTCTGCTCCCTACTATAGCTAGGCTATTGGGAAGAGATTTGACAGCTCATGGGGTATCCATAGTAAACGTCGGTGGTACAGGTCTACGCCGTTACGCTCGCATCTTGCAGCGTAATGACGCTACCAAGGGCATCATTACAGTGCCGATCGCATGCATTGCAGATATGGACGTGATGCCTAACTGTGCCCCGGAAATTTTGGAGCTGGTTACCGATGATAGCGATCCGAAATGGACAAGTTTGCGACGCAAATGGAAAGTTAAGAAAGAGTTTGGTGTTGACGAGGCTGCACAAATTCTAGGTCTTGGCGTAAGACGGATTAAGCTTGCCGAGGGGGATGGCCAGAACGTAAGAACTTTCGTCGCGAATGAATGGACCATGGAATATGACTTGGCGTTCGCGGGCCTTGCCGAAGAAGTTTATATCGCAGCCGTACTTGCCGCAAACGATGATCCATTGAATGACGCCAAGAAGACCTATGACGCTGTTACAGCCGATGCAAAGACGAAATTCGCTACACTAGTGAGCGCATCCGCTGGTGTTACGGAGGTGTTGTGCGCGCACGTTTACGAGATGTTCTCTAGCAAGCGGGCTTCAAAGGCCATCGCCGCTCAGTACCTGGCAGACTTGTTGATTGACAGAGAATCAAAATTCGAAATCGACGCAACGTGGCTAGAGACTCGTTTGCCACGCTATATCAAGGACGCCATTACATTTGCAACCACCCCGATGCAACCCGCAGCGGGATTAGCCTGTGTTGGAGCGGTTGCCTAATGGAATCCACCGGTTTGATCGACTCCATCACGGACGATGATATCGATTGGGTATGCCGGTTGATGAAGCTAGATGCGCTTGATACACCACGACGCGATTTTTTGAAATCACTGACGACGGTGGATGTGTCAGCGTGCCCAGGCAGCGGGAAAACGACTTTAGTGGTCGCTAAGCTGGCGATCCTCGCGCGGAAGTGGAACACTACAACACGTGGCATCTGTGTCCTGTCACATACAAACGTCGCACGTGAAGAAATCGAACACCGACTCGGCAACAGTGACGTCGGCCAACGATTGCTTAACTATCCTCATTTCATAGAAACCATTCACGGCTTCGTTAACCGCTTCCTGGCTATTCCGTGGTTGTTATCTTCGGGCTTCCGTCTTGCTGCGATCGATAACGATCTCACTACGCGGGTACGTCGGCGATTCTTAGGTGAAACGGATTACAGGCGACTAAATGCATATCTCGTAAATCATCATAGGAGCTTTGACGACCTACGCATCAGTACGGTGAATTTTGCGGCTCCATTGGCGGACGGTTCGTTTCCGCACGGGCCCCATACCGAGATGCATAAACTCGCAACGTCAGCTCTACGCTATGCCGCTGAACAAGGTTATTTCTGCTACGATGAAACCTTCGTGCTGGCGGCTGCTCTGTTGGCGCAGCAACCTGAGTTGCCGTCAATTCTCTCTCAAAGATTTCCTTTCGTCCTTATTGATGAAATGCAGGACACCTCGGAACAACAGAGCAATTTTTTGCGTACGCTCTTTCCGCGTAACTCTGCTTCAGTTTGCGTGCAGCGCGTGGGTGATCCTAATCAAGCAATCTTCGAAGCAGGCTCGCGGCCAGTTGCTGATGCATTCCCAGATCCAGACCGCTGCGTGAGCATCTCCAACAGCTTCCGGTTCGATGCATCCATCGCGGCACTTGCGACCCATTTTGCGCATGTGCCAGTATTGCCGAGCGGATTGAATGGTATTCGAGTACCGGAAGTCCATGGGCAGGGCTTACCTCATACCATATTTGTTTTTCCCGACAACGATACGTCCATGGTGTTGGATGCATTTGGCAGTCATGTGTTGTCCTGCGTTCCGTCAGAACTGATTAATACATCAGCGGTGACAGCTATTGGTGCCGTTCAGAAGGCGTTCGACGATGTTCTGCCAGGCCATGATCATTACCCCAAGACCGTAGCGCACTACTGGAATGGGTACCAATCACATGTGAAGAAACAAACTTTTCATCCCAAAACGTTAGTGGAGTATTTTCATTCAGCTCATGCAGTCGTTGCTAGCGGCGGACCGATTCATCAGGCCATCGATGGCGTTGCTTTCGGAATCATCCACCTAGCTAATTTACTGACCACCACCGCGCAATTGAAGCCCTCGACCCGAAGGCATCTATTCATCGAGCAACGGCTGCTCGAAGAAGATGAAGCCAAAATTATCTACCGGGATACTTTGACGCGGTTTCTTATCGACCGAGAAGCGCTGACGCGTGATCTGTGGGGTACATTGGTGCCTTGTCTAAAGTTAGTTGCGGCGAAAATTGGCGGCGGGGATTTGACTTCGTGCGCTGCCAATGACTTCTTGGTGTGGCGGACAGACGCCAATCCGTCAGCTCAGGATAGTCAGGACGCAGCGAAAAAGGCTGCACCGAACACTTATCGATATAGTGAGTCCGGTGCCAGTGTGGACATCCGTCTCAGTTCGATCCACATCGCCAAAGGGCAGACCCATTTGGCTACGTTGGTGCTCGAAACATTTAATCAGACTCATTTTCTAAACGGTCTGATGCCTTGGCTGCTTGGAAAGAATCAGAACGGTACGAAATGCAAGACGGATAAGGCAACGCAACGGTTGTTGCAGGTTTATGTTGCGATGACCCGGCCAACACATCTACTTTGCCTAGCATTACGTCGTGGATCTCTCGGGATTGATGGCGACTACAAGGCCAACCAGGAACGGTTGATCGCACAAGGATGGCGCATCCAGCATTTATCCAATGATGCCGTACCGACCGGAGGTCAATGAAATGCGCAAGCCCATTGCATCTAGTTGGAAAACAACACGTCGATTACGTGTCGAATCGAAACCTTGCGTCCTGCTGCATTTAGATGAAGCTGACAGCATACAATTTAGGGAGTTCCGACTTGGCTTCAATAAGTTTGCAACGGCTAGCAGTGGATCAAGAACTAAGCAGGCGGCGACGTAACATAGATTCAAGGTCGCGGCTGGTATGGCAAACGAGATGAATGTAGCAGATTTCATTGTCGCATCGCTCAAATATGATGCGGTTCTGCCCTGTGAGAAGTTGCCGATACTGAGAAAGATTGAGCTCTTCAAGTTCCTTCACATAAATGCCCTTGTGTTTCGGCCACTCTTTAAGAGTAGCAACTTCATCACGGATTTCATTAGTGATTTTATTGGCAAACTGAAGGGATTCGGACTTCTTCAAGAAATCACGAATGTCCATCAAATCACTTTTAGCAGAATCAGTCCAAACGATTTTCATATTGATTAATGGCTTTCATTGACTTCAGCTTCAATCTGCGCAAAGAATTCATCATGCTCAGTAACTTTACCTTCTTCAACTTGCTTTCTTCCATGTGCAAGTATACGAAGCATGGTTAGCTGGTCTTGAGTTTTCTGATAGCTCAGCGGATCTTGAACAATTGCCTGAACTTTGCCGTTGACGGTAATCGCCACAGGCTCGTGAGTTTCCTGAACCTGTTTGACAACATCGCTCGTGTTGGTTTTCAGGTAGCTGATTGGTTGGATGTTAAAAAAGTTCATATCGACCTCCTTTAGGTTGGTAAAGTCATGATAGCACCGTAAAGCTAAATTAAGTACTAAATTTAGTGCTATTGTTTTGCTGGTTTCGCGTCAGGTTCTGCAAGAGGTAAGTTGTGCCAAAATTGTGCCTCTTCTTTATCCATTCCGGCTAAGTCTTGTGCCGTCGACAAATTTGACAGTTGCCGGCATCAGGGAACGATCTGTTTTTGTAACCCTATGTTTTTATGGTTGATTAAAACTGACAGTCGAACTGGCATGCAAACTGCTCGCAGTTTTCCGAAGTTCAATTTTTCATTATTTATTCAATCCATCATATGACGCGCTAACCTCAGTTGCATGATTTTTGAATCGCGCCGAATGGCCCCTGTTAATCACTGTTGACTGGAGGTGTTACCGTGACTTCATTATTCAATCTGAATACAAAATGGCAACGCCGTGGCGGCGCGCGCGTTGCCCGGCGTATTGCCATTCCGCTTGCCATGCTCCTCGCAATTAGCCAGGCATATGCAGGAACGACGACGGTGAACGGTACGCCCGGTACCAAGGGCACCAATGGCACAACGCCTGGTGAAAATGGCAGTATCGGAACCGTCGGCGGCAGTGCCACGGCGGTTGCTGCAGTGCCGACAGACACGTCCAATATTGCCAAAGCCAACGGCGGCAGCGGCGGCGGTGGGGGCAATGGGGCGAATGGAAATGCCGCCAACAATGGCGGCAATGCCGGTGCTGGTGCGGCCGGTGGCGAAGCCGATGCAAGCGCGACGACCGGCCCTCTGACTTTACAGGGGGGGTATGCGAACGCCACCGCTACTGGAGGTGCTGGCGGTAGTTCTGGTAACCTAGGGCCTGGCGGAACAGGAACGATTGCCGGTTCTGGCGCATCCGGCGGCAATGGTGGTAATGCAACGGCGACGGCTATTGCTTCGACCTCGGGCAGTGGTGTTATTGGGTCAGATAACTCCGCCACTGCAACTGGCGGTAATGGCGGGGCGGGCAACGGTGCAGGAAACAGTGGTGGTAACGGCGGAAGTGCGATCGCCAGTGCGGTCGGCAGTTCGGGTACTGGCACAGTGAATGTGTCCGCATCGGAAGCTGGCGGTAACGGCGGGATTGGTTACAACGGCGCCAACGGTGGCAATGGTGGAGACTCGCTTGCTGATAATATTGCTACCGCTTCAACCAGCGGTACTCTCAACCTGTATCAATATGCCTATGGGGGCACTGGCGGTACCAGTAACGGCGGAACAGCCGGTAAGGGCGGTAATACCACCAATAGCCTGACAGTCAGCGGAGTTGGCTATATTTCTGGCTACACCCGTGCCAATGGCGGTGCGGGTGGTGCCAATACTGCCGGTAACGGCGGTGCCGCCGGCGATGCAGTTGGCACTACCAGTGCTCAAACAACCGGCAGCTTTGGCGTCAGCGCTACTTCTGCAGCGACAGGCGGCGCCGGAGGTTCTGGATCCGGAGCAGGAAATGCCGGTGCAGTTGGAGGCACTGCGGCGGACAGTGCCAGTGGCGTTTCGGGTAGCGGCACCGTCACCGTCTCTGCAACGCAAAATGGCGGTAATGGCGGCGCTGGTTCCGGCGGTGCGAATGGCGGCAATGGTGCGGATTCGATAGGCAATAACATTGTTACAGGCTCAACCAGCGGCAAGCTTACCCTTGCTCAATATGCCAGTGGCGGCAAAGGCGGCAATAGTGACACCGCAACAGCCGGTAATGGCGGCAGCGGCGCATTGGGTCTGAGTTTGGCGGATACTGCATCCAACAACCTGACCATCACCAGTCAGGTTAGCGGTGGTAACGGCGGCACTACTGTCAACGGTATTGCCGGATTTGGAGGCGGCGCGACTTCCAGTATGACAGTGAGTGGCATCGGTTATCTTGAGGGCAGCAGCACCGCGACAGGTGGTCAGGGGGCCGATAGCTCTGGTCAAGGTAGCGCAGGAGGAGGGGGGAATGCCATCAGCAGTGCCATCGGCCAAACGACAGGTGGCAACAACATCAAAATGTCGTCCACAGCTGCAGGCGGCAATGGCGGGTATAACCCCGGTACCGGGACCACTGCCGGCCTTGCCGGTGGCAGCGCAAATTCCAGCGCCACAGGAGTCTCGGGAACCGGCAGCGCCACTATTTCGTCGACTGCTACTGGCGGTACCGGTAGTTACGCGTCCGGTGCGGGCAATACCGGCGGTGCCGGAGGTAGCGCGAATGCGAGTGCCAGTGGCACTTCGGGTAGCGGCGTTGTCAATGTCTCTGCAACGCAAAATGGCGGCAGTGGTGGCTTTGGTTCCAGCGGCGCGAATGGCGGCAATGGTGCAGACTCGGTTGCCAATAATGCCGTCTCAGGTTCAACCAGCGGCACTCTTACTCTGTCTCAATTTGCCACCGGGGGTAACGGCGGTAATAACAGCAATGGAATTGCCGGCAATGCCGGCAATGGCACGGCCATCCTGAGTTTGGCGGGATCGCCAGCCAGCAGCCTTTATGTCACCAATCAAGCCAGTGGCGGTCGCGGTGGCAATACTGGCAGCGGTATAGCCGGGAAAGGAGGCAATGCCAATGCCAGCCTGGTGGCTGGCGGGGCTGGTTATGTTCAGGGCAGCAACGATGCAAGCGGCGGCACGGGTGGCAACAATGCTGCCGGTAACGGCGGTGCCGGCGGCAATGCAGTCAGTAGCGCCAATGGTCAGACAACCGGTAGCAATAACGTCAAAATTACCACGACTTCCAATGGCGGAATTGGCGGATCTGCGGTCGGTACAGGAAAAGTCGGCGGCACAGGTGGCAGCGCAACTGCCAGCGCAAGCGGCAGTTCTGGTAGTGGCACCGTAACCATCACCGCAACGCAAAATGGCGGTAGAGGCGGTGCTGGTACCAGTGGCGCGAATGGCGGCAACGGTGCGAATTCGGTTGCCACAAATCTCGTTACAGGTTCAACCAGCGGCAGTCTGTCACTGACTCAAACTGTCAATGGCGGCAGAGGCGGCAATAGTGACACCGGAAAAAGCGGCAATGGTGGCGATAGCAATACCGGTCTTAATCTGGCAGGCATAGCCGCGAGTAGCCTGAATGTCACTATCGTAGCCGGCGGTGGTAACGGTGGCGACGTTACCAATGGCAGCAATGTCGGCTACGGAGGGAATGCCACCATTAATCTGATTGCCAATGTAAGCGGCAATATCACTGCCACCGCCCGTGCCAACGGTGGCGCTAGCGGTTATAGTAATTTCGCTTCCGGGTATGTTGGACGGGGTGGTTTAGCCAAAGCAGTGAGCGATTTGACGTCAGTTAATTCGGCAAATTCTTCTTCTTACGCTACTAGCGGTATCGGCGCCAGCGGCACCATCAACAGCGCTAACGCTCAGGCTGTCGCCAACACGACTGGGGCGGGAGGTTATAGCAATGCCAATGCCAATGCCAGCAGTGCAGGGTTCACTACATCACTGGCACAATCAAGCGGCGTTGGCAATGGCACGAACCAGGCGAATGCAACTTCAACCGGAATGACTGGTCAGGCAGTTGCCGGCAGCATGGCGACAAATGGCAGTGGTGCCAGCGTTACCGCAAGCGCCACGGCGCCCTTGATTTCAGGCACGAGCAACGCAGCGACGAAAGCCAATTACGGCGGCACCAATTATGCACTACCGACTCTGGATGCCAGTGGAAAGGCATTCTCGAACATTAACGGCGGCCCTAGCGCAAGTACCGTGGCCAACCTGTTAAGCGCAAGTCCCGCCGTGGCAGCCGCATTTGCCGGCACCACGGTATTGGGAACCGGCGTGATGGGTGCGTCTAACGGAGGACCGGCAACGGGCGGGTCTGCACTGACCTATACAACCAGCGGTACATTTAATTTTACCGTTGCCGGTCCTCAGGACATCTTGTTTGGATTCCTGGCTAACAAGTCCTATAACAACGGCTTTGATCAACTGGATTTGACGATTACGGATAACGGCGCGACATTGCTCAATATGGATTTCAACACATTGGCCGCTGCACAGTCGTTCTTTACCGATAACAGCATGAATCTGGGCACATTGGCAGTTGGCGCACAGGATCTGGTCATTACCGAACAGTTGACGGCCAGCGCTCCGAATGGATTCGACTTCAGTTATATCGATAGCCTCGCCTCTACATCCAATACAGGAGGTAATGGCGACCCTGCTAACGTGCCGGAGCCAGGCAGTTTGGCGCTGCTGTTGCTCGGTCTGGGGAGTATGTTTCGATTCCGTCGCAGGTAAAAAATCGATAAAAATATTTTATGAGCGTCGCTGAAAGTCGCGTACATCGGGAAGCTTTGGATATTGAAACAGACCGGCGTCATGACTCAAATTAATAGCTGAACAAGCACTGGTATGCGGCAGCATTTGCTACTTATCGGGAGGTGCACCGGTCCAGATTTTCGTATAGGCTTTTTTGTAAGGAATATCCGAATCGATATTGCCGCCATTTAGCCGCGTCATAACGGCTGTCGTCACCAGGACAGGTTTACTTGTGTAGCCACTCGGCGGTTGTCCGGCAAAGGCACGATTCAATTCATCCACAAGTTGCCATCCTTGCAGACCCAAAGGTTCAGCAACTGTCGCAACTTGCTGTGATTTTCCGGACGCGATACGACTTAGCGCGATGCTGGAGCCATCACCTGCTGATACATTTTGAATATCCGTGCGACCAATCGCGAGCAGCGGCATATTTATCGAATCGAAATAGGCATCGTTAATTGCCAAAGTATGTGTCCATGTTTTTCCATAGTGTTGATTTAGACGTGTGACTGCAAGTGGCACTTCACTATGGGCATCTGAAATCTTTATATTTTCCACTGACAGCAATTTGCACCGTGCGCACAGTTTGATGGCGTCCTTCATGCCGTCAGTTTTTGCATTGGCTACGTCATAGCGGCTGTCGTTAAAGATGATGATGCCAATTTGTCCCGTCGCGCTTTGGGTTACGTGGCCCACTGCAATTTTGGCGACTTCAGTCGATGAGGTGGCAATGTTGACGAAAAGGTTGTTTGTGGGCCCAGGTTCTGCAGACGCGTGCCACCCAACAATGACAATCTTTGATTTCCTGGCACGATCAAACAGATCTGAAAATTCCTGATTCGCGGCCTGAATGCCGCCGAGAACAATAGCGTCCTGATGTGAATCTATCGCTTTTGCGAATTCGACACGGAGTTTCTTGGCGTCGTCTATCCCATCTATTAATGTAATCTGCCACTTCAGTATCGAAGCTGCTGAGCTAAAACTGCGATAAATTGGCGCAATTCCACCGTTTCTAAAATCTTGCGAAATAAACGTTATTTTTTTTCCAGATTGAGCTCTCGGTCCGTTTTCAGGACCATCCCATATCTTCTGATCAAGAGGTAAGTGCTGCGCTGTGCACGTCAAGACGATGAAAAAAATGCTCAGGGCAGCCAATATGACCTGGCTTACCATTTGCGCGGAGGGCCTCATTGCATTTGCTGTTCTCATATATCCATTCAGGGAAGTTTGGATTAATTTTGCGAATAATTGTCCTGCCTATCGTAAACCATAGATTAGGCCTCTATGCCAATATTGTTAGAGATATCGGGCAAACGCAAATTTCACGTTGTTGACTATCTGATATATACGACACCCGGCTCCCATCCGCGCCGAAGTTCAGGCCGATTATTCTCTGTGCCTGTTTATTCGCCGGGCCCACTTTGGTGGATGACGCAATCGTGCTATAACCCATGGAAATGTGATCGCAAACAGGAAAGTGGATATGAAAGCTCAGTTAAAAGTTGGTTTGATCGGCTACGGTTATGCAGGCGCGACTTTTCATGCGCCTCTGATTGAGTATAGCGGCAGCACAGCCTTGGCAGTGATTGCAACTACTCAAACCGGTAAAGCCAAAGTCGATTACCCGACAGCGTTGGTCGTGTCCAATATCGACCAGCTACTGGCAAGCGATGAGCTCGATTGCATCGTTATTGCCACGCCCAACGACACTCATTTCGATCTTGCTTACAAAGTACTGAATTCCGGCAGACATGTCGTTGTGGATAAACCTGTCACGCTGACTGCCGATGAGGCTAAAACATTGACGGAATTTGCAGCACAGAAGAATGTGGCTTTCGTGCCGTTTCACAACCGGCGCTGGGATGGTGATTTCCTGACACTGCAAGCTTTAATTGGCTCCGGAAAATTAGGTCGTATCACCCATTTTGAATCGCACTTCGATCGATTTCGTCCTGATGTTCCGCAACGCTGGCGCGAAGAGTCTGCACGTGGCGGTGGTCTTCTGTTCGATCTGGGACCGCATTTAATTGATCAGGCGCTGGTGTTGTTCGGCATGCCGGAAAAGATCAGTGCGACGCTCAAACATCATCGCGATCGCGCTGCTGCACCGGACTATATTCATCTGCAACTCGGTTATCCGGATAAAGAAATCATTCTGCATGCAAGCGCATTGTCGGCGATCGTTCCGGCGCGGTTTATTGTTCACGGTACGCAGGGTAGCTATCTTAAAACAGGGCTCGATGTTCAGGAGGATCAATTGAAATCGGGGCTGCGGCCGGGCGATGCAACCTTTGGAGTGAACCCGGCAGGATTATGGTCCGAGCTGGTTGATCATCGGCTGTCGAATACGGCGCTGTCGACGCAAGATGGTGCCTATGTCGAGTTTTATCGTTTATTGGCACAGTCGATCTTGGATGGCGCCAGAATTCCCGTCGCCGCGCAGGATGGCGTCAACGTGATGATGCTAATCGAGCTTGCCATGCAAAGCGCGTCGGATGGGCAGCGTAAATCAGTTGGTACGATGTGACGCTGAATCAAACAAATTCTCCAAAGTTCTATATAGTACGTGCTTCACCGATTTCAGACAGATGCATGGCAAAGAGCAAGACGTGCGTGCTGTCGGAATGATTTTCAGGAGAGACGTATGACCAGAATGCCAGTTTATTTTCTTTCGCATGGTGGCGGCCCGTGGCCGTATGTAGAAGGCATGCGGCAGCAGTTTGCCAAGACGGAACGTGAATTTATCGCGCTGCCGAAACGCCTGCCGGCAAAGCCGAAAGCGGTGCTGGTGATTACCGGCCACTGGGAAGAGCAAGAATTTACAGTGTCAACCGCCGAGCACCCGCCCATGGCTTACGACTATTACGGATTCCCGGAACACACCTATCACATCAACTACCCGGCGCCAGGTTCGCCCGCGCTTGCAGCAAGAGTGAAATCGTTATTGTCGGATGCCGGCATCCCGGTAAACGAAGACGCCAGTCGCGGTTTTGATCACGGCACATTTGTCCCTCTGGTGCTCATGTACCCGGATGCTGATGTCCCGGTCGTGATGCTGTCGATGAAATCCAGTTACGACCCGCAGGAACATATACGCGTTGGTCAGGCGCTGTTACCGTTACGCGATGAAGGGGTACTGATTATCGGCAGCGGTCTGACTTATCACAACATGCGAGGTTTCGGTCGGGATGAGTCCACCCCGATCGCCGAGGCATTTGAACATTACCTGAACCAGGCGATTGAACAGGACGACGCCATGGTGAGAAATGACCTGCTGGCGAAATGGGAAACCGCTGCCGGTGCGCGACTGGCACACCCGCAGGAAGATCATTTGATACCGCTGATGGTCATCGCCGGCGCGGCCGGGGATGATGCCGGTCGCGCCGTGTTCGTAGACCACGTGATGAAAGTTCCGATGGCGACGTATGAATTTGGGCACGGTAATACGCATGAACGTCCATGACCTGACCATTGCCGGTTTGAACGATCACCACCTGTTCACCCTGCTTGATCTGACCGGCACCTTCGCATTTGCCATCAGCGGTGCGGTCGCCGCAAGGGATCGCGGCCTGGACTGGTTCGGCGTCATGGTGATCGCATTTATTGTGGCGTGTGGCGGAGGAATTCTGCGTGACCTTTGTATCGGCGCAGTGCCGCCTGCCGGGCTGACTGACTGGCGCTATCTGGCCGTGGCCATGGCTGCTGCATGGATGACGCTTGCCGCAGGCAAGCTGGTCGTTCGCCTTGCCCAACCGGTAGTTCTGTTCGATTCTTTGGGTCTCGGATTATTTGCCGTGACCGGAGCGCAAAAGGCCATTATTTATGGACATAGTGCTGAGGTGGCGGTGCTGCTCGGGGTCGTCACTGCCGTGGGCGGTGGCGTGACGCGCGACGTACTGCTCAATCGGGTCCCGGTGATACTGCGACGTGAGATCTACGCGTTGGCTGCGCTGGTCGGTGCCTGCATCGAAGTGGTGGGCCAGCAGTTAGGCTGGTTGTCGACCGGGCGTACCTGGGTTGCGTTGATGGTGTGTTTCGGATTGCGCTATCTGTCGCTGCACTACAAATGGAACCTGCCGCGCTCCTCTGGAAGCCAGAACAACGGGAAGTGATTTAAAGTAATGCCGCTGCAAACTGCGGCTAGCCGGAAGTAACCGTAGCCATCGTTTTGGCCCGCGCCGTGTGCAATTTCTTGTAGCTGTCGATCAGGCGCTGGTGTCTGTCCAGCCCCTCCAGTTTCATACTCGCAGGCGTCAGGCCAAAGAAACGCACGCTGCCATCCATAGACCCCAGCACCGCGTCCATACGCGGGTTACCAAACATGCGGCGGAAATTGACCTCGTAATCCTCCAGCTCCAGATCGTCATCCAGTTCCACCTCCAACACCACGTTCAGGGCCTGATAAAACAATCCGCGCTCAACCGTGTTGTCGTTGTACTGCAGGAAGGTTGCCACCAGATCTTGCGCCGCATCAAACTGCTGCAACGCGAGGTGTATCAGCAGCTTTAACTCCAGCACGGTGAGCTGACCCCACACCGTATTTTCGTCAAATTCGATACCGATCAATGTGGCGATGTCGCTGTAATCGTCCAGCTCATTGTTCTCTAAGCGATCAAGCAGTGCTTCGAGACTGTCATCATCCAGCTGATGCAAATTCAATATATCGCTGCGGAACAACAAGGCCTTGTTGGTGTTATCCCAGATCAAATCTTCTACCGGATACACTTCCGAATAGCCCGGCACCAAAATCCGGCAGGCGGTCGCGCCTAACTGGTCATACACCGCCATATAGACCTCTTTGTCCATGGCGTTGAGTATGCCGAACAGGGTTGCGGCTTCCTCGGAGTTGGAGTTTTCGCCCTGGCCCGAGAAGTCCCAGTCAACAAAATCGAAATCGGCTTTGGCACTGAAAAAACGCCACGACACTACACCGCTGGAATCAATAAAATGTTCAACAAAGTTATTCGGCTCGGTCACGGCATTGCTGACAAAAGTAGGTTGCGGCAAATCGTTCAGGCCTTCAAAACTGCGACCCTGCAGCAGTTCCGTCAGACTGCGTTCCAATGCCACTTCCAGACTCGGATGTGCGCCGAACGAGGCAAACACGCCGCCCGTTTTCGGATTCATCAAGGTGACGCACATTACCGGATACTGCCCACCCAGCGATGCGTCCTTGACCAGCACCGGAAAGCCTTGCTCTTCCAGGCCCTGTATGCCGGCCAGTATGCCGGGGTATCTCGCCAGCACTTCCTGCGGTACATCCGGCAAGGTGATCTCACCTTCCAGAATTTCGCGTTTGACTGCCCGCTCAAAAATTTCAGACAGACACTGTACCTGCGCTTCGGCCAGCGTATTGCCGGCACTCATGCCATTGCTGGCATACAGATTTTCGATCAGGTTGGAGGGGAAATAGATAGTCTCGCCATCCGACTGGCGCACATACGGCAGTGAACAGATACCGCGCTGCACATTGCCGGAGTTGGTGTCGATCAGATGCGAACCACGTAACTCGCCATCGGGATTGTAAATTTCCAGACTATACGCATCCAGAATTTCAGCCGGCAGCGCATCTTTTTTGCCCGGCTTAAACCAGCGCTCGTTCGGGTAATGAACGAATGCCGCATTGGCGATGTCCTCGCCCCAGAACGAGCCGGCATAAAAATGGTTGCAGCTCAGTCGCTCGATATATTCGCCCAATGCCGATGCCAGCGCGCTTTCTTTCGTCGCGCCTTTTCCATTGGTAAAACACATGGGCGAGTGGGCGTCGCGGATATGCAGCGACCAGACATGCGGAATGATATTGCGCCACGATGCGATTTCAATCTTGATGCCCAGACCGGCCAGCAAGCCGGACATGTTGGCGATGGTTTGCTCCAAAGGCAGGTCCTTGCCTGCAATATAGGTGGCCGCATCGTCAGTTGAATTTAAAGTAAGCAGGGCCTGCGCATCGGCATCCAGATTCTCTACTTCTTCAATCACAAATTCGGGTCCGGCCTGCACCACTTTTTTCACCGTACAGCGGTCGATGGAGCGCAAGATACCCTGACGGTCTTTGGCAGAGATATCCGCCGGCAGCTCGACCTGAATCTTGAAAATCTGCTGATAGCGGTTTTCCGGATCGACAATATTATTTTGCGACAGGCGAATATTGTCGGTAGGGATATCGCGCGTCACGCAATACAACTTCACAAAGTAGGCCGCACACAGGGCCGACGAGGCCAGAAAATAATCGAACGGGCCGGGCGCCGAACCATCGCCTTTATAGCGGATAGGCTGGTCGGCGATCACCGTGAAATCATCGAACTTGGCTTCAAGACGAAGCTTATCGAGAAAGTTGACTTTAATTTCCATGTTACGTACTCCGCTTATTTTCTAACTATTTCTAACAAATTTCTAAAATTCGACCTTGCGCGCCACTGCGGCAAAGTCCTTCAGGTAATCAATGTCAACATCCGCCTCGCGCACACCCAGAAAAATGTGTTTGGCTATTCCCTGCTTACCCAGGCGAATCGCGCGGACCGCAAGCTTATCAGCATATTCGGCCACCAGCCAGCCAGGCAGCGCCGCCACGCCACGACCTGCCTCAACCATCTGCAACATGATATCGGTGGTCTCTATGGTTTTATGTCGCTTGGGTGCGCAACCGGCCGGCAGAAAAAACTGGTTGTAAATATCCAGACGTTCGATTTCTACCGGATAGGTGATCAGCGTTTCGTCGGACAACTGTTTGGGAACGACATGCGGCAAACCGGCGAGTTTATGCTGCTTGCCCACTACCAGTACCTGTTCATAATCAAATACCGGCTCGAACAGCAATCCGGTTTTATACAAGGGATCGGGCGTCACCAGTACATCAATCTCATAGGCAAACAACGCGCCGATTCCACCGAACTGGAATTTTTGTTTGACGTCGACATCAACGTCCGGCCACTTCGTCAGATACGGTGAGACCACCTTCAGCAGCCATTGATAGCAGGGATGGCACTCCATGCCGATACGCAGCGTGCCGCGTTGGCCTTGTGCATATTGCTGCATGATTTTTTCGGCATAGTCGAACTGCGGCAGCAGACGATTTGCCAGCACCAGCAGATATTGCCCGGCCTGAGTCAGCCTGAGATTGCGGCCCTCGCGTTTCCAGATCGGCGTGCCGAGCCGTTCTTCGATTTTTTTGATGGTATGACTCAGCGCCGATTGGGTCAGGCAGAGCACCTCGGCGGCGGCGGTGAGCGAACCTTGCCGGTCCACTTCGCGTATCAGGGATAAATGTGTGCGTTCGAGCATGGCTCAGTTGTCAATAAATATATATGAATAAAATTAATGGATGGATGAAATAATACCATTATTTTTCATTCGAAAGTTTGCTTACAGTGGCGGCTATTCACACAGGAGTTATACATTATGGTCACCACACACAATCTCGGCTTCCCCCGTATCGGCGCAAAACGCGAATTGAAATTCGCACTGGAAAATTACTGGAAGGGCGCGTCTACTCAGGAAGAACTAACTACATTGGGCGCGCAGTTGCGTGGGCGTCACTGGTCGAATCAATCCAGACTGGATCTGGTTCCGGTTGGTGACTTTTCCTTTTACGATCAGGTACTGGATACCAGCTTCATGCTGGGTAATATTCCGGACCGGGTGCGCGGGCTGGAAGGGAGCTCGCTGGATAATTATTTCAGGGTTGCACGTGGCCGTTCTGCCAGGGATTCTGCCTGCAGTTGTGTGCACGCCGGTGAAATGACTAAATGGTTTGATACCAACTATCACTATATCGTCCCTGAATTTACGAAGGACACCACATTTACTCTCGATGCCACACGTCTGCTGGAGCAACTCGCAGAAGCAAAAAAACTTGGCGTAGAAGCCAAGCCCGTGATCATCGGACCCGTGACTTATCTGTGGCTGGGCAAGACCAAGGATGACTCCGATAAACTCGGCCTGTTGTCACGCCTGCTGCCGGTCTATGGAAAGTTGTTGGAGCAGTTGGCACAGCTAGGGATTCAGTGGGTACAGATAGACGAGCCGATCCTGGTTACTGAGCTGGATAGCGATTGGCAAAAAGCCTTCGTCACAGCTTACGATGCGTTGCAAGGAAGCCGTGTCAAATTGCTGCTGGCGACTTATTTCGGTCAGTTGCAAGACAACCTGGCATTGGCCTGTGGCTTGCCGGTGGACGGTCTGCATGTCGACGCGGTTAACGCAAGGTCGGAATTGGAACAGGTCATCGCGCAACTGCCAAAAGACCGCATCTTGTCGCTGGGCGTCATCAACGGGCGCAATATCTGGAAAACCGATATGCACGCTACGCTGGAATGGCTGGAACCAATTCATGGCCTGTTGCAGGATCGGTTGTGGATTGCACCGTCATGCTCGTTATTGCATGTGCCGGTTGATTTGAATACCGAACAAAAACTGGATACGGATATTCTTTCCTGGCTTGCCTTTGCATTGCAAAAGCTCGATGAATTACACATTCTGGCGCAAGCCTTGAACCACGGCCGTGTTCCGGTGCAGGAAGCGCTGGTGGCCAACCATGCAGCGGTAGACAGACGACGTACCTCGGCACGCGTACATAATCCCGCCGTGAAAAAAGCGGTGGCGAATATCGATGCCGCCCTCGGTAAACGTCTGGGAACGTTCGAGCACCGTGCCGTCAAACAGTCCGCGCTGCTCAAACTTCCGGCCTACCCGACCACCACCATCGGATCATTCCCGCAAACCGCCGAAATTCGCCACGCCAGAAGTCAGTTGCGCGTTGGCGAGTTAAATGCAGCCGCTTATAAAAACGTGATGAAAGATGAGATTGCCCGTTGCGTGCGTGAGCAGGAAGCGCTGGGTCTGGACGTGTTCGTGCACGGCGAAGCGGAACGTAATGACATGGTTGAATACTTCGGTGAACAGCTGGACGGTTATGCATTCAGCCAGTTCGGCTGGGTGCAGTCGTATGGGTCGCGTTGTGTGAAGCCGCCTATCCTGTTCGGTGATATCAGTCGTCCGAAAGCGATGACTGTCGAGTGGATCAGCTATGCGCAGTCGCTGACCGACAAACCGATGAAAGGCATGCTCACGGGACCGGTGACGATTTTAAACTGGTCGTTTGTCCGTGACGATCAGCCGCGCTCCGTGTCCTGTTACCAGTTGGCGCTGGCGATACGCGAAGAAGTACTGGATTTGGAAAAGTCCGGCGTGCGCATTATCCAGATCGATGAAGCTGCGTTGCGCGAGGGTTTGCCATTGCGTCGTTCACACTGGAGTGAATACCTGCAATGGGCAGTTGAATCGTTCCGCATCACGGCTAACGGTGTGCGGGATGAAACGCAAATCCATACCCACATGTGCTATTCGGAATTTAACGACATCATTGCGTCTATCGCGGACATGGATGCCGACGTGATTACGATAGAAACTTCGCGCTCGGATATGGAATTGCTGGACGCGTTTGACAACTTCAATTACCCGAACCAGATCGGGCCCGGTGTGTACGACATCCATACCCCGAATATCCCGGATCAGGAGCATATCGTGCAACTGATGCGCAAGGCGAGGCAGCGTATTCCGGCGGATCGACTGTGGGTGAATCCAGACTGTGGATTGAAAACGCGTGCCTGGGAAGAAGTCATTCCAGCCTTAAAAAACATGGTCGCGGCGGCCAAAACGCTACGCAACGCAGCCTGATCACGTCAGCCAGCTGGGAATTTAATTGTTAAATGTCATCTAATTTCGAAATAATATTCTGCATACGATACGCTACTTATTAGCAACCGCAGGTCATGCATGTCGCACGCGAGCCATTTTCCTGATGACAGCGCAGCGCAGTTTGCATAGTCTAAGACATGATGATAACGTTTGCTTTTTGTTGCCATATGTTAAATATGAACTTTTGAAATATATAGATGATGGCCGTGCTGATTGCCAGGTCCGGTTTCAGCCACGCAAATTTAACAATCAAACAGGGTAGCCATGATCACGCAGCTATTTCCAGAGGCACTCAGATTCTCGCTGGTGGAACCGATCAATAACGCCGTTGACGTAATTAGCAGCCGGTTCGGCGATCAATTTCATGATTTTTCGAGCTGGGTATTGCAGCACGTACTGGTGCCATTTGAAAGCCTGCTGCGTGGCCTGCCGTGGTGGCTAGTGGTGTTGGCGATTTTTCTGCTCAGCCTGCACGCGACCCGTCATCCGGGCAAGGCAATTGCGTTTGCGGCCTGCATCGTGCTGGTGGGCTGCTTCGGGCTGTGGGATCAGATGATACAGACGCTGGCACTGGTGATGGTGGCCACCATTATCTCAGTGCTGCTGGGCATTCCAATGGGAATCTGGAGCGCGCGCAGCGCAGGCTTGCGCAGATTATTGATACCGCTCATGGACGTGATGCAGACCATGCCCAGCTTCGTGTATCTTGTGCCGGTGCTGATGCTGTTCGGACTGGGCAAGGTGCCTGCAATTTTCGCGACCATTATTTACGCCACGCCACCGCTGATCCGGCTGACTGATCTGGGCATCCGGCAGGTCAACGCCGAACTCACCGAAGCGGCCTGGTCGTTCGGCACCACGCGCTGGCAATTGCTGGTTGACGTACAACTGCCGCTGGCCCGCCCCACCATCATGGCAGGCTTGAACCAGACCATTATGATGGCGCTCAGCATGGTGGTCATCGCTTCGATGATCGGTGCACGTGGCCTGGGCGAAGATGTGCTGGCCGGCATACAGACATTGGATATAGGCAAAGGCCTGCAGGCCGGTGTGGCGATTGTGATACTTGCCATCGTCATGGACCGCATTGTGCAGGGCTATGGCCGCGATGACCGGCAACGCGCTGCGCAAGCCGATAAGGGTAACTGACCGTATGGCGACCAATAAAATTCAGGTCAACCGTATTTATAAAATTTTTGGCAAACGCGTTGAGTCCAGCCTGGCCCTGCTTCAGCAGGGAAAAACCAAACAGGAAGTGCTGGCCGAGACCGGCTGCAATGTCGGTCTGAACGATGTTTCACTGGGCATACAGGCCGGTGAAATTTTCGTCATCATGGGCCTGTCCGGTTCAGGGAAATCGACCCTGGTGCGCCACTTCAACCGCCTGATCGATCCGAGTGCCGGAGAGATACTGATCGACGGCGTCAACATTCTGACCATGTCCGACCTTGAGCTGCGCGCACTGCGCCGCAACAAGATCAGTATGGTGTTTCAGGGCTTCGGTCTGTTGCCGCACCAGACGGTGCTGAATAACGCAGCATTCGCACTGCTTACCCGTGGTGAGAAAAAAACCGTCGCTCTGGAAAAGGCTGCCAGATGGCTGGAGAAAGTCGGACTAAAAGGCTATGAGTCCACCTATCCGGACGAACTCTCCGGCGGCATGCGCCAGCGTGTCGGACTGGCGCGGGCTCTGGCCGGTGACACAGAAATTTTACTGATGGATGAAGCGTTCAGCGCGCTCGATCCGCTGATCCGCGACGAGATGCAGGACCAGTTGCTGGAACTGCAGGCCACGCTGAAAAAAACCATCATCTTCATCACGCATGATCTGAATGAAGCGCTTAAGCTTGGCAATCATATTGCGATCCTGCGTGACGGGCAGCTGGTGCAGGTCGGCACGCCACAGGATATCCTGAACAATCCGGCGGACGAGTATGTCCGCAAATTCGTCGAAAAGCGCGGCCTATGAAAAACGACAGAATCCAACACATGAGCCAGCAAATGAGCCAGCAAATGAGTCAACGCGTGAGCCAACGTATGCAGCGCATCATGGCCGGCGCGGTATTGCTGTGCGGTGGCCTGCTTGTCAGCCATGCCGCGCTGGCGACTGAATCTCCCTGGTGCGCAAGCGGCAAGACCGTGAATTTCGTCGGGCTGAATTGGGAAAGCGGTTCTGTTCTGACTGAGCTCATGCGCACGGTCATGGAAAAGGGTTATGGCTGCAAGACCGACAGCATTCCCGGCAATACGGTCACGATGGAAGTGGCACTGTCCAGGAACGACGTGCAGGTGCTGGCTGAAGAGTGGGTCGGTCGCAGCGACGCCTGGAATACAGCCGCCAGGGCAGGTACAGTTATTCCACTGGGAACCATGTTTGTGGGCGCCAGCGAAGGCTGGTATGTGCCGGAATACGTGATCAAAGGCGACGCCAGTCGCGGCATCAAACCGATGGCGCCAGATCTCAGAATGGTGTCTGATTTACCGAAATACAAAGGCTTGTTCAAGGATATGGAGGAACCATCGAAAGGGCGCTTTCTGAATTGCCCGACCGGCTGGACCTGCGAAGGCGTCAACAGCCAGAAATTGAAGGCCTACAAGCTCCTCGACAGCTATGTCAATTTTCGGCCCGGAACCGGAGCGGCGCTGGATGCCACCATTTCGTCTGAGTATCAACGCGGTAAGCCGCTGTTGTTTTATTACTGGGCACCGTCAGGGTTGATGGGGAAGTTCAGATTTGTGAAGTTGCAGGAGCCGGCGTTTAACGATGCGTGCTTCAAGACGCTGACAGATAAAGACTTTCCCGATCCCTGCGGTTCAGCCTCGCCGGCGGCGGTGATTCAGGCCGGTGTCTCCACAGTTTTCAACAATGCCGATCCTGTGCTGAGCGCGTTCCTGTCCAAGGTTAACATTCCTCTCGATTTGTTAAACCAGATGCTGGCCGACATGGCCGACAGACACATTACTGCCCGTCAGGCAGCGGAACTGTTCCTCAGACAGCATCCCGAAGTGTGGACAAAATGGGTTCCTGCCGATGTAGCGGCCAAAGTCAGGGTTGGTCTGACCTGAGATATTCCCCCTGTCCTTAACGTAGGCTAGTGGCTGTGGCTGCAACTGCCACAGCCACCGAGGTAATCTTTCAGCAATAAATCCATGCACTTATTTGGGGACAGCCAGCGCAATTCGCCTGAAAAATATTTATTTACAATCCAGATAAATATCCTAGTATTTAAATGCAAGCACATACTCATCGCTGTCCGGCAATATCAACTATCGTTAATGACCAATTCGATTGATCACTGCCTGTCAAAGGCAGAACGACTCCTGTCGGGTTGGCACCCAGCATTCTTAATCGGTTAAAACAAGAAAGAGAAAATAAATGACTTCCATTCGCATTCTCCCTAGTTTAAAACCACTAAGCCACGCAATCTCAACATCGTTGCTACAAGATGAAGTCCAAAAAACCTTGGCAGGATGTGGATTCATCATGCTGGCACTGCAATCGGGTTTGACTTATGCGCAAACGACGCCGCCAGACGACAACACCGCCAGTACTGTGATCGTGACCGGCACACGTCAAATCGGAATGAAAGCTGCCGACAGTCCATCACCGATACAGATTATTGACGCAAGCGTTCTGGAAGGAACCGGCCAACCGGATTTAATTGGTGCGCTCGCGCAGGTGATGCCATCATTTAATGCCCAGGCTACCGGTGCCGACACGTCAAACCTGACTTTATCCGCGCGATTGCGTGGTGTTAGTCCTAACGACACCTTGGTTTTAATTGATGGAAAACGTCGTCACACCACAGCCAACTTATCGGTGGATGGCGGGACGTTTCAGGGCAGCGCGGCGGCCGATCTGAATTTCATTCCGATCGCAGCGATAGATCACATCGAAGTATTGACCGATGGCGCAGCAGCGCAATACGGCACCGATGCGATTGCCGGCGTCATTAATATTATTCTCAAAAAGGATGCAAGCGGCGGTTCGTTCAGTACGACGGGCGGGCGTTATATTGACGGCGGCGGTCGGACTGCGGATGCCTCTGTCAATGCCGGTTTTGAACTGAGCGAAGATGGTTTTATGAATTTGACCGGTGAATCCAAATACCACGGCTTCAGTCAGCGCAGCGGGCCTGATCCGCGCGCCGTGGACCCTGCCACAATTGCCGCGCAGCCCGCCATGCTGGGCGTTGCAGGCTATCCTTATTTAAATCATGTATTCGGCGATGCAGCCTACCACCTCGATTTGTTGTCGCTGAATTCAGGCTACAAAATAGATGGCAATACCAATGTCTATGCATTTGCAACCGTTGGAAAAAAAGACGCGCAATCCTATGAAAACTATCGCACCCCAAGTAAATTCCCTATTTATTATCCTGCCGGTTTTAGTCCGCTGGAGACCTTGAATGAAAATGATTTTGCATTGACGGTGGGTGTCAAGGGCAAGATATGGAGTGACTGGAACTGGGATCTCAGTAGCACCTATGGTAAGGACATCAACCACATCGGTGTGATTAACAGTGTCAACATCGATCTCTATGACGCTACCGGCTCTTCGCCAACCAGTTTTAACGCGGGAAATTTCATTGCCAGCCAGTGGACTCAGAATCTGGATTTAAGCAGAGAATTTAATGTCGGCTGGTATAGCCCGTTGAATTTGGCAGCAGGTCTTGAATATCGCACCGACACCTATCAAATTGACGAGGGAGATGCAGCGTCCACTTATGGTTCAGGAGCCCAGGCGTTCCCTGGATTTACCGCAACCGATGCAGGGCATCACAGTCGCAATAACTCTGCCGCGTATGCGGATCTGGCCGGTTCACCTATTCAGCAACTGGAATTGGATGCTGCCGCCCGCTTTGAAAAATATAGCGATTTTGGCGATACCACCGTGGGTAAATTAACCGGGCGTTATGATTTTAATCCTGCGATTGCATTGCGCAGCACCATCAGCACCGGCTTTCGCGCGCCAACGCTGGCTGAAGAATACTATAGCTCCACAAACGTAACGCCGCAGTCGGCCTTTGTTCAATTGCCGCCGAATTCAGTGGGCGCAACCCTGATCGGCATCGATGGATTAAAACCGGAAAAATCGAAAAACTACAGCATAGGCCTGGTCATTAAACCAACCATCAAATCAAGCCTGACTATCGACGCTTACCAGATCGATATCCGTAACCGCATCGTCGGCAGCGGCAACTTGTACGGTACCGGCGGCAGTATCAACTCACCAGCGGTCAACGCCGCGATTGCGGCCAATGGGAATACGCTGGATCTGAGTACCTTGACATTTTCAGGCGTGAACGTGTTTACCAATGCGGTCAGTACCAGCACCAAAGGTCTCGATGTTCTCTATACGATTGCTACCGGTTTAGGTGAGCTGGGCCGCGTAGACTGGAGCGTTTCCGGTGCCTACAATACAACGGAGGTTACCCAGATTGATCAGGTCGCTCAACAGATACAACCGCAGACTTTACTGAATCCGACTGCCATTTCCAATCTGACGGTATCCGCGCCCAAATTCGTGGTGAACTTCGGCGCCTTGTGGAAGACAGGCAGCTGGGCGGTGAATCTGCGCGAGGATCTCTACGGACCTTCATCGGAGATGGATACGGAAGATGGCTCTGTCTACTATCAAACGACTATCCATACCAAAGTCATTACCGATCTGGATATTGCCAATCATCTGACGAAATCGCTGACAGTCAGCATAGGCGCAACCAATCTGTTCAACCAATATCCTCCTCAGGTGAATCCAGGGTTGCTTGCAGAAGCAAAATCCTATCTTGACACCGCAACCGCGGTCCGTGTCATGCCTTCATTCTCGCCGTTTGGTATCAATGGCGGCTTCTATTACGCGAAAATGACTTACACGTTCTGAGCTTGTTTTCGTTATTTCTCAGCCCTCATTCCCGCAAATAGATGAGGGCTTTTTCAAACTACCTATCCACGCGCGAATACTGGATCGGCGGCATGGTACTAGGCTGTTCGCCGTGTAACGCCGCCTGATTACCTGGCGATGAGATTTAGTCATGATGATCGGTGAGTTTCATAAAATGCCCTAAATAGGTCATAGCCAATTGGGCTGAATATCCCTATGATCACTGCAAGAATCCAAATTGTTTGAATTTAAAAATAGAATCTGGTGAAATGCGCCCAATCCCATTGAACATATTATTTAAATAAAAATGCACACTGAACGTTTAATACTCAGACCATTCACGTTAGAAGACGCTGAAGAATATTTTCCACTGGTCTCGCACCCGGATGTGCTGCGGTTCACAGGAGAAGCGCCTGTGAGTTCGCTCGACGAGGTCAGACAAATTTTGCTGACGCGTCCGATCAGTGACTACGCCAAATACGGATTTGGACGATTGGCTTGCATAGATAAAACTTCCGGACGGCTGATTGGTTTTAGTGGCCTGAAATATTTACCGGATCTGAATGAGGTCGATATTGGCTACCGGTTTCTCCCGAATTACTGGGGCAAGGGATATGCAACCGAGAGCGCCAAGGCGATCATGGATCACATGATTCCGGCACATAATCTGAAGCGAATTATCGGTCTGGCCTACCCTGAAAATGCCGGGTCTATCAATGTGCTGATAAAACTCGGACTCAGTTTTGAGAAAAAAATTAAGCTCGACGGAATGCAAGAAGACTTGGATTTTTATTCGATCACAGTGTAGGTAGATAAGACGCAGAACGGCACTTTCAACTTGTAGTTAATCGATTGATTTGGGAGATATAAAGCAATGACTACGATCAATTCCAAAGTAGCCAATATCGGCGACTTGCAGTTGGAGCATTTTGAGAAGGGCGATAAATTTGAGAGCAATTCCGTCCGCATCGGGCCACTGCTTGGAGCGAAAGATCTGGGCTATTCTTACGATGTAGTCCCACCAGGGAAGTGCTCCTGCCCATTCCACAGTCATCGCGGTGAAGAAGAAATGTTCTTTATCGTGAAGGGTGTCGGAACACTACGTTACGGTGACGAGACGAGAAAAATTCGTGCGGGCGATATTATATGCTGCCCGACTGGCGGCCCAGAAACGGCACATCAGATCGTGAACGATTCCGATGCCGATCTTGCCTATCTCTCCGTGAGCACCATGATGCCGGCAGAGGTTTGCGAATATCCCGATTCGAAGAAAATTGGTGCTTACGGTGGCAGTCTGCGTCATATGACGCGCATCGAACATGATCTGGATTATTGGACAGACGAAGTGCCTTCCAGTCGGGAAAGTTAGGCGGTGTGAATGAGTTCGTTCGGCACGTTTGCTGCTTGAATGGCCCCATGTTCTGTAAAAACAAACGGAAGTGTTGTCGAAAATTTTAGCCTTTTGAGGTGGTCGCAATTTGCGACCACCTCGGCTTTTTCCACTTCAGTAAGTGCAAACATGAAGTCGGCAGGGAAGCGTTCTTTATTGCGTTTTACCTGTTCATTTAGTCGCTTGGTTGGTACGCCATATAGGGTAGCCAGGTCGGCATCTATAATAACCCTTTGACCACGAACGACTAGTATACTGTCTTCAATTTGTATCGATTTTATAGGAGAGGTTTTTGTATTTGCGGCGCTCATTTGATTTTGTTAGACCTTGATAGTAAGTGACGAATTTGTTTCACGAGACCATATAGAGTCGGTCATGCGCTGATGAAGTGCAATAACGGTTTTTACGAACGGCAACATTGGAGGAGGTTCAGCAATGTCTGCCGTCTGATAGCCCATCCGTCGCCTCAGGGTACAACCCGGTCACCTAATAAAAAATAATTTGAGAATTTAGCCGCCCTTGCGCCAGATCGTTGGTGAAATTTACATGAGCCGGGACAAATAACATAAATGATTTATGCCGGCGATGACAATTCCAAATGCATCGCATAATCACAATCTCTAACCAATAAAGGACAAACCATGCGCTTGATAGGAATGCTCGACTCACCGTACGTGCGACGTGTCGCAATTTCTTTGCATTTGCTGGACATACCATTTACGCACGAAGCAGTTTCCGTCTTTGGCACCTTTGAAAAATTCAAGGCCATCAATCCGGTTGTGAAAGCACCGTCGCTGGTTTGTGATGACGGCCAAATCTTAATGGACTCATCGCTGATTCTGCAATTTGCCGAACTCACCAAATCCAACGGCAAATCGCTTTGGTCACGTGACGCCGGTATTGTTCAACATGAATTCAGTGCCGTTGGTCTGGCATTGGCTGCTTGCGAGAAGAGCGTGTCTATTGCGTATGAGCGAAATCTGCGCCCTGTGACGGCACAGTATGAACCCTGGATAGAAAGAGTAACCGGCCAGTTGCTGGCGGCGTATGCATCTCTGGAGCGTCTCGTGCAGACACAACCTGCACTGTTCGCTGAGGAGAATAACCAGGCGTCAGTTACCTGCGCAGTGGTCTGGCAATTCACGCAGTCCATGGTAGCTGCGATTGTCCCGGCCACTGAATATCCGGGGCTGGCCGGTCTGTCACAGCGTATGGAACAAACATCGGCATTTCTCAAATATCCACCGAAGGGGCCGGGTGTCTGATTTTGAGGATATAAGCGATAATCTGCGCATCACAGATATTTCATCTAAATAAAAAAACTGATCCAGGTCTGCTCTCGATCCTGACTTGAAAAGGAAACGCAATTGGAAGCATCACGCCAGGGAGATGAGTCATCATCTCCGGACGAATTCAGCAGGTTTTTGCTGGAGCTTTATTCGCTCTCCAGCCGTGTCAGAGTGGACGAATTTCGCCTCGAGGTTTTCCGCCTGTTGGATCGTCTGCTGCGGATAGATTCGGCGTGGTGGGGTACCGGTTTGATAAAAAAGAAAAAATTCGTGATTGCCCAATCTTCTTTGTACAAGCTGGAGCCCGATTTTCTTGGTGAATATATCAAGGTGATGCAGCAGGATCCGCTGATTGATATTGTCAACGACTCGGACGGCGTCGCGATCGCATGGTCGGATGGTGGAGCTGCCGGCCCTGCACCGGTGAATGAATTTGACAAGAGATATGGTCTTTATTTCGGCATATCGTGTATACAAAAAGATCCCAGCACCGGCGTCGGCATGTTCATCTCGGTGTACCGGAATGAACGCGGTCCCAAGTTTAATGAAGCCCAGCGAATGTTGATGCAATCCGCGCTCGGACATCTGGTACAGGCGTGGTCCATCAATCTGCGTCTGGCTTTGGCCAGTGTATCTTCAGCACATATTCCTGACGCCTGTTTGATCGATGCGAGTGGACGCATCCTTGAAATTAGCCACGCTCTGGTCGATAAGTTGCATGTCGCATTTCCCGATTGGAGCGGTGATGTTTTGCCGGATGAATTGCGGCATTTATGTGTCACCGGTAGCGACGACTTTTATCGGGACAAACATAATAATATCTGGAGCGCGAAAAACGCAGACGGCCAGATACGACTCCAGTGCGGTCCAATACGCAGGTCGGTACTGACGCCAAGAGAAGAGTCGGTAGCGCTGGCGTTTGCCAAGGGTAGCTCATACAAGGAAATTGCGACTTCGCTGAATCTGTCGCCTGGCACCGTACGCTCCTATCTGACACAGTGCTACTCCAAACTGGATGTAAAAAATAAAATTGAATTAGGCAATGCGCTTGGCAAGAAATAAGTGCATGGCATCCGGGCTTTAAAATCGGCGTTTTAAATCCACGTTATTCCTCTCTTCACTCGCGCAGATTGGCAAATTCCAGTATTCACCTGGCTATTACTTGCGCATTCCCCAATCTTTACTTGAGCATTTAGTCATCCATATTCCGCCTCCCCGCCACCTTTTGTGTTGTTGACCCTAGCATTTGCAGGGTATGAAGCAAATTTCGCCATTGCTAAGATCAATCTCGGAATTAAACACACACGCATAAAAATCTTAGGGGGAATTTTGATAATGAAGATGAAAAAAAAGATAATTTCTGTCGGCGTTCTTGCGGCCATTGCAGCACTGGCCAGCTATCCGCTAACGGCCATGTCAGACGAACAGACGGCCACCAGTAATCAGGAACAGGCAACGACACCGGCTCCTGACCAGAGTCAGGTCAAAGCTCAACCGAAAGCCGACACGTCCACCGAAATCCCGCAAGTAACGATCACGGCACAACGCCGTGCCACGCTGCTGCAAGACACTCCGATCAGTGTTCAGGCGATATCGGCGCAACAGATGGACAACGAAGGCATACGCAGCGTCGACGATCTGACCCGCGTCATGCCCGGCGTTGAATTTACCCGCAGCGCCACCAGCGCTACCGGTAATTACAACGATGAAGATTCCGAAATTACCGTGCGCGGCATATACTCCAGCGCCGGTTCATCGACAACCGGCGTGTATATCGACGATACGCCGATCCAGACCCGTCATCTTTCTTTCGGTTCGGTCAACCCTTTCCCGGCGCTGTTCGATTTGGACCGGGTGGAAATGCTGCGCGGTCCGCAGGGCACCCTGTTCGGTGCCGGTTCGGAAGGCGGTGCAGTACGCTTTATCCAGCCTGAGCCTAGCCTGGATGAACAGTCCTTGTACGTTCATTCGGAAGTCGCCTCCACCAAAAACGGCGCACCGAGTTATGAAGTAGGTGTGGCGCTGGGCGATGCGCTGGTGCAGGACGTATCCGGATTTCGACTGTCGATCTCGGATCGTCGTGATGGCGGCTATGTGGATCGCGTCAACGTCAATCCGCTCACCGGCCTGTCGGCAGGAACCGTAGAATCGAACGCCAACTGGGAAGACACCATGACAATGCGTGCCGCGTTCAAGGTTGCGTTCAATCGTGATACCACCATGGTCGCCTCAGTCTACCATCAGGAATTAAAGCTCAACGACACCAGTGCATACTGGGAGTCGATCTCCAATCCCGGTGCCGGTCAATTTTTGAATGGCAATGCGCAACCGGATTCGAGTAATGATCCATTCACGTTGTGGGCGGTCAAGATCAACTCCGATCTGGGCTGGGCGCGCCTTAGTTCCAGTACCTCGTATTTCACGCGTAATCAGACCGGCAGCAGCGACTATACCCAGTTCCTCGGCTCACTGCTGCTGAACAATCCTTACACAACGGGCCCAGGTAGCGCCGGTGGAACGGGGACGGCTTACTTTACCGATGAACAGCACAATGTGATTGAAGAACTGAAGTTGCAGTCGGTTGATCCGAACGCCAGACTGACCTGGGTCGCCGGACTGTTCCTGTCGCGTCAGGATGAAAATACCACCGAGCTGATGGACGATCTGCCTATTATGAATACGCTGGGCATTCCCACCTTTCCCGGCCTGCCTGCCGGACAACTGGTTGATTCGGGACCGTATGAGGCGATCGATAGACAGATCGCGCTGTTCGGTCAATCCGATTTCAAGTTGACCGATACGATCAAACTCACCACCGGTTTGCGGGTTGCGAACATGCGCACTTCCGGTACGGAATATTTTGCAGGACCGCTGGTTGGGCCGGTGGCCTCAAGTATCTCTTCGACCCTGAACGAAACACCGGTCACACCTAAATTCGGTCTGTCGTGGCAACCGGATAAAGACGACATGTTTTATGTGTCGGCGGCCAAGGGTTATCGGGCTGGCGGTATCAATCCTAATCTGGGCACATTGTGCGCAGCGGATCTGCAACAACTCGGCTTGAACAGCGCACCGGAAACCTACAAGTCGGATTCGCTGTGGAGCTACGAAATCGGCTCCAAAAATTCTCTGCTGAATCGCAGCCTGCAAATCGACAGCAGTGCGTTTTACGTCAACTGGAAAAACATCCAGCAAAGCGTGTACTTGCCGGATTGCGGCAACCAGTTTGCTGCCAATCTCGGCGCGGCAATCAGCAAGGGTGCGGATACCTCGATACGCTACAGACCGATCACCAGTCTGATTCTTACCGTCGACGCAGCCTACACCAATGCGCGTTATAACCAGACCGTGATCGCCGGTGCCAACGGAACCGGTCTGCCCATCGTCAGCAACGGCGACTATCTGTCGACCACGCCATGGAGCTTTACTTTGGCGGCGGATTATAAAGTGCCTGGCTTCGATGACATCAAACCTTATCTGCATGCGGATTATCAGTTCAATACTCGTCAACAGGGCCTGACTCCGGGACAGAATCCCGACAATGGCGGTTACGATCCAAACGCCATCGATCTGCCGGAAACCAAAATCATGGCAGTGCGTGCCGGTGCCCGCTTCAACGGTTGGGATACATCGCTGTTCGTCAACAACCTGTTCAACTCCGCGCCTGAGCTGGTTCATCAACACGACACCACCGATTCGCCGCTGTTCTTTGACCGGACCTGGAGACCGCGCACCATCGGCCTGACCGTTAACTACAGATATTAATTTCAGAGATTAATTCCAGCATTGATCAGCTGGATCGAACTTACATTTAACAGGACATACCATGCATAAGAATTTAATTAAAACTACCTTGGCCGGAATGATTGCGCTATCGTTTTCCGTTACCGCCGCTGCCACCGGCGCTGCAGAAAAATCAGAACCGGTCACGACTGTGTACTTCGACGCCCATGTCTTTACGGCCGAAACCAGTGCGCCGTATGCAGAAGCTGTCGCGATACGCGGCGACAAAATTCTGGCGGTAGGAAGCCAGAGCGCGGTTGAAAAAATCGCCGGAAAATCCGCGCGCAAAGTGGATTTGCACGGCAAGTTTTTGATGCCGGGCATGATCGACGCACACGCACATCCGGTAATGGGCGGGATGACGCTGGTCATGTCCAGTTATTCGGACACCACGGATAACATTCCGGATCTGGTCAAATTCGTCAATGCACAGATCGACGCCAAAAAGAGCTATATCGGCGATACGCTGGTGATCCATGATCTCGATCTTGGATTCTGGTCGCATTCGGCAGATATTGATGCGATATTAAGTCACGATCGTTATGCCTCTATCCCCATCGTGTTCAATGGTTCGGACGGCCATACCGGCTGGGCCAATCAGGCAGCGCGTGTGCGTGCCGGCATCACGCCGGAGTACATCCGCAGCCTGTCGCCGGAACAGCAGAAATTTTACGGATTTGATGCTGCATTCAATCCGAATGGCTTTGTAGTTGATGTCGCCAAAAGCAAAATCGATGAAAGTCTGCCGCAACCTTCGCCTGAATTAATGTTTGCAGCTGGTAAAGCAGGCGTCCATTATATGAACAGCGTCGGCATTACAGGCTGGCTTGATGCCGCTGCGACTGAATACGCGAGTGGAAAAGGGCTCTCGCCTACCGATACCGGCGTGTACCCGATTTATCGGGAACTGGCTAAACAAGGATTGTTGACCGCGCACGTGGCTGCCTATCCGGTGCTGGCGCCGGACACAGGATTGGCGCAGCTGGACAGTGTTGAAAAATTGCGCAAGCAGTTCGGCGATGTGCCTAATCTGACTATCCCCGGCATCAAGATTTTTGCTGACGGCGTAGTTGAATATCCGTCGCAAACTGCTGCGATGACCAAACCTTACATCAATTCGGGCAAAGTTGTAGCGCCGATGTTCAAACAGGCGAACATGAATGCGCTGGTGGTCGAAGCGGATAAACGCGGTTTGCAGGTACATGTCCATGCGATCGGCAATGCGGCAGTCAAGGCAGCGCTGGATGCATTTGAAGTGGCGCGCAAAGACAATCCAGGCAGTACGGTAAAACATGTGATTACGCACGCGCAGTTTGTCGACCCGGCCGATCAGCAGCGCTTTGCCGAATACCATGTCATTGCAGCGTTGCAGTTGCTGTGGGCGCTGGCCGATCCAAGCACGATCGAAATCATCAAGCCGTATATTGATCCGCAAGAGTATCTGACCATGTACCCGGCCCGAAGTATGCTGGAAAAAGGCACTGAAATTGCCGGTGCCAGTGACTGGCCGGTGACAAGTGCAGCGCCTATTTTAGCGATCTACCAGGCTGAAACACGGGTAGGACCTGAAGGCGTGTTATTCCCCGAACAGCGCATGCCACGCATGGCGATGCTGTATGCCTACACCAGAAATGCGGCAGATGTCCTGAATCAGTTGAAGACCATCGGTACGCTGGCACCGGGCAAGCGTGCTGATCTGGTCTTGCTGGACCGTGACGTATTGACTGTCAGTGACGATGAACTCAAGGACACCAAAGTGTTGTCAACCGTGTTTGCCGGCAAACGGGTATACGGAGAAGGCCTGTGAGGACATCAACGAAAAGAATCACGAAAATCACGAAGCACAAATTCGCATTCGCCGTCTCCCTGTTGCTGACCATGCACAGCGTGATGGCAGACGATAGCGGCTTGCCCAAATCTGTGACAGAAGCAATCCAGATCGAGAAAGCGGATGCATTGCCGCGCGCTGCGCTCTACAACGCTCCGGATTCAATCGCAAACAGCAAGGCGGGTGATTTGTTGAAAAGCGAAAGTTTTGCAGGCTATACGCTGCCTGAAGGGGCGACTGCGGTAAGGATTTTGTACCACTCACTGGATGCGACTCAGCACGATGTCGTCACGTCAGGAGTGGTGCTGATTCCCGCCGGTAAAGCACCTGCCGGTGGCTGGCCGGTGATCGCCTGGGCACATGGCACCAGCGGTGTGGCACGCATGTGCGCACCGTCGCTGCAAAAAGATGTGTACTACGGCGAAGAAGGGTTGATGCCTATGGTGCGCGCCGGTTTTGCAGTAGTGGCGACGGACTATCACGGTTTGGGAACGGACGGAGCGCATCAGTACGTGAACAAAATCGCGCAGTCCAACGATGTGATCTATTCAGTTCCGGCGGCCCGCAAGGCGGTACCGTCACTGGGCGCAAAGTGGGTGGTGGATGGGCACTCGCAGGGCGGCATGGCGGCGTGGGGTGTGGCTGAAGCCGAGACTAAGCTGCAAGATCCAACTTATCTGGGTGCCGTGTCAGTTGCCGGTGCGATTAATCTGCAGGTTGCATTGAGCGGATTTGCCAGTGGCAAAGCAAGCGCAGCCAGCTTTTATCTGCCGTTCATGGCGTTTGCGGTTGCCTCCAGTTCACCCGACAGTGGTTTTGTACCGTCGGCGTTGTTGACCGGACCGGCTTTGCAAAAATATGAGGACGTCACGAAAAACGGCTGCTGGTACCACGCCTACGCCAGTTTTCTGGATGTCGGCTCTGCGCCTCTGCTTGCGACCAACTGGCAGGACGCGCCTGCCTTGCAGCATCTGGTCAAAGTCGACCAGCTGGCTGAACTGCCTGTCGACAAACCGCTGTTCGTGATTGGCGGTGAGGCCGATATGTCGGTGCTGTTTCCGATGCTGAAAGATACGGCGCAACAGGCTTGCCGCAACGGCGTAAAGATGACGTTCCGTTCCTACCCGGGACTGGACCACGATCCGACGATGGAGCTGTCAACGCCGGATCAGCTAACGTGGATAAGGGAACGCTTTGCCGGCAAACCGGCTCTGAATAGTTGTCCCATGCTGGAAGCCGCTGCAAAATAGCCGGCTCAGGCAAATTCGTCAGTATTCGCGCCCGCTGCAGTTAGCGGGCGTTTTTGTATGCTGGTGCGCAATTGAACCGGCAATATCATCCAATTCATCAACCTCCTTAGGCTGTATTGCGATACGGAAATATTTTTATTTCTCTTCTTATTTTGCTCTGTCAATCCGTTGTTTTCGGGATTTAGTGCAACCAGTTGCTTGACATACATCTGTTTCGAACGATTTAATGAAAGCTGCAAAAACCAATTAATCAATTGCGATTTTGCAGATGGTCACCCAAGTCAACAAGCTCAAAAAATACCAACCCGGCTGCTCCCCAGCCGGGACAGCGCGTTGCAATTGCCGGGTTATTGTCTAACCTGGTTTTGTCATTTTCACTTAACTTGAGAGGTATAGGATGCATATAGTCTGGACAGTGTTAATTGGTTTTATTGTCGGCCTGATTGCCCGGGCAATTATGCCCGGCGATAACAATCCAACCGGATTTTTCCTGACTGCGGCAATCGGCATTGCCGGATCCATTGCCGCGACTTTCCTGGGACACGCGGTAGGGTGGTATCAGGCAGGTAGCTCGGCAGGATTTATAGGCGCAATTGTGGGCGCGATCATTATCTTGGGTGTTTATCACCTGGCCACAAAAAAATAGCAGATCGTTTTTTAATTTTTCTTACATCAAACATCTGGAGTTCATCATGGGATTTGATTTCGGTAATTTATTGCAGCAAGTTGTAGGTGGGAACGTTCCCGCTCTGGCCGATGTGGAAAATCATTTTACGCAGGCAGCACAAGGTTCCGATCCGAGCCTGATCAGTCAGGGTTTGGCAGCGATGTTTCACTCGGATCAAACGCCACCTTTTGCACAAATGGCGGGGCAACTTTTTGGGCAGGCAAATCCGGATCAGCAGGCCGGTATGCTGAACCATCTGTTGAGCGGGATAGGGCCTGAAGCTTTATCTGCGCTGGTTGGTGGCGCTGGCGGCGCTACATTGGCTGGTGTGTTAGGTCAGTTGGGCGCTACCAATAATACCGTTACGCCGGACCAGGCCGCGCAACTGACACCAGATCAGGTGCAGCAGCTGGCAGAGCACGCGCAACAGCAAAACCCTGCAATTGTTGAACATATGAGCGGGTTTTACGCGGAACACTCGGGGTTAATCAAAACGCTAGGCGGCGCAGCGTTATCGATTGCATTGGCCAAAATGGCTGAAGCACAAAAGAGCAGTTGAGCAGTTGAATAATTATTCTATCCACCAATCTAAAAAGGGAATGACTATGAAAATCAAATCAATAATCTTAACCGGCATGTTCGCTGTCGCAGGCTCAGTAACCTTTATCAACACTGCCAGTGCGGATATGCCGGCAACTCCGGCTGCCACCGTAACAGCCACCTGTAATGACGGAACCGCATTTTCAGGATTAAATAAAAAAGGCGCCTGCTCTGGACATAAAGGCGTGAAAGAGTGGACAACGGCCAGCGCACCTGCGGCAGCGGCACCTGCAGCCGCAGGCGCCAAGCCATCGGCCGCATCAATTGCCCAGGCAGCCGGTGGTGGTGCAGGTAAAGTCTGGGTGAATAGTAAATCCAAGGTCTACCACTGTGAAGGGACTGAATGGTATGGCAAGACCAAAGAAGGTTCATACATGACCGAAGCGGATGCAAAAGCGGCAGGTAACCATGCCGATCATGGCAAGGCCTGCAGTAAATAAAAAAGCTGACACCTCCGAGAGCAATTTCGGGGGTGTTCTGACTTTCTCCCGAAGTTGATGAAGTTTGCTGGTGAGCCTGCTGCTATTAATTTTTAATAATCCAGTAAAAAAAGGAAATGAATTATGTCTAAAAAGCTGAATGTTACCTTGATGGCTGCGTCGCTCTTGAGTTGTGCAATCACTCAGGCAGTTCATGCTGCCGATCCGATTACCGATGATCAGTGGCGCGGAATCGGAACACTCAGCCTGGTGAGCGCGTCCGGCAATACCGAGTCGTCCACCGTTAATCTGATGGTGAATATGGATCGCCAATCCCCCGACGACAAATGGTCCGCGTATCTGCAGGACCTGAATTCCAAAGCCACAACCAATGTCAATGGCGTTGATGAAACGAACACCACTGCCGCGTTGTGGCGTCTCGGTGGTCGCTACGACAGAAATTTCGACCCGACTATATTCGGCTTTGTCGGACTGGGCTTTGAGCATAACGAGGAAACGGATCTGTCGTTACGTGAGGCGGTCAATTTGGGTGTGGGCTATCATTGGATTAAAACCGATACCACTACGCTGGATGTGAATGCAGGTCTGAGTCTGCGCCGAGATAATTATAACGATCCCGGCGTCATGATTGATAACGAATTAAAAACCAGCTATGACGCAACCGAAGCGTTGCTGGGTGAAGAGTTTGACTATAAATTCAACGACCATACGCAATTAAAACAAAGCTTTGTTGCGTATCCTAACCTCACCACGAGCGGCAAATATCGTTCAATTTTTGATATTTCACTGGCAGTCGCCATGACTAAAACATTGAGTCTGACGGCAAGTTTCCAGGATCGTTATGACAGTCTTGCAGAAGCGCCGATCAAGCCCAACGACACGTTATTGATGGTAGGTATCAGCCTGAATCTGGGACCGGAAAAATAAACAGATACATTATTTCGCTGTAAAAAAGGGAGCGCCAGGCTCCCTTTTATTTTTTTTCTTTTACTTCAGGTTTTTATTTCTTTAAGTTGTCACGAATTTCACGCAATAACAGCACATCTTCTGGCGTTGGAGGCGGTTCAGCCGGTGCAGCCGCTTCAGATTTTCTGGCGATATTCACTAAACGTACCATTTGAAAAATGATAAATGCCAGAATTAAAAAATTAAGAGATATCGTCAAAAAATTACCGTATGCGAAAACTGCGCCTAATTTTTTGGCTTCCACCAGAGTCAAATTGCTGGCCTGGTGATTAAGTGGCAGGTAAAAATTGGCAAAATCAATACCGCCTATCACCATGCCAACCAGCGGCATGATCATATCCTGTACCAGTGAGTCGACAATTTTGCTGAATGCTGCACCGATGATGACACCGACTGCCAGATCAATGACATTACCACGCGTGATAAACGATTTAAATTCCTGCATCATTCCCATAGCAAACTCCCTTTGATTGTTTTATTTGATCGTTTAAAAAAGGAGGATGCAAATTGCATCCTCCGTCACGATTTTACACTAGGCGATGTCAGGATTACTCAGTTCCACTCACGTCGATCTGCACGCGACGATCCGGAGCCAGGCAGGCGCTCAGTGCTGCGCCTTTTTTCTTTTTACATTCATCCGGTTTCGTCATCGGTTCCGTGCTGCCCACACCCTTGGTCGTGATTTTTCCGGCATCGATATGCAGACTAATCAGGTACTGTTTGACCGCATCGGCACGACGCACCGACAGGGCATCATTCAGTTTTACCGAACCGCGATAATCCGTGTGGCCGATCACTTTGATATCGCTGTACTTGACGCCGTCCAGATCATGGGCAAACTTGTTCAGCGATTCTTCGCCGGCGGGTTTCAAAGTCGCTTTGTTGGTATCAAAGAAGGAATCGGCCGCGAAGTTGACTGTCTTCGGCGGTTTCGGTGCTGGAGGTGGTGGCGGTGGTGGTGGCGGAGCAACGACAACCGGCGGAGGTGGCGGTGGAGGTGGTGCTACGACTGGTGCGGGAGCCGGAGCCGGGCCGCCGAATCGGTATGCCAGACCAACGGAGAACAGATTGACGTATTCCTTGATCTGCAGCGCATCGGGTACCTGATAGCGCTCGGCTTCCAGTCGCATGCTCAATGCTTTGGTGAACGCGTATTCCAATCCAACCCCGACCTTGTATCCGCCGCCGTTATCGGTGTAGCTGTTTTGCAGTAACGCTGCGCCGCTGGAATTAAAATCTGCTTTCACCTGGTTGTAGGTCCCACCTGCGCGGGCAAAAACCGAGAAATCATCCATGAATGGATAGCTGGCGACCAGATCCAGATTTTCACCCTGCGGTTTCAAGGTGCCGTTGAGCGAGCCTGCCGGATTGGTGCTGGACGAAAAGCCCAGGCTGCCCAGATCGAAGTAACCGCCTTCCAAAGAAAAATAGGAATTGAAACTGTAGCCCAGAAATATTTTTCCGCCGGTTGAACTGTTGTTACTCGAGCTGCCGGTACTCGTTAATCCGCTGCCCATCAGGCTGTTGTTGATGCGGCCCTGATCGACCGTATTGCTGGACTGTCCCAGATTGGCACCGATATACCAGCCTGAGTTGTCGTCATCGCCAGCCATGCAGTTTGCGCTGGTGAGGGCCAAAGTCGCGAGCAATATTAAAGAAGGTTTTAAGAACGTCGGTTGCGTTTTCATTTTAATCTTCCCATGGTTATTGATTTTTTGAGTCACGCCAGTCCAAAGAAGTGCAGTACCACTGGCGCTCCAACATAAGGTCGTTCAGATCAGTCAACCCTAGTTTCAGAATTGTGTATGCCAGAAATAAATTTCTGGTTGTCCGGTTGAGACATTGCTATTTTATTTTTTTGGATCATTTTTAATTTTGAAATCTTAATTTCACAATATTGCGAATCAAAAAAGATGCTGGTTCGTGCTCCCCCAAATCGCTGACTCGAAAACAAGCTATTCAAATTTTAGGTGCGCGACTGCGGAGTAATCTGCGACATCCTGAAGGAATAGTTAGGCGTTCTTGTTTTGCAGGTTGGAAATCGATGCGAAGTATATCGCCAGTAAAATCCAAGCGCCCACGGTATTCGATGGGTGATTTAATTTCACGTTTCAGCATATTTTTGATATTTAATAGCAAACCTTCTAAACTTCCCCTACTTTTTTGCCGTAAATGAACCGCAGTACCGTCATTCATTCAATCTCGATTGCGCATTGATGTTGTCAGATCGTCTGCATTTGATATAAATAGATGTGGTTCAGATAACCGCCAATTATCATCACATCGTCATTTTTAGATGATTTAATGCCCGGAATAGGTCAAAATGTAGCCGATAGGAAATTTTCCTCAGATTAAATGACATCCGTTCAATAATTATGTGATGATAGCAATACCTAGGCGGTTAAACCGCAATTTGGTATTACCAATTGAATCGAAACAGGCGCATGCAAGCAGACCAGCAGACACAGCAAAATTTTTTCCGGGAGTGGAAAATAAAAACAATTCAACAGGATGTTGATATTCGCAGTCGTCTCGTCGCTGCGCGCCTGCCCTCCCTTCCTCAGACCTTACTCAAACTGATGGAGCAATGCCAGTCCGAAGTGGTCGGGATGAAGGAGTTGTTGCGTCTGGTTGCGCAAGATGTAGCCATGACGGTCAAGATGCTGTCGGTTGCCAATAGTACTGCCTACCATCGCGGCGGCGGAGAAGGTGGTTCGCTGGAGTTGGCGCTGAAAACCATCGGCACCGAGATGATCAAGATCATTGTTATCAATGAATCGGTGGCGCAGGTATTCGACAAAATGTCCAAGTCGCATGGTGTCGATCTGCGCGGCTACTGGTCGCATGCGCTGCGTGCCGGTGTGACGGCGCGTCTGGTTGCGCAAAAAACCGGTTATTCGAATCCGGACGAGGCCTATCTGGCAGGCCTGCTGCACGATGTCGGACGCCTGGCGCTGTTTGCGATTATGCCGCGAGAGTACGGCCACAATTTTTATGCCACTGACGACGAAGATTTATGTGCAGTAGAAGAACGCACCCTGCAGACTACCCATGCCGAGGTCGGCTCGTGGCTGATAGAACTGTGGAAGCTGGATTCATTTATTGCCGACAGCGTGCTCTATCATCATGAAGCCGCGCAACGTCTGCACGATGCGCATCCGCTGATCCGCATCGCGCATCTGGCCCACACGCTGGCGGCCGATGTCGATGACAGCGAACTTGAAAAATCCGCAGCGCTGTGCGCGTTAAGTCTGGCCGACATGCAGGACATGCGCGAAGAAGTCGCAGCAGAAGTGCAAATAGCGGCCAAGCAGATGAATATCGATCTGGCGGCTGATGTGCAACGCCCCAAACCGGTGGCCGTGGTCGGAGATTCGACTCAGGAAAAAATGATGGAGCAGGTGCGCGGCATGATGCTCACCACCGCGCTGGAACGTTCCTTCTCCGGCCAAAAAGGCGAAGGCAATGTGCTGGAAACGATCACCAGATCGGCACGCATACTGTTTCATTTTGACAGTGCCGTGGTGCTATTGATGAATCCGGTTGCCGATGCACTGGTCGGCAGTCGCAGCGGCGAACATCGTGCGCGTCTGGCCGATTTCAGCCTGCCGTTAACTCTTGAAAACAGTACGCTGGCCGAAGCCGCACGAACTCGCGAGATCGCTTTTACGCCGGCAGTCAGCCCATCCATGTGTGTGCTGGAAGAACAACTGGTCAGACTGATGGGGACAGAACATCTGGCCTGTTTGCCGCTGACTTTGCCCAATGGGGCCGACGGCAAGTGCGTGGGCGTGCTGGTCGGTGGATTCAAAGCCTGGCAGGTTGAAGATATTGAACATCGCCGCAGTTTTTTAACGGCCTTTTGCAATCAGGCGGCACTGGCTCTGACCGGCGTTGCAGTGCAATCGGCAGACACCCGGCAGCAACTCGAGAATCAGGCGCGCGAATTCCGCGACGCGTCGCGCAAGGTGGCGCACGAGATCAACAACCCGTTGGCCATCATTAAAAATTATCTGACGATACTGGACAAGAAGCTGCTCAACATGCAGGGCGTCAGCGGCGAAGTCGCGGTGTTGAACGAAGAGATTGAACGGGTCGGCAAGATCATTGATGATTTCGCCGAACTGAATTTAACCGAACCCGGCGGCAGAGCCGATCTGGGCCGTGTGGTCGAAGATGTGGTGCGACTGTTTCGCCAGACCGAATTTGCCTCGCCGCTGCTCAGGATAGAAAACCGCACGCTCGATTTGCAGCATGAGGTCGAAGGCAGTGCCGATACCCTGAAACAGATCCTGGTTAACCTGATCAAAAATGCCGCCGAAGCGATGACCGGTGGCGGCATGATAGAAATAGGCAGCGATGGACTGGTGAACCGCGATAAAGTCCTGTACGTGAATCTGTGGGTGAAAGATAACGGCCCCGGAATCGGCGCGAATGTGATGAGCATGCTGTTTTCGCCGGTGCAGACCAGCAAAGGCCGCGGACATAGCGGATTGGGTTTGAATATCGTGCACGACCTGGTGAAAAAGATGCAGGGACTGATCACCTGCCGCAGCGGCAAAGAGGGTACGACGTTTGAAATTCTGTTGCCGGCAGCGCCCCGCGCCAATGGCGACAATGACGCAAGTGGTTCTGCGTAAGATGAAACCGAAATGGACACCTTTTAGTATGATGAACATGACTAACTCAGCCGCAATCGAACTTGAACCGGACAGCGCGGATTCTGTCGCGCGTCTGGAGCAGGCAAGAATGCCGCGCTTGCTGCTGGTAGATGACGAGCCCAGACTGCTCTCCAGCCTGCACGAGCTGATGTCTAATCGCAATTACCAGTTGCTGACAGCGGTCAACGGCAGCGAGGCCATCGCCCAGTTGCGCAAAGTTCATTTTGATCTGGTGTTGCTGGATCTGAATCTGCCCGATATGAGCGGCCATGACATCATGGATTTTATCAACGAGCAGGGCATCGATACCAACGTCATCGTACTTAGCGGCGACCGCGGTATCGATGCGGCGATCGGCGCATTGCAGCGTGGTGCCTATGGTTATCTGCGCAAGCCTTACCCGCAGGAAGAATTAATCAAGACGGTTGAAAACGTGCTGCAAAAGCGCAGTCTCGAAGCGAAAAACCGCGATATCACCTGGCGTCTGGAGCGCTCGGAAAAACTGTATCGCTATCTTGTCGACAGTTCACCCGATATTATTTTTACGCTCAATACCGACGGCAGATTTACGTTCATTAATGAACGCGCCCAGCAAATGCTCGGCTACGTTCCGGAAGAGCTGATCGGCAAACACTATTCCGAGCTGGTGCATGAAGACGATATGGAACGCGCGCACTTCGTGTTCAATGAACGGCGTTTAAGCGGACGTGCCTCGCGCAATATCGAATTGCGTCTGAAGCACCACAATTCCGATACGCATGACCGCGATTTCAACAGTGCGGTGATCTCGATCTCGTTCAACTCCGTGGGCATGTATTCAGAAGAGCCGGACAGCAGTATGCGGCAGTTTTTCGGGACCTACGGTGTGGCGCGCGACATTACCGAATCCAAGCGCGCCGAACAACTGATTTCGTATCAGGCCTATCACGATATTCTGACCGACCTGCCGAACCGCGCGCTGTTTCGCGACCGGCTGGATCTGTCGCTGATTCAGGCCAAGCGCAATAAATCCGAACTGGCCGTAATGTTCATCGACCTGGATCGCTTCAAGCTGGTCAACGATACGCTGGGTCACATCAAGGGTGACGAACTGCTGCAGATGGTGGCGGTGCGTCTGCGTGAACGTCTGCGCGAAGGCGATACACTGGCGCGTCAGGGCGGCGACGAATTTACGTTGTTGCTGCCCGACCTGCGTGAAAAAAAGGACGCCGCGAAAATCGCCGACGAAATCGTCCAGGCGCTCTCGCAACCGTTTGTGTTGGGCGAAACTCAGGTGCATATATCGGCCAGCGTCGGCATTGCGGTCTGCCCCGAAGATGGCGACACCGCAGACCAGTTGATCTGCCATGCCGACATCGCCATGTACAAGATCAAGGCGGTCGGCAAAAACGGCTACCGTTTTTACGATAGCAGCATGCAGGATGCGTCGCATCAGAAGATCGCGCTGGAGCAAAGTCTGCGCGGCGCGCTGGAGCGCGGTGAGCTGGAAATGTATTATCAGCCGCAGATCAATGTCGAGACCGGGCAGGTGGTTGGCGCGGAAAGCCTGATACGCTGGAATCATCCGGAACGCGGGCTGCTGAATGCCGGCGACTTTATGCCGTTTGCCGAGGAAAACGGCCTGATCATGCAGATCAGCGACTGGATGCTGGATCCACTGTGCCGCGATCTGCGCGAATGGAATTCCGTCTGTGAGCAACCGTTGCGCATGTCGCTGAATCTGTCGCCGCACTATCTGGACCGCGGCGATTTTACGCATAAATTGCGCGAGGCATTTGATCGCTACCAGATTCCCGCTTCGCAGTTTGAAGTGGAAATTACCGAGAATCTGTGTATACGTAACCAGCAGTACGCCGCCGAACAGCTCGGAAAACTGTGCCAACTGGGCGTCTCAGTCGCTATCGACGATTTCGGTACCGGTTATTCATCGCTGGCGTATTTGCACCGTTTCCCAATAAATACCATTAAAATAGATCAGTCCTTTGTCAGGGAAATTCAGAGCGTCAATGGACATTATCCGGTGGTGATGGCTATAATTTCGATCGCGCGCGGGCTGGGCCTGAACGTGATCGCCGAAGGTGTGGAGACCGAAACGCAGGCCGCTTATCTGTCGCAGGCCGGTTGTAATACGCTACAAGGTTTTCTCTACCACAAAGCGCTGCCGCAGCAGAAATTTCTGCAACTGCTGCAAGGTAGCCCTAGCGAATTTTCGCTCAAGTAGTGGAGGGAATAGTTAAATGATCATGAAACTAAGACTGGAAGCCGTTGCCGGAGATGCCGAAGCCCAGTACCAGTTGGGTCTGCAGTCCGACGGTACCGCAGACGGCGCGCAGACCTCGGTGCACTGGTTTCTGAAAGCGTCCGAGCAGGGACACGTGCTGGCCCAGTTTAATCTGGGCCTGATCTATGCCAGCGGTCAGGGCGTCAAGCAAGACATAGAGCGCGCCATATTCTGGTACAAAAAAGCGGCTGAACAGGGTTATGTGCGCGCGCAATTCAATCTGGCGTTACTGTTCAACAGTCCGTCGGCACATCAGAACATCATGCAGGCGTTGGCCTGGTATATCAAGGCTGCCGAACAGAATCACCGCGGCGCGCAAAACAATATCGGCCTCATCTATATCACCGGCCAGGGTTTGCCGCGAGACCATCGCAAAGCCATCAGCTGGTTTGAAAAAGCCGCCAATCTTGGCGATGCAGCTGCGCAAAACAATCTGGGCATGATCTACAGCAGCGGCAAGGACATGCCGGCTGATTATCCGCGTGCGATTTCATGGTACGGCAAAGCGGCAGAGCAGGGCTACGCCGGCGCTCATTACAATCTGGGCATGCTGTTCGACGCCGGTCATGGCGTAGCACGCGATCCCAGGAAGGCAATTCAGTGGTATCTGAATGCGGCGCAGCAGGGTCATATGAAAGCGCAATTCAACCTCGGCGTGCTGTATGAAGCCGGCGAAAAAAATGTCAGTAACGCTCAGCAGGCGGCACACTGGTATCGCAAGGCGGGCGAGCAAAATCATGTCGGAGCCTGCTACAAGCTGGGCCTGTGCTATGACCACGGTCTGGGTGTGGTTGAAAACGGCAGCAGTGCGTTGGAGTGGTATCGCAAAGCTGCAGCCGGCGGTCATTGCCACGCCCAATTTCAGCTGGCGTTGCGCTACGACGCGGGCCAGGATGTGGAACAGAATTACGCAGAAGCGATGGCCTGGTATAAAAAAGCCGGCGAGCAGGAAAATGCGCGCGCCCAGTTCAATCTCGGACTGATGTATGCCTACGGTCACGGTGCCGACTTGAATCTGAATCTGGCACACAATTGGCTTAGCCTGGCCTTGATCAACGGCATGCAAAAGGCCAGCCGTCATCTGCATCTGGTGGAATTAAAAATGACGCCGGCGCAGTTGGAGCAGAGCGCAAAGAAGGTCGATAAAACGCCTGCCAAAAAAGAACCGGGCCTGACTCACGCTTAGCTGTGCTTGGTCATGCTTGGCCACGTCTGATCACACCTGACGTTGCCGATTTTAGCGTTCAATTTAAATCAACAGGTGCAGAGAGTGGCATAATGACTCTCCTGCAAATCTCCAACCCATAGAGGAAATCATGGAAGAACCTGTTGAAACCACCACCGCACCTGCATCCCAACGCGACGCCTTCCTTGAAGAGAAAGCGTTTAAATCACGCACTGTCCTGCTGTTTGGGCAAATTAACGATGTCGCTGCGCGCGATGTCGTCAGACAATTGATTGCTTTATCCGGCGAATCCAATGATCCGATTAATTTTCTGGTGTGCTCACCCGGTGGGCACGTGGAATCGGGCGATGTGATTCATGATGTGATCCGCTTTATCGAAGCACCGGTCAATATGATAGGCAGCGGTTGGGTTGGCAGCGCGGCGGTGAATGTGTTTTTGTCGGTACCGAAGGAGCGTCGCTTCTGTTTGCAAAACACCCGTTTTCTGATTCATCAGCCTAGCGGCGGCGTTGGTGGTCAGGCATCCGACATTGCGATTCAGGCGCGTGAAATTATTCGGGTACGCGAAAGAATCGGCGCGCTGATCGCTAAAGAAACCGGACAGAAGCCGGAAAAAGTGATGCTGGATATCGAACGCGATTTCTGGATGTCGGCACCGGAAGCGATTGAATATGGTCTGGTGTCCAGATCGATTGTGAACGCCAGAGAAATTTCTTAGCCGGGTAGGTTGGGCTGCGTTTCATCAGCCCAACGCTCTCCGCTCAAATTACCGCTATCCTCATCCAAAGAACGTTGGGCTGGTGAGGCGCAGCCCAACCTGCAACGCTCAAATTACCGCTATCCTCATCCAAAGAACGTTGGGCTGGTGAATCGTAGCCCAACCTACAACGCACGATGGTCGGTTGGGCTACGCTTTACCAAACCAACGTATCGCAAATTCTCAAAGATCAATTAAGCAAAATTACTGATATAAATAAGTCCAGGGAAAAAATAGTATCCGCCAACCGATAGGCAGGCATTGCCAATCCACCTCGTCAACGCAGCTGGTGTGAATGTCGGTCCCAACTACTTTTTACTCCGAGAGAATTTATATGTTGTCATACATTTCTTCCTATTTTTATCCTTCATCCTCATCCTCTTCGTCTTCCTCTTCCTCTTCCTCTTCCTCTTCGTCTTCGTCTTCATCGATCTCGCCATCATCAACTTCGTCATCGACAATTTCCTGGCCCGGACCGATCTTACGCTTCAACAAAGATGGACGTGTCACCAACCCGGAAGTGAGAGCCGCTATTAAGGAAACCCTCAGATCTGAGTCCTGTTTGCCATCAGACAAGGCCAAAATATATTCTGCTATGAGTCTCGCAACAGCATCCTCCTCGCGGGAAGGAATCGGCAGATATTTAAAAGAATTAAGAAATATCAGCGATGAAATAGTGAGTGAAGGCGGTCGCGTAGACTTGACAGATGTATACATACACGACGCAGTTATAGATTTGAATTTAAGGGACGCGAATCTTGAAAATGCAGGCTTTACTAACGTAGAGTTTGTCGATTGCGATATGTCAGGAGCAGATTTAACCGATGTGGCAATGAAGCGTTGCTTATTTGTTGGGGCGACAATGAATCACGCGACTACGGATGGCATGAAGATGGATAAGGTAATGTTCAGAGGACTTGAGGTGACTAAAGACGATTTGAGTAAGCCGGAAATCCGCCTTGCCATCAAATCTAACGATGTCATAGTAACTAAATTCGGGCTCAATCGCTTTGCATTGACAGAACCGCAGCCAGGCTTTAACTATAAATACGATCAAGAGTCGATGTCGCACATAGCTGTGAAAATGGATAGATCCGGCAAAGAGAACAAACGTGAAATCCGTAGTTGACCGTGAGGAGAGTTAAAGACTCCAATCAATAGGCTGTTCACCCTGGCTGATCAGGTAGGCGTTGCACTTTGAAAAAGGACGGCTACCGATAAAGCCGCGCGACGCGGAAAGCGGCGAAGGGTGGACACCTTCAATCACCAGATGTTTTTTGCGGTCGATGAATTGACCTTTTTTCTGCGCGTAAGATCCCCACAAAATAAAAACCAGATGCTCGCGTTTTTCGTTGAGCGCATAAATCGCCTGATCGGTAAATTGTTCCCAGCCGCGTTTTTGATGTGAAGCGGCTTCGCCGTCACGCACTGTCAGTACGCTGTTCAACAGCAACACACCCTGATCGGCCCACTTTTGCAAATAGCCGTGTGCAGGTTTGGTGAAGCCGACATCGGTGCCGAGTTCTTTGAAAATATTGAGTAAGGAAGGAGGAGGGCGTACGCCGGCTGGCACTGAAAACGACAGACCGTGCGCCTGTCCGGCACCGTGATACGGGTCCTGTCCGAGTATCACCACTTTTACCTTGTCGAATGGCGTGTGATCGAACGCGGCAAACCAGTTCGAGGGTTTTGGGTAAACAATACGGCCCGCTGCGATTTCTTCTTTTAAAAAGTTACGCAAGCCTGTCATATACGGTTTGGTAAATTCATCGATCAGTTCCCGTTTCCAGCTGGCTTCGATTTTGATGGTGTCTGCAGTGTTTTCGTTCATAGCTAGGTTCTAAATTAAGTGCGGTAGGTTGGGCTGCGCTTCACCAGCCCAACGTTCTTCGAGTTTACAGTAGTAGTGTTTCTGGCGTGGAGTGTTGGGCTGGTGAAGCGTAGCCCAACCTACGAAGCGTAGCCCAACCTACAAAGCGCAGCCCAACCCAACCTGCGTAGCATAGTCCAACTTATGCGGCATCCAGCGCAATGCCATCGCTAAATTCAAATGCCTGCATTTGCATGGCCCTTAGTTCTTCCATACGCAAATGAAATTTGCGCATGCTGGAGGCCAGCATCGATCCTTCGTTCGCCATGTCTTCCAGCTCCACGACCAGTTGCAGCATGCCGCCATAAAATCCGGAATGACTGATCAAGGCTTCTTTCACTTCATCGGCAACCGAGATTTGCGCCAGCAGTTGCACGATGGGGGCGCCGAACAGAACGTCCAGCAAGGACATGATACCAACTGTAAATGCGGTATCTGCAACCACTTGATTTTTGGGACTTATTTTTTGCGCCATCAGTTCCATCAATTTGCCGCGCGTGGTTGCCAGGGTCAGCAGCGGTGACATCAGACTATCGGATTTGCCGGATTCGGAGTACATCAGAATTTGCAGCCAGCGCTGCAACTGGCGCCGACCAAGTATGACGATGGCCTGTTTTAAGGTGGCGATACGTTGCGTGGTCATGAATGCCGGCGTATTGACCAGCCTCATTAAATTGAGCCCCAGACTGGCATCTTTCTTGATCGCCTTTTCAATTTCACTGGTTTCGGCATCGGCGATCAGCATATTTAAAATACTGACGATGGTCATCTGCGCCGCGTGCAGCGTTTTGCCCGTTAAAATTTTTGGCTTGGCAAAAAAATAGCCCTGAAATAAATCAAATCCCAGGCTGTGACAAAAAGCGAAATCCTCCAGCGTTTCAACTTTTTCCGCCAACATTTTTTTATTGCTGCCCTTTAGGGCGTGAAACAGATCGGCCAGCTGCTTGCGGTCGATTTGCATGATGTCGATTTTGATCAGGTCTACGTACGGCAACAATCTGCGCAAGCCTTCTGTATCGGCAATAACGTCGTCAAGTACAAACCGGTAACCTTCTGATTTGAGCTGATTGACGCGCGCAATCAATTCGTCGGTGACCTCGACGGTTTCGAGTATCTCCAAAAACACCTTGTCATGCGGTAGAAATTTGATGAAATCGCTCATCAGCACGTCGGCATCGACATTGATGAAACCGGGTGAGGTACCGATCACATTCACCAACCCTAGTTCCGAGGCATGACCAATCACGGTTGCGGTTGCAACGATATCATTGGTCACATCGGCCGGTCCGTAAGTACTACGGCGAAACAGCAATTCGTAGGCACTCAACTTCTGCAGGCGATTTAATATGGGTTGTCGCGCAATGAAAAAATCCAACGCTTCATCTGTATCTGTGGCAAAACTGCTCATGGCATCTCTATCTGTATCGGACGATAGGTTAACTATAGACGATGGCGTTTTGAATTGTCGGATTTAAGGGGCTTTCAAGCTATATTTTGTTTGTATTTTTAAATATTTAGCAACTATTCTTGCCTGGATAAACCTGACGCCGGTTATTACGCCAGCGATTTTTCAAGCGAAACAGCTGCGCTATGAAGCTGATGCAGATCGAAAATAATGATCTCGTTCCTGCCCTTCTTTAACCAGGGAGCCGGGCAATACAGCCGCTGCTGCGGGCCGGCTTGCCAATAGCGGCCGAGATTATTCCCATTCACCCAGACACAGCCTTTGCTCCAGTGACGCATATCCAGATAGGTATCGCCGATTTCTTCCAGCGTCAGGGTCAGTTTGAAAAACAGGCCGGCTTTATTAATGTTGCTGATGGTATTTTTTAGACCGACGATGTAATCGCTGTCCATCGGCAAGCGAAAGGTTTGCCAACCCGAGATTGCTGAGTCATGGACTAAGACTGGTTTTAAAATTCCCTTACGGTCACCAAGTTCCGGTCCGTAATTTATATGCCCCAACGCTTCAACAAAAATATCCAGCGTGCTGCTTTGAGCTTGCGCTTTTAATTTTAAAGACTGTTTGCTGTTGACGATGTTGTAGTGCGATTTGATTGAGCGCGGCAAGGTCACGCGCGTAAAAGCACCCACATAATGCTCATCCCAAAATACCGTAGCGTAATCATTTAATGCCGGAACATGAAGATTGCCGCCAGCGCCATTCTGTAGCGTGGTTCGGTACAACACAAAGCCGCTGTTCTGACCCATCTTCTCCATTATTTGCGGCTGCGCAGAATGGATCGGCTCGGGCAGGTTGTCCCACAGCGAGGCAAATAATGCGGGCGTTAGCCGTTGAGTATCGTGGCAACTGATGGTGTTGATGGCTGCGGGTGGTTCAGGCAATCGGGTAGTCAATCGTGGGGCGATGATGTCCCGGTATTTAAAATAGGCGGGTGTCGGCATTCCCTGTTCGGAAATCGGCGCGGCGTAATCGTAACTGGTGACGACTGGTTGCAGCTGACCTTGTTCCATATTCGCACCGGCGGTAAATCCAAAATTGGTGCCGCCATGGATCACATAGATATTGAAGGAAATCTGCAGTCGCATAAACTCGCGCAGGGTCGCCGAAATATCGACGTCGGTGCCCTGGAATTGATTCTCACCCCAGTGCGTCAGCCAACCGGGATACAGTTCGCCGCACATGACCGGGGCAGTGGGATAGCGATCTCTGGCTTGCAGTATGTCGGGCACCTCGCCGCCGCTTAAGCCGATAGCGGCACCGGGCAGATTGGTTTTATTTTTTTCCAGCTCGGGTAATCCGTCCTGGGTGTAGAACGGGCCGTGTATGCCCTGATTTATCCAGCGCTGGCGTATCTCTTCCAGATACACCGCATCGTTGCCGTAGGAGCCAAATTCATTTTCGATCTGTACCATCAGGATAGGGCCACCCTGATTGATCATCAGCGGTCTGACTATCTTAGCCAACGTTTCAATATATCGGGTTGCCGCAGCCATATAGATTGGCGAACGGCCGGAATTGGCGCGCAATCTGACGCTGTCGTCCGCCAGCAAATAGGCCGGTATGCCGCCGTTATCCCATTCGCCGCAGACATACGGCCCGGCGCGCAGCAGTACCCACATCTGTTCCTGCTGGCATAAGCGGATGAATTTGGCGATGTCATGACTCGGGCTAACGAAGTCAAACACACCTTCTTGTGTTTCGTGAAAATTCCAGATCACGTAAATGGCGATGGTATTCATGCCCATCGCTTTGGCCATCTGAATGCGATGGAGCCAGTATTGATGGGGAATCCGCGCGGGGTGCATTTCGCCCGAGCGGATTTGAAATGGGGTCTTGTTTAATAAAAATTGGGAACCGTCTGCGCTGAATGAAAATGCGTCGTCATCGGGCTGAGCAAAGGATGGAAGGGGCACCAGGGCGCTGACCAGACTTAGTCCACCCAGGTTTAAAAAAAGACGTCTGTCCATATTTTTCTCGTACATCAATTGTTAAAAAATTGCAGGTTGAGCCGGGTTCCGTAGGTTGGGTTACGTTTCGTAGGTTGGGCTGCGCTTCATCAGCCCAACACTCCGCGTCAAAATTAACTAACATCCTCAAATCAAACAACGTTGGGCTGGTGAAGCGCAGCCCAACCTACGAAACCAGGCCCAACCTACGAAACCAGGCCCAACCTATGTGGTGACCCGGTACGCTAACTGCTAGAACTTATAATTAGCAGCCAATTTAAATATCCGCCCGCTCATATACGGATATTCAAACGCATTAATCCCCATCCATGCCTGCGGATCGTATTGTGGCGCATGCCCCAACAAGTTTTGCACATTCAGATTCAAAGTCAGCTGTTTGGTCGGACGCCAGTTAAGATTGCCGGTCCAATACAGACTGGAGGCCAGGCCGTTTTCGCATAGCGCGTTGGTCACGTTATAGTTGGTTTCGCACGAGGCGACATTGGAAAACGAGCCGTTAGGATAAGCGGAAAGCACCGACTGAGGTCCGGTGTAATTCGCCAGCAAACCGACATCAACTTGCTGGTAATGCCAGACCGTGGAAAATACGCCGGTGATGCGCGGATTCTGATACGTACCGACCATATTGCCATTCCACGCCGGATTATCACCCAGCGAATCCATACGATGTTTGATGGTGCCTTTCCAGCCGAAATCCAGCTTGCCGTAACCGTTTAAATCGGCATGCGCATTGGCGTTGATATCGAAACCGTCAAACAGGCTTTGGGTCTGATTGATGTAACTGTTAATCACGCCAGCCAGATTGCCGTACTGGTAGCTGGGAACGCCGCCACTGCACAGGCTGGGGTTGCCTGCGCATTCGGTCGCGACCATATTGTTAATCGAGACGTCACTCGGTGATAACGGGCTGCGTACAAACTGACCTGGGATACCGCCAGGGTTGGTTACCGACCCGTTGGCGACGATGACCGCCGGATTGTTTTGCACGATCTCGTTTTTGCGATCGATAATCCAGTAATCCGCAGACAGGTCGAATTGCTTGACCGGATTGAAAATCAAACCGAAGTTGGCGATATTGGCTGTCTCAGGTTTTAACTCCGGATTCGGCGTCGTGATGCCGCCTGCCACAGTACCGCTACATTGCCCTGAGCTCTGTAAAGTTTGCGCCTGCAATACATCCTGCTGATTAGGCGACTTGGACAGCGTATTGATAATCGCATTCGTTTCCGCGCAACGCACCGGATCAACCACAACGGTCTGTTGATAAATACCACCAGTACCGGATTCAGCCAGACTCGGAGCGCGGAAACCTTGCGAGAAGGTTGAGCGCAGCGCCAGATAGTCAGTCGCCTTGTACAGTATCCCCAGTTTCGGCACGATATGGTTGGCGAAGTCTGGATATTTATCATCACGAATCGCCGCATCGATTTCCAGTTTTTTGGTCACCGGCGCGTCTATTTCAGCATACACCGCTTCGGTAGTGCGGCTGCCTTCATACCATGAGCCACCTTGCCACGCGATATCGCCGTTCGCCGCATTCGATGCGCCGGGGCTGTTAAAGTATTCGTGATTTAAATTCGCGCCGGCAGCAAACATCAGATCGCCGCCCTTCATCAGGCCGGCCGGATTGCCCAGACTGCCTGATACCTTGCCGTCCCAGTTGGATAGTTCATCCCACGATTCGTAGCTAAAGTACGGAAACATCTGCTGCATCAACGCCGTGTTACTGGCGCTCGCCACACCCAGCTGATAAGCCGGATGGTCGCTGATTACCTGATACGAACCGCTAGGAGTATTGACTGTTGAGTAAGGGCCGAAAGCGGCCTGTATGCCTTGCGGACTGGGGTTATATCCCTGGCTTTCCAGATCGCCGTGGGTACCTGCAAAGGTGATGGCGGATTCCCATTCCCAGGAGTTTTCCATGGTGCCGCGCAGACCTGCCACGACGCGATATTCATCATCGGTATCGACGTGACGCGAAAAGCCCGGTTGGTCCAGCAGCGTGTAATTCAATCCTGCCACGCCGCCCATATTGCCTTGCAGTGCCGGATTGTTGGCCAGCACGTTGTACGAGTTGGTCGGTGACAGATACGGGAAGGCAAAGGTGTTGAGATTGAAACCGGTATTGCGCGCATACCATGACCACACGCTGCCGCTGGACAAAGCCGGTGGTTGCAGCTGCGTTTCCATCGTAATCATGGTGCCGGAGATTTCTACAAATCCTTCCAGCGAATTACTGAATTCATAGTGACCATCGATAAACAGATTCAACCGGCGCGATGCCGGTATCCAGTCATTACCCAGATTCGTCGAGTTCAACGCGCAGACGGTATTGAGCGGCGATTGCTGCGCCGGAGTGCCCGGCATTACCGGCGTGGTACAGCCGGGACCCGGTTGATTAATCACCGAACCGCTATTCGTATAGGCAAATTGGGTGCCCGGATTGGGAACGTTGGGATTACTGCCGTTGGTGCCGTGAAAATTAGGGATAAAGGTCGGATTGTAAGACAGCCAGGTCGGGTTGAGCACATTCAAAGTCTGATTCTGATATACCGCTTCGCGATCGTACAGATTCAAGGTGCCGTAGACGTTAAACTTGTCTTCTGCCAGATCGCCAAAGCCGTAACTGATCCCGGCATTGTATTCATGGTTGTTGGTGGTTTTGGGTACATCGGTTGCGCTGGCATGCATCTCGGTGCCGACGTAGCTTTTTTTGGTGATCACGTTAATCACACCGGCGACTGCGTCGGAACCGTAAATCGCCGAGGCGCCATCGGTTAAAATTTCGACCCGCTCAATCGCATCGGCCGGAATCGTATCGATATTCACAAACTGATATTGGCCGTTATAGGCAGTGCCGTAGTTGGACAGCCGGCGTCCGTTCAGCAGCACCAGCGTGGCCTCAGGTCCCAGACCGCGCAGATTGGCGTCCGACGCACCTTCAGTCGCGGAAAACATACTTTGTGAATCGGTCAGATCCGGTACCGCCTGACTGACATGCGACAAAATTTCTTGCAGTGTATTCGCACCCATAGCCTGAATTTCAGCCTTGGTCACGACCACCACCGGTGACGCCTGCTCGCCATCCAGACGTTTGATATTGCTACCGGTGATTTCAACGCGCGATACCGGTGCAGTGGCACCGGAAGTTGAGTTCTGCGCATCGCCATTCTGGCTGGCGGTATTGTCCTGATTCGCTACCTGGGCAAATGCACTGGCGCTCAGTACGACAGTACCCAAGGTCATCAAAACCGCGTTGGCAATGAGCCGTCTTTTAAACATGATGTTTTTATTTGTCATAGCGTTTTCTTTTTTAAATTAAGACGAAAATTGGAACGAACAAACTCCGCTGGGGTGCGATGGAAATTTTTCCACGCTTACCCGGCCAAGGTATACGTCATTGATTTTTATGTCGGCAGAATGCTTCATTCCTTACGTATCGGAATACGCCAACCTCTGCTCCCGTGATTACGGGTTAACTAGGCAAATCTCGCATTACCACTCCCCCTTTAGATTGAATTTAGTTTTTATATTTGCTGCTCATGATGAGATCCGTCATTCCCAGCTGAATCCGCGGGAACGACGAACTTCCAATTGCTACGTGCAACCTTAGTGCGATTTTTTCTCAACCAGTTGCTGCACGGTGTCACCTTTGAAACCCAGTACCGAGGCGTTGGCCCAGTTGGCGCACACGTTGCTGCTAACGGTTTTACCGTTGGCGATGGTTCTTAAACTGAGCTTGTTAATGCCCCGAATATCGACTTCCGGTTTGACTACGGCAGGTGCTGCAATCACGCCGCTGCTGAACAATAATTTATCGTCACCCCAGATCTGGAACTGCATGCCACCGGCGTCACGACAGGCATCATCGATACCGACGTCAGCACGGAACAGCTGCCAGTCGCCAGCCAGATTAAATTCAATCGCGCTGGCACCTGTCACACCCAAACCTTTATGGAAACGCAAACCGTTCATCTGCATTAAATTGTCCGGATTGGTGTGCTTGGTCGTATTCGCTTTATCTTTGGTGATACCAGCTGCATGTGTTGCGATATCAGATAAAAATAACTGCTGCTTAGGGCGATCCGGCGTTGGGTATTCCAGCACGCTGAATTCCGAAATCGTAATCGGTGCAACGTCTACCGCACTCATTGCGTTGTAAGCTGCGTTGACCGTATTTGCCAATACCATCGGGTCGGAGCTGTTGCCCGCATCGTCCTGATCCCAGGTGCTCAGCACACGGAAGCGGAACAGGTGACCGGCTTTAGGCGCGAACAATACTTTTTGGCTGCCCTGCTGTTTTTTCAACTCGCCTTTAAATACAGGCTTGCCCCATTCGCCGTTGGTGTCGCTTAAGTACACTTCAACCTCGCGCGCCTGACCGTACATCCAGTGCTCGTCATTGCGTGGCGCGATTTCAAAGCCGTTAATCATGCGGCGTTCGCTGAATGCCAGCGTAAACTCATGCGGGCCGGTTTTTAAGGACTGATCGCGCACGGTTCTGAACCAGGTATCCGGTTTGCCGTCGAAGGCGTTTTCCAGCGGATTGCCCGGATTTTCGGCTGGACGATTCAGGATAGTGATTTCATCGGCTGGAATTGCGTTGCCTGTTTCAGGTGCATTTGGATAATCTGCGGTTGCCTGTTTAGTCGCATCATTAAACGTTGCAGCGATTTGATAGGTTTTGGTGACATCGACCTTACTGGTCTTGATATGCAGCGTGCCATATTTTTCATGCGCGTCAAAATACCAACCGCTGGCCGCCTGATCAAATTCTGCCTGGGTAGCCAGTTCATTGAGTGCGGCATGATCGAGATTCACCGTTGCGGGTTTGGCGCGGCTATGTACCTGCAACTGGTAGACGCGATTCAATTCCATGCCCTGATAACTACCGTGGACGGCACCGATATTAATTTGGGTATGCAATGCATCAGGCGCATCCACACTAATTTTTTGCTCGCTGAAACTGCCTTTCTGGTAGCTGCGGGTGATGCCGTCGTCTTCGTACAAATTGAATTCGTCATGACCGACGCGTGGATAGATATCCAGTGTCAGCACGTCTTTGGGAACCTGACCGTCGTACAGCGCGCTCGGATACATAGGAATAATCGCACCGGCACGAATCATGACCGGCAATTTATCCAGAGTCACCTGATAATCGATGAGCTTGCCGGATGCACCGGCTTCGACGACCCGACCATCCCAATAATCTATCCACTCGCCTTCAGGCAAATAAATCCCTTTGCGCCAGCCCTTGCTGTTGGCCTGGCTGTGGTATACCGGTGCAACCAGAAAATCTTTACCGAGGAAGAACTGGTATTTGTAATTTTCGTTGTTCGCGTTTGGATCATTCGGGTGATCCCACATCAATCCGCGTACGATAGGCGCGCCGCTGTCTTCGGCAATTTTTGCGTAGGTATACATGTAAGGCATCAAACGCATTTTCAGTTTCAGATAATCGCGATTGATGCTGCGATACGGCTCGTCAAACCACCAAGGGTGTTTGCGTTCATTTTTGGACCAGCCCGACATGCCCATTAACACCGGTGTAAACGATTTCCATTGCAAATCACGCGTAAACGTTTCCGGACTGCCGCCGAAGATACCGTCCACATCGCCGGTTGCGTAAGCCTGTCCCGAAAGACCGGAGCCGATCAGGGTGGGAATATGCCAGCGTATGTAATCCCAGCTGCCGGACTGATCGCCGGTCCAGGTCACTGCGTAACGTTGTGTGCCGGCCCAGCCCATCACGGTCCAGACAAATGGGCGCGCATCGGAATTATTTAAAATACCTTGTGACGCCAACATATTGGCGTCCAAAGAAAATTGATAGCCTTTACCTGTCCACGCCACGTCCAGCTTTTGCGCACGGGTTCCGGCAGTGCCGACTTCCCAGGCGATTTTATCGGTACCGCTTTCGGTCCATAAACCGGTGTGGAAATGCAGCTTGGCTAATCCTGTGACCACGTCTTTTAAATCGGTATAGCCGCATCCATAACCGTCATTCGGCAAGATCCAGCCGCCGGGCATATCGAACTGGCGATACTTGGCCGCCACGGATTGAATTACGTCCGGTGTTTTTCCGGTCGGACCATCGCTCCAGCCGGCTGGTACCGTACCGGGCTTTTTGATATTGTCGCCATCGTTATAACAATCCGAATCGCCGTATTCGTAGGCCCAGCGCGGCAGTATGCGCGCACGTCCAGTTAGCTCGGTATAGTCGGCCAGCACGTCGTGTATGCTGTCGCCGACAAAATAATACGCATCGAAGCGGTCTTCCTGCTGGGTGGTGGTGATGTAATCGTTGGAACGGAAATCGTAGCTGCCATTACTCCAGGTGTTGCGCAACACGCCATAGCCTTTGTTGCTCATGTAAAACGGCGCAGGGCTGGGACGATCGCCTTCTTCCCATCCACCTGAGTAAGACACTTCCAGCGTTTTACCTTTAAACGCGTAAGCACCGTTCTGCTGACCACCGCCGAAAAAGTATTCATCGGGCGAGCTGCTCAGAGTTTGAAAGCTGCCTTTGTCGCTCAATTCCAGCGGCTGGGTTTCCTGCCACAGTCTGGTTTTGTTATCCGCTCTGTACAGCGCCATACGCAAGGGCTTTTTATAAATACGCAATGCCATGCCCGACGTCTGGAACAACTGATACTCTCCCTGATCGCTGACCTGAACGTCAACTTTGGCATAGTTGTGGGGTAGTACGATGGGCGCGGCTTTATCGCCGGAGTCAGTTAGCTTGCCAGTCTCACCTACCCAAACGTGAAACAGGGTGGGGGTCAAAAAGCTGATCTGAATAATATCGCCGTGATCGCTGTGTAAATTGATCTGACTGCCCGCGTCAGGACTCGTGGTGAGGAGCGCATCTTCTTTTTTAAGATTGCCTACCGATGCGGCGTGGGCAGACATAAAAGGGAATGCAAGTGACGCGACGGCTGAAGCGACGAGTGATGCGACTAAGGTTTTTTTAAAAGAAGGCATGTAATGTCTCTGTATACTTTTTGTCTGTGTAAGAGTGGGCGATTAAATTCAAACTCACCCGATTTTTTTCAATGTAACTTTCTTAAAATATTTTCGACAGCGAATTTTATTTGCAGGACCCATTAAAAAAAATTTAACGTGGGTGATTTTTTTAATTTTTATGAGGCTACCTCGTCGAGCAACCACTGATGAAACGCCTGAAATGCCGGATTCTCCGCCATGTCGGCTGCGTAAATTAAAAAATAATTTAATCGCAAAGCTGTCTCAATTTGGAACGGACGCATCAAACGTCCCGCCGCAATATCGTATTCGACCAGCAAGGCCTGCCCCAACGCGACACCGTGCCCATCGATTGCCGCCTGCATCGCCATCAGCGCCAGCGTGAACAACGGACCCTGCCGCGCATTTTTATTCGCAATCCCCACCGCCGAAAACCACGCTTCCCAACTCGGATAATCAGGATCATTCATTGAGCTGATTTCATGCAGCAAAGTGAGGCGATTCAAATCCAGCGGCTGGTTTAAATTGAGCCCAACCTGGGGACTGCATACCGGGAAAACTTCGGTTGAAATAAACGACTCAATTTTGAAATCGGCGAATTGATTGCGGCGGAAATCTATCGAGATATCGCAATTGGGATAACTGCGATCCAGTTCCGAGACGATCTCGATCCGGATATTGGGGTGCTTGTTGATGAAGCGATACAAACGCGGCACCAGCCATTTGGAACCGAAGGAGGGTGGTACGCCAACTCTCAGTACGACATTGGACCCATTCAACAGCATATCGGTCGCCTGTTGAAAAATCTTAAAGCCTTCTTTAATGCGCGGAAAATACATCTCGCCGGCTTCCGTCAGCGACAGCACATTATTTTTTCGCTGAAACAGCTCAAGACCCAGCTCATCTTCCAGTAATTTAATTTGGTGACTGACTGCGGCGTTAGTAACATGAAGCTCTTCAGCAGCACGGGTAAAGTTAAGCCGTCGGGCGGCTACTTCAAATACTCGGAGCGAATTAAGCGGAGGCAGGCGTTTAGACATAAGAATGAAAGAGTTAGGTCATGAAAATCATCAAGAAAATGTACGGTATCAGATTCTCATCAAGTTAAACTTAACGTGTTGTGAAATATTTTTAGACGTCAAGATTTTTAAATTCAGGCATGATGATCGTCGCTTGCCGCTATTTGTCGTTGAGTTGTTGGCTATTTATTATCGGGCGACTGATTTTCTCTAAGGTGGGGCTGTACAGGCAGCACATGAAGCGGCACATAAGTCAGCATAGGAAACTTAAGCGGGACTTGATATCGATGTTTTCATATAAATTTTTTTAATGACACCTAAAAATATAATCGATGGCATCAAATGGCTTACTCAATTAATCTTAAGCACACAGCGGGCTGAATTTGCCGCATGCTTTTTCTGTATTTAATTTTTAATAATTAATGTCAAAAAATACTCAGCCTGCGTTGGCACATACTCAAATACGTCGCTTACGAATCACCGATAACGAATCACAGATAATCTAAAAACATATGACTTACATCCTGACCATAGACACTGGTACAACCAACACACGCGTAAGTTTGTGGCAAGACGCTACCGTAATCGCTCACTCGGCGACCGAAGTTGGCGTACGCAATACCGCCATGAGCGGTACCAAAGCCGAATTAGAAGCCGGGGTGAGACGCACGATAGTGCAAGCCCTGGAACAGGCCAACGTGGCAGAAGCGGACGTTGACCTGATACTGGGTTCGGGCATGATCAGCTCGAACGTCGGCTTGTTTGAACTGCCGCATATACCTGCGCCGGCAGGTCTGACGCAATTGGCACGCGGCATGGTGTCCGTCACCATCCCTACGGTATTTTCCAAGCCCATCTATCTGGTACCCGGCGTGAAGAACGTGGTCGAGAATATCGGCCTGCACAACTGCGAAGCCATGGACATGATGCGCGGCGAAGAAGTGGAAGTCATGGGCGTGATCGATCAGCTCGGTATTACAGGCCCGGCCATGTTGATCATGCCGGGTTCACATTCCAAATTTGTCTGCATCGATGAAAAAAATAATATCGTCGGTTGCGTTACCACGCTGGCCGGTGAGCTGCTGTATGTGATTACGCACAACACCATCCTGGCAAAATCGCTGGATTCGGATTTTGCTGAATTTATCAATCCGGAAATGCTGCTGGCCGGCGCGCAATCTGCGCAAACCATAGGTCTGGGTCGCACCTGTTTTAATGTGCGCACGCTGGACCAATTTACCATTTATCAACGCAACGATCGCGCCAACTTTTTACTCGGTGCGATTCTGGGCGCGGATTTACTGACGCTGAAAAACAGCACGGCGATCAAGATGATGCCCGGCACTCCTGTGATCATTTGCGGCAAGCCGATTATGAAAGAAGCCTTGGCGCTGCTGATCGAAAACGATGATTATTTTTCCGGAAAAGTGACTGTGGTGTCTGATGAAATGCAGGAGCACCTGGCTGGTTACGGCGCAATCAAAGTGGCTAAAGCGCGTGGTCTGGTCAAGTAAAAAAAATCGCAGGGAAGTGATGATCAATTTTCAGAAGATGTTGACCTACGTTGGTATCGCCACCGCTCTGTTAGGCGCGGCACCAACTTATGCTCAAACCGTTCGTATCGCCGTCGCGCATTACAGCGATCAGACTTTGCCGTATTTTCAAAAAATGGCCCAAGAGTTCAATCAGGCCAACCCGGGTATCACGATAAAAATTCAGGAAGTGAACTGGGACAATCTGCAGCAAAAATTGCAGACCGATTTAATCGGCGGCACGAACCCGGACTTATCCATAGTCGCTACGCGCTGGTTGCTGGATCTGGTGACGGACGATGTGCTGGAACCGCTGGATCAGCACATGACGCCGGCATTTAAAGACCGGTTTATCGGCAATCTGTTAGGTGTTGGAAAAATCCAGGGACAGTCCTATGGTTTGCCGATAGCCGCTTCAGCGCGGGGATTGTTTTATAACAAAACTCTGCTGACCAAAGCGGGGTTTCCCAACGGACCAAAAACCTGGGATGACGTATTTGCTGCTGCCAGAAAAATAAAAGGCACCGGTGCTTATGGTTTCGGTTTGCAGGGCAAGGAAATCGAAACGGAAGTGTATTGGTTTTATGCGCTCTGGGCACAGGGCGGAGTAGTGGTCGACGCGAACGGCAGGGCGGTATTCGATAGTGCTGCCGGCATCAAGGCTGCCACCATGTATAAAGCGCTGATCGATCAGGGGCTGACCGAGCCGGGCGTCACCAGCTATAGCCGCGAAGATGTGCAGAATCTGTTCAAACAGGGACGGGTTGCCATGGTGATTACCGCGCCGTTTTTGGCCAAGCAGATAGAAAAAGAAAATCCATCTTTGCGCTATGGCGTAACCGCCGTGCCGACCTCAGCCGACACACCCTTTGCAGCGGCGACTTTTGGTGGTACCGATTCACTGGTGATGTTTAAAAATTCAAAAGTCAAACCGGCGGCCTGGAAATTTATCGACTTTTTATTCAGCAAGGGACCACGTGTCGCTTTCACCAGCGGCGAAGGATTTTTGCCGACCACCAAAGAGGAAGCGAACGACCCGGCGTTTGATGATCCGGTCAATAAAGAATTCATCAGCTTTTTACCCAGCGCACAATTTTCACCCAACATGGCTGGATGGGAAGACTTAAGCAAGATACTCAGTAACGCGTTGCAGGCGATTTATCTGGGCAAAGAAAAACCCGATGCGGCATTAAAAGCTGCGGCGCTGCAAACCAACCATGTTTTGAAAAAATAAATGTCCGCCATCAAATCAAAAAAGTTTTTCTCGCCGTGGTTATTAATTCTGCCCAGCTTTGTTCTGGCACTGTTCATAGTCGGCTATCCGTTTTGCAATATCGTCTTTCAGTCGGTGCATGAAGTGTCCCGGTTTGGCAAGGTGCGCGGCTTCAATGGCGCGGATAATTTCATTGCCATTTTTTCTGATCCGGTATTCATCGACACACTGTATCGCACGGCGATCTGGACCGTTTGTGTTGTGGGCGGGACGATAATGGTCGCCGTGCCAACCGCGCTTATTTTGGCCCGGGATTTTTATGGTCGCGGACTGGCGCGTGCGATCAGCATGTTGCCCTGGTCGATCTCGCTGACCATGACGGCCATCATCTGGCGCTGGGCATTCAATACCGAGTTCGGCATGGTTAATCTGGGCTTGCTACAACTCGGCATCATCCATGAGCCTATGCAATGGCTGGCTAATCCGGATCTGGCATTTCCGGTAGAGATACTGGTCGGGATACTGGTGTCGGTACCGTTTACGGTGACGATATTCCTGGGCGGCTTAACCTCGATTCCGCTGGATATATACGAGGCAGCGCGCATTGAAGGCGCCACCGCCTGGCAGCAATTCCGCAGGATTACGATTCCGTTGTTGCGTCCGTTTATTAATATCGCGCTGGTATTGAATGTAATTTATGTCTTTAATTCGTTTCCGATTATCTGGGTGATGACGCAAGGCGGGCCGGACAACAGCACCCATATTCTGGTTACTTATTTATACGAACTGGCATTCCGGCTTGGCCGACCCGGCGAAGCTGCCGCGGTGTCGCTGGTGATGTTGGCGATGCTGTTTGCCTTTACCGCCGTGTATATGCGTATGCAGGGCGACGCTGGCAACGAGGAGAATTAATATGAACGGCATGGACTCCGCCAAAATTAAACGCAGCATAATCTGCTGGCTCGCGCTGTCACCGCTGGTGATTGTGATTCTGTTTCCGTTCGCCGTGATGTTGTTGACCGCGGTCAAACCGCAAGCCGAAGTCATGACTTTTCCCACGCGCTGGCTGCCGAGCCACTTTGCCTGGGAAAATTTTTCTGACATGTGGGTGGCAACGCAATTTGGTACGGCCTTGAAAAACAGCCTGATACTGAGCTCCCTGTCGACCTTGTGCGGTGTGGCGATCAGCATCCCGGCGGCCTACGCCTTGGCGCGTTTCCCGTTTCGCGGCAAAAATGCCTATCGCCGCTTTTTACTGGCGACGCAGATGTTGTCGCCGATTCTGCTGGTGATTGGTTTGTTCCGGTTGGCCGCATCGATTCCGTACGGCGATGGCAATCTGGTTGATTCGCATATCGGCGTGATCGCAACCTATACCGCCTTAAATACGGCGTTTTCAGTCTGGATGCTGCAATCGTATTTCAGCACCATCCCGCGCGACATGGAAGAAGCCGCCTGGCTGGAAGGCTGCGGACGCACCCGTGCCGTATTCAAGGTCTTTCTGCCGATGGCGATACCGGCCATCGTGGTGACCGGGATATTCGCGTTTATCAATGCGTGGAATGAATTTGCCGTGGTGTACACCCTGATTCAGTCACCGGAAAATAAACCGCTGACAGTGCAGATCGTCGATCTGGTTGCCGGGCGTTACACCGTGGAATGGCATCAGGTTATGGCGGCGGCGTTGTTGGCCACGTTACCGGTTGCGATTTTGTTTTCGTGGCTGCAAAAATATTTTGTGCAGGGGTTATCCATGGGCAGTGTGAAATAAATTTTCCGGGTTGGGCTGCACTTCGTAGCTTGGGCTAGGCTTTGTAGGTTGGGCTGCGCTTCGTAGGTTGGACTACGCTTCGTAGGTTGGGCTACGCTTCATCAGCCCAACATCGGTAAGTGATCAATTATGCTTTTTATAAATTGATTCGCCAAATAATGCAGGTGTTTATTTAATTTGACGTTGAGTGTTGGGCTGGTGAAGCGTAGCCCAACCTACGCAACTATATTGAGAGTGAAGTATGACTAAAGAAATTATCCGTTTTGGCAATATCCCCTCCGGCGCAGGTGGTCAGCGTCTTCCTTTTTCACCAGCGGTACGCGCAGGTGATTTCGTATTCTGCTCCGGCCAGGTAGCCATGAAAGAAAATGGCGAAGTGCAGGACGGTGGTATCGAAGCCCAAACGCGCACGACATTTCAAAACGTCGTCAAGGTATTGGCGCTGGCCGGTTGCACGCTGGAAGATGTAGTCAAAGTCACGGTCTGGCTGGATGATACGCGCGACTTCTGGACCTTCAATCGCGTATATATGGAGTACTTCGGCGAGCATCCGCCGGCACGCTCCTGTGTACAGTCCGCGATGATGGTCGACTGCAAAATTGAAATCGAAGTCACGGCCTACAAACCGCTCAACTAATCTGCCCACTATGCCTACTCTATATCGCTCCTTATATACCTATCCCTGGGATATACGTGACCAGGGCGTGAATATTTTTGTGGCAGACGCGTTGAATCTCGGCGTGACCGAGATTACGCTGGCGACCAGTTACCATGCCGGCAAATTTATCCGGCCGCAGCGTTCTTCAGTTATTTTTCCGGAGGACGGCGTTGTCTATTTTGATGCGCAGTTATCGCGCTACGGTGAAATCAAACCGCAATTACACAGCGACCCGGCACTGCGCCGCGTATTACCCAATCTGCTTAATGACGGCCGGTTACGGGTTCATGGCTGGACGGTGTTATTGCATAACAGCCGCATCGGCGCAGAGTTTCCACAGTACTGCTCGCACAATGTATTTGGCGATGCCTATGTGTACAGCCTGTGCCCCATGCACGAAGCGGTGTCGGAGTATGCGATTAATCTCAGTGCCGATCTGACTGAACAGCATGCACTGCAAAGCATTGTGTTGGAAACACCGGGCTGGCTGCCGTATGCACATGGCTATCACCACGAATTTGCACAGATTGAAGCGAATCCATGGCTGGATCATGCGCTGGGATTGTGTTTTTGTTCTGCCTGCAAACAGGTCGCAAAAGACCAGCAGATTAATGTCGATGGATTGCAGTCGCGTTTGGCTAAGCATGTAAGCAATTATTTTAAAACTGAATTCCCGAACAACGATCTGGAACAATTTTTTAAAGAAGACGTCGATGTTATCAATTACATCCAGATGCGCCAGCGTCGGGTGACGAATCTGGTCGCGGATATTGCGGCTGCCATCCCTGGCACTACTCAACTTGCCGTCATACCCAGTGTGCAGCGGCCAACCGCAAACTGCTGGGCTGAAGGTAGCGATCTGGTGGCGTTGGCTGGCGTTGCCGATTATCTGGAAATTCCATTCTATGAATCGTCGGCGCAGCAGGTGTTGGCCGATGCCAAAGCGACGCTGCAAACCTTGGGTGGAGTGGGTCAGGTGCGCGGTATTTTGCGACCCGGTCATCCGGATCTGAAACAGGCTGAAGAAATTCAACAGGCCATTACCGGGTTGCAGGAATTGGGTATCCATGATCTGGCGTTTTATAACTACGGATTACTGCCACGTTACCAGCTGGATAAATTGGCACACTGCTTAGTTACTATGACCAACAATAGGAAAGCTACATCATGAACAGAAAAGTGTTAATTACCGGCGCCTGCGGCGGCATAGGTCGCGTTTTGTGCCAGCGCTTTATCGCAGCAGGTGATTTTGTTTATGCGCAGGATATCAATGCCGAGCAACTGGCGGCATTGGGCGTTGAACTAAATTCCAGCCAGTGCGCACTGGTCACCGCCGATTTAACCAATCTCACTGAATTGCAAACCGAATTGGCCAAGACAGTGACGCGACACGGGCCAGTTGATGTCGTGGTGGCGAATGCGGGCGCTGCCGAAGCATTGACTCTGGCGACGACCACGGCGGCAAGCTGGAAATCGGATATGGACTTAAATCTGAACGGCACGTTTCACACCGTTGAAGTGGTGCAGGCCGGCATGCAAAAAAGACGTCAGGGCAATATCGTCATCATCGGTTCCGTCAACGGCATGACATCGCTGGGACATCCTGCGTACAGCGCGGCCAAAGCCGGATTGATCAGCTATACCAAAGCGCTGGCGATGGAGATGGGTAAGTTTGGGATCCGCGCCAATATCGTTTGTCCCGGTACGGTGAAGACACAGGCATGGCAGGCGCGTGCCGAAAAAAATCCGCAGGTGTTTGAGCAGCTAAAGAAGTGGTACCCGCTGGGCGACTTTGCCACGCCGGATGATATCGCCGATGCCGTGCTGTTTTTGGCATCGGATGCAGCGCGTGTGATTACCGGCGTCGTGCTGCCGGTGGATGGCGGATTAATGGCGGGGAATCGGGTAATGGCAGCGGAATTAACCCAAGAAGAAATATAAAGTTGGTATAAAAATACGGAGCAAGTATGGCGGCAGTACAGTTAAAGCAGATAGTAAAAAAATACGAATCCACGCAGGTGTTGCATGGCATCGATCTCGATATTGCAGACGGCGAATTTGTAGTGCTGGTCGGTCCATCGGGCTGCGGTAAAAGCACGCTGATGCGTATGGTGGCCGGCCTGGAAAGTATCAGCGGCGGGGATTTTTATATCAATGGAATCCGGTCTAACGATCTGCCGCCGCAGCAAAGAAATATCGCCATGGTATTTCAAAGCTATGCTCTGTATCCGCATTTAACCGTGTATGAAAATATTGCGTTTGGCCCGCGTCTGCGGAAGGAACCGGAGTCCAGTTTTGCACCGCGTATTGCAGCAGCGGCAGCGATGTTAAATCTCACGCCATATTTGCAGCGTTTGCCCAAAGCCTTGTCAGGCGGCCAACGCCAGCGCGTGGCTATGGGGCGCGCGGTAGTGCGCGAGCCGGAACTGTTTTTATTTGACGAGCCGCTCTCCAACCTCGATGCGAAATTGCGCGTGCAGATGCGTGCCGAAATCAAGGCACTGCATCAACGTCTGAAAAACACCGTGATTTATGTCACGCACGATCAGATCGAAGCGATTACCATGGGTGACCGTATCGTTGTGATGAACGAAGGCATAATCGAACAGGTAGGCAAGCCACTGGAGTTGTACGACAGGCCGGCCAATTTATTTGTGGCCGGTTTTATCGGCTCGCCGAGCATGAATTTTGTTGCGGGTACGGTGAAGATTGAGCCGCAGGGTGCAACGTTGGTAACGCAAAATGGCGTCAAAATCACATTGCCGGAACTGGCTTTGCAGGACGGTCAGGCAGTGACGATAGGGATACGTCCCGAACATATCCGTCTTGCAGGCGCCAACAATGCAGACAGCATTACGCTGCGACTTGATGTGATCGAGCCTACCGGGTCGGACACGTATTTGTACGGAAAAATTGATCAGTCGGCTTGCTGCTTTGCGTTGCGCGAGCGGCTTGATGTTGCCGTCAATGACGAAATCCAGCTGAGTCTGCCGGTTGAACAGTTGCATGTCTTCGATACTGTGACGACCAACCGGCTGAACTGAATAAGAAACAAATTGGAGACTATGCGATGTTGAATTTAACTGCACTATCTGAACAAATTTTATTACCCGGCACCAAAGGATTGGCGCTCAGTGCGTCACTCAAACAGGCTGACATCCCGGATCAGCATTGGAACGTGCTGAATGGCGATACCAGTTTTCCGGTCGCGGTACTCAAACGCAGCGCCCTGCAATTCAATCTGCTGTGGATGAAGCAATTCTGCGCCAATAAAAATATCCAGCTGGCGCCGCATGGCAAAACCACCATGAGTCCGCAGATTTTTAATATGCAGTTATCGAATGGCGCCTGGGGTATGACATTGGCGACCGTCAATCAGGTACAGATCGCGCATCGTTTCGGCGTTAAGAAAATCCTGTTGGCGAACCAGTTAATTAATCCCAGCGATATCCGTTCCATATTGACGCTGCTCGCTCATGATGCCGAACTGGAGTTTTATGCGCTGACAGATTCATTGGAGAGCGTGCAGGCATTGGCCAAAGCGGTGCAGCAGGCCGAACTGAAGCGACCACTGTCGTTGCTGGTAGAGCTTGGCTTTAATGGCGGCCGCACCGGTTGTCGCAGCAGCGCAGATGCATTGGCGCTGGCACGAGAGATCCACGCCAGTCCTTATCTGGAGTTGGCGGGCATTGAAGGCTATGAAGGCTTGCTGGTAACGGCAAATCGCGAAAAGGACTTGGCCAGCGTAAGCCAGTTTATTCGTCAGTTGGTTGAACTTGCTCAAACTGCCGATGCAGAAAAATTATTCGATGCGGAATCGATTCTAATTTCGGCTGGCGGTAGCGCGTACTTTGATCTGGTGGCACATGGATTTGAGCAGCAGCAAACCTGGTCACGTCCGCTGCTGCCGATATTACGCAGCGGTTGCTATGTGACGCACGACCATGGTTTTTATCACGGCCTGATCAATGAGATGCAGGAACGTGAAGCGACCAAGACCGGCACCAAACTGGTACCGGCGCTGGAAGTATGGAGCATGGTGCAATCGCGTCCGGAACCTGATCTGGCGATTCTGACGATGGGCAAACGCGATGCGTCCTACGACATCGATTTACCATTGCCGCTGTACACCCATAAAATCGGCCAGCCGCAAGTGCTTGAACCGTTGGCGGGTGAATGCAAAATTGAAAAAATGAACGACCAGCATGCGTATCTGCGTATTCCTAAAGATAGCCCGCTGTGTCAGTCCATGCAGGTTGGTGATCTGGTCGCCTGCGGTATTTCGCATCCGTGTACCACGTTTGATAAATGGCCGCTGTTATTGGTAGTGAATGATAACTATCAGGTTGTTTCTGCCATCAACACTTTTTTTTAATATGACTACCCAATTATTTGACATCGTAATCCGCAATGCCGATGTGCTCGATGGCACAGGCAGTGCAGCGTATCGCGCTGATATCGGTATCAGCCAGCAGAAAATTACTGCGATTGCTGAACCGAACACGCTCTTCGCCGAAAAAATCCTCAATGCCAGCGGGTTGGTGGTGGCACCAGGGTTTATCGACGTCCATACCCACGATGACAGAATGGTGATTGATGCGCCTGAGATGCATCCAAAAATCACCCAGGGCGTGACCACGGTCATTACCGGAAATTGCGGCATCAGTCTGTCGCCCTGGAAGGCCGACCGTGAAGTTCCTGCGCCATTAAACTTAATCGGTCAGCAGGAAAATTATCGCTACGCTACGGTCAGCGACTATGCAGCTGCTGTACGCACTGCGGGACCTGCAGTCAACGTGGGTATGCTGATCGGGCATTCGACCTTGCGCTTGAATGCCGTCGACGACATAAGCCGGGCTGCACATCCCCACGAGCTGGAGCAGATGCAGCAACTGCTTAAAGAGGGTATGGATGCAGGTGCACTGGGCTTTAGCTCCGGACTGTTTTATCAAACCAGTTCCGCTGCCGGTAACGATGAGGTGATTGCACTGGCCAAGGTTGTAGCCGATGCGGGCGGCGTATATACCTCGCATATCCGTGATGAATACAATGGCGTGCTGGATGCGTTGCATGAGGCCTGTGATGCCGGCGTAGCAGCAAACGTGCCGGTGATTTTGTCGCATCACAAATGCGCCGGTCCCGCGAACTGGGGACGTACCACGGAGACGCTGGCATTGATTACAGAGCGTCGTGGCACACAGCGTTTGGGACTCGATGCCTATCCGTATACCGCCGGTTCTACCGTGCTTGATCCGAATTATGTCGATGACATTATCCGCATCATGGTCAGCTTTTCAAAGCCCCATCCTGAGATGGCCGGACGGGATTTGTCGGATATCGCCAGCGAGTGGGGCGTGGATCAGAAAGAGGCTGCAAGACGATTGCATCCGGCTGGCGCAGTGTATTTTCAGATGCGCGAAGACGATGTGCAACGCGTACTGAGTTATCCGGCGACGATGATAGGATCGGACGGACTGCCGCAAGACAGTCATCCGCATCCGCGTTTATGGGGTACCTTTCCCCGTGTGCTTGGACATTATTGCCGCGAAGAGAAATTATTTTCCTTGCCCCAGGCCATACATAAAATGACCGGATTATCGGCGGAGAATTTCGGCATAAAACAGCGCGGAAAAATCGCAACCGATTTTTGGGCTGATCTGGTGATTTTCGATTCCGCCACGATTGCAGATCAGGCGACCTTCGCGCAGCCCAAACAAGCCGCCCTGGGTATTCATTGGGTATTGGTGAATGGAGCAATAGCGCTGGATCAAAATGGCCCAACCGGGTCCCGTAATGGCATGGTAATTAGCAGATAACTTATGACTACCCTAACCAAAAATTTGAAACCGTATCTGTCCAATCTGCCGTTTATCGCGATCTTGCGTGGAATTCAAACGCATGAATGCGAGGCGATAGTTGCAGGTTTATATGACACAGGATTTCGCTGTATAGAGATCCCATTAAATTCCCCGGATGCGTTAGCAAGTATCGAACTGCTTGCTAAAAAAATGCCCGCCGATTGTTTGCTAGGTGCGGGAACGGTGCTCAGTACGTTATCGGTTAACCAGGTAGCACAGGCGGGTGGAAAGCTGATCGTTATGCCGCATTGCGACACCGAGTTGATTGTAGAGTGCGGACGTCTGGATTTGTTCTGCACGCCGGGCGTTGCGACATTAAGCGAAGCATTTGCGGCGCTAAAATGTTCAGCCAGTGCGCTCAAATTATTTCCATCCGAAAGCGTCGCGCCGTCGGTATTAAAAAATTGGCGTACGGTGTTGCCGAAAGATGCGCTGTGTCTGCCGGTTGGCGGAGTAAAGCCGGAGCACATGAAAGACTATTTTGCAGCCGGCGCAAATGGTTTTGGATTGGGTGCTGCGTTATATCAGCCTGGGATGACGGCGCAGGAAGTAAAGAGCAAGGCCGAAAATTTTAAGAAAGCGCTGGATTAGGAAATAAAATATTTAATAAATCTGCGTTATGAAATAGGGAGGTGCATTTATTTGCAGCTCCCTATTTACTTGAATGTCGATAAATCGTTAATCGTGATTTTTGATGCAATTTAAATAAAGATATCGTAAGATTTTTAATGGCGTTCTTAAATTGAGATTCTGTTTGACGGAATCTGTGCGACGGTTTAAACTTGGATTGAAGATGATTACTACATTCTCATGCAGTGACACAGCAGACCTGTTCGGCAGTTTGGAAGTGAAGAGATTTAAAAATATTGAACGGGTTGCCAGACGAAAGCTGCTGATGCTGCATGCAGCTACGAAATTGGAATCGTTGAAAGCCCCACCGGGTAATCATCTTGAAGCATTAAAGAACGATAGAAAAGGTCAGCATAGCATTCGAATCAATGATCAATGGCGCGTTTGTTTTAAATGGGCCGATGATGGTGCGCATGATGTCGAAATTGTTGATTATCACTAGGAGTAAATCATGGTCAAGAAATTGGAAGAGATACATCCCGGAGAAATTCTGAGCGAAGAATTTTTAAAACCAATGGGAATTACCAATGCACGTTTGGCCGCAGACATCGATGTGCCGACTAGTCGTATCAGCGAAATTGTAAATAAACGCAGGCCTATTACGGTGGATACCGCAATGCGGTTGGCGGTGTTTTTTAATATGGAAGCGCGATTCTGGTTAAATCTTCAGGCTGAATACGATGTGCGTATGGCTGAAGTTAAATTGCTCCCTGAAATCCAAGCACGTATTCGCCCGTTTGAATATGAGACAGCGTAGTCGATAGTTGTGTAATTTGTCGATTAAAATGCGTACCGAATCCCCGTCTGAACCGTCGTAACATTACTCCCCAATTCATCCGTTTTAACTTTTGAATTGACGTCATTCTTCAAATAAGAAAATATCGTATACAGATTGACGCGTTTGGATAAGGAGTAGTTGTATCCCATCGCAAACTGATTGGTATTGGCATCGGGTGTCACTTTATTTTCTCTGAAAGTGTAATCGCCAAATAGTGCATGCTTGCCGAATGGGATGGTCGCGCCGAGCAGGTAACTTTGCGTTTTAAAGCCATCGCCTTGGGCGGTTTGATCAAACGCGATATGTGTTTTTACGATGCTGAAATCATAGGTGGCGCCAAGAAAATGGCTTTTGTAAGTGTCGCCATCGACAGGCAGCAGATCCTTATTGGCTTCGTGGTAGGCATAAATAATTTTCGTTTTGCCGTCGGCATAGCCGAATGACAGTCCAGCCTGGCTCTGTGCCGATGTGTCGCCTGCCTGCCCGCCAAAACTATAGGCGACAGATGCATTGAGACCGAGTGAATTGGGGGCGGATGTATACACCACCGCGTTATCAAACCGTTTGTGATTACCCAAAAAATTGTAATCTGAGCCGAACAACGTATTGATATCGCCAGCGCTGTTATTACCAAATGGATCTATCGCGCCGTAGGCCAGATAGATGGGTGTGTACTGGCGTCCCACCGCAATGGTGCCCCAGTCACTACCCAGACCTACATAAGACTGGCGCCCGAATAACCGACCGCCCTGATCCGAGACGCCGGTGTTGAGTACAATACCGGCCTCCACTACAAACAGCGCCTTCAGATCGTCGCCGAGATCTTCGCTGCCTTTAAATCCCAATCGCGAGCTGGATTCCTGTCCGCTTTTGACTGCGATGATTGAGCCCGCCGAATTGGCATTATCGTATGCAATTCCTGCATCCAGAATTCCGTAAATCGCGACGTTTGACTGAGCATTTGATTGCGCTAATGTGATGTTGCAAAGACTGCTGAAAATACCCAATAGAGCGCTGCTGATTAAAGATTTATTCATGTTGTCAGTTATTTGAAAAATTGTTGAAGGGTGCGTAGTTGTTAATTAAGTTGTCAATTTAGTTGCTTATATAAGTAATAAAAAAGATAACCATGCATTCTATTCGATTGATGTAAATATTGCACTATTCAGGTAGCCTGTATTTAAACGGCACATCGTAAAAAATATGTTGACTAGCTAAATATCACTGTTATACTTAACTACAACACTATCGTTAAATTAACGTAAATTAATGGAGGTAACTATGTGGCTGTTAATGTGGTTGTTAACTCTCCTGTGCATAAGGGAGGCCGATTATGTCAATTACCTGGAATGACAAAGCGCCGATTTATCTGCAGTTAAAAGAACGCGTGGTCGGCATGATGCTGGATGAGGTCATTAAATCCGGCGATGCACTTCCATCGGTACGTCAGATAGCGGCTGAATACGCGCTCAATCCGATTACCGTTTCTCGCGCCTATCAAGAACTGGTTGATGAAGAATTAGTCGAAAAAAGAAGGGGACTGGGTATGTATGTAATCGAAGGAGCACGCGACAAATTGCTGGCCAGCGAACGGGAACGTTTTATCCGCGAAGAGTGGCCGACCATGCTGGAACGGATTAAACGTCTCGGCATCGATCTGGAACAACTGCTACGCGCGAGCAAAACGGGAGGTGCAGCATGAACGCCATCGTTTCCGCCAACGGCCTCATCAAACGTTACGGCAAGCAGACCGCGGTCGATAACATCAGCTTTGATATTCCTCTCGGTCGCATCGTCGGCCTGATCGGGCCTAACGGTTCCGGCAAGACGACCACTTTAAAAGCGATGCTGGGACTGATTCCTTTCGAAGGGCAGCTCTCGGTGCTCGGTCTCGATCCGCGCACCCAGCGCGATGCGCTGATGAGTGACGTGTGTTTTATTGCCGATGTGGCGATCCTGCCGCGCTGGTTGCGAGTATCCGATGCAATCGATTTTTTGGAAGGTATCCATCCGAAATTCAATCGCGCCAAAGCCGAACGGTATATTGCGCATTCCAAGCTAAAACCGACGATGAAAGTCAAATCGATGTCCAAAGGGATGATCGTGCAATTGCATCTGGCGCTGGTGATGGCGATAGACGCCAAACTGCTGGTGCTGGATGAACCGACTCTGGGTCTGGATATTCTGTATCGCAAACAGTTTTATCAGAACCTGCTGGAAGATTATTTCGACGAACAGAAAACCATCATCATCACCACGCACCAGGTAGAAGAGGTCGAACATATTTTGAGTGACCTGATGTTTATTCGTGACGGCAAGATCGTGCTGTCGGCATCAATGGAAGAGCTTGGACAACGGTATCTGGAAGTGATGGTTGAACCCGACAAGTTAAGTGCCGCCAAGGCGCTGGGGCCTATCGATCAACGCCAGGTGTTTGGCAAGTCCGTCATGTTGTTCGACGGCGTGGCGCGTGAGCAGCTGGCGCTGTTGGGGGAAACCAGAAATCCGGGGATTGCCGATTTATTCGTCGCAACGATGAAGGGGAGCTACGCATGAAAACGACCAAATTACTTACGCTGCGATGGTTGATTCAGCGCGAATTCTGGGAACATAAAGGAGCGTTTCTGTGGGCGCCGCTGATTATGGGCAGCGCAATGACGCTGTTCTGCCTGCTGACGTTGGGACTGGGTCTTCTTTCCAACAATGTGCAAATCAATTTGGTCAGCGGCGGTCTGACACGACAGGCGCAAACAAGTCCGGAATTTATGATTGAAATGGTGCGCACCATGAGCAACGGCTACCTGTGGATAGCTGCGCCGATTTTTATCATGCTCAGTTTTATCGTGTTCTTCTACTGCCTGTTCGGACTGTTTGATGAACGTCGTGATCGCAGCATCCTGTTCTGGAAATCTCTGCCGGTTTCTGACAGTCTGACTGTGCTGTCAAAATTAACCATGGCGGGGATCGTCGCTCCGTTGATTAGCATCGCTGTTGCGATTGTAACGTCGTTCCTGATCCTGCTGATGGGTTGCAGCATGCTGGCTATCAAGGGAATTAATGTGTTCGGCATGGTGTTTTCCAGTCCGGAATTTTACCTGGCCCCGTTTGAACTGATTGGACTGATACCCATGTATCTGCTGTGGGCATTGCCTACCATAGGATGGCTGTTGATGGTGTCGTCATGGGCACGTTCCAAGGTGTTTCTATGGGCGGTTGGCGTACCGGTATTGTCGGTGGTGCTGCTGACATGGGCCAGCAAGATGTTCGGCGTTGGCGTGGACATAGTCTGGTACATCAAACATATTGTGGCGCGCTTATTATTGGGTGTGTTCCCAGGTGGGCTGGTGCATGTAAGCGGTAGCATGGATGGACACGGACAATCATTTTCCATGAATCAGGCAGGGACGGCCATGTCAGATATATTCACGCATTCCTGGTCGTTATTGGGTGACGTGGAAACCTGGCTTGGCGTTGTGGCCGGCGCGATCATGATTTATGTTGCAGTCACGATGCGGCGCTGGCGGGAGGAAGCCTGAGGGGGTATGGCAACGACGGCGACGACGTCGCCGTCGCCGTCGTTGATGATAGGCTACGCCAACTCCAGCATGGCTTCAAACTGCTCAAGCGGTACCGGTTTTCCAAAAAGGTACCCCTGGTAGATCAGGCAGCCTCTTGAAAACAGAAATTCACGTTGATCTTCCGTTTCCACGCCTTCGGCTATGGTATTGAGTCCCAGCGTTTGCGCCATCGCGATAATGGTTTGCACTATCGCTGCATCATTTGGATCGGTGGCAATGTCATTGACAAAAGACCGATCAATCTTGACCTGATCAAACGGCAGTCGTTTCAAATATTGCAGTGATGAATAGCCGGTGCCAAAATCATCCAGTGACAACTGCACGCCTATATTTTTTAAAGCGTTCATCGTCGTGATGGTATCGTCGATATCTTTCAACATCAGGCTCTCAGTCAGTTCCAGTTTGAGCAGTGCTGGATTGATGTCATGCTGTGCGATGCAGGTGCGTACCTGATCGGCAAAATCATCCTGATAAAACTGATTTGCGCTGACATTCACAGCCAGCACCAGGTTGTCTGTCGCAGTACTTTTCTGCCAGGTTTTTATTTGCGCACACGCGGTGTCCAACACCCATTTTCCTATCGGTAAAATCAGACCGGTTTCCTCCGCCAGCGCAATGAATTCAAATGGCATTACCAGTCCGCGTGTCGGATGCCGCCAGCGTATCAGTGCTTCGGCTCCGACCGGGTGTCGGGCATCGTCCATCTGAATCTGATAGAAAAGTTCAAACTGCCGCTGTTCAATCGCCTTGTGTAATTCACTGTCTAATTTGGCTCGGCTGTTGATGGCCTTTTGCATTTGGCTGTCAAAGAAGCGCAAGGTATTCCGGCCGGATTTTTTTGCCTGATACATCGCAATGTCGGCCTGCTTCATCAAATCGTCTTTATTCTGATCGCTGCCGTCAAACAGGATAATGCCGATGCTGGCCGTGCAAGTCGTGACCTCATAGCTGCCCAGTTTGTAAGGCTGGCTGAGGGACACTAACGCTTTTTCGGCAACGAATTTCACTCGTGTCGCCGCATCCATGGCGTTTTCATTGAGGTACTGTAGCATTACGACAAACTCGTCACCGCCCATGCGCGACACCGTATCGTTTTCAAAAAAGCAGGATTCCAGTCGTAGCGCGACCTGTTGCAGCAGCAAATCGCCGACGTCGTGGCCCAGCGTATCGTTCAGATCTTTGAAATTATCCAGATCGATAAACAGCAAGGCGCCGCGTCGTCCGGTGCGCGCATTGGCGGTTAGGGCTACCTGCAATCGTTCCAGTAAAAGACGCCGGTTCGGCAAATTGGTGAGGTGGTCGTGGAAGGCCAGATGCTTGATTTTTTCTTCTGCTTCCTTGCGTTCGGTGATGTCCAGATACGCGCCGATATAGTGGGTAGTCTGCCCGTCTATGGCTTTGACTGCAGAGATGGACAGCCATTTGGGATAGATCTGGCCGTTCTTGCGTTTGTCCCAGATTTCGCCCTGCCAAAATCCGTTTTTGATCAAGGTTCGCCACATCTCCTGATAGAACTCCGGCTGATGACGTCCGGATTTCAGTATGCGCGGCGTTTGCCCTATCGTCTCTTCCGCACTAAAACCGGTGTTCTCTGTAAACGCCTTGTTGACGCGCAGGATTAAACCATTCACATCCGTGATGATTAAACTTTCCTGAGATTCAAAAGCAGTAGCGGCTATGCGCAGATCGGCTTCGCTGCTTTGCAGTGCCTGATCGATAATGCGGATGCGGCCAATAATGGTCCATGAAACAGCAATGCCAACGACGGCAAACAGCAACGCCAGCCCATAACTGACATCGCTGGAAAGGCGGCTCTCCCAACGCGAGGCATCGGCCAGGGTGGCCGAAAACTGATTCTCTTCTTCGGTAAGGCGATGGTTGACGATATCGAGTTTGGCAAGATAGATCTGCACCGCATCGGGCATGAGCGTTTTTGATGATATGGCGTTATGCAATTGTTCTGCGTCGACATTCAATGCAGCAATCAGCCTGTCACCTTCGGTCCAATGTTCTATCGCACGACGCATGAATGATAAATGCTGGAAGCGCACGAACAGGTCGCACATGCCTGCTATATCTTCCGGATGATTGCCGCCCTGGATCAAACCTGAGCGCGCTGCTGCAAGATCGGGAGTGGCACTTTGCAAAGCGAGACGGGCCTGTAAATCTCCCAGCGGGACCTGAAGATAACGCCGGTACGCCGCATAATCGTCTTCGTTGTTGCTGTGCGCGTAATGCTCAAGACTGCGCACCGCCTCTTTTTGCGATTTTGCCCACAAACCTTCACCACCTACGTACGCGCGTACAGCCATTAAGGCAGTCATTTGTAGCTGATTTAGGGCGGTCAATGTGATGATTAACGCAACAAACAGTGCGATGATCAGATAGACATGACTGATGATAGATTTGCGCGCTAATGTTTTTTTGAGCATAAAGAGAGCGAACCTGGTTTTCGGTCTGAACGGGCGAGAGCGACGCGAGATTGCATGAAACGCATGAAACAAAAGGGACTAAACCTGAACCTTAGCCTGAGACTTAGCCGATTAGTGCCAATTTACCAAAAGCAGTCTAGTCCATGGATATCAGTAATTCAACCACTGGGAGGTTAGACGTGGGAAGCGAGAAGTGAATAGTGCAGGAAATTCGCCGCGATAAAAATAGAAAGTTTTATAAGCGTGACCTATGCTGATAGCAGGAATGCGCCGCACATACTGGTCGAATTTAACTCGATTTCTCATTAGTCATTCATAAAAACCAACAACATGCATTCAGTTCGCGCACAACTTACTTATCTTTTTTTGCTGGCCATATCGCTAACGCTGGTCATGTTCGGCGGCTACGATTATTACCGCTTGTCACGCGAATTAAATTCAAACTTTACGCTTTTGCAACGCAGCATAGTCAGCCGCCTGACCACCAGCCTGTCGCTGCCGTTATGGGATTTTGATGCTGACGTCAGCACCAAATTAATTGAGTCCGAAATGCTTATTCCGGAAATTAATGCCATTCAGGTTTTTGACGCCAGTGCCAATTTATTTGCCAGTACCGTGCGCGACAGCCAGGGGCGGATTAGTAGCGCACTGGATATGCATAACCTGGATGGTGTGTCGGTCGAAGCAGAAATTTATCTACCGAAAAAACCGTCAGAAGCATCGGCAACGCCGAAACGCATCGGTCGCGTCGTCGCCTATTTTTCCCGGCATCGGATTGATGAACTGTTGTGGGAAAACGCCCTGCATAACATCGTCGAACTATTGTTTATTGACCTGTTGCTGATATTGGTTTTGCGCTTAAGTTTGCGGCTGGTATTTACGCCGCTGGGTCAACTCGCAATCGCATTAAATGATCTGGCCGGGCAGGGCGGGGAATACGGGGCAGAGCTGCCGGAAACCAGGTTGAATGAATTCAGCGAAGTGATCAAGGGGTATAACAAAATACAGGGAAAATTTAATCATGTGATCGCCAATCTGCATCACGCGCAGGAAGCAACGCGGGCTGAAGCGCAAAAAGTGGAACAGGCTTACGACTCATTGAAGGATGCGCAGGAGGCCATGCTCAGATCGGAGAAATTGGCCAGTCTGGGCGGCATGGTGGCAGGGGTGGCGCATGAAATAAATACGCCGGTCGGTATCACGTTAACGTCAGCCTCGGTGTTGATGGAGGCTACCCAGCAGTTACATCGTGAAATCGAAGCCGGGGTAATGAAAAAATCGGTAGTGATGGCCTATATCGCCACTGCCACCGAATCCGCTCGGCTGATCCTGAAAAATGCCGAACGTGCTTCGCATCTGATTTATAGTTTCAAACAGGTCGCCAGCGATCAGACCAGCGAACAGCGTCGCAAATATGAGCTGGGAGAATACATACAGGAAGTGATGTCCAGCCTGCATCCCAAATTGCGCAGCAAACAGATCAACATCAAAATCCATTGTCCCAACCCGATCAAACTGGATGGATTTCCCGGCGCGATGGCGCAGGTATTAACCAACCTCACCATGAACGCCGTCACCCATGCGTTTGCCGGTCGTGAGCAGGGAGAAATACAGATATCTGCAGTGCAGACCGGAGTAGCCGTCAACATGACGTTTATCGATAATGGTGTCGGAATTTCTCCGGCAAATATTGAAAAAATATTCGATCTGTTTTTTACCACCAAACGCGATATCGGCGGAACGGGCTTGGGCCTGAACATTGTTCACAACATCCTGTACAAGAAATTGAACGGATCGATTTCTGTCAGCAGCGAAGAGGGAAAAGGGACTTGCTTTTTTATGAATTTCCCCTGCGTGATCGCCTGAAAATCCACTACGGCATAAACGTAACTCTTACCACTCATAAATTCCACAGTTGTCTGGCGACGTTCCGGTAGCTAGTATCAGTGCTGAGAAAATGCTCTGTCAATATGGTTGGCAATTTGCGCGGTCTACGCGAACCAGCCATTATTTTTATTCAGGCAGAACCAGCCCACACCGATCAATGTAATCAGTGTGATTTTTTTGAATCGGGAATTTACTGGAGATTTATGCAGGCTGCGATACACCGCAACACTTATCAACAAATAGAGTCGCTATCTGGACGTGCGCGGTCACTGTCTTCTGGCGATAGAACACAGGAAGCGGCAAGCCCGCCATCCCCTGGCAGATTGCATGAAGGTTGTACCCTGGCGCACGCAATTCTGCTGCAAAGTGCAGGCGTAGGTGTGACCGGTGCATTATGGTTGGGCATCGGCACGGGATGTGGGGGAAGTCCTTTCTTAATCGCCGGTGGAATTTGTCTGGTCGCGAGCCTGACGACAACAGCGGCTACTGTGATATGCCTGCCCGAAACCTATAGGGATTTCAAATGGCAACTTGGCGATAATAAAACGATGGCATTAGGCGGCATTGTCGCTGCAGCATTGGCATGGGGAATAGCCGATGCAGTGTGTTTTTTGGGCTCCGGCATGCAATGACCTGATCTAATTAATCGGGTTGCCGGATTTTTTATTTAGCAAGGAGCTGACTATGCAACCATTTAGGCAAGAACGGAACCCAACAGGCGACTACCAGCGATTAGATCTCGCACCAACGCCTTCCTCACCATCCATTGCAGACGATATCGGTCAGCCCATCAGTCCCCCGCCAGAACCGCCCGCCGACAGATTGGAGCGATTTGACAGAAGAACGATACGAGTTGTGACAGCCAGTGGCTCCCTTACTCTTGCCTGTGCCGGATTATTAGGTGCGGGTATAGGGGAGGATGAGATGGCATTCCTGATACCAGGCGCTCTCGGTGTAGGTGTCAGTCTTTTTGTTACGGCACTTGCCCTGAAATACGGACGTGAAACCAATGCGATCTGTCGAATCGGCGACAATCGGGCGACGGCGTTGGCGGGACTAGTGGTTTCTATAGCATTCGGAATTTTCACAGGTTTTGTGGGAGCTGCAGATAGTGCTGGCTCCTGACAATCTACTTTATTAAATATGGAGGTGGTTATGCAAGCAATGAACCCAAGAGGCACCTATCAACGGATAGGATCCCCAACAACACAGGCACCCGCCTCACCCACGGTGACAGATGATATTGGTGTCCCGGTAAGTCCCCCACCGGAACCGCCGACCGCCGACAGATTGCAGCGATGCGACATGAGAACGATAGCGCTAATGGCCAGTGCAGGCGTTGGCGTCGGATTCTCAGGACTTTTAGGTGTCGGTATTGGACAGAATGACAGAAACATTCTGATCGCAGGTGCTATCGGCGTAGGTCTGAGCCTTACTGCGTCCCTGACAACCCTGTTATGCGGGCGTGAAACCTATTCGACATGTCGTATCGGCGACTATCGGGCCATCGCGCTGGTGGGACTTGCCGTTTCCGCCGCATTCGGAATCTTCACAGGTGTTGCGGGTGCTACCGCCAGGTCTGGCTCCTGACTGACTACCCGCCTTACACCGCCTGCTGCGCGCGTTTCCTTAAATCAGGCAACAGCGCAGCGATAATCCCCCCCAACGGTAACAACGCCGTGATCTTGTACACCGCCGTGATGCCGTGCGTATCTGCCAGATTGCCGATTAATGCCGCGCTAATTCCCGCAATACCAAATGCCAGTCCAAAAAATAAACCGGATACGGTACCAATATGGTTAGGCAGCAGTTCCTGCGCAAAAACCAGAATCGCAGAAAACGCGGACGACATAATCAAACCGATGATGAAGCTGAACAAAATAGTCAGATGCAAGCCCAGATAAGGCAGGGCCAGCGTGAACGGAGCGCAACCGAGTATCGAAAACCAGATGACGCTTTTGCGTCCGATACGGTCACCTATCGGTCCGCCTGCAATCGTGCCCATAGCCACACCGGCCAGAAATACAAACAGCATGATCTGCGCCGACTGCGGACTCAATCCGAAACGCTCGATCAGATAAAACGTGTAATAACTTTGTATGCTGGCCATGTAGACATATTTGGTCATGACCAGTGTCATCAGTATGGCCAATGCGTAGGCTGTCTTTTTATTTGACAGCGGCTTTTGGCGTATCTGCACTTTATGTTTGGTCGCGTGATGCTGTTTGTTTTTCCAGTTGCCTACCTGCCAGAGCAGTGCCATTGCACCGAGCGCGGCCAGAGAAAACCAGATCAGGCTGGGCTGACCAAAAGGAATCACCACCAGCGCGGCGAGCAATGGGCCCGATGCGCTACCGGCATTGCCGCCGACCTGAAAAATCGATTGCGCCAAACCATGCTGACCGCCCGACGCCATGCGTGCCACACGGGACGATTCCGGATGAAATACCGCCGAGCCCATCCCGACCAGTCCTGCAGCCAGAATCAGAAACGGAAAAGTGGTGGCTTGCGACAGCACGATCAAACCGACAAATGTGAATCCCATGCCCATCGTCAGTGAATGACGGACATGAAAACGATCCGTGAACATGCCGATCAGCGGTTGCAGAATAGAGGCCGTAATTTGATAAGTGAGTGACAGCAGACCGATCTGGGTAAAGCTGAGGTGGTAGCTGCCCTTCAGGAGAGGATAAAGCGCCATGAGCAGCGACTGCATCATATCGTTCAAAAAATGCGCACTGCTGATTGCGCCTAGCACCCGATATTTGGTGGTGGATTGTGTTTGTATATGTGCAACGTCCATGGCAGCGTCCTTCATGACTCATATTTAATTCAGCGCATGATAGGCGCAAATTATATGTCTGTCCTGCTAGAATAAGGCATCAACCATCTTGAAAACGACATGGCACACACAATTGAGACGGTAGGGCCGAATCGCAGCATGGATGGCGTCATGCTGGTTGGTAAGGCCGTCGACCACGATTCTGGCGATACCAGCCCCCGGCATCAGCATGCGGTAATCCAGTTACTGTATGCGATCAGCGGTGTGATGCGCGTGCAGACCGCAATGGGGCAATGGATAGTGCCGACCAATCGCGGTATCTGGATACCGCAGGGCGTGTGGCATGAAATTTATATGGTCGGACCGGTAGAAATGCGCACGCTGTATATTCAGCCGGATGTCATGCCCGGATTGCCGGCTCAATGCTGCGTGCTGGCGATCTCGCCGCTGATGCGTGAATTGATTCTGGCTGTGATGTCTTTTAAAGATAATTATTTGCCGGATAGTCGCGAGGGACGTATCGCGCAGCTGATACTCGACGAAATCGTTACCTTGCCTTCATTGCCGATGGTGCTGCCTATGCCGCAGGGTAACCAGCTGAGTCCGCTGAACAAAATGTGCAATGCGCTGTTAGCCCGGCCTGACGATATCCGAACCGGCGACGAATGGGCTGCAAAATTCGGCATCGATGTGCGTACCCTGCAGCGTCGGTTCGTCAAAGCGACCGGCATGACGTTCGGCGAATGGCGGCGTCAGGCCCGGCTGGTCAAGGCGCTGGAACGTCTGGCAGCCGGAGAGCGCGTCATCGATGTCGCGCTGGAATCCGGTTACTCCAGCCCGAGCGCATTTACGGCGATGTTCAAGCGCCAGTTCGGCATCGCGCCGAACGCCTTTTTCCGATAGTTTTTCTCAGGTGGACGGGCAATGTCTGCAACTGCTTTGATTGGCATGCCGATGTTTGCCTTTTACCGGTTGGCTGAACAACGATGAAGCCGGTTTGTCGAACAAAAATCCCTGTACAAGCACTTCATGTTTTTCTGCGCGGGCCATCTGATCGATAGCGCGGAACAGCGCTTGCTGATCCAGTTTTTTAAGAATCACATTGGTATTCGTATCGCGCGCGATGGAGAGTAGTTCAGCCAGCGCATCGATATCGGTGCCTGCGTTAATCCCGCTGCTGTCCAGCTTCACCGCATCCACGTGCCTATGCCTGGTCAGCTCGATAGCCTGCGCAATGCTGGATGCGTTGACCGCAATGCGAAATCCATTGTTCTGGTAATTGTCGGTGACATGATTCAGCAACCAGCGCTGATTCGGCGAACTTTGCGGTAATTCCAGCACGATATGCCGATGCGGCAATTCCAGCTTGTCCAGTATGTGTCGGAATGAGGCGCCGTGATTATGCTGAATCGCCGCCAGCAATCGAGAATGCACGTTCAAATACAAATCCTGTCCGAATGCCTGCGGCTGCCGATAAAAATTAATTGCGTGCACCAGACGGCACAATCGATCCAGCTCCACCGATTCATCGTCGCTGGCGCCATGATCCAACAGGCGCCACAAGCTCAACCCCATCTCGCTGGTCTGATGCGGCGCATAACCGCGTGCCAGACCCTGATAGCCGACCACCTGCAAATCCAGTGACGAGCGCAGCGGCTGAAACGCGCTGGTCAAGGCCGAATTGAAATAGCGGCCCTGAGCCTGTCCCGAGTCATCGATCCAGATATTGGTGTTCGCGCCTTTGGTTGTATACAAATGGGTGATGTACTTTTTGAGCGCCGGAAAAGCCATAGCGAGCTCCATGATTGATAGTGGAATGGCAGCATAAATTCTATTCGTCAGAACTGGAACGAATGGTTTCGTATTTGGTTATGACGAATTTGAACCTCAATTTAAATTCGGTTTGATAACCAATCTGCCCGATATATGCAAAACAGATAAGCATCTGAAAATTAATTCGTTTTGTGTTGACTGTGAATTGGATAAATTGGTGCTCCATTCAATCAATACGCACTTATCCAGTGCACGGAAGGCTCATCATGTCTGAATCTACCCAATTCTTGCCAGACTCCACCGACCACCATAACCAGCATGCCTTATCGCAGTCGACTCCTAGCACTGGCGAGCAAGTGCTGGCAAACGCACGCTTACTGGCGCAGCAACAAGATCTGCCATTTGCCGGCAGTATTTCGCCGCCTGATGCATGGCATCTGGTGCAGGACGGGCAGGCAACGCTGGTGGATGTGCGCACAGCTGAGGAGCGCAAATTTGTCGGTTATGTTCCAGATTCGATTCATGTCGCCTGGGTGACCGGCATTTCGCTGAACCGCAATCCGCGCTTTGTCAAAGAGTTCGAGAATAAAGTCAAAGGGTTGGGTAAGGACATGAACAGCGTGGTTGTGCTGCTGTGCCGCAGCGGCAAACGTTCGGCAGCAGCAGCCGAAGCGCTGACCAACAGCGGCTTTACCCATATTTTTAATATCGACAGCGGCTTTGAAGGCGAGATCAACGCCGATAACCAGCGCGGATTTCTGGGCGGCTGGCGTTCGCATTCTTTGCCCTGGATTCAGGACTAACGGATCGGGCTAACGGCTCAGACGAATACCGCGCCGATTCATTTATTTTTAAAGGAAGCATCCCCACTTTATGACAAACTCAACGCTACAACCTGTGAAAATCAAATCCCCCTTATTTGAGATCAGTCATATCGTTGAAGAACTGGCTACGGTACGCAAACATTGGCGACATATGCATCACCGTTCTACTGAGCCCGGCGGTCGTGAGTTGCCGTCACCGGAAGCATTGAAAAAAATCATGAGCGACTTGCGCGCCGTGCTGTTTCCGATGCGTCTGGGGCCACCCGAGCTGCGACAGGAAACCGAGAATTTTTTTGTCGGACATACCCTGGATGCCGTGCTCCATTCTCTGTTGATGCAAGTCCGGCTGGAGTTGAGTTACGTGGAAAGAAGTCAGCCCGCAGAAAAAATATCGTTTGAAGATCACGCATTAAATATCGTTCGTCAATTTTCTCAGGCGCTGCCCTCGTTGCGATCCTTGCTGGACAGCGACGTCATCGCAGCGTATCGCGGTGATCCGGCAGCGCGTAGTGTGGATGAAGTGTTGCTGTGCTACCCCGGTGTGCTGGCCATGATTTATCACCGTATTGCACATCAATTGCATGTATTGGGCGCCTCGCTGCTGGCGCGTATTGTGGCCGAGATATCTCATACGGAAACCGGCATCGACATCCATCCCGGTGCACAGATCGGTCCGGGATTTTTTATCGATCACGGCACCGGAGTGGTCATCGGTGAAACCACCATCATCGGTCAGCGCGTACGCATTTATCAGGCAGTGACGCTGGGTTCTAAATCTTTTCCCACCGACGGCGAAGGCGAAATTAAAAAAGGCATTCCCCGTCATCCTGTGGTGGAAGACGACGTCATCATCTATGCCGGTGCCACGGTGCTTGGCAGAATCACCATAGGACGTGGTGCGGTGATAGGCGGAAATGTCTGGATTACTTCCGATGTCGCCCCAGGTAGTCACATCAGTCAGGCAACCCTGCGACATGGCGTCAGCCTGAGTGAGCCTATGCAGATTTAGCACAAAATCTAACAGCGATTTTTCTGCAAAAAAATTCGCAATACTGTTGAGTTTCCACTTCCCCTCCCTAATCATTCTCTGGAGTTTGTATGTCTGAAAAAAAAGTAAGTCATTCGGCGTTAGGTGACGATGCCGCCCGCCAGCTCGCCAATGCAACAAAAACCGTTCCACAGTTATCGACCATCTCACCGCGCTGGCTGGTGCACTGCCTGCAATGGTTGCCGGTCGAAGCCGGTATTTACCGCGTCAATAAAGTTAAAAATCCTAAAGATGTATTGGTCGCCTGCTCGCAGAAAGATGAGGCTGAATTACCGCAAACTTTCGTCGACTACGAAGCCAAGCCGCGCGAATATTTTTTAAATTCGGTTGCCACGGTTCTGGATATCCACACCCGCATTTCCGATTTGTACAGCAGTCCGCATGACCAGATCAAAGAGCAGTTGCGCCTTACCGTAGAAACCATCAAAGAGCGTCAGGAAAGCGAATTAATTAACAATGCCGACTACGGTTTATTAGCCAATGTCCATGATGATCAACGCATCTCGACTCTGACCGGCGCACCGACACCGGACGATCTGGATGATTTGCTGACCAGGGTCTGGAAAGAACCGGGCTTCTTCCTGGCGCATCCGCTGGCGATCGCTGCATTCGGCCGTGAATGCACACGACGCGGGGTGCCTCCGCCTACTGTCAGTTTATTCGGCTCGCAGTTTTTAACCTGGCGCGGGGTTCCGCTGATTCCATCCGATAAATTGCCGATTGAAGATGGCAAAACCAAAATCCTGTTATTGCGCGTTGGTGAAAAACGTCAGGGCGTAGTCGGCCTGTTCCAGCCAGGTCTGGCCGGCGAACAAAGCCCCGGATTATCGGTAAGGTTCATGGGAATTAATCGCAACGCGATTACCTCCTACCTGATTTCCTTATATTGCTCACTGGCCGTGCTGACCGAAGATGCATTGGCTGTATTGGAAGACGTTGAGATCGGTAAATATCATGACTACCCAGACACCTACAAGTAATCCGGAGCAGTTAACCGGAGTGCGTGACGAGTCTTCCATCCTGAACCGTCTGGCGGCAGAATTTTTTGCTCTGGTGCCGGAGACAGGGCAGGCGTCACGTGCACCCTGGACTGACTTCGCGCCTGCTGCCAGTCTGCCTGCAGCGGCGCCGGTCGCATCATCTGGGCCTGTTGCGTCGGCACCTGCAGCGCCGCCGTTGGCTGCAACTGCGTATGGCAAACCTTCGCCAGGTATTAATTCAGTTCCGGGTTCGTATTATTTTGTCGATGAAGGATCGCAGCCGCCGCAATCCGGCAATCTGGACGAACTGGCCAAACAGGCTCGACCTGAATTGTTGATGAACGAAGCTACTCATGGTACCAATCTGCAGGGACAATCACAGATACAGCGTTTGATCGGTGAATTGTCCTTTTCGAATAGTTCACCTCCATCAAACTCGTCGTCCTCGCCGTTTTATTTTCAGAATTTTGATCAGATATATTGGGACAAACAGCCGGAGAAAAAAGAAAAGCCATTCGAGCCCAGTCCGCTGGAAGTTGGCGGCGTGCGACGCGATTTTCCGATACTGTCCGAGCGCGTCAATGGCAAACAGTTAGTCTGGTTTGATAACGCTGCCACCACGCAAAAGCCGCAAGCAGTCATAGACCGTCTGGCGTATTTTTACGCGCACGAAAATTCCAATGTGCATCGTGCAGCACATGAACTGGCAGCGCGTGCTTCTGATGCTTATGAAGCGGCTCGCGACAAGGTACGTGATTTTTTAGGTGCGGCGTCAAGCGAAGAAATTATTTTCGTGCGTGGTGCGACTGAAGGTATCAATTTAATTGCGCAAACCTTTGGCAAAAAGTTTATCGGACCCGGCGACGAAATCATCGTTTCGCATCTGGAGCATCACGCCAATATCGTGCCGTGGCAGCAGATTGCGCATGAAAAAGGCGCAAAGTTACGGGTGATACCGGTGGACGATACCGGCCAGATCATATTGGACCAGTATGCGCAACTGATCAATGACCGTACCAAAATAGTCGCTGTCACTCATGTTTCCAACGCCTTGGGTACGGTAACGCCGGTTAAACAGATCATCGACATTGCCCATCGCTTTGGCGTGAAAGTGCTGATCGACGGTGCGCAGGCGGTGTCGCATTTGCGTGTCAATGTGCAGACTCTGGATGCCGATTTTTACGTGTTCTCGGGACACAAGGTATTTGGCCCTACCGGTATCGGCGCGGTATACGGCAAAAAGGAAATCCTGAATCAGCTGTCACCATGGCAAGGCGGCGGCAACATGATTACCGATGTCACGTTTGAACATTCTCAGTTTCAGTCTGCGCCTTTCCGGTTTGAAGCAGGTACCGGGAATATTGCCGATGCAGTTGGCTTAGGTGCAGCCATCGACTATGTGCAGAAATTGGGACTGGAAAATATCGAATCGGTCGAACACGGCCTGCTGGAATATGCTACCCAGGGTTTGCGCAGCATTCCCGGCGTCAGGCTGATTGGTACTGCGCAGGATAAAGCCAGTGTGGCATCGTTTGTTCTGGATGGTTATAAGACTGAAGAAGTTGGCAAGGCGCTTAATGAAGAAGGAATCGCAGTACGTTCCGGCCATCATTGTGCACAGCCGATCTTGCGGCGGTTTGGCGTTGAATCTACTGTGCGACCTTCGTTTGCTTTTTATAATACCCGCGAAGAAATCGACCGGATGATTGCTGTAGTGAGGAGATTGGCGACGACCCGGCGCTAGGTAACAGATCCCACCTGATCTCGCTAAACCGAAATATTCACACCGGTTGAAACGGGGGGCACAGGTGTCTCTACTTTAAATTCCACTTTATTGACGTGCGCAACGGTGTGGGCAGGATTTTGCTCACCCTGGTTGGCGCCATTACTGGAATCGCCATTGATTGCATTGACTTTAGTTACCTGTCCAATATCCGGATTCAACGGTGCAGCAGGATTTGCCAACGGTCGCTCACCTGCCGGATTGGCGATGACTTCACTGGCCCGGTAGGCCGCAACCGCTGTCAATACCAACGGGTCGATGGTAACCGGCTGCATGATAGCTTGTGCGTTGACGGTGCTGGTCGCTTCAGCTGCATCTGTGTTGGTTGCCGCTGCAGCGTTGGTAGGTGTGGCGGCAGTTGTAGTCGCAGCCGCAACTGCCAACGCTGCAGCAGTTGTGGGAGCGGTGGTGGCCACATTTTGTGCCGGTGTCAGATTGGTGATCAGCGAATTGAGCAATGCGTCTTCAACCAGAGTTGACTGCAAGGTGGATTGTGCGTCGACGCTGTCCTGCGCAGTCGCTTGCGCCAAAGCCTGATCCTGCGTTAGGTTAGCCTGCGTCAACATCAGATTGTCCTCAATTGCACCAAGTCCCTGAAAAGCATTTGCAAGTGTGGTAGCCGTTTGCGCTGGATTGGCCTGGTAGGCCGCTTCAAGAGTACTCCAGTTAATCTGAAACTGATTGGGATAGAGCGGATTCTCATCGCCCTGAAAAGTAATACCCAATGTCGCCAGACTATTGATAAATGACTGCGTATTGCCAGCGCTGGTCTGCTGTGCGATTTGCGTTTGGAATTCCTGTAACAAGGCATTTTCAAATGCTGCCGCAAGCGGATTGGTAAAGATGTCGCTGCTGTTCTGAAAATTATTGAAGGCATTAACAAAATTGATTGCAGACTCGGCGAGTTGTTGGAAACTCGGTGTAGTCGTTGCAGTTGTGCCGGAAGGTGCCGGCTGTGTCTGATTTGTTTTTTGCGACTGCGCCAAAACGGTCGCAGCCAAAAATGTCGCGAGCGGAGAAAAATCGACGATGCTTGAGGTGGTGCCAATAAAGGTCGATTCCAATAACGGCGCGTCCAGTATCACGTTGGGATCGAGAGTTGCCGCTGCTGCCAGTGCATCTACCGTAGTGGCTGGTGCTACAGTCGTTTCTATCGGTGCGACGTCCATGCTGATACCTCCATCAATGTCATACAATCAAACAGGTGACTAACATGTTGATTCGGTAATTTTACTGCTTCTGTGCGCCAGTGCACCTAATTAGTGTTACTGGAAGTTAGCGCTCTGCGGTACTGAATCCGGAGTTAGACAGGCACTATAAAAAATTAAATATCCAGTTCTTTATAGTGACGAAATATTCCCTGCTTGTTGAACGGCACACGACGAGCCGATTTGAGGTAGCGTGCGATCCGAGGCCGTACCGATACGCTGTGCTGTAAATTGAACAGATGCGGATAATTGGATTCTGCTTTTTTCATTGCCTTTGGAAATGCATAGCGCAATCCTTCAATAATCTGAAAGATAGACAAATCCACATAGCTCAGTTCCGCACCAACCATGAACTGATCGCCCAATGGATTGCATTCCATGATGCGTTCGAAGTAGTTGAGGAACTTTGGCAGCCGAGCCAGAATAAAGTCTTCAGCGCGCTTTTTTGCTTCCGGTTTCTGATCTTTGTAGTACAGGCCGCCAGCTATCGGATGGTGCGTATCGTGCACTTCAGTCACAAAATCGGAGATCGTCAATTGCAGTTGATGCGCCCAAATCCGACTGCTTTCATCGGCGCTGACCAAGTCCAGTCTTGGACCAAGAAACTGCAGGATATTTGCGGTCTGCGCAATGATCAGATCTCCCGCTTTCAAAAAGGGCGGGGCAAATGGGGGACGGGAGAATGCATTGCCTTCCATTAAACGCATCATTGCCGGCACACCCATTCCACTGCTTTCGGCGCGGCGCGCAATATCTATATATTTCGCTCCGGCTTCCTCAAGCGCAAGTCGAATAAATTCTCCCCGGCCCTGTATGGTCGGCCAGTAATACAATTCATAGGGCATAGAATTATCTCTCGGTCGTCCAAAACGATATTATGCGACTATCAGCGTGACTTTGGGATTAGGGGCCTTTTTGAACGGTAATCTGATTGTTCACCTGATTCACGCCCTCGGTACGATGGGCGATCGCTTCCGCTTCGCTGACCTGGGATTGTTTGGCGACCGTTCCGCTTAACCATACCACGCCTTCGTCGCTTGTTTTGACGATGACATTTGCCATTGCCGTTGAGTTGTTAGCAGACAGGTTTAATCTGATTTGTGAAGTGATCGCCGTATTCTTGTCGGAATTCGTGGGGTGAACCGCGTCTACATCATTGGCATAGGCCATGATCATCGGCGTCAGCAGGCTGCCGACCAGTAGGCACATTGCGCCAAATTTTGGTTTCATCATTTCTCCACAGTCAGTTGAATCAAGACAGCGCCAGGCGCCCGTTACAATCATGTATCGCTATTGCCGGTCGCCGTCATGATCATGGTCATGATCATGTTCGTGACCCTGCTGCTCGCCTGGATGATCAAAATGACCACCACGATCTTCCACAACACAGCCTGACAACAGGATTGCAGCTATAAAAAAAATTAGCAATTTTGCCAATCGCGATGATTTCATTTTTTGACCTCTTCAGTGTGTACTCGGAATATGTGTGTTTTGCATATACGTCAGCATGGGCGCGAAAACGGCTGTAGTCTGTGCGGTAGCTGACATAGGCGCATGCGAACATAAAGTTCATGTCCAACGATCAGGATTGTTACAATCAAATACGTTGCAAAATTCCATACAGGAAGCCATACCTTACATTGGTTTCCTTTTTGACTAAATAAACGGGACGGAGACAGATGGATTTCAAACATAAATCAGGCTTGCTGGCAGGTCTGGCTGGCGCAGTACTGCTTAGCGCATGCTCGGGTTCAGGCACCGGTACTGCAGGAACTACCGGCGCGGGCACCACCACCACGACTACGAACGCCGTCACTTTGACTACCCTGCATGCGTTCGGTACGGCGACCAACGACGCGCACGCGCCGAACTCGCCGTTGATTTTGGCCAATGACGGTAACTTCTATGGCGTCTCTTATTCGGGCGGCGCCAATGATCTGGGTGCCCTCTATAAAATATCTCCAGCCGGTGTTGAAATCATATTGTATTCGTTCGGTGCGTCTTCCTCAGACGGCACTCAGCCAGCCAGCGTCATTCAGGGCAGCGATGGTAATTTCTATGGCACGACTGTCACCGGCGGCGCTTACGGTTCCGGCTCCTGTGCTGCGTCGTTGGGGGACTGTCTACCGGGCGACGGCACGATCTTCAAGTTTAATCCGACCACCGGCACGGAGACTGTGCTGTATTCCTTTGGCAGTACTTCGACGGATGGCATGAATCCAAATGGAAATCTGCTGTTGGCCAGCGACGGAAATTTCTATGGAACGACCGGGGCCGGTGGCGCCAACAGCTATGGCGCGGTGTTCAGAGTCAACTCGGCAGGAAATGAAACAGTGGTGTATTCATTTGGCTCAAACAGCAGTACGGATGCAAAGACGCCATCAGCCGGCTTAATTCAGGGTAGCAACGGCGAGCTATACGGCACCACGACCTTGGGCGGCACCAACGGAACCGGCGCAGTGTTTCAAATTTCGACCGGCGGCATAGAATCCGTACTGTATTCATTTGGCACCGGTACCGATGATGGCTCCACACCTTATGCACCTTTGCTGCAAGGTAGTGACGGCAATCTGTATGGGACCACCATTTTCGGTGGCGCTCACAGTCGGGGTACCTTGTTTAAGGTTACGTCAGGTGGGGCGGAGTCTATCGTGCATTCATTTGGCAGCTCCGCCACGGATGGGACGCTGCCGTATGACGCTGTGATTGAAGACAGCAGCGGCAATTTTTATGGCAGCACTTATTCAGGCGGAGCGAACGGCGAAGCCCTGTGCGTCGGCGCTACAACGGCGTGCTATCCAGGAGACGGCACCATATTTATGGTGACGTCGGCGGGTGTTGAATCGGTTTTATATTCTTTTGGTAGCACCACGACCGACGGAATTTATCCTGCGGGTGGTTTGATCCTCAATAATGGAACGTTTTATGGCGTTACCACTGAGGGCGGCCTGGACAATGATGGAACGCTGTTTTCATTCGTGAACTAATTTCTTGCGAGAGGTAAGTGGCGTTCTGCTTATCTCCGTTTCCTTAACTGCTTCCTTGTCTGTTTCTTTACTTTCTCCCTTTCCGTCGATGATGAAAAAATCCACTTTTTTACTAATATTGCTGCTCGCCTGTTTTGTTCAATGTGCAGGAGCAGTGTCTTTGTTTGATCTGCGCGCAGATGCCTTGATGATGAAATTGCCCGAGCTGAAATCGAATCTGAAGCTCAACGCCAATCAGCAGATTTTATGGCAGCAGAGTGAATCGAAAACCAAATCATTATTACGCGCCAGAGAATTGCGCATGATAAAAGTCGAAGCTGGTGTGCGCGAGATGATGCAACAGCCTAATGTCGAGTTGCGCGATATTGATGCACGATTAGCCGACGAGCAGCGCGCCTCTGATCTGGACAAACAGCAGGGACGGGAAATTTGGCTGGTCATGTTTGACGCACTCGACGACTCACAGCGTCAAATGGTGCAGAATTTTTTATATGAGCAGTTGATGGAAGTGGAGGTCCCGGAAAAAGACAGCAAAGATGCACCGGCTGCACCGCTCAGGCAAGGGCGTGGAATGTCGCATAATCCGAATGGGTTAAATAGTGCTGGTGGCACCAGTTCGTTTTAACAGCGCAGCCTGCCTGCAACCGCGTAAAGATGCCTCGCACATCAATGTACCGCCTTTGAAATTCGCAGATTCCATCGTCAGAAATTGCCTAATGGTTATCTGAAATTATTTTATTTACAATGCCGATTTCTTAGTCCAATCGGCCGTAGTAAATTAAATTAATTGGGGGTACAATTAAATGATGCTGACAGTTATCGAAACTCCGGAATTCAGGCGTTGGGCAGACGAAGTGTGGCGCGACAAAGAGCGGGAAGAATTCATTGACTGGATCGCAGAAAGCCCATGGTCAGGCGATGTTATTCAAGGTACCGGCGGTTTGCGTAAGGTGCGCTGGACACGCAGCGGTATGGGGAAAAGTGGTGGCGCACGCGTAATCTACTACACGCGCCCTACCGGTGATGAGCTGGTGCTATTGTTGGTGTATGCAAAAGCAAAATTCGATAACTTGCGCCCGGAATTTTTACTGAAACTGAAGGAACATTTTAATGACCAGACAAGCTAAACCAATGCAAGATCCAGAGATGGACGAGTTCGAAAGCTCCCTGTTGCGCAGCATTGATCAGGCCAAGCAAGGTCTATCCTCTGCAGTGCATACCCCGGAACAAATCACAGCACGTCGAGGACGACCTGCCGGAAGCGTAAAAGCTGATACTAAACAAGCCGTTAAGATACGCTTCGATCCTGATGTGTTGGCAGCATTACGTTCCACAGGCCGGGGCTGGCAAACACGTGTTAACGACGTTATGCGCAAATGGGTTAAAACACATTGCGGCTAAGTGATGAGTTAATACTTATGGTTGCCGATGCTTTTAATAAGTGCATAGTCTGCACAGCTGGAACGCGCAGACAGATAACGATCATGTTTGGCGCAAATCCCGTCGTCGCTGCGCACCGATGCATGGCCCGAACTCATACTGGATAAACCCGGGATGGCGCGTTCCAGATACGCCGGGTCATTGCAAAAGTGGGCGCAACTGGCGCAACTTGGACGGGATGGCAGCTTGTTCATTTTAGTGAGTCAGACTGGTCCAGTGTCCGGAAAAAATGTATACCGAGAATACAAATCCCAGCACCACGTTGACGATCACACCGGCAGTAAATGCAAAGAACGGTTTTTTACCGGCATGCGCCAATTCACGGAAACGGGTAGTCAGACCGATACTGAAGAAGCAGAACGTAAATGCCCAGGTGCGTAAATTTTTAATCGGATCGGTCAGGCTGGGTGCGACCTGTTTGCCGAAATCGGCCAGACTATAAGTGTGCGCGACCCAGGTAACCAGCAAGGAAGCGATTACAAATCCGAGCACGAATTTGGGAAAGCGCCACCAGATTTCAGCCGCATTGGCCTTGCGACCGGTTTCGGTTTTTTCCCAACGGGTCGTTGCAACGATGGCCAGTATAAATGCCCAGATCCCGATCCATACATCGCGTCCGACTACTTTCATTAACGTAAATGCCCAGACTGCCTGATCCGGTGTGCCGGTAATGCCGGGAACCTGACCGGCATAGCCGCCATAAGTTTGTGCAGCGGCAAAGCCAGCAGCATCGGCAAATTCAGAAGTGCCAATCCAGGCACCGGCAACGCCGGTCGGTAATTGCAGATAACGTGAGGCGATCGGCAGCACAAAAATCATGACGATAGCCCACAAGACCACGACGGTGATCGCTACTGAAGCATGTTCTTTTTTCGCGCCGACTGCACCGGCAATTGCAATCGATGCCGACACGCCGCATACCGCACCGCCTGCTGCCAGTGTCGCGGCAAAGCGGCGTTCCAGGCCCAGACGTAACGCCACAAAAAAGATCACCAGAAAAGTCGCAACAGAGACCAGCGACGCCTGCAGGATGGCTATCGGTCCGGCCCACAACAATAAAGTAAACGGCAGTGTGGCACCTAACAATATGATGCCGATCTTGACGTAAAACTCAACGCGGAATCCGGCATCGAACCAGCGCGGTAGCGGCGCGAAATTGGAAATGATCAGACCGAACAGCAACGCCACCAGTGGCGGTTCAAGATTGTAACGACTGGCTTCGACCCATTGTCCCACCACAAAAATCAGCAGGGAAAATAAATACAGAAAACCAAAGGATGGAATGAATTCGGCAAGCTTGTAGCCCAACGTTTTCAGCGCAACCGAAAACACCGCAGTCCATAATGCAAATTGCGCGACGTAGCGTAACCAGTTAGCGGAAAAATGCGATAGCAAATCATCGAAGCTGCTCCACTTGGCCGGTGTGACGGCTATCCACTTTAAGCTGCTGCCATTGGCGAACAGCAGATAGGCCGCCAACACCAATCCTAATCCTACCCAGATCGCCCACCAGTCTTCTTTTAACCATAGTTCACGCCAGCCAAGAACCTTACTTGGTTGCCTGTTGGTGAGTTCATTGGGGCGATCATTTTCTCTTGTGTTTAATGGTATCGAATTCGTCATCATTATCTCGTGGTACCCGGAAAAGGTTCAGCTTAGAATTGTTTGACGCTGAGAACAACGAATAATTTCGACGATAGATATCTGTTTTATTTCTAGTTGAGTGTGCATGAAAACCACACATGCTAATCATGCGCTGAACCTGATTAACGTCTCGCTCAAATCCGAGTCGAGAATTAATTTACAAGCTCAAAGATCGATGAGATACTAATTCGCAAGAAAAGGAACGAGTGTTCTTTTTTTAAAGGTAAATCATAACAAACAGGGGACAACATGCATCAATACAAACTCGCGGTGGGCTTGGTCGCGGCCGCCTTACTGGCCGGCTGTGGCAACAACAGCGGTTCAGCTGGCAATCAAAGCACAAAAATCCAATTCACTTCTCAGGTCTCGTTTGGCGATAGCTTAAGCGATGTGGGCACGTATGCCGTGGGCGGAATTGTCGCTTTACACGGTGGGAAGTACACAGTTAATTCATTGACGCCCTCGGAACAGAACTGGACCGAATTAATGGCGGCGACATTGAGTCTGCCGGCGCCATGCGCGGCACAAACCGGTTTGGACGGATCGTCTGCCTATGGTTTTGCAGTACCGACGGTGAACCACACAGGATGTTTTGGTTACGGTCAGGGCGGTTCCCGCGTGACCTTGCCTTACGGTCCAGGCAACGCCAATCTTCCTACGGCGTTGGGCGGATCACCATTATTAGGTCAGTTGACCTTGCCGGTACAAATGCAGATTCAAAATCATTTGAACGCCATCGGCGGAAAATTCTCCGGTACTGAAGTTGTGTTTGTTCTGGCCGGTGCCAATGACGTGTTTGTTAACTACGCCACCAGCGCGGTTGCAGCAGGAACTGCGGCAGTCACAACGCTGGTGACTAATCAGGTGACCGCAGATGTTACTGCGCAGGTAACCAGCGATATCGGCGGTGGTACATGTACTCCAGCCAACGCGCAAGCTACCAACTGCCAGGCGCAGGCTGAAGGTGAATTGTGGGCAGCTTCTTTCAGTAGCCCAACTGCAGAGCAGGCAGCGGTCGCCGCACAGATCGGGGCAGACGTAGCCGCCGGTACCTGTTTGCCTGCAAATGAAGCAACGACTTGCCCGACGAACGCTGTAACAGAACTGGTGACTGCTTACTTCGGACCAACAGGTGGTGCTGCAACGGCGGCCGAAGGTGAATTGTGGACGGCTTCTGTCGGTGGCCCTACTGCGGCGCAAGCAGCAGTAGCCGCACAGGTTACTGCTGACGTCACAGCAGGTACTTGTGTACCGACCGATCAACTAGCCAGCAACTGTGTGCAACCAGCTGAAACCGAACTGGTTACTGCCTATCTGAATGCGCAAGGATCTGTGGCAGGTAATGCAGCAGGCACTTCCGGTCCGGGAGCAAATGCCGCTATCGCTGCAATGGCGCTGGCCGGTCAGCAGATGGCAGGCTATATCAACACCATGATCGTCGGTAACGGCGCAACCCATGTGGTGGTGTTGAACATTCCTGATATCGGTACGACGCCATTCGGCAATGCACTTGCTCCGGCTGCATTGACGCTGGTGAATACACTGGTCTCGACCTACAACTCCAACTTGCAGACCAACCTGGCATCCAGCTCCGCCATTTTGTATGTGGACGTCAATACCCAAAGTCATCTGAATACGCAAAACCCTGCGCAATATGGATTGACCAATGTCACGACTCCAGCCTGTAACCTGACGGCAGCAAGCAATCCGCTGGGTTCATCACTGGTCTGCAATACCGGCAATGTGATTACCGGTGACGTCTCCAATTATCTGTTTGCCGATACGGTCCACCCAACGCCTTATGGCTATTCTCTGCTGGCCAAATATGTGGCCACTCAGATGGCATTAAAGGGATGGATTTAATGGTCGGGACTTAAATTCGGGATTGAAACGGCAGTCATCTGAATCGCAACAGCCGATGATGAGACTGCCACCTACAAACAGGTATTGGAGACAACTATGAAAAACATGATGAATAAAAAAAATACGCGATCCGGTTCAGCGCTGCAGCTGCGGGCCATCGCACTGGCCGCAGCGACCACATTGGCGTTATGTGCCAGCGGATCTGCCAGTGCGCAGAGCGCCGGTACATGGTCAGTTGCAGCAGGTATTAATGACATTGCACCGCAAGGTACCAGCGGTGCGTTGAGCGCACCGAGTATTCCGAACAGCACCACCAAAGTCAGCAGCGATGCGCAACTGCTGGTCGACGTGTCCTACATGATTACCGATAATTTCGGCGCCGAATTTGGGCTGGGTACGCCTTACAAGCACAACCTGTCCGGTGCCGGTTCGTTGCAGGGCGCAGGTCAGATCGGTACCCTGAAACAGCTGCCGCCAACTTTGTTTGGACAGTATCACTTCCTGGATGCGCAATCGCCATTCCGTCCTTACGTCGGCCTGGGTATCACCTATGCCATGTTCTACGACGAACAGGGTTCCGGCACGCTCACGGCAATTTCCAACACCGGGGGAACGCCCGCCACGTTCACGGTTGATAATAAATGGGGTATCACGCCGGAGCTTGGTTTCGAGTATGCGTTCAACCAGCACTGGTTTGTCGATGCGCTGATCGCCAAGACGTTTATCAAAACGACAGTGCATTTGAATCCGGGCGGGCAATCGGCTGATGCGACGTTAAATCCGAATGTCAGTTCTATCGTCATCGGCTACCGGTTCTAAGTAGCACCGGCCAACAAGATCCGCACACAGTTATCTGTCTGCGGATTTTTTTCGACCAGCTTAAATAATGTATTCCCAATTATTTTTAGTGCGAATGTTATTAGTTTCAACTCAAAGCCAATCAAAACCGGTGTATGGTTAGCAGTGGCCCAGTTTTCATAGTTGGATATCGTATTTGCTTATCCAGTTTTATTCGTACCATCGCGTCTATCGCTTTAATACCATAGTCAACCTTTCATCCGCTGAACCTCGATCACAAGTCGATTTTTATTGATGAATCCGTCGGATATTTTATAAAGAGATCTTATGCAAAATTATTCTCAGCCTGCCGTACTTGATCAGATCGGCAACACGCCATTAATACAGGTGACCCGGCTCGATACCGGCCCCTGCCAGCTGTTCTTAAAACTTGAATCGCAAAACCCGGGAGGCTCGATTAAAGATCGCATCGGTCTGGCAATGATCGAAGCCGCCGAGCGTGACGGACGGCTGAAGCAGGGCGGAACGGTCGTGGAAGCCACCGCCGGGAATACCGGTTTGGGTCTGGCACTGGTGGCGCGCGCCAAGGGTTATCGGGTGGTGTTGGTGGTGCCGGATAAAATGTCTACCGAAAAGGTGTTGCACTTAAAAGCCATGGGCGCCGAGGTGTATTTGACGCGCTCGGATGTCGGCAAAGGTCACCCGGAATATTATCAGGACTATGCGGCGCGACTGGCGCGCGAAATACCGGGCTCATTTTTTGCCGATCAGTTTAATAATCCCGCCAATCCGAAGGCGCATGAAACCACCACGGCGCCGGAAATATGGGCCCAGACCGATCAGGATGTGGATGCAATAGTGTGCGGTGTGGGTTCAGGCGGCACGATTACGGGTCTGACGCGATTTTTTAAGAAACATCAACCCAATCTCGAATTTGTACTGGCGGATCCCAAAGGATCGATACTGACTGAGTATGTCGAAACCGGTCATGTCTCCGACACCAGCGGCTCCTGGCTGGTGGAAGGAATCGGTGAAGATTTTATTCCCGCCATTGCCGATTTAAGCGCAGTGAAAAAAGCTTATACGATAGACGATCAGGAGAGCATAGATACGGCGCGCGAACTGTTACGCGCCGAAGGCATACTGGCCGGCTCATCAACCGGCACCTTGCTGGCTGCGGCGTTGCGCTACTGTCGCGAACAGACCGGGCCGAAGCGGGTGGTGACGTTTGTGTGCGATACCGGCACACGCTATCTGTCGAAAATTTATAATGATTACTGGTTGATCGACCGTGGTCTGATCACCCGCAAAGCTTACGGAGACCTGCGCGATTTGATCGGTCGCCGCTACGATGAAGGCGGCGTAATCAGTGTATCCAAATCCGATACGCTGATCACCACATTCAATCGCATGCGTAACGCGGAAATTTCGCAGTTGCCGGTGATAGAAGACGGCAAAGTGGTCGGTGTGATCGATGAATCGGATCTGCTGCAGAAAATTGCCAACGATACGACCCAGTTCCGTAGTGCGGTCGAAACCAGCATGTCACCCAACGTCGAAACGTTAACGCCGGATACCAGTCTGGAAAAACTGCGTTCGATACTGGATCGCGGCCTGGTGGCGATTATCGCCGACCAGTCGCATTTCTACGGACTGGTTACCCGCTTCGATTTCTTAAATTACTTACGCAGGAAATTATCTTGAACTCACCGCACAAAACCAGGCACACGCGCTTCGCCACCCGCGCCATACACGCAGGACAATCTCCCGATCCCAGTACCGGCGCAATTATGCCGCCCATTTATGCGACCTCAACCTTTGTCCAGGACAGCCCTGGCGTGCATAAAGGTCTCGATTACGCCCGCTCGCACAATCCCACCCGCTGGGCTTTGGAGCGTTGCGTGGCAGATCTGGAAGGCGGCGTTCAGGCATTTGCATTTGCTTCCGGTCTGGCAGCGATTTCCACCGTGCTGGAAGTATTGGATAGCGGATCGCATGTCGTGGCCGGTGACGATATGTATGGCGGTACCTTCCGGCTGTTTGAGCGTGTGCGCCGCCGCAGTGCCGGTTTGCACTTTAGTTACGCGAATTTAACCGACCCGCACAATCTGCTTGCCGCATTACAACCGGATACCAAAATGGTGTGGGTGGAAACGCCGACCAATCCGATGTTAAAGCTGGCCGATTTATCTGCCATCAGTAAAATCTGTCGCGAGCGCGGCATCATCACCGTGGCTGACAATACCTTTGCCAGCCCGTGCATACAACGTCCGCTGGAGCATGGCTTTGATGTGGTTGTGCATTCCACCACCAAATATTTAAACGGGCATTCCGATATCATCGGCGGGATAGCGATAGTCGGCGGTGAACCGCATCAGGCCGCGATTCGTGAACAGCTCGCCTTTCTGCAAAATTCGGTCGGCGCGATAGCCGGTCCGTTCGATAGTTTTTTAGCGCTGCGTGGTGTTAAAACCCTGGCGTTGCGGATTGAACGCCATTGCCAAAACGCGCTGGACCTGGCGCAGTGGCTGGAACAGCATCCCAAAGTCAGCAAGGTACATTACCCCGGTTTGAAATCGCATCCGCAACACGCGCTGGCGCAGCGGCAGATGGAGGGATACGGCGGGATTATTTCCGTTGAACTCAACACCGATCTGGCCGGATCACGTCGTTTTCTGGAGCGTTGCGAGATTTTCGCGTTAGCGGAAAGTTTGGGCGGTGTAGAAAGTTTGATCGAGCATCCGGCCATCATGACGCATGCCAGCATACCGGCGCAACAGCGCGCTGCGCTGGGAATTACTGATACACTTGTGCGTCTGTCTGTGGGTATCGAAGATGTCGAAGATTTGCGCAGGGATCTGTCCTGCGCATTCGACGCTATTTAATTTGGCTGCGTAGGCTACGCTTTGTAGGTTGGGCTGATCTTCGTAGGTTGGGCTTGCTGTAGGTTGGGCTCGCCGTAGGTTGGGCTACGATTCATCAGCCCAACGTTTCTGAATTGGCAGTAGTTGTATATTTGCCGTGGAGTGTTGGGCTGGTAAAGCGTAGCCCAACCTACAAAGCGTAGTCCAACCTACAGCGAGCCCAACCTACAGCGAGCCCAACCTACAAACGTAGCCCAACCTACGCGTTTTGGGAGAGTAAGTTTGATCAATCAATATGAACTCATTTTGCGACTTTTACTTGCCGCGTTATTGGGCAGCGTGATCGGTTTTGAGCGGGAACGTCTTTCCTGGGCGGCAGGATTACGCACTCATATGCTGGTGTGTGTCGGCTCCGCCCTGATCATGATGGTTTCCGCATTCGGCTTTGCGGACGTTCTGGGTACGCCGCATGTGGAGCTAGACCCATCGCGGATTGCAGCACAGGTTGTGTCAGGTATCGGATTTCTCGGCGCCGGATCTATATTGATGCGTGGAGAAGTCATCCGCGGGTTAACGACGGCGGCCAGCTTATGGACAGTAGCTGCAGTCGGATTGGCTGTGGGCGGCGGGCTTTATACCGCAGCGGTTGCGGCAACGATCATCATTCTGATTATTCTTGCCGGGATCAAGCCGATAGAAAAATGGTATTTCGAATCCCGTCAGGAGCGTGAACTGCGACTGATCGTAGATCGCGGCGCGTTGACTATTCATGCTCTGGAATTGACGCTGGGTGCAGCTGGCGGAAATATCAAAAAATTTATCGTCCAGAACAATGAAAGCATTTCCGACACTGATGAAGTGAATATTGCTTTTTCGCGCATTTCTGAAAGTCAATTTGCCATGATTCGCGATCAGATCCGGAAGATGAAAGGTGTACAAAAAGTTGAGGATGGTGTGAGCGAAATGACAATGAGACCATAAGCTGTGGCCAGAATAAAATTAAAAATGGAAGCCGTAATCCTGGCGGCAGACCTGATCGGGACTTTGGTGTTTGCGGTTGAGGGCGCGCTGTCCGCAATTCGCAGTGAACTGGATCTGCTCGGCGTCATGGTGATTGCGTTCATTGCTGCTCTTGGCGGTGGCGTTATCCGTGACGTGTTAATCGGTGCGACGCCGCCGAATGCAATTCGCGACTGGCGTTATCCTGCGCTGACATTCCTGGCCGGTTTGCTGACCTTTCTATTTCATTCAACATTTCAGGGAATTTCCTATCATCTGTTGCTGGTGTTGGATGCTGCCGGATTGTCTCTGTTTGCTGTGGCCGGGGTTGAAAAGGCCATCATGTTCGGGATACGGCCTTTCGTTGCCATGTTGATGGGCACCGTGACCGGGGTGGGCGGCGGTGTGATTCGCGATATTTTAATGGCGCGCATACCCGCCGTTTTGCAAACGGATATTTACGCGACCGCTGCATTTTTCGGCGCTTTTATTGTGCTGGTTGGACGCCGTTTTGGATTGTCCGAAGGCGCTGCCGGCTTGTTGGGCGGACTGATGTGCTTTACCGTGCGCCTGTTGTCGGTTGCCTACGGCTGGCATTTACCTAAGGCTTAAATCCCATGTCAGCACATATCAGGTTAGTGATGTTTGATCTTGATGGCACGCTCGTCGAAACCGGCAATGAAATCGCGCAGGCCGTCAATGACACCCTGCATGAATTTGATTTGTCGCCTGTATCGCAGCATCAGGTGGACGGCTGGATAGGATCCGGCACGCTGGAACTGCTGGTAACGGCATTGGCATACGCGACCCGGACCCCTGCCGAAGTCATACGCAAAAAAGATGATCTGGCGCAGATCAAACAACGCTTCGATCTGCATTATCAGCGGCACTGCGGCACCATCAGCCGCTTGTATCCGCAGGTGCGTGAAGTCCTCGTGGAATTAAAATCACGCGGCGTCAAATTGGCGGTCGTCACCAACAAGGACATGCATTACACCCGGATAGTCTTGAATGCGCATCAGTTGCATGACATGTTCGACGCAGTGATCGGTGGCGACAGCATGCCTGCCAGAAAGCCAGATCCTGCCGGCATCCATCACTGCCTGCGTCTGTTTGATGTCGCTCCTGACGCTGCGTTGTTTGTCGGCGATTCTTCTATCGATGCGGCAGCAGCAAAGAATGCAGGCGTCAAAGTGTGGCTGCTGACCTATGGCTACAACATGCATCGGCCGGTAGCTATCTCCGAACCGGACCGGGTTATTGATACGGTGTGGCCGTTATTGCAACAAATCTGAACCTGCCAGTTTTCGATTAATTCCCATAGCAGTAGGCTATAATTCCGTCGCAACTTCTTTCCCCTATTTCCCCTTTACTTGGTCTTTTTACATCTCTAACCTCATGCAATCCAGTCAGGTTCAATTTTCCATTGCTGCGCACGCCGCATGGGCGCCAGGTTTAGCGACGCATGCTGCGTGGGTAGATTGGGCCAGATCGCCTTTTGTGATTCAGGGAACAGAGCAGGCTCCGCTGGATGCCATGCCAGCTATGCTGCGCAGAAGGGCGGGTTTTTTGGGAAAGATGGCGTTGCAGGTAGCCTATTCATGTCTGGGTGATCGTCAGGATATACCAGCCGTATTTTGTTCCCGTCATGGCGATGTGGCGCGCGCGCTGGAACTGTTGAAAAATGTGGTGCAACAGGAGCCAATGTCGCCGACCAGTTTCGCCCTGTCTGTCCATAACGCCAATGCTGGATTATTTTCAATTGCGCGCCAGGCTAATTCCAACCAATGTGCGCTAGCAGCCGGACAGGGCACAATTGAACATGCTGTAATAGAGGCATGTGGTTTGCTGGCAGACGGTGCGAAGCAGGTATTGCTGGTGACTTATGACACAAATTTGCCTGCGGTGTACTCGCCCTATCTGGATTGCGCAGAACAACCGCATGCCTGGGCGTGGCTGATAGAGGCACCGTCTGGCAATGCGACGCAAGATGTGATGCAGCTAAGCTGGTCGGCGGCTGGACCCGTTGAAGGTTCGGACAGCACCGGTACAGATGCAATGCCGGCAAGTTTGGCGGTCTGGCAGTTTTATTTGAATCAGGAGCCGCATTATGAGCGAGTCGCGGAGCGTCGACGCTGGCGCTGGACCCGGCATGCTTGAGCGTTTGTTTTACTGCTGGCGTTTATGCGCTACGGGATTGAGTTTTGTCGTGTTCGGCGCAGGTGGCATGCTGTTAGGCTTTATTTTTTTTCCCATGTTGAACGTGCTGGTCTGGAATAAACAACACAGAATCAGGATGGCAAGAACCACAATACGGCTGGCGTTTCGTTTCTTTATCGGCCTCATGCATGGACTGGGTGTGCTGCGTTACGAAATACACGGACGTGAGCGTTTGGCGCGCGATGGTTTGCTGGTGTTGGCGAATCACCCCAGCCTGATCGATACGGTATTTTTGATGGCGATGGTTGATCATGCCGATTGTATTTTGAAGGCGGATTTGCAAACCAATTTTTTTACGCGCGGCCCGGCGACAGCGGCAGGCTATATTTTTAATAATCAGGGCATGGAGTTGATACATGACTGCATCCAGTCGCTCGAACAGGGCAGCAATTTAATCGTATTTCCCGAAGGGACCCGGACAGGGCCCGACGGTTTAATTAATTTAAAACGCGGCGCAGCCAATATCGCGGTGCGGGCAAAACGCAATGTGACACCGGTGATCATTCAATGCCAGCCCAGGACCTTGGGTAAAGGCGACAGATGGTGGCTGATTCCGGCAAGCACGGTGACGTTCAACATCGTCGTGCAGGAAGACATCGATATTGCGCGCTTTATCGACGACACAGTTGGCGAAGCAGTTGCAGCGCGCAATTTGACGGCTTTTTTACAAACTTATTTTACAGAGGAAATTCTACGTCATGCTCGAACTTGAAGTTAAACATGTGATTATCGAATCACTGCAGCTTGAAGATATCAGCGCTGCAGATATCGACACCGATGCCCCGCTGTTTGTCGACGGTCTGGGACTGGATTCTATCGATGCACTGGAACTCGGTGTGGCTCTGCAAAAACGCTATGGCATCACTTTATCTACCGAGTCGGAAGAAACGCGTCGTCATTTCTCTTCAGTGCGCGCACTCGTCGCATTGATAGAGAAAAGCAGAACCAGGTAGGAAAGACAGATGATTATTATTAGCGAGATGAGCAAGCAGGAGTTAACCGCCTGGGTGATAGATTTGCTCGCACAGATGTTCGATCTGGACAAATCCGGCATGACGCTGCAATCCACTTTGTATGAGGATCTGGATATCGACAGTATCGATGCGGTTGATCTGGCCGTTAAATTAAAACAGATGACGGGCAAACGTTTATCTCCGGAAGTGTTTAAAGAAATTCGCACAATAGAAGATATTGTTGTAGCGCTGTCGAATTTGTCTGCCGATTAAATTACCCTCGTCGTTCCCTCGGCTTTAGTCCTCGTCATTCCCGTGGGGTAGGCGGGAATCAGGTGTCGTTAGTAATTTATGGGCAGCGTAACGCCAGCGGGTTCCGGCCTGAGGCCGTGAGCACGACGGGAGAAAAAATTTAGGTTTAACCATGCCAATTTCATTATTCAATCTAGCGGATTCAGAAGCGACAGTAGGGTGGCGAAGAGGCGCACCTGTCAGTCGTCATGAATTTTTGGCGCGCGTGGCAAGCTGGCATGCTGCGCTAAAACCGCTGCCAGGCCAGCAATTTGCGCTGTATCTGGAAGACAGTATTGAATTTGCGGCAGCGTTGTTTGGCGCCTGGTATGCAGGTAAAACGATCTGGCTCAATGCCGATACGCTTGCTGGCAGTATCGATGCGCTCAAACATCAGGTGGACGGTTTTATCGGTGCGTTTCCGGCTGGCTGCAGTCCCATCACCAATCCGGCACCGGCAACATCAACAGAACATGTTGTCCTGCCCGGCGCGGATTTTATTGCGGTAGTGGTGCACACTTCAGGCAGCACAGGAGTCGCGCAGGCCATACCCAAAAAACTGTCGCAGTTGCAGGTCGAAGTGGCGACGCTGGAACAGTTGTTCGGCGCCAGACCCGGACAGGATCAGACCAAGGTCCAAATCATTTCTACCGTATCGCATCAACATATTTACGGTCTGCTGTTTGTGATCTTGTGGCCTTTCAGTACCGGGCGGGCGGTGCATGCGCAGACCCTGATCTATCCCGAACAGCTGGCACAGCAACTGGCATCAGGCCCCTGCGTGGTGGTTTCAAGTCCTGCGCATTTAAAGCGTTTGCCCGAGCATCTGGACTGGTCGCCCCATCATGTCAGGGCCGTATTCTGTTCGGGTGGCGTGTTACCTGCCGAAGTCGCGTTGTCGTGTAGCGCGTTGCTGGGAACGGTGCCGATTGAGGTGTACGGCAGTTCTGAAACGGGCGGCATCGCATGGCGGCAACGCAATGACAGGTCAGATGATGCGTGGCAGGCAATGCCTGGCGTGGCATGGCGCTGTGCGCCCGACAGTGAACTCATTGAAGTTCGCTCGCCCCATTTGTTCGACGCTGCGTGGATGACATTGTCAGATCGGGTGCAGGCAGTAGCGGACGGCCGCTTCATATTGAAAGGTCGCATTGACCGCATCGTAAAACTTGAAGAGAAGCGGATTTCCCTGGACGCTGTAGAGCAGAAACTGGCGAATTCAACACTGGTGGCCGAAGTCAAAATTATCGTTGCAAGCACAGATCAAACGCAAAGAAAAAAGGAAACGCAGCGGCAGCATCTGGATGCAATCGTGGTGCTATCCAAACAGGGCGAACAATGTTTGCAGGAGCAGGGCAAGCTGGCAGTCAGCAGGTTGTTAAAAGCGCACCTGAACAATATGGTTGAGCCGGTAGCCGTACCGCGTCGCTGGCGCTATGTCGACAATATTCCTGTCAATGCCCAGGGCAAAGCGACCGAGGCGTTGCTGCATGCCTTGTTTGCCGGCGAGGACCATCAAGCCGCCAACGCACCGCATTACGTTTTGCAGCATCGCGATCAACAACATGCCGAATTTGACGTGTGCTGGGGGCGGCAGTTGCCGTATTTTGCTGGCCACTTCCCCAATGCACCGGTATTGCCCGGTGTCGCGCAAGTGCATTGGGCGATTAAAATCGGACGTGAATTCTTTGATATTCCTGATTCTTTCCACGCCATGCATGGTGTTAAATTTCAACATGTCGTGCTTCCGGATGATGTCACGCAATTGAAGCTGCAATACGATATGCACAAACATTGTTTGAGCTTCACCTATACATCTGCAACCAAACAGCATTCCAGCGGAAAGATCTTGTTCAATGCTTAAATGTTGTGTCGTTATTCCGGTGTTTGATCACGAACACGCAATCACTGCAGTCGTTGATGCCGTGCTGGCGCACGATGTGCCCTGCATATTGGTCGACGATGGCAGTTCGGCCGGTTGCGCTGCCGTGCTCGACAGTCTGGCGGCGGCCAGGCCGCAACAGATTAAATTATTACGTTTGCCTGTCAATCAGGGCAAAGGCGCCGCAGTGCTGGCAGGCTTTCAACTCGCGGTGCAGCAAGGCTACACGCACGCGCTACAGGTCGATGCAGATGGTCAGCATTGCACCGCCGACATTCCACAATTTCTTGTGCTGGCAGCACAACATCCCACCGCGGTGATTGCCGGCTGTCCGGTGTTTGATGCGTCAGTGCCCAAGTTGCGACTGTATGCGCGCTATCTGACGCATATCTTTGTCTGGATTAATACGCTGTCTTTCGATATCAACGATTCCATGTGCGGATTTCGTTTATATCCGCTGGGTTCTGTCATGCGCCTGATTGCACATCAGCACATCGGCAGTCGCATGAATTTCGATACCGATATCCTGGTGCGGTTGTACTGGCAAGGCGTGGAAGTCATTAATCTGCCTACGCCCGTCACTTATCCCAGCGATGGTGTTTCACATTTCCGGATGTGGATGGACAATGTGCTGATCACGCGTATGCATACGATATTATTTTTCGGCATGCTGATCCGCATACCCGCATTGCTGGCGCGTAAACTGAAGCGCAAGCCGGGGAGGCGCGAACGTGGCAAATAAGGAAGCCAGGGATACTGCACATTGGGCGTCGATCAATGAAGTCACTTTTATAGCCGGGATGCGCCTGATGTTCTGGATCTGCAAAGTATTTGGGCGCTGGCCGTTTCGCTTGATCCTGTATCCGATATTGATATGGTATGTGCTGGCGAAATCGGCGGCGCGACATGCATCGCAAACCTATTTAAAACATGTCAATCTGCGACAACCGATCAATACCGGATTCATTAACGTGATCCGCCATTTTGGCGAGTTTGCGGAAATGATGCTGGATAAAATGCTGTTGTGGAGCGGTCTGTTTGATGCCAGTGCCGTGCAGTACATCGGCAGCCCGGCGATACGTGAACTGATTGAACAAAAGCGCGGTGCGGTACTGATCTGTTCACATTTTGGCAATGTCGATTTGTGCAGAGCTCTGTCGAGCCGACATAGCGACTTAAAACTGACCATACTGGTACACACCAAACATGCACAGGCATTCAATCATTTGCTGGAGACGCTTAACCCGGTCAGCCAGTTGAATTTACTGCAGGTCACAGAAATCACAGCGGTTACAGCGATGCTATTGGCCGAGCGGGTCGCGCAGGGCGAGTTTGTGGTGATCGCCGGCGACCGGATACCGGTGTCGGACAACCCGCGTGTCGTGATGGCGGATTTTCTGGGCGAGCCCGCGCCATTTCCGGTAGGGCCCTATGTTTTAGCCAGCGTTTTGCAATGCCCGCTATTCATGCTATTTTCTATGCACAAAGAGAATAAATATGAAATCCACTTTGCGCCATTGCGTGATGCTTTCCATTTGCCGCGCAAAGGACGTGACCAGGCATTGACAGAACTGGCGGCAGACTATGCAAAAGAACTGGAACGGCACTGCTTGAGCGCTCCTTTGCAATGGTTTAATTTTTACGATTACTGGCATTTGCCAAAATGGAAGAATACTGATGCAGCGTCCTGAATCATCCACCGAATCCTCCGCAGAGTTGCGCACCATCGTCGTCGATCAATCGCGTTTGCAGATAGCCGATATCGTGTCGATTTCAAGCAGAAGCGCTACCGTTACCCTGTCGGCACAACCGGAATTTCGTGCCGCGATTACCCGTGGCGCCGATTTTCTCGACAGATTGCTGGCGGAAGATGGCATTATTTACGGTGTAACTACCGGCTACGGCGATTCCTGCACGGTCGTGGTTCCTGCCGAATTAATCGCCGAATTGCCACAGCATTTGTATACGTATCATGGTTGCGGGCTGGGCGAATACTTTAGCGCTGAACAAACCCGCGCAATTATGGCAGTGCGTCTTACTTCCCTATGCAAAGGATATTCGGGCGTGTCGGTCGAATTGCTGGAGCAGATCACCCGTTTGCTGAATCAGGATATTCTGCCTTTGATTCCGTCCGAAGGCTCGGTCGGTGCCAGCGGCGATTTGACACCGCTATCGTATCTGGCTGCAGCGTTATGCGGCGAGCGCGAAGTGCGTTATCAAGGCCGGCAACTGGCGACTGAGGCGGCGTTTGTGCAGGCCGGTATCACGGCGTTGAAATTACGTCCCAAAGAAGGATTGGCCATTATGAACGGCACGGCAGTGATGACTGCACTGGCTTGTCTGGCTTACGACCGCGCCGCCTATCTGACCAAACTCGCGACCAAAATTACTGCCATGGCTTCATTGGCACTGGATGGTAATCCGCAGCATTTCGATGCCACCCTGTTTTCGGTCAAACCCCATCCCGGCATGCAGCAGGTGGCCGGCTGGCTGCGTGCGGATTTACCGTGCGAACAGGTTGAACGCAACGGCAAGCGTTTGCAGGACCGTTATTCGATACGCTGCGCTCCCCATGTGATCGGCGTATTGGCGGATGCCTTGCCGTTCTTTCGCAATCTGATCGAAAACGAATTGAACAGCGCGAATGACAATCCCATTATCGACGCCGAAGGCGAACACGTTTTGCATGGCGGGCATTTTTACGGCGGTCATATTGCCTTCGCGATGGACGGCATGAAAAACGCGGTGGCCAATCTGGCCGATTTATTGGACCGGCAAATGGCGTTGCTGGTGGATAGCCGCTACAACCATGATCTGCCTGCCAATCTGTCAGGCGCGCAAGGCATTCGTGCCACGATTAATCACGGACTCAAAGCGCTGCAAATCAGCGCTTCAGCCTGGACTGCCGAAGCCTTGAAACTGACCATGCCGGCGTCGGTATTTTCCCGTTCCACCGAATGCCACAATCAGGACAAAGTCAGCATGGGCACAATTGCAGCCCGCGATTGTGTGCGGGTGCTGGAACTGACCGAACAGGTGGTTGCCGCGATGCTGATCACCGTGCGTCAAGGTGTGGAATTACGCTGTCGACTTAACCCGGCGACGCAAATGCAAGAGTCGTTAAAAAACATGATGAGCATGTTAAGCGCAGATATTCCCGTCATTATTGAAGACCGAAGACTGGAGCCGGATCTGCGCCTGATGCTGGACAGGATCAGGAAACAGCATTGGGTGCTGTATGACTAAATCTGCGGTCAGCAAATGGTGGGCGGAATCGGAAATTCTGGTGCAATTCTATGACCTCGATCCGATGAATGTGGTCTGGCATGGCAATTACATGAAGTATATGGAAGTCGTGCGCTGCGAGCTGCTCAATAAAATCGGCTACAACTATGACGAGATGCGCGCATCCGGCTATGTCTGGCCCATCATCGATATGCAAATCCGCTATGTCGGACCTGCGACGTTTAATCAGCGCCTGAAACTGCGCGCAGACATCGTCGAGTGGGAAAACCGGCTCAAAATCAGTTATTTGATCAGTGATGCATCGACCGGCAAGCGCCTGACTCGTGCGAGTACCACCCAGGTTGCGGTGGATATCGCCAGCGGTGAAATGTGTTTTGTATCGCCATCTGTCTTGTTAACAAAATTGGGAATTCAATGAAAAAACTGTTCGTTGTGATCGGTTTGGTTTTCGTTATCGCTAATGCGCAGGCTGAAGATAAAACTCCGGTTGCGCAGTCGGTCATTCCTCAAATCCAGTCCATGCTGGCGAAACCGACCACCTTGTGCGGCCGCTTTGACCAGACCAAACAACTGGGTGGCATGAAAAAGCCGCTGTTATCGAATGGCCGGTTCTGTGTGGTGAGCGGTAAAGGCGTAGTGTGGCGCACGTTGCAACCGTTTCCGAATACCTTGCGTCTGAGCCGCGATGAAATCGTCAACTATCAGGGCGACAAGGTCGCCATGCGCCTGGATGCCAAACAGGAGCCGACCGTGCGCATGATTAACAGCGTACTGTTTTCTTTATTGGCCGGTGATCTGGGACAACTCGATACCCTGTTTGTGGTGGATGGCAGCGTCACAGGAAAAACCTGGCATGTTGCGCTCACCGCCCGACAACCCGGACTGGCCAAAGCGATCGGCGCGATCAGTCTGGACGGCAGCAACTACGTCAACACCATCCATATGGATGAAGCCAGCGGCGATCACACGATGATTACGTTTTCGGCCATACAGACCGGAGACGCCGCGATGCAGCCCGAAGAAGCTGCGTTGCTAAAATGAACAAAGCGCTGACGGATCGGATAGGAAAGCGGGGCATCGCCTTACTGTGGGCATTGGTCGTATGTCTGCTTTTGGCGCACAACGCCTATCTGTGGTTGGGCAAACCGGGGGGCAAACCTTTTGCACCGGATACCGACATCATGGCCTTACTGCCGGTGCAGCAGCGCGATCCGGTATTACAGCAATCATTTACGCATATGGTGGATGCGGCACAGCAGCGTGTGATTGTGTTGGTCGGTGCTGCCGAATGGTCGGATGCGAAAAAGGCCGCCGATGCCTATAGCGCAGTACTGGCAAATCAACCGGCAATATCTGCCACAGCTCTTACCGAACAAACTCAGCAAGATTGGTTATCGCTATTCCAGGCGCACCGCTCAGTTTTGCTCACCACCGGACAGCAAAGTCAACTGGAGCAGCAGCCGCCATCGTATTGGACGGACTCCGCATTGCGCCAGCTATACACACCGTTTTCCGGCCCCAAACTCGGCGCATGGCGCGATGATCCATTTGGCATATTTGCCGGGTGGGTGCAGGAACGTGCCGAGGAAACCCCGGTTCGACCGCGTGACGGTTATTTATTTGTAGCCGACAGTGAACGGCAATATGTGTTGCTGTCGCTGACGGTGCGCGACTCGGTATTTGCCATGAGCACGCAGCAGACTGTCACTCGCTTGTTATCGCAGGCACATGCCGCGGCACTGCACGCGGTGCCTGATGCAGATCTGATTACCGCCGGTGTGATTTTGCATGCCGCAGCGGCAGGCCAGCAGGCCAGCGGTGAAGTGACGACGATAGGATTAGGTTCACTGCTGGGTATTATTTTATTGATGTGGCTGACATTTCATTCCTTAAAACCGATTTTGCTGATTCTATTGTCGATCGCGATAGGCTGTCTTGGTTCGTTGTCGGTATGCTGGCTGCTGTTCGGGCATATTCATTTGCTGACTCTGGTATTCGGTGCCAGCCTGATCGGGGTGGCGCAGGATTACGGGATATTCTTTTTGTGCCATCGTCTTAACGCAGGCGCAGATATCAGTTCCGGCGCATTGCTAAAACGGCTGTTGCCTTCTCTCGGATTAACCTTGCTGGCCGCCGTGATCGGCTATATGGGACTGGCATTTACTCCGTTTCCGGGTTTGCGCAATATGGCGGTATTTTCAGCTCTCGGTTTGATCTTTGCATGGCTGACTGTAGTGTGCTGGTTTCCCGGTCTGGTCAGTGCCGGTGCATTGCAAAGTGGCGCTCTGGTCAGGTGGTATGGCAGCCTGCTAGCCAGGTGGCCGGTCTGTAAAAATAACAAAACAACCTGGGTGATAGCCGCGCTGATGTTGGTCATTATCGCTGCGGGTGTCGCCAGACTTAGTGCGAATGACGATATCCGCTTATTGCAAAACTCACCGCCGCAGCTAATTTCTGATCAGATCAAATTAAGTAAACTGTTGGACGCACCAACACCGGTGCAGTTTTACCTGGTGCGCGCGCCAACTGAACAGCAATTGCTGGAACGTGAAGAGATATTGAAACAGCGCCTGGATCCGTTGATAGCGCAGCAAAAAATATCGGGATATCAGGCAATCTCGAACTGGGTTCCCTCGGAAAAAGCACAGCAATTCCATCTGCAATTAGTTCAGAAAAAACTGTTTGACCAGGCATTGATTCCGGTGGCTCATCAATTAGGTGAAGATGCAGCGTGGCTGGCGGATACGCGCTTGCATATGCTTGAAGCAGGCCACAGTCTGACGGTCGATCAATTTTTAGCCTCACCTGCCAGCGAACCGTGGCGCCATTTGTGGCTGGGTAAAACCAATGGGGTATATGCCAGCATCGTCGCGCTGCGCGGATTGGCAAATGTGAATCTGTCGGTAGTGCAGCATGCCGGTGACGGACTCGAAGGCGTGCAGTGGGTAGATAAGGTCGCAGAAATTTCGTCGGTGCTGGGTCAGTATCGTCAGTATATGGGCTGGGTGGTGATGTGCTCGTATCTGGTCGTGTTTGGCTTGCTGTTTGCCCGCTATCGTCGCGCAACGTGGCGTGTGTTACTGCCTGCCGCGCTCGCCAGCCTGATCACGCTGGCATTGCTGGGATGGATGCACCAGCCTGTGCAAATGTTCCATGTGCTGGCGTTGATGTTGTTACTGGGTATAGGAGTTGATTACGGCATTTTTATGCAGGAACAGGCCAACGCCAACGCCAGCGCCAGCACCGGTCTGGCCACCGCATGGCTGGCGATAGGCCTGTCTGCAGCGAATACCTTGCTGTCATTCGGCCTGCTTGCCTTGAGTCAAACTCCGGCATTGCAGGCTTTCGGTTTTACCATGCTGATCGGAATTGCGATGGTGTGGATTATTGTTCCACTTTTCAGAAAAGAAAACTCCCATGGAATCAACTGAAATCCTGATCATCGGCGCAGGCCCGGCCGGTTCTGTAGCAGCGGCATTGCTACGTCAGCAAGGTCGGGAGGTACTGGTGATAGAGCGTGAACAGTTTCCGCGCTTTTCTATCGGTGAAAGCCTGCTGCCGCAAAGCATGGAGTATCTGGAACAGGCCGGTATGTTGCGCGCTGTGGTGGAGGCCGGATTTCAGTTTAAAAATGGCGCAGCGTTCGTGCGTAACGGTCAATACACCGATTTCGATTTTCGTGACAAGCATTCGTCAGGCTGGGGCACCACGTATCAGGTGCAACGTGCCACCTTTGATCAGGTGTTAGCCAAAGAAGCCGAAAGGAAAGGCGCGCAGATTCGTTTTCGTCATGAAGTGACTGCGGTTGATCTGGAACCAGCACAACCTGTCGCCACGGTTAAGCATGCGGACGGACATACCTATCAGATTCAGGCGCAATTTATTTTGGATGCCAGCGGTTTCGGACGTGTTCTGCCGCGTCTGCTGAAGTTGGAAACGCCGTCGAATTTTCCGGTGCGCGGCGCGATCTTTACGCATATTGCAGACAATATCAGCATGGATTTCGACCGTAATAAAATCAGGGTCACCGTGCATCCGACACATCACGACGTGTGGTTTTGGACTATTCCGTTTTCCGGTGGCCGATGCTCGTTAGGAGTGGTGGCGGAAAGATCGTATCTGGATCGTTATCAGGGCAGTGATCTGGAACGGCTGCAGGCTATCGTCGCAGAAGAACCGACATTAAAAACATTGTTGGCCGATGCCGTATGGGATACCCCGGCGCGTCATATCGTCGGTTATTCCGCCAATGTCGCATCGCTGGCTGGCAAGGGTTATGCGTTGCTGGGTAATGCCGGTGAATTTCTCGATCCGGTATTTTCGTCCGGTGTGACCATCGCCTTTAAATCGGCCAGCATGGCTGCCGCATTGTTGCAGCGCCAGTTTGCCGGCGAAATGGTTGACTGGCAATCCGAGTATGGCGCGCCGCTTAAAAAGGGCGTGGATACGTTCCGGGCATTTGTTGAGTCGTGGTACTCCGGCGGATTTCAGGAAATTATTTTCTTTCAAAGCCAGCAGCCCGAAATCCGGCGCATGATAGCGGCGATTCTGGCCGGCTATGCCTGGGACACCTCGAATCCGCTGGTGAAAGATACGGCGCGTCGTCTTGCAGCGCTGGAGTCCTTATGTACACCCGCCTGAGTAGATTATTCCTGACTGTATTGCTGTTGACCTCGTGTGCAACAGCACCACCGCCGCCAGCGCGCCTGGGTCTGCAATTGGCGCCCGGCGAATTGGGCGAAGAAATCTCCCTGCAACAACATTTGACTATCGAGCGCAATGGTAAAACCGATCAGCTTGATGCGGCACTGGAGGTTGATGCGACTCAGCTGCAATTAGTCGGCCTGGCTTTCGGGCAGCGCGTACTGAGTCTGCAATACGATGGAAAAACGCTGCATACCTGGCGTCACTTCATGTTGCCGGCGCAGGTGCGTGCGGAAGATATTCTGGAGGATATGCAGCTTACATTATGGCCGCTGGAATCGATACGCAAAGCGTTGCCGGCCGGATGGAGGATTCAGGATAATGAGCTGCAACGTTCTTTGTTTTTGGGCGACCAGCTGATCTGCGAGATTCATTACAGCGCCATGCCGCGCTGGAGCGGCACGGTTAGGTTGGAAAATTTTCGGTATCACTACACGATTACCATACAGTCTCTGGCTAACAGTTAAAGCTGGCACTGAATCTTTACCTTTCAAATCGGATCGGGTATATTCTGACTATTCTAGTCAGATTAGGAGGGGTGTTATGCAGGCATGGCAAATGCAAGAAGCTAAAGCCCGACTGTCCGAGGTAGTAAAGCGAGCTGAAAGTGAAGGGCCTCAAGACATCACGCTGCATGGGCAATCGGTCGCCGTTTTGATCTCGCGCACAATGTTTGATCGGTTGGCTGGCACCGAATGTTCACTCGTGGAATTTATGCGCAAATCGCCGCTGTATGAACAGAGTGATATCGACTTTGAACGTGATGCCAGTCCGACGCGTGAGGTGCCGTTTTGAGTTACCTGCTTGATACCAACGTATTGTCGGAGCTGCGCCGCAAAACTCCAAATGCGGGCGTCGTGGAATGGTTTTCCAAACGTCCTTCAACGACCATGTTTCTGAGTGTACTGACCATAGGCGAATTACGAAAAGGTATTGAGGCAGTGATTGAACCTAGTCGCAAAATGACTTTACTCGATTGGCTCGAAGCTGATTTGCCCATTTTCTTTTCTGGTCGGATTCTATCGATTGACGCTCGTGTTGCGGATCGCTGGGGAAAAATAGTCGCTGCTGCAGGTCGCCCATTGCCCGCCGTTGATAGCCTGATTGGCGCCACTGCAGCGCATCACGGACTCAGCCTGGTAACCCGCAATGTTAAAGATTTTGTCGATATGGGATTGGATATCATCAATCCTTGGGATGTATGAGCGGGAATTTCGCGGGCGCGGTCTTGCCTGAAGACCTTCCTCAATCGTTGCACATCATATCCAGCGGCCTTCCCACACGCCTGGAGCACTAACGTTGCGGCGATCAAGCTGTATGCAAGTCTGGGATTTGAGTTCAGGTCTGCTGTGCAGGTGGCGGCGCTGAGACGACAGCTGGCGTAGCCCGCAGCATGTGCGGTGTCACGCTACGGATTAATTCAACTGTCTGCAAAAATCTTACGCAAAGCCTGCTCAAACACTTCCGGTGGCTGGCCGCCGGAGATCAAATGTTTTTCATTGATGATGATAGCCGGGACTGAATTGATACCAACCTGGTGCCAATATTTTTCCGCGGCGCGGACTTCATCGCTAAAGCGACCGCTCTCAAGTACCTCGCGAGCCTCAACTTCGTTCAGGCCAACTTTGCCTGCCAGTGCCACCAGCACTTCAGTGTCCGACGTATTCAATCCGTCGTGGTGATAAGCACGGACCAGTGCGTGTTTAAGTTTGCGCTGAGCGTCCGTTTGCGGTAACTGCCCGGCCCAATACATCAACCGGTGCGCCGGAAATGTATTCCACACCCGGTGGACATTGCCAAATTCAAAACCGACTGCCGCGCCGCGCGCATGCAGATTCACGCGATTCTGCGCCAGTTGCTCTTCACTCAGACCGTATTTTTTGCGCAGGTAGGCACTGCTGTCCACCCCTGCGAAATCCATGTCCGGATTGAGTTCAAAAGGTTGAAAGTGCAGCTCTATCGGAAAATCGTCGCCGATTTTTTCAATCGCACGTTCCAGAGAATTCAAGCCGACTGCACACCATGGGCAGGCCACATCTGAGACAAAATCTATACGCATTTGTTTTCCTCTTTATGAAAAGTCGCTAACTGTGAAATCCAGTTTAGCGGGGCTGCAGTGAAGTGTGAAAGAAGTGATGTTGACATATTGCCCCGCATCTTACTTCGTTGTTAAAAGATTTTTGAAAATTCCAGATCGATGATTTTACTTTATCCTTACTCATTGACTTACAGTAAAGATTTGCGGTATCTTTACCGAATGCGATTAAGTAAAGAGGAAAATATGTCCATATTGAGTCAAAAGCGGCAAATCACCTTGCCTAAGGGGCTATGCGATAAATTGCTTGTTCAGCCGGGCGATGATCTGTCTTTTCTGGAGCATGGTGGCAGAATCACCATCATTAAAAAGATTAAAGGTAGTAGTGACGGCGTATTAAATCGTCTCAGCGCCAATGCGAAATACACAGATAAAGAATCCTTGGAAGATACGATTGCCAACAAGCGCCGAGTTCAAAAAGCCAAAAATTAACAGCTATGATTGCAATAGATACCAGTGTGTTGCTACGGCGTTTGCTCAATGATGACCCGGTTCAATCGACGAAAGCCAGAAAAATTTTCGAGAAAAACAATCTGATTTTGATAACCGATATTGTCCTGGTCGAGACAATTTGGACATTAAAAGGTAAGCGCTATAAAGCATCAAAAGAAGATATTTGCGAAGTGATCATGAAGCTGCTGGAAGAATCGAATGTCGTTTTTGAAAACCAGCAGGCAATCTGGAACGCATTAAATGATTACATCGATGCGCCTGTCGTGAAAACTTCCGATGGGAATAATTCAGCAGACTTTCCCGATGCGCTGACCGTTAATAAAGCAAAAGTGTTGGCGAAGCGATGGAGTATGCCCTATGACGTTACCTATACTTTTGATCCGGCAGCGCAGGCACTCGATGGGACAATGGCAGCCTGACATCGGTCGGTAGTGCGTCTGCATCTCAACTGATTTCCCAACTGATTTCCCAATTAATTATTTAAGAACAAGCGAATATGTTTTACCTTAATGAATGCGGCATTGTTTGTGCACTGGGGCAGTCGCATGACGTCATCAAAGAAAAATTATTTCGCGCCGAAACCGGTGTACGGATGACCGACGTCTGGTCGTCGGCGCGTGCGCTGCCGCTTGGCCGGCTCAGCGATCAGCCGGAATTGCCGTCGATGTCATCGTATTCAATACGGCAGCAAAGCCGCAATAATCAAATGGCGCTGGCGGCACTGGCGCAAATTCGTCCCGCAGTCGACAAAGCGATTGCGCAATTCGGTACTGACCGGATAGCTGTGGTGATCGGCACCAGCACTTCCGGAATTGCAGGAACCGAGACAGCGATGCGGCAATATCTGCTGGACGGCAATATACCGGAAGGCTTTCATTATGCGCAGCAGGAAATGGGCTCGCCGGCCAGTATGCTCGCAGAGGAACTCAATATCACCGGCCCGGCCTATGTGCATTCCAGCGCCTGTTCTTCCAGCGCCAAGGCATTTGCCAGTGCTGCACGTTTGATCAAAATGGGCTTATGTGATGCGGTAATTTGCGGCGGCGTCGATTCGTTGTGTGCATTTACCGTGGCCGGATTTTCTGCGCTGGAATCGGTGAGCACGGCAATATGCAATCCGCTCAGCGCAAATCGTAACGGCATCAACATCGGCGAGGGCGCTGCGCTATTTTTAATGTCGCGCGCAAACCTGTCCGACAACGCGTCTTCCAACACATCGGCGCCTGGCTCGGTCGCACTGTTTGGCTGGGGCGAGTCATCGGACGGGCACCATATGTCGGCCCCCGATCCTGCCGGTGGCGGTGCGCGTCTGGCAATTAATCAGGCCTTGCAGCGCGCCAACCTGCGGCCGGATCAAATCGATTACATCAATCTGCATGGCACGGCGACCTTGCAAAACGATGCGATGGAGGCGCGTGTGGTCGATGAATTATTTGGTGGCGAGGTCGCGGTCAGTTCCACCAAGCCGTTGACCGGCCACACTCTGGGCGCGGCCTCGGCGATTGAAGCTGCACTATGCTGGCTAGCCATGCAGGACGATAATCCACAAGGCAAGTTGCCACCGCATCGTTGGGATGGCATGCCTGACCCACAGCTGCCGCTACTGAATGTGGTCAAACCTGGATATCAGTTAAATCGGCCCCTGCAATGGGCATTAAGTAATTCCTTCGCGTTTGGCGGATCAAATGCCGCGCTGCTATTGGGGCGCACGCCATGACAGGGACTTTTTCAGCAATGGTTTTCCCAGCCACGAATTTCCCGGCAATTAGCAGCCTGATTCCGCATCGCGACAAAATGTTAATGCTGGATCGCGTGACAGCAGCTGCAGAAGAATCATTAACGGCTACGGTGACCATTACACCGCAAAGCATGTTTTTTGATGAGCAGGAAAACGCGGTTGGCGCATGGGTGGGGATTGAATATATGGCGCAGGCGATTGCCGCATTCGAAGGAGTTCATGCATTGCAACGCGGCGAAGCTGTTAAAGTCGGATTCTTGCTCGGTTCACGCCGCTACGAAAGTCATTGCTCCGGCTTTGCGTTGGGCAGCATACTGCAGGTTGACGTGCATCGGGTGCTTGAACACAAAAACGGTCTTGCCGCATTTGAATGCCGTATCAGCGAGTCGGATAAGGTATTGGCAACCGCTACTGTGACGGTGTTTAAGCCGGATGATGTCAGTCAGTTTTTAGAGAAGGTAAATGGCAGTGTCAACCAGGGTGGTAATCAATGAGCTCCTTAAATAAAACAGTACTGGTTACCGGATCGTCACGCGGCATAGGCAAAGCAATTGCGCTGCGTCTGGCGCAGGATGGCTACGACATCGCATTGCATTGCCGGACGCGGCGCGATGAGGCCGATCAGGTGGCTGCCAGTATTGCCGCATCGGGGCGCAACTGCCGGGTGCTGCAATTTGATATCGGTCAGCGCGAGGCTGCTGCCCAAATTTTGCTGGACGACGTTGAGCTGTATGGCAGTTATTACGGTGTGGTCTGCAATGCCGGAGTGGCCAGAGACAATGTGTTTCCGGCGATGTCCGGCGAGGATTGGGACATCGTATTGCAAACCAATCTGGACGGTTTTTATAACGTGTTAAATCCGCTGATCATGCCGATGGTGCGTAAGAAGCAGCCTGCACGTATTGTCACGCTGGCGTCGGTGTCAGGCCTGATCGGCAATCGCGGCCAGGTGAATTACAGCGCGGCTAAAGCAGGCATCATCGGTGCGACCAAAGCGCTGGCGATTGAATTGGCCAGTCGCGGCATTACGGTGAACTGCGTTGCACCGGGTTTGATCGAAACCGATATGGTAGAAAAAGTGCCGCTCGAAGAAGCCATCAAGTTAATCCCGGCACGGCGTATCGGCAAGCCCGAAGAAGTCGCCGCAGTAGTGAGTTTTTTAATGCAGGAAGATGCCGCTTATGTGACGCGTCAGGTTATTTCGGTGAATGGAGGCATGGCTTGAGCAACAATCAAATAGCATTGAAAAAGCGTCGCGTGGTCGTAACGGGCATGGCAGGTATCAGCCCGCTGGGTAATGACTGGACCACGGTGCGCGAGCGTTTGGGACAGTATAAAAACGCCATTGCGATAATGTCCGAGTGGTCTGACTACGAAGGCCTGAATACCCAACTGGGCGCACCGGCCGCCGCATTTGAATTGTCGGAAAAATACAATCGTAAATCGATGCGCAGCATGGGGCGGGTTTCTATTATGGCGACCCGTGCCAGCGAATTGGCCTTGCTGGATGCCGGCTTGCTCGACAGTCCTCTGCTCAATAGCGGACAGATGGGAATATCCTACGGCTCATCCGCCGGTACGCCCAGCGCCATCGGCGATTTCGGTCGCATGATGGAAGAGCGCACTACCAAAGGCATTAACGCGACCACCTATATCAAAATGATGGCGCATACCGCGCCGGTGAATATCGGCGTGTTTTTCGGTATTACCGGACGCATCATCACTACGTCCAGCGCCTGTACGTCAGGTAGCCAAGGCATCGGCTATGCGTACGAAGCCATCAGCAGCGGACGACAAATCGCGATGATCGCCGGCGGCGCAGAAGAACTGTGCGCGACCGAAGCGGCGGTATTTGACACGCTGTTTGCTACCAGCGTAAAAAATGGCGCACCAGCTACGACGCCGCGACCGTTCGATGCGCAGCGTGACGGATTGGTCATCGGCGAAGGAGCGGGCAGTCTGATTCTGGAAGAGTTTGAACATGCACAGCAACGTGGCGCCAAAATCTACGCTGAAATAGTCGGCTTCGGTACCAATTGCGATGGCTGCCACGTTACTCAGCCCAATACCAAAACCATGCAGATCGCCATGCAGTTAGCGTTGGATGACGCCGGCATTTCACCGTCCGCGATTGGTTATATCAATGCGCACGGTACCGGTACCCAGCAGGGTGACATCGCCGAATCGCACGCCACGGCACAGGTATTTGGCGCAGCCACGCCTATCAGTTCGCTCAAAAGTTATATGGGCCACACTCTGGGTGCATGCGGCGCGCTGGAAGCCTGGCTCAGTATTGAAATGATGCGCTCCGGCTGGTTTGCTCCGACAATTAATCTGGAGCAGGCAGATCCGCAATGCGCCGATCTGGATTACATCAAGTTTGAAGGCAGAAAATTGCAATGTGATTATATAATGAGTAATAATTTTGCATTTGGTGGAATAAATACATCATTAATTTTCAAAAAAATCGATTAATGTCGCATTCTATTCCGTCATCTTCCGTGGTGTTTTTGCTTGATATTGGCACCGATACGAGTGAAATCGATGATGCTCAAATAGCATTATTGCTCTCCTGGTTGTCTCCGACTGAGCTGGCTCGTTACGATCGCATTGCCAGACCATTGCGCAAGCGGCAGTTTTTGGCCGGTCGGATGTTGCTGCGATATGCGCTGGCTCAGCTCCTGAAGATTCCTGCGCAACGCATCACTCTGACGGAACAAGAGCGGCAGGCGCCACTATTGCGCATCGCGGGAATCGAAGAGGAAGCCTCGCTGCTTCCGCATTTCAGTATTTCGCATACCGGAAACTGGGCTGCCTGTGCATGCAGTCTATCGTCGCGACTTGGTTTGGACATTGAGCTGCTCAATCCACATCGCGATTTGAACGCGATCAGTCAACATACGTTTCACGCCGACGATGTGGCGTGGATAAACAAGCAGCCTGATCAGGTTGCGGCATTTTATCGATTATGGAGTATCAAAGAAGCGCGTTTCAAATTAACGCAGGGATATGCGGTAGCAGAGACTGAGCATTGCTATGAAATGCCCCATCCGGAGATGACTGTCGTGCTGATGTCCGATCAGGCATTGGCTACGGAGCCGCACTATGACATTGTGCAGTGGTCAACGTTAGCCGACTATTTTTTATTAATTTCGTAGGTTGGGCTACGTTTTACCAGCCCAACGTTTTACCTCAAACATTGAAGGTATCGGTATCATTAGCGTGGAGTGTTGGGCTGGTACAGCGTAGCCCAACCTACGACATAACCAGCGCTAATAATCAGAGCTAATAACCAGCGCTAATTCCACAACCAGTTCCAAAACCCCGGCAATTTTTGTTTGACCGATCCATCCACCACGGTGCGGGCCATTGCTGCGCGTTCGATGTCATCGCGCCGATTGTAAAACGGCACAGTCGCAGTCGGCATATCCAATTCACCGGCTACCTGCAGCAAGATCTGCAAATACACTTCAACGTGATTCGAGGTATAGGTATTGACATCGTGGAAGGTGACGATGACAGGCGTGCAGCCATCTACCACTGGCAGCTCGCCCGCCAACCAGTGCGCCTTTAATTCGCCTAGCTGTTTTTGCATATTGCTGTGCTTATGAAAGCTGAAATTCACTCCCCATATTTTGCCGTCGTTGGCACTTAAATCAGTCAACAGCACATGCAGTCCGACTTTTTGATAAGCGGTAAATGTGCGCAGATCGTAACTCCAAAAAGGAGGTCGCACTATATGGGGCGCTACGCCGGTGACTGCAGTTAAATCGGCGATACCGTTATCCAGCGACTCAGCCAATTCCTGGTCAGTCAGGTAGCGATGGTTGGAGTGATGCGGTGTGGAGGTATGAAATTCCAGCAGATGACCTTCCTGCCATTCGCGATGCATCAGCTGTTTACCAATCTCAGTACCGCCGCCGCGATTGGCGCGGGTCTGGATAAGAAAAATGGCCTTAATCCCGGACTGCACACTGTTGTTGGCCAATACATCCAGCACTTGTTCGGTGGAATTGTTATAACGATCACCGCTGGGTCCGTCGTCAAAAGTGATCAGAAAGCGTATCGGTGCCGGGGCGGCTGTCGCACCATGCGCCGCACCGCACAGCAAAATAAATAAGCAGATAAAAAAAACGCTGCAGAATTTCGGCAGCGTTTTAGTTTGCAAGATCGTTGGCAACATCAGTTGAATCGACATCGCTCAGTTACCACACATTAGTTACGAACCACTTTTTTGAATTCGTAAGTACGGGTGTCGATTTCAATCATGTCATCCTGGCTCACGAACAATGGAACTTGCACAGTCATTTGCAATGCTTCAATGGCGTTTTCCAGCTTCGCTTCTTTTAACACGTTACCGGATGTATTGCCTTTGATAGCCGGCTCGGAGTAAATGATTTTACGCACGATGGTAGTTGGCAGTTCAACGGAAATCGCTTTGCCGTCGTAGAACACCGCTTCGCATTCCATGCCATCTTTTAAGAAGTTCAGCGCATCGCCGATGTTTTCGCCTTCGATTTCATACTGGTTGTATTCGGTGTCCATAAATACATACAGCGGATCAGCGAAGTACGAGTAGGTCACTTCTTTTTTATCCAGTACGACCACGTCAAATTTGTCGTCACCGCGGAACACGTTTTCTTGCGGACTGTTGGTCAACAAGTTTTTCATTTTCCATTTGTAGGTGAAGCCCGTGCGGCTTGAGCCATTGACATCGGAACGTAAAACGATCATAGGCTTACTATCAACCATAATGATATTGCCAACACGAATTTCTTTTGCAGGTTTCATAGCGAATAAAAATAAAAAGGGGTTACAGGGGGCCGGAGTTGCCTGGTTGGTGATGCCTGACACAGCCCTAAATTATAGCTTATTTTCATCCGCTTTCTGCTTAACCGACGCGGCAAAATTCAATAAATTCGACGCTAAATCGCCGTTTGTTAACATTTCGCTCTGCCATTCCGGTGCCATGTTGGCAATTTTATGCGCGTCGACGATCAGTTTCTGGCTAAGCGCGTGCCAGTCTATCGGGTTCGCGGACGCGTCGTTCCACCCTAAATTCAACGCGACCAGACTGTCCGTTATTGCGCTGTAGCGCTGTAAAAATGCCTTGAGTTTGACATGATGAAGCGCGTTATCCTGAGGGTAGATATGCCAGATAAATGGCCGCCCTGCCCATTGCGCGCGCACGAAGGAATCTTCACCGCGCACAAAATTGATATCGCATGACCAGAGCAATTTGTCGTAGTCGGCCTGAGGTAAAAACGGGATGACGCGAACCGATAAATTGCCGCGTCGGGCAGTAGCGCCAGCATTTGCCGGTTGTCCAAGAAAAGCGGCAATGTGTTCGCGTGCGACGCCTTCCGGTACCAGACAGGTCACGGCAACGGCGCCGTTTTCCCAGGCATCAAACAACAGCTTGACTGGTGCGTTCGGGTAGCAAAAAAGAGAGACTTTGGCTGCGGCCATTTCGCTTTGCGTCACACCCAGTTGGGCCAGGAACTGTGCGGCCGGCTCAGGATTTTGTTGAAATTGTTCGCGCTGTTGCAGCAGGCCGGATTCCAGCAGCAAACCACCGGTTTTTTTGGTAAACCCGGGATAAAAGAAATACTTGGTTTGCCCATTCTGCGGCGACGGCAGGGTATGGCAACCTTCTACCCAGTCTTCGGCGCTTAACCCTTCCAGATTAATCCAGACGGGCTTCTTTATCTGCATGGCACTGATGTAGGAAGGAGGAAGTTCGCAACCGAAAAATTCGATGACGATATCGGCAACTTCGTCGGCACTGTAAGATCCGTTTTGATCGCGCCAGTGGATGACATTGATATTGTCGACCTGCTGCCGGTCAAGGCCGGGAATGATTTCCGGGCAAATGCGTTGGAAACTGACCAGATCATCCACATACAGGCTGACGGCAATCCGGTGTTCGGTAACCAGCTGGCGTGCCAGACGATAGCAGATGCCGATGTCGCCGAAGTTATCGACGACTTTGCAAAACAGGGCGAGTGTGGCGTTTTCAGGTGAGACGGGCATGAAATAGATGGTGTTTTGATGAAGGCTGCCAAAACAATTGTACGTTGAGGAACTGGCGATTATAGCCTGCCGCCCCAGCCGTACTGCCAAATCTGATCAGCAGGCCAAATCTAAGTGATTAGACATTGTTGATCGGCTGCTGTTATCCTAATATTGTTTGGCAGCAATTAGCTATTCATTTAACTAGCGACTTTGCAAAATATTTTGCTGATTTATGTAGCCTATTTAACCACCTCATCAAGGAACTCTGGTGCACGATTTACCAACGCCGCTGGACAGTGAAGAAACCGCGATAGGCAACAGGGCGCTCAATCTATTTCCGGAGTCCGCTACCAAAGTATTAAAACGCATGCTGTTAGTTGGCATAGGCGTGCTGGTCAGCGTGGGATTGTATGGCATGTTGTATGTCGATATTGCCGAACTGGTGCCCGCATTTATCGTCGGCATCATCATTTTGTCGATCAGCTATCGTGAACTGAAAATGGCAAGGATAGATCGCGGCCTGTCCGTGCTGTGCTGGTCTTTGTGGACGTATGCCTGTGTGTATGGCTACATCGTAGGCGGTTTGCGCACGCCGATACTGATCATCGTTCCGTCATTAATCATGACTACCGCGTGGATACAGGGTAAGCGGCCCATGATGTGGATGCTCAGCATGTCGGCAGTTATTTTTTCCAGCTACGCCATCGGCGAAAAATTTCTATGGTTGCCGGCACCGCACGCGCGCAAACCGTTTGAAATACTGACGGTCGAATTAAGCGTGATTGCGATTTCCGGCGTGATTGCATTTGTGCTGGCAGAAAACTTTAATCTCCTGTTTGAAAAAGGTCTGCGCCTGACGACTGAATTGCGCAGGCGGGTACGTGAGCTGAGAATTTCTGAGGACGCATTAAAAGAATTGAACGATCAGCTGGAGCAGCGTGTACTGCAGCGTACGTTTCAATACGATGAAACCAACAAGAAGCTGCAAAACCTCGTCAGCAGCCTGGAACAGGCGCAGGCCGAACTGGTCAATTCTGAAAAGCTGGCGTCACTGGGATCGATGGTGGCCGGTATTTCGCACGAATTAAACACCCCGGTCGGCAATACCCTGACGCTGACCACCAGTCTGGAAAATCTGTTTCAGCAAATGCAGGACGATTTGCGGTCCGGTCAGATCAGACGTTCCGAGATGGTGGCATTAATCCAGACCGGTCTGGAGATGTCCGTGCTGGCGACCAAGTCGACCAAGCGCGCGTTGGATCTGATGTCCAGTTTTAAACAGGTTGCGGTCGACCAGACTTCCGAGCAGCGGCGCAAGTTTAATTTGCATGGCGTTATCGAAGACAATCTGGCCACGCTGCTGCCGTCGATCAGAAAACAGCACAAAGCGATCCGCATAGAAAATAGCGCCGGAACCGATATCCATTGCGACAGCTTTCCCGGTCCGCTGGGCCAGATTATCGTCAATCTGACTCAGAACGCGATCCTGCACGGCTTTGACAACCGCGAAGCCGGCACGGTGCGTATCCATACCGAGGATCATGGCGAGGTCACCCTGCTGACGGTTAGTGATGACGGTATCGGCATGCAGCCGAATATACTGGCGCATGTGTTCGATCCGTTTTTTACCACCAAGCTGGGGCAGGGCGGGTCCGGGATAGGTCTATCGATTTCGTACCGGATCGCGACCTCCATCCTGGGCGGCAACCTCACCGTGCATTCCACACCGGGCGAGGGGACGCGCTTCACGCTGGTTCTGCCCAAGATTGCACCGTTCAAGTTTTAACGGACCCGGATCAGCATTCTCTGGCTATTGCTCCACCTTGTAATGCTGAAAAAATTGATTGTATTTGATCGGGTCACTTTTCAGTCGCGCCAGTTCCAGATCGTAGGCATGCATCAATGCATCTATGTCGGGATAATTTTTGCTGCTGTAAGTCGACGCAACTGAAAAAGCGTTGGCATACGGTTTGGAGAAAAGTATCCAGTCGAAATAGGTGATATTGGTCAGTTTCATCATGCTGGCCATATATTTGCCGAGCAGGAGTGGAAATGGAAATAACTGTATCCGCCCGGCGGCCAGTTTTCTCAAGTTGGTTGCAGCATCGCTGGCTGGATCGAGTTGCCGGTTGTATTCCTGATTGTCACGATTCGGCGATGGGTAGGCGTCCCAAAAACTGGGGTAATACGCATTGTTCTGGGTAATTCCTATCGATAATCCATAGCGTCTGGTGTCGTCGTAGGATTTGATATCGTATTTGGATTTGATGTCTTTGGTGGTCATGAAAACAAAATCGGCATCCCATACCGAGGTCTTGGGCCAATGCAGATATTCGGCCCGCTCATCGGTGTGAGAAACGTGCAGTCCGACATCCGCCTGACCATTTCTTAACATATACGCGGCGCGCGGCCATGGCACCAGCTCGAATTTATAACTCACGCCCAGATGATCAAATACCGCCCTGGCGATGTCGACATCGAAGCCGGTGATCTGATTGTTTTCTATGAAGGTCGCCGGAGCATAATTTTCCGCCACGATTATGATGGGTCTGGTTTGCGCGTCGGCAGTATGCATCAACACAGCCAGCCAGAGCGCGGCTAACACTTTCATTTCTTGGCAGTCCCGGGTTTTTGCGGGTCAAAATAATACGTCATGCGTTTGCGCGGGCTGAGGTAGGCGTAAATTTCCTGGGGCAGCAAATCGGGTTTCAGGCTGGACTTTACTTCCAGGTCGGAGTCGTTACTCAGATCTAAAATAATCGCCTCATCCTTGGGCACGCTGGGGTCGTAGATTAATATGGTCGGACGCAAGGGTTGGCCGGAATTTACCGATACCACCATGCCGAATGTGCCGTCGCTGAGTTTGACGATAGTACCCGGCGGGTAGATGCCCATGCAGCGGATAAATATATTCAGGGTCGCCGCATCAAACAACTTTCTTTGGTGCGCAAACATCAGCACCAGCGCGTCATAGGGCGACAGCGAGTCGGCGAAATTGGGGCGGTTGCAGTGATTGTCGTAGGCATTGACGATGCAGACTATCTTCGACAACACCGTAATCTTGTCGCCGGACAGACGCCCGGGATAACCGCTGCCGTCCGCATATTCGTGATGTTGCATGATGATATCGAGCGCACCTTTGGGCAGGCCGATTTTTTCGGCGATTTTCAAGCCGTAATTGCAATGCAGCTGCAGCAGATTCTGTTCCGCTTTACTTAACTCCTGGCGCGAATTGACGATACGGTCAGGGATCTCGACCTTGCCGATATCATGAAACAGGCAGCCCATGCCCAGTACCTTGATTTCCTGGGCGTCAAAGCCCAATTCCTTGGCCAGCATCATCGACAAAATCGCCACATTCAACGAGTGGTAGTACGCCTCTTCACCGGCGATTTTATCGTTCATCAAATGGATGGCGATATCTTTTTCAGACAACAAAGAATCCAGCATTTGTTGGGTGAGTTCATCGGCGTGTTTGTATGCTTCCTTAGGCTGTGAAAAAATATTGCGCGTAATATTTTTGATGGCCGTCGCCGCCTTTTGATATTCCTTTTCGCAGCGCGCAATCGCTTCGCGTTCGGCCATCAGTTTGGCGATGCGTTCTTTTTTTGCAGTAATCAGCGCTACCTCTTCCTCAGTCAATTCTATCGCTGCGGGAGCGGGTTCAACAGACGCCGCTGGGGTAGCCGGTAGCGGCAGGGGTTTGCATTCGCATAGCGTGGATTCGACCCGTATGGTTTTAATGCCCAGGCTTTTGATGGACTTGATCTGCTCTGCATTCTTAATCCGAAAGCTATTGCGGGCAAACGAATGCTCCAGCCAACCCACATCCAGCATGACGTACAGCCCTACACATAGCTGATCCACCGAAATTGTTTTAATTGCCATTTCTATCTACTTTTCTTTGCGTACTGTCTAATTACTCAATTTTAGCAGTGCAAAGCGGAATGCAAAGGATAAAAGTTATATTCCTATCAAATTGGGAAATAGATAACATCAGCGGTTGCGCTATGTATCGTAGGTTGGGCTACGCTTCATCAGCCCAACGTTCTTAGCATTTAGTATCGTAGGTTGGGCTACGCCTCATCAGCCCAACGTTCTTAGCATTGAGGGTAGAAGTGTGTTTGGCGAGGAGTGTTGGGCTGATGAAGCGCAGCCCAACCTACGAAGCGTAGCCCAACCTACGAAGCGCAGCTCTACGAAGCGCAGCTCAACCTACCCATTAATTATTCGCATTAATTTTTCACCAGACCGGGAAAAAACCAATAACGCGGATCGGTCGGTGTCATTTTCGGCAAGTAGGGATTTGTTAACTGGATAACGCGGCGCTGACCCAGATTGGCACGCCTGATCGCTGCGCCGTTATATTTCATAAAGATGCGATTAAACGAACCGTCATCTATCATGCGCTCCAAACCCACCCGGAGACGCTCGGCCAGTTGTGGATTCTTTTTATTCACGAAAAAATAATACGGCCACGGATAATAAATCAGCAGATTTTTCTCGATTGCCAGATTGGGATAAATGACGCGACGCTGATCGAATTCATTAAATGCTTCGTTAATCCCGCGCGGAAAAAGATCGAACCTGTCATGCGCGGTCATGGCAAACAGGGCGTCGTAATTTGCTGTCACCACGTTCAGGTTGTTGGCTTTTAAAACACTCAAATCGACCCAGCCGATACCCATGCCCAGCTTGAATTTTTCCAGATCGGCCAGCGTGTTCACCTGATTCAGCCTGGCCTGATTTGTCGTGTCGATCAATGCAATCCGCAGGCCCAGCAAACCCTTGCGCAACGGTATGCGTATCGGTATAAGTTGCTGTTCCAGCTGCTCTGATGTCGGACTCCATACCACGGTGACCGAGTCGTTGCGCATGAGCTCTGTGAGTGAACGTACTTCGTTCATTTTCAGTCTGGATGGTGCGATGGTAAACGCGCCATATTCAGGTTCCGTTTTTTTCAGCGCCGTGGACAACAACTCGATCAGATCGTTATGGCGGATATCGATATCTGACACCGAAGAAGGATAAATGACGTTGGTCTGGCCGTAGGCGTTAGCGAGAGTAGCAAAAAAAATCAGCACACCCAACCTGACCAGGCACTTACGCATAAGCCTCTGTCCGGGCGCAAGAGTTGAGTCGGGACGGTTCGGCCAATTGGGATTCCGCAGCATCATTGGGAAACAGCAAGCGCGCCAGCGCATTTTTCAATTCGTCATCGCGCAGCGGCTTGTGCAGTACCGGCAAACCGGTGGCCTGCAATTGAATAATGCGTTTGGGCGATGTGTCGGCGGTGATCAGCAGCGCGGGGATAGTGGCATTAAATTCTTCGCAGATCAGCGCAATGGCATCGGCGCCATTTTCATTGCCGCGCAGCCGATAGTCGCACAGCATGGCATTCGGTAATTGCGGCGCATGCATCAATAATTCTAGCGCCGTGCTGACCTCTTCTGCTGCAATCACCTTGCAGCCCCATTGTTCCAGCAGACCGCGGGTTGCTTCCAGAATGATCGCGTCATCATCGATCAGCAATATCGTACAGCCCTGTAAATTAGCCTGGCTGGGCAGCTGCCGGATCGATAAACGGTCGAGATTGATATTCTGCGATAGAGAAAACGTCACTGAAAACATGGAGCCACGGCCTTCGGATGAAGCCAGTCGTAATGGTGCAGATAACAGTTTGCTTAACTGATCAACGATAGACAGGCCTAATCCCAGACCGGCCTGATTCATGTCAGCCAAATCCGCCTTGTAAAATTCGCCAAAGATTTTGCCCTGCTGGTCCAGCGCAATGCCAACGCCGGTGTCGTAGACGGCAAGTTCGAGTTTGTGGTGCGTTCTTCTGCGGCAGCCTACCAATATTTTTCCGGACGAGGTGTAACGGATCGCATTGGTGACCAGATTGCGCAATATCCGCTCCACCATCAGCGGGTCGCTGTTAATCCACGCTGAACTGGGCACGACTTCCAGTTGCAGTCCTTTGAATCTGGCTTGCGGCGTGCATTCATGACGGATGCGGTTTAAGACGGTCATGACCGGGAAATCGGATATTTGCGGCGCGATCAGGCCTGCATCGAATTTGGCGACATCCAGTAACGAGACAAACATCTCGTCTATCGATTCGGTGCACTTTAATACATTGGCTAAGGGGCGCTGGGCTTCGTCAGGTAATGCCAGATTTTTTAAGGTACCAAGAAATAAATGCAGGGCGTGTATAGGCTGGCGCAAGTCGTGACTGGCTGCGGCCAGAAAACGCGATTTAGCCTGGTTGGCGATTTCGGCCGCCTCTTTTTGTGCGCCCAGTCTGGCCAGTAACACGGTTTGCTGCCGGTAGCGGTTGATCGCTTCGACCAGGGTATCGAGTTCATCCGTGCTGGGATATTTTCTGTCCAGACGGATCGTGGCAACTGCAGCTTGCGAGTTGTTGATTTCGATCGATTGCGCGATCGATTTCAGATGCCGGGTCAGCAGTTGATGAACAATGATAAACAGTATTGCTGCCAGACCACCGATTTTAATCAGTTCTGACGCGATCACCGCCATCATGTTGTAGGCCATGATCTCACGCAGGTCATGGTAGGACTGCGTAATGCGCAGCGAACCGATTTTTCTGGCGTCGTCGGGCGACATCAGATCCACCGACCAGATCCGGTCCGGCTTAGCCTGACTATTGCCGCCCGCCCGGGCGAATTCCGCCACCACCTTGCCGCTGTCCAGCACTTCGGCATGGATGATGGTGCCACCCAACGTCAGTCCCTTGAGCGCCGCAGTCAGCGCTGCCTGATCGAACTCCCATAAATTGTGCGCAATGACCGAGGTGTTTTCTTTTACCGCATTCATGACATCGCTATTGGCCGCAGCAAACATACGGTCGCGTTCATGCCAGGCGGTCGTTGCAGAGACCAGCGAGAACATGATGAAGGCTGCCGACACGACTGAAATCAAAATTTTCTGATTCAGGCTGACGCGATAAAAAAATGGCATTGAATACGAAATGGCGATGAAGGTCGTTATGAATAGCATGTGAATATGACACACGGATGAAAAAACAAATAAACCTGACCTATACGTCAGTACAGCTTTCAAGCCGATTGCGATGGATTACCATGCGGCCACTCTAAGCGTTTCATCCATTTTGTTGCATGATTTTTAAGCTGCGCATGACCCACTACACCTTAATTGTTGAAGACCATCCGCTGTATCGCGAAGGACTCTCGGACACGCTGAGTCTGATCCTGACCGATACCGTAGTACTCAAAGCGTCCAGTGCCGAGGATGGTCTGTTAATGACCGACCATTTGCAGGATGTGCGTTTAATCTGCATCGATCTTGGCCTGCCGAAAATTTCCGGCATCGATGCGGTCTCGATCTTCAGAACCAAATTTCCGCGTGCTGTGCTGATCGTTGTTTCAGGCAATGAGCAAACCGAAATGCATCAGCTGGCGCTGGAACGCGGTGCCAATACATTTATACCCAAGTCCGCCGCGCCGAATGAAATCGCCGTGTTGGTACATCGCGCCATGGCCGGCGAATGGCTGACGCCGAATGTCGGATTGAGTGAGACCAGAACACTGGATGCCAGTCACGTCAAACCGTTTTTGACCATGCGGCAAAACGAGGTGCTGAATTTACTGGCGGTGGGGATGAGCAACAAGCAGATTGCGCGCCATCTGAATTTGGCCGAGGTCACCGTCAAGCTGCACGTCACCGGCATCTTCCGTGCATTCGGTGCCAATTGCCGCTCGCAGGCGTTGCTGATTGCGCGCAAGTCCGGTCTGCTGCCGGATTCGTAGTTCAGCCCGGCTCAGTTTCAGGTCAGCCTGGTGCAGCTTCAATTTCAGTCCAAGATTTATTTGCAGCCGTTTTTAGTTTTATCACCATTTAAAATCAATCAAGGGAACTCAAGTGAATTTCAATCATCCACGCAACAAGCCAACCGGCTTACCACTCACACCGATAGCCAAAAGCTGTTTGATTTTGTGTGCCACGTTTTGCATCGCATTGTCTAACTCTGCTGTGCACGCTGATCCGATCTTGACGGCAGACAGTAATGCAGCAGGCGCAGATTCCGGTCCGCCACCAACACCGGAAAATACCTTTGCCGCACCGGACGCAGCTATTGACGCCGTCATGATCCTGGGACAGCGCGCTACCACGGAAAATGCGATCAAGGCGCAGCAGTCCGCACCGAATATCATCAACATGCTGACCGCCGATGAAATCCGCAAATTGCCGGATGTGAATGTGGCTGAAGCAGTAGCGCGTCTGCCCGGCATCTCACTGGAAACCGATACCGGCGAGGGGCGCTTTATTAATATTCGCGGTCTCGATTCAGATTTAAACAGCACCACCTTCGCCGGCCTGCGTCTGCCGCCATCCAATCCGGCTTCGCCGCAGGGCAGCGGTCGCGCGGTGGCGCTGGATGCGATACCTAACGGTCTGGTCGGCTCGATCACGGTTACCAAAACCAATTTGCCGGAGCAGGATGCCGAGGCATTGGGTGGCACAATCGAGATCAGTCCCAAAACTGCGCCACTGAATGGCAAACCGTTTTTTGACGGTCATCTGGGGTCCGGCTACGAAGATTTACGCGGTACCGGGATAGCTGATGTGTCGGTGTCGATGGGTACGCGTTTTGGTGGAGATGGCGGTCCTGCCGGAAATGCCGGCAATGTCCCGGCCTATTCCGATCATCCGTTTTCCGTGGTGTTTACAGCGGCGTATTATGCCGACCGGCGCGGGATAGATGATCTGGAAGAAGCTTATATGGATGACGGCGTGCATCCGGCCAATTCTTTGCAGGACATCGATATACGACGCTACCAGTATGACCGCAAGCGTCACGGCGTTGGCCTGGATCTGGGTTTTCAGCCGGATGCCAATAACAGCTATTACATACGCGGTTTCGACGCCGGGTATACCGAAGCCAAAATAACCGACCATTTGACGATCACAACCGATGGCAATCCCGTCGCAGCTCCCGGCGGCGGATTTACCGATGGCGTGGAAGCGAATGGCTTCGATCAGTTTGTGACCAACGAAAAAGAAAAAATCGACAACCAGGTGTTTATGGCTGGTGGTCAAAATAAATTCGCCGGTGACGTGCTGGATTATCGCCTTGGTTATACCAAGGGATCGTATGACCAGTTCTACGACCAGAAATCCGATTTTAACTACACCCCGCCAGCCGGCACGATTACGTACAACAATACCGGTCCGGGCAGTGTCCCGCAATTTACCGTCAGCGGTGCTGATTATCTGAATCCCGGCAATTACAGTCTGGTGAAGTATAACAATCAGACTCAGGAAACCACCGACTCCGAATGGTCGTTTGCGACCAACTTTAAAATGCCGGTGAACTGGGGTTCGTTCGATCAGGAAAATGTGAAAGTCGGTTTGGACACACGGATCAGAACGCGTAATTCGATTAATCCGGAATACAGCTATAAAGGCGTGCCCGGTATTCCCTTAACCGATGCCAGCAGCGGCGGCAATGTGACGATGTACAACGGCATGTATCAAATCCTGCCGCTGATCGACACTGCCGCAATGAGCAATCTGGCGGCGCCCTACGAAAAAATTACGGCGGGTAATATTCAGCAATCCGAGCAAACCTATCAGCACGATACGGAAAACGTAAACGCGGCTTACTGGCAGTATCAAATGAAGAGCGGCAAGCTTGGCGTAATAGGCGGCCTGCGGGTTGAAAACACCAACGCCAAATATTCGGCGAATGTCGACGATACCGATGCAGCCGGTAACGATACCTACACGCCGGTGACCAATACCCGTGACTACACGAATGCGTTTCCGAGTGCGCAGGCGCGTTATGAACTGGAACAGGATGCGCTGGTGCGGGCCTCTTTTTCATCGACGATAGCGCGTCCCGGTTTTCAGCAGATTAATCCGGCCGTGGTGGTCAGCGATTCTGACAATACGATATCTACCGGCAATCCGAATCTGAAGCCGACCACGGCAAATTCGTTCGATCTGTCTTATGAAAAATATCTGGCGCACGGCGGGATATTCTCTCTCGGTATTTTCGACAAGCAGATCAAAAACTATATCGTTGCCACCAACTACAATCAGTACTTCCAGGCGACGAATACGCAATATGCCGGTTTGTCGGGCGAAACTGCGATCAGTTCCTGGGCCAATACCAGTTCCGGATTTGCACGCGGTGTTGAAGTTAACTACATGCAGAAGTTTAAGGAATTGCCGGATTTCTGGTCCGGTTTCGGGGTGGATGTGAATTTCACTCTGAACGATTCCGGCACCGAGATTCATCCCGGCACTACCTCGATGCTGCCGTCCACCTCGCGTAACAATGGCAATCTGGAAGTATTTTATGAACACGATGCGCTTGAATTGCGATTAGGTGCGAATTATGTATCATCGAGTCTGTGGGCTATCGGCGGCAATGCCAACACGCCGGACACGTACGCGGCAACGCGTTTGCAGGTGGATTTTGGCGGGAGCTACACGGTGAATAACAATTATTCGATTTATTTTGCTGCGAAGAATATGACGAATACACCGTTGAAGTTTTATGAAGGCACACCGGATCGTCCGATACAGCGTGAGTTTTATGGGCCTACGTTTTTGGCTGGGGTGAATTTTAAATACTAGAAATTAGGTCGCCCGCCAGTAATGTCTAAATCTGCGGGAGCGTAGGAGTGTGCGTCGTTCCAGCAGGTTTAGACGGGAACCCGGTGTCTTTCCGCCGTGCTATGAACGACAGATTTTTTTTACACTAAGTGTTTTCTAAGTATTTTGGAATATGATCCAATCTGTTCGTAAAAAACAAACTTCAAAAAGGGAAACCGTCATGAAACTCGGCATTAAATTTAACGTCACACTTTCCGTCCTCGCATCGGCACTCTGCGGTTCAGCCATCGCTGCCGCACCAGACTACAAAATCGTCGACACCATCCAGATCGGCGGGGCTGCCAAATGGGACTATCTGTATGCCGACAGCGCTGCGCATCGCCTGTACGTTGCGCACGGAACACAAACTGAAGTAATCGATACCCAAATTAATAAGGTCATCGGCACTATCGCTGACACTCAAGGTGTTCATGGTGTAGCAATCGCCGGAGAGTTGGGCGTTGGCTTTACCAGCAATGGCGCCAGCAACACGGTCGGCGTATTTGATTTAACTACACTTAAAGTGATCAACTCGATAGGCGTCGGTACCAAGCCGGATTCCATCGTGTATGCGCCAGCCAGCCATAAAGTGGTGACCTTCAACGGCAAGTCGGGTAATGCCAGCATCATCGACGCGAAAACCTTGAAAGTTGTCGCTACCGTGGACGTTGGCGGCAAACCGGAATTTTCCGTGATAGGCGCTGACGGCAATGTGTATTTCAATCTGGAGGACAAAGGTGAAATCGCTTCGATTAATTTGACCACGGACAAACTCGGCAAACATTATTCATTGAAACCATGCGAGTCGCCGACTGGTCTGGCGATCGATGAACAGCAGAATTTATTTTCTGTTTGCGAAAATAATTTGATGATGGTGACCAGCACTGCCGGCAAACATATCGCGCAGCTAAAAATCGGTAGCGGCCCGGACGGCGTGGCGTACATGGATGGCTACGCGTTCAGCGCCAATGGCGCTGATGGAAATATCAGTGTGGTTGGGACGGTGAATGGCAAGTTCCAGACGGTCGCGACGATCCCTACCCAACTGGGTGCACGCACCATTGCAGCGGATCCGGCGACGCATCGTTTGTATTTACCGACTGCCGATTTCAAACCTGCTGCAGGTGAAGAGAAGCGTCAAGGTATTCCAGATACGTTCCGTGTATTGGTTTTGCAAAAGCAGTAAATCCTTCGAATCTTTGATTGGATACGCTACGGTGGCTGGGCTTCGTAGGTTGGGTTGCGCTTCGTAGGTTGGGCTACGCTTCATCAGCCCAACACTCCGCGCCCAAATTATCTCCACCGCCAATTCAAAGAACGTTGGGCTGGTGAAGCGTAGCCCAACCTACGAATGGCATCGAATGGCATCGAATCACAAAACAATCAGTCTGAGGAAGTTCTGCTTTGAATTATTTAACACGTGGCGTGTTGTCGCTGGGTTTAACAATTACGATGGGTTCCGCCTGGGCAGTCGGCGGCCCGCCGCTGGTGACCGATGATCCGGATACACCCGGCGACGGTCATTGGGAAATCAACCTGGCCACTATTGCCCAGCGGACCCTGGATGGGAAATCGGTGAATTTGCCAGACGCCGATATCAATTACGGCTGGGGTGACTATATCCAGCTGAAAGCAGATGTGCCGTGGACCTATGCGCAGCAGCCCGGTGAAAATTGGAGATCCGGCCCGGGCTTTGCCAACTACGGCGTCAAATGGCGGTTTATAGACGAAGAAGAATCCGGATTTTCTGTGTCGACCTATCCGCAATATGCGCACAGTTTAAGTAGCGCGTCGATAGACCGCGGTGTTGCCCAAAGCGGCGGGCAATATTTTTTGCCGATAGAAATTTCTGCAAAAGTAAACGGCTTTGATCTGGATACCGAAGTCGGACGCAATTTTGTCCAGGGTGGTGCCAATCAATGGGTCGCGGGTATTGTGGTCGGTCATGACTGTGCCAAAGACATCGAATGTCTGATTGAATTGCACGAGAGCTATACGGAAAGTGGCGTGCAGGGGAGTGGCCCGATTCAGCCAGGTTCAACGCAGTCCCTGGTGAATCTGGGCCTGACCTGGAAACTCACAGAGAATCTGAGCTTGCTTGCGGCAGGTGGTAAGGAATTCGGCAAGCAAACCTCGTATCAGTTGCAGTCGCTGTTTTATTTAGGCATACAAATTACCCGATAGGTTGACGATGCAGATTATTCTTAAAGCAGTCAGTTTGCTGACTGTGCTACTGGCGCTGCTCATCCCATTTGCCGCGATTGCACAGCAATCCGATTACACCTTGGAACGCGCCGTGCTGGTTATGCGACACGGAGTTCGTCCGCCGACCAAGTCAGCGCAGTCCATGGCACCGTTATCGGATTCAGCCTGGCCCGATGATGCCGCATGGGGCGCTACACCCGGTGAGCTCACGCCGCACGGTGGCCTGGCGATCAAAAAGCTGGGCGCCGATCTGCGGGATTTTTATGTCGGTGAGGGACTGTTGCCGGCGCAGGGTTCCAGTGCCAACCAGACGTTGATTTGGGCAGATGGTGCAGATCAGCGCACGCGCGCTACGGCACAATTTTTGGCGCTGGGAATGGTAAGGAATCACGAGCCGGAAATTTCGGTGGCGTGGTCGGATAAGGATGTCGATCCGTTGTTTGATGGATTGAGCGCCGGAGTGTGCAAACTGGATCCGCTAGCTGCGCAGCAGGCCGTGTTGGCGCAGGGTGCTATCGATACGCCTCTTACTGCTGCGACGCTGGGCAGACTGCAAGCCGTGCTGGCACCCGAGGCCTGTCAGCACGGTAAAGGCATGTGCCTGGAAGGCGAGAGCAAACTGACGGCGACCGGCAAGGAAGTAAAAATTTCCGGACCCCTGTCTACCGGTTCTACCGTTGCCGAAGTGCTATTGCTGGAATACGAAAACGCTCTGCCGTCAGAACAGGTGGGTTGGGGGCGCGTTAATCGTTCAGATATCGAACAATTCATATCCGTGCACGAACATACGTCAGATCTGACGCGCCGCACGCCGTATATTGCGATGCGTCGCGCTTATCCGCTGGTGCAATTTATTCTTGCTGCATTGACGCAGAATGTTGTGGATACCTCCACTCCGGCAGTGAGCGCATCGCAGCGTTTAATCGTCCTGACCGGGCATGACACCAATTTATCGAATCTGGCCGGGGTGTTTGGACTGGACTGGCATCTGGCAGATCAGCCCGACGTTACCGCACCGGGCACGACTATGGCATTTGAGCGCTGGCGTGACAATAAAACGGGGCAGGCGGTGTTGCGCATGCGTTTGTTTTATCAAGACATGGATCAGGTGCGGGAGTTGTCCAGCACACCGGCCAGGCAGATCGACTTGCAACCTGCAGCCTGCAACAAGTCACAACAAAACGCACAGCACTGCGTGCTGTCCGATTTTGTCGCTGCGGTGAAAATGCAATTGCCAAAAGACTGTAAAAAATAATGAGAGCGACGGGGGGCTAGATTATTTCCCCCGATTCATCGCGGCTCTTAACTCCGCCCGAAAATTCGGATGCGCAATTGAAATCAATTCTTCTGCACGTTGCCGGTTCGATTTTCCGCGCAATTGCGCAACCCCGAATTCAGTCACCACATAATTGATATCGTTTTTGCTGGTCGAGATATGAGTGCCGTCAGCCAGGGTCGGAACGATACGCGATATGCTGTCGTTCTTGGCCGTGGAAGGTAATACGATAAACGACTTGCCGCCTTTGGAACGATTGGCCGCCCGCACAAAATCGGATTGACCGCCGGTGCCGGAATACGGACTGCCGCCCAGACTTTCCGAGCCGCACTGACCTAACAAATCGATTTGCAGGGTCGCGTTAATTGACATCAAATTGTCGTTGAGTCCGGCAATCGCCGGGTCATTGGTGTAGCTGACCGGATGCATCTCCAGCATGGGATTGTGATGCATAAAGCGATACAGCTTTTGCGAACCCAGCGCGAAAGTGGCCAGCATTTTCCCCGGGTGAAAATTCTTTTTTCGATTGGTCACGGCACCGGCTTCAACCAGTGCCAAAATACCGTCACCGATCATTTCTGTGTGCACCCCCAAATCGTGCTTTTCTGCGAGCTGGATCACCACCGCATCCGGGATCGCGCCAAAACCGATTTGCAGCGTCGCACCGTCGTCTATCATTTCGCCGACATACTTGCCGATCGCTGCCTGCACCGGATTAATCACCGGCATACCCACTTCAAACAGGGGATCGCTGCTTTCAATCAGCGCGCTGACCTGCGACACGTGCACGTGACACTCACCGTGGGTGAACGGCACGTTGGCGTTCACTTCCAATACGATGGTGCGCGCTTTAGCCACTGCCGCCATGGTGTAATCGGTCGCCAGACTTAATGCGAAGTAGCCGTGCTCGTCCATCGGAGAGGCCATCGAAAAGACCACATCGGCAGCGATATTGTTCTGTTCGATCAGCTGCGGAATTTCACTGAAATAGTTGGGAATAAAATCGATCCAGCCAGCTTGGCCGCCGGGACGTGATGCCGGTCCGTAAAACATCGAGACATGCCGCACGTGGCTAACGGTTGCGGGATCCAGATAGCCGTATTTGCGCAACGCCAGAATTTGCGCGACACAGACATCGTTAAAACGCCTTCTTTGTTCTGACAGCGCCGTCAATAATTGCGGCGGTTCGCCCACCCCGGTAGGAATGATAATGCAATCACCGTCCCTGACATGGCTGATTGCCTGGCTGGCTGAGACCAGTTTGGATTGATAAATTTCGCGCACATTATTCGTCATGAATTGCACCCGTGTGGAGTTGAACTGTATGGAGATGAGTCGTTTGGATTGAAATATAAAAATACCAAGCTATGCTGACTAATGTGGCTGAGCATTTTTGCATGGACTATTTATTAACCCGCGCTTTGCTGTCATGAGAGTGAAACATCTTTCTCCTATGCTTCGGCTGCACCATGAAATTGTAACGCCTTATTTTGAGAATCCAAATGAATACCTTGTTTAATACATCTTTACGCTCCCGGTTAACTATCGTCGTTGGTTTTATAGCATTGATGGCGGTTGGGATAGGTGTACTGGGTTTATTCGGGATGGATAAGGCAAACGACGGTTTGAAAACTGTCTATGAAAATCGCACTGTCGCGCTGGAGCAGATCTCGCGTATCGACAGGCTATTGGTACAAAGTCAACTGGAACTGGTCGAAGCGATCCAGGATTCGATGGCAGCCACGATCAAAAAGAAAAGCGAGCAGATAGAAAAAAATATCGCCGAAATCGACCAGACCTGGGACATCTATTCCAAGTCAGAACTGTCTGCGAATGAACGGCAACTTGCCGTATCCTTTAATGGCGACAAACAAAAAATAATTAACGACGGGTTGCGGGCCACCATGAAAGCCATGGGCGATGGCGATCTGGCACATGCCAGCGAGTTGCTCGATACGGTGCAATCGCTGTCTGTACCATTAAGAAAAAGTCTCGATGCGCTTAGAAAAATACAGGTTGATCAGGCCAAAGGCGATTACCAACAGTCTAATTCTCGCTATCAGATTTTGCGCGGAATTGTTATTTCAGTCATCGTTGGCGGCGGATTGCTGGCTGGCGCACTGGGTTATTTCCTGATTAAGAATGTGTACAGCCAATTGGGTGGCGAGCCGAGCTACGCGCAGGAAATCGTGCACAGCATCGCGGCCGGTGATTTGACGGTGGCAGTTGAACTGCGCGCTGACGACAACAAAAGTTTGCTGTTTGCGATGAAATCGATGCAGCAGAAACTGTCGCATACCATGCGTGAGATCAGAGACTCTACCGATACGATTGCGACTGCGTCGAATGAGATTTCGTTAGGCAATATGGATCTGTCGTCGCGGACTGAAAATCAGGCCAGTGCGCTGGAAGAGACTTCAGCTTCGCTCATCGATTTAACGAACAGCGTCAAGACCAATGCAGACAATACGCGCCAGGCTAATCAACTGGCACATTCGGCGTCAGACGTTGCACATCGCGGTAGCACTGCAGTTCTGCAAATCGTTGACACCATGGGATCAATCAACGCGTCGGCCAGAAAAATCACCGATATTATCAGCGTGATAGACAGCATTGCATTTCAGACCAATATTCTGGCCTTGAATGCGGCTGTTGAGGCAGCGCGCGCGGGTGAGCAGGGGCGCGGGTTTGCGGTGGTGGCAAGCGAAGTGCGTAATCTCGCACAACGCTCGGCAGCTGCGGCCAAAGAAATCAAGGAGTTGATCAGCCGTTCGGTGGAGGAGGTCAATCACGGTAGTACGATAGTTGCCAGTGCCGGTGCTACCATGAAAGAAATTGTCGACAGCGTACAGCGGGTTACCGAGATTATGACGGTAATCAGCACGGCCAATGAAGAACAGCGCGACGAGATCAATCAGGTCAGCAGCGCGATTAATCAGATCGATGAAGGTACGCAGCAGAATTCTGCCTTGGTGGAAGAGGCGGCAGCGGCATCGGAGTCGTTAAGAGAGCAGTCTGCCGTGTTGGCTGAATTAGTCGGGACGTTTACGCTTGATGGTGCGCATCAAATCACAACACAGCAAAAGATCAATCCGCCTGGCCGTCACAATGTTAAATTAATACGGTAACTCCGTAGGTTGGGCAACGATTTACCTGCCCAACGCTCTACGTCAAAATAAACTGGCAACTCCAATTGTTTGCGGGTGAATGTTGGGCTGATGAAGCGTAGCCCAACCTACGAAGCTACGAAGCGTAGCCCAACCTACGAATTGGATCCCTCCAAAAATAATCACACTAATTTTTCGCTAAGCATTCTGCGCTACACTTGCGTCGGATTGCAGCGCCCCTTCTGATCTTTCCTTTTTTTACACACTACAACTCATGAGAATCCTGCTGGTCGAAGACGACGCAATGATAGGCGACGCCATGATCTACGCATTAAAAAGCGCCCAATACGCGGCGGACTGGGCCAAAGACGGCGCTTCCGCCTTACTGGCTGCGCAAACCCAGCACTATGACGCGATCTTGCTCGACCTGGGATTACCGAAAATGGACGGCATCGAGGTGCTGCGCGCATTACGCCAGGCGGGAAACCCAACCCCGATCTTAATCGTGACGGCCCGCGATGCGCTTGAAATGCGCATCGCCGGACTTGATCTCGGTGCAGATGATTATGTATTGAAGCCATTTGATATAGCCGAACTGTTGGCCCGAATCCGCGCGGTGGTCCGACGCAAAAGCGGACACGCCAATTCCATACTCGAAAATGGCAATGTGAGTTTGAACCTCACCACGCGGGAGGCCTTGTTGGATGGCGCAGCAGTGCGGTTGTCTGCACGCGAATATGCGCTGCTCGAAGCGCTGCTGATCCGACCCGGGGCGATACTGTCGCGTCAGGACTTGGAAGACCGGATTTATCAGTGGGAAAAAGAAGTGGAAAGTAATGCGATCGAATTCTTGATTCACGGACTGCGTAAAAAGTTGGGCGCGCAGTGTATTAAAAATGTGCGGGGCTTGGGATGGATGGTATCAAAGAAAAACTGAACTCCCTGCAGGTCCGTCTAGGTCTGGCATTGGCCGTTGTGATGGCGGTCGCCGCCGTGTATATCGGCGTGGTCGGTTACTATTCGACCCTGCATGACGTGCACGAATTGCAGGACGATTATTTACGCGTCGTTGCGGCTATGGTCGATGCCAGACACTTAAGCGCTGCTGCCGGATCAGTTGCGGCAAATCCCGGCGATCTGGAAGACCCGGATGCGCATGTACTGGTAGAACTGGTTGGCGCCACGGAGCAGAATAATCAGACGGGCGATCTGATCAATAGGCTGACAAATAAGCAGACAAATAAGCAGACAAATAAGCAGACAGATAAGCAGACAAATAAGCAGACAAATAAGCAGACGGATAGTCAACAGATGTTCCCCGCCGATTTGGACCTCGGTTTGCATACCATTCAACTCGGGCATATTGAATGGCGCGTTTTTGTACTGGCGCAGCAGGGTGGCGAAAAAATGGTGGTGGCGCAAAAAACCGAAGTTAGAAACGAAATCGCGCGACACGCAGGGTTTAGAACTGTGACGCGTATATTGACGATTATTCCCTTTTTGATCGTGCTGATGATAGCCATGTTGCGCTGGATGTTGGGGCCGCTCACCAAACTGTCGATGGAAATCAACGCCCGGCACCCGGAAAATATCCAGGCATTGTCGGACCGGCATTTACCGACAGAGTTGCGCCCGTTTATATTTACACTCAACGCCATGTTGGCAAGAATCGCCGCTGCGCTGGAACAGCAGCGCCGTTTTGTGGCGGATGCGGCGCACGAGTTGCGCTCGCCGCTGACCGCCTTGACCTTACAAACCAGGAATTTTTCACAGCAGGAGATGTCGGAGCAGGCGCATCACCAATTCAATGCATTTGCGCGCGGCCTGAAACGCGCCAATGATCTGGTCGATCAGCTATTGGCGATGGCGCGCGCGCAACAGGTCCTCCCGACGACGAAGACACCGGTGTCGTTACAGCAGGTGGTACGTGTGGTGTTTGAAGAAATGATGCCGTTTGCCGAAGCTAAAAAAGTCGAGTTGGGGTTTGAGCAGAATATTGACGTGGTGGTGGTTGCTGGTGAAATGGATTTAATCACGCTGGTGCGCAATCTGGTTGATAACGCGATACGTTATTCAGCTGCGGACGCTGCGGTTGATGTGAGGATTAAAGCCGAAGGTGACGGTGATTGCAAATTCGCGCGCATCGAAGTGCGGGACAGCGGTCCCGGCATTTCACTGGAAGAGCGTGCCAGAGTGTTCGATCCTTTTTATCGGGTGCTGGGTACCGGACAGACCGGATCAGGGTTAGGTTTATCGATAGTGAAGAGTATCGTGATTAATCTGCGTGGCGAGATTGCTTTGGATTTTTCCAATCCGGCTGTTCAAAGCGGAACTATTGTCGTCATTAAAATTCCCGTCTTTTAAATAAGTAGTTTTAACAGCGTAATTCCCCTCAGTTGGCTGCTGTCCCAATTCAATGTACTTTCCTTGGATTCTAACGCCGTTAGAAATCAACGCAGTGCAGGGGAGCAGGCGAATGCAAGAAATTCTCATCGAAAATCAAACCGAATTCGACGCATATCTCAGTGAATTGGCCGGCATGGTCATTCTGCAGCAGGGCACGCAGTTTGGCAGTTACAAAGAAGCACAGGCACATGTTGAACATACTACGGCGCAGTTGGCGCAACTGCTACAACATAGTAACGCGCTGTTTGTTGAAGGCCTGACCCATCTGGCCCAACTGATTGGAACCCAATACCAGCCTGTGGCCAGTATTGCCGGCAGAATTTATGCTAGCCTGCATATCCCCAGCGAGGTGGCAAAGATTATCGATACGCAGGTTATAAAAAATAAGGACTCGCTTAAATTATTTTCCGAGGCAGTGAACAGTTTTTACGGCATAGGCGATTTTCATATCGAGGAAAGTGTCATTTCTGTTCTGCTAACCCTGTTCCCGATGGAGCCGCAGCCATTTGCCTGTCTGGGCACGATGATCTGGCGCAAAGAAGGCATTGCAGACGCCGCTGCCTATTATGAAAAAATAGTGGATCTGTTTGAAAGTCCGGTTCTGGATTACTTTGCAGCAGACTGCTATTACAAAGCAGGGAAAAGAAGCGAAGCGAAGACTCTGCTGGGCCGGGCGCTTAGCCATGCAGAGAAATCACCCGGGTTGTACGAGGAAGTAATACCGCTGATACAGCTACTTCTCAAGACGTTTAATCACTCAGCAGGTCATGTAGTAACGTCAGCGCCTCCAGCACTGTCGTATCCGATAAAGCAAGCGCATTGTCTCCCACATACCATTCCACCACAGATTGATTCGGCAACGGCGCATTGGCAGCGCGGTTAAATAACCAGACGCCGTGCCGGGTTGCAATCTGATTGCGAATTTCGATTGCGCGCTCAGCGTCCACCGGCAAATATAAATGAAACAAATTACATTGCGGTATAGCGGGGTTCAATTGTATGCGCGGGAAATGTTTAATGAGTTCTGCCAGCTGTTTGGCTCTGGCCAGATAAGCCGGCATTGCCGCCAACCGCTGATCAAACTGCATCGCCGCTGCAATGACATAAGGAGAACGTCGATAGACACTCCCACCCTGGCGATGCATCCATACTTTGGCAGTCGCGACAAATTCTTTGGATCCCAATAACATCGCACCGGCCAAACCAGCGATCCCTTTATAGAACGAGACATACACCGTATCCATGCCGCTGACGATTTCAGCAAATGAACGTCCGTAAGCTGCCTGCGCTTCCCACAGACGCGCACCATCCAGATGCAGATGGATGTGTTTTTCATTGCAATACACTTTTATGCGTTGCAGCTCTTCCCAACTGGGTAGCTGACCACCGATTTCCCGCATAGGCAGTTCAAGTAACACCGCGCCAAGTTGGTCAGGTATTCGTTCCAGATCACTGCTAGTCCAGCTGCGGCAAGCGTCGCCAAACTGGATAACTTTAAAATGGTCGAGTAACTGATAGTTGCTGTTTTCATGTTTTAAGATGTGTGCAGTCGGATGTAGCGCAACGTGCGAACTGCCGCGTTGCATGCATGCCAGGCGCAACGCCACGGACTGGGCCATGGTGCCGGTAATACAAAACACGCCGGCTTCCAATCCCAGCAAGCCGGCAATTTTCTGCTCAAACTGCTGGATAAATTCACCTTCGCCATACACATCGTGCTGGACATGATGTTGTGCACAGTATGCAGACATCGCCGCGAATTCGGCTGCGGGATCAGGCTGGCTATGTCCAGGTAAAGAGCTGTGGCATGCGCGACGTAGTTGGTCTAGTTCTTGTTCGGTCATTGTGCGGCGTTTATTTGGGTTTGACGATACTGGATTTGTTTGAAATAGCATTAGTTTGAATGGGTGTCCGACAGGCTGTGGGACAAATTCTGCGTTATGCTATCCCAGTCCGTTCGCAGATTTCATTTTGCAGGGGATTTTCAACGTAAAACTGGTGCCGACGCCCAGTTCGGACTGCACGTCGATAGTCCCGCCCAATATGGTGGTGGCGATCCGGCGCGTGATATTTAAACCTATTCCTGAACCGCCGCGTCCAAGACGGGTGGTAAAAAACGGTTCAAATATTTTCTCCAGATTGTTAGGGGCTATGCCTGCACCATCGTCGCTAAAGGTGATGATGGCAGAGTTGGCCTTGTAATCGGTGCCTGATTCCTCAACACTCGCGCGTATGGTGATGCAGCCGTGATCACGTCCGTCAAAGCCGTGACGTATGCTGTTTTGCACCATGTTGATAATGATTTGTTCCAGCGGGCCCGGAAAACTGTCCATCTGTATGCCGTCGGGTATGTCGATCACAAACTGCCACGGATCGTGTTTATAACTGGGCGAGAGACTGGTAATGGTTTCGCGAATAATGGTGGCCAGATCAAACAGACGCTGACGCTCCGAGGTTTGATCGATGGCGACCTGTTTAAAGGTGACGACCAGATTCAATGCGCGCTCCACCGAGCGGCTCGCCAGCGTGGCGATGTCCTGGCTTTCCTTGATAAATTCTTCGATGTTGCTGCGTTTTAGGGAGCCTGACAAATACAGTTTATTGACGTCATTGATCCGGTCCAGCAAAGTCGACAGTGCCAGTTTGGTATTGCCCAGCGGCGTATTCAGTTCATGCGATACGCCGGCCACCATTGCGCCCAGGGCAGAGAGCTTTTCCGACTGGAGCAGATTGTCCTGCATCGAACGCATTTGCGTCATGGCGGTCAGCAGGCGGTTTTCCCGTTCTTTCAGATGCTGATAGTGTCTGATTCGGTTGAGTAAAATATTATCGTCGAGCGGCTTGGTCAGGTAATCGACTGCGCCGACTGCATAGCCGCGCTTGATGAATTCTTCGGATTTAAATACGGCGGTAAGAAAAATAATCGGAATGTCGCGCGTGCGCGATGTCATCTGCAAATGCTGGGCGGTCTCATAGCCGTCCATGCCGGGCATCTGCACGTCGAGCAAAATCAGGTTGAAGTTGTAATCCACGGTCAGCTGCAATGCCTCCGAACCCGAGGTCGCCTCGATAACCTGCACTTCCGGCATGCGGGACAGCAGCTCCTTCAGTAAAAAGCGATTGCCCTCGTTATCATCCACGGCAAGTATTAAAAATCGCTCATCCATTTGCGCTTCCTCCATTGTTCAAGCGATACACGTGACTTCCCGTCATATAAGGTACGAATCCGGCAGCGCGCGCCAGGTGATGCATGCCATCCTGCGGGCCCAGCACAAGAAATCCGTCGCGATGCAGGGATCGTGAAAAGCGCTCCAGTATTTTACTCTGTAGTTCCGGTTTGAAATAAATCATGACATTTCTACAAACGATTAATTGGAATTCGTTAAAGATGCCCTCATCAACCAGCGAGTGGCGATGAAACAGGGCAGAACTGCGTAGCTGCTCTTTCATGGTCAGGTAGCGCGCATTTTTTTCCATGTGATGTTCCAGCCCAATCCGGCCGCCACTTTTTTCATAATTCGGGCGGCTGGTCTCCAGCGATTTTAAAGGAAATAAGCCGGTCTTCGCGATGTCAATCAGGTAGGCATTGAAGTCGGTGGCGAATAAGCGACAGCGCTTGATCAACCCCAGTTCCTCCAGGATGATAGCCAAAGAATAGGGTTCCTCGCCCGTTGCGCATCCGGCGGACCAGAGTTTGATGACCGGAAAACTCTCCAGATACGGAAATATTTTTTCGCGCAACAAACGAAACTGTTCCGGATGCCTGAAAAAAGTACTGACTCCCACCGATATCTCCGACATCATGCGATTGAATAATGTGGCGTCGGAAAATACCGCGCGCTGAAATTCCAGCAAGGTGGTGTGGCCGAATTTGCCCATTAAATTGGACAGGCGACGCTTTAGACTGTCCTGCTGATAGCCGCGGAAATCATAACCGTAATGGCTCACTATGGCGTTAATGAATAAATTCAGATGCAGGTCGGTCAGCGGGGCTACCTCTCCCGCTACACTGTGTGAATTGTCCGACGCACTTTCGCTGGAATGAATGGCTGCCGCAACCAGACTGGTGATAGCCGGCAGCTTCAGAACATGATCAAATTTGCCGGCATTGATCGCCGCGTCAGGCAGCACGCGCGCATTGGCGCACTCTTCACCGTCTTCAATGATGACAGTGGCGCCCAGCTCTTTCAGTCTGGCGCAGCCCACCACGCCGTCCTGGCCGAATCCGCACAGCAGCACGGCCATGACACGATGTTGATATTCCAGCGCTACAGATTCAAACAGGACATCGATCGACGGCCGGGCATATTGCACTGCCGGATCGCGTGTCAGATAGACCAGTCCATGGGCGACTTTCATATGGTGGCCAGGCGGTGCGACATAAATCGTACCCGGTACTACCGGCACCAGATTCTGCGGCATGATGACGTTATAGTCGGTGCGCACCCGCAACAGGTTGTCGAGCAGATTGACCTGATTCTCCAGAATATGCTGCGCGATAAATATTGCCACCTTTCCCATCGGCAGTTGCTCAACGATTTGCAATATTTTATCGAGACTGTTGGCAGAGCCGGCCAGCACAACGGCCTGATACTGGACTATTCTTATTTGATGTGTTTTTGCGGCCACCGGGTGTACCGGGATGTCCAGACGCATCAAATGATGGGTCAGCAAATAATGATAGGTAATGATTTTCAGTTCTATGGCGCGATCAAGACAGCGCGCAATCGCCGATACGATGTCCTGCGGCAGCGTGTCGGCATCGTAAAAATCGATCTGGTGCGGCTGGCCGGCTTCTGCCTCATCCAGCAAATGGATCAGCTTGGCGCGTTCGGCCGGATGCTCCAGCCTGCCAAGCACGCCGATGCGTTTTAAATTGCCCGATGTCTGGAGTGTTATTTTCATGGGCGGTCAGCTTGAATGCTTGCTGGCAGACCAGAACGCCGCCATATTGCACAGCACGTCGTAATCGACCGGTTTGGCGAGATAATCATCGGCGCCCATTTCCAGAATATTTTTTTTGTCTTCGGGCATGGCTTTGGCTGTCAGCGCAATAATGGGTATGGACGTCAGTTTGGGATTGGCGCGTATTGCCGCGATGGTTTGATAGCCGTCCATTTCCGGCATCATGATATCGGTAATGATTAAATCGACTGCGGTATGTTCCAGCATCTCCATCGCACGCCTGCCGTTTAAGGCATTAAAAATATGCGCCTGGTTTTGTTCCAGCGCAGCGGTGATGACAAACAGATTGCGCGGGTCGTCATCCACCACCAGTATCTTTTTATGCGCCAGATTTTTATCGTTGCTACGTCTGGCGGTGGACGTGAGTTGGGGCAGCGCAGCGTGCGACTCGTTTTGCAAAAAGCGTTCAATGTTTTCCTGCAGGCGCTGACCGGCCTGCGGCGCATTGACGATGATGCTGTCGGTATAGCTGCGCAGGCTGGCTTCTTCATCATCGTTAAGGTGTGCATTACCGAAAAACAGCAGCGCGGTTTTCGGATGATTGCTGCGTATTACCCTGGCGACTTCCAGGCCCTGGCCAATTTTAAGATGACTTAAATCAATGACGATCACACCCCAGTCGCGTCCATCGATTGCCGATAGCCGGGTTTGCTCGACGGTGATGTGGTGGATGTCGTAGGAATTCGGACTGGCTTGCAGCATACCCGCCACTTCATTGTCCTGCAGTGTGCTGACGATTAAAATCCGGTTGGATTTAGCCTGCCTGATCGCATCGAGCAATGCTGCTTCGGCTGCTTCGATCTGACTGCTGACTATGGGTTTTTGCAGATAGCCGACGATATCCTGGCGGTTCAGGGTGGTGTCGTGATCGCGGCCGGAAATGATATACACCGGGATCGAAGCCAGTTCGGTATTGCTTTTGATTTCATGGAGAACATCGGTGCCGTCCTTGTCCGGCAGTCCCAAATCGAGCAGGATACCTGCAGGTCTGAATTTCTCGGCCAACAGCAGTCCGTCATTTCCGGTTTGTGCGACCACGGTTTTATAGCCCAGTCTGTGATTGATTTCGACGATGGCGGCGCCGAAGTTGGCGTCGTCATCGATCAGCAAAATAATTTTGTCCTGAGGCTTCAAATTGTTTCTGTCGTCGACTACGGTTTCCGCTGTCACGCGCGCGGCGGCAGGCAGCGGTGTGCTCTGTACAGGAGGTGCAGAGGTAGGAAATGAGGTAGTCGGCAGCGCTTTCGATTCTGGCGGCGTCTCCGGCAGGCATAAGGTAAATTCGCTGCCTTTGCCTTCCACGCTGGTGAGCTTGATACTGCCGCCTAATAATTCTGCGAAGCGCAAACTGATGGTCAGACCCAGTCCGGTGCCGCCGTATTCACGCGACGTGGAACCGTCCACCTGGCGAAATGCATCGAAGATGGTTTTATATTTGTTTTTGGGTATGCCTATGCCGGTATCGGTCACCTGTATCCAGATCGGGTGGGTTTCATGCGGTTCTTTTTTGATCGTGAGTATCACGCTGCCCTGCTTGGTAAACTTAAATGCATTGGACAGCAAATTGCGCAATATCTGCACAACCTTGGCCTGGTCGCTGGTGAATTTTCCTTTGAGCTGATCGCGAATGACAAAATCGATGTGATGACTTTGTGCAGTCGATTCGAACAGGTCCTGCAGTTCCGCGCTGATCGATGAGGTCGAAATTTCTTCGTTATTGATTTCCATGCGCCCGGCGTCGACTTTGGACAAATCGAGCACTTCATTGATCAGTGCCAGCAAATCGTGGCCCGAGCGATGAATGACTTCGGCGCGTTTGGTTTCCTTTTCTGTCAGACGGCCATCGGGATTCTCCAGCATCATTTTAGACAGCAGAATAATCGCGTTGAGCGGCGTCCTCAGTTCATGCGACATGTTGGCGAGGAATTCCGATTTGTAATGATTCGACAGTTCCAGCTGTCTGGCCTTTTCATTGATCTCGGCTTCCGACTGGCGCAATTTCTCGTTGTTGTGCTCCAGCAGTTGATGCTGTTCCTCCATTTGCGCATTGGTCTGCTGCAGTTCTTCGGATTGCTGTTGCAACTGCTGTTGCTGCTCTTCCATGCGCGAATTGATCTCCTGCAGAAATTCGTTTTGTTTGCGCACGTCGCGCTCGGCCATCTCCGACAGGGCAAGCAGCGCATGAATCTGACCGCGCTGTTCGGCAACATACATGAAGGAGGCAATGACTTCGATGGCTGCGCAGAGGTAATCCAGCTTGATTTCGTTAAAGTGCTCCGGGCTGCTGAATTCAATCACGCCGATTAATTTTTTATCTTTCAGTATCGGGTAGGTAAACGTCGAGACTGGCAGCGAACTGGTGGTGCCGGTAACGATAGGGGCTGAACTGCTGTTGCTCGAAGCCAGTATGATGGGAATCTGCTCCAACGCTACCTGGCCGATTGCTCCTTCACCCATCCGAAAGCTTTGACGATAATTGGCGTCGCCGGAGTACATGAAGCTGGCGATCAGATCCAGCAGTTTGGTCTTTTCGTTCAGCATGTACAGCACACCGCGACCGGCACCCAGATAATGACCGATGGTACTGACGGCAATCTCGGCAATTTGTTGGGTCGAGTAGTCGCCGGTTAGCGCGTTCGACAGCTGCGTATTGCCCTTGTTAAGCCAGTTTCTGCGGTCATCCAGATTGCGCGCCGTGCGCAATGCGACCACCATATGATTGATCGCCTGTCCGAGCCGGTCTTTTTCGGAAAGCACCGTCACTTCATCGGCCAGATTGCCGCGCGCGATGGTATCGGCGCGATCGGCCACTTTTTCCATGGTGGTGATGAGCTGCTGGATTTTTGCCATCAGGCTGCGTGTATCGCCGGCCTTCAATTTGATGTGGGTGGAAAGATCGCCCAGCGCCAGTTTGGTCGCGATTTCTGCCGCATCTTCGGGCTCGCCGCCCATCTGTTCCAGTATCGACTGGATACTCAGATAGCCGATGCTGCCGACCACGAGCAGTGTGATTGCGCCGATCAAAAGCAGTAAAAACAGGGCTTCATTTTTACCGGCGGCGGCTTTTTCAGCACTCTTTTTGCCAATGACGAGTTTGTACTGAAAATGCTGGTCGAACACCAGTTGTAATCTTTCGGATAAGTCTGCGGTATCCAACACCTTACCCTGAGCTAAAAATTCCTGGCCTTGTTGCGATTGGGCTATGGCTTCGGTAAGTGCGTGGTTGTAGTCGGCCAATAGCCCTTTTTCTTCTTCAAGCAGGCTTCTGTCAGTCTCGTCGGAAATACAGGATACGTTATAGCAGCCGTTGACTTCATATTTGCTGAGCGCATTCTCCGCCTTTTGGCGATATTGGATAATTTGATTGTGCAGTTGTTCGCGGCTGACATCGCCCGGCGAAAAAATCAGGTTATACGCGGCAGTCCTGGACAGAAAATAATCTCGGCGCAGCTCGTCGAGCAGCAGCAGACTGGGGGCGACATTGATATTTGAATAGTTGGTGCTCGCGTATATTTTTTCGTTCATGTTTTGGCCAACGGCAGCCATTAACGCGATACCGACTACGGCCGCTGCGATTACTGGAACCAATCTTTTCGTAATAGTTAATCTCATCCCTGCTTTCACGGAATTATGGTTGTCGTCGAGTTACCAGATGGCTGAATTGTTTTTTTGAGTATTCATTAAGCTAAATTCAGCTTGTGCAACTACTTTCCTATAGACGAAAAAATTCTATCAGGAAATTTAATATTAGCTGAAATGCCTGGATTTGATAGTTTTTTTTGGGAAAAACCGCTGGTAAATATCCCCTAATTTAATTGGGATAATCGGTGGCAGCAGATTTTTGTTAAGGATATTAATTGACAATTTACGACTGGTCTATATACTGGTCTACTGCTTGACTTTATGCGGGGAATACCATGGAGAATATTGAAATTGGATCATACGAAGCAAAAACAAAATTGCCGGAGTTATTGCGCGGCGTGCAATCAGGCAATCGATACACAATTACTCTGAGAGGGAAGCCGGTAGCCGAATTGGTACCGTCAGATTTATCCAAAAATAATGATGTCGCAGAGGCCGTTGCGCATATGAAGCAATTTATCAAATCGAATCAGCCGATGTCAGGCATTGATACCAAGGCACTAATGGAAGAGGGAAGAGATTGAAGCGATTTGTTCTTGATAATTCCGTCACTATGCGCTGGCTTTTTGGGGATGGTTCGTCTGACGATCAACGATATGCGACTGGCGTGCTGGATTCCATTCAAGATGGAAATGTTATTGTGCCCGGCATTTGGAGTCTTGAAGTTGCGAATGTCATTGCCCGAGCTGAAACTAAATTCGGTTTAGCCGAAGCACGTAGCGCAGATTTTCTACATGCCCTGCAACAAATGCAAATTCAGACGGATGCTATTACGCACCAGCTTGCGTTTGGGGACATTGTTCAATTAGCCCGACGATATAATTTGTCTGCGTATGACGCTGCGTATCTGGAGCTTGCACTAAGAACCGGGCTGCCGTTGGCTACGCTTGATGATGCTCTGCGAAAAGCAGGGAAAAAAGCAGGCGTTCAATTGTTTGCGCCTGCAGCTTGATCAACGTCTAAAAAAATGAATATCCTTGATCACAAACTGGCGGCTAGCTTCGTAGGTTGGGCTGCGCTTCACCAGCCCAACGTTCTTTGAATTGAGAGGAGCGGTAATTTGGGCGTGGAGTGTTGGGCTGGTGAAGCGCAGCCCAACCTACGAAATCCAAACACCATCTGACCAGAATTGGCTTGTTGTCAGGCTTTGGTATTGATCACAAACTGGCCGCCAGTTCAGCACCTTCTTTGATTGCGCGTTTCGCATCCAGCTCGGCCGCCAATTTCGCCCCGCCGATTTTGTGGAAACGTGGGCCGGATTGTTTAGCAGTTTTGGCTGTTTTATCGTCGGTTTGAACCGGCATTAATTCCGCAAGCGAATCCTGACCGGCACACAAAATCACATTATCCACATCCAGTATCTGCGATTTGCCATTGACGGTAATGTGCAGACCGGCGTCGTCGATTTTGTGATATTCGACGCCCGCCATCATGACTACCCCACCACGCTGCAAGGCGGCACGATGTACCCATCCTGAAGTTTTTCCGAGTCCGGCACCGACCTTGGTGGTTTTGCGCTGCAACAGATGGATTTGCCGGAATGCTTTTGCCGGCGTCGTTGCAGATGCCAGACCGCCATTGACGCTGGCATTCAGATCGACACCCCAATCTTCACACCAGTGATCAACACTGACCGGCAGGCTGATACGCGGGTCGTGGATCAGATATTCTGCTACGTCAAATCCTATGCCGCCAGCACCGATGATGGCGACCTTGCCACCTACCGGCTTTTTATGCAGCAGTACGTCGATATATGACAACACCTTGGGATGATCGACACCTTGCAGTGGCGGTGTGCGCGGCACGATGCCGGTCGCGACGATGATCTCATCAAATCCCTGCGCCAATAACTGTTCGCGGGTGACGCGTTGATTCAATTGCAGTTTGACGCCGGTAATCTCGATACGGCGCGCAAAATAGCGCAGCGTTTCAGCAAACTCTTCCTTGCCCGGTACCTGCATGGCGATTTTAAATTGCCCGCCGATGCTGTCGCTGCTGTCGAACAGGGTGACATCGTGCCCGCATTCTGCAGCCACGGTAGAGGCGGACAAACCTGCAGGGCCGCTGCCGATCACCGCCACCTTTTTGGCTTGCGGCTTTTTGCTGTACACCAGTTCGGTCTCATGCGCAGCGCGCGGATTGACCAAACAGCTGGCGCGCTGATTGGAAAAGGTGTGATCCAGGCAGGCCTGATTACAGCCGATACAGGTGTTAATTTCATCAGCACGGTTAGTGGCGACCTTGTTGACGAATTCAGCATCGGCCAAAAATGGACGCGCCATCGACACCATATCGGCATCGCCGCTGGCAATAATATCTTCGGCCATGTCCGGGGTGTTAATGCGGTTGGAGGCCACTACCGGGATCGATACGGCAGCTTTTAAACGTGCCACCACCGATCTGAACGCTGCGCGCGGCACCGACGTAACGATAGTCGGAATGCGCGCTTCATGCCAGCCGAAACCGGTATTCAAAATTGTCACGCCGGCTTTTTCCAGCGCCTGCGCAACCTGCACGACTTCTTCCCAACTGTTGCCGCCTTCAACCAAATCCAGTAACGAGTGACGATACATGATGATGAATTTCGGGCCGACTTCGGCACGGATCTGTTTAACGATTTCTACCGATAAGCGCATCCGGTTTTCGATAGAACCACCCCAGCGATCAGTACGCTGATTGGTGCGCAAACATAAAAACTGATTCAATAAATAACCTTCACTGCCCATGATCTCAACACCGTCGTATCCGGCAGTCTGGGCCAGCTTGGCGCAGCGTGCATAATCGGCGATGGTTTTCTGGATGCCGGCTTCGGTCAGTGCCTTGGGTTTGAATTTCGAGATCGGCGATTTTTTATCCGACGCCGAAACCACAAACGGCTGGTAGCCATACCGTCCGGAATGCAAAATCTGCATCACGATTTTTCCGCCCTCTTTATGCACTGCCTTGGTAATTTTCTGGTGATTGAACACATCCAGCAAATGATTCAGCGTACCGCCGAATGGCAGTAACCACCCTGCGCGATTGGGCGAGATCCCTCCGGTTACCATCAGTCCCACGCCACCCCGCGCGCGCTCGGCAAAGTAGGCGGCCAATTTGGGGTAATGGTAAAAACGATCTTCCAGACCGGTGTGCATCGATCCCATGATGACGCGGTTTTTTAAAGTCGTAAATCCTAAATCCAGTGGGGCGAGTAAATGCGGATGAGTTGTCATGGCAGTGTGAAGTTAAGGCAGAATGCAAGAGCATACACATCGTCGCGCGATGCGCCTAGTGTTTGCTGTAGATATGAAATTCTAAATGTGGCGCGCTGTTCCCAGTCATGCGCTTCTTTGTATTTTAATAAAGACCAGAGTGCAAATCTTTGAGGGATTGCATTTTCGCTACTAGCCAATCGCCAGGTGCGGCGGGCATTCCACCTGAAATAACTGATGGTCGGACAAACGCATCGCAGTGAGTTTTCCACCCCAGACACAGCCGGTATCGAGCCCGATCAGATTCGCTTGCAATTGCAGGCCGATCGCCGACCAGTGGCCAAAAACTATTGTCCCGGTTGCGGTTAATCTGGGCAGGCTAAACCAGGGTGCGTAACCTGGCGGTGTTTTATTCAATCCTTCTTTGCTGTCGAATTCCATCTCGTCATTGGTGGTACAAAAGCGCAGGCGGGTGAGCACATTGACGATGCAACGTAACCGGTCCATGCCGGTGAGTTGTGACGTCCAATGACTCGGCTGATTGCCATACATGTTGCATAAAAAATCAACGAAATTCGGGCCTTGCAGCACCTCTTCAACTTCGTGGGCATAGTCTAGCGTTTGCTGCACGGTCCAGCTCGGCAGCACTCCGGCATGCACGATTAAATGCCCATGCAGATTGACCGCCAGCGGGCGATGGCGCAGCCAGTCCAACAATTGCTCGCGATCCGGCGCATCTAGAATGGGACGTAAATACGCATCGTGATGCGGTCGATGTACACCATAGGCGATACCCAGCAAATTTAAATCGTGGTTACCCAAAATGCTGTTGGCGCGCGTCCCCATGCCGACCAGTTTGCGTAATGTTGGCAGAGATTGCGGGCCGCGGTTCACCAGGTCGCCTGCAACGAACAGATGCGCATTCGGGTCCTGTTTTAATATCAGCGCATGCAACGCGTCCAGCTGCTCGCAACAGCCCTGGATGTCGCCCAGCAGATAAATGTGCTGTGGTTTGGTCTTGATCATTGTCCTGCACCCAAATTGTTGGCAAGGAGTGCACCTGCAGTCGCCTGCTCTTGCAGAGTGCGTAATTCTTCATAGCTGGTGGGCCAGGAATGTAAATGCGGCTCGGTAATTTCTGACAGGCTGCGCAACCACAAGGCATCTTCGTTAAGGCAGGGGATGTAGTGAAATTCTTTGCCGCCGGCCAGCATAAAGGCGCGGCGCACTTCAATATTGATTTCTTCCAGCGTTTCCAGGCAGTCGCCGATAAATCCGGGGCAAATCACGTCGACCCGTTGCGCGCCTTGTTTTGCCAATTTTTCTACAGTGGGTTGAGTGTACGGCTGCAACCATTCAGCGCGTCCAAATCGCGATTGAAACGTGACCATGTATTCATCATCGCGCAACCCCAGACTTTGTGCCAATAATCTGGCGGTTTTTTGACACTCGCAATGATAGGGATCGCCTAGCAGCAGAGTGCGTTTCGGTACGCCGTGAAAACTGATGAGCAGAAGTTTACCGCGCTGGTTTTGTTCCCAATGTTTGAGGATGGAGTTTTTTAACGCCATGATGTAACCGGGATGATCGTGATAATTCCTGATCAAACGCAGCTCCGGTATATTGCGTACTTTTTTATAGTGGTCGAACACGGCATCATAAATCGATGCCGTAGTGGTGCCTGAATATTGCGGATAGGCCGGCAATATTAAAATTTTGTCGCAGCCGCTACTTTGTAACTGAGATAACACGTCAGGTAAGGCCGGTTGCCCGTAGCGCATGGCGGCCACAACATCTACCTGGTGACCCCGTTCTCCCAGATAGCCTTTTAACATCGCGGCCTGTTTTTCGGTATGGACTTTTAATGGTGAACCGTCAGTCGTCCATATCGCAGCATATTTGGCCGCTGATTTTTTTGCGCGGAACGGAATGATGATCAAGTTCAAAATGAACCACCAGATCAGCTTGGGAATTTCGACTACCCGTGGATCAGATAAAAATTCGCGCAGATAGGGACGCAATGCCTGTGCAGTCGGCGCATCCGGCGTACCCAGATTAACCAGCACAACCACAGCCTTACTGACTTTGCCGTGCTTAAATGAACTCGAAGTTTTTGACATGGCACTTAATATGGTACTTAGTTGGTGAGTAGTTCTCTGGCGTGTTTGCGCGTGGTGGCGGTAATTTCCAGTCCTCCCATCATGCGCGCAATTTCCTCAACGCGTGCTTTGTGATCCAGCAGTTCAATGTGTGAATTGGTGCGCGTACCCGTACTCGACGACTGGCTGATTTTGCTGACCTGGAAGTGCTGATCCGCCTGGCTGGCAACTTGCGCCAGGTGTGTCACGCACAGCACCTGCGCCTTTTGGCCGAGGCGTTTCAATAGTCGCCCCACCACTTCGGCTACGCCGCCCCCGATGCCACTGTCCACCTCATCGAAAATCAGTGTGGGCGTCGCAGTGGATGACGATGCGATGACTGAAATAGCCAGCGCGATCCTGGCCAGCTCACCGCCGGAAGCCACTTTGGCCAGCGGTCTGGTTGCAACGCCTGCGTGTCCTGCGACCATAAATTCGATATGTTCCAGGCCGTGCAGGCTGGGCTCGATGGGTGTCAGGGTAATGTTAAAACTGCCGCCCGCCATACTGAGTTCCTGCATCGCGCCGCTCACCGCCGTGCCCAGTTTGCCGGCGGCGCTGGCACGCGCTTTGCTCAACTGCTTTGCGCTGGTCTGATATTGCTGTAACGCCGCCTGTTCCATGGCCTGCAAGGTATCGATGTCGGTGGCCGCGCCCAGCGTGGCAAGTTCGGCCGACAGTGTGTTGAACAGTTCCGGCAATTGTTCGGGTGTGACATGAAATTTTCTTGCGGTGGAATGCAGTGCTTCCACGCGCTGCTCCACCTCGCGCAAACGGTCGGGATCCAATTCTACCCGGCTTAAATAATCGTTTAATGCTGATGTCGCTTCCTGCAAATGGATGCGCGCCGGCTCCAGATTTTCGACTATAGCCTGCAGGCCCGCGTCGTACTCGGTTAACTTGGACAGTCTTTGATTGATAGCCGCAATCTGTTTCAGTATTGGATCATCCGATTCCGAAATCGCATCCAACGCATATTGCGCACCTTCGATCAGGTTGGCTGCGTGCGCCAGACGGCTATGTTCGTTGGTGATGTCCTGCCATTCGCCGACTTGCACCCGAAGTTTGTCCAGTTCGCCTACCTGCCATTCCAGGCGTTCACGTTCCAGCATAACCTGTTTGGCGTTGGTTTCGAACTGGACGCGTTGTTGACGCAAGGCGTGCCAATGTTTGTACAGCCCACCAACCTGAACGACCTGCGGATGCAACTGTGCGTGCGTATCAAGAATGTCGCGCTGCGCGTCGTTCTGCAATAACGACTGATGTGCATGCTGGCCGTGTATGTCAACCAGCAGCGCACCCAGTTCACGCAGTTGTGCCGCAGTGGCGGATACGCCGTTGATATACGCTTTGGAACGTCCGGCATTGTCGATAACGCGACGTAATAAAATCATTCCGTCTTCGACGTCAATGTCTTGTTCAGCCAGCCAGGCGTCGCAGATTGCGTTTGATGAAAACTCGGCGCAGATATCGGCCTTGTTGGCGCCTTCGCGCACCATACTGGCGTCGCCCCGTCCGCCCAGCGTGAGGCTTAAGGCGTCAATCAAGATGGATTTGCCGGCACCGGTTTCCCCGGTCAATACTGAGAACCCGGCAGAAAATTCCAGTTCGATATGTTCGACGATGACAAAATCACGAATAGTAAGTGTGCGTAACATGGTAGTAGTCAGATGCTGGGTTGGTGGGGGAGGAAGGCAATTGCTCAGTAACTCGGTAGCGCAGTATTCTAATTGAGTTGCCCGCCGACCGTCGGATATTCATTCCAGTGCATTTTTTCGCGCAGGGTATGGTAGTAGTTCCAGTTTTTTGGATGCAGAAAGCTGATGTTATGTTTGGAGCGCTGAATATGAATCTGGTCGCCGACAATTAAATGGGCAAACGATTGCATGTCAAAATTAATGCTGGCTTCCCGTATCGCTGAAATTTCAATAATGATTTTGCTGCTGTCCGGGACCACGATAGGGCGGTTTGACAGGGCATGCGGCGCGATCGGCACAAACACGATACCGGCTAAATTCGGATGTAACAAGGGACCACCTGCCGACAATGCATAGGCGGTGGATCCGGTAGGAGTGGAGACGATTAACCCGTCCGAGCGCTGGTTATACATAAAGTGATCATCGACCGTGACTTTCAACTCGACCATGCCGGAACCGGCGCCGCGGGCGACGACGATGTCGTTAAACGCCAGTCCTTCGATAATCTGCTCGCCGTCGCGAATAACCGTGCCTTCCAGCAGCGTGCGATGTTCCAGCTGATTGTGGCCGGCCAAAATTTCGGTCAACACGCTACACATCTGGTCGATAGGAATATCGGTCATAAATCCTAGCCGGCCCTGGTTAATACCGATAAGCGGGACTTGATAAGGAGCCAACTGACGTGCGATACCCAACATGGTACCGTCCCCGCCCAGCACGATGACCAGCTCGGCATGCTGACCTATCTCGGCCGGCACCATCGCGGCAAATTCGGTGATGCCGAGGTTATCGGCAGTCTCCTGTTCCAGGATGACGGTATGACCTTCACTGACCAGTACGCGCGCCAGCCTGAGCAGGTCTTTGGTAATGCCGGCAGCGGAATATTTCCCCACCAATGCGATGGTCTTGGATTCTGTTCGGGTCGTTATTGCGTTTGTCATGGAGGTTGTCATGAGTGTTTGCTGGCCGGGGGTGTCACTGATAAGGGCAAATTAAATCATAGTTCAGCCGGCTATAGAATCATTATGTGCGTTATTCATGTCCAAATTGGTAAGTAACACGAAAAGCAGACTGGTTCCAGATGATAATCGCCTTCCGATCAGGGTGGTCATTTTTGATTTGGATGACACACTTTGAGCATTTTTTCGACTGATTCGTGAAGCAGAACGCGCGTAATTCAACTGGTTGCGAATGAATGCGCCTAAAATAACCGGGCAGCACCGCATAGATCGCATGCGCAATGCGCGACAGCAATTTGCAGCAATTTGATAATACGCGCGTACGCATCAGGCATACTTGAATCTCGGGATTTGACGGAGTTGGAAATATGGTTGCAGAGGTCATCAAATTTAAAAGACATAAGCCTTTGTCTGTTCCTGCCACCCCATTCAGTTTCTGGTTGGTGAATGGGGTATTCCTGCTTGACGCAGCGTGGCATGTCTGGGGATTGGCGACGAATCACAGCAATTTCAGTTTGGCATCCAAATTTTTGCTGGGCTGTACTTTGGCCGTGCTGTTGAAGCAGCAGCTTAAACAGCAACTGCCGCTGAATATTTTAATTGCGATTTTGTTTTGCATCGTCGGTGATGTGCTGCTGCAACCGCTGGATTTAAATTACGCCGATATGGGGGCTGACCGGCCGCTGCATTTTATTCTGGGTGTAATTTGCTTTTGCGTAGCATACGGTCACCTGGTGCTTTACTACATGAATCTGAACCCCGGCTGGCTGGACCAAATCAAAAAACAGCCCGCGCCATTGGCGGCGAATCTGGCCGTGACGTTGCTGGTATTGGTCTGGATGACATTGCATAATCGCGCTCCGGCTTATCTGTTGATCGTGCTCTGGTTATATAGCCCGATAGTCGTCGGTGCGGCAACGCTGGCGATGTATGCGCGCGCTGCGGTGAGCGTTGCGCCATTTGTGGCCCTGGTGGTTGGCAGCAATGCGCTTGTGTTCTCCGATACGATAATCGGGTTGACCGTGTATACAAAAATGGCGATGCCTTGGTTAAGTAATCCGGTGTGGATACTTGCTACCTATATCCTTGGAATTTTTTTAATCTTTAATGCCGTGCTGGTCATCGAAAAACGCAGCGCACCATCAATAAGGTGAATCATGTCCGCGGTTTGCATTAAAATACTCGCATGCAATTAGATAATCGAGCTCAAACTTTACTCAAGGCGTTAGTGGAACGCTATATCGCTGACGGTCAGCCGGTGGGTTCGCGCGCGCTGTCAAAAATCTCCGGATTGGACCTGTCACCGGCCACGATACGCAATGTGATGGCCGACCTGGAAGAAATGGGGTTTGTTGCCAGTCCACATACGTCGGCCGGCCGGATTCCCACGCCGCGCGGGTATCGGGTCTTTGTCGATACGCTGCTGACGGTTCAGCAGGAAGACATCGCCTCACTGGCTTCTAAAATGCAGGCCCTGGACGGACATAATCCACAGCAAAAAATCATCGCCAATGCGGCGCAGATGCTTTCTTCGCTATCGCAGTTTGCCGGTGTGGTGATGACGCCGCGCGCCGAATCGGTGTTCCAGCAAATCGAGTTTCTGCGCCTGTCGGAAAAGCGTATTTTATTGGTGATCGTGGCACCGAATGGTGACGTACAAAATCGTCTATTGCTGACCGAGGTGGATTACACGCCGTCGCAGTTAATCCAGGCGGGGAATTACATTAATCATCATTTTTCCGGAATGGCGCTGTCGGAAGTGCGACAAAAACTGCAAGGAGAGTTGAGCCAGCTGCAAAGTGAATTAAGCAGCTTGATGCAGGCGGCAGTTCAGGCCGGCAGCGATGCCATGCAGGACGCCGGGGAAGCCGTGGTTATTTCCGGCGAGCGCAATCTGCTGAATGTGAACGAGCTTTCATCGAACATGAAATCGTTGCGTCAGCTGTTTGATTTGTTCGAGCAAAAGACCGGTCTGATTAATTTGCTGGACATGTCCAGTCGCGCCAGCGGCGTGCAAATATTTATCGGCGGTGAATCGCAAATGGTGCCCATGGATGACATGAGCATTGTTACTTCTTCCTATCACGTGAACGGCAAGGTGGTCGGGACTCTGGGTGTGATAGGTCCGACACGCATGGCTTACGAACGTGTTATCCCTATCGTCGATATCACTTCCAGGCTGTTATCGAACGCGCTGAGTTACTAGTGTTGCGCTGCATCTGGCCATCGCTTCTATCCACCTCTATTTAATTCTCTCAAAGTCCATCGCATGCAACAGCACACCTTTCTTTGGCACGACTATGAAACGTTCGGCGCCAATACGCGCAGAGACCGTCCCGCCCAATTTGCTGCAATTCGTACCGACGCCGACCTGAATGAAATCGGCGCACCAGTCATGTGGTACTGCCAGCCCGCTCCGGATTTTTTACCTGAGCCGCAGGCCTGTTTAATTACCGGAATCACGCCGCAACATTGTCTGCAGCACGGAATTCCGGAACATCAGTTTGCCCAGCAGATTAATCATGAATTTGCCAAGCCCGGCACAGTTGGAGTGGGATATAACACAATACGTTTCGACGACGAGATTACGCGTTTCATGTTGTGGCGCAATCTGATCGATCCGTATGCGCGCGAATGGCAGAACCAGTGCGGACGCTGGGATATTTTAGACATGCTGCGCACCACCTATGCCTTGCGCCCCGATGGCATAGTCTGGCCCAGGAATGATGAAGGTAAGGTGAGTTTTAAACTGGAACAGTTGTGTGCGGCGAACGGCATCACGCATGAATCGGCACATGATGCGCTGTCGGATGTGCGCGCCACTATCGCACTGGCCAGGCTGGTGCGGAAGTGCCAGCCCAAATTATTTGACTTCTGTTTTTCACTGCACAAAAAAGACAAGGTGATCGCAGAGATCGGTATGCCGGTGCAATCCCCGCTTTTGCATGTAACCGGTATGGTTCCGGTTGAGCAGGGGTGCCTGAGTATCGTGTGGCCGTTGGCACTGCACCCCACCAATAAAAACGAAGTGATCGTATGGAATCTGGCACATGATCCGCGTGAGCTGTTGGGATTGGATGTGGCGACGATACGAACGCGCCTGTTTTCCAGGTCCGACGAACTGGCGGAAGGCGTCACCCGGTTGCCGATCAAGTCGATACATCTGAATAAATCGCCTATCGTGATCAGAAATCTGAAAACGTTAACGCCTGACATGGCGCGGCAGTGGGGTATCTCGGTTGATGATGCGCTGAAAAACGCCGGGTATGCGCTGAACCTGCCGGACTTAAATGCGGTGTGGGAGCAGGTTTATCACCGTGAATTTGCGAATGATCTGGATGTGGATCAGGATTTATATAATGGCTTTATCGGCAATAATGACCGTCGGCTCTTGCAAAGTCTGATCACGTATTCCGGAGAAAAATTGGCGCGGACCGCTACAGAGTTTCAGGATACGCGGTTGGACGAATTACTGTTTCGCTACCGCGCCAGAAATTTTCCGGCTACGTTGACGGAATCGGAAGCCGGTCGGTGGGAGCAGTTGCGCGCCAGTCGCTTTTTCGAAGGCAGTGCGCAGGCGTTAACGCTGGACGACTATTTTGCGGAAATTGATCGCCTGTCAGAGCAGGCCAGTGCGCGTGATCAGGACATATTGGCGGCACTCTATGAGTATGCCGAACAGATAGTTCCTGAACACGCCTAAAGCAGGTGCAGCAGAGGCAGGCGCAGACACAAACAAGTACGCTCAGGCAGGGCGGTTAGGGCAATCTGTCTTGGTGCAGTTGCCGTAAATGGCCAGTGAGTGTTCTGCGATCGTGAAGCCGCGCTCTGTCGCTACCATCTGTTGACGTTTTTCGATTTCGGCATCGTAAAACTCTTCGACCTTACCGCAATTCAGGCAGACTAAATGGTCGTGATGCGAGCCCTCATTGAGTTCGAACACCGCTTTGCCGGTTTCAAAATGATTGCGGTTGAGGATTTCGGCCTGCTCAAATTGGGTTAACACGCGATAAACGGTGGCAAGACCCACATCCATATTGTCATTCAATAGAATTTTATACACATCTTCCGCAGAGAGATGGCGCACATTACTGTTTTGAAAAATTTCCAAAATTTTCTGGCGTGGGAGGGTGGCTTTTAAGCCGCTGGATTTGAGATTGGGTGTATGTGCCATTTTTTCTGTTGGATTCTGAATATCTGCTTTATCATATAATGTTTTCGTCCTGTTGCTCAATGAATTAAGGCTATTTATGCGTATGTTGCAAAATTGTAATGCCAAAAAATATCTGTTATTAAGTCTGCCATTATGCGCTTTGGCGATGATTGCAGGTTGCGTTACTCAAAATCCCCCCATCGCTGGAATACCGGTAGACGTGAATAACACCACGGCGAAGGCAGACGAAAATTCGACGGCCACCACGGCATCTGCAGAGTCGACCAAAGTCGATGCAACTGGAACGGTAGCAACTGCCGGAACCGAAGCTGCAGCGGCAAACGAAAATTTAAGTACCAAGACCGTTGTGCCGGTCGGCTTTGAAAAATTCATGGGCATCTTTACTCCCTACCGCGTCACCATCCAGCAAGGCAATTTCGTTTCGAAAGAAATGGCGGATCAGGTGAAGCTGGGAATGACGCGCGAACAAGTGCGATTCTTGTTGGGTACGGCTTTAATCACCGATATGTTTCATGCGGATCGCTGGGATTATGTTTTTCGTCTGTTAAAACCTAGCGGCGAGTTAACCACTTCGCGCGTTACGGTATTTTTCGAAAAGAGTCTGGTCGCCAAAATTGAACGCGGTGATTTGCCGAATGAGCAGGAATATTTGACCAGAATTACCAACGCTGCGATCGTTGATTCGATTGAACATGTCGACCGTAAGAGCGATAAGCCCAAACCTAAAAAAGACGAGTAACAATAGATGAGCAATCCAGTAAAGAATTCAGAAAAAAGCGCTGTATTAAAAATCGCGGTTGCAGGTGCCTCTGGTCGCATGGGAAGATTGCTGATCGAGGCGATCGGTGCGGCAGATGATGTTGAATTGTCAGGCGCGTTAGATGTGGCCGGCAGCCCTGCGATAGGTGAAGATGCCGCCGCGTTTACCGGAAAGCTGGCAGGGGTCAGGATCAGTTCTGATTTGTCGCATGGGTTGGCGCAGGCGGATTACCTGATCGATTTCACCAGGCCGGATGGCACCTTGAAGCATGTGGCGTATTGTGCGGAACATGGCGTGAAAATGATCATCGGCACTACCGGTTTTGATGAGGCGGGCAAGGCCGTGATTGCACAGGCCGCGCAAAAGATTGCGATTGTTTTTTCACCGAATATGAGTGTCGGCGTGAACGTCACGATGAAGCTGCTGGAGCTGGCGGCCAAAAGTTTTTCCGAAGGCTACGATATCGAAATCATCGAAGCGCATCATCGTCATAAGGTGGATGCTCCATCCGGCACCGCATTAAAAATGGGCGAAGTCATCGCCAAGGCTATCGGTAAAAATCTGGACGATGTTGCCGTCTATGCGCGCGAAGGCGTTACCGGCGAACGTGATCCTTCCACCATCGGATTTTCTGCAATACGCGGCGGTGACATAGTCGGGGACCATACGGTTTTGTTTGCCGGCATCGGCGAGCGTATCGAAATCTCCCATAAATCTTCCTCTCGCGTGACTTACGTTCACGGCAGCCTGCGCGCGGCCCGATTTCTACACAACCAGCAACGTGGTTTGTTCGATATGAATGATGTGCTGGGCCTGAACTAGTCGCATTGAAATAATTGCGTTGCCATGTTAGCGATGCGATGACACGCTGTTTCCTCAAGAACTTTTGATAGTAAAAAAATGCAAGAAAAATATAGCCCCTCACACGTTGAGCACGAAGCTCAGGCCCACTGGCAAAGTACCGATGCGTTTGTCACTGTAGAAAACGATGCGCGTTTCCCAAAAGGTAAATACTACGCCTGTTCAATGCTGCCTTACCCTTCCGGTAAATTGCACATGGGGCACGTCCGTAACTACACCATCAATGACATGCTGTCGCGCCAATTGCGCATGAAAGGCTATAACGTCTTGATGCCGATGGGCTGGGACGCATTTGGATTGCCTGCCGAAAATGCAGCAATTGCCTATAACAAATCACCGGCCGAATGGACTTACGCGAACATCGCCGACATGAAATCGCAAATGCAGCCATTAGGCCTGGCGTTTGACTGGTCGCGTGAAGTGGCGACTTGCGATCCGAATTATTACCGCTGGAACCAGTGGTTCTTTTTAAAGCTGCTGGAAAAAGGCATCGCGTATAAAAAAACCCAGGTCGTGAATTGGGATCCGATAGATAACACGGTCTTGGCCAACGAACAGGTTGTTGACGGGCGCGGATGGCGTTCCGGTGCGCTGGTCGAAAAGCGTGAAATTCCCGGCTACTATTTCGCCATTACACAATATGCAGAAGAACTGCTATCCAGCATCGACGACCTGAACGGCTGGCCGGAGCAGGTGCGTACCATGCAGCGCAACTGGATAGGCAAAAGTGAAGGCGTACGGTTTGCCTTCCCACATGCGATTAAGGATGAAGCCGGCAATCTGATTCAGGATGGAAAACTGTATGTGTTTACGACACGTGCCGACACCATTATGGGGGTGACCTTTTGCGCGGTGGCGGCTGAACATCCGCTGGCTACGCTCGCGGCAAAAAGCAATCCGACCCTGGCTGCATTTATTGATGTATGTAAAACCGGTGGCACGACGGAAGTCGAAATGGCCACCAAGGAAAAAGAAGGCTTGCCTACCGGATTATTCATAACCCATCCGTTGACCGGCAAACAGGTTGAAGTCTGGGTTGGAAACTATGTGTTGATGACCTATGGCGATGGCGCAGTGATGGGCGTGCCGGCGCATGATGAGCGCGATTTTGCATTTGCCAAAAAATATCAGATCGCCATCCGGCAAGTCATCAACGTAGTTGGTGCCAGTGAAAGTGCCAAGTTCGGTCTGGATGCCTGGCAGGAATGGTATGGCGACAAGCAGCGCGGCACCACGATTAATTCAGGTAAGTACGACGGTTTGAACTGTCAGGACGCGATCAATGCCGTGGCAGCGGATCTGGTTGCGCAAGGCCTGGGTGAAAAGAAAACCACCTGGCGATTGCGCGACTGGGGCATTAGCCGTCAGCGCTACTGGGGTACGCCCATTCCAATTATTCATTGCGATGCGTGCGGCTCGGTGCCGGTGCCGTTGCAGGATTTGCCGGTCATTTTGCCGACAGATTGTATTCCGGACGGTTCAGGCAATCCGCTTAAGCATCGTGCCGATTTTTTAAATGTCCCCTGTCCGACCTGCGGCAAACCGGCGCAGCGCGAAACCGACACCATGGATACCTTTGTCGATTCTAGTTGGTATTACATGCGCTATACCAGCCCGGATGCGTTGACCATGGTCGACGAACGCAATGATTACTGGATGGCGATGGATCAGTACATCGGCGGCGTTGAGCATGCCGTGATGCATTTGCTGTATGCGCGTTTCTGGACCAAGGCCATGCGTGATATCGGTCTGGTGAAGTTTGATGAACCGTTTAAAAATTTATTCACGCAAGGTATGTTGTTGAATGAATCGTTCTATCGTGAAGATGCGGCCGGGAAAAAAACCTGGTACTACCCTGACGAAGTGGCGGTTGCGTATGATGAAAAAGGTCGTCCTGTTTCTGCCAGTCTGAAAGGCGATGGTCTTGCCGTACAGATGGGCGGCATTGAGAAAATGTCGAAATCAAAAAACAATGTGGTAGAGCCGAAAGATATTATCAGTCGCTTTGGTGCCGATACTGCACGGTTGTTTACCATGTTTGCCGGTCCGCCGGATCAAAGTGCCGCATGGAGCGATACCGGCGTAGAAGGCGCTGCGAGGTATCTGCGCCGCCTGTGGGCCAGTGGATATAAGCATGCTTCGACAGTGAAGAGCGCGCCCCTGATTAATTCTGCGCAGGCGAATGACTACGCTGAACACGTTAAGGCGTTGCGACGCGAAGTGTATTTGACGTTAAAGCAGATCGATTACGATTACGACAAACTGCAATACAACACGGTCGTGTCGGGCGCGATGAAATTGCTGAATGCAATCGAAGCATTTCAGGTCAACGGCAATGGACATACTGCCGCTCTGAAAGAAGCGTTCAGCATACTGTTACGTGCTTTGTATCCGGTCTGTCCGCATATCTGTCACGCGCTGTGGAATGAAATGGGATTGGCAGATACGGCTGGCAACAGCGAAATCATCAACGCTGCCTGGCCCAAAGTCGACGAAGCGGCGCTGGTGCAGAACGAAATCGAATTGATGGTGCAGGTGAACGGCAAGCTGCGCGGCGCTATTGTCGTGGCGCGCGATGCCGACAAAGCCAGCATTGAAGCGATCGCCCTGGCGCATGAGCACGTGCAAAAATTCTTAACTGGCGTACCGAAAAAAATCATCGTCGTGCCAGGTAAATTGATCAATATTGTGGTTTAACTCGCGAGCATCGCACTATGTTATTGAAAAAACGCTGGCTGCTGTTTTTTGTACTGTTGTCGCTACTTTCGGCTTGTGGATTCCATCTGCGCGGTGCCAGCCAGTTTCCGTTTAAAACTATCTATGTGCTTGGCTCTGACGCGACACCATTCGGTGCGGCGTTGCGTCGCAATCTGAAAGGGCAGGAAAACGCCAAGCTGGTTGACAGTGAAGCCAATGCGGATGTGGTCCTGCAGATCATGTCGGAGCGGCCTGAAAAAGTAATTTTGTCCTTGACCGTGCAAGGTCTGGTGCGCGAATACACGCTGAATAGTTATATGACATTCCAGGTGCGCAATAGCTACGGAAAAATTTACATCCCGCCAACCACGATATTGTTACACCGTGTGATCAGTTATAACGAAAACGTGGTGTTGTCCAAAACGGCTGAAGAAGCCATGCTGTACAAAGACATGCAGGCAGATATGGTTCAGCAGGTGGTGCGGCGTCTTGCTTTGATGAATATGGAATAGCTGTGCAACTCCGACTTGATGCACTTGATACGCACCTTGCCAAAACGCTGGCGCCGCTATATGTGGTAACCAGTGATGAGCATTTGCTGGCGCAACAGGCGCTGGACAAAATACGCAGTAAAGCACGGCAGGATGGATTTTTAGAACGTGAAATTCTCTCGGTTGATCGCAGTTTTAAATGGGGCGCGCTGCTGGCAGCGAATCAAAGTCAGTCTTTATTTGGCGATAAAAAAATTATCGATCTGCGTATTCCTACCGGAAAACCTGGCAGAGACGGCGGTCAGGCGCTGCAAGACTATGTGACCCAGCTAAGCAAAAATCCCAGTCCGGATAATGTGACGATTATCAGTTATCCAAAATTAGACTGGGCCAGTCAAAAATCGGCATGGGTTACCCGCTTGCAGGAGGCCGCTGTTTATCTCGATATTCCATTGATCGAACGCGCGCAATTACCTGGCTGGATCGCACGGGGATTGAAGGAACAGGGACAAAGTGCCGAGCGCGATGCGCTTGAATTTATTGCAGATCGGGTCGAAGGCAATCTGCTGGCTGCGCATCAGGAAATTCAAAAACTGGGTTTGCTGTATCCGGCGGGCGCATTGTCTGCCGAACAAATTCAGGAAGCGGTATTGAATGTCGCCCGTTATGACGTGTTCAAATTAAACGAAGCGATCTTGCAAGGTGATGTAACGCGACTCGTGCGAATGCTGGATGGATTAAAAGGTGAGGGCGAAGCATTGCCCCTGGTGTTGTGGGCATTGGCGGAAGAATGCCGTGCGCTGCTCAAAATAAAAATCGGCATGCAGGATGGACGACCGCTCGCCGTGCTCTTTAAAGAGCAGCGTATTTGGGGCGGGCGCGAGCGTTTGATGGAGCCGGCGTTGCGGCGCCTGAGCGTGGGCACTTTGCAAAACGCATTAAAAAATGCCGCGCAAATCGATAAATTGATTAAAGGTTTGCGTGTAAAAAAATTATCGGGCGATGCCTGGGACGCGGTATTGCAGTTATCGTTGTCGCTGGCGCGTCCTTCACACTAAACGGCTTATTAAGTGCCAAACTAAGCGGCTAATCATCATGACGGTCATGGATATTTCAAATTATATGCAACAGGTCGGGCAGCAGGCGAAAAGCGCCAGCCGTGCGATGGCACGTGCGTCAAGTGCGCAAAAAGATCAGGCATTGCGACTCATTGCTGCGGCAATTCTGCGTGAGATAGCGGCAATACAAGCCGCCAATCAGTTAGATCTGGATGCGGCGCGCGCTAACGGATTGGCCGCTGCACTACTGGACCGACTGAGTATGTCTGATGCCGCGATACGCAATATGGCTGAAGGTTTATTGCAGATCGCCTCATTGCCGGATCCGATAGGTGAAATCAGCGACCTCAAATTTCGACCCAGTGGTATCCAGGTTGGACAGATGCGGGTGCCGTTGGGCGTGATCGGTATTATTTATGAAGCGCGGCCCAATGTGACTGTGGATGCCGCAGGTCTGTGTATTAAGAGTGGTAACGCGACCATTTTACGTGGTGGTTCGGAAGCGATACATTGCAATCAGGTTCTGGCGAAGTTGGTGCAGGAAGGATTGATCGGCGCAGGTTTGCCGGTACAGGCGGTGCAGGTTATTGAAACTACCGACAGAGCCGCAGTGGGAAAATTAATCACCATGCCCGAATTTGTGGATGTGATCGTGCCGCGCGGCGGCAAGGGTTTGATCGAGCGGCTAATCAATGAAGCTACTGTGCCGATGATTAAACATCTGGATGGCATCTGCCATGTGTATATCGATGACAAGGCGGATTTAACTAAAGCGGCGAACATTGCGTTCAATGCCAAATGTCATCGCTACGGCACCTGCAACACGATGGAAACCCTGCTTGTTGCGCGCGCGGTTGTCGCGCCAATTTTGCAGACCTTGTCTACGCTGTACGCTGACAAGCAGGTCGAGTTGCGCTGCGACGATGAGGCTTATGCTTTGCTCGCGGAATACCCATATCTGGCGCACGCGCAGGAGAAGGATTGGGGCACTGAATATCTGGCGCCTATCCTGTCGGTTAAAGTTGTGGCGGATCTTGATGAAGCTATCGCGCATATCAATCGGTACTCCTCGCAACATACCGATGCGATAGTGACTGAAGACTACAGCCGCTCCTTGCGGTTTATGCGCGAAGTTGATTCTGCTTCCGTGATGGTCAATGCATCGACGCGCTTTGCAGACGGATTTGAATTTGGTCTGGGTGCAGAAATTGGCATCTCCACCGATAAATTGCATGCGCGTGGCCCTGTCGGTTTGCACGGTTTGACCTCAGTAAAGTACATAGTTTTTGGGAATGGCGAAGTGCGGAACTAAGTTATAAAGATAAGTTACGAAACTAAGTTACTAAAATAAGTTACGAATTAACCTCGATTGGGATAACTATGTTGTGGATTAAAGCGTTACATATCGTATTTGTGATGGCGTGGTTTGCCGGTTTATTTTATCTGCCGCGCATCTTTGTCAATCTGGCGGAGGACAACGCTGGTGCAGCAACCGGGAGATTACTCAAGATGGCCCGTAAATTGTATCGATTTACAGCGTGGCTGGGCGTGGTCGCCATTATCTTCGGCCTGATTTTGTTTCTCGGTTATGGAATTGGCCGGGGACCTGGAAACAACTGGATGCACGCCAAACTCGGTATGGTGGTGCTGATCCTCGGGTATCAACATGCCTGCGGCAGTTTATTGAAAAAATTTGAGCAGGGTAAAAATCGACATAGCCATATCTGGTATCGGTATTTCAATGAAATTCCTGTGTTGATGTTACTGATCGTGGTGTGTTTAGTTGTCGTTAAACCTTTCTAGGAGTGCGAATGCGGACTAAAGAAAATCGTGGTTGTGAATATTATTTTTCACCCATTTCACCATGGTCTTATTTGGGCCACCAGCGACTGCTGGCCCTGGCCGCACAACACGGAATAAAAATTGACATGAAGCCCATCGATATGGCGCAGCTATACGCAGCGTCCGGTGGCCTTCCGTTGGCCAAGCGCGCTCCGCAGCGACAGGCGTACCGATTGCAGGAACTACAGCGTTGGAGCGATTATCTGGCGATGCCTATCAATGTGCAGCCGGCATTTTTTCCGGTGTCGGGTGATTTGTCCGCGAAATTATTAATCGCCGTACAGCTGGCGCATGGCACTGAAGCTGCGCTGAATTTATGTACAGACATCATGCGTGCGCTGTGGTCGGAGCAAAAAAATATCGCTGACGAAGCAACGCTGATCTCGCTGGCTGATCTCGCTGAAATGGATGGCGTGGCGTTGCTCAAGTCTGCCGAGACCGCAAGCATTGCCGCGCAATATCAACAGCATACGCAACAGGCCATAGCCGCCAACGTGTTTGGCGTACCCTGGTACGTATTTGAAGGACAGGCTTACTGGGGGCAGGACCGATTGGATTTTTTGGAAAGAGCTTTTGCCGCGTCGTAGATGGCAAAATGGAACAGGATACAAACTGGGTTTGTATCCTAAATTAAGGTAGTAAAACGGATAAAGGGTATCCCATGACACACAAGTATTCTTATTTTTGCCCCTGCCCACGCGGCATGGAGCAAGCCTTGGCCGACGAACTGGCTGAAATTTCATCCCTGCATACCCCGACTTTACACGTGCACAATCAGGTGCCGGGTGGCGTGCATTGTTCTGGTCAGATCACGGACGCCTATCACGTCAATTTGCATTCACGTATCGCTTCGCGTGTGCTGTTGCGCATGGCGCACAAAAGCTATAGCAATGAAAATGATATTTATGACCTGACTCTGGAGCAGCATTGGGAAGACTGGTTCAGTATCCATCACACCATACGGGTCGATGTGACCGCGATTAAATCGCCGTTACGCAGCCTTGAATTTACTACGCTAAAAATTAAAGACGCGGTGTGTGACCGGTTTCGAGATCTGTGCAATGCGCGTCCGTCGGTCGACACGCAAACGCCGGATATTCGCCTGGTTGGTTTTTTAGACGCGCGTAATTTCACTCTCTATATTGATACGTCGGGCGAACCGTTATTTAAACGCGGCTGGCGCATGGACACCGGTGATGCTCCTCTGCGCGAAAATTTGGCGGCCGGATTATTGCGGGTGGCAGGCTGGAAACCAGGCATGACCCTGTTTGATCCGATGTGCGGTTCAGGCACCATCCTGGCTGAAGCGGCGCAAATGTTGGCGGGGATACCGCCAGGTTTGCATCGCGAATTTGCGTTTGAAAAATTCGGCAACTTTGATGCGGCAAGCTGGAAAGAGATTAAAGCGGCGATCAAGATTAAAGAAGTCAGCGGTGCGCCAACCATTTTTGGCAGTGATATCTCCGGTGATATGGTCGTCATGACGCGTAGCAATTTGAATAAAGCCGGTATTCGTTTCGAGATTCCGCTCAAGCAGATCGAAGCGCAACAAATTCAGGCGCCGCCGTCTGAGATCGCCGGAATTATGTTGACCAATCCTCCCTACGGCGAACGTATCGGTGTGCGTGGCGACAGCACGCTGGAAACCGATGAGCTGGCGCAGGGATTCTTTAGCGCGTTCGGCACAACCTTAAAGCAGCGTTTCGCCGGCTGGCAGGTATTTTTATTTACGGCCGATCTGACGTTGCCAAAAATGCTGAGGCTGAAAGAGGCGCGCAAGACGCCGTTTTTTAATGGCGCACTGGAGTGCCGGTTATTTCGCTTCGATATGGTCGCCGGCTTTAATCGCCGTGATGCGGCGAAACCGAAAGAAGAGTGATTAACCAGCTGGACTGTAATAGATGACTCAGTAGTGTCTGCCACGATGGCACTGCTAATTCATCTGACACAGTTCAATAATTGATTTTTCGCGACGGGTGGAAATTTCCTGAATAAGGTATCCTTCCACCTTCATTTGAACGTTGGAGATTTGTGATGCAGCAGGCTAAAAAATTGAATCCGCCGAACTTGAACGACCCCACCTTATTTAACAATCACCTCTTTATTAATGATCAATGGATCGCTTCAGACAGCCAGTTTGACGTGCGTAATCCGGCGAACGGCCAATTAATTACCCAGGTAGCGAATGCCACGGTTGAGCAGGCGCAGACTGCTATCGATGTAGCGCACGCGGCGTTTCCAGCTTGGGCTGCAAAGACGGGTAAGCAACGTGCCGAAGTGTTACGCAAATGGTTTGATTTAATCCTGCTGCACACCGAGGACCTGGCTCTGATATTGACTGCCGAGCAGGGTAAGCCGATTAGTGAAGCGCGTGGCGAAGTCGTGTATGCCGCCAGTTTTGTGGAATGGTTTGCAGAAGAAGCGAAGCGGGTCTCAGGTGAAGTCATGGCGTCGACCTGGACCGACAAACGGATGGTGATGTTAAAACAGCCCATCGGCGTATGCGCCGCAATTACACCCTGGAATTTCCCGTTAGGCATGATCACGCGCAAGGTTGCCCCTGCTATTGCTGCAGGCTGCAGCATCGTGATCAAACCTGCAGAACAGACGCCATTATCGGCGTTGGCGCTGGTTGAGTTGGCGCGCCGCGCCGGCTTGCCGGCAGGTGTGCTGAGCGTGGTGACCGCGGATAGTGATAACTCCATCGCCATCGGCAAATTGCTGTGCTCAAGTAAAACGGTAAGACATATATCGTTTACGGGTTCAACACCGGTAGGCCGGATTCTGATGCAGCAGTCTTCACCAACGGTCAAAAAGATGGCGTTGGAATTAGGCGGTCATGCGCCGTTTATTGTTTTTGAAGACGCCGATATTGACGCTGCAGTGGAAGGTGCTGTGCAATCGAAGTATCGCAACGCGGGTCAAACCTGCGTTTGTACCAATCGCTTCTATGTGCACAGTTCGCTGTACGACAGTTTCGTCTCAAAACTTGCTGCGAAAGTTAGCGCCATACAGGTGGGTGATGGAATGACCAAGGGCGTGTTGCAAGGTCCGATGATAGATGGTCAGGCCATAGAGAAAGTTGAACAGCATGTGAAGGATGCCATCAGTAAGGGCGCTACGTTGGTGGCTGGCGGAAAACCACATGCTCTGGGCGGTTACTTCTACGAACCCACCCTGTTATCCAATGTGAGTAATGACATGCAAATCATGTCGGAAGAGACATTTGGACCAGTCGCAGCCGTCATGAAATTTGAAACTGAAGCGGAAGTGATTGCTGCGGCGAATAATACCGATTTCGGATTGGCATCCTATTTTTATTCGCGTGATATCGGTCGCATCTGGCGCGTTGCCGAAAAATTGGAATACGGTATGGTCGGCATAAATACGGGATTGTTTTCCAATGAAGTAGCGCCGTTCGGTGGTGTTAAACAATCGGGATTGGGTCGCGAGGGTTCCAAATACGGCATGGATGAATATTTGGAAATGAAATATTTATGTATGGGCGGTCTTTGATTTTCAGGCTTGATTCCGGAAGTAAGTAATGTTGAAAAGTGAAGCAACTCACCTTGCTTCACATTGATTTTTTAAGTGATTTTTTCCATGTCTCCCAGTACACCAGACGACGCAACGTCGCTAGCCCATAAAAAAAGTACGCAGCTGGCGATATTGTTAGCGGCACTCTCAATGCTGGGTCCATTTTCAGTAGATGCCTACCTGCCGGCGTTCCCTGCGATTCAGGCATCGTTGCATGTCAGCGCAATCGAAGTCCAGCAAACCCTGACTGCTTATATGTTGTCATTCGCGTTCATGATGCTATGGCATGGTGCCATTTCGGACGCATTGGGGCGTCGCAACATTATTCTGGTGTCTCTGTTTGTATTTGCGGTCGCTACGTTGGGTTGTGCCGCCGCACATACGATCCACTATTTGTGGGTATTTCGTATCCTGCAGGGTGTTTCCGCTGGCGCTGGTATGGTGGTCGGACGCGCCATCATCCGCGATTTGTATTCAGGACCTGCCGCACAGCGACTCTTGTCGCTAGTCACGATGATTTTCTCGATTGCACCCGCAATCGCGCCGATTTTAGGTGGATGGGTGGTGACGCTCACTGACTGGCGTTCGATATTTCTATTTCTGTTTGTATATACCGGAGTATTAATCTGGTTTTGCTTTCGCTATTTACCTGAGTCATTGCCCAAAGAAAAACGCCATGAGTTTAGCATCCCCATTTTGGTGGATAACTATAAGGCGGTATTTAGCTCACCTTCTTTTTACCTGCAATCGGGCACGGTGGCGTTCAATTTTGCCGGTTTGTTTTTGTATGTCGCATCGGCGCCAGTATTTTTAACCCAGCATTTGGGCCTGTCGGCGCGCGGATTCGGTTGGCAGTTTGTGCCGATGGTGGGCGGCATTTTCCTGGGCGCACTGGGTGCAAACCGTATGGCAGGAAGAATTCCGTTATTTCGTCAGGTGCGTATAGGTTATTTTTTCCTGGCCGGCGCGGCCGTTTGTAATGTTGTGTATCACGTAATTTTCCCTCCGGCAATTCCTTGGTCGGTTATGCCGCTATTCTTCTATGCGATAGGCATGTCGTTTGTAGCCCCGGGAGTTACCTTGATGACATTGGATTTGTTCCCCAATTCCCGGGGAATAGTGGCGTCCTGCCAATCCTGTGCCGTCACCTTTTTAGGAGCAATCGTCGCGGGTGTTATTGCCCCGCTTTTAGAAAATTCCGCCTCATGGTTGGCCTTCGGTCAATTCACCTTAGTCTGTTGTGCCATGCTGTGTTGGCACATGTCAAAAAGAGCACACAAAGAGTTACTGACTCATTAGTCAAATAAAAATTGTTGCCAAATGTTATCAAACAACACTAGGTATTTATACTTATTGAGTGATCTATACCCCAACGATAAAGTCTCGTCAACCAAAAAACGGTGCAATGCAGCAATCAATTAATTCTCTATTAATTAAGAGATTTACCCTTGAAAAAGTAAATTTGGCCGCAATTTGGTTATTAATAATAATTTTTTTGCGCTTAATGCAGTTCATTTAGTTTTGCACTATGTGCGCTGCATCATGATGACAATCAAATATTGTTGCTGCTGATGATCTCCCTAGCTTCATGTCGAACTAGACGGATAAATCATTAAATATTCTTTGGAAAGATAAATATGAAAAAAACACTATTAGCTATTTCTTTACTGGGTACTTTCGGCGTTGCGTCCGCACAATCAAGCGTTACTGCTTACGGAACATTAGATGCCGGTATCAGTTCAACCATAGGCGCAAACTCAGCCGGTCCTGTTACTCAGGTTGAAAGCGGTCAGGAATCCTATTCACGTTTGGGCTTTAAGGGCAGCGAAGATTTAGGCGATGGCATGAAAGCGATATTTGTATTGGAAGCAGGTATTGTGCTGAATAACGGTACTTCTGGCTTAAATGGTATCGGCAACAACGTTCCTGTTGACCAAAATAACAGCCTGTTTAGCAGCCAGGCATATGTCGGTATCGGCGGTAACTACGGCACTTTGACTATCGGTCGCCAATTTACGCCGTTGTACCAGGCTTATGGCTCGATCGATCCATTCGTTAACGGTTTTGCTGCAAACATCAATAATTTCTTCGGCACCGATGCGAACAACAATTCCAATTATGAGCGCATGAGTAATGCAGCTGTCTACACCACAGCTGATAATTTATATGGATTTAAAGGTTCGGTCGCTTACGGTTTTGGTGGTGTTGCCGGCGATACTTCTGCGCAAAGTCAGGTGGGCGCATCGTTGGGTTATGCAAATGGCCCATTGACTGTTTCCTACGCATTCCATCAAGCGAATAACGAACAAAATGGTCAGGTTGGCGTTTCAACCGATACGTTCAAAACGAATTTTCTTGGCGCTGCTTATGATTTCGGCGTAGTTAAAGTTCACGCTGCATTTGATCAAAATCAACAAGGCGATACATTTAAAACCCAAGATTACCTGGTTGGTGTGACGGTTCCATTTGGCGCGCATGCTGTGTTCGCTGACTACACCCATAAGGATAACAAGCTGATTGACAATGCGGACGCGTCACAATATGCAGTGGGTTATACCTACAGTTTGTCCAAGCGCACTAATCTGTACACGGCGTATACCTATGTGAAAAATCAGGACAATTCCATGATAGACACAGAAGTTGCTGGCAACGCTGTTGGCACATTCCAGGTTGGTATGCGCCACTCGTTCTAATGTAGTTCGGTAGTGAAAATGTAAATAAGAAGGGCAGCTCAGGCTGCCCTTTTTTAATTTATAAAATACGACAGCTTGACGTCTGATGATTCGTGCGAGATTTTTATTGGACCGGATTTACAAGGGAAGCTTCAATGTAATGACTTGCCACCACATTTTGAAATCGCCCATCAGGCTGTATAGCGGATGTTTAAACGTGGCAGGCCGGTTTTTTTCAAATACAAAATGGCCCAGCCACGCAAAACCATAGCCGACAACTGGGAGTAACCAGAGCAATAACCAGTCTGTCGAAATGATCGCGAAAATGCCGATCAAAATAATCAGGCTGGTTCCGATGACGTGCAATCTGCGAGAAATTTTATTGGTATGTTCAGTTAGGTAAAACAAATAAAAATCAGCGAAGGATGTGAAGTTGGCGGAATCAGTCATAAAACTCCTGTAATAAGTGGCACGGAATTAAACAAATTATTCAATAAAAAACGGCTCGATCAAAGCATGATCGAGCCGTTAGTTTTTCATCATGGCGTGATGAATGAGCTGGCAGTTAAGGTAAGAATTTCCAGGTGTCGCTCAGACGGCCATCAGAACCAACTGCATCGTAACCGCTACCGCCGAACATCCAGAAGTTTCCTACTGAGTCATTCCAGCTTGATGCTGCAAAACGACTGCCGGGCATATTGCCGTTTGCAAGTACGCCTAGCGTTCCGTAATAACCAGTAGCGGCACCATTGTAAGAACCGTTAACCCAAACCCACGCGCCTGTCGAGACCTGGTATTCCCATAAATCGTTTAAGACCGTGTAAGTGCCGGAAGAGTTAATACCATTGCCGCCAAATACCCACAGATTATTGCTTCCGTCTATCCAGCCTGCAGCGCCGGAACGGCCGCCAGGATAGTTCGCGGTTGAAGCCACATCGTTTGTGCCATAAGCGCCAATCGCGTTGATTAACTGGCTGCCGCTAACCCAGGTCCATTGGTTGGTGGTCGGATTGAATTTCCAGAGATCGTTCAATGTGCCATAGGACGCAGCAGAGTCCCAACCTTGTCCGCCAAACAGCCAGAAGTTACCCGACGAATCTATCCATGTAGTTGCCGATTGACGCGCACCTGGAAAAATTGAGCTTGATGGATTTCCCGTAGCACTTCCATATACGCCAGCCTGGTTTAATGCTTGTGAGCCGCTGATCCAGGTCCACTGTTTTGTGGTCGGGTTAAATTGCCATAAATCATTTTGTTGTCCGGATAGATTATTTATATATCCGTTACCGCCAAACATGTAGAACATACCTGATGTACTGGTCCAATGAGCGGCATCGTCACGAGGATTGGGCAGGTTGGATGATGACGCAACGCCCTGAGTGCCCCAGCTATAGGTCGTTGAATTAGCAGAACTCGGTCCACCTTGCCATGTCCACCAATTTGTTGACGGGCTGTATGACCACATATCGTTGGTATAGCCTATCAGGCCATTGGCATCACTTCCGTAACCACCGAACATCCAGAAATTTCCAGATGCATCGATCCAGGTTGAGCCTAAAGTGCGCTGTCCTGGTACGTTGGCTGCTGCGGCTGTGCCGAGTGTGCCATAGGTTCCGGCCGTAACCGAAGATGAACTCGAATTGCCCGCCACCCAATTCCATTGCAGCGTTGAAGTGTTGAAACTCCACATATCGCTGTAACCGCCAGCTCCGCCGAATACCCAGAATACGCCGCTTGAATCTTTCCATGTCATGGCGCCATATCGTCCGCTTGGTTGGCCAGTAGAGGTAGGTGTTCCTTGAGTCGTGTAATAGCCCAGGCTATTTGCTACGTTAGTGCCTGATTCCCACGTCCAGTTTGTAAGCGCTTGTGGGATGGATGAAGAATCGCCATGTCCTTTACAGCCGACCAAAAAAACAGCTGCGATTGCAGCAGATACCAGGTACCGGTTAACTCTTATTGCAAACATAATAATTTCATTTCATGAATAGGACAGGCATTATCTGGGCAGGGGATGAATAAAGTCAATATTAAAGTTGTAGTTTTAAATCAAGTCGCTAGAGGAGAATTTTACTGTTTCGATTGATTAAACATGCGGCTTGCTGCGCTATATCCTTTCCCGAGTTAAGTATTGCCCATCATATGGTTGCCGCGCTAACGACACTACCGGCATTCGACCGCTCTGCGTTGCTCATACCGGCAACCGAACCCTATCCGAAATGAAATGACGCAACTTGCAAATGCTTTCGCGGTGAAGTACGCAGCGTTCATGTCTGTAACAAAGCCGAATCGCGTCGCATAAGCGGAATTCGATGTTGGCTGTCAAAAAGATGCTCATAGGTATAAACGACAATTAGTCAAATTCATAATCTTTTGAAATAATAAAAAAGCAATACTTGAGTGGCAATTTTGAATTTGTATTCTATCTACGGATGAGTTGCCTGTTTTGCACGCTGACGTAGGCAAATGCAAGGATTTTCTTAGGTAATTGTTCAACTTTGACTTTTAGCGTTGCGGTAAGAGCCTCTGCTACTGCCGAGGTTGATTTTTAATCACTTGGGTTCGGTACCCCTAATTAGATAACAGAGGAATTTATGCATAAAAAAAAGTTGTTCACCTTTCTTGCATCACTGGCAGCAAGCAATGCGTTTGCGCAAGAATCAAATGTCTCCATTTACGGTGTCATTGACACTATGGTGCGCTACACAACCAATGAAGTGACCGATGGTACGGTTGGCGACAAAGTCAAGCTGGGGCAGGGAGGGGCGTTGCAGGGATCTCGTCTGGGTTTTAAAGGGGAAGAGAATCTGGGTGATGGCACCTCAGCTGTATTTAAATTGGAAATGGGATTTAGCAGCAGTAACGGAGAAAGTGATCAACAGGGGCAGTTATTCGGACGTCAGGCTTATGTGGGATTGAAAGACAAATCGTGGGGAGAAATTGATGTAGGTCGTCAATATGGCGTGGCGTTTGATACGCTTGGCAATTACGATCCGGTCGGCATGGGTAATATGCCTGAAAATGAGTGGCAGCTTTTTCTGATGGGTGTGCGCTTCGATAACACGCTGAAGTATACAAACAGTTGGGGGCCGGTCAAAGCAGAAGTGCAGTATTCAATTGGTGGGCAGTCGGGTTCCAATAAAATTGGCGCAACTAGCGGATTCGCTCTGCATTATGTCGACGGCCCATTTGCCGTTGGTGTCTTCGATCAGCAATCTTACGATGCAGATTCAAATGGTCTGAATGTCGCCGGCATAGGTGCCTCCTATTTAATCGATACCACGACGCTATACTTAAATTACTTCAACGCAAAACGTGATCCCGGTTTTGCAAAGGCAGCGAATCTTTCAGGTGGCCCGCTGGCCAATACCAGCCTGATGGGTAACGCTGATAATGCATTGCAGCGCACGGATGGCGTAGTGACTGCCGGTGTTCAGTTTAAGGCAACGCCCCAAACAGCGTACACCGTGGGCTACATGGTGGACTCCGTTAAAAACGAAACTTCGGCCGGTGATAGCGGGAAAATTTCAACCGCGTATGCCCTGGTAAATTATAATTTTTCCAAACGCACCGACGTCTATTTTGGTGTTGACTACACTAAAGTCAGCGGCGGGGAAATTGATGGCGGCGCAAATACAAATACTGTATTGGATTTTGTCGGCGCGCCATTGGGTGGACATACTGACAGGACCGGTATTGCGATTGGATTACGACATACATTTTAATTTTCAGGAGGCCAGTCAATTGTGATTTAACTTGGTTTGAATAGATAAATCCGCATAATTATTGCCATAATTATGCGGATTTTTTTTTTAGCTAATTGCTGCGACACGCGTTAGCGCATTTGTTGAAAAGCCGATTTTGCAGCGGCAAGAGTGGTTTGAATAATAGCGTCATCATGTTGACTCGAAACAAAGCCAGCCTCAAACGCTGATGGCGCCAGATACACACCAGCATCCAGCATTAAATGGAAGAAGCGATTAAATTTTTCTTTATCGGCTTGCATCATGGCCGCATAGCTGGTTGGGATATGTTTGGAAAAATAAAGCCCAAACATTCCGCCGATTGAGTCGGCACAAAAAGTTATGTCCGCATCGTTGGCCAATTGACTTAATCCCGTAGTCAATTTTTCTGTCTGACTACTTAAATTTTCATAAAAATTATCGGCCTGAATTAATTTCAGTGTGGTGAGTCCAGCAGCGACGGCTACAGGATTGCCCGATAAAGTTCCGGCTTGATAGACGCCGCCGAGAGGCGCCATGTGAGCCATTAAATCAGCACGACCGCCAAACGCGGCGACAGGCAATCCTCCGCCAATCACCTTGCCTAAAGCCGTCAAGTCCGGCTTGATGTTGTAGATGGATTGCGCGCCACCGAGGGCGACACGAAAGCCGCACATGACTTCATCAAAAATTAATATCGCGCCATATTGGGTACATAAGCGCCGCATGGTTTCCAGAAATTCCGGAGTCGCTTTGATTAAATTCATATTGCCTGCTACGGGCTCGACAATAACGCAGGCAATTTGATCTCCCATTGCGCTAAAGGCGTCTTCTAATTGCTGGGCATCGTTGTAGTCGAGTACCAGCGTGTGCTTGCTAAAATCGGCGGGAACCCCGGACGAGCTTGGGTTGCCCAAAGTAAGCAATCCGCTGCCCGCTTTGACCAGTAAAGAATCTGCATGGCCGTGATAACAGCCTTCAAATTTAATGATTTTGTCGCGACCCGTCGCACCACGCGCCAAACGCAGGGCACTCATCGTCGCTTCGGTACCGGATGAGACCAATCTGACCTGTTCAATCGATGGAACCAGTCGGCAGATTTCTTCTGCCATGAGCACTTCACCTTCTGTAGGAGCGCCAAAACTTAAGCCACGAGCCGCCGCAGTTTGTACCGCTTTGATTACTTCAGGATGGGCGTGCCCGACAATTGCAGGTCCCCAGGAGCCGATATAGTCTATGTATTTTTTTTCTTCCGCATCCCAAAAATAGGGGCCTTCGGCACGTGTTATAAAACGAGGGGTTCCGCCGACCGAACGAAACGCACGTACAGGTGAATTAACGCCGCCAGGTGTAGTCAGTTGAGCGCGGTCGAAGAGTTCTTTATTAAGCATAAGATTTCTGAATGAAGTTGGTAGATGGATTTGGCACTGGCTAACTTCAGCACGGTGTTGAATTAAGCCTGGTCTAAATCTTGTTGTTCTTCTGGTTCTCGTGCCCAGAAATAGCGATCGGGTACTAATTTCCCCATCCCGAATCGCTGAGCGTGTGCCAAGGCGGCGTTGGTAAACTCTTGCGCTTCCAAAACTGCCTCGGGAAAATCTAATCCGTTTGCGATCAATGCCGTAATCGCCGCCGAAAGTGTCGACCCGGCACCAAGAAACGAGCCACTCAATCGGGGCCAGCTATCCTGTCGAATAATGCCGGACTGGTCAAACAGGCAGTTGGTAATTTCGGTATTTGATGTTGATGTTCCCGTCACCAATACGTATTCACATCCGGATTCAATCAGTCGTTGTATATCTGCGGCCAATGTATCTTCCGTAGAAGGTTCACGCCAAGTTTCAGCCAATCTGGAAATTTCAACTGAGGATGCGACGAGCAGCGTAGTTTGCGGGATGATTAATTCGCTGGCAGCCAGATAAATATCTTCACTATCCTGACCCTGATCAGGAATCGAGGAAGAAAAAGGATCAAAAATGAGCGGCACTTCCGGATAATCCGAGACGATTTCGGCAATCGCGCTGACATTTTCAACGCTGCCTATCGTGCCCAATTTAAATGCTGCAACCGGCACGTCCTCCAGTATGGTGCGCGCCTGTTCGACAAGAATTTCAGCATCAATCGCGTCAATATCAGTGATCTGCGTCGTGTCACCCATCAAAATAGCCGTGATGACAGTCAAGCCATGACAACCCATGGCAGCAAAACTGCCGAGGTCGGCTTGAATTCCGATAGCGCCAAGTGGGTCTGAACTGCCAAAACTTAAAACTAGTGGGGAAATTTGGTTTTGCACGGCGGGTAGATTAAGATGTAAGACTTTGTATTTTATTCGATTTTTTTGTCATCAGTGCACTTTGTCACATGCTGTTTTATCATCAAAGTAAGTTTACATCATTAAGCTGAGTCACTATTGATATCGAAATTGAATGAATAAAATGATTTTATAAAATGCTCGAAAGGGAGTAACGGTGAATACTAATATGGGAACTAATTTTTCAGAAGATCCAAACCACAGCGTCGAATTCAAAACGTGGATGTGTCTAATTTGTGGTTGGATCTACGACGAGGCCGCGGGTCTTCCAGATGAAGGCATTTTGCCTGGAACCCGCTGGAAAGATGTGCCGATGAATTGGACTTGTCCCGAATGCGGCGCACGCAAAGAAGACTTCGAAATGATTGCAATTTAATAAAATTTACACAATATTGTGAAATAAATGAAACATTTCCTTTAGGAACTTCACAAATACTTTCGAATTTTGAGGGTTTTTATGTATTCTTGAGGAAATTAAATAAGGATGGCTGTAATATTGAATCACGGCAATTAGCGAGTCTAACCAGATTAAATTTGAGATGATTGATGACTATACAGGTTGAAAAACAGAACTTGAAAATCATGGTGATTGACGATAGCAGCACAATTCGTCGTTCTGCCGAAATTTTCTTGGGGCAGGTTGGATATCAGGTCATTCTGGCCGAAGACGGGTTTGCTGCATTAGCCAAAATCAATGACTACCATCCGGATTTAATTTTTTGCGACATCCTGATGCCGCGTTTGGATGGCTATCAAACCTGCGCGCTCATTAAAAAGAGCGCCAAATTTCGCGATACCCCAGTCATTATGTTGTCTTCAAAAGATGGTTTATTTGATCGTGCGCGCGGTTCCATCGTGGGCTCGAATGAGTATTTAACAAAACCATTCACCAAAGACAGCCTACTAAAAACAGTTCGTAATTACACAGTGCAGGCAGAATAAGTGCAGGCAGAATAAATAGTTTGTTATCAGGCGGTTGTGTAAGATTTTCAAAGGAATAGACATGGCGATACAAAAAATCCTAGTGGTAGACGATTCACCTACTGAACGTTATTTTTTAACGGACATTCTGGCCAAGAATGGTTTTTCTGTTTCAACCGCAGAAAATGGCGAAGAAGCGTTATTGAAGATAAAGGCGGACAAGCCGCATCTGATTTTGATGGATGTCGTTATGCCTGGTCAAAACGGATTTCAAATTACGCGCGCCATCGCCCGCGATGCGGAAACACAAGACGTCCCTGTCATCATTTGTACCAGTAAAAATCAGGAAACAGATCGTATTTGGGGATTGCGTCAGGGAGCGCGGGATTACTTGGTCAAACCAATCGATCCACAAGAATTGCTGGCAAAAATAGCAAGCTTGGGATAGGCAGATTGGCGTTGAGTGATGGTTAGATAATACGGAACCGACATGAACCAAGTGACAGAACGTGAAATACCTGCCGTAGATAAGCGCGGAGAACGTCGAGAGCGCTTGCGTGATTTTCAGTCGCAATTACTGGAGCGCATGCAGGCCGCGCGTACCAGCGATGTAGTCAGTTCCAATCAATTGGGTGTCATGATAGGCGACACCCGGTATCTGTTAAATCTGCGCGATGCCGGCGAGATTGTATCGGTTGGTCAAATTTCAGAGGTCCCGCTGACGCGCGCCTGGTATTTGGGTTTATTGAATTTGCGTGGAAATTTGATCGGCGTGATTGATATCCAGCACTTTCAGGGGAGGCCGAAAGTAAATCTGGATTCAGATTGCCGCATCATCGCATTCTCATCCGGCCTTGCATTTAACGCCGGATTATTAGTGAGTAAAGTCCTCGGTTTGCGCAACGTAGCTGAGATGAGCGTTCAGCAACACGCAATTGATAGTCAGCATGCATGGCAGAAGCAAACCTACGTTGATAGCAGTGATCAGGTTTGGCTGGAATTAAGCCTTGCAAATTTGATTCAAGACAGCGATTTTTTGCACATAGGATTATAAATTCATAGCTGGTTTTACCGATATTTGCATAGCTGCAAATGGTGAGTGGTGTTGGCAGATACAGACGTAGTTCAACAGAATCAACAGAATTCGCTGATATACGTTTCAATTGGAAATAGGAGACTGAGTAATGGCATTAAAGCTACCGTTGCGTTCCGAAGTGGTGACCTCTGATCGTGATGAGGACAAACTATCTGAAAATATGAATCCCGCAACTCTCATTGATTTAGAGTCAGCGCAATCGGGATTTGCTCCGTCATCCAACGTTTCCGGCGCACCAGCGACGAAAGATGAACACGACAATAATTTAACTTTTATTGGCGACGTTCTTGAACAGGCGCGCGACATTAAGCTGCCGTTAATTGGGCACATGTCGTTGCAGCGCCAAATTCGAATTTTGTTTATAACGATGTTTGTCTTGCTGATATTCGGCGGAATATTCGTCTATATAAACAGTAATCAAAAATTACTCGCCTCCTTCCAAAATCAAATCGCGGGTGACGCTCTTATGCACTCGCAACGGATAGGTAAGGCAGCGCCGAACGCGATTCAGGGGAAGCCTGAGGCGTTTGTCCAGTTGGATGAAAGTCGTACCGAACTAAATGGCGACTTAAATTTATTGATCAAAGGCGGCAACTATAACGGGCACAGTCTGAGTAGTGCGAAATCCGCTGATTTACCGGTGTTAACTGATGGTGAAAAAGCCTGGTCGAATTCAAACAAGGCCGCTGAAACGATCTTGAAATTGAAAAAAGAATTAACAGGTTTCGGACAAACACTGGAAAAATTAAATTCAATCTCGCCTACTTTACTGGAGTTGACTGAAGAAATTTCGGCGCAAAAATTGCAGGGCGGCGGTTCTGCCAGGGAAATCTCGGCATCCGGTCAGTTGGTCATGTTGACCCAACGTTTGGGTCGTAGCGCCAGCGAATTTCTTACCTCAGAAGGTGTTAATCCCGAGACGGCATTTTTGCTGGGCAAGGATACCAATACGTTCCGTGAATTGGTCGAGGGGTTCCTGAATGGTAGCGACGTATTGAAATTGGCGCCAACCAAAGATGCCGATACACGTGCGAAGTTGACTGAGTTGAAATCCACGTTTGCCGAGTATCAGGCTTCCGTGTCCACGTTGCTGGGAAATTTGCAGAACTTTATTGCTGCGAAACAGGCTGAACAGTTGGTGTTTACCGAGAACGAAGATTTGCGTACCCGTTTGATCTCCGTGCAAAAAATTTATCGTGATCACCTTGATTCAACAGGCATCAGCTTCTATTTGATGCTGCTATGTTTCGTGTTGTCGTTATTGCCTGCTGCAGGTATTGCTGCCGTGCTGTTGCAAGACAGCCGTAATCGCGCAAAAGAAGCGAATGCGCGCCGCGTCGAAGCGGATATTCAAATGATGCAAGCGCAAAAGCAGGAAAACGAAGCCAAACAGGCGAACGATCAAAATCAGGCCGCGATTTTGCGCCTGATGAATGAACTGCAAGAAGTGGCGGATGGAGATTTGACGGTGCAGGCAACGGTGTCCGAAGATATTACCGGCGCGATTGCTGACTCGGTTAACTATACGGTGGAAGAGTTGCGCGGTCTGGTAGGGCGGGTAACGAATACTGCAGAGCAGGTGACTTCCGCGTCCAATCAGGCGGAAGGTGTTTCGTTGGTACTGTTGAACGCGTCCCAACAGCAAGCACGAGAAATTAAAGATGCCGGTGAGGCGATGATCACTATGGCTAACGACATTACCGACGTTTCAAAATCGGCCAATGAATCAGCTGTGGTTGCGCGTAACTCAGTTGCTGCTGCTGAGCAGGGCGCGAATGCCGTGCAAAATGCGATCAAGGGTATGGATGAAATCCGTGAACAGATTCAGGAAACATCTAAACGTATTAAGCGACTCGGTGAATCTTCACAAGAGATTGGTGAAATTACTGAACTGATTTCAGATATTACTGAACAAACTAACGTACTGGCGTTGAACGCGGCGATTCAGGCTGCCTCTGCCGGTGAAGCCGGACGAGGTTTCTCGGTGGTTGCGGAAGAGGTGCAGCGGCTTGCGGAACGTTCAGCTGAAGCGACCAAACAGATTGGTGCGCTGGTTAAAACGATTCAGACCGATACGCATGATGCGGTATCCGCGATGGAAAAATCAACGCAAGGTGTGGTTGAAGGGGCAAAGCTGTCAGATGCTGCTGGTGCCGCGTTGTCAGAAATCCGACGTATTTCGAATCAGTTGGCGGATTTGATTCAGGGCATATCGCATTCAACTCAACAACAAGCGACTTCGGCTAACGGTGTTGCACAAAATATTCAACATATTTTGACGATTACTGAACAAACTCAAGATGGTACTCAACAGACGGCGCATTCGATTCGTGAGTTGTCTGGATTGGCGCAAGAGTTGAAAAACTCGGTATCGCGATTCCGTGTAGCTGTTTAAAGTTTGTTTTTATAATGATGAAAAAATGGCGATAACCTGTAATGGCGTATCGCCTTTTTAATCTGTGAGGTTTCATGATCTCTTCTGATTCGACGCAAAACATGCAAAACAAATTTGATACAGGCCCATTGTCTTGGGTTATGGCTGAGACACGTGACGCGTTAATGAATACCAAACGCGCATTACACGAGGCTCTAGAGCAAAGCGCAGAATCACAATCTACCTTATTAAAGCACGCTAAAACTTATTTGCATCAGGCTCATGGTGCACTGCAAATGGTTGATGTCGATGGCGTTGCCAAACTTTCGGAGATCATTGAGGTACTGTTAGACCGGATGGCAGATGGTCAGCTCACTATCGATGCAAAGCATGTTAGTCCTATAGGACAGGCCTTAGACGCGTTACAGGAGTATCTGCACGATTTGCTGGCCAGCGGTGTGCAGCAGCCAGTTCGTTTATTTCCTTACTATCGCAATTTGTTGTTAATAAAAGGGACGGATAAAGCCAACCCGGTTGATTTATTTTTCCCCAATCTGGTTCCGACCACAGCGATCGTTATAGTCGGAGATGGTGCAAGTAAAACGCCGGCAAAAAATCAAAAAATCAATTATGCCAATATCCGGAAACGCTTCGAGTCATCACTGTTACCTTTTCTAAAACAGACGGACGAAAAATTATTGCATGCCAGTGTCCTGCAAATGCAAAGCCTGCTCGCAGAAGTATGGCGCGCGCAAACCAGTTCTCAGGCAAAGTCGTTTTGGGGCGTCATGCATGCCTTTGCCGAATTGACGGCGGATCAGAATTTGTACGCCGAACAGAATGTCAAACAGCTCTTTGGCCGCATTAATTTGCAGATTCGGCGGCTGGTGGATGGCGCGTTAAGTCTTCCCGAAAGCCTGATGCGGGATGCCTTGTTTTTTATCGCACGCGCAGAACATCTATCTCCAAATGCCGCCATTGTGCGCCAGGCTTATCAGCTGGATGGACAGGTTCCGGCTAATTTTGAAGTACAACAATTTGCCGGAATCGAATCTGGCGCGTTGGCCGTCTGCAAGGAACGCTTAAGCCAAATCAAAACGTTGTGGAGCAAACTGGCTAACGGTGAAACTGCCGTATTCGATAAATTCGAACAGAAGATGAAAGACTTGGCCGAGGTCGGCGCCAAGTTAAGATCACCTGCTTTGACCAAGTTAATGCGTGAACTCACAGGCCTTACACGCCACGTAAAACAAAAGCGCCCGACCGAAGCATTTTCGTTAGAAATGGCGACCAGCTTATTGTTTATCGAGAGCGCCTTGGATCAGATTACGCATTTGCCGGCAGATTTTGCGGAGCGCACCGAAATTCTGGCAGCCCGATTATTATCTTTGGTCAGTGGTGAAGCATTAGATAAAAGTGCGCCATGGCTCGACGAGATGTCACAAAAAGTGCAGCAACGCCAAACGATGGATGCACTGGTCGGTGAAATGCAATCGAGTTTGCGGATAGTAGAAAAAACATTGGATGAATATTTTAGAGATCCAACTGATACCAGCAATTTGGTTCAGATAGATCCGATCATGCATCAGATCGCTGGTGCCTTGGCTATCCTTGACCAGGAAGAAGCGAATCTCGCGCTGCAACATACGCAGGAATTAATTCGCAACATGGCGCAATCGACCGAACCAGTTGAGCCAACCTTGCACACAAAAATCGCGCAGAATATTGGCGCGATGAGTTTCTTGATTGAGGCATTACAAACGCAACCTGAAACAGCCAAAAATAAATTTAGTTTCGACCGGAATACCGGCTACTTCAAATCGCACTTTCTCGACGTGGCAGCTCCAGCTGTACAGCCGGAATCACCGGGTGATCTGGTACCGGAAATTGATCAGCCATCAAATGGACACGTATCCACCGAGCAGGAATTGGCGGAACAGCAAAAGCAGTCGGCCAATCTGGCGTCGTCTTTGCTGGAAGAACCGCACAATACTGACATTCAGGCGCAGTTGCTGGCGAGTCTGGAGCAAGAACGTTCGGTCGCACGACTGCTGGATGACTCGTCGGCCAGTGAACGTGCATCCCATGCGATCGACGCATTAGCGCAAACCAATTTTGAGGTGTCTGACCCGGAGATGAACGACATCATCAGCGCGGTCGCGCCTGAGCCGGAAGTCGTTGTCGTGCCGGTATTGCCGTCACATCCGCCCATGCCGGTGGGTGACGATGCCGTCGATGCGGAATTGCTGGAAGTATTTTTAATGGAGGCTGAAGAGGTCATTGCCAGCGTGAATGAGACGATACCGGTTTCACGCAATGACCCCGGCAATCAGGATTATCTGATTACATTGCGTCGCTCTTTCCACACCTTAAAGGGTAGTGGTCGCATGGTCGGGCTGGGCACATTTGGCAATGCCGCCTGGTCGATAGAGCAGGTAATGAACGGGTGGCTCGCTGACGCCAAATCCGGTGTCGATGATCTGTACCTCCTGTTAGAAAAAGCGTCAGAAGTGTTGGGCGCGTGGGTTGGTGATTTGAGTTCGGCAGGGACCTCTGCAGCTAATGGCAAGGCGTTAATTGCCGCTGCCGAGCTGTTTAAAAATAGCGGTGCTTTTTCTTATCAAGAGATTGTGGACGGCGTGAGCGAAGAGCAGCACGAAGAAGCACATAAGGAGTTGAGCGAAGCGCACGCAGAACAGCATCATGAATCAGGAGCTGAATCGAATGACGAAGTTCAGTCGTACCAGGAACATTCGACTCCCCCGGTCGAACATGTGTTCCCAGAGTTAACCGAAGTTAGCCCAACTCAGGTCCCTGAGCCGGTTGACAATCAGGCGTCGTCGAAACCAGAGCTGATCGAATCACTGACCATACCTGAAATTAATTTTGATTTCCGCCCCTTAGACATAAGTCCGCCAGAAGAACTATTGCCGCCGGAATCCGGCGTTGAAATGCACGGCGATGTTGTGGCGGAGGAAGTGCATACTGATGCTAAGGAAGAAGCGGGCATTGATCACGGTCTGCACGCAATGAGTTTGCCAGAATTTGAATCAGGAAAAGATCAATCGGAGCCCGCGTTAACTTCAGCATTGGTATCTTCGGCAGAGCAGACCGTTGAATTAAATGCAGAGCCTGTGGTTGCCGTTCAAGAAGCCAAGATTATAGAGTTTCCGTCAGGCTCCAGTTATTTCCCGGCGTTTGAAGACAACGTCAAGAAAATCGGCAATATTGAAATTGGCGTACCACTGTTCAATATTTATCTGGCCGAGACGGATGAGATTGTCCGATTTCTGTCCCAGGATTTTTCCGAATGGCGTCATGAATCGCATCGGCCGGTGACCAGACATGCCGTGCATGCCGCGCATTCTCTGGCCGGCAGTTCAGCGACAGTTGGGTTTGCCGCACTACAAGAAGTAGCGCATGCACTGGAAATGGTATTGCAGCGTCTGGAACGACATCAGGTGAATCTGCTGCCAGGTGAATTTGATACCCTGGATCGTTGCATAACCTGCGTCAAAGAGATGTTGCATCAATTTGCCTTGGCTGAAATGCCGTCGCATAAGCCGGAACAAATTTTAGTGTTGGAGCAATTGCTGGCGATTTTAACTGACCGTGCTCAACCGCCTGAACACGATTTATCCGATATAACTTCGCTCTATTCCGAGCACTTTGCAGAGCACCCGACGGATCACGCCGCAGACCGCGTACCTGATCTCGCAGTCACTACTGACGATAATGTGACAGAAGCAAAAGATGAAGCGGAGGATGTGGTCGTCGAGCCTGAGGCGTTAGAGGCCAGTGTTCAGGAAGAGCACATTGAGACATCCGAATTGTTGACTCACTTTGCCGTGGAGCCGACCGAAGTTCCGATCGTGCAGACTAAAATTGATGAAACAAAGTTGTTCGACGCGTCTGCGCTGCCAAAAGATGATCTCGATCAGGATTTGTTGCCGATTTTCCTTGAAGAGGGTAGCGATTTATTCCCGATGATCGGACAAACACTACGGTCATGGCAGGCGGCTCCGGAAGATGGCGAGATTGCGCAATCTTTGTTGCGCTTGCTGCATACGGTCAAAGGTAGTGCACGTATGGCAGGTGCGATGGCGTTGGGCCAGCACACCCACGATATGGAAAGTCAGATTGAAAATTTCATGCAGACTGGCAGTGTTCCGCCGATCGCAGTGGAGAGTTTATTGACGCGGCATGATGCTGCCGTGGTGATGTTTGAGCAGCTGCGGCATCCTGCTGCTCAGATCGAGCAACAGGTTATGCCTGAGACTGGCAACGATGATGTGCCTGAATCAGCGACGGATAAATTGGTTGAGGTGCCGCAGCTGGTTCAACTCAACAGGCAGATCGCCAATAGATTTGCAGCGCCCGCAGCCGCGGCAACGGTGGCTAATCCCGTAGCCGCAGCAGCAAATACGCCGCTGGTTCGGGTGCGTGCAGATATTCTGGATCGTCTGGTCAATCAGGCCGGTGAAGTTTCGATCTCAAGGTCACGATTGGAAAATGAAGTCACATCTCTGCGATCATCCCTGCTTGAGTTAAATGAAAACGTAGGCCGGTTGCGGGATCAGTTGCGTGAAGTCGAAATTCAGGCTGAAACTCAAATCTCATCGCGTATGGCGATGTCAGGTGAGCGTGAGTTTGATCCTTTGGAATTTGATCGATTCACACGACTGCAAGAATTGACCCGAATGATGGCCGAAAGCGTAAGCGACGTTTCTACGTTGCAGGTCAACATTAGCAAAACTGTTGAGGGCGCAACCGATGACCTGCATGCTCAGGCGCGTCTGACTCGCGAATTGCAACAGGATTTGATGCGCGTTCGCATGGTGCCGTTCGCCAGTATTTCTGAACGGCTGTATCGCATTACGCGCCAGGCTTCCAAAGAACTGGACAAACGCGTCAATCTGGATATACGCGGCACTTCGGTCGAAATTGATAGAAGCGTGCTGGAAAAAATGGCCGGTCCGTTTGAACATTTGCTGCGTAATGCCATTGTTCACGGAATTGAAACACGCGAAAAACGTCAGGCATTAGGTAAAAATGAAATTGGCGAAATCCTGGTTCAGATTCGTCAGGAAGGTAATGAAGTCGTTATTAACTTTAACGATGACGGTCAGGGATTGGATTTACGACGCATCCGTGAAAAAGCACAGCAAACCGGATTGCTGGCAATGGATGATGAAGTGACAGATGCGGAAGCGTCCAATTTGATTTTCGAATCGGGATTTTCAACTGCGCATGAGATCACTGAACTGGCAGGTCGGGGCGTTGGTATGGACGTTGTGCGCTCGGAAGCTGCTGCATTGGGCGGCCGGGTCTCGGTAACCTCGACGACTAATGTCGGTTCAAACTTTACGATTAACCTTCCGCTCACATTGGCTGTCACGCAGGTTGTGTTGTTGAGTTGCGGTGGTAAAACATACGCGGTTCCTTCGGTTCTGGTCGAACAGGTTCAACAGCTCAAAGCGCAGGCATTGGCGGCCGCGTATAACGAGGGAGCGATCCTGTGGCAGGGGCAGCGGGTACCTATGCATTATTTGTCGACGGTGCTGGCTGATTACAACGCGTTGCCGGTATCGCAGCAATACACGCCGCTTATTATTATGCGCAGCGGAAATGACAGGGTCGCATTACATGTGGATCAGGTGATCGGGAATCGAGAGGTTGTTGTTAAAAATATTGGACAGCAGTTATCCAGGATGGTTGGTATTTCCGGCGCAACGGTACTTGGTTCAGGCGATATTGTTCTTATTTTGAATCCTCTGCCGCTGGCGCAAAAAATGGAACATGAGATGTTACGTGCGCCGCGCCTGATGCAGGAAAATGCCGAGCATCCGCAGGTGTCAGTTGCGCATGACCAGTTGGGAGCCGTCTCGGAATCTCATAGCTCTTCGCAAAATCCTGGACAACAACCGGTGCAGGGGTTGCGCAGACATCATATTGTGATGGTCGTCGATGATTCATTAACGGTGCGTAAAGTGACACAACGGCTGTTGCTGCGCGAAGGTTATCAGGTGGTGTTGGCGAAAGACGGCGTCGATGCACTTCAACAATTGCAGGCCATTACTCCGGACGTGATGTTGGTCGATATTGAAATGCCGCGTATGGATGGATTTGACCTGACCCGCAATATTCGCAATGATGAGCGCCTCAGCCATATCCCCATCATCATGATTACCTCACGTACTGCGGATAAACACCGTAATTATGCGCAGGAGCTGGGTGTGAACGCGTACTTCGGAAAGCCGTACCAGGAAGATGTTTTGCTGAATGCGATTCTGGGATTTCTGCCGCAAGTAAATACAGTTCAATAATCTGATTCCAATGGCGGGGTGCCATTGGAATCTGTCTCTTTAAAAACCTCAATCCGGCAGACAAAAAAATACCCCGAAAGTATCGGGGTAAATTGGAGCTTATCTTTAGGAGGCAAGCACCAAGGAGACAACTGGTTAATCCATCAAAGATGGATTCAAAATACTTAGGCTTTCTTGGCTGCGCGTGGAGCAGCTTTTGTCGTTGCCTGGGAAATTTGGCTTACTGCTGTATTCAAATTGGTTTCGATTGTTTCGACAACCTGTTTTGCAGACTTGTTGATTTGATCGTAGCTTGCGTTAGCATTGCCGATTGCAGATTTCAACAAAGCAATCGCGTTTTCAGATCCGGCTGGCGCATTTTTTGAGATTTCATCAACAAATGCAACGACTTTACGGTTAGTTTCTGCAACGTGCGCTTCAGCTGCTTTAGACAAGTCAGCCTGTACACCGCTAGTGATCGAAGCCAGGTGACGGGCATAAGCCAATGCTTTATCAGCAGTTGGTTGGACATGCGCACTTGTCAGGCTAAAAAATTCTTGTGGGTCTTTTGCTGAAATCAGTTGCTGAGCAACTTCCTTTGTTTCGCCAAAGGTTGTTTTTGCTACAGTCAAATTCAGTTCAACGATTTTTTCTACGCTTTCAATCGCTTTGCTTGTGAAAGCAGAAAACGCAGAAAGTTGTGCATCAAAGTTGGCTTTAGTTGCTGCAGAAAATTGTTCAGGTAATGTAAACATAATATCCTCTTAGAGTAATGTGTTGAATTTAATCAATAAATGGCGCGTTACGTTTTCTGTTTCAATTTAAGTATTTTAAATACCGTTCAAATATTGTGCAGCGCAACAAAACATATTTTAAAGAGTTCCCAGATCTTGTCAAGCGAAATTTGTGCATCGCATCAAAATAATTCAATCAATCACAACAGGCTCGGTTTGATAACTTTGAAGCAACTTAAATTATTGCCCCAGTTCTAAGTGATCCGGGTGATTTTCTTCTATTTATGTGACAATATGATGAAGTTATAGCACGATCATGTATGCCAGCCTATTCTTACTGAACAGAGAAATTTTATGATTAAAACCGTCGAGCAATCTATCGTCGATAAAGTGATTACGTCGAGAAAGTCAATTCGTGCCTTTTTAACGACTCCTGTTGCCAGGGAGGATATCCAGGAAATATTAGAAATTGCTGCGCGTGCACCTTCCGGTACAAATACGCAGCCGTGGAAAGTCTATGTATTAACAGGGGAAATCAAGCAGCAACTCAGCGATGAAATTCTGCAGGCCCACAATAATCCACATAACGATTATAAAGAGGAATATCACTATTATCCGGTGCGCTGGTTGAGCCCTTATCTGGAACGTCGCCGTAAAGTTGGTTGGGATCTGTATTCATTACTTGGACTAGGTAGAGAAAACAAGGCCGGTATGCACGAGCAGCATGGACGCAACTATGTCTTTTTTGATGCTCCGGTCGGACTGATTTTTACGATAGATCGCATAATGGAGAAAGGTTCCTGGCTCGACTACGGTATGTTTCTGCAAAACATAATGCTGGCTGCCAAGGCGCGTGGACTAGACACTTGCCCGCAAGCGGCATTTACGCAATATCATCAGATTATTCATAAAACCTTGAACCTGTCGGATCAGGAGATGGTGGTGTGCGGAATGGCACTCGGCTATGCAGATCCGGGAAAAATTGAAAATAGCCTGGTCACAGAGCGTGACAGCGCGATGTTTAAATTTTTGTAATGTTTTTAAAGCACATGAGTTGTTAGAATTAATCGTGACGTTTTTTAATTCAGTCCTTTAATTAAATTGCCTAACTCATTAATTTGCTTGTATATTAAGCTCAGTTTGTTAAACTTACTCCACTGTAAGTTTTTGGTTGAGAGAAATAAAATGCTGAAATTTTCTGCTTCTTTTGCACTGGCTTTTTTATGTTTGGGTGTGACAACTGCCCACGCAACTGCGCAATCTACCGATCAGGCTACGGCTCAGATCATTACGCCGCAAAACTCAACTGCTCCCGCTACAAAAAGAACCGCAAAAACGCCGACTAAAGCGTCGGCTAAAGCCAAATCGAAAAAGAGATCCAAAAGTGTGGCGGTGATTCCAGAAAAACCGAGTTCCGGGGATTTGGCAGGCTTACAGTACACGCACGATCCGCTGGATTTAAAATCAAACGTTGCTTTGGTCGTTGATCAGGAAAATTCTAAAGTGCTGTTTGAAAAAAATGCCGACGTGGCTTTACCTATCGCGTCCATTACCAAATTAATGACCAGCCTGGTGGTGATTGAAGCGAATCAGGACATGGATGAAATGATCGAAGTAACCAGTCAGGATATCGATACCGAAAAAGGTAGTAGTTCGCGCTTACGAGTCGGGTCAAAATTAAAACGTTCCGACATGTTGCATATCGCATTAATGAGTTCTGAAAACCGCGCAGCTTCCAGTCTTTGTCGTAACTATCCAGGAGGTCGGCCGGCCTGTATCGCTGCCATGAACGAGAAAGCAAAATCGCTGGGCATGACCGCGACACACTACGAAGACGCTACTGGCCTTAACAGCCACAATGTTGCGAGCGCAGGTGACCTCGCCAAACTTGTTAATGCCGCGTACGCACAGCCATTGATACGCCAATACTCTACCGATACCAAATATGCTGTGCATCCGGGTGGGCGCATGACTTTGGAGTATGTCAGTTCGGACCGTCTGACGTCGAACGCAGATTGGGACATTGGTTTGCAAAAGACTGGCTATATCACTGAAGCAGGCCACTGTCTGGTCATGCAGGCGATGATAGAAGGGCGCGCAGTGGTGATGGTATTTTTGGATTCTAAAGGCAAGTACACCCGTTTTGCTGATGCAGGTCGTGTCCGCAAATGGTTGGAAACTTTTAAGCCGCAACTCAGCAATATGGCCGCGCAATAGTTGTTGCGGCTGTTCAGATTCACATATTGGCTTCAAACCCCAGCGTGACCGAAATTTGATTGGCGGTGGAGATTAACGGCTCCAGCCAGTCTTCCATCAAACGATCTGCCGGTGCGGAGATGGACAAGCCCGCAATCAGCTTCCCGCTGTCATCCATAATTCCTGCCGCCATACATCGCACGCCCAATTCCAATTCTTCATTGTCGCGCGCATAGCCGAGTAGCCGCACTTGCTGTAATTCGTGCTCCAGTTTGCTTAAGTCGGTAATTGAATTGCGATTGTGTCCCGCCAGGCCGGTTCTGGTCGCGTAGGCACGGATGGCTTTGGGTTCATCGACGGACAAAAACAGTTTGCCGGTCGAGGTTAAATGCAATGGCGCCCGTCCGCCGATAGCGCGCACCACTTGCATGCCCGAGCGTTCAGAAAATGCACGGTCGATGTAGACAATTTCATCGCCCTGCCGCACCGATAAATTGACAGTTTGATGCGTTTGCCGGTGTAGTGAGCGCATGGCGTCTATTGCCGCCTCACGTACATTTAAACGGCTTTTCACGATATTTCCCAGTTCCAGCAAACGCATGCCAAGTCGATAGGCACCCGGTTCAGAGCGGTCGACGAATCGTGCGATCACCATATCGTTCAAGATACGGTGCGCGGTAGACGGATGCAGACCGGTCACTTTGGATAATTCTTTTAAGCTGACCGGATCAGGATATTTAGCCAGTGCATCCAACAGCGACATCATTCTTTCGATGACCTGGATAGAGGTTTTTGCGGGAGTTGACTCGTTGGGATTCATTTTTTACGATAGGACCAAAGTGAGGCGGCGTTTATTTTATCTCACGATGTGAAAAATAGGGCGGGAAAATACGAAATTTTAAATAAATATGAAACTATGTAAGGCGGTTGTCACTTCCCTGTCTCTTTTTGATCTTATGATTCGGTTCAACTCGATGTTCAATGAGAGCGTAGAATCCTTTGAATGTCGGCGAGTGTTTACAATTCTCGCAAATCAAAAAAATCACCACACGTAAATGAAAGATTGAGTATGTCAGAACACGATCCCGTACCGGCAGTCAGCAAATTTAAAAGTAAGAGCGGCTACAAGCGGATTTTTTCCGCTTTGTTTTATTCGTTTGATGGATTTAAATCAGCCTGGCAGCATGAACATTCGTTTCGCCAGGAATTGGTGCTGGTAGTGTGCGGTGTCCTGGTGGCGTTGTTTCTGCCAATTTCCGCTTTCCAAAAACTCGCGCTGATCGTCGTGCTGTTATTAATTCTGATTGTTGAATTGATCAATTCAGCCATTGAAGCGGTAGTTGATCGCGTGTCGCTGGAGCGACACTCCTTGTCAAAGAATGCCAAAGACTTTGGCAGCGCTGCAGTCATGCTCACCTTTATCATTGCGGTAGCAACCTGGTCAGTGGTTCTGGTCGAACGGTTTAGCTGATCTCGCTCGTTATTTTCCGTTGATTTTATTTGTCGGACGTCTGGCAGCCGGCAAATTCGAACCTGGTCTGCGATCATTTTTTTTGCTGCCCGCCGCGCTGTTCCCACTGGCAACCAGCGGTTTCTGATGACGCTTAACCGCCGCCAATTTAACCGCGAGCGGTGAATGTTCCGACGGCACCAAATGCTTGTCGCCGCTGCCAATTAAATCGCGACGCCCCATTCGGACCAGCGCTTCGCGGATAATCGGCCAATTGTCCTGATCATGGTAGCGCAGCAGCGCCTTATGCAAACGCCGAACACGGCCGGTACGCACCGTTTCCACAATTTCGGAATCTTCGGTAACCTTTTTCAGCGGATTCTTACGGCTGTGATACATGGCAGTTGCTAACGCCATCGGCGTGGGCATAAAGGTTTGTACCTGATCTAATTTGAAATTATTTTTCTTCAGCCACAGTGCCAAATTAAGCATGTCGTCATCGGTGGTGCCCGGGTGAGCAGCGATGAAATAGGGGATTAAATATTGCTGTTTGCCCGCTTCTTTCGAATACTTTTCAAACATCGCTTTAAATTCGTCATACGCACCCATGCCCGGTTTCATCATTTTTGACAATGGACCAGCCTCAGAATGTTCCGGCGCAATTTTCAGCAGACCGCCAACGTGATGCGTCACCAGTTCTTTAACGTATTCCGGTGATTTCACCGCCAGGTCGTAACGCAGACCGGAGCTGATCAATATCTTTTTAACGCCTGGAATAGCGCGCGCTTTACGATATAACGAAATCAGTTTGCTGTGATCCGTGCCGAGATTGCTGCAAATCGAAGGATAAACGCAGGACAAACGGCGACATGATTCCTCTATGCTTTTTTCCTTGCAGGCCAGACGATACATATTTGCAGTGGGACCACCCAGATCAGAAATGACACCGGTAAATCCTTTCACCTTGTCGCGTATCTCTTCGATTTCTTTCAATATCGATGGCTCAGAGCGGCTTTGAATAATCCGACCTTCGTGTTCGGTAATTGAGCAAAATGTGCAGCCGCCAAAACAGCCGCGCATGATATTGACAGAAAAACGAATCATGTCCCACGCCGGAATTTTTGCGTTGCCATAACTTGGATGCGGGGCACGTGCATAGGCCATGTCATACACGCCATCCATCTCATCCATTGCCAATGGCAATGGCGGCGGATTCATCCAGACATCGCGGTTGCCGTGCGCCTGCACCAGGGCGCGTGCATTACCCGGATTCGAATCAAGATGGAACACGCGCGACGCATGCGCATACATCACCGGGTCGTCTTTTACCGTTTCATACGAAGGCAAGCGCAGCACGGTTCTCTCGCGCAGAGCGATGCTGTTGGCCAGACGTTCTTCGCGACTGACGATTTTGATCGGTTTAACAGTGGCAGCTTCCAGTTCTGCCGCATTGGCAGCGTTAGTCGATGTGGTTGCGCAGGTACTGTTCGATTCAACGCCGGTCATTAAGTAGGGATCAACGTGCTGTTCAATTTGGCCAGGCGTATCGACCTTGACGGAGTTAACTTCAATCCAGTCCGGATTTGGTTTCCAGCCACTCGGCACCATAAAAGCACTGCCGCGCAGATCGCGGATGGTGTTGATTTTTTCGCCGGCAGCCAGTCGATGAGTGAGTGCCAGCAGCGCGCGTTCGGCATTGCCAAACAACAGGATATCGGCTTTGCAGTCCAACAGGATGGAACGCTTTACCGTATCCGACCAATAGTCATAATGCGCAATGCGTCGCAGGCTGGCTTCGATACTGCCAGCTACCACGGTCACGCCGGGATAGGCTTCGCGAACTTTTTGTCCATAGACCATGACTGCGCGATCAGGACGTTTTCCAGCAGCGCCGTGTGGCGTATAGGCGTCATCGGAGCGAATTTTCCGGTCGGCGGTATAACGATTCACCATGGAATCCATATTGCCGGCAGTAATACCGAAATATAAATTTGGTTTGCCTAATACCTGAAAATCATGAACGGTTTGCCAATTCGGCTGGCTGATAATGCCAACCCGAAATCCGTGCGATTCCAATAGCCTGCCAACCAGTGCCATGCCAAAACTTGGATGATCGATATACGCATCGCCAGTGACTAAAATAATGTCGCAACTATCCCAACCCAGTGCATCCATTTCAGCACGCGACATCGGTAGAAACGGCGCAGCCTTGGCCGATCTTTCACGATATGCCGGATAAGAAAATAAATTTTTGGGTGTGTTCATGACGGGAATTGTGCAAAGCGATGCAGCGAATTTGTGCATTCGCCTGGAGCTCTGTAAGTTTGGTAAGGCGGTAGTATACGCTGATTTAGATGGCTACGTAGATTTACAAGTCGTTAGTACCCCATGCTGAAATATAAATATTATCGAAAGCTTACTGCAAGCTAAGCATCCGCCCGACATAACGTGCAATTATGTTATGAGCCGTATGGTTATTAGCTTTGCTGGCAGAAAACTTGAGAATGCCGTTAAAAATGCCGTTAAAAATGCCGTTTCATTGCTGAGCTTCTGTGAGCTTGGTGGAGATGGTCTGAGACATTGAGCATTGTTATAGCTGTATGCATCAATTATCTAATGTATTGTTCGCAATATTTGGTCAACATACTAGTACTGTGACGGAAGTTAGCAGTTACGTAAAACAAGTCGTAAAAAAACTGATTGGTGCAAATTATCGGCGGCTGTGGCATTCGCCAAAGGTGATTCGATAGCCAGTAAATTGAATCACATGTGCTATTCCGCAATGCCAAGTGCATCCCAGAACGCTGGGTTTATAACAAAGGTTGCTTTTTCCGCGAGTCGATCAGCACGAACGCTTAATATCTTTGAGTCATAATTTACGTCGAAGATGGAATGGTTAAGAGCCGGTCAGCGCCCTAAGTTGAATGAGAAGTCCCTGCACCATGCGGACAGATTGCACTATTCTCACTGACGGATATCATCTCGATTTAGGAATTCTCAAGGCATCGATAACAAGCGAAAGCGCTAACGATGAACGACGACTTGCGTAGTAAAGGTGATATCCGGGGAACGTGATTTCCCAGTCGTCCAGAACCGTAACCAACCGACCTGCTGCAAGATGTTCCTGAACCATGTCGTCGGGAAGCCATGCGAGTCCGTGCCCGGCTGCAGCTGCATCTGCCATGAGGTCGCTGCGGTTGAACAAAAGACGCCCCTCGACATGGACGTTAGTAATTCTTTCCCCATTTTTGAATTCCCACGCCAGTAAGCCACCGTATGTGGGTAGTCGCAGCCCGATACATTCATGTTCACTGAGTTCCTGCGGTGTGTGCGGAGGCGGATTTCGTTTCAAATAAGCCGGACTCCCTACCACAACCATGCGCATGTCCGGTGCAATTCGCAATGCAATCATGTTCTTTGCAACGTCGCCACCAAGACGAATACCAATGTCAAAACGCTCCGCCACAATATCGACAAACCGGTTGTCGCTGCTGATCTCGATCTTAATTTCCGGATAATTTGGAAGCCACGGCAATAGTCTTGGCCAAACAATAGACCGGACCGCATGTTCAGTCGCGGTGATCCGAACATTGCCGACTGGTCTGCCGCGCATGTTGCCGAGGACGGTCAGTTCAGCTTCGATCTCGGCCAACCGGGGTTCGACAGTGCGAAATAGTTGCTCTCCCGCCTCCGTAGGTGAAACGCTGCGCGTCGTCCGGTTAAGCAGCTTCAGATCAAGCCTGCGCTCCAGGGCCCGGACAGTTTGACTGAGAGCAGACTGCGTAACTCCCATCTGAGCGGCGGCCCGTGTAAAACTCTTTGCACGCACGACGGCAGCAAACGCCGCGAGGTCATCAAATCCAGCCATTAATTAGTTCTCCTAATAACTGCATGTCGTTTTAACAGTCTAGTCATTGAATGTCAACAGGCCTAAGCTTCGTGACATCAACAAACAACGGGAAAACGTCATGAAATCTCGTCATTTTGACAAGCAGGCACAAAGCATTGTGGCCGCGATGAAAGAAGCCGGTTTGAAACGGCTGATCTTCGTCAGCTCAATGGGTATCTATGGTGAAGTACCAGGCGAAAAATATCGCAGCATACTGGACCCATACCGTGACGCCGCTGCCATCATCGAAGCGTCAAATCTGGACTACACGGTTCTGCGTCCAGGCTGGTTTACGCAAAACCCGAAAATCGATTACCAAATCACGCAAAAGGGCGAGCCGTTCCGCGGACACGACGTATCGTTGAATAGCCTGTCGGATCTGATCGTCAAGCTGTCGCTGGATCCAACGCTGTATGTCCGCAGCAGCATCGGCGTAAGTCAGTAATTCGCATTTAAAACCATCATCGGAGAAACTAATATGCAAAAGCGAGAATTAGGTAAAAGTGGATTAGAAGTGTCCGTTCTGGGGCTTGGCTGTATGGGCTTGAGCTACGGCTATGGACCAGCAACTGACATGGGAGAGGCAATCAAGCTGATCCGTGCAGGGTTCGAACGCGGCATCACCTTCTTTGATACTGCGGAAGCGTACGGCCCATTCATCAATGAGAGCGTAGTTGGCCAAGCACTTGCTCCAATGCGTGATCAGGTTGTGATTGCAACCAAGTTCGGTTTTCGGAATGGCGATATTAGCAAAGGGCTCGACAGCAGGCCGGAACGCATTCGTCAGGTTGCTGAAGACGCCTTAAAGCGCCTGCGCACAGACCGCATCGATCTGTTCTACCAGCATCGCGTTGATCCTGCTGTGCCGGTCGAAGATGTGGCTGGCACAGTCAAAGAACTCATTCGTGAAGGAAAGGTGAAGCATTTTGGTATGTCCGAAGCTGGCGTGGACAGTATTCGTCGTGCTCACGCGATTCAACCCATCACTGCTTTACAGAGCGAATATTCATTGTGGTGGCGTGAGCCGGAAAAGGAGATCCTTCCCGTCCTGGAAGAACTTGGTATCGGGTTCGTGCCGTTCAGCCCGCTTGGCAAGGGTTTTCTGACGGGTGCAATCAACGCTGAAACAACATTTGGGGCGAACGACTTCCGCAATTCTGTCCCGCGTTTTGCACCAGAGGCACGTCAGGCTAACCACGCTCTCGTCGATGTGCTGGCAGGTATCGCAAAGCGCAAGGGAGTAACCCCGGCGCAACTGGCCCTTGCCTGGCTGCTTGCACAGAAACCATGGATCGTTCCCATTCCAGGAACCACCAAGCTGCATCGCCTTGAAGAAAATGCCGGTGCGGCTGAAATCGAACTGTCAACCGACGACCTGAGCGAAATCGAATCGGCAGTTTCCGGTGTTCCCATTCAAGGTGCGCGATATTCGGCGGACCGTCAAAAGCTCGTCGGTAAGTAAATTCGCAGAATTAAACCATATCAATTCAACTACGAAGGATTAGATTATGAACAAAGTGATTGTTGTTATCGGCGCCGGTTCAATCGGACAGGCTATCGCACGCCGTGTAAGTGCCGGAAAGCATGTGTTGCTGGCTGACCTGAAGCAGGAGAATGCGGACGCCGCCGCAAAGGTTCTTGCTGATGCTGGATTCGAAGTAACATCGGCTGTTGTCGATGTGGGCTCACGTGCATCGGTTCATTCGCTTGTTGAAACGGCTACGGCTCTCGGAAACGTAACGGGCCTGATTCATGCTGCCGGTGTTTCACCGTCGCAGGCAACACCAGCTACTATCCTGAAGGTTGATCTGTACGGCACCGCCCTGATTCTGGAAGAGTTCGGTAACGTAATCGCCGACGGTGGCGCGGGAGTCGTTATTGCATCGCAATCCGGGCACCGCTTGCCTGGTCTTAGTACGGAACTGAACGCTGCGCTCGCCACTACTCCTACCGGGGAATTACTCGCGCTTCCGATGTTGCAACTGGATCAAATTAAAGACTCTCTGCATGCCTACCAGCTTTCAAAACGTGGAAATTCTCTGCGAGTCATGGCCGAAGCAGTGCGGTGGGGAAAACGCGGCGCGCGCATCAATACCATCAGTCCGGGTATTATCTTCACGCCCCTTGCCAGGGATGAGCTGAACGGTCCTCGCGGAGAAGGCTACCGACGCATGATTAACCTGTCTCCCGCCAAACGCGGCGGCACGCCGGATGAAGTTGGTGCCGTTGGCGCACTGCTGATGGGCGAGGATGGCGGTTTCATTACCGGCAGCGACTTCCTCATGGATGGCGGGGTGACAGCATCTTATTGGTATGGCGAACTTGCCGCAAAATGACCGACTGAAAAATTGGAATTATTCAGCCAATTTTTCGTACTCAATAATGAATATATCCAATGAACCTAAAGGAAATTTCTTATGCAACTCAAACGCGTAGGCTCGCAGCCATCAATGAAAGGCCCTGAAGAATATTTCACCGGGAACGTACGAATTGACATGCTCAATATTGCTCCCGAGCCGTCCCGCGTCTCGTGTGCCAGTGTCACATTCGAACCTGGTGCCCGATCGGCGTGGCATACGCATCCACTCGGACAGACACTGATCGTCACCGCCGGATGCGGATGGACGCAATGTGAAGGCGATCCGATCGTGGAGATCCGGGCGGGTGATGTAATCTGGTGCCCTCCAGGTCATAAGCACTGGCACGGTGCCACGCCAACAACTTCGATGACACATATCGCAGTTCAAGAAGCGCTCGATGGCAAGAATGTGAACAGGATGGAGAAAGTCACCGATGCGCAATATTTTTCTGGCACGCCCACATCAGAAACGAATCCCCCTGCTTAATGGATAAATTTCCATCGACGAATTACTTTGAAAGGAATTTAAATGCAACATGTCACCTTGAACAACGGGCTCCAGATGCCAATCGTAGGCTATGGCGTTTTTCAGATTCCCGACCAGGCTGAATGCGAGCACTGTGTTGTCGATGCAATTGGAGCCGGGTATCGGCTAATTGATACGGCAGCCTCCTATATGAACGAAGAGGCGGTAGGTAAAGGGCTGAAAAACTGCGGCGTGCCGCGTGATCAACTGTTCGTCACGTCCAAGCTTTGGGTGCAGGATACCGGCTACCCAAATACCTTGGCGGCCATCGACAAGTCACTGCGCCGATTGCAGCTTGACTATCTGGATCTCTACTTAATCCATCAGCCGTATGGCGATGTCCACGGTTCATGGCGCGCCATGGAAGAGGCCTACAAGGCAGGTAAGCTGCGCGCTATCGGTGTCAGCAATTTTCAACCGGATCGCCTGATGGACATCATCGCATTTAATGAAATTGCTCCTGCCGTCAATCAGATTGAGATCAATCCTTTCCATCAGCAGGAGGAGAGCGTGAGTTTTATGCGCGATAATGGCGTGCAGGCAGAAGCTTGGGCGCCGTTTGCCGAGGGGCGCAATAACCTTTTCCAGAATGAGGAATTGATATCGATAGCCGAAACTTACGGTAAATCTGTCGGGCAAGTTGTGCTTCGCTGGCTGTTTCAGCGCGGTGTCGTGTCATTGGCCAAATCTGTCCGGAAGGAGCGAATGGAAGAAAACTTCGACATTTTCGATTTTTCGCTTGGTGAGGCCGACATGTTACGGATCAAGAACCTGGACGCAGCAAAAAGTAGTTTTTTCTCGCACCGTGATCCGGCAATAGTCAAATGGATGAGCGAGCGAAGACTTGATGTTTAAGCTAGCAAGCTGAAAATCTCCGGTGCCAGCATATGTCGAAAATTGGCGATTAGTCACATGGCGCAGATATTCTGCATAGCATTTATGAATGTCTGCTTCGTGGGGAGCTCTATGTCCGTAGTGGGCACACAGCGAGCATTGGCAGACGTTTATCGATTGTCTGTTGTCCACACCATACCTGCCAGTCAATTTTAGTTAAATCCAAATATCAAACCATTATTTACGGGTCGATGGCGGTTTTGAAATGCGAATAGGTGGCAACGTTGAAATGCGTTAGCCCGGCAACTTTGGCACGCGAAATGGTGGCAAGATGGTTATGCCAATTGGTGGCAGGATCAATGCGAATATGCAGAATTGACCTCGACGGTAATATGAGAAAGTCCTTTAATTTGGCGCAATTCTCTATGATAGAAAATTGGCGTATGCTGCTGCTTGTCGGATTGCACGGATACGACTGCACCGAAGTGACCAGGCCCTAAACGCCATACATGCAAGTCCATCAATTTATCGCCAACAAACTTGATTTTGTTGCGAACCTTGGCGGCCATTTTGTCGTCGGAATTCATATCCAGCAAAATAGCACCGGTATCGCGCACCAAACCATATGACCAATTCGCAATGACCAACGCGCCTACAATACCTGCCAGAGGGTCCATCCACAACCAGCCAAACGACTTGGCTAATAGGAGTCCAATAATTGCCAGCACCGAGACAGCCGCGTCAGCTATGACGTGGATGTACGCAGCACGCATATTGTGATCGCGCGTATCGACATGATCGTCATGGTCATGCTCTTTGAATGTGACAGTGTGCTCGGCATCCGGTAAATTAATTAATACATCGAATCCGTGCGGTTCGGGAATTTCACTAGCCGATTCCAGATAGCCTGATTTCTGGATAAAAGTGAATACCTGTTTTGTGCCTTCTGGGCGCAACGTTGTGACCGTTATGTTCTGCGCTGGCAGGGATAAATCGTTCGCAGAGTGAATACGAAAAACAGGAGGTATGCCTTCTTCAAAGATAGAAAGTGCTATTACGCCAGCCGCCGTTTCAATTTGTTGAACTTCTTCATGCTCATCGTCACCATGGTCGCCTTGTCCGGCATGACTGTGACTATGCCCGTGACTGTGCCCATGGTCTTCGCCACCACTCAATAACCACGCGCTAACGATATTTACCAATAGACCCATCACCGCGATTGGAATGGCTTCGGTAAAATGGATCGGTACAGGTGACATAAAGCGTGATACGGCTTCATATCCGATCAGTAACGCAATCATCGCCAAAATAATTGCGCTTGTGAATCCCGCCAAATCGCCAAGCTTGCCGGTACCAAAGACAAAGCGCGGATCATAGGCATGCTTGCGTGCATACGTATACGCAAGTGCCGCAATTAACATCGCCCCTGCGTGGGTGGACATATGCAGACCATCGGCGACCAAAGCCAATGAGCCGAACATGCTACCGCCAATTATCTCGGCAATCATCATTGCACTGCACAGTGCAATTACGGCCCAAGTTTTACGTTCATTTTTTTCATGTCCAACGCCTAAAAATACATGGTCATGTCCTGCGTCGAAGGGGGCTTCATAAAATTCATTCATTTCGTTCTCACTAATATCTATTTGAAATAGCTTTTGACCACTTCAATCAGAAGCTCTTTGGGATCATCATGATCGTCATGGCCTTCAACTTCTGCACTGTCCAAATGTGTGCGGATGTGGTCTTCCAAAACAACCGCCAACAATCCATTCATCGCGCCGCGACAACTTGTAATCTGCTGCAGTACTTCCATGCAACCCTTTTCGCTTTCCAGTGAGCGTTCAAGTGCTTCCACCTGCCCTCGAATGCGGCGAACGCGATTTAATAGCTTTTGTTTATCTTTGACTGTATGGCCCATGATTGCTCCCGCACATAATATAGGGGGGGATACTATATTGATGCGGTGCCAAAGTAAACTAAATCGTTTTATTTGCGTCGGTTAAATATCGCGACGAGCTGCTATTCACATCCTCAATAAATTGCGATTTTTGAAAATATCAATTTCAAAATATTTGTGCGGGCATTTGGAAAGAAGTTGAGTTTTCGCAAAGAATTTAGCGAACGTTCATATTCCGTCCAGGAGGATTGCACATTTAGATGTGTGAGTGACGTCTGGTGTACGTGGAGAGGCCTGTGCCTGGATTCTGACGATTTGCAAAACACAGACCTGGCAATTACCGCGCTCTTTGAATGGTCACGTCATAACCAAGAGCAGTTGAAAGCACTGGACTCCATTTTTAAATACACACCAGAAGGCGAACTAAGTCGTTCTATTGATCAGCCGATTATCACAACCGAACCGACCATGGATGAACGGATTTGGGGCACGGATGAAGGGGATTCAGTAGGCTGCTTGTATGCGTATCTGGCATCAATGCGACAACTAATACGCAATGCAGCCAGAACCCACAACATGTTGTGGTACATGGCACAGGCGCCTCGTTAGGATCGTCGTGTTGATGCTGGTTTGAATCGCCGCAGAATACAAAGACAGTTTCGCGCCACTAAGAAATTTGCAATTTAAACTTAAACATTGAAGCCAGGCTTGAGCAAACAAAGGGCGAATATCGATCGGGATAGGTCATGATAAGTGACTGTTATCGTGACCGAAAAATATCTGTTTACAGCGTTTGAAATTCGACTGCTCGGGGGGCCAATATTCAGTCGGCGCCAACAACTTACTGTGACAACGAGAGCATACGCTCAACATAACGTGCAATAAGATCAATTTCCAAATTAACTTTTGCGCCCGCTTTCAGCTGCTTGAGTGTTGTTACTTCCAGAGTGTGCGGAATCAGATTGATAGAGAATTCACAATAGTCTGCAAAATCGGCGACACGATTGACGGTAAGTGAAACGCCGTTGACGACTATCGATCCCTTGTAAGCCAAATATTTGGCCAAAGATTTGGGCGCAGAGATGACCAATTCAAAGGATTCATTGACAGGAGTGAAACTGACGACGGTGCCTAAACCATCAACATGGCCGGATACCAGATGACCGCCTATCCGGTCGGCCAGCGTTAATGCCTTTTCTAAATTCACAGGACCAGGCTGATCCAGTCCCGAAGTCAGATTTAAGCTTTCACGAGAAATATCGACACTAAACGACTGCCCCTGTTTGCTGACTACGGTCATGCATGCGCCGTTAATAGCAATTGAATCACCCAGGATAACATCCTGCATGGCCAATTCGCCCGCATCGATGGTGAGTTTTAATCCGGTATCGGCGTGACTGGATAAAGGTGCGACGTTGGTGATGGTTCCGACTGCAGCGACAATTCCTGTAAACATGATCGTAGTCCTGAAAAGTAAATTATTAATGCGTTATGAATGTTATTAACGCGGAATTTTAAGGTGTAGTTAAAAATCGGGCGAGCAGTCGTAGGTCTTCGCCCACTTGCCCAACCTGATGGAAGTGTAGACGACGCTGCTGCGTAAGGTCATTCAGCGCAGGCAATTCAAACATGCCACGCGCATCGCCCAATAAACTGGGTGCAAAGTACAGCAGTAATTCGTCTACGCAGTTTTCCCGAATTAACGAGCCGTTTAATTTTGAGCCGGCTTCGATGTGCAGTTCATTGATTTGACGTTTTCCCAGCTCGCGCATTAATTGGGGTAAATCGACTTTGTTGTCCGCGTTGGGTAAATATAATAATTCTGCGCCGGCAGCGATTAAACGATTTTGCCGTTCAGGATTTTGCACAGCATGGACTATCAGCACGCCACCAGATTCTGGGTTCTGCAATGCTTTGGCGCTAACTGGCGTTTGCAATTTGCTGTCGACGATAATACGCAATGGCTGGCGGGTAACCGGTATGGCACGTACTGTGAGTTGCGGGTCGTCCTGTAACAGCGTGCCTATGCCGGTCAACATGGCGCAGGCGCGTGCGCGCCAGTGGTGCCCATCTGCGCGCGCTGCCGCACCCGTAATCCACTGACTTTGATTGTTGTGTAGCGCGGTTTTACCGTCCAGGCTTGCGGCAGCCTTCAATCGTACCCATGGTTTTCCTGTGCGCATTCTCGTGAAAAAGCCGATATTCATTTCGTATGCTGCTGTTTCCAAAAGCGGACATTCAACCTCAATTCCCGCCGCCTTCAGTTTCGCCAAACCTTGTCCTGACACCTGCGGGTTAGGATCAGCAATCGCTGCCACAACGCGCCGCAGACCTGCGTTGATTAACGCATCTGCGCAGGGCGGGGTGCGTCCAAAATGGCTGCATGGTTCGAGCGTGACATAGGCAGTTGCGCCCCGCACGTCATGTCCTTGCGCTTTTGCGTCAAGCAAGGCTTGAACTTCGGCATGCGCAAAACCGGCGGGTTGGGTAAAACCGGCGCCGATAACTTGTCGGTCTTTGACTATGACACAACCCACGCGAGGATTGGGCGAAGTGGTATATAACCCTTTTTCGGCCCATTCAAGCGCATATTGCATTGCTTCCAGATCTGATGAGATGTCCACGCGTAACGGATAGTGCTGAGGTTGAAGATGGGGGATTTTACCGTAAAGCGTTAAGCTAGTCTGTAGACGTCAATGTGCAGGATGGCTCAGTTGCAGGATTACATACGCGTACATGACCGAGAAAATTGACAATGATGGAACGCGCATGGTCGCCTACGGAAAGGTAAATATGTCCGGACTGCGATTGGGTCGTACTTGAATTTGAGCGGCTGCGTCCCGTGCCGTTATACGAGATATGTTGCGTGCCGTCGCTAAATTTTGCGCTAACGGTGATGTCGTCGTGCAGCGGCTCATGCGCCATGATCTGTTCGTTATCACTGCTGCTTATCACCCAGCCATTTTTCCAGTCACCAGCTATCGCTGTCAGGTCGACTTTGCCATTCCGTTTAATGGCTTCTGCCCTGGCAAGATGAATCGCGCTATACAGATCGCTGGTCGCCGATGCGAGACGGATTTGCTGCAAAAAATGTCGCAGGCTGGGCACGGCAAGTCCACACAGAATCATGACAATGGCAAGCGCCGTAATTAATTCAATTAAGGTATAACCTTGACTGGTATTTCGGGTGTCTGTAAATAATGTTTGCATGATTTCACCAACAGGAAGGATTGGGCACAGTGTCGATTGAGTAGCTTTTGTTGTTGGCGCTATCGAGCATTAAATTACCGCATAGTGGATCGCTACCGCTTTTCACGTTTTCCGTTCCCGGTGTGGCCGTTAATAGCACACATTGAATTAATAATTTGTTGGTACAGGGCGTTGCCTGCATTTCGTAGTAGCTCTCTGCCGCAGAATTCCCTGACCACCATTTAAATGGCGAATTAGCTGTGCCAGCGTTAAACGCATAATAGGTATTGTGTTCCGTGTAATATCGCTCCTGTTGCAGCAATAAAGCATGCAGCGCCGATCTGGCTTCAGCCCGGCGAATTTTCAATATGGAGGATTGGTAGCCTGGATAGGCGACAGCTGCCAATACGACGAAAATAACTAACGCGACGATCAATTCTATGAATGAAAATCCACATTGAATTTTTGAGGTGTTCATAAGAAATTCGCAGCCTGTGCACTATCACTATTTTAAATCCTGCCAATTTTGGATTTCACGCCAGCTCAATCTTCCTGCTTTGACAACAGTAGTCTTTTCTGCGAATGCAGAAGTGCCGCCAGCATCTCCGTTGGCGAAATTGAAGATCGAATAAAATTGGCTGCTATTACGTTGACCGATGGCATTGGGCACGCCCAATGCGGTATTGCTCAGTATGACGAAGGGCGAACCAAGCGCGCCGGTTTTAGACCCGATTCCTGTGCTGGTTTCAGAATTCGCTGTTTTACCAGTCAATACGTCGAACATATAGGATTTGCCCGTACCGCTATTATTACAGGTGGCGGTATTGGGAATTAAGGTGTTGAAGATGACGTTGCCATAGGCGATGAGCGCGTTGGAAATACTTCGCTCTCCCGTCTGGGCGGAGTTTAAAAAATCAACGTACCAACCTTTTTTTGTTCCGCTCAATTGCCCGTCGCCATAATTGAAGTCGGCACCAGTCACGTCGTAGCCGGCGGCAGATGGCACCAATATACGTTGAGCCAATTCATTTCTGCTACTAATGAGGTAGTTCTCCTTAACCTCAGATAATGTATCCCGTATCGCATAAAAAGAATTTGATTTGAAATCAGCGGGGTTCGTATCAGCAGATTCGATATATTTTCCGGTTCCAAACAACAGCAGATAGCCGCCACCCGGGGCAAAAGATATCGCCGGTTTGGTAGTGATGGGTTGTGGTTCACTGTTGGTGTCAGCTGCGCTAAAAATGGCTAGCGGCGTTTTGGGAGTCGGCAAAATTCCGGCAGAAAAATCAAACCGCCAGATACTCCCCTGTAAATCTCCGGCATAGGCATATACCGTCGCTCCCTGCGCATTTAGGGCCAGTCCCGGTGTGGAAAGTGCATTGGGCAAGGCGGTATTTTTACTGGCAGTTCGAAGTTTGAAGTAATTGCCGTTAGAGAGCCACGGGGCAGCGGGGTCTTTGTTCAAGGATAATAAAAATAAAAAACTATCGCCATTGAGATTGGACGAGTTGTAGCCACTCGGTACGATAACAAAATATTGATAATTGGCAGACCCATCGGCATTTTTACCGACAGCTATTTTTGCAATTAATGGCGTCGCTGTGACATAACCTATATCTGCGTCATCCCGACTGGTAAATTCAAATAAAACTGGCCGACCTTGCATGAATTCGCCTGGCGAGGTGACATCCAATGCAAAAACGCCTTGGGCGCCGCTTCCCATTCCTGCAGCGAGCACCGTTTTCCAGACGCCAGAAGCCTGCGCCTCGCCGACATGGATATTGCCGTCCATGGTTGACTCATGTTGATACGTTGGATCAGTTAATTTTGGTAATTTGCTGAGCAATGGACTGGGTACGTACGCAAATAGTTCGCGGCCGGTGTCGGCAGAAAAAGCGTGCAGCATGCCATCATTTGCGCCCACATAGATGGTACCGGGGCGATTTTTAAACTGTTCATAAAATGGCTGGTAATTGGTGCCAACAATATTTTTTGCCGTGCCACCGACATAAATGGGCAGACTGTTGACGATGTCACCCAGAACGCTGTCCCGAACCCGGAAAGTAGCGGATAGTCCTGCTGTGTCGGGATGTTCCAGTGTGCGGTCGCCATACAGATACTGTATGCGTTGGATACCTAAATTGTCTTTGATTCCAGTGCTGGGGGTTAGCTCGAAAATCATTTGAGTCTCGGCAGGAAGGCTGCTCAATTCAAACGGTGTCGCAACTTTGACGGAAGCGTTATACGTTGTAATGGTGCGCTGATTGGCTAAGGTGTCAGTCAAGATCACACCCGCATCCCATTGCTTCTGTTTCGAAAGACTGATACTTCCGTCTGCATTTTTATTGACGACATATTTCCTCAGAATGCCGGACCATCTTGCACTGTCGAATCCGGTTTGATAGGCATTTGCCGAGTCAGTCATGGTCATGGCGTTGACCACCGTATTGGCCTGTGATTTATTCGGTCCATCGTTCGGACAAAAATAGAGCGGTAATGTTGCCAGATCTATTTCCTGCGCTGCCGTTGCAATGTGAAAAAACAAGAAATGGAAGGTGAAAATGAGCACATTGATGGCCGATAAGGTAGATTTCATCGCCGCTACTCCTTGCTTTCTGATTTTCTATAAAACGATTGGACAACTGCCTGTGTTTCTAAGCTGGAACCAAATCCGATTGCCGTGATGCGATACAAATAGTGAGCATCTGCAGATTGCCCCGCTGTGTTATCCAACATTAATTCGATGAGATAACGCGGCAACTGAATCGGAAATGGGCCACCGTTGTGTGGCAAGGTTTGTCCGGTAAAACGGCCGTATTGAACGGACACGGAATTCGCCCCGGCGTTGGCGATAGTCGTTGTCAGCCAGGGCGATTTTTGTGCGTTGCCGAGATTGCTGCACAGTCCCTGATAAATATTGCCATCGCCATTGCCACAACCGTCGGTAAAACCTTCAGTGGAAACTGGAGAGAAAATCGCACTACGCGATGCCGGCGATGCGGAGTTTTCAATATCCAGTTCCGCGTCGGACAAAGCAGATTCGGCGGCCTGCAGTGCGACGACCCTGTCTCGCTCATTCCTTGCCGCTTTTTCGCCCATCAGTGCCACATTGCTCGAAGACGCACCCAATAGAAGTACGATCAAGAGCATCACAAGTGTCACTACCAGTGACGCGCCGTGTTGATGACGATGGTATCTGGGCGACGTGATCATTTAGCTGACGGAATTTCTAATTAATATCGTGGTGCTATAGGTTTTTCTTAAGCGATTTTTATGCGCATCTGGAAAATCACTGGCGGTCATTTGGGTGCCTTTGTCAGCAGCCCCTCGCGCCTGGCTGTATTCCTCTCCAAATAAATGATAAGTCGTCGCAGCATCGATACTTGTACTTTCCGTTCCATGAACGAGTAGTGCCACTTTTATCGCAACAACCTTTTTCCAATGTGTTTTTTTGTTGAGTTCTAAGACGGATATGCCTGCATCGAGTGCATCAATTTCAGTTGCATTGACAAACTGGTTGGCGATACCGTTGGAGGGGACGCTGGTATCGATTCCGTATAAAACCTGAAATGATTCGACACCGTGCGCAATTGTCTGGGCGGCGAAATTTTTGTCTGGCTTGTCTTTATATTTGCAATATAAATTCGTCTCGCCGCCGCTGTCATTGGCTACGTAATAAATACTCCAGCCACGCTCATCGCCAGACGAATTTGTCGACGCGGGGACGCCAGATCCCGCACAACTGACGATTGTGTTATCGCCGTCACCGCTGCCGGATCCAAAAAAGCGAATCGCTAAAATATCGCTGGAATGCTTTGCATTGCTGATTGGAATTTCTATACCGTTTGACGTTGCAGTGAGCGATTTCGCGTCAAATCCCGTAATGCTGGCTGACATGATCTCAGTATTGATAATCGGTCCGGCTGCCGTATCGTAATTGACATAACCGGCCTGCCTGACTGAACGAGCAATATTATTTAACGCATAGCGCGCGGTATCCTGAATATTGTCCGCAGCCATCTGTGTCGTTTGCGTTGATTTGCAGGTGATCACCATCCCGCTAACTACTAACACGACTAACATTCCCAGCACGAGCGCAATCATTAACTCAGCGAGTGATATGCCTGATTGCATGCGCAGATTACAATTCGGCTGCATAAAATTTCTCCTACTGCGTGTAAGGCGTCACCGCGATAGCCAGCCGGGGTGGGGGAATGACAGACCCGGTTTGCTCAGTTTGTAGCGCCTCGTTTTTTTCAACCCAACCCAGTTTGATGACTGCACTGGATTTGCTTCCTGAGGCTGCACAGTTCCACGTAAGACGTTGATTGCCGCTGTCCCACGGTGCGTCGTCACGACAAATGAGCGCCCTTACGTTGGGCAGCGCAGTCCGGATCTTTTGTAGCCACTCTGCTATTTCGGATTGCGCCATCTGCTCCGGAGCGCAATTGACGTTAAAACAGGTCGCGGCGGACTCTATGTTGTCCTGACTGGCCTGGAAATTCACTTTTAGAAAAAGACTGGACGAGGATCGCATCTGATCGTCATTGCCACGCATTTTGTCCGCCATCTCCGTTGTCAACTCCACTGCAGTACTGAAGTAATTGGATTGTTGAGTTGTTTGGATTGCAATCATCTGCATTTTTATCGCGCCAATAATTCCGAGTGATAAAACCAGAATCGAAATTAACACCTCGATTAGCGTAAATCCGGCGCGCTGCGCTATGGGGGTTTTGAGATAGTGCATGGCAAGATGGTTTTTGCATCGCAATAATAAATATCAAATTATATATAATAATTAACACTTAAAAAGTAAATTTTTTATTCAGCAATTAAAAGCAACATATTGATTTTATTGATAAAAATAAATAATGGACGGGCAGATTCAATTGGTATATCTACTGAATTGCACCTGGGGTTTGAATGTAGTCTAATTCGACGGTTCACTCTAAATGAGCGTTCTTTATAGGCAACTTATCACGCAGGTGACATAATCCCCGAAAATGAAAGACTAGCAACTTTTGTCTGGCTATGTTTAAAAAAACATAACGATACGTGAGTTAGTCTTAATGCTGATACAACAATGTCGATCCGGTACTGCTCAGCTTTTACGATGTTCAAGCATTGTTTCTTGAGCATTATTCATGCTTAACAAAGACGTTGAATGCAGCAAACTAATTTAATAAATAATTAATACTGGAGCCCCCCCCATGTTTCAAACCAAGTTAAAAAACAAGCTACAAAATAAGTTCTCTCTGGTGATGGCCTCTGCGATTGCTGTAATTGCGGTTGCAGGTTGTGGCGGCGGCAGTGGCGCCGGCAATCAATCACCAAAAATTCAATTTTCCTCACAAGTGTCATTTGGTGACAGCTTGAGCGACGTCGGCAGTTACGCGGTTGGCGGCATCGCAGTCCTGGGCGGCGGTCGTTACACCGTCAACGCCAGTTTGGCAAACGGTGCGCCGGCACCAACCAACTGGACGGAATTAATGGCTGCCCAACTGGGCCAATCGGCTCCCTGTCCTGCTGAAACCGGCCTGCAAGGCATGACGATTTCCGAGCAAATCAGTTTTGATGTGCCTATCGTGATGCATACTCCCGGATGTACTGCGTACGGTCAGGGCGGCGCAATGATTACCAATCCGTATGGTCCGGGCAATGCAAATATCATTGAGAATCCGGTTGATGGCAGTGCGGTGCTGGGACAGTTGACGGTGCCTATCGTGACGCAAATGCAAAATCATCTGGCGGCGCATGGCGGTGCTTATACAGGTAATGAAGTTGTGTTTATTCTGGCTGGCGGCAATGACGCGATTTTTAACACCGAACTGTATTTAGGCAGTGTGCAGGCTGCGGCAGCGCAGGGCGGAACAGCCGCTGCGCAGGCGGAAGCGGCGATTGCCGGACCTGCGGCGGTTCAGGCTATGGCTGTCGCCGCCAATCAACTGGTGGGTTATATCAACACGCTGGTTCTTGCGAATGGAGCGAAATATGTGGTTGTATTGAATCTGCCTGATTTAAGCACCACGCCATTTGCCAGTGTGGTTGAGGCCGCATTGCCAGGTACGCAGTCTCTGGTGAATACCATGGTGACCACCTACAACAGTCAGCTGCAGGCCGGCTTGACCAACCCCGATGTACTGTATGTGGATGTGCATGCTGTTTCTGCCAATCAGATTGCCAATCCGGCTGCATACAGCCTGACCAATGTCACTGACACAGCCTGTAATTTAAATTATCCTGCCAATCCATTGGCGACTCAGGGTTCGCCGGGCTCCGGAACATCGCTGGTTTGCAATGCAAACAATGTGATCGCTGGTGACATCAGTCATTATGAATTTGCTGATCTGGTGCATCCAACTCCATATGGCAACATCCTGCTGGCTCGCTATGTCGCCAGCCAAATGGCAATCAAGGGTTGGTTATAAAAGTTGATAACTGGTGGCTGAGTCGTTATTGACTTTAAGCTTAACGAAAAGAAGCGGAGAAAAAATGAAAAAAATAGAAATGAAAAATTTTGGCAAGTTGTTGGGTTGTGCACTGGCGTTGTCCGTCAGTGCCGGCGCGATGGGGCAAGAGGCAGGTACGATGATGGTCAAAGCGGGCTATGCCTATTTCGATCCTATCGTTGGCAGCGGAGATTTAAGTGCGCCGAGTTTGCCCGGATCCAAAGTCGATGTTGGCACTGCCGATACGATCATCGTGACCGGAACCTACATGATCACAGATCACTACTCAGCCGAGCTGTATCTCGGCGTGCCGCTCAAGCATACAATGTATGCTGCCGGTGCGATTCAGGGTGCGGGCGAAATTGGCACAGTCAAGCAATTGCCACCAACGTTGTTTGGCCAGTATCGCTTCTTTGACGCCAGCGCAGGATTTCGGCCCTATGTAGGATTGGGTGTGACTTATGTTCATTTTGAAGATGAAGAAGGTTCTGCCGTTCTGACTGCAATAACCAATCCAGGTGGACCTCCAACAACATTTAATGTTAAAGACGCCTGGGGTGTTACACCGCAGATCGGGTTTACTTCGGCGATCAACAAGAAGTGGTATCTGGATGTATCGATTAACAAGTCCATCGTGAAAACGACGACTACATTATCGACAGGCCAGCGTGTTGATACAACGTTGAATCCGGTAGTCAGTCAGATTTCACTCGGGTATCGCTTTTAACTCCCGGTCTAAATCTCAGACAGCGCAAAAAAAACCGTGCACATTGTGTACGGTTTTTTTTTGAGCTGGGAGGTCTTGGACTAGCGTGAAACCTGATTTCTGCCTGCGTGTTTTGCCCGATACAGTGCCGCATCGGCAGCTGCGATAAACGTAGATATGTCCTGATCCGGGACTAACACCGCTATGCCGAACGATGCGGTAATGTGCGGCAAAGGCAAACGATTGTCCTTAAAAACGGCGGTCTGCGAGAACTTGGCACACAATCTTTCCGCGACTTTAAAACAGGCTTCCTTGGAAGTGTCCGGCAAGATAATCAATAATTCTTCACCACCAAAACGTACCGACAGGTCAGTCGGGCGCAATGTTGAATTCAAGATTTTTGCAGCACATTGGATGGCGTCGTCACCGAGGATATGACCATGGGTGTCATTGAACTGTTTGAAATGATCCAGATCAGCCATGATGATAGACAAAGGACTGTTGGTCGCATGAGCCCGCTCAATCAGTTGCGGTAATTGATTGTGTAGCCAGGCACGATTATGTATGCCGGTTAATCCATCGATCATGGACATTTGCCGATAAAATTCGCCTACCTTGTGGCGACGTCTCAGCAAGGCATTGGTAGTACGAATTCGAAACGACAGCAATCTCAACAAATTACGGGCAACCCCGTTAGATTCATCAATTAATTGCCACAATGTGCTAGCCTCGATGACCAACAACTCGCTTTCGCACACGGCTTTAATTGTATACGGTTGATCCTCGTCGTCTAATACAGACAGCTCGCCTACGCATTCGCCGGCCATAAACTGCAAATTATTGACAGAAGATGCCCCGGCGCCGACATTTTCATGTGACTGCACTTCGAGGGTACCTTTCAGCACCACGTAGAGCCGATTATCAGTAGTGTGCGCCGCAATCACCGGCTGATCTTTTTTGACCAGCATCACGGAGCATGTGGAAATTAATTTATTAATAGCGCTAAGGTCGGCTTCATCTACGTCATGGAATAGTTGTAAATTACGTGCCCTGTATTCGGAATGTGCAAAAATATTGAGTAATTCCACTGCAACCTCAATTCAGTCAATGAGTGTGTTAAAAATAACCTTGGTTGAATTCTGTCGTAGATAAAATTCAGTGACGGCGATTCTGCGATTCTAAATTAATATTTAAACCAGTTAAGTGCATCATATGATGAATAATGAAAATGAATTCATCGAACATCAAGCGTTTTATATCCTTAACAGCGATTTTATTTCATAAAGATAAATAATGTTTCTGCAACTTCTTAAAAGTAGAGCCAGATTGTTTTTGTCATTTTTACTTGGTGCGGCAATTGGTTTCATACCTATTTCACAATGGAGCGTACTGTCTCGGTTTCTATTGGGCTGGAATGTAGCGGTGTGGTTTTATTTGCTGCTCATGACGTGGTTGATGATGAAGGCGACCTCGGAAAAAGTATCTCAGTTAGCGGAACAGGAAGATAACGCTGATCTGGCCATTATCGTCATTATGTCGATTGCAGCTACCGCGAGTCTGGTGGCGATCGTTCTTGAGCTGGCGACACACAGGGAATTAACGCCGGCGCATAAATTAATACATTACGCAGTCACCGCCGCAACGGTACTTGGATCATGGTTTTTCATCGCGACGATTTTTACGTTTCATTATGCAAAGATGTATTACCGCTCACCCGCCCATCATCGCGCACTACATTTTCCGGATGCAAACCTGGCACCCAATTATTGGGACTTCCTCTATTTTTCTTTCACGATTGCCGTAGCAGCGCAAACCTCGGATGTCGCATTGGCTAGCCGCGCGATTAGAAAAACAGCGTTGGCGCAATCCGTTTTGAGCTTCTGGTTCAATATGGCGATATTAGGTCTTTCAATTAATATCGCCGCTGGATTAGTCGGATCTTGATTTGCCAACTGAAGCGACGTCAGCCTAGACATGTAGAGACGTCGCGGTTTGAAATTATTGAAGACCCATGTAGTCGCCTTTACCGACTTCCACGCCGTTGTGGCGCAAAATCGCATACGTGGTGGTCACGTGGAAGAAAAACTGGGGTAGGCCGTAACTCAATAAATACGACAATCCGGTAAATCTTTTTTCCTTGGGCGTGCCAGGACGCGTCACAATTTCACGCGTTGCGGCGTCATCAAATTGATGTCGATCCAGCGCTTCAATGAATGCCAATGTCTTTTTGATACGTGCCTGTAAATCGGCGAAACTGACTTCATTGTCTTCATAGGCAGGTACTTCAACATTAGCCAGTCTTGCGCAAACGCCCTTGGCAAAATCAGCGCCGATTTGCACCTGACGGACCAACGAGAACATGTCTGGATAAAGACGAGCCTGGAGAAAAACTTCAGGCTCGATCTTTTTTTCTTTCGCGTGAATTTCAGCTTTGTTCAAAACATGGCTCAAGCTGGTGAGCATTTGTTTGAAAACGGGAACCGACGCGTTATACATGGTAATAGTCATGATTTTCCTTTGAGTTGGTGTGAAACGAAGTGAATAAGTGAAAGTGGGTGGCGATGGATGTTCACATGGCTCGTGCGGACTACGCGAACCGCGAAACTATATGGTGCTCAAATCATCAATCGCAAGTACCACAGTGTGGCGGTCAAAACCATATATTTTTATCCCATCTTGTCGTTTTGAAATGATAATGGATGCGCGAAGATGGATAATCGTGGTCACGAATCAAATTGCTGCACTCTGTGCATTCGTCAGCTAAACTGATTAAACCGTTGCTTCATCCTTCGAGAAGAATAATTTTAAATTCAGCCAACCAACTCCGCCTGGCGACGAGGACTGCGTTTTATGGGAACAACTGGTCATAACAACGAATTTGAATTTATTCAGGGCTTGACGGCAGACCTGTCCGCACCTGTGCTAATTTTCCCCACTTCGTTAAGCGCTACGATGAATATCAGGCGCGCCATCATTCAGGACAATATTTCGAATGACACACTGGCGCGTATTATCGGCAGCGAACCGGTATTATCCGCCCAAATTTTAAAATTGAGTAACTCGGCTGCGTTTAATCCGTCAGGAAAAATGAATACCGAACTGCGCACGGCAACGATGCGGCTTGGCTACGTCAAGGTAAGAAATCTAACCATTGCGGTCGGTATGAAACAACTCACCGAGCACAAAGAACTCAATAAAGATATCGCCGTGTTGATGGAAGGGCTATGGAGTCGTAGTGTGCGGGTAGCAGCATTTTCGTACGTACTGGCAAAAAATTATACGAAGGTGAACGCAGATGACGCCATGCTCGCCGGGTTGCTGCACGATGTTGGAAAATTCTATATTTTGAACCGCGCCAACCACTATCAATCGTTATTCACTTCACAGCGTGCGCTGTGGAACGTGGTCGATGCCTGGCATTCCAATATTGGCGCCGCCATTTTAGAAAATTGGACAGTGTCAGACGCTATACGGAATGCAGTCCAAAATTTTGGTAATCCGGACTACGTCCATCGCGGTTCGTTTGATCTGACCGATGTGATTTTTTCCGCTGATCTGCTGGATGCGCATTTTGATGAACGGTCCCATAGAAAATTGAATTGGGAAGCGCTTCCAGCAGTTGTGTCCAAACTAGAACTGGACGAAGAAAAAAGCGAACAATTGCATGAATTGATGAAGATTGAACTCGACGCGTTCTTAAGCGTGATCAATTAAAGAACCTTTGATTAAGCTACTGCGCACTACAATTTTACGTCTGCGACGCTCGCCGCACTTATGTGCGGACCCGCTACTCGATGCACAATTGGAGCGCTTTCTACGCTTGCTCATAGATTCCTGAAATTAATGAGTGGCTTTAGAAAAAACCACCAACCAATTCCTGAGCAGCAGAACTTCCACATGACCTGCGTTGACGCCAGCGCGGCATTCTATGAGCGGATTGGTTTTATAAAACCGTTTGCGGAAATCTTTGCTGACGCTCATTTCTCTTTGACCAATCCGAACCAAAAATGAATTGCACAACATGCTTGGTTGAGTTTGAAACGTAGTATCCAGGTAAGCCATGACGATCTCCAAAGTTAGCTAAACAAACAGTTAGGTGCTGTGAAGTAATACTAATCCAAAAATACTGTATATGCAAACAGTAACTGTAAAAATAAACAGTGCTGTTGTAAATGTTGGCTTATTGTTTTAATTGCATGTAAATAGCCTGGTACAGCCCAGAATTTCTAAGGTCGGGCCAATGTGGTGTAACATGCGGGCTGACTTTTTTGAACTGGAGATTGTTATGTTTCATCATGTAGAACCGTATGCTGGCGACCCGATTTTGACCTTGAACGAAGCCTTTGGAAAAGATCCGCGCACAGACAAAATCAATCTTTCGATCGGTATCTATTTCGATGACGCAGGAAAAATTCCCATGTTGCCATCGGTTCGCGCAGCAGAGTTAAAAGTAGTTGCCGAAGCGGGCGCACGACCTTATTTGCCGATGGAAGGCGCCGCCAATTTCAGAACTGCAGTTCAACATTTGTTATTTGGTGCAGAGCATGCTGCGCTAAAGTCTGGCCGTGTTGTGACGATACAATCGGTCGGATCCAGCGGCGGACTCAAAGTGGGCGCTGATTTTATTAAACGCTATTTCCCTGATGCGACAGTGCTGGTCAGCGACCCGACCTGGGACAACCACCGTGCCGTATTTGAAGGCTCTGGCCTGAAAGTTGACAGCTACCCTTATTACGACGCGAATACTGGTGGCTTACGTTACGATGCCATGTTGTCGGCATTATCCAAAGCCGAAAAACACAGCGTCGTTCTGCTGCATGCGTGCTGCCACAATCCGACTGGCGTGGATTTAACCAACCAGCAATGGCAGCAATTACTGCCGATATTAAAAGAACGTGAGCTGATCCCGTTCCTTGATTTGGCTTACCAGGGATATGGAAGCAGTATTTCTGAAGATGCCTACGCCATTCGCTTATTTGCCGATACCGACATCAGTTTTTTGGTGGCCAATTCATTTTCAAAAAGTATGAGTTTATACGGTGAGCGCTGTGGCGCATTGACCATTGTTTGCCCGGACTCGGCGCAGGCTGTAAATGTATTGGGCCAATTAAAAGCGAATGTCCGCCGCAATTATTCGAATCCCCCTATGCATGGCGGGCAAATTGTCGCGCGTGTGCTCACTGATCCGGATTTGCGGGCGATGTGGGAGGCTGAAGTTGTCGCGATGCGTGATCGCATATTGGCGATGCGTCGTCGTCTGTTTGATGTCATCAGCGCCAAAATTCCCGACCGTGATTTCAGTTACTTCTTGACCCAGCGCGGCATGTTCAGTTATACCGGCTTAAGCCCTGAACAATGTGATCGCCTCAAGCAGGAATTCGGTGTGTATATTTTGCGTTCAGGCCGTATGTGCATAGCGGGTTTGAATTCGGGTAACGTAGAAGCGACTGCAAAAGCAATGGCAGCCGTATTAGCCTGAAAAGCCCCTTACGTCAGTTGGGCCAAGCATAGTAGGTTGGGCTACGCTTCATCAGCCCAACATTCACCAGCAAATAGCAGACGATGTTTGTAAAAAAAATGGCGCCCTGAACAGGCGCCATTTTTGTAGAGCGGAGTTTATTGCCAGATTAGTGCGCAAAGCAAAGTTTGATCGCTTCGGTAAAAGCATTTTCTGCCGACATGCCACTTTCCATCATGCGTGTAATTTCTTCAGAATGTTCGCGTATATCTGAAGGTAATGCCGCCCGGTTGGTCTTGTAGTATTCGTATTTTTGGATCGCTATCTGTTCTTTGGCTTTTGCCAGTGCAGATCCGCCGCGCGTGCTAGCAGTGCTGGCCGCTTTACGTGACTTGGTGACGCTACTTTTGACTAGCGGTGTATTGATTTTGACTAATTGTGCTTTGATCTCGTCCAGTGAATAGATCAGTGCAGAATTTTTCGAAGTGAATTCATTTTCTTCTGTATGGGTCAGTAAATTGGCGCAATCAAAACTAATTTTTTTACCGGCAGCGTTGATTACCTGGTAGTTGGGGCCGTCGACTGAACCGCTCACTGAAAATTGTACGTTCTCTCCATACGCCGACATCTTTTCAATTACATTGTTCAAATAAGTAGCAGAGAGTTTTGTTATATCGCCATTCCAGCGTTTCATTCTTTTCGTATTCAAAATGCATCACTTCCCAAAGAGTCTAAAAAATAAGCAGGTCCAGCTACTACGCCGTCATGCTGTCATTCTTCTATTAGCCCTCCATTATCCTCTCACTCGAATTGAATGGGTGGGCGAGGGGTAAATATATTTAGTGAAGATGCCAATACTTCAAGCTAATCGTGCAATAAAAGGTCGATCTGCTCCTAAAATCAGTCGCCGATTGGACGGTGGCTGCCATTATTTAAAATGGCATTGAGACTGTGTTTATTAATTCGTGAATAAGAAACTCCCTATGCGATAATTCCTCCCATTTTGTGTTCTCTCCAGACCATTGTGATAATGAATAATTGGGCAATTCAATGTAAGCAATGGTGGCACAGTACCGATCAATCCGGTACGCGACTTGTCGTTGCCGTCGTTATTTCGCTGTCATTGCATATTGGATTACTGATGTTGCAATTTGGTGAGTACGGCGAAGGTCTGCCGAGCTTTGCGCTTCCCACTGGCGATCGGCACGCGCGGGCTCCTGAACTGCATCTCAATTTACAAAATCCGGTCGCGAATGCCGCGATTGCACCACCAGTTACACCTGCGTCGCCGGCAGTATCAGACTCCCCTGTGCCTGCCTTATTGGCGCCAGCTGTACCTGCAACTTTGCTAACGCCGCCCGTAGTTAGTTCTTTTGAGGTAGTGCCGTTATATAAACCTGATCAACTACCGCAAGCGAAGGCAGCTGTAATTGCCGTACCAATAAAGAAAAGTGTGCCAGTTCACCGGCCCAAGCCAAAATTGCTAACATCCGCTGCAACGAATCCTGATTTCAAAGTTGCTGAATCGGAGCAGCCCGTGCTTGCGCCCCCTATGCCTGAAGACGATAAGCCGTCGGAATCAACAATGGCAGCAGAAGAGACGCCAGTGATAACTCCGCCGTCACCGGAAATGGTCGATACTGAAAAACAGGATAATGAGTTGGCGGAAAAAAATGCGGCTGATAAATTGGCGGAGGATAAGCAGGCAGCAGATAAGCAGGCGCAACTGGAAGAGCAGAAAAAACAGCAGGACGCTGACGAGCAGGCGCAAAAATTAGCCGAAGAAAAACAGCAGGCTGAATCAGCCGAAGCCCAAAAAGCATTGGACTCGCAGCGGAAACTGGCACAAGCACAAGCACAAGCACAAGCACAAGCACAAGCACAAGCACAGGCACAAGCACAAGCACAAGCACAAGCACAAGCACAAGCACAAGCACAAGCACAAGCACAAGCACAAGCACAAGCACAAGCACAAGCACAAGCACAAGCACAAGCACAGGCACAAGCACAAGCACAAGCACAAGC